>ERZ1106941.20-NODE-20-length-209977-cov-21.998723_pt1 | contig 209977 bp, 214 predicted proteins | sample MGYA00403670_ERZ1106941 | MGnify/ENA primary metagenome ERZ1106941 (study PRJEB35170, sample SAMEA104062400) | human gut metagenome | biome: human gut; feature: human-associated habitat; material: faeces | place: Denmark | collected 2012-06-04 ...
AGTTTTGCTGAGTTTTTTCATCATACACCTCACATATAACTGAATCATAGCCTGAAGACAGAATATCACAGCGCCTGTGAAGTGTCAACACATAATGAGAGGTGTCTGTTATTCTTTCTAAAACCTTTAGATATTTAGCATAAAAAAACCGGACTTTTCAGTCCGGTTTGCAAATCAGGCCATTACCTCGGGTTTAGCACGTTTGCGGGCAATCGGGTCAAGAATTCTTTTGCGCAGACGCAGCGTTTTCGGGGTAACTTCAAGCAATTCGTCTTCCTGGATATAAGACAGAGCCTGTTCCAGCGACAGTTTGCGCGGCGGAATCAGATCAATTGCTTCATCTTTACCGGCCGCACGAATATTGGTCAGCTGTTTGGATTTGGTCGGATTGACTTCCAGGTCGTTTGACTTGGTATGTTCGCCGATAATCATGCCGACATAAACCGGAACGTTGGCATCGATGAACATCGGGCCGCGGTCTTGCAACTTCCACAGGGAATAAGCTATGGCGGTGCCGTTTTCGGAAGAAATCAGCACGCCGTTGCGGCGGCTGTCGATTTCGCCTTTGTAGGGCTCATAGTCCTTGAAAATGCGGTTCATGATACCGGTACCGCGGGTGTCGGTCAAAAATTCCGAATGGTAACCGATGAGGCCGCGGGAAGGCGCATTGAAAATCAAACGGACTTTGTTGCCGATTTGGGAAGGAATCATTTCTACCAGTTCGGCTTTGCGTTGGCCGAGTTTTTCAACAACCGTGCCGGAAAATTCTTCATCAACGTCAACGACGACTTCTTCAAACGGTTCGAGCAGCTGTCCGTTTTCGTCGCGTTTCATTAAAACGCGGGGACGGGAGATAGACAGTTCAAAACCCTCGCGGCGCATGGTTTCAATCAGAACGCCGAGCTGCAATTCGCCGCGTCCGGCAACTTCAAACGAATCCGAAGAATCGGTGCGGGAAATTTTAAGGGCAATGTTGCCTTCGGCTTCTTTGCACAGACGATCCCAAATCATGCGGGAGGTGACTTTGTCGCCTTCTCGTCCGGCCAGCGGCGAATCGTTAATTGAAAAGGTCATGGCCAAGGTCGGCGGATCAATCGGCTGTGCTTTGATTGACTGGTTGACGTCGAGCGCGCAGATGGTGTCGGCAACGGTGCCTTTAACGATGCCGGCAACGGCAACGATGTCTCCGGCATGGGCTTCTTCCAGAGCGACCCGTTCCAAACCGCGGTAAGCCAAAATCTTGCTGATGCGAACACGCTCAAGTTCCTGATTTTCTCCGTTAAGAACTTTTACCGTGTCGTTTACATGCAGGGTTCCAGTTTGGATTTTTCCGGTCAACAGACGGCCGATAAATTTGTTGGCTTCCAAAGTGGTGGCCAGCATGGAAAAAGGCGCGTTGAGGTCGCAGGACGGTTCGGGAACATAGTCGAGAATCAGCTGGAACAACGGGCTCAAATCTTTCTTTTCGTCGGTCATTTCCTTAACGGCCCAGCCATTGCGCCCGGAAGCATAGAGAACCGGGAAGTCAAGTTGCTGATCGTTGGCGTTCAGGCTGACAAAAAGGTCGAAAATTTCATCAAGAACTTCATCAACCCGGGCGTCGGCTTTATCGGCTTTGTTAATGACAACAATCGGGCGCAGGCCGAGTTTGAGGGCTTTGCCGAGCACGAATTTGGTTTGCGGCATCGGGCCTTCGGAAGAGTCAACCAGCAAGACGACACCATCCACCATGGAGAGAATGCGTTCGACTTCGCCGCCGAAGTCGGCGTGGCCCGGCGTGTCAACGATGTTAATGTGGGTGCCGTTCCAGTTGACGGAGGTGCATTTGGACAAGATGGTAATGCCGCGTTCGCGTTCCAGATCATTGCTGTCCATAACGCATTCGGCAACTTTTTGATTGTCGCGGAAAGTTCCGCTTTGTCTTAACAGGCCATCTACCAGCGTGGTTTTACCATGGTCAACGTGGGCGATGATGGCGATATTTCTCATACTCATTTTGGAATTCCTTTGCAAAGGCAAATCATATGATAAATTTGTTCTCTTTGTGCAGCTGTCTGCACGGACGGTTCAAATTTATTTCCAGCGTTACCTTGTCAATAAGGAGTTCTGGATATTTTGCCTGAAATCTTTATGTATAATTCGCCTTAACATACCAAGTTAAAATTATTTTTCAAGAAAATCCTGCTGTGAAAACGACGATTTTTACGAAAAAGATTTGCCGTAAGCTCTGAGACGGTTGCGGGCAAAACCGCGCAGCGATACTTCGGCACGGGCGCCGTAGTGACTGATGATTTCCGCCGCGGCAATGCCGCCGATCATGGCGCAGGTGCCAAGGCTCCGTCCCTGGGTGTAGCCGTAAAGGAATCCGGCGGCGTACAAATCTCCGGCGCCGGTGGTGTCAACGACGTCTTCCACCTTTTCGGCTTCGACGAATATCTTAACCCTTTGGTTGACGATGACCGAGCCTTTGGCGCTGCGGGTAATGGCGGCGATTTCGACTTCGTTTTTGATGCGGTCAAGGCATTTGTAAAAATCTTCTTCCTCATAGAGCGATTTGATTTCTTCTTCGTTGCCGAAGATGATATCGACATGGTCGTGAATCAGTTTTTGAAAGTCGGCACGGTGACGGTCGATGCAGCAGCGGTCAGACAGGCTGAAAGCAATCATCCGGTCATATTTATGGGCAATTTCGCAGGCTTTCAGCATGGCTTCACGGGCTGATTCGCTGTCCCAGATGTAGCCTTCCAGATAAATGATTTTAGAACTTTTGATAATGTTTTCATCTACATCGTCAGCGGAGAGTTTTTGTGCGGCGCCGAGATAAGTGAACATAGAGCGTTCGGCATCAGGGGTAACCAAAACAATGCTGCGGCCGGTTGACGGACCCTGCAACAGCGGTTTGGTGAAGAAGTCAACGCCGGCGGCACCGATTGAACGCTGAAATTCCTGTCCGAGTTCGTCATCATGAACTTTGCCGATGAATGCCGGCGTGCCGCCCAGCGAGGCAATGGCCGCAACCGTGTTGGCGGCGGAACCGCCGGAAACTTCCCGCTCGGGAATCAGGTCGGCGTAAATGGTTCCGGCTTCGGCAGCCTGGAGAAGAGTCATTGCGCCTTTATCGAGGCGGCGTTCGGTCAGAAAACCGTCGCCGACTTTGGCGAGGACGTCAACAATTGCATTGCCGATGCCGACAACGTCGTAAATAATGTCATTTTTAGGTGTCATGATGTTTATCTCAAAAATTTGTTAAAACTTATTATTGTTCATAGCGCGAATCAGTATAATCCGCAAGAGTTAAATTTGCGTCAATGTCCGTCAAGCCGGCAACAAAAAAAGCTCCCCGGCAAAGAGGAGCTTTTTTTAATGAGGGAAGATTATGCTTCCGGCCATTCAGCAGCTTTTTCGGCATTGAACGCAACCCATTTCGGGTCAGCGTCGGCATCGTTGCTGATGGCTTCCTGCGGGCATTCGGAGATGCAGACGCCGCAATCAATGCAGGTATCCGGATCTACAACCAGCTGGCTGTCGCCTTCACGGAAAGCGGAAACCGGGCAGACTTCAACGCAGGATTTGCATTTGATGCAGGAATCGTTAACTACAGAAACCATTAATTTAACTCCTAGTTAGTTAGTCATTTGTCAGAGCCTAATCTAGCCGGATTTGTTATAAAATCAAGCAAAAAAACACCGCAAGGTGATTATTTGCGGGCAAACCCTTGCGCAGGGCGGTTTTACTCCCCATATTAAGAGTAATTAATTTAACCGAGGAGTTAAAAATGAGCGATAAAATGAATTTTCAGGCCGAAGTCGGCAAATTGTTGGATATTGTGGTTAACTCGCTGTATTCGGAACGGCAGATTTTTTTGCGGGAGCTGATTTCGAATGCCAGCGATGCTTTGGACAAGCTGAAATATATGGCTTTGACCCATCCGGAAATGTCAAAAGAGGCCGGTGAGCCGAAAATTAAAATTATTCCGGATGCCGACAAACGGACACTGACGATTGAAGACAACGGAATCGGCATGAACCGCGATGATTTGATTAATCATTTGGGGACGATTGCCAAATCGGGAACGGCCGAATTTGTTAAGAATGTCAAGGATAACGGTTCGGCGGTTGATTTAATCGGTCAGTTCGGCGTCGGTTTTTATTCGGCGTTTATGGTGGCGGACAAAGTTGAGATTACAACCCGCCGTGCCGGAGAGGATAAAGCCTGGGTTTGGATTTCCGACGGGGTCGGCGGTTTTGAAATCAGCGAAGGCAAGCGCGACCGTAACGGCACGTCCATTAAGCTGTTTTTGAAAGAAGACGCCAAAGAATTTACCGACACGATTTATCTGCGGCAGATTATCCGTACTTATTCCGACCATATCGATTATCCGATTGTGCTGGATCTCGGCAAGGCCGGCGAAGAAACGGTCAATACCGGTTCGGCGCTGTGGGCAAAGCATAAGTCGGAGATTACGCAGGAGCAGTATAAGGAATTTTATCACCATATTTCAAAAAACTTTGACGAGCCCTGGCTGACGCTGCATTTTAAAGCGGAAGGAAACATTGAATATACCGGGCTGCTGTATGTTCCTTCAACCGCCCCGTATGATCTGTTTCAGCCGGATCGCAAAACCGGTTTGAAACTCTATGTCAATAAAGTGTTTATTTCCGATAAGGTTGAGGAACTGATGCCGTCTTATCTGCGCTTTGTCCGCGGGGTTATTGATTCGGCCGATTTGCCGCTGAATATTTCCCGCGAGATGCTGCAGCAGTCGCCCCTGATTGCCAAAATTCGTTCGGGAACCGTTAACCGTCTGCTGAAAGAGCTTAAAAACCGCAGCAAAGATTATGACGATTATAAAAAATTCTGGGATGCGTTCGGCATTGCTTTTAAAGAAGGCATTTATGAAGATTTTGCCAACCGCACCGAAATTGCCGAGTTGTCGCGTTTCTATTCGACGAAGGATCCGGAGCGCCTGACTTCGCTGGACGAATATATCAGCCGGGTTCAGCCGGAACAGAAGGCTATTTACTACATTACCGGCGATGACGTTAAGACTTTGGTCAACAATCCGCAGCTGGAAGCCTTTAAGGCCAAGGGAATTGAAGTTTTGCTTCTGGTTGACCCGATTGACGAGTTTTGGACCCAGACCCTGCTGAACTATAAAGATTTTGCGATTAAGCATATTTCGCAGGCAGATATCGACCTCGGGCTGAAACGGGAGGAGCCGAAAGCCGAAGAGGGCGCTTTGAAAAAACTGACAGATTTGATGAGCGAAATGTTTAAAGACGAAGTCGGCAAAGTGACGACAACCGACAAACTGACCAAGTCTCCGGCAAGTCTGACGGTGGAAGACGGACAGATGAGCATTCATCTGGAGCGACTGATGCGCAACCATCAGCAGCAGACTGCCTTTGCCAGCTCACGCGTTTTGCAGCTGAATCCCTATCATCCGCTGATTATCAAACTCAGTGAGGCTCTGGGGGACGAAGCCCTGCGGCCGAAAGTTGAGGAAATTTCACGTATTTTGCTTGATCAGGCAAAGATTGCCGAGGGGGAAGCAATTACCGATCCGTCGTATTTTTCGGAGAAGTTGAGCGAGTACATTCTCAAAGCGATCTAAGATGAGTTTCATAACCGGCCGATAAGATTTTACGGGTCGGGAAACAGCTCGTGTGTTTCTTTATGTGAAAATTCCGGAGCGGGCAGCTGCTTCGGAATTTTTTTAATCAAATCTTATTTTTTTAGGGGTAAACTGGCGGCAACAGACAGAGGAGAATCGTTATGAGTTACATTTTCTGGGGTTTTTTATTCGGCGTTTTAATTCCTTATATGGCACGGCGGTTTGCCAAATTTATGCCGGCAACGGCCGCGTATGCCCTTTATCGCCTGCTGTGGCCGGTCAAGACGGTTTCCGATGAACGGAAGCGCGCGAATCCGGCTTATCAGAAACTGATGAGTGCTTATGTGATGCGCAGTTTGGGATACGGAATTATTACCGCCGCGATTTCTTATGCCGCTTACTGGCAGTTCGGAGCGGCGCATCTTTGGTGGTATCTGGCGTTTATCTGGATTTTGCTGTTGTTGACCGAAATCGATTATAAAACGATGTATCTGCCGGATATTCTGACGTTTCCCCTGCTGCTGGCCGGTTTTCTTTATGCCGTTTTGGTCGGTGTGTGGGTCGGACCGGCGGAAAGCTCAATCGGTGCGGCGACCGGGTATGTGCTGCCGGTTTTGGCCAGCTTGTTTCTGGTCTGGAAACATAAAGACGTTTTCGGCGGCGGTGATATCAAGCTGTTGTCGGCCGCGGGAGCCTGGCTTGGGGTTGAACTTCTGCTGTATGTTATTTTGCTGTCCTGTCTGGTGTTCGGCATTTATGCCTTAATCAGGCGGCAGCGTGCAGGCGCTTTCGGGCCGGCAATTGCAATTTCTGCAATAATTGTTGCTTTTTGCTTCAATTAAGCTACAATCAGAATCCGTTAAGCCAATGCTTTGAAGAGGAACAAGACAATGATTAAAAAAGCCTGGGAAAAAGATAAACGCAAGGTCAAAAAACTGGTCGAAGGCAATAATTTCGACTATTTTATTCTTTCCTTGATTTGTATTGATGCCGTGGCGCTCGGATTTATGACGTCAGACATTACCAATGTCTTTTTTGACAATGTTTTGTTCATTCTTGACCGTTTGTGCATGGCCATCTTCATTATGGAAATGCTGATGAAGCTTTATGCTTACGGCAAAGGTTTCTTCAAATCCGGCTGGAATGTGTTCGATTTGATTGTGGTGGCGGTTTCCTCGGTGCCTTTTGCCAGCTATTTTATCGTTCTGAGAACTTTCCGCCTCTTCCGCTCTTTGAAGTATGTTAATAAATTTTCCCGTCTGAAGTCGATTATCAATACCTTTATTGCGCTGTTGCCGATTTTTGTGGCAATGCTGGCGGTGTTTGTCATCTTCTTTTATGTTTTTGCAATTATGGCGGTCTGTCTGTTCGGTGATATTTTTGTTGAGTTTGCCACGCTGGGTGATTCTTTATTTACGCTGTTGCAGGTCTTTACGCTGGACGGCTGGGCTTCCAATATTGCCCGTCCGGTTATGTCGGTATTCCCGCATTCCTGGCTGTTCTTCGTCTCCTTTGTCTTCATCTCCTTCCTGATTGTTATCAGTTTTCTGCTCAGTGCAGTCGGGGAAGTGGTCAGGAGGGAATTTCAGCTCAAATCCCGGTTATAGGTTTGTATAATGGGCTATTAATACAGAAATCTCAGGACGGAAGTGTCCTCATGTACTAAAGTGTACACTCCGGTACTTCTGCCTTTATTTCTTATTACTAGTCTCATTCTCCAAACCTATAGAAAATGGATGCTGCCTAAATTTTATGGGTTGAGGTATATATCAAAAAATTTTAAAACAATAAATCCCCGAAGATGAAATATCTTCGGGGATTTTTTGGGGATCAATTACTGTTCAGACGGCACATTTAATGTCCAGCTGAAAGAGCATTTTTACGGTGTTCTTTGCTTCGTTGTAATTAAAACGGTTGGCAAGCAAGCTGTTGTTAAAACAAATCATTGTGCGGAGAACAATGCATATTGTCTGGCAATCGACGCCGCAGGTCGTTTTGCGGTGGTTGCTTTCCGTTTCGATATCCGAATCCCAGATGGCGTGAAGCATCCGGTATTCCGCATTAGAAACATCTGCCGGCAAAAGAGTGTATGTTTCCGTTATCTTTTGGACGGCTGTCAGGTATGCCAAGGCGGCCTGATAACCAATCAGAAACGGCGATGATGCCTGTTCGGCTATTTGTTTCTGCAGTTTTTCAATGTCGTATTTTAACTGCATTTTAGCCAGCAAACGGAACTCATTGTATGCTTTATGTCGGCTGTTGCTGATGATTTCCTCCTGCGTGCTGCGGTCGGAAATAAATGTTTTCATCAGCTGTTCCATTTCGGAGTTTTTTCCGAAGCGGACGCCGAGAACATCGAGATAACGTTCGGTTACTTTTTGACTGAATTTGAGTTTGTAGCCGATGGCCTCAAACATCATTAACTGTAATTTTTCCATTTCGATAAAAAATTAATAATTAAACATAATTCCTAGGATTTTCGGCTTTTAAAAATACGCTTTTTGCTTTTTTTGTCAAAAACTTTTTTTGATATTTTGCAAGAAATCACCGCCTCCGGCTTGACAAGCCGCTTTTTGATACCTAACTATGGTACTAGACATATAAACTAATTCACTAATAAGGAGTTTACAATGAAGATTAAACCGTTGCATGACCGTGTATTGGTTAAAAGAGTGGAAGAAGTTACCAAAACCGCCGGCGGAATTATTATTCCCGATACCGCCAAAGAGAAACCCAGCGAAGGCATTGTTGAGGCGGTCGGAAACGGTTTCCGTGCCGAGGACGGCAAAATCGTGCCGATGAGCGTTAAAGAAGGCGATAAGGTTTTGTTCGGAAAATGGTCCGGCACCGAGGTTAAAATTGAAGGCGAAACCCGCCTGATTATGAAAGAATCCGATATTTTGGGTATTATCGAATAGTTTTGAACTTATAACAAAGGAAAAGAAAAATGGCTGCTAAAGATATTATGTTTGGGACCGACGCCCGTTCAAAAATGCTGAAGGGTGTTGAGACTTTGGCTAAAACCGTTAAAACAACCCTGGGTCCGAAAGGCCGCAATGTCATTTTGGACAAGTCTTACGGTGCTCCGAAAATTACCAAAGACGGTGTTTCGGTTGCCAAAGAAATCGAACTGGCCGACAAATTTGAAAATATGGGTGCTCAGCTGGTTAAAGAAGTTGCACAGAAAACGGCCGATAAAGCCGGTGACGGTACAACAACCGCTACGGTTTTGGCCGAAGCCATTATTAAAGAAGGTGTTAAGGCTGTTGCCGCGGGAATGAATCCGATGGATTTGAAACGCGGTATTGATATGGCGGTTGAAGCCGTTGTTTCCGATGTTAAATCCCGTTCCAAGGATATTAAAACTTCGGAAGAAATTGCCCAAGTCGGTACCATTTCAGCTAACGGTGACCGTACTATCGGCGAGTATATTGCCCGGGCGATGGAAAAGGTCGGCAATGAAGGCGTGATTACCGTGGAAGATGCCAAAGGTCTGGAAACCGAATTGGATGTGGTTGAAGGCATGCAGTTTGACCGCGGCTATCTCTCTCCGTATTTCATTACCAATCCGGATAAAATGAATTGCGAGTTCGAAAATCCGTATATTTTGCTGTATGATCAGAAGATTTCCAATCTGCAGCCGCTGATTCCGGTTTTGGAAGCGATTGTTCAATCCGGCCGCGCTTTGCTGATTGTGGCAGAAGACATTGAAGGCGAAGCTTTGGCTACGCTGGTTGTCAACCGTATTCGCGGCGGCTTGAAGGTTTGTGCGGTTAAGGCTCCGGGTTTCGGCGATCGCCGCAAAGCCATGCTGCAGGATATTGCCATTTTGACCGGTGGACAGGTTATTTCCGAAGAGCTGGGCATGAAGATTGAAAATGTTACTTTGGATATGCTGGGTTCGGCGAAACGAATCGAAGTTACCAAAGATGACACGACTATCATTGACGGTGACGGCGAGAAGGATTTGATTGCTGCCCGCGCGGCTCAGATTCGTAAAGAGATTGAAGAAACGACCTCCGATTATGACCGTGAAAAGTTGCAGGAAAGACTGGCTAAAATTTCCGGCGGTGTTGCTGTTCTGAAAGTCGGCGGCGCTTCCGAAGTTGAAGTTAAAGAGAAAAAAGACCGTATCGATGATGCCCTGAATGCAACCCGTGCTGCGGTTAAAGAAGGCGTTGTCGCCGGCGGCGGTGTTGCTTTGCTTTATGCGGGCAAGGCTTTGGACAAGCTGACTCCGGCCAATCAGGATCAAAAAGTCGGTATTGACATTATTCGTAAAGCCACGCAGGCGCCGATCCGTCAGATTGTTGAAAATGCAGGTCTGGACGGTGCGGTTGTTGCCGGCAAGCTGCTGGAAAGCGAAGATACCAATTATGGTTTCAATGCTCAAAACGGCGAATATACCGACATGGTTAGAGCCGGCATTATTGACCCGACCAAAGTGGTTCGTACCGCTTTGCAGGATGCAGCTTCCGTCGGCGGTCTGCTGATTACGACCGAAGCTATGGTTACCGAAGCACCGAAGAAAGAATGCCATTGCGGCGACGGTGCCGCTGCGGGAGCCATGGGGCCGGGCGCAATGGGTTTCTAATGTCTTAGAGACTTTACTCAAAGGAATAAAAAGCCTCCCGAACTTTCGGGAGGCTTTTTTAGTGTTAAATTAACCGATATTTATTATTATTGTTGCAGAGGTTGAAATGGTTGATTTTGATAATTTGGATGAATTGAAGGCCCTTCGGGCCCGGGGGGCGGTTGACGACCGGCAGTATGAACTGTTGCGGCGCCGTCTGGCTCGACGGATTATCAGCGACAGGCGTGAGGCCGCCTTTTCCAAAAGCGGTGCCGTATATATTGTACTGGCATTTTTTACCGGGGCTATCGGGCTGCATAATTTTTATGCCGGATATTATAAGCGCGGCTGGACGCAGGCGATACTGACCATTGTTTCGCCGCTGTTTGCTTTTCTGCCGCTGCTGGCAACGGCGGCTTGGGCTTTCGGAGAGTTGCTTTGGGTTAACAAAGCGGCAAACGGAACTTTTTTTCGCGGCTCACGAAAAGTTATCTGGTTGTTGCGAATTTTGGCGGTGGCAGTTTTTGTCTTTATTTACAGCCGTGCCGAATTGGTAACCGAATCTTAAGTCGTTAATGGCATAATCGGCAAAAAACGGGAAGGTCTTTATGAAAAAACATTTTTATATCTTCCGTCACGGGCAGACCGTCTGGAATGCCGAAGGCCGTCCGCAAGGGCAGCATGAGTATCCGGTTCCGCTGACGATGGAAGGACGGGAACAGGCTCAGAAACTGGCGGATAAACTAAAAGATAAAAAAATTAAACTGATTGTCAGCTCGGATTTGTTGCGGGCACAGCAAACGGGAGAAATCGTTGCTCAGGCACTGAGAGTTCCGCTTGAATTTGACCGGCGTCTGCGCGAAGTCGATTATGGTATTCTCAACGGTTTATATACGATTGAGAGGGAAGAGGTTTATCCTGATTTTAAAAAATGTTATGAAGACCCGAAAATTCCTTTTCCCGAAGGGGAGAGCCTGCATCAGGTGGCGCTGCGCTTTATTGATGCGGTTAAGGATATTTGCAGCCGCTGCAGTTATCGGGCGGTCGGCATATCTTCCCACGGCCATGCGATAACCTCCCTGATAGAGGAAGTTTTCGGTTACCAGGTTCAGCGGGTGGAAAATTGTGACTATGTTCATATTACGTATGATCCGGTTAAAGATAAGTTTGAAGGTGTTGAGCTGCCGCCTGAACGAGAGATTTTTAAAGCGATTATTCCGAATTATTAACGGGAGTTATGATGGTTTATTTGTTTTTGTTTATTGCAATTTTGTGCGAGGTTACGGCAACGACGGCGTTGAAGGCGGCGAACGGCTTTACGGTTCTCATTCCCAGTGTTGTGACAGTAGCGGGCTACGCCGGCGCTTTTTATTTTCTCAGCCTTTGTCTGAGTTCTATTCCGCTGGGGATTGCTTATGCCGTTTGGTCCGGAATGGGAATCGTTCTGGTTTCGGTACTGGGATGGTTTTTTTATCATCAGTCGTTAGATTGGGCCGCAATAACCGGTATTGTGATGATTTTGGGCGGTGTGGTGTTTATAAAATTATTCTCTAAAACAATGTAAAAGCTGAGGCTTGTTATTTTTTTTGAAAAAAATGAAATTTTATGCTTGCAATTTTTTTTGAATATGGTAATTAATATCTCGTTCTAGCGATGCGGGCGTAGCTCAGGGGTAGAGCGCAACCTTGCCAAGGTTGATGTCGAGGGTTCGAATCCCTTCACCCGCTCCAATTCAAAACCACCTTGTAAAGGTGGTTTTTTTTTACGGGTGACGTTTCAAGCCGCATAGCTGGCTTTCAACGGACGGGATTATCCCTGTCTGGCTCGTAAGTTCATTTTATTCACTAACTCGCTGCGGGCACTCTGTTTGTAGTGCTTGCGGCACATCGCTTTCGCTTGTTTGCAAGCGAACAAACATTCGCCTGTCGTCAGAAAACAATTCACCGGATTGTTTTCTTTCCTTCAGCCCACTTCAATTCGAAACCACCTTGTAAAGGTGGCTTTTTTATTTTTATACTTACATTTTCTCCCATATAATAAACATGGTAAAACAAAACGGCAGATAAATTATCTGCTGTTTAAAATTTTGTTTTTTAACGGAAAACGGAACAGAGCCGCGGAAAAAAGTTGCCGCTTTTTTAGATATTTGATTAGAAGATGATACGAACGCCCCCGGATACTTCACTGACGCCGTCGTAGAAGTCGGTTGAACCGGAATTGAGGGAGGTGTAGTGGAACATGGTTCTTAAAGCGATGTGCGGAATAATTTCATATTGCAGGCCGATACCGAATCGCGGGCCGTTAACGTCCTGGTCATATTTCCAACCGTTGGGCTGAGTGATTTTAAAGGTATATTTGGCCAAACCGATGGAGACGATTACCGAGAAGCTTTCGGAAAGCGGAGCTTCTCCGACTAAGTCGGCACCGTAGGCCGTCAGTTCGGATTCGTAACCGTGTTTGTTTTCCGCTTTGTCGGAAAACATATACCAGGCTTCGAGTCCGACGCCGTAGGAACTGAAACCGATAACCGGAGAGATACCGTTGTAGCCGTCATCCATTTCATAGAGGGTGTTGTTTTTGTATTTGATGTCGGAATAGACGTAGTCGGCTCCGAAGTATATTTTTGAACGAGTGCTGTAAGCAAAAGCCTCCGCTGAAATGCAGAGGGAACAAACACAAGCCAAACCGGTTATTGCTAACTTTTTTATCATCCTGCTAACTTCTCTATTTCGAAAATTTGTCTAATCTTAGACGAATTTTACGCCAAAATCAAGACTTTTTATTTTCGACGAGGTTAATTCTTGAAAAGTTATCATATAACCAATACTTTAATATATAGTTTAATTTTGAAGAAAAGGCGGCTGATATGAAAAATAATTTTTACGAAGCAATTGAGAACCGGCGTTCGATTTATGGTTTGGGGAATCATGAGGCTGTTTCTGAGGAAAAGATCGTATCTTTGGTTAACCATATGGTTAAATATTGTCCGTCGGCTTTTAATTCGCAGTCGGGACGGGTGGTTGTTCTGTTTAAGAAAAATCATCAGCGCTTGTGGGAAATTGTCAAAGAAACGCTGCAAGAGATTGTGCCGGCGGATAAATTTGCCGCAACGGAAGAAAAGATTACTTCTTTTGCCAAGGGGTATGCTACGGTTTTGTTTTTTGAAGATCAGGATGTTGTGGCGAATCTGCAAAGGAATTTTCCTTTGTATGCCGACAGTTTTCCTTTGTGGTCTTTGCAGTCGAGCGGTATGTTGCAGTATATGGTTTGGGCGGCTTTGGAAAATGAAGGAGCCGGTGCCAGTTTGCAGCACTATAATCCTCTGATTGATGACGCGGTTGCGGCAGAATGGAAACTTCCGGCCTCGTGGAAACTTATCAGCCAGATGCCGGTCGGCAGTCGTGAGGCTCCGGCAGGGGAAAAAACTTTTGAGCCAATCGAAAAAAGAGTAAAAGTTTTTAAATAATGCTTGCAAAATATCACAATTGTCGATATTAAAAGGTGGTATTACGGATGAGTGGCAGAGAGGCTGAATGCGAGCGACTCGAAATCGTTTATACGGGGTGACCCGTATCGGGGGTTCAAATCCCTCCTCATCCGCCAGTTTAGTTGAAAGGACGCTTAGATATAGCGTCTTTTTTCGTATCCGGCGGAAACATGGGCTTTTTGGGCGGTTGACATTGCTGAATTGACTATGGTAAGCTTGTTTTAAATCAAAAATCGCAAAATTTCCGGCAGTTACATACATTGCCGATTTTGGGAGAGTCACTTGAGAGGGAGTAATATTTATGTTAGATCCTAAAAAGGAAAAATGGGGTTTCTTAAGAGAAACAGAAGAAAGCGCCAAAAAAGCAGGCGTCGATCCTGACACAGGTCTTCATCGTACAGGACTTGAAAAGTATTTAAAAGTAATTTATCCGATGGTTAACGACTGGATCCATGATCAATCTATTCCCGGGTTACAAGTTAATGGAAAAGTTTGCAGGAAACGCCCTGATTATAGAAGTGAAACATTAAAAATGATAGTCGAATTTGACGGATTACAACATTATACAAATCCTAATGTTATAAAAAGGGATTATGAAGGAAATTCCATATATAAAGAAGCTGGATATACAGTAGTAAGAATTCCTTTTTTTATACAATTGTCTCAGGATGCTGTAAAAAAATTGTTTAATGTGTCTGTATCTCAAAAGTTATTTAATGAAAAGTTTTGTTCTATGGGAATTAAGGGACGTAACACACCTGCCTATTTATGTCCTGCCGGTCTTAAAAGGATGGCACAAGATTTTAAAAAATTTCCTAATCAATATAAATTAAATGTTGAGTTTTTAAAGAAACAAAATAATTCTTTTGAAACAGGAGTAGAATTCTTAATTGAAGCATATAATGAAATTAATTAAGTTTTTCTAACATCTTTTCCTGTTCTTCGAAACTCAGATTTTTAGAGGCTATTTCGAAGAGGGTTTGGAGGTTGACGGTTAAGGTGCCGTTGAGGAGCTGATTGACGAGTTTTGGAGATAGGTAAGCAAGGTTTAGATATTTGTAGATGGTGCGCTTGGAAATGCGTTCTTGTTTAGCGATGTCATCGGTTGGTATACCGCATTCATAAAGTTTCTTATACCGCCAAGCGTAGGCGAATGCTCGGACGATGAGGTGGTTGTTGTCATTAATACTCATCAGTCCAACCTTTCCGGCATTATAGATATTGCTTGACAGTCCGCGGTTGATGACCACCTGCTTTTCATAGATAATTTGATTGTTGGCATTATCAGCAATAAACTCCAGCGGGTTGTTGCTTTCATTCAGCGAATCGCCGGTATAGGCCGAGAGGATTATCGGATCGGTATTAAAGAAGAAGGTCAGGCGATCTTTTTGATAGATGATTTTGTTAATGAAGTTGCGGATAAAATTGCGTTGTGCGAAGTAGTCCATATCGTTGAAGTTTATAAGTTTTAAGGCCATGACGCTGTCTTTGCTCAGTCCATTGAAACTACTATTAAGAATTTCAATTATGGCGTCTTTGGCGAGCTTATCAATTTGCTCTGTGGGTAGAAACAAACCCTTAATAGAATAGTAATGTCGTTTGGTAGCTTTCTTTTTGCTGTTGGCCTGATTGGTAAAAATTGTGCCATTGGCATCAAACAACTTACCCGTCAGCAGATTATTGTTTCTCATACGAGTATGGTTGGCACAATTGTCATTATCTTTGAGTTTGGCTTGTACTTTTTCCCACAGATCTTTTGATATGATTGCCTCATGCTGTCCTTTGAATGCTTGTCCGGTGCGTTTGTTCTCAATCATGCCGAGGTATAATTTTTCATGCAGCAAGCGGTGAAGCGCGGATATTTTAAAAGGTTTGCCGCCTCTCTGCTCTCCTTTGTTGGTTATCCAGCCTTTATGTTTGAAGCCTTTAATTTCAGCAAATTTTTCAAGTTCAGCTAATGAGCCGCATTGCAGGTAGCCTTCAAAAATGCTGCGCACCTGTTCAGCTTCAACCGAATTAATAACTAGTTTTTTGTCTTTAATATCATAACCAAGTTTTGGAACACCGCCCGTCCACAAACCTTTAGTCTTACTGGCGCGGATTTTATCACGGACACGCTCTGAGGATACCTCTCGCTCGAATTGGGCAAAGGACAGCAGCATATTTAAGGTCAGCTTGCCCATGGAAGTTGAGGTATCAAAAGCCTGAGTAATTGAAACAAAATTGCAACCATGTTTATCAAATTCTTTCATCATATTGTGGAAGTCCATAATCGAGCGTGATAATCGGTCAACCTTGTAAACCACCACCGTTTGAATTAAGCCGCGGCGGATATCTTCAAGCATCTGTTTTAATGCTGGACGTTCCATTGTGCCGCCGGAGATGCCGCCATCGGTATAGGTTTTGAAATATTCCCAGTTATTAAAGGCTTGAGACATAATGTAACTGCGACAGGCATCTTCCTGATTATGCAGAGAGTTAAACTCAAGTTCCAAGCCTTTTTCGGTAGATTTGCGGACATAGACTGCACAATTTACTCTAGCCATGAGCCGCCTCCTTTAATGTCCGTTTGTTGTTTAATCCGAAGAAGTCATAACCGGAGACTTTTATCCCGCAGATTTCTTTAGCAATGGCTGATAAGGTCTTATAATGCTGCCCGTTGTAAATAAAATCATTAACTTCCGCGATGATAACCTTATATTGCAGGCCAAGGTAGGTCTTTATAATTTCGGTGCCGGGATGCAGGTTGTATTTGGTCTTATAAACCTTAACCATACACTCATCGGGGTTTTCGGCATATTTTTCCAGCTTAGTTAGGTGCTTGCGTTCAATTTTAAGATTAGCGTTTTCACAGGCGATATAATACCATAGCGCGCGGAACTGTCGTTCATAGGGACTGTTATGATACCGCGCCCATAGTTCAGCTTGTCTCTGGTGACTTAGTTTTTTTAATTCTTCAGCGTTTCTCGGCAGATAAATTTTCTTCCTCATCAGTCAACTCCTTGTTTTTCCATGTCTTGTAAGCTCAGTAACGCTTACAAAGAGTGATAAGTCAAGCTAATATATTGAATTTAAGTATATTTTTAAAATTTTAAAAATTTTTCAAAAAAAGCGTCAGAAAACACATCGTTGTCAGTACTTTTATTATGTAAAAAAAATTTTTAAGGAGATTTCATATGAATGAAAAACTTTTGATTAATTATGTGGCTATTAACTCAATTTTTGATTATAAGCTTAATCCCAAAACTCACGAAGAAAAGCAGATACAGCAAATTGCCAGATCTATTGAGCGTTTTGGATTTAATAATCCTATTCTGATTGATGAAAAATCGGAGGTAATTGCTGGTCATGGTCGTTTAGCTGCTGCTAGACTTTTAAAATTGGATGACGTGCCGGTAATCTGTTTGTCGCATCTCAGCGAGGTAGAAAAGCGAGCTTACCGTATTGCGGATAATAGGTTATCGGAAAATGGTCAATGGAATACGGATTTATTGAAGCTGGAATTTTCGGAAATTGAAAAGTTGGCTTTGAACCTTGAAGATGAACTGGATTTGGATATTACCGGATTTGATTTTAAGGAGATAGATGTTCTTCTGGCTGATGATAAGCCCAGCGTAAAGGCAGATCAAAAGCTTAATTCTATTCCGTATGTATCGGAAAATGAAATAGTCAGCCAATATGGAGATATCTGGCTGCTGGGAAAGCATAAAATTATTTGTGGAAACTCGCTGAAAGAGGAAACATATCAGCATTTATTTGAAAACATTAAGGCCAATATGGTTTTTACCGATCCGCCATTTAATGTGAAAATTCAAGGACATGTTTGCGGCTCTGGTCAAACAAAACATAAAGAGTTTGCTTTTGCCTCTGGCGAGATGAATGTGGCTGAATTTATTTCGTTTTTGAAAACATCAATGGCGAATATAGCCAAACATTCTGTTGAAAATTCCGTTCATTATATTTGCATGGATTGGCGACATATATCCGAGCTGCTTTCCGCTTCTCAAGATATCTACGCTAAAATGCTGAATATGGTGGTTTGGTGTAAGAAAAACGGCGGTATGGGTAGTTTTTACCGCTCACAGCACGAATTGATTTGCATCTTTCAGAACGGCAAAGGTTCTCATGTTAATAATGTGGAGTTAGGCAAGCATGGCCGCTATCGAACAAATGTCTGGCATTATGCCGGTGTTAACAGTTTTGGCTCCGAACAGAAAAATCTTAAAATGCATCCGACGGTCAAACCGGTAGAATTAGTCCGCGATGCGATTTTGGACGCCTCTAAACGGGGCGATATTGTGCTGGATGCGTTTCTCGGCAGCGGAACAACGCTGATTGCGGCTGAAAAGGCCGGACGTGTTTGTTACGGAATCGAGTATGAGCCATTGTACATTGATACGATTATTCGTCGATATTATGAATTAACCGGAAATTGGGCTATTCATCAAAGTTCGCAAAAATCATATGAGCAACTATTGCAAGAAAAATTGGAGAAAAATAATGAGTGAAAGCGGTTATAAAAATCCACCCAAACATTCGCGATTTCAGAAGGGGTGTTCAGGTAATCCGGCTGGGAGGCCAAAAGGAAGCAAAAATACGCTCAAACTTCTGGATGCAGTTTTGGAACAGAAAATTAAAATTCAGCAAGAGGGTAAGACCGTCAGCATTACCAAAAAGCAGGCAATGCTGATGCAGTTGGTCAATGCTGCGGTAAAAGGTGAAATCAAGGCCATTGCGGCACTTTTCCCATACATGATGCAGTTAGATATGAAAGAGGAGCAATCCTTGGAAACAAGCAAATTGTCTTTAAGAGATGAAGAAATTTTACAACAGTTTTTAGAACAAAATAAACAGGAGAATAGAAATGACTGATAAAAATTTGGTGAAGAATGCAGTCTTCCGTCAAAGTTTTTCAACCTTTGTACAGAAGTGTTTTTATGAATTAAACCCCTCGGAAAAATTTATAAATGGCATGTATATAGATTTATTATGCGATCAAATCCAAAGTATGATTGAAGGTGAGAATCAGAAGTTGATAATCAATCTTCCCCCAAGATATTTAAAATCTGTCATATGTTCTATAGCTTTGCCTGCATTTATTCTAGGGCATAACCCGTCGGCTAAAATTATGTGCATCAGCTATGGGGAGGATCTGGCTTCCAAATTAGCTACGGATTGTAGAACCATTATGGAAACAGACTGGTATAAAGAACTTTTCTTTCAGACAAGAATTCGGGGAGATAGGAGATCTAGCATGGATTTTGAAACAACCAAGCACGGCGGACGGTTTGCTGTGACAATTTCAGGAGGAGTAACCGGCCGCGGCGCTGATTGGATTATTATAGACGATCCGTTGAAACCGGTTGAGGCTTTTTCTGATATACAGAGAGAAAAAGTTAATGAACTCTATGGAAATACTGTTAACTCTAGGCTTAATGATAAAAATACAGGGAGAATACTTGTGGTTATGCAGCGTTTGCATGCTCATGATTTATCTGGTTTTCTGTTTGAGAACGATCCTGATTTTAAGTCTATCGTCTTGCCGTTGATAGCTGTAAAAGATGAAGAATGGCAAATAAAAAATCATATTACCGGAAAAATAGTGATATATAAGCGAAAAAAAGGTGAGCTGCTGCATCCGGAACGCGAAGGCGAAAAAGTTGTAAACAGTTATCGCAATTCGATGAGCCCTTTTGTATTTTCTGCGCAGTATCAGCAGAATCCAATGCCTATCGGCAGCGGAATGATTAAACAGGAATGGATAACGACCTATCAAGAACTGCCAAAGTTGAGTAAAATTATTTTATCATGGGATACAGCGTCTAAAACTACAGAAACAAATGCTTACTCTGCATGTGTGGTGATTGGAGTTGGAAAAGATCAAAAGTATTACCTGCTTGAAGTGTTTCGCGGCAGACTTGATTTTCCTAGTTTGACAAGAAAGGTTAAGGAACTGTCTGATAAATATGAAGGTAAAATGTCAGGCAAGATAATAACTTTGGTTGAAAATGCATCTTCCGGAATTTCACTTTGTCAAACTTTGAAGGGTAAGATAACAAATTTAATACCTGTTTCATGTAAAAGTTCTAAGGAACAGCGTTTTGATATTGTCGCATTAAAAACCGAACAAGGTGAGTTATTGTTTCCAGGACAATATGAACCTTGGTTCAAAAGTTTTGAAGATGAGTTCTTAACTTTTCCGAGATCTTTATTTAAAGATCAATGTGATGCTTTGAGTCAGGCAATAGGGTATTTTGAAGAGCATAAACATTCTTTACGGCAAGCGGCTGTTGTTGCCACTCCATCGCTGCCCGTGAAAACTGCGTACACTGGAATTATTGGGACGTCCAATACAAACAGCGGTATTTCAGCTCGTCCAACAATATTTTTTAATTATAGGCGTTTTTAGCTTGAATAATTCTTTTTTATGAGCATTACATATCCCCGTCAGATTTTGTCGTTATTACTTTATATCGTCAAAAGCAATGAAAAAAACGAAACGGGGTAAAAGTAATGTTTTTGAATAAATGGATGTTAGGTCTTAAAAGGGTAGAACAGAAAATTTTGAAGAGTTATGATAAAAAAAATTGTTCGGAACATATTTCTGCAATAATCCAATCTTATTTAGAAAGGTTGGATTATAAATATCAAAATCCTGATAAAATTATAGGACTTTCTACAGAAATAAAGACTCTAGACAACAAATTACAAGGTTTAAGAGGAGGAGAAATTATTTTACTCGCCTCACGTCCCTGCATGGGCAAAACATCTTTTGCAATGAATCTTTCTTATAAAGTAGCACAATCATTTTTGAAAGAGGATAACATGAACATGGATAATAAATGTGTTCTGTATTTTAGTTCAGAAGCTCCGTTTTTTACTTTGTGTCAGCTCCAGCGGATTATCGCTGAAAAAATTACCGGTACAAATTGGTTTGATTTACATACATACAAATATGGAAGCAAATCTTATGAAGAATTTGCAACGGTAGCAAATATTGGTAAAGAACTAGGAAAATTACCTCTTTATATATGTGATGATTCCAGCCTGTCTTTGGATTCCATAAAAAATAAAATAAAAAAAATTAGTGGCTGTTCAAAAATCGGTTTTATTGTTATTGATGAGTTTTTATTATTTTCTTTCAAAAACTCATTACACCCCCAACTGTCCTATATCACCTTGCAAGGATTAAAGGATATAGCCCAAAAGCTTAATGTTCCCATTTTAGTTTTAGGCAGGTTAAGCAGAAATCTGGAAAGACGCTCCGATAAACACCCGCTATTATCTGATGTTGATTCGGCTATTAAACTGTCCCCTTATTGTGATAAAATTTTATTTTTGTACCGCGAATCTTACTATTTGACAATGAAATACCCAGAAAAAAAGTCAAATGAAACAAAAAACCATTTTGACCATCGAATGAAACGTTGGGAAAAGAAGTATCGTAAAACGGAAAATGAATGTGAGATTATAATAGCGAAAAATAAACAAGCATTTACAGGAACGGTAAAAATTTTTTGTAACATGGCAGATGGTATTTTTGACGATTTAGAATCATCGGAAGATGATATTCCGTTTTAGATAATCTTACTTCAAATAGTATTAAAACACTAATCCAAAACGAAAGGAACTGACAATGAACAAGGAAATAAAATTAAATCTTAACAAGCTGTTTTGGTATATCCTTAGCTGTGAAATTAATAATGACGCCGCTAAATATTATACGCCTTTATTTAATGATAAAGACAAGCAGGAACTTATCAATATTGTTCTGGAAATTCGACTATCTGGACGGAATACATGGAGTGAGAGCAGTAAAGCAAGAATAGTTCCCTATCTATTAAACTTTGCTCCTATTCCATATAAGGGCAATTCTTGCATTAAACCGGTTACCAATTTAGAAATGCTTGAGGCGGAAGAGTGTTATTCAATGCTAAGCAACTGGAACTTTTTCATCAGTGATGCTTTTTTCTTATACAAAAAAGATGAAATTCGGGCTTTAATTATGGTTGAAGAGCAAATTGGCATTCCTACACCTAAAATTATCGACCCTAACGACTATTTAACAGCTAAACAAAGAAATACAGTTTTGGCAGAAATGAATGCCCTTATGGCCGAGCAAAGCTAAAAATTTTTATATAACACCTGCCAGGATTTACCTTACAAATTTCTCCTTTTGGCAGTTGCTATACCATCGAAGCCTCAATTTTATATTGGGGCTTCACTTATTTCAGGAGAGAGTAATGACAAAAAAGATAATAAAAGAACTTAATGACAATTTTAGAAAAAGCTTTTTAGGTGGACGTGTAATGATAACTCAAAAAGTTCAAATGCTGTCTGCCGAAGCCCAAAGAGAATTATTTGACCGTGTAAAACAGTTTAATGACTTTACAAAAGAAAACGACCCTTACGGAGAACATGATTTCGGAAGTATCAAATTCCAAAACGACATTTATTTTTGGAAGATTGATTATTACGACATTAATTTTTTATATCACAGTCCAGACCCGAGCAACACTTCTATTACAAATAGGGTTTTAACAATTATGCATGCAGATGAATATTAACGTCAAAAATTGGCGACTTTCCATAATATAATTAAAAAATTAAGGAACAAAGCCATGATTTATAAAATTAAAAGCCAAAAACAGCTTATCAATTTGATTAAACATTGTGTAATGCTGCGAATATTTACCAACGGAAAAGATGTCTATGCGTGGAATAGCGAATTTACCGACCATCAGCATGCCCGAAAAATGCTTGGCGGATTAGACGAATCTTATAATTCTTATACGATAGAAAATAATGGACGTCTGTTACATTGTGTTGTAATCAATCATCCTGTATTAGAAAAATTTATTCAGACATGGTTTCCTGATTGCTGGTATGGTTTCCATATTAAAGAATATGATACGCATGAGGGCATTTGCCTTTTTACCAATGAAAAACCGGAATGGGCATCTCTTCATCATGCCTATAATATGCGTATTATAGCATTGGCACAGCCTTATTATAAATCCGAAACGAAGAAACGTACATTCACACTTTTTACTGAAGATAATGAAATGCCTTTTCGTTATCCGCACGTCCATGTTTGCGTTGCTGTAAAAAATAAGAAGTATTTAGGAGTTCCTCTTCGGTCTCCTTATTGGGCAGAAAAATATAAATCTATTTTCAGCATCCGCATAAAAAATCCTAAAGTTACAGAAAAAGAACTCTACACTGCAGATAATTTAATAATTGAAGATGAAGTAGAGCCGGACTGTTTTAAGAATATGTCCGAGCAAGAAAAAAGCGAACTACTCGACCTGCTTAATTGTGAAAAATTTAATTTTTGGAGAGGTTACCTCTGTAACATTAAAAACGATGAGGCTTATAAGGAATATTGGCAAAAAAAGGCTGTTATTTCGAAACCATAACGCCATCTCCCAAATACGATACATATTGATAAAAGGAAAAAACAGATCCTCGGCGCTTTTTGGCTGAAGCATTGGTCGAAAGCTGTGGAGAAAAAGGGTCTATAATTGTTTATAATGACAATTTTGAAAAAACGCGCAATCGAGAGCTTGCTGAATTATTCACAGACTTATCCGAAAGTCTGCTGAAAATCAACAGCCGCATTATTGATTTATTAATTCCGTTCAGACAGAGAGCTTTATACAGCCCAAAGCAACATAGTTCTGCATCTATTAAATATGTTCTTCCTGCCTTTTGTGATTTGAGTTATGCCGGAATGGAAATTGCCAACGGCAGTCAGGCAATGGACAGATACTTTGCTTTTCTGACAGGAACATTATCTGACGAAGAAGAAAAAATCCTATTTAGAGGCTTAGAAGACTATTGTTACCAAGATACTTATGCTATGGTTAAACTGATTGATGTTTTATATGAAAAGGTCTAGTAACATTTTCTAAAAAAGGAAACCAAAATTTATATTGTTTCCGGTTTTATAACCTTAACCTCATCGCCCCAAGTATAAAGGAACCAATCCATTTCCAATTTCCCGCCGGCTCGGAATTTAACTGTCAGACTGCCATCAGGATTTTCGATAAAAGTTTGGTTGGGGTGGAAGATAAAGGTTTTGGCTTCTTCTGCCACTTTCGGACTGAAGAGCCATTCCACGTCAAAAGGCTTTTCATGCCAAGCCCCAAAAGATTCTTGGGCATACGCCTCCAAATTAAAATCATCGTTAGTAAAAGTTTCCGGCAAAATGTCGGCTTCCAAGATATGTGATAAAGAAAAATTGTGCGCTTTTCCGGAATCCCAGCCGTCGCTATGCTTCGCAACTAAATAGTGTGCCCTCTGTCCATATAAAAAACCGTACGGTATCAGGTTATAGTCAAAAATTCTGCCGTCCATTTTGCTTTTATATTTTAACCTAACCTGATGACAACTTAAAATTGCCTGACGAATGGTGTCCATAATTTGAGCATCTGTTTTTATTTTTGGACCGGGACGCAAAACCAGCCCTTCCGCTTTTATTAATTCCTCCGCATCAACCTCGACTCTGCATTTTTGTTCCGGCTTCATCAGATTTTTCAGCTTAAGCTCAACTTTTGCCAATAAAGCAGCTTTATCATCTAGACTATTTTGCTTAAGGTAACTTATTGCCGTTTGCAGGGCTGAAATTTCTTCCGGAGAAAACGCAATTAAGGAATTTAAAGTCCGTTGAGGAATCCGCCAGCGTTTTCTTTTTTCTCCGGTATAGACTTCTTCCATTTGTGGAAAATAGCGAAGCAAAGCGTCTCGCATTCTTTCGGCGGTACGTTGCGAAACATCAAAATCGCGACAAATATCGGCAAGAGAAATCCCGTCTGAACTTTCCTGCATTTTCATTGCCAAATCAAACAGGTCTAACATCTTGCCGTAATTCATAAGCCGTATTCCTTACCTTTCCGAGGATTTTACTTTTATCATTAAAAGTTTAAAATCATCTAAATAATCGAAAGCAAAGGTTTATATGATTGCTTGAATAATCATCAAAACTTAAACTAATTTTATCTATTTTTACTGTTTTTTTCTAAATATGCAAAGATTTGCAGAAAGCGGATAACAGGAGAGGAATAATCTTTTTTACTTTTTGCTAAAAATTCTTTTAATTCATTTATCTTATCTAAAAATTTCTGCTCATCAATTAATTCTACATTTTCAGGTAGTGTAAATTTTTCTTTCTGCTTTTCTTTTAATATTGGACACCAAAACATATGTTTAACGGTTCTGGGGTTAAAATCTTTAAAATGTTCCTCAATGTAGCGTTGATTTTTGGCAAATTTATTATTGGGATTTCCGCAATCAAGCTTTGCCGGATATGCATCGTAAATTCCTTCCATTTGTGCAGATACTTCACACACAAAAACAGCTCTATCTTTCAACCTAATCCCAATAACATCAACCTCAGACATTCCTTTTTGTTTGTGCTCATTCTCTGTATTTACGGTAAATTTTTCATTATATTTAATGAAATCGCAATTTTCCTTTATTTTCAAATATTCTCCGACAAATTCTTCAATTCCGTTAAGTGCCATTTTTCTCTCCTATGATTAATTTTCTATCACAATAAATCCTTATCCCGTCAAATTTTGACGGGATGATATAAAAAAACAGTCGCCGTAATCTTGGCGACTGGGAGTTTACAACTGCAACATAACAGCATGATGCTTTTAGCAAAATGCCTGAACATAACATCATCTCCCAGTCATTAGACTAGGAGAAGCGTTTTTTGATTTCGGTCTGTCTTCTCTAATTCAGACCGTATGTTGAGGGATTGTAAAGTCCCAGCTCACTTTTGAGCCGATTTCATATTAACAACGTGTAATAAAATGTCAAAAGAAATGATTAAATTTATGCTGAGGAAATATTATTTCTTTTAAGAAATATGATGTATGTTTATTATATTTCTTACAAAAAACCTCAAGTTCACTTAGTGGTGAAGATAAAAGTATTCCATGACATCCTTTTGCGCTAATGCGTATAGACAAACCATAGGTTTCCAGCAGATTAATTTCGTCTGTTTACGGGGAATATTTACTGTTGAATAAGATACTGAATATAAATTGATACTTAAGCTACTTTATCTAAGGTTTTTACATCCAAAATGTTATCCTCAATAATAGCGTCTTTGATGTCGTAGTTTTTATCAAGCATAGCAATTAAACAGCGACCGATGTGATAACTTAAATTAACTGGTACTGCATTACCGATTTGTTTGTATTGAGCCCCCATAGATCCTTTAAATTCCCAAGTATCTGGAAAAGATTGAATCCTTGCATATTCTCTAATAGTCAATGGCCGAGTTTCTTCTGGGTGACATCGTTCTGTTTGTTTTTGTGCCGGTGCACAGGTTAGAGTTAGGCTGGGTTCATCCCAGGAAAGACGTCTTGCCATACCTGTTTTTCCTCCAGAAAGGTAAAAACTTCCTTTCATATATTCTTTTTGTAACCCTATCGGAAGATCTCGCCAGTATCCTCCCTCTGGAACCTGTGAGAGAATCTCAGCTTTTCTTTTAGGGTAGCTTTGTCCTTCAGATTTTGGGCAATTTTTTAATGCTGATCTTAAAGAAACGGTATAATTTTTTTCTTTGGGAAAAATGAAAGGTATATCTAAGTCTTTTCTAATTCCAATTATAATTAATCGCTCTCTTTTTTGAGGGACATCCAAATATTGTGCTCTAAGTACTTTATATCTTACATTATAACCAAGTTCCGTTAAAGTATTTACCATAGTTTGAAGCGTTCTGCCGTTATCGTGTTTTAATAATCCTTTGACGTTCTCACCAACAGCAATTTTGGGTATGGTTTCTTTAACACAACGAGCAAATTCAAAAAATAAGGTTCCTCTTGTATCTTCGAATCCCATACTTTTTCCAGCATAGCTGAAAGCTTGACATGGAAAACCGGCCTGAACGATGTCGACCTTATTTTTCCAAGATGTAAAATCTACATTATGGACATCAGCATGAATGATGTTTGTACCTTTAGGGAAATTATGTTTTAATGTTTCTATGCAGTTTTTATCAAATTCATTTAACAATACATGGTGAATACCAGCATTTTCAAAGCCTAAAGCTGTTCCTCCGGCTCCAGCAAATAATTCTATTGCAGTATAAGGGGATGGTGTTTTGTTTTTTAATACTTTAAATTCTGCTTCAGATTTGTCATTTAGTTTTTTTAGAAGTGCTTTTACTTCGTCTTCATCAAAGATTCTATGGTTTTTATCCGATCTTTCTGCTTTTATCAGGCCTTTTTTCTCCCATCTTCTGATTGTATCGATTGAAAGATTAAGTTTTTGGCTAACTTCATGGATAGATAACTGCATTGTAACACTCCTTGATTCAATAAAAGAACCATAAAATAACCCTTGCATATATGCAAGGGTTATTAGAATAGCTGTAGATAAGTTAAAATATCGTTATTGATTATATTTTTCTTCTATTTCTGTAGATAGCTGCCTAATTACATTATTTAATAATTCGGTTCCATCGACCTCTGTTGCAATAGACGCAATTTCATTTATTAATTCATCATAAAAGCTGGGATCCCCGGTTAAATGGTGCCAAAAATCTTTGCCGACATATACTGGATGCGAACGATCAATTGTCCGATACATTTGTGATAAATCATCACTTTTTCCATAAAAAACACCAACAATACAATCAATATCAGCATTAAATTCGCGTAAACCATTGGTGCGGGCTATACGACGAATAGATTCAAAATGATTTTTAATGGTTGTAATATCATCGTTATTAATGGTGTTAGGACCAGCTTTTATCTGGCAATATTTACGCCGTCCATCAAGTTGATCGACAAATTCAATGTCTATACCAGGCGTTGTGGATGCAAAACCACTAAGTACATCTTTGCAAAAAGCCTGCATTTGTGTACCGAACGTAGTGTTTATTGAGGTACCTAAAACCCTAGGATATACTAAAGCTTTTGCTATGCTAGAAGCGTCACAATTACCGAAAGCAAAATTTGCTAGATATTTTTCTAAAAAAGGATTCGGTTGAAAAGCTGATAATTTACCTAATCTTTCTGTATTCCTTTTATGATTATCAACAATTTTCTCTCTAAAAAAATCCTTTGCTTTTGCTAGTATTTCTCTTTTTTCTGCCTCAGTCATAGCTATTTCCTATGTTGTTTTTACTAATATATTGAAATTATACTGGCGATTATTGAAAACACAATCATTAAATTAGTTAAAAGAAAAATTCTTGACTCTATAGCAAGCATGCAATATAAAAAATATCAGCAAGCATAAAAAAGAGGTATAAATATGAATGTAAATCAAATTAAAGGTGGTAAGGTTAGAGCAAAAAAATTATCATCAGAACAACGTAGAGAGATAGCAGTAAAAGCGGCACAATCAAGATGGCAAAAAAGTGCTGCTAATGAAAGCAATTTTCCTAAGGCTCTATATACTGGAGTGCTTCCTATTGGCGATGTGGAAATAGATTGTGCTGTATTAGATGATGGTCGGAGAGTTTTAACCGCAACATCTATATTTAATGCTTTTGATCGAACTAGAAAAGGTATGAATTCAAGGCTCGAAATTGAAGGAACAAAAATACCTCCATTTTTGGCCGCAAAAAACTTAGAAAAATATATAACTTCAGAAGTTATTGAGAAAGCCACCCCAATCACATATATTGATGGGTCTATAGAAAAAACAGGTTATTTGGCTAGTATATTACCTAAAATGTGTGAAGTTTATCTCAATGCACGTAGAGACAACCAATTAACAGCTTCACAAAAGAAACTTGCAGAGAAATCTGAAATTCTATTAATGGCTTTTGCTCAAGTTGGTATAGATGCATTAATTGACGAAGCAACGGGTTACCAATATGACAGAAAACACGATGCATTAAGGATATTGTTAGCAAAATATATTGAAGAAGGTTTACAAAAATGGATTAAAACATTTCCGGATGCTTTTTTTGCTGAACTAGATCGTCTTTATAATAACGGAATCACTATTTCTCGTAAAAGGCCGATGTATTATGGAAACTTTATAAATAAATATGTGTATGAGCCAATAGAACACGGATATATAAAAGAAGAACTTAATAAGAAGAATATAAAAAAAGATGGAAAAAGAATTGCTCAGTTTCATAGGTGGTTAACTGAAGAGGGAAGAAATATCCTTATTTTACAGATTGGTAGGGTTTCAGCTCTTATGGAGATTAGTAAAAATATAGAGGCATTTAAAAGAAAAGTTGAAAAACAAAAGGAAATCTCTGTAGCTCCGTATCTATTTGAAGAGATGAATGAAATTGAATAAGTTTCATTCTCTTATGGGGGTGCATCATTAAGGGATTCCTACTAATGGGCAGAATATTTGAGGTTTAGATTTTTTCGAAGATAATGTGGAACGGATTATTAATAATATGGATGATATTGTGAAATATGTGCGTTTTCCAGACTGGCAGGATACAACAACCGGAAAACAAGAGATCAAAAAAGCCTTACGTAGTATCATCTGGATAAAATATAAAATAAAAGATAAAGACGTCTTCGATAAGGCATATCAATACATTGAGCAATATTACTAAATAAATTAAATGTTTAGTTTGATCATATTAGAAGTAGGGTAATGGTGTTTTTATGGAATTAACAGATCTTATTCAACATATCACATTAAATGAACCGCATTTTATGTGGTTTCTTGGAGCTGGTGCTCCTAGATCAGCAGGATTGCCAACTGCTTATAATATTATTTGGGATCTGAAAAGAAGATATTATGCATTACATGAAAATGTAGATATTTCAGAATTAGATATTACTAATGAATTTGTGCGAAAAAAGATTCAATTATATATGGATAATCGTGCCTTCCCTAAGGAAGATGCTGCTGAAGAATATTCTTTTTACTTTGAAAAAATTTTTGGTACAAATTATGATGAGCAGCGTCAATACTTGAAACGTCAATTGATAGATCAGCAATATCAGCCAAATATTGGTTATCGTATTTTGTCTGCTCTTCTTAAGATAAATAAAACAAAATTAGTTTTTACAACAAATTTTGACAATATGCTTGAAACCGCTTATTCTAATATTACCTCTTCGCATCTTAACTGTTATAATCTTGAAGGTTCTGAGGCAGCAGTAAATGCTTTAACGGATTCTAGTTTTCCTTTTTGCGTTAAATTACATGGAGATTTCCAATATAAAAGTATTAAAAATCTTGAAAAAGATTTGAAAAATAATGATGAAGAGCTAGAAAAGTGTTTTATTTCTGCCGCAACTAGATTTGGAGTAATTGTAACGGGTTATAGTGGTCGTGATGAAAATGTCATGATGATGTTCAATAAAGCTCTTGATGGAGTAAATCCCTTTCCTCGAGGACTGTTTTGGACAACTTCATCGAAAAATAATTGTCTTCTAAGTGTTAAACAATTAATAGAAAAAGCTCAAGCTAAAGGTGTTCAAGCAGAGATCGTAGAAGTAAATACATTTGATGATTTATTAATTAGATTGTGGAAACAAACAGAAGATAAACCTAAAGAATTGACAGATAAGATTCAAATAAAACAACTACAAGAGCAAGAACAGGTGATAAATCTATCGAAAGAATATAATTTTCCGCTAATTCGTTTGAATGCCTTTCCAATAATAAAATTACCATCAACATGTTTAAAAATATGTAATAGCAAATTTAAAACCTTTCAAGAGCTTCAAATTAAAGCAAAAGCAGTCAAAACATCTGCTATATTTACTAAAACGGCATCTGTTTTAGCATGGGGTGATGAAAATAATATAAAGAAAGTTATTTCCGAAATTTCAGAAGTAAAAGTTGAAAATTTATCTGAAGATCTTATTAGGTCCAGTACGCTTCTTAATAATTTTGTATATAGAGCTCTCGCATACGGGCTAAGCAAAAATCTTCCACTTATTATAAGGCAACGAAAAAATAATTTTTATTTGATTGTTGATTATAAATCGAAAGAAATTGCAAAATTATCAGAATTAAAAAAAATAACTAAGGAATTAGGTGGTTTTAATAAATATAGTTGGTCTGAATGTATAGAAATCAAGTTAGATTACAGGAATGATCAATTCTGGTTGGTTATTACACCAGATATATGGGTTGAACCTTATGACAAAAGAACAGAGATGACGGATTTTATTATAAATCGTAAAAAAAGGCGCTATAATCCAATGTATAATCAGTTGTTGGACGCTTGGAAAAATTTGCTGTTTGGAAAGGATATTAAAAGTTCTGTAAAAATTCGCCCATATGATTTTGATGATGATATTGCCAATCCTTGTTTTGTTATCTCTCCAATTACAGCTTTTAGTGGGAGACTTAAATGAGTAATTTACAATTTTCTCAAATTCCTCTTCATCAACATATTAATGAATCTGAATTGCTTTTTGCAAATAAAGGTACCTCTAATCACCCACTAAAAGGATTGTGCAAATATGGTCCTTATAGCTTAGATTTAAAATATCTATCTACAATATCTATTGCAACACTAACTATTTTTGAGCAGCAAAGTAAATTAGATAATCTTATCGAGGAACTTAATCAAACTCATGTTCCTGAAATAGCAAAAGATTATTATCCTACGTATGAAGGGTTTGATAAAGTATTTAAAACAAAGCTTATCAAAAGTAATGCCTTTTTTATTTTTAGCTCTGAAACTAACGATCTTGCAAAAAAAGGACATATTGAAGCATTAAAAGACGAAATTAAAAAGATGTTAAGTAAGATTTTTACGCAAAAACATAATTTTAATATCCTTTTTATTTACTTTCCAAAATCATGGGAGCACAGTTTTAGACCATTAGGATTTGATCTTCATAATTTTACAAAAGCGATTGCAGCTCCACTAGGGATACCGATTCAAATAATTACAGACAAAGCGCTTACACAAAAATGTAGAGCAAATGTTATGTGGGGTATAAGTGTTGCAATTTACGCTAAAGCAGGCGGAATTCCCTGGAAACTCAATATTTCTAGCAAAGATGAGGCTTTTATTGGTATTAGCTTCGCTTTAAAAAATACTACAGATGGTTCTTCTTATATTACTTGCTGTAGTCAAGTTTTTGATGCTAATGGTACAGGATTTGAATTTATTGCATATGATACGAAAGATTTTGAAATTGATGACATTAGCAAAAATCCATATTTAAAAGAACAAGAAATGATTGCGTTGATGTCTAAAAGTTTAGAAATTTATCAAAATACTCATATGGGAAAATGTCCTCGAAAAATAACAATTCACAAAAACATACCCTTTTCATCAGAAGAAGTGCAAGGATGTTTAGCGGCTTTTGGAGAGAATATAGAACTTGAACTTTTACAGATATGTAAATCAAATTGGAGAGGAATTAAAATTTCTTCCCCTAAATGCCCGGATAATTATTCTTGCGATAGAGGATCTTTTATTCCTCTGAGAAAAAATGAGTGTTTGCTGTGGATACAGGGAGTGGTATCAAATTTAGATGGTTCAAATAATAAACCGATTTTTAAAGATGCTACGTTTTCTTCTATAGCCAAACCTGTATTAATAAAAAGATTTTTTGGTAATTCTGGGTGGTATGAAGCATGCAATTCTATTTTAGGATTAACAAAAGTTGATTGGAATAATAATACATTATATAAGTCTGAACCTGTTACACTTCATTATTCACGCCTGTTTGCTAAAGTCGTTAAAGAAGTTCCAGAAATTGTTCGGCAAAAATATAGTTATCGCTTTTTTATGTAATCTTGTTATTAAACACATTTTATACTTTTCTATATTTGTATTAATTAACTAATTGAAAACAACAAATAAAGTAACTACTCAGAAGGAGTTTATTGCAAATTAAAAAAATATATTATACAATACAAAACAATTTTTACTAGAGGAACGCATATTGGAAATACTAAATGATTTTTTAAGCATATTTTTACAAAAGCGAAATCTTCCATATCCCGATGGGCGGATGCTGTATGCGTATCAAATGAATAGAAGTGAATATAATGATCTTCAAAATAAATTAAAAATTTGTTGTCAAAACTATTCTTTGGCGGAATTGTTAAAAAATAAATATTTTTCACGTTGTTTTGTTCTTTATGCTTCTGAATGGTGGAAGCGTGAGTATCAAGGAGGGGTGTGGTCTTGGGACCCTATATTTTCTTCTATCACAGAAGAAGAGCTAAAAATTCATCAGGTGGGCATAAGAAGCAGGGCTATTATAGAGGCTCTACAGTATTGGAAATATAATATCACCTTGGTGTCAGGTAAAAAATACTTAGGAGCCATCGTAGCTAATGGAGGTATTCCTTCTAAATTTATCCAAGCTGCTAGTAGAAATTCTCCTGTTGTAAGAATTCTTCAAAATACTATTAGGTTTGCTACAGAAAATACATCAAACGAACGAGAACTATTTACGTACGTAAAAAAATTACAAAAAATCCTTCCTGAAGCAATCAGAAAAGATGAAATTTGCGAATTGATCACAATTTTGGTATTAACGATTATCAAACTTAAGTCTGACTACAGTCTTCAAGACTATAAAAATCCAATACAAATGTTGAATCAACGTTGTCCTGATTGGAAATCTCAGTTTCCGCTTTTAATGGAAGATGCATCTATCGAGAAAATGTTAGGTGGCTTTGTTGAAGCAGCAAGCCGTTCAACAACAGGACGGGTAAAAGGTAAGATTCCAAGTGTAGAAAGAATATTAGATTTAGAAAATTCTAATAAGTTAAAGTTTAGTTTTATCTTTCCAGAATTTAATGTTGAAGCCACATATTTTTCTAAACATTTTGGGATAAGCGATATCAATATTTTACCTCAGACATTTTATATTAATAATTTAGATGATGACAATACAACTATAGCTATTGTCAACTTAATACTAGGCTCAAAACAAGAGTACAAAATAAGGCAATTTGAAGATCGTCTGGATGTCACCAATTCTGTTACGTTATTTTTATCAAGTGCTGATAACAAAATACAGTCCAATAATATTACAATATCTCCATCAATAAATATATGTAAGCCGTTAGTGTTTGTGGAAAATGAAGATGGGGTGTTAATACTAAAAAATAATGGGAGTTCGTATTTAAAAGAGAGTGAATGCTTTATAGCATATAATGATCAAATAAAAGATTATAGTTTTTTAGGCGAATATGTAACCACTATACTGATTAACGACAAAGAATTAAAACTGATCAAATGCAAAGAAAACTTTGAGATTGATGATTTCTTTGTATGTTTAAATTCCTCAAACCCATCAAACAATAAGTATTGTGTAGAAGGAGACATTATAAACTATAAAACGTTTCCGTTTGTAGCCTACCGTGGAATTCCAAAGATTGTATATTATGACGAAACGGGACAAAAGACTATAGTTGCACCTAAATATATAAATTATTATTACAAAGATACCGAACGTCCTATTACTGATATTAACACATTTTCAGGAAACCTCGATATTAATTGCACACATGGCGGAATTTCTAAAACTTTTAACGTAACAATTTTTCCCAATGATTCTTCTTTTAAATTTAGCGCATTGGAAAATGGTTCAAGTACCATCCAAGTAAATAATTTGAACTGTATTAAGGTTGAACCTCTAATATCAAATTCAATCCAGTGTTCCATACATAATAAGAATGAATTTCAGTTCGAGCATATGATGTCTAAACCGGATAAGGTATGTTTTAAAATATACTGGTATAGCGGTGGCACATCTCTGATCTATCTGCCATATCCGTCTGTTGGCGTTTCATTTTTTGATGAAAATAAAAAAAATATAAATTCCGGTAATATTTCCCTTTTTCACTTGATGGGAAAAAGGATAAGACTGTTTAACAACCTAGATTCATCATCAAAATATAAGTTATGCTTAGAATTATATAAAAAGGACAGTATAAATAAACCTTTATCTATTATTCGCCATATCTATACAAATGACATAATAACAGAAATAAAGTTAATTGACTTTGAAGATAGTATAAAAAATTTATTTGGGTATTCTGAAAATGAGGATGATAAGGTAAAAATATCTATCACATCAGATGATAAAAATTTAGGATTTATTAATATTTCAAGGTACGATACTCCGCTTCTGAGTGAAAATCAAACAGTGTACCTGCCAAAAGAAAACTTTAGCATGTATACAAATGATATGCTTGAAGCTACAACAATAAAAGCAATAAATTTACTAGATCCTGAATGTGCTCCCTTAATTTTAGAGCAGAATATGGATAATCAAATATGTACGGGATACTGGAATATCGATTGTCTAAATTTGGATAAGAATTGCTATATTTTAGTTTCGGATAAAAAATCAAAAATAAACATTAAGCCGTTAATTCTATACAGTGAAAAATGTTTATCAGAATTATCTGAATTTAATAAATTGGTTATTTTTCAAAATAACGCCAATTTTGAAAGTATTTCAGAAACAATTAAAGGTATTGTTTATAATGATATATCTAATTTTTCAGCCGATATTTGGAAAGATATTAGCACTTTTCAACAAATTTTTGTTTCTCATGACATATCATTAACGTCGTTAAAACTTTGGCAAATACTTTGTTCTGATGAAGAGATACTGTGTAGATTGCTGATTTATTTTTCATCAGATAGGTCTATGCTCCAAAAAATTAAAGACGAGTTGGTACCTGTTCCTTCAATTGTCTCTTTTTCATTATGGCAAAATGTTGTTGAAGAGTATTTAAGCTATATTACAATAACTTTTGCAAATATGCCTGGCATGGAAGATATATTAAAATCTCAAATAAAAGATCAATTTAATATTTTATATGAGACCTTTCCGGAAGTTGAATTGGCTGTATATTACTCTCTATGTGGTTTATGTCCTCTATTTCCTAAACTCCTTGATTTTAGAGATATCGTTCCGCATATTTCCAACGCTAATAATAAAAGTATTAAAGAGTTAAATGATGATATTTTTACAAAGCAAACGTTTGGTGAGCAAGGACAAATAGTGGATTTGTGTTGGATGCAACAATTGCAAGCTCAGAATTCACTGAGTGAAGAAAATTGGATCTACTTACCTTTTAGTTTAATATATGAGGATCAGAGAACAAAATTCCCGAAAGAATTGTCCGAGCTTGAAGATTATTTATTTAAATTACATAAATTTGCTTATTTTATAGAATATGTAGTAAATTTTCCTCAGATATGTGCATTTTATTCATTTTATCAAAAAAACGATCAAAAAAAACCAAATATTAATGAGTTGATTAAATTTTCAATCAAAGATTTTATGAATTTTAACCAAAATTATTTTATTGAAGTATATAAAATAGCAATATCGATAATGTTAAACTATAACTTGGCAGGGAAAGATGAAGAGAAATAGCTATAGTGAACTTTTAAAAATATTACCAGAACAATCAAAAGATGCTATTATGAGCACTTTATCTATATTGCCTCAAAATTTAAGGGAGTTCTTAAGCAATAAGGTTTCCCTTGAAAATGAAAAGTTTTTATCTGACCCTGTCTTTGAGCCCATGTTTAGCTATAAAACAGATGATAATACTTTTGAAGAATTGGCAGGAAAGTTGCTGGAACGTTCCTTCGTCAATGTGTTGGATAAGGCAACGGAATACCGATTTTCTAAAACAATGCACCCATATATACATCAGCTAAAATCTTGGCAAACATTATTGAATACAAATAATTCGTTGGTTGTATCCAGTGGTACGGGGTCTGGTAAGACAGAATGTTTCATGATTCCGATCATATCAGATTTGGTAAGGCAATCCAGAGGCCTAAGTTTCCCTTTGGAAGGTGTTCAGGCTTTGTTTATATATCCTCTTAATGCTCTTATCCAAAACCAAAAAGAACGTTTTAGCGAGTGGACAAGGCCATATGAAGGAAAAATTCGATTCTGCCTTTATAATGGATTATTACCCAATGAAAATCCAAATCAGGAGCAAAAAAAGTCTTTGGAAGAAGTCATTGATAGACAGCATCTTCGCTTATCTCCGCCTCCCTTATTAATCACAAATACCACCATGCTGGAATATATGCTTATTCGCGCAAATGATAGGCAAATTATAGATAAATCAAAAGGAAAGTTAAAATATATTATTTTGGATGAAGCTCACACTTATATTGGTTCACAAGCAGCTGAGCTATCGTTACTTTTAAAAAGAGTTTTGGATTCGTTTGAAGTAAAAGCAAAAGATGTAAAATTCATTGCCACATCTGCAACCATAGGAAGCATAAATGCCGAATTGCAGTTGAAGCAATTTTTATCAAGTATTTCCGGTGTGAGTGAAGCAAATGTAGAAGTGGTTTTTGGAAAAAACGAAATTCCAAATATTATGTCTGATAAACAGATAAAATCTTTATCAGAATTACAATCTATCTCTGATCCCGATACTTTGATAAAAGAATTAAAAAATAATAAATTTGCGTGTGAATTAAGATCATTCTTTATTTCAGATGATGGAACACGTTCTGTTGCAAGATCTTTATCCGAGATATGTGAAAAATTCAAAATTTCTAAAGAAAATGCTACAGAATGGTTAGATTTATTATCGGTTACTCCTTACAATGAAATGGCATTTTTACCATTAAGACTGCATTTGTTTCATAAAACATTTCCCGGAATTTGGGCTTGTTGTAATAAAGATTGCGCACATAAAGACAATATAGATGGTTGGCAATATGGTAAAATATATTTAAAAGAACAATGTGTATGCGATTGTGGGGCACCTGTTTTTCGCGTAAAAGCTTGCTCAAACTGTGGAAATCCTTTTTTGGAAGCGAAGATGAGCGAGGATTATCAGACGGGTAAAAAATATCTATACCCGACTATGCTTCAAAATATTGATGAGTTCTCTTTGGAAGATGATGAAAATAATGTTGAGGACATAGAAACGCAAACTGTATTCATTCATAATACAGAAAATAACTCATCCTCAATGTATTTAGATATTACGGACAGTTCTTTATCTCGGAATAATGAAAATGGAATAAAAGTAGATGTTTTTGAAAATGGAGATAATATTTATTGTTGCGATTCGCCAGAGATTGATCAAATTAAATCATTTTTACCAATGCAAGGAGCTCCGTTTGTTCTAAGTCATATATTGCCAACATTGTTAAATTATGCGGAACCAAGCGATAAACAAGAGGAGCTCCCCCATAAAGGGCAGAAAATGATTTGTTTTACCGATAGTCGTCAAGGAACGGCTCGTCTTGCTGTTCAAATGCAACAAAACGCGGAGAGAAACAGTTTTAGAAGCATATTGTTGCATGTAACAGCACTCTTGGAACAAGAAAAACTTAAATCAGACGGCAATGGGGATATTGCTGAGTTAAAAAAAGTATATGAGCAAACAAAAGCGCCCATTATTTTAAATATGATTAATGAAAGACTGGCACAACAACAGAATATTTTTGCGAAAGAATATGAAGTTTTGGATCAAATTATAAAAGAATTTCAAGATAATGATCTAAAATGGATTTATAATTACTATCGGGATAAAGATTCTATTTTTGACGCAGATAAGGGTAAACGTAACTTAATAGAGATATTATTTGCCAGAGAACTATTACGGCGCCCTAAAAAAGCAAATAACGTTGAAACGTTAGGATTATTGGCAACTGTTTACGATTTTAGTAAAGTTACAAAAGTACCAGATACAATTAGCCGTTGGTTTAATTTGGATGAATGGAAAAATTTCCTCAAAATTTTAATAGATTTTTACATTCGAGCCAACGGATATGTTCAATATCCTGAAAATTGGGACAAGTGGGGAGCTCTTCAGAGAAGCAATAAAGCGTTGGAATGGGAAAACTGGCCAACGGCAACGAAGAAAAAGAAAAAAAATAAAAATATTATAAATTTATTGTCATATGCCCTTGATTTGAACACCGATAATGATTTCAATTTGGATATCCTCAACCAAATTATGAAAGAAGCTTGGAATGCTTTGACAGTTACAACAGGTATTTTAACGCCATCAACAAATAAGACTTATAAACTTGACATTGGTAAAATTGGGTTGACCAGACCAAAGCAAATCTATATCTGCCCTAAGACAAATAAGGCTTTAGACGTTGTTCTTAAAGGATATTCTCCATATTCTTCAAATAAAAACACACCAAAATGTGAAAGATATAATTTTCCGATTTATGATTTTAAAAATGAATTAGGTAAATCGTATGAAGAGTGTATCTTCTTGAGACGCGAATGGCTTGAAAGTAATTTAGATGTCCAAAATTTAAAAAAACTAGGATTATGGAGTAATGTGGCAAGTTCAATTATTCTCGGAAATAGATATTTTAGAACAGCAGAGCATTCAGCACAACAATCTCATAAATTATTGAAAAGATATGAGGGAGAATTTAAGGACGGCAAAATTAACGTTCTCAATTGTTCAACAACTATGGAAATGGGTGTCGATATCGGTGGTATAACGATTGCGACCATGAATAACGTACCTCCACATCCAGCCAATTATTTACAACGTGCTGGACGAGCAGGACGAAGAAGAGAAACCAAAGCTATTAGTTTTACTTTATGCAAAGACAATGCACATGATCAATATGTATTCACTCATCCAAAGTGGGCGTTTGAATCTAAAATAAATGCTCCGTATGTAGATAAATACAGTTTTATTGTTTTACAGCGACATATAAATTCTCTTTTACTATCATACTATTTTGATTCAATTAAAGGTCAAATTGATAATGCCCCCAATCTAAAGATGGAGTGGCTGATGCTTCCTAAGGGTAAAAACAAGCTCACAGAATTTAAACAATTTTGTAAAGATGCTATTAGAACCAACTCTAGAGTGCAATCTGCTATTCAATCTTTGATTGATAATACGCACTATGAACATACTAATTTTGATGCTTTTGTTTCGCAGTTGGAAATTCTGATTGAAAATATGCAAAAAAAATGGTTCTCCGAATATGATGCAATTCAAGAGCAAAAGAAGAAAGAAAAAGATCACAAAATTAGTTTAATTGCGATTAAAAATACTGAAATCAGGTTAATTAATGAATATTTATTAAAAGAATTAATTGAATACGGAATTTTACCAAGGTATGGATTTCCGATCAATATTGTTACATTTGATACAAATAATAGATACAATATCGAAAATCAACGTAATCGCATCAGTGAAAATTTAGGTGGTCGAGAAGATAATTTATTCAAACGCCGCGAGTTGCCGTCAAGAGATATATGTACGGCTTTAAGAGAGTATGCTCCCGGAAGTGATGTCGTGATTGACGGTTTGGTTTACAAGTCAGCCGGTATTACATTAAATTGGCATATTCCCGCATCTGAAGCAGAAGTTAAAGAAATTCAATCAATTCGTTATTTGTGGCAATGCGGCAAATGTGGAGCCAGTGGCACATCTGCAAGTTTGTTAGATATTCATTGTGATGTATGCGGAGAAGAGATTAATAGAAAAAATATTAAGAAATATATTCAGCCAGCTGGATTTTCTGTCGATTTTAATTCTCCCGTTAATAATAATGTTTCGGTTCAACATTTTGTAAATTTATGTGAACCTCTTATTACTGCCCATAATGACTTAAATAATTATTTGGGGTTACCATATATAAAATATAAAAATGATAAAGAAGGCAGCGTTATTCATTACTCAAACGGCGGAGGAAATGGGTATATTCTCTGCTTGGAATGTGGTAGAGTTGTAGCCAATAATAAAAGTAATTTAGAAGATTTTAAAAAGTTACACTATCGTTTAAGAAGCGGTAATAATTTTAATACAAACAATTACAAAATTGAGTGTAATCACTCGGCATATTCAATAGTAGAAGATATTTCTCTTGGCGTAGAAATGAAAACAGATGTTCTGGAGCTTATTTTATCTGATATTCATGGAGAAATAATTAATGATAAAACTATAGCATATTCCTTAGCTGTAGCAATTCGTAGCGGTATTGCAAAATACATGAATATAGAAACTGATGAAATTGGCTGTGGAGTGAAAGAAATTAAGATTGTTGGCACTAATAAAAAGGGATTTGCAATAGAACTTTTTGATAAAAATGCTTCAGGATATTGTTCTTCTAATGATATTATTAAAAATCTTAGCACAATTTTCACATATGCTAAAAGAACTTTAACTTGCGATTGTGCTCAATCTTGCAATAAGTGTATATTACAAAATGATACAAAATATAACTATCAATATTTGGATAGGCAAAAAGCTTTAGAATTTTTGACAGATGAATGGATTGCAAAAAATACTTTGGCAGAAAATATGAAAATTTTTGGAGATACAACGGTTATTGCATCTGCTAGTATTGAAAGTTTGATTGAAGATACGCCAAATATTAAAGAGTTATATTTGATCATTCCGGAAAAAAGTGAAGATGAGGATTGTGCCAATTCTCCCTTATATAGATTGGTAAATAGGTATAATGCAAAGGGGGTTAAAACAATACTTTGCTTAGACAACCAGGAAATCTCGGCAGATGTTGAAGAAACTTTAAGTCTTTTAGCCAAATACAACAATATTTCTTTGAAATCTATTCCAGCAGGTTTAAATAAAAATATTATGGCTGTAGTAAATGATGGTAATAGCTATTATGCCTATGGGTCTTTTGATAATGAAGTAAAACAACTCAATCCATATTGGGGAAGTAATGTTAATACATCCATATTATCAGGATATCTTTCTCTGAATGAATTTGATTTTAGCAATATTGAATTAAAAGGAAATACGAATACCCATTTTGATAAAATGTATAATATTTTATCAGAAGTTAATGGTTCGGGAATTTTATTTGGGCAAAAACTGTTGGAGATTTTAGCAGAAAGTTTAGATAACGGTATCAATTCTAAAATAAAAAAAATCACTTACAAAGATAGATATATCAAAAATCCATTGTCTTGTGGTTTGTTCTTTAATTTTATCAAAGAACTGAAGAATATTTATGCAAATGTTTGGTCGTGTGATAAAATTAGCTTATTAACCTCTGAAAACGAGGATAATGTTAAATATGCTCCCGGAAAATTTTATGATGAATGGTCAAGGTCTTCAACTAGAAAAGATATTCTGAAAAAATTATTTAGCACAATAGATATGCAAATTGACATTCAAGAAAAGAATAAAAAATATCTTGAGCATAACAGGCTATTAGTTATGGAACTAGAAAATGGCGAAACTATTAATTTGATTTTTGATCAAGGGTTTTCATATTGGAGATGTATTGCTTATAATTATTACGAAAATATGTTTCCTTTTGAGGCAGATATTGACTTTCAGGTTCAAAAAATAGCAACAGATTTACCTAATATAACAGGAGATAATTATCCTACTAGAATTTTTTATACCAAGGTTTGAAAATATATTCAAACATATAGAAAGAAGTAAAATAAATCCCTGTATTTAATTTTAAATTCCCTGATAATTTGGGGAGGGATTTTTGGGTAAGCTAAGTAATTCAAGGTAAACATGATGGTATGGAGGAGAGAAACGTAGTGAAATTCCCTGTAGATTCCCTGTTATTTGGGATTGGAGTGTTTTTGATTTAGTATGCTCAATACCGTTGAGGTTTACTACACCGCCATACACAAATCCCCTCGTAAAAGAGGGGATTTGTGTATGGAGAATAAGAAATGGGGTTTGAACCCGAGAGGTGACAGTTTGTTAATGAGCGAGCAAGCGATAGCAAAGCGAATGAATGTTACAAACGGAACTCAAGAATTTCTCTTCATCAGCTAATAGCAAAAAACCTCCGCTATGGGAGGTTTTTTTTATTGATGTGTTTAAACTTTGTCCGGGCTCATTGGGATGAGGGCGAGTTGTTGTGTTTGATATCAATGACGACAAATTCGGATTTTGTACCGGTTTTGAACTTGATGGCCCAGTCGGAGAGGCCGGATGTGACGATAAAGTTTGTTTGTTTTCGTTTTTCATATCCATAGGTTTTATCGTTTGCACCAATCCATTCGCCGACTTTATTCAGGGGGAAGAGCTGTCCGCCGTGAGTGTGTCCGGAGAGGACAAGGTCAGCTTCGGCATCGGTTTGATTGTTATAGTCATTGGGCTGGTGATCGAGGATAATGGAGAATTTTTCTTTATTCAGGTTTTGCAGCAATTCATTCATGCTTTGGCGGGGATTGCCGCGCAGAATTTCTGAGAAGTCTTTGCGCCCGATGATATAAAAGCGGTTGTCAATCAGAGTATTTTCATCCTGAAGAACTTTAACGTTGTTCTTTTTCAGTTCTGCCATTAAATCATCACCGGTGAAACCCCGGGCGGCGGGATCGTGGTAGCCTTTGTCGTGATTGCCGAAAGCAAAATAAACGCCGTAGGTTGTTTGCAGGGAGCCCAAAGCCCGGCAGGCTTCAACCATCTGCTGACGGGTTGTTCCGTCGTCAACAAAATCACCGGCAATCAATACGATATCCGGATTTTGCCGCTGCATTTCGCTGATATGTTCGGCGAAACCCCGGGTATCAAATGTTGTTCCGATATGCGAATCGGCGAACAGAACTATACGGAGGTCTTTTATTTTTTTGGGTGTTTCGATTGTGTAGTTTGTGGTCCAGACATGGTGGTCAAGATACCAGCCGGCGCTTAATGCGGCAAGGCTCAGGAGGAGGGCGGCCATTCCGGCATAATCGTGCCTGAACGGTTGTTTTCTGAAATGTTGGATTATGGCAAAAACAAAGTCGCCTGCCAAACAGAGCACAACGATATGCAGCAGGCAAATTACCGCGTTCATCAGATTAAGAGTGAGAGTGAGGGCGGTAAAAAGAAAAACGGCGGCGGCAGCACCGAAGATTTTCCGCCGTTTGGACGTTTCTTGTCCGAGCTTTGCGGTGAAAGGGGAGCGGGCAATCCGGTTAGCGAGAAAAAGCAGTCCGGCACAGGTGACGGCGATGGTTATTGCCAGAATGATATACCATATTAACATTTCAGTCTCCGGTTCGTTTATATTTGCGAGCGGCAAAAAGTCCCGCCTCAAACAGCAGATAAGTCGGAATCGTCAGCATCAGCTGGCTGACGATGTCCGGCGGGGTGAGTATGCCGGCAATGATTAAAATCGCGACAAAAATATAAGGTCGTTTGTTTTTTATGCCTTCATAAGAGGCAATGCCGGCACGAATCAGCGAATAAGTTATCAGCGGAAACTGAAACATCAGTCCGAATATGACCGACAGCATCAGAGCCAGGCCGATAATGTTGGAGATGCCGAAAACCGCCTTAATGTCCGGCGTGGCAAAACTGATGCCGAAATTGATAATCAGCGGCAGGATAAAAAAGATGCAGAACAGAACGCCGATGATGAAGAGGCCGGAAGAAGCGAAAACAATCGATTTTATAAACCTGCGTTCGTTGTCGTAAAGCGCCGGGAGCAAGAATTTCCATATCTGACGCGCAATATAGGGAAAACAGATCAGTAAATCCAAGACGACAGCAATTTTAATCTGGAGGATAAAAACTTCCATCGGCGAAAAGTAGTTGAGCGAAACGTTATTGTTGCCGATAATGATTTTTATCAGTCCGTTCATGCCGTAAGGGGCGGCGAGAAACATCGGGAGCAAACCGACGCCCAATGCGACAAAACATTTTATCAACATGGTGCGCAGAGCTTCCAGATGCAGAATCAGGCTTTCGTCTTGTTCTTGCATTATTGGTCTTTGTTTTTCTTTTCTTCTTCTTCCGCCGCTTTTTCGACGCTGTCTTTTAAGTCTTTGGCTTCATTTTGCAGCATTTCTTTGGCTTTTTTGTATTCATATTGTGCTTTACCGAGCGCTTTGGCCAGTTCGGGAATGCGTTTGCCTCCGAATAAAACCAGAACGACAACTAAAATGAGGGCGATTTCGGTTAATCCCAATGACATGTGTTTTCTCCTTTACAGTATTTTTTGTTGTTCAATCGGCATGACGGTTATGGCTTTGACCGGGCAGGCGTTTTGGCATGCGCCGCAGCCGATACATTCATCTGTGTTAATCAGCGGAAAACTGCCGTCTTCTTTGCTTATTGCTCCCCGGGGGCATTTCATGACACAGAGGCCGCATTTAATGCAGGTGTTTTCATTGATGACGGCCAGGCCGATTTGTGTTTTCTGCTTTTCAGCCAAAGTCAGCCGTTTGATTGCGCCGGAGGGGCATATTTCCGAGCATTTACGGCAATCATAATCGCAAAAACCGTCGGTGTAGTCAATATGAACCGCCGGGTAATCTCCGTCGGCTTTTTTGATGATTTGCATCGGACAGTTTTGAACGCAGAGATTGCAGTTCAGGCAGCGGTTGGCGAAGTCTTCCGCATTTCCGGCGCCTGCAGGCAAAACGGTTTTTTTTACTTTGGCGGCAACGGCTTTGCCTAAGTCAATGCCGCTTTTCAGCGCGAGAACGAAAATTGCCGCGACGGCTCCGCCTGTCAGCAATTTTCGGCGTGTCGGACTGAACGGTGCAGCGGGAATCGGTGCGGTTCCGTAATGAAGGCTGTTTTTGGGGCAGCGGCTCAGACAGTTGAAGCATTTGATACAGGTTTCATTGTCAACGGTTTTGTTTTTGAAGTCTATGCTGCCGGTGGGGCAGCGGGATGCGCAGAGGCCGCAGGAAACGCATTGGCTTTTTTCAATGTAAATTTTATTAACGGCGTGTTTGGATATTATGCCCAAAACAGCGCCGACAGGGCAGATGTTGCTGCAAAAGAGACGTCCTCTGAACCAGACGAGAACAGCCAGCAGAGCTGATATGCTGAGACCGAGCCAGGCACTGCCGGCGGCAGAACCGAACAGTGTATATGGATCAATCAGGCGGACAAGAACGGCCGTTCCGCCGATTAAGGCGCCGAAAACCAGAGCGGCAAGGAAATATTTGTAGGGGCGGTTTGGTCGGAATCCGGTGCGGCGTCGGAAAAGGAGCATTAGAAATTCCTGATACAAACCGAGCGGGCAAAGTACAGAACAATATATTCGTCCGAAAAGAAAAGTGAAAAACACGAGCGCTGCGGCTAAAATCACCGCGAAAAGCGAAAAGTCGACTAAAACGCGCTGTAACAAAGCAGTCGGCTGAAGGTCAAATATTTTGAGCGGATAAAACAGTCCGGCAAAGGCAGAAACGCTCAGAATGCCGATGATAACGGCGGCTCCGGCTCTTAAGTAACGATATTTGTTCATGTTCTTTTCTTTTCAACAGGTTTGTTCAATCAGGCAGAAAGAGCGTGTCCGGTTTTTCGTTTCAGACAAGTATTTATTTTATCAAACCCAAGTCTTTCAACCAGCCTGAAATACCCATGGTACGGCTGCCGTAGCCGACCCAGCCGTTGTCGGAGACCCGGCAGCCTTTACATTGAGCAGTCATGTCGGTTACTGTATTTTGAACACCGCCGCCGCCGTGGGTAACGAACGGGATAACCGTTTTGCCGGAAAGGTTATATGCGGCGAGGAAGCTACTGACCTGCGGCGTGATGGTTCCCCACCAGTTGGGGGAGCCTAAGAAGACGATATCGTATTGGGAAATATCGGCTACGTTTGTCGTCAGTTTGGGACGGTATCCGTCCTGAATTTCTTTTTTTGCCTGCTGGGTCATCGGGCGGTATGCCTCGGGATAGCTTCCTTCGGTTTTGATTTCAAAAATATCGCCGCCGATTTTTTCGTGAATGGCTTCGGCAACTTCTTTCGTATTGCCGCTGTAGGAATAATAGGCAATCAGGATTTTCGGTGCGGCGGCCGCAGGCTGTTTGTTTTCTTCGCGCAGCTGGGCAAAGGCCTTGTAACCGCTGAATGCCAGTATGGAAAAAATGACGGTTCCGAATAATAAAATTTTGTTCATGTTTGTCTCCTTATGCTTCAAATGTTTTGGCTACTTCTTTCATCCATTTGCTGATTTCAATATGCTGCGGACAATGTTTTTCGCACATTCGGCAGCTGATGCAGGCAGAAGCCTTGCCGTGCGATTTGGTGAGATTATCGTAGTACAGACGCTGAGCATTGAACGGTTTGTCCGAGCGTTCCTGTTTTTCGGCATTGTATAAGGCGAAGTAGTCGGGAATGGCTATTTTCATCGGGCAGAATTCGACGCAGTATTTGCAGGCGGTGCAGGGAATCGAAACCGACGCATGCAATGTTTTTACCGCGTTTTCGATGACTTTCATTTCCTTGTCGTCCAGCGGTTTGAAGTTTTGCATATATGAGGTGTTGTCTTCCAACTGTTCCATATTGCTCATGCCGCTTAAAACCATCATGACACCGGGGAGGGATGCCGCATAACGAATCGCCCAGGAGGCTACCGACATATTCGGTTCGGCTTCTTTGAAGATTTTTTCGACTGCCGGCGGTACAACGGCCAGGCTGCCGCCTTTGACCGGTTCCATAACGACAACCGGTTTGTTGTATTTCTGAGCAATTTCATAGCATTTGCGTGACTGAATGCTGGCGTTGTCCCAGTCAATATAGTTAATCTGCAACTGGACGAATTCAACTTCGGGGTGCTCTTTCAACACTTCTTCCAACAGTTCCGGCTTATCATGAAAAGAAAAACCGATATGTTTGATTTTGCCTTCCTTTTTCTTGTCGGCGATAAATTTGAAACTGTCATATCGGCGGGCATTGCCGATGGTGTTGGCATTGACGTTGTGGACCAAATAATAGTCGAAGTAATCCAGTCCGGTTTTTTCCAGCTGTTTGTTAAAAATCTGTTCTTGTTCTTCTTTGCTTTTCAGGTAACCGATCGGGAGTTTGCTGGCGACGGTAAATTTATTTCTGGGGTGGCGTTCGACCAACGATTTGCGGAGGGCGACTTCGCTCTCATAACCCATATACATCCAGGCGGTGTCAAAATAAGTGAAACCGCGTTGTAAAAACAGATCTACCATTTGATTGAGAGCCGTGTAGTCGATGGAGGTCTGGTCTTCCGGATTTTTCAGCGGCAGCCGCATAAAGCCGAATCCGAGCTTATTTTTGGGATCGATTTTATGCTTAACGGCGTCAGACACTGGAATGTTTTCGGCAAATGTCAGCTTGGGCAGGGCCGAAAGGGCAAAAGCGGCAAGGGTTGTCATTAAAAATTCGCGTCTGTTCATCAAAAAACTCCTCTAATAAATCGAGTTTACAGAAGCTTAGCATTTCGAGCTTACTCTAAGTCAAGTCTTTTTTATAAGAATTTACCATTTATTTTATGGGCAGTTATTTTAAATTTTTGCCCAGCTCATAAGCCTGTCGAGGGTAGTCGGTTTGATTAACCGCACCAACGGGCCAGACGCCGGGAACAATAATTTGTCCCGCGTCGGTCCAGCCGAGATAGTTCAACAGAACGTTATAATGCATTTTAATCGGTTCGGCTTCAGAGGCGGCGGTGTTGGCATAAGTCATCAACAGAGCCGCTTTTTTGGGGCGATGGATTTGGCCGTTAACGGCGTAGAAACGGTCAATAACGCTTTTAAGCTGGGCGGAAAATCCGAAGTAATACATCGGTGTGGCAAAGACAACCATATCGGCATCGATGATGTGGGTGCGGACAAATTCAAAATCGTCTTTGAAAACGCAAGGGCCGTTCATGCCGCAGGAATTACAGGCAATGCAGGGGTGAACCTGTTTGAAAGCGGCATCGAAGCGAAAGACTTTATGGCCGGCGGCTTCGGCGCCTTTAATGAAGTTGTCGGCCAAGGTGTTGGAATTGCCGTTTGGGCGCGGACTTCCGGTTAAAACGAGGATCTTCATTTTTTTATTCTCCCGTAAAAGAGCTGATTTTGCCGTTTTCCCCAAGATTGAGCTGCCGGCGGCAACTGCTGCGGCAATCAGGGTGTTTTTAATAAAATTGCGTCGATTCATTTTGTTGGTTCCGTTAAAATATTTATCAGCATAATTTTTAGAGTATGCTCTAAGTCAAGAAGTTTTTTCTTATTTTTTACGGAAATTTAAAACGGTTAACGACAGGGATTGTTTCCCGGTTTCTAAATCAAATTTAAGCACTGGTTGGTGCGGGCAATGCTGGTCATGATATTTTTGATTTTATCTTCGTTGCCGGCGTTTTCGAAGATATAGAGGGCGTCATGGTAGCATTCCAGAGCGTCTTCAAGATGCGGGCGGTCTTCGCTGTTTTTGCCGATGCGGTAGTAGATGTCGCCGATGTTTTCCTGTGCCAGGGCCCAAGTTATCGGGTCGCGGCGTTCGGTTATAACTTTTTGCTGGTTGCGATAGCAGTTGACCGCAAGTTCGGAGATGTCTTCGCTTTTGGTCAGGTTCCCCAGCAGGCCGAGCATTTGACCGAGTTCGCCCTGAATAACGGCCCAAAAGTCCGGAAAGAGGGCATAAGTATAGATCTTTTCGGCTTCCCGCAGCTGAAAGACGGCATCACGCAGAGCCTGAATGTCTTCTTTTTGGCGCCAAAAATTAAAAAACAGGTGAGACAGCCGGTATGAAATATAGCCGTAATCGTAAGGATAAGTATATTTGCCTAGGTAACGCTGAGCCTGACGGTAAAATTCAATGGCGCCTTTGAAATAGCTTCCCGGACGATTTTCCATATAGCGGGTACCGCAGTCGTAAAGCTGTCCGAGGTGGTAGTAAATACAGCCAAGGTGGAGGGGCGAGGTGATTAAATCCTGATGTTTGATGGCTGTTTCAAACAGGCTTTTGGTTATTTTGAAGTCTTTTTCATCACGGTTGTCATGGGCGTAGTTAAGATAAATTATACCGAGAAAATTCATGATATACGGCATATATTCAACCGAAACGGCTTTGGCAGAATTGTCTTTGGTGAGCTTGTCGATTATCTTTTTCAACAGATAACGTTTTTGGATTTTAGCCGCCGCATTAACCGGGTTCAGCGAGCTGATGACCGCTCCGTAAATCAGGTTTAAGATAGCCGAGGGAAACTGTCCGGGATGTTCAAAGAAACAGGCCGGAAAGAAAAAGCTGTCAAGCAGGGAGATGTAGGCGTTGTCTTCGTTTTCATATTGCCTTTCGGTTTGGAAATTGAGGCGGATGCGGTCGTTGTCGCGGTATCCCCAAATGATGACGTCAGCGCCGGTTTTTTCGATAATGGTCTGTCCGCGGTCGATAAGGTCAAACAGGGTTCGGCTTTCAAGGTTGAGGAAACTTTTGGGAAAGTTTTCATCAAAGAAAGAAAGGCTCAGTCCTTCCTGAGTGCTGAGAAGCCGGGCCAGATTTTCGCCGCCGCTGCTTTCAATGTTATCAAGAAAATCGACAACGACAACTTTGAATTTGACGGCCGAGCACGCCGCTAACCTTTCGGGCAGCCGTTCAGGTTTCGGACGGAACAGTTTTTTGAAAGAGGCAAAAACAGTCATGCGGCTCAGATGTCCTTATCAAGGTTTTTTTTGATATCCTCAACGTTTTCTTTGAGGTCTTTAACGACTTCCCGGTTGATTTCACCGAGACTGCGTTCCGCTACCTGCCAGTTGCGGAGGTGGTTTAAAAACCAAAACGTGAGAATTACGCCTAGAATGGCGAGAGAGTAGCTGTTCGGCGCATAAATCTGAAAGCATCCGAAAATGACCAGCAGGGCATCCAACTTGAAAATGTTTTCGCTGATGATGTCCGGCGACAGACCGGAAAGGTTGGTCTGGTAATAGAATGTGTTGGGAACGATTTCCTGATATTGCGGTTTGCGGCTCAGTTTTTTGAGACCGGCCCAGATAACTTCAACAATATAATAAAGGCTGAAAATCAGAGCGCAGGAGGCTGATCCTTCACGGGCAGCCAGCATAAACAGCCAGGCGGTAAGGAAGCCGAGCGCCTGGCAGCCGGATGTTGTCAGCCGCAATTGGGCCGGATACCAGTTATAAACGGCGTAGGCCGTCATAATCAGGGCAAAAACGGCACTGAAACAGCCGGTGAGAATCGGAATTGCGCCGAGAAAAGCGAGAATTACCATACCGCACAGCGGGGTGACAGTTTGAACGACGACAATGCCTTCCAGTCCGTCAAGATATTTGTATGCCCAGGCAAAAAGGCTCCAAATCAGAGCAATGGTCAGACGATCAAGCCAGAAAGGAAGTGTGCCCTCAAAAAGCATAAAATCCTGAGGGAGCAAAAGGGTGTTTAATATTGCCGCCGCTAAAAACAGGGCATAATTCCAGCGGGCGATGCGTGCATGCAGAGACAGCAGACAGACGGCGGCAGCCGATATGAAAGCGGCGGCGACGTTCAAAAACGAAATGTCGAACAGCTGATCGTTTTGTTCCGGCAGCAGAAAATAAAGGGCAGTGCATCCGGCAAAGGCGACGAGCCAGACCGGAAAAAAAACATTACCGAAAAAAGGGGAACCGAAAGAAATGTCGTTCAGCCGGCGGTTGATAACGGCGAACCAGAGATAAGCGGCAAAAAAACAGCATAAAAGAACGGCGGCGATAATGAGAAATGTTAAGTTCATCGGCTTATCCTCTAATGTGAACAGGTTCTGTTATTCCTTATAATATGTTTAATCGTTTTCTTCAACCGCGAAGTTAAGTTATGAAAGGAATTTGTATGTCGCGGCGGCTTTATTTCCGCTCAATAATCTGTTCGTAAATGCTTTTCAGCAAGAGGCCGGTCAACGGAAGAGTGCATTTGTTTTGAAAAGAGGCTTCCTGAATGACCGAACTGATGAAATCGATATCTCCGGTTTGGTGCAGGCGTATTTGTTCGGCGAGCGGAAAATTGTAGCTGGAGGGAATGTTAAAAATTCTTTTCAGCAGTTCGTCGGCATCAAAGGGCGGCAGCACGCGCGGCGTAATGCTGACGATTTCTTTCAACAGCGTTTGCAGCTGCTCCCGCAGTTCTTTGTTTTTGGTGATGTCGAAAATGCTTTTGCCGGAAGCGGCGCTGAGAAGCGAACAGGGGGCGTAAACGGCAAAGCTGTTCCAAAATGCCTGCAGAGGAAGGCTGTTGGTACGGAGACCGATGCGCGTGTCGGCAAGCAGTTTTTCCATTGTTTGGTAGGCTGCCGAACCGGTTTCGGCACAAAGGATTATTTCCGGATTGCGCCCGTAAGCGGTAACTATTTGGTTTTTGTCGCTGAGCCAGCCTTCAAAATAGGCCGATATGACGGGAACGCCCAAGATGTCGGAGATAAAGTTTTTGTCTTTCATCCGGGTGAAGGAGATGACCGGGCAGTTTTTGATTTTGTTTTTGGAAACGGCAGTCAGCATTGCTTTGGTGCGGGAAGAACGGGATGCGATTATTAACAGCTCGGGCGTTTCTTTCAGCCAAAGGGCCGTTTCGATTTTGCTGTGCAGCTTTTGCAGCTGATAGTCTTCTTTGACGGTAATTCCGTTGGTTGAGAGGCTGGTGTTTTCCTTTGGTCCGGCAAGGACGATGACCCGGTGTCCGGCGGTTATCAATTTGACGGCCAGAAAGCAGGCCAAAGCGGTGTCGCCGAGAATGTAAACGGGGGCTCCTTCCGCGGAAACCGGCTGAGGCTGCAACGGCGTTTCGTTTTTTTCTTTGTCGGAAAGGGTTATTTTTCGGAACAGCATCGGTTATCTTACCTTTATGAGTTTAGCGATGAAGAAGGCGTCACAGCCGCCGAATTCGGTCAGGTGGCACGGCAGAGTGCGGATAAATCCTTCCGGGGTGATTATTTCGGGAAAACGCTCTGATTTCAGCGGCTCAAGGCGGAAGTCGGGATGGCTTTCCAGAAAGGCGGTTATTTGGGCTTCGCCTTCGTTTTTGGCGATTGAACAGGTACAGTAAATTAAGCTGCCGCCGGTTTTCAAAACAGGTGAAATGCGTTCAAGAAGCTGTTTCTGCAAGCAGGCCTGATTGACGGTGTCCTGACGGTTTTTGATATGGACTATTTCAGGGTGGCGGCGGAAAACGCCGGTTCCGGAGCAGGGGGCATCGAGCAGGACGGCGTCAAAAGGCTCTTCATTGAAATCCGCGAGGTAATGCAGAGCATCGGCGCAGATTATTTTTTCGGGTTGCAGGTGCAGGCGCTGCATGTTTTCACGAAGCGTAGCCAGCCGCTGCTGGGCATTGTCAAGCGAAGTTACCCGGGCACCGCGGTTGAGCAGCTGGGCGGTTTTGCCGCCGGGAGCGGCACAGAGGTCAAGAACGCGTTTGCCGCTTAAGTCATCTAATGCGCCGACCGCCAGAGAAGCGGCATAATCCTGAACCCACCAGCAACCTTCGGCGTAGCCTTCAAGCTCGCGGATTTGTACGGTCTGGGGCAGAACGACGGTGGTGCCGTCAAGATATTTGCCGGCAAGCTTTTCCGCCCAAAGGCGGGGATTGTCCTTAACCGTGACGGCGAGCGGCGGTTCGGTCAGGCTTATTTTCTGAATTTCGCGGATGGTACGGGACGAATAGTCACAGTTCAGCAGTTCAAAAAAAGCCGGAGTGAAAAATTCACCTTTGTCATGTTGTTTCAGCAGCTCTTTTTCGGCGGCAATTTTGCGCAAAACGGCATTGACAAACCCGGCAACATAACGATCACAGTTTTTTTTGACCAGATTAACGCAGGAGTTAATTACGGCATAATCCGGCGTATTCATAAACAACAGTTCACAGACGGCACAAGCCAGCGCATATTGGGCGTAGGCTGCTTTGGGAGGAAGTTTTTTGCGGGCAAACTGGCGGATGACCTTGCGAATAAATTCATATCGGCGGACGGTGGTCATGACCAGCATTTTGACGAAACTGCGGTCGGCCGGAGACAGACCGTTCATCGGCTCAAAGTCAAGAAAGCTTCGCCGGCTGAAGGTTTGGAACAAAATTTGGACGGCAGTGGCGCGGTTGTCTGGCATGGTTGATTCCCCGGTTGTTTACAGTGCCGCATTTTACGCGGATATTTGCCGAATTACAAGTGAGAAAATGATTTATGACTCTTGTCAAATCGCTAAAAATCATATAACTTTGGTGAAAAAGTTTGCCTTGCGGCAATTATGAATGTGAAATTTAAGGAAACCTAAAGTCATGAAGAAACATTTTTCAAGTCTGTTGGCAGCCGCTTTTTTGTTGTCAGGCTGCTCCTGGTTGTCGGCGCTTAATCCCTGGGCGGAAGAAAAACCGGCGGCGGAGACGCGGGAAGTCGTGCCCGAAGCCCGCGGCGTGAATCGCTATTTGTGGCAGGCAAGTTTGGAAAAAATGTCAAAAATGCCATTGCTTAAGACGGATTTGGGAAACGGAACCATTGTCAGCGACTGGATGGTCGTTAACGGCGTGCCGGATGAAAAGTTTAAAATTACCGTTCGCATTTTGTGCCCCGAGCTGCGGGCCGACGGCCTGAAAGTCAACGTTTCCAAAATGAACCGCATCGGCGGAGAGTGGGTGCAGAGCCAGCCGGACCGCCGCTTAGCCGGAGAAATCGAAAAGATAATCTTAAAACAAGCCAGTGTATTATACCGCAGAGCAGTTGCGGCAGGAGAGGAATAATCAATTATGACGAATAATGCCAGATATAACGGAAAAGCCAGTTTTGACGAATGGAAAAAAGAATGGGCGATGGAAGAACGTTACAATTTTCATACCATTGAAGAAAAATGGCAGAAAATTTGGGAAGACGAGAAAGCTTACAAGGTTGAAATAGACAAGAACAAGAAAAAGTTTTACGCCCTGGTCGAATTTCCTTATCCGTCGGGTGCCGGTCTGCATGTCGGACATCCGCGTTCATATACGGCTTTGGACGTTATTGCCCGCAAAAAGAGAATGCAGGGTTTTAACGTTTTGTATCCGATGGGTTTTGACGCTTTCGGGCTTCCGGCAGAAAACTATGCGATTAAAACCGGCGTGCATCCGGCCGTTTCAACGGCGGCGAACATCGCCAATTTTACCAAACAGATGAAGTCGATCGGTTTCAGTTTTGACTGGGACCGTTGCATTTCCACCTGTGATCCGGAATATTACAAATGGACGCAGTGGATGTTTATCAAACTGTTTGAAAAGGGTCTGGCCTATAAAGACAAAATGGCCATTAACTGGTGTCCGAGCTGCAAAGTAGGGCTGGCAAACGAAGAAGTTGTCAACGGCTGTTGCGAGCGTTGCGGAGCGCAGGTTGTACGCAAGAACAAAGAGCAATGGATGGTGGCGATTACCAAATATGCCGACCGTTTGATTGACGATTTGCAAGACTTGGATTTTATTGACCGGGTTAAATCGCAGCAGATTAACTGGATCGGACGTTCGGAAGGGGCAGAGCTCGATTTCGGACTGACCGACGGCAACGGCACCGAACTGCCCGGTAAAAAACTGACCGTATTTACGACCCGTCCGGATACCGCTTTTGGCGTGACCTATATGGTTTTGGCTCCGGAGCATCCGTATGTCGCCGAGTTGGCAAGCCGCTTTGAGAATGCGGCGGAAGTTCAGGCCTATGTTGAAAAAACGGCAACCAAGTCTGATTTGCAGCGCTCGATGGACGAGAGCAAAACCGGGGTGGAACTGAAAGGGATTAAGGCGAAGAATCCGTATAACGGCAAGCTGATACCGATCTTTATTTCCGACTATGTTTTGATGGGATACGGAACCGGTGCGATTATGGCGGTGCCGGCGCATGACCAGCGCGACTATGATTTTGCCAAAGCGTTCAATCTGCCGATTATTCAGGTTCTGGCCGGCGGCGATATTGCGGTTAAAGCGCATGAAGAAGACGGTGCGCATATCAATTCCGAGTTTTTGGACGGCATGAACAAAGAAGACGGTATGCGGGCGGCGATTGATTATGCGGTCAAACATGGTTTCGGCAAATCGAAAATCAATTATAAGCTTCGCGATTGGGTTTTCTCTCGTCAGCGTTACTGGGGTGAACCGATTCCGATGGTTTACTGTGAACATTGCGGCTGGCAGCCCATTCCCGAATCCGAGCTGCCGCTCACGCTGCCGCCGGTTCCGGATTATCATCCGAATGACGAGGGCGAATCGCCGTTATCAAAGGCCGGTGACGAGTGGTTATATACAAAGTGCCCGAAATGCGGCGCCAAGGCCCGCCGTGAAACGGATACCATGCCGAACTGGGCCGGTTCTTCCTGGTATTTCCTGCGTTATTGCGATCCGCACAACAGCAAAGAATTTGCCTCCAAGGAAGCGCTTGATTACTGGATGAATGTTGATTGGTACAACGGAGGAATGGAGCATACCACGCTGCACCTGCTGTATTCCCGTTTCTGGCATAAGTTTTTGTATGATTTGGGATTGGTGCCGACCAAGGAACCTTATCAGCGCCGGACGTCGCACGGAATGATTTTGGCTGAAAACGGCGAGAAGATGTCTAAGTCGCGCGGCAATGTGATCAATCCTGACGATATTATCGCCGCCTATGGCGCCGATACGTTCCGTTTGTATGAAATGTTTATCGGGCCGTTTGATCAGGTGGCCATGTGGTCGGATGAAAGCCTGATGGGCGTTTATCGTTTTGTCAGCAAAGTTTACGGCCTGTTTGCAAAAGTTGATTCCGCGGAAAAAGCGTCGGCCGATGATTTGCGGGCAATGCACAAATGTATCCTGGAAGTTACGGAGCGAATCGATCAGATGAAATTTAATACGGCGGTTTCCTCCATGATGACTTATGTCAATTATCTGAGCGCCAAGGCTAAAATCGCACCGGAGCTTTACAGCACGCTGATTAAGCTGTTGTCGCCGTTTACGCCGCATCTGGCCGAAGAAATGTGGGCTCGTCTGGGCAATACGACTTTGGTGATTGCCGAAACATGGCCGCAGGGTGATGCCAAGCTGGCGGAAGATCAGGTTGTAACCTATGCGGTTCAGCTCTGCGGCAAAATGCGCGGAACGATTGAAATGCCGAAAGATGCCGGCAAGGAAGAAATTCAGGCTCAGGCTATGGCTCTGGAAAATGTCAAACGGCAGATTGAAGGCAAGGAAATCGTCAAAGTGATTGTGGTTCCCAACCGTCTGATAAATATCGTCGTTAAAGGATAGCCCGGATAATTTTGCACTGTTGTAAAGGTTCAAACAAGGAAAACTGATGAAAAAGAGACTTATTGCGTTATCAATGTTTATGTTTCTCGCAGCTTGCGGGTTTGAACCTTTATATGTGCAGAAAAAGCATGATAATCTGTGGTATTTCGGCGGAGAGTTTGACCGTTCAATCAGCTCGGAAATGGCTCAGATTAAAGTTGAAGCGACCGGCGAACGTTTCGGCCAGCTTATCCGCAACGAATTATTGGATATGCTGACGCCGCTGGGCGTTCCGCACAAACCGAAGTATCGTCTGGTAATTTCTTTGGAAAACGAAGTGGTTTATGATCAGGCACTGCGAAATGACATTACCGCTACCCGGAAAAGGGTTGAATATACCGTCGGTTATACCATGTTTGAAAACGGCAAAGAAATTGTCAAAGGAAATTCGGTAGCTTTCGGCAGCTACGATATTCTGGCCAATCCATATTCCATGACAATCGCTCAGAAAAAGGTTATGAAAGATTCCGCGCAGATTATTGCCAATGACATCAGTCTGCGAATCGGCGCTTATTTCCATTCGCGCATTACTAAAAAAGGCTCGACCAGTGATTTATAAGCAGGCGCAAATTGACAAGTTTCTGAAACGGCCAGACAACAGTTTGCGGGCGGTGCTGGTTTACGGCTCCAACGAAGGGCTGATGGCGGAACATGTCAAGAATTTCACCAAGGCAATCTGCGACGATGTCAACGATCCTTTTCGGGTGGCCTATCTGAACGGGGCGGATGTCAATGCCGACCCGGGAATTTTGTTTGGGGAATACGGCAGTCAATCGCTGATGGGCGGCCGGCGGGTTATTGTCGTGCGCGATGCCGATAATAATCTGACCAAGAATTTAAAGTCTTTGTTTGAGACGACGAAGTCTGACGCATTGCTGATTATATCTTCCGGCAGTCTGAATAAGAAGTCTTCACTGGTAAAACTGGGAGAAGACAGCGAGGATATGGCGGTTATTCCCTGTTATGAAGATCGGGACGAAGATATTTACGGAGCGGCGCGGACGAAGTTTGTCGAGGGCGGTTATACTATCGGCAACGAAGCTTTGCAGATTTTGTGCGCCAGGCTTTCCAATGACCGTAAGAGTTCAATGGGTGAAATTGACAAACTGATGACCTATATGGGAGACCGTAAGAATATTACGACCGAAGACGTGGTGGCGATTATCAGCGACAATTCGGCTTCGACCGCCGATGATGTCTGTTATTATGTGGCCGGCGGGCAGACCGAAAAAGCGCTGGCCTCTTTTACCAAGCTGCTGAATGAAGGTTCGGAGCCGATTTCGATTATCCGCAACGTGACGTATCATTTTAACAAGCTGCTGACCTGTCTGGGAATGGTTGAGCAGGGCGAAACGGTCGACAAGGCTTTAATGCGTCTGACTCCGCCGATTATCTTTTTTCGAAAATCGAGTTTTAAAATGCAGGTTTCCCTGTGGCCGAAAGAGCGTTTGTTCAGTGTTTTGGAATTGCTGTATAAATGCGAGCGTGACTGTAAAAGCACCAATATGCCGGTGGAAGAAATCGTCAGTTATACGCTGATGCAGATCGGGTCAGCGGCAGCCAAGCTGAACCGAAGGGGGTATTAAAATAAAAAAAGCACCGTTCGGAGACGGTGCTTTTGAGGAAGCGGCCTTTTAGGCTCTGGTTTTGACAACTTCGTGAACTTCGCAGGAATGGTCGAAAATCAGATACAGCGAAGACAGGCCGACCAGAACATAAACCAGGCGGGCCAAAATGGTCATCGGGCCGAAGAGCATTGAGACAAAGTCAATGCCGAGCAGGCCGATTAAACCCCAGTTCAAGCCGCCGATGATGGTCAAAACAAAAGAAATTTTCTTAATTAATTCCATGACACTCTCCTAAAAAGGTTTTAAATCTTTGACGAGTATGATATAACTACGGGCGGCGAAGTTTCAACGGAGATTAAACTTAATGTATAGTGAAAGGTTTCAAAAATTTATTGAAATGTGGCAAAAGGATTTTGCCATAGAGCGGACGATTGACGAAAAGGTCTGTGTTGACCGTGACGGTAATCCGCTTCCCTGGTATACATATCCGGCAATTGAGTATTTGTCGCAGTTTGATTACGGTGAAAAGACGATTTTTGAGTTCGGCTGCGGCTATTCCTCTCTTTTTTGGGCCGAACGGGCAGCCAAAGTCATCAGCATTGAAGATAATCCGCAATGGTTTGCCAAATGGCAGCGGGAATTTCAACATCCGAAGCTGGATATCCGCTGGCGGGACGAAGGAGAGATTTACGAAAAGGCGATTTTTGAGGACGGCGGCCGATATGACGTGATTGTGGTTGACGGTAAACGCCGGGCCGAGTGCGCGGCCGCGGCCGTTCAAAAACTGGCTCCGGGCGGAATGATTATTCTGGATGACAGCGATCGCATTAATACCAGCCGGGAGTATGTGCGGGCGGTGGGAACCTTGCGGGAAGCGGATTTGATTCAGGTTGATTTTTACGGTTTCTGCCCGATGAATTGTTATACGAAAACGACTTCTTTGTTTTTGACGCGCGAATTTGACTTTAAGTCCAGATTTCCGGTGCAGCCGATTAACGGAATCGGCAATTTGTGGTCTTTTAGCCGGCGGGAAAGAAAAGAATTTTATAAGAAAAACGGGTGATGCCGATTTAATCCGAAGCGCCTGTCGGAGAACAGGCGCTTTTTTTGATTCAGGCGGATTTCTGAAGGATTAACTCCGGCAGGCGCTGCAGCAGTTCTTCATGAGACAGGTTGAAATCGCTGTCAATCCAGATTTGTTCCAGTTCGTCCAGCACTTCACCGATTTTGCGGTTGTCTTTAATGCCTGCGGCAATTACGTCGCGGCCTTTGATGCTGAATTCGGGAAGCTTGATTTGGGCGATGTGTTTTATTCTTTCGCGAATGTCCGGCAGAACTCTTCGGTTGAATGCACTCAGCAGGATAAGCTTGTCGCGGCAAAAGTCGTTGCCATGGAGATAAACCAGCCGGCGCAGCGGTTTTTCTTCAAGAAATTCATCAAAGAAAGGATGAAAACGGGCCCAGCTGACAAAGTCTTCACGCTGTTTGTTGCTCATCCGCAGGCGGGTGGCCAGGTTTTCGGCGAGAGCTTCGTCAGGATTGTAGAGTACGAACAGACGGCGCAGCGGAGCATTGGGCAAATCTCCGGTATTGATTGTGTTGACGAGAAAGTCCAGTTCTTCCAGATAATGAGTATCGGGAAGAATATAGCTCAATATCTCGTTGTCATACATGATTTGCAGGGTTTCGATGACTTTCGGGGTCAGGAATAATTTAAACAGTTCGTCGCGAATACGTTCCATGGAAAGCTGTTTTAATCCGTCTTTGTTTTCTTTGCAGGCTTCAAGCGCCTTGGCGTCAATCGGAGCTTTGCCGAAAATCGAATAAAAGCGGAAAAAGCGGAGAATGCGCAGATAATCCTCTTTAATGCGCTGGCCGGCGCTGCCGATGAAGCGGACAATGCCTTTTTCAAGGTCGTCAACGCCGTTATAATAGTCAAACACATTGCCTTTTTCATCGGCATAAACAGCATTGATGGTCAGATCGCGGCGGGAGGCGTCTTCGTTCCAGTCGGAGGTGAAAACGACTTCGGCATGGCGGCCGTCGGTTTTAATGTCTTTACGCAGGGAAGTGACTTCCAATACCTGATTGTCAATTACAACGCCGACTGTGCCGAATTTGATGCCGATGGGAATGGTTTTAAGGCCGCTTTCCTCACAGGCTTCGACCAGTTCGTCCGGCGAAAGGTCGGTGGCCAGGTCAAGGTCGAACCCTTTCATGCCGGCGATGGCGTCGCGAACCGAACCGCCGACAAAACGCAGCACGCCGCCGTGTTTCTCAACCACTTTAAACAGGTTAAAGATATGGGGGTTGGCGGTTAATTTGCTGATATCCAAATATTTATCTTTAAACATGAAGCCCTTGCTTTCCAAATCTTTTATTTGGCCTATTGTTAACAGTTTTTATAACTTTTTCCAGTATATTATAGCAAAATTTGATAACTTTGTGGGTAGATAGGTATGAAAAAATTTACAACGATTGTTTTTGTTTGTGTTTTGACTTTTGCCGGGCTGGTTCAGGCCAAGGCGCCGGAGCTTATCGGCGAATATGACGATTGGGCGGCTTATTCGTATAAAGACGGCAAAGGCATTGTCTGCTATATGGCTTCCACACCGAAAAAAGACGAAGGAAAATACAGCAAACGCGGCGATATTTATGTTATTGTGACGCATCGTCCGGCGGAAAAGAGTTTTGACGTGGTCAATTTTGTGGCCGGTTATACTTATAAAAACGGTTCTCAAGTCGTGGTCAAAATCGGCAAAGACACCTTTACCCGTTTGTTTACCGACGGTGACAAAGCCTGGGCGATTGACGACAAGGCGGATAAGGAACTGGTGGCAGCGATGAAACGCGGCCAGCGGATGATTGTGGACGGCGTTTCCAGCAAAGGGACGGCGACAAAAGACACGTATTCGCTGAAAGGTTTCAGCGGAGCTTATAAGGCAATCAGTTCCAAGTGCAAGAAGAAATAAGATGACGGAGAAAGTTGAACTTATCGGACTGAACAAAGCGGAGCTTGACCGCCTGATGGCAGACATCGGCGAAAAGCCGTTTCGGGCCAAACAGCTGTATCAGTGGCTGTATGTTCAGGGTGCGGTTTCTTTTGACGAGATGACCAATCTGTCAAAGGATTTGCGGGCCAAATTGGCCGATAAGTTTACGATTACGCGTCCGAAAATCGTAGCGGAACAGCTTTCTCGCGATAAAACGCACAAATGGGTGCTGGAATTTTCCGACGGGCAGCGGATTGAAACGGTTTATATTCCCGAAGCAGACAGAGGTTCGGTTTGTGTTTCAACCCAGGTCGGCTGTGCCGTCGGCTGCACTTTCTGTCATACCGGGTCGCAGAAAATTACCCGCAATCTGACGGCAGGAGAAATTGTCAGCCAGTTTATGGTAGTGCGCGATGTTTATCATGAATGGCCGAGCACAACCGGTGAAAACCGGATGGTTTCCAATATTGTGGTGATGGGAATGGGTGAACCGCTGCATAATGTTGATAATGTTATCAAGGCTCTGCAGCTGCTGACAGACGGTGACGGTATTGCCATTTCCAAACGCCGGGTGACGTTGTCAACTTCCGGTATTGTGCCGAATATGCAGCGAATCGCTGAGGAAACCGGCGTTAAGCTGGCAGTTTCTCTGCATGCGCCGAATAATGACAAACGTTCGCAGATAATGCCGATTAACAAGCGCTATCCGATTGAAGATATTCTGCAAGCCTGTCAGGCGTATCAGAAGACTGTTACCAGCCGCTTTATCACTTTTGAATATCTGATGCTTGACGGGATAAACGACAGTTTGGACGATGCGCGTCAGTTGATTGATTTAATGAAAAAGTATAAAATCGGTGCCAAGTTTAATCTTATTCCGTTTAATCCGTGGCCCGGCTGCCCCTATCAGCCTTCTTCCAATAACAGGGTTCATGCCTTTTCCCACGAGTTAGAAAAAGCCGGTTTCGCTGCCCCGATAAGGGTTGCCAGAGGGCAGGATATTTTGGCCGCCTGCGGTCAGCTCAAGTCTAAAGGCGGTTCTATGGAGCACTAGGGTGTCGTTTGCGGAATTTTCAAAATTCTTAACTCCTACTATTGTTTTCATATAACAGCCTTTAATTAAAACCCATCCAGCGGGCACGAGAGCAATTTTACACTGTCGAGAAAATGCTTATTACTATTTGCACACTCCGCTTTTTTCGCGGCTGGAAATTACTCTATTTACACACGCTATCCGAGTTTTTTAGGGTGCTTTTTCTCTCTTAATTCTTACTGTTTGACGCATATAACTGCCTTTATAAAGAGTTAAGGGTATATATTCGTTTCATTCTTCTGTTTCTTTGTAACAAAAGTTTCACAAAATAATCTCTTGTTATTTTGTGAATAGTATACTATTCTAAAACCAAACAGGTTTTTATGTCTGTTGGCGGTTAAACTTTTAGGGAGAAAAGAAATGTCATTTTTAAAAAAGAATTTTTGGACGCTCAGCTGTTTGGTTTTATTAATTGCTATGGGAATGTGCGGCGATGCTTGGGCTGACGGTGCCAGTATTATGGATACCGCAGCAACCAAGGCGCGTAATACTTTTGATAAAGTGAAAACTATTACTTTTATTCTGGGTGGTTTCGGTTTAGTAGGAATTGCCTTTCAGGCGGTTATGGGCAAGGTAAAATGGACTTGGTTTGCCGGTTTGGCAGTTGGTTTGGGGATTCTGGGCGCGGCCGGTTCAATCGTTGAGTATGCGACAGGTTCAACCGATGCCGGATTAGAGTCGTCTTTCGGTGATATCTGACAGGTTTACCTATTATTATGTTCTCCGGAAAATTTAGCAAAACTTCGTGGAGAAAAAAGCCCGCGTTCCTAAACCGCGGGCTTTTTGATTTTAATGGAAATGTTAAAGCAGTTTGGCGATTTCGGCGCGGACGTTGTCCAAGCCAATCCCTTTTTCTGAGCTGGTGGCAATCAGGTCAACATAAGCCGCGGGGTGTTTGGCAATGGCTTCTTTGGTTTTTTGAATAACCTGTTCCAATGCCTTGGCGCTGATTTTATCGGTTTTGGTAAGGATAATCTGGTAAGTGACGGCGGCTTTATCCAGCAGGTCCATAATTTCTTCATCGACTTTTTTGATGCCGTGACGCGAATCAATGAGGACAAAGACCCTTTTTAAATTAACCCGTCCCTGCAGATAGGTGAAGATCAGATTCTGCCATTGTTTAACCAGTTTTTCCGGGGCTTGGGCATAGCCGTAGCCCGGGAGGTCAACCAAGTGCAGCTTGTCACCGATATTGAAGTAATTGAGTTGTTGGGTACGGCCCGGCGTGTTTGAGGTCTTGGCAAGGCCTTTCTGCCCGGTGAGTGCGTTAATCAGGCTCGATTTTCCGACATTGGAACGTCCGGCAAAGGCAACTTCCGGCATATCGGTCAGCGGAAGCTGATCCAGCCGGGCGACCCCGAGGACAAATACGGCGGGAATGCCGAACAGCTGCCGTCCGGCATAGATTTGTTCCCCGCTTAGCTGTTCCGGTTTGAACTCCATTATTTTACCCCGTTTTTGCGCATAATCGCTTTCTGCTGGATGATGGAGAGAATGTTGCTCAGAGTCCAGTAGATGACCAGACCGGAAGCAAAGTGGCCAAGCATGAAAGTGAAAATCAGCGGCATCAGGGCAAACATACGAGCCTGATCCTTATTGGTCGGAGCCGGGTTCAGTTTCTGCTGAACATACATGGTGATACCCATGATAATCGGCCAGACGCCGATGTCGAGCAGGCTCGGAACCGGGAAGTGGAGAATGGTTGACAGAACCAGCGGATCAGGTGCGGAAAGGTCTTTAATCCAGCCAATGAACGGTGCGTGGCGGATTTCGATGGCGATATTCAAAACCTTATACAGCGAAAAGAAGACCGGAATTTGAATAAACATCGGCAGGCAGCCCGCGGCGGGATTAATCTTTTCCCGGCGGTACATTTCCAGTGTTTCCTGCTGGAGTTTCATTTTATCGTTGCCGTATCTTTCCTGCAGTTCTTTAATCTTAGGCTGGATTTTTTTCATCTTGGACATGCTGTCGTATGATTTGTTGGCGATGGGGAACATAACCAGGCGCAGCAAGGCGGCAAACAACAGAATGGCCCAGCCCATATTGCCGATGAAATTGTAAAGAAAATCAAGAATGTAGAAGAACGGTTTGGTCAGGAAATAATACCAGCCGAAATCTACGGCAAGGTCAAACTTGGGAATGTTGAGCGACTGGGTATATTTATCCAGCAGTTTGATTTCCTTGGCACCGGCAAATAATTTGACGCTGTTGGAGGCAACAGAGCCGGGAGCCGCGGTGACGGGGGCTCCGACATAATCGGTTTGGAAGTTTTGTTTGCCGGTGGCCGAGAACTTGACCGTATTTTGATTTTGCCCTTCCAGAATAAAAGCGGTAAACCAGTAGCGGTCGGAGAAACCGGCCCAGCCCTGGGCTGTCTTGAATTCCTTGGCCTTTTCGTCAATCAGGTCTTTGTATTTGATTTCCTTGAGATTGTTGTCAACAACGCCGATTAAGCCCTCGTGAACGACACTGGCGGAGGGGTTGGCATTTTCCGTTTTGCGGTTGATTAAACCGTAAGGATAAAGCGTGATGGTGCGTCCGGTGTCATTTTCGACGTCTTGCTGAATGTTAAACATATAGTCGGCGTCGAGACTGATTTTGCGAATGAACTTCAGACCCTGCCCATTGTTCCATTCCAGAACGACCGGCGTTTCCGGCGTCAGTTCGCCGCCGCGAACGGTCCAGACGGTGTTGTGGTCAGGCATGCGCAGCGAGCTGTCGGAACTCAGCCAGCCGAATTCGGCATAGTAAGGCGCTGCCGTTTTGGCCGGAGCGAAGAGTTCAACGTCGGGGCTGTCGTTTTCAAGGGTTTGTTTGTATTTTTCGAGGAGGAGATTGTCGAAACGGGCTCCTTTGACACGAATGGAACCGGTCAGGGAAGCATTTTTGATGTGAATGCGGGAATCCTGTCGTACAGCCTCGGCGGAAGCCATAATTTCAGCCGTATCAGCGGCAGCAATAAACTCGTCGGTTTTGATTTTTTCCTGCGGCAGCGGCGTTTGGGGAAGCGGCGCTTCTTCCGTAACGGCAGGAGCGGCGGCCGGAACGGTTTTGCCCGGGAAAAAACGGTTGGTTATAAAAATGGCGACAATGGACAGGACAATGGCTAAAAACAGGCCTCTCATTTCCTCACGCATTCTAAAATTCTCCTCAATTAAATATCTTCAGCTTTGGTTTTTACATTATATTTGGCGGCAAAGCAAGCTTTTATCTCGGTTTATCCGTTCGTTTGGGCGGAACCGGATCATAGCCGCTGCCGCCCCAGGGGTGACAGCGCAGGATTCTTTTAATTCCTAAAAACAGCCCTTTGCAGATACCGTGAGTTTGGATGGCTTCAATCATATATTGGGAACAGGTCGGGCGAAAACGGCAACAGCCCGGAAACAGGGGAGAGATAAATTTCTGATAAAATTTAATCGGCAGAATCAGAAGCTGCCGGAAGAGCTTGCTCATCAGCGGGGCTTTCAAAAAATTTGTGCAATTTTTTCAATCCCCAGCCCAAATCGTTGCGGAGTTTGGTAAAATCGCAGTCGGCGGTATTGTAACGGCCGATCAGGACATATTCGAAGCCGGGTTTCAAAAGCGGGTAAAATTCGCGCAGAGCGGCACGCATCCGCCGGCGGGCGCGGTTGCGGATATGGGCTTTGCCGATTTTACGGGTGGTGGTGAAGCCTGTTTTGGGGTTTTGTTCAGGCGCGGATAAACTTTGAGCCGCCTGCAGAATGACAGTAGATGTTACCATCTTTTGTCCCTGCTTGGCGACTCTTAAAAAATCTTTGCGTTTTTTTAATTTTAAAACGACGGTCATTTTTTATTAAGCAGAAAGTTTAGCGCGACCATGTTTGCGACGGGCGGCCAAAACTTTGCGGCCACCGGCGGTAGCCATGCGTGCGCGAAAGCCGTGACGGCGGGCGCGAACCAATTTACTCGGCTGATAAGTACGTTTCATTTGTTTTCTCCGGTTAAAACAGGACGTATCCTGTTGATATTTTTATTGATTATTTAAGCCTTTTGTTGAGAAAAGGCCTCGGACAAGTTGCTTTATAGCGGAATAAAAAAGAGAAGTCAATAAAAAACCTCCTGAAAAACAGGAGGTTTTTTGCGGTTTATCATTCGCTTAACGGCGATCGCCGAATAATCTCAGCAAGGCCAGGAAAAGGTTGATGAAATCCATATATAAGGCCAAAGCGCCGGAAATCGCCTTGCGGGAAGACATGTCCCCGCTGTCGCTTTCAGCGTAAATGGCGCGGATTTTCTGGGTGTCATAGGCGGTTAAGCCGGTAAAGACGACAACGCTCAGAATTGACAGGGCGTAGTAAAGACCCGGGCTTTTCAGGAAAATGTTGACAATCATGGCGATGATGATACCCCACAATCCCATGGTCATGAAAGATCCCATGGAGGTCAGGTCTTTACGGGTGGTGTAGCCGTAAAGGCTCATGCCGCCGAACATGGCTGCGGTGATTAAGAAAATGCGGGTGATGCTGGTGCCGGTATAGGCAATGAATACGGGAGCCAGAGCCGCGCCCATAACGGCGGCATAGCCCCAGTAAACACCCTGAACCTGAGCCAGCGTTCCGCGTGAGAGCACCCAGCCGAAAGCAAAAATCATGATGAACGGAGCCAAGAGAGCCAGCCACGACAATCCGGACATACCGACGGCGCCGTTAGGGGCGACGGTGAAGAAAAGTTTGATAGCCGAAGTGTTGGCAATCAGATATGAAATCAGAGCGGTAATGCAGAGGCCGCCGGCCATGTAGTTATAGACCTTGAGCATGTATTGGCGCAAACCCTGGTCAACATAAGCCTGGCTACCGGTTTGAGCGACATTTTGGCTGTTAATCATTGTGTTTGTTCTCCTTAAATAGGTTATTTGTATTTAAAATATAGGGAGGATTTTTACGATTATCAAGTTTTATTTCGCGGAGGACGGTCGTTGCCGTGCGCTTATTCGTAGGAATAAAGTTCTTTGCCGTAACGGCGGAGCCAGTTTTTACCTTCTTCGGCCTGGGGATAAAGTTCTTTGACGCATTTCCAGAAAGCACGGGAGTGATCCTGATGTTTCAGGTGGGAAACCTCATGGGCGACCATGTACGAAATGACACATTCGGGAGCCAGAGATATTCGCCAGTTATAATTGATGTTATGCAGTGACGAGCAGCTGCCCCAGCGCGATTTGGTGTCTTTAATCGTGACGTCGTTCAGGCGGCAGCCGATTTGTTCCGCCGCTTGTTTGGATCGTTTCCAGAGCTCGATGCAGGCTTGCTTTTTCAGATAGTCCTTAACCCGGCGGTGAAGAAATTCGGCGCTGCCGGACACGCAGAGGCTGCCGTCTTCTTCCATTACGCCGCAGCGCCGGCGGGGGGTATGAACAATTTTCAGCGTTCTGCCGAAAAAGCAGATTTCGTCGCCGTGGGTAAATTTTCTGGTTTCGGGAATTTTGCTTAAAGCCTGCTCAATCCATTCTTTATAAGACAGGACAAACTCTACGGCGCGTTTGGCCGTGCAACGGTTCGGAAGCGTCAGTACCGGCAGCCGTTCCTGCTGGTCGATACGGAGGGTCAGGCGTTTGGCCCGGGGAGATTTGACAACCTTGAGCGGAAAGCCGACCGCCGTTTCAATGTCATAAGTCTTCCCAGTCAACAAGGTAATCTTCATAATCTTTTACTTCCGTTTCACATACCAGGGGGCGGCCCTGCAGGGACATGCCTGCCCGGCTGACCGAATCGGCTCGTCCGGTTATCAGCGGATGCCAGTCAGGAAGGTCATAGCCGTTGTCAAGCAGCCAATAGGCGCAGGTTTTAGGAAGCCAGCGCGGTTTTTCGCGGATGGCGGCCAAGTCAATGTCGCGGCAGTCCGGCACTTTTTCAAAGCGGCGGGCATAGATTTTGCACAGGCAGTTTGAGCAGTCCAGAAAGCGGCAATACGTGTTGGTGAACTTGATTTTGCCTTTGATTTCCAACTTGTTCAGACAGCATTTGCCGCAGCCGTCACAGAGCAGTTCCCACTCGGTTTTGTTCATCTGTTCAAGTTTTTTGTGTTTCCAGAATTCCGGTTCAACCTCTTTCAGATTATCGTAGCGGGACTGCGGGGTATAGTCGTCTTCAATTAAATAGTCTGTTTTGTTCATTCTTAAATCCCCGGCTTATTATAAATCTTCCCAATCGACAATGTGGTCTTCAAGTTCTTCGTCGGAAACCAGCGTTTCAGGCACGCAGCGGCCGCTGATGCTTTGCCGGGGCGGCTTGGGACGGTGCTCAAACAAGGCGCGGTAGGCACAGGATTGAGGCATCCAATCGATTTTATCGATATTTTCGGGTGTGAGCTTCAGGCAGGAAGGAACCAATGTGCAGCGTTCGTCGTAACGGGTGCAGGTACAGGTTTCCATATCCATATAACGGCAGACGACGTCAGTATAAAAAATTTCATCGGTTTCATCATCCTGAATTTTGACCAGACAGCATTTGCCGCAGCGGTTGCAAACAGCTTCCCATTCTTCCCGGGTGTAATCTTTTAACGCTTTATTCATGGCGGCATTTTTCCTCAACGGTTTTATATAACCCGCGCAGCAGAGATACGCTGATCATGACGGCGGCGAAGGTGAACATGCAGCAATAGCCGGTCAGCAGTATAAAGTATTTAACCACGGTTTGCCCGGCCGGGCGCAAATATGTGTTAACCAACTTGTTCAGGGAGGTACTCCTCTTTGGTGAGGTTGCCAAACTGGGCAAAGTCGCCGTTCCAAAACAGCTGGACGGTTCCGGTAGGGCCGTGACGCTGTTTGCCGATGATGACTTCGCCGATATTGGCGGTGGCGCGGACACGTTGTTGCCATTCCTCCATTCGGTGCTGGAGGTGTTCGGGGGTTTCGCCGGCCTTTTGTTTGGGTTCTTCGTTTTGAATATAGTAGTTTTCACGATAAACGAACATGACGATATCGGCGTCTTGTTCGATAGAGCCGGATTCACGCAGGTCCGACATGACCGGACGTTTATCGTCACGCTGTTCAACGCCGCGGTTCAGCTGGGACAAAGCAATAACCGGAACGTTCAGTTCCTTGGCAAGAATTTTCAGTCCGCGGGAAATTTCAGAGAGCTCCTGCACGCGGTTGCCTTCGTTCTTTTTGCTGCCGGAACCGACGATTAACTGGATATAGTCAATAACGATCAGGCCCAGCCCTTTGTTTCTTTTCAGGCGGCGGGCGCGGGTGCGGATGGTGTTGATGTTCAGGCCCGGGGTATCGTCAATGTAAAGCGGAATTTTTTCCAATTCGCGAACAGCGGCGGCAATGCGGGTGAACTCGGCATTGTCCAATTCTCCGGTACGCATCTTGTGGCCGTTGGTTTGGGTAACGGTGGCAAGAATACGGCTGGCCAGCTGATCGGCTGACATTTCGAGAGAGAAAAAGGCTACTCCTTTGGATTTGGGGTCCATATTTTTATCATGGCTCATATATTCGGCAACGTTATAAGCCATATTGGTTGCCAGAGCGGTTTTACCCATGGCCGGACGGCCGGCGATGATGATAAGGTCGGAATTGTTCAGGCCGCCGGTTTTGTTGTCCAGCGCATCCAGCTGGGTCGGCAGGCCGGAGATTTTGCCGTCTTTTTGATAAGCCGCTTCAATGTGACTGAGCGAAGAGGTCAGAGCCGTTGCAAAGTCGGTAAAGCCGCCTTGGGAATCTCCTTCGTTGGAGAGATCAAAAAGTTTTTTTTCAGCCATTTCAATTTGGCTGGTTGCATCGGAGTCGAGGTCTTCTTTCATAGCCTCGTTGACGATTTCATAGCCGGTGTTGATCAGTTCCCGGCGGAGGTATTTGTCATAAATAAACTGGGCATAATATTCAGCATTGGTCAGCGGGGAAGCGCTGTCGGCCAGTTTGACCAGATATTGGTGGCCGCCGACTTCGTTTAATGTGCCTTCCTGCTCAAAATAGTTTTTCAGCGTAATAACGTCGGCAACATGACCGCGCTGGATTAATTTGGCGATAACTTCATAAATTTTGCTGTGAATGGCATCGGCAAAATGCTGCGGTTTCAGAAATTCCGAAATGCGTTCAAAAGCCTTGTTATTGGCGAGAACGGCACCAAGCAGAGCCTGTTCGGCTTCCAGGTTTTGCGGCAGCAGGGTCGGGTCAGGTTTTTCCATTGCGGTTACTCTATCTCTTAAAACGTTTCTCTGGAGTTGGTTATAGCGTAAATTTACAGAAAGGCAATCGGTTTTTTGAGAGCCCTTTTCTCCGGTCTGTGGATTATGGGGATAAAAAAATATCCTCCGCCGGAAAAGGGGAGGATATTCTTAAAACCTTAATACCAAACTTATTTGGAAGCTTTATTTTTAGCAATGCTTTTTTTGATTTTTTTAGCTTCTTCGGTCAGTTTGCTGTTGGAGGTCGATTCCAAATAAGAATCCAAACCGCCGTTGTGTTCAATCGAACGCAATGTTGCAGAAGTAACCTTCAGTTTGAAAATTTTGCCCAGAGTTTCGCTCAGCAGGGAAACAACCTGCAAATTCGGCAGAAAACGGCGGCGAGTGCGGTTGTTAGCGTGGCTGACATTGTTGCCGCTCATAGCGCCGGTGCCGGTTAAATCACATTTTTTAGCCATGATGAAATATCCTCATTTAACTTGAATAAATAAACTTGTTGCTTGTTAATAACTATAATTTTAAGCTAAGTCAAGCAAAAAATGCGTGTTCGGGCTTTCCGGTTATAGAAATATCGGCGTAAATTCAAATTTTTCTTGAGTATTAAAATAAAATGGGCTAGAAGTATCTCTGTTTTGATGTACCCGTAGCTCAGTTGGATAGAGTGTTGGCCTCCGACGCCAAAGGTCGTGGGTTCGAATCCCTCCGGGTACGCCATAAAAAATGCCACCCCTTCAGCGGGTGGTATTTTTTATGCTGGGTATCGGTGGATTTGAACCTGCGAAAAAGTGGGTTTGACAAGGAGGAGAGGCAGACAGCGTATGCCGGTGAGGCGAAGCCGAACGACGACGCAGCGGCGACTGAAAGGAGCCAATCTCTCCGGGTGTGCCATTTATGGATAAAAAGTTTTCCGGCAGGGTTTCCGGGGCGGCTGTCAGCTTGACAAGGTTAGCGGGGTATGCTAATTGCTTGAAGAAGAAATTTTTTGAGGGATTATATTCATGGACGTTATTTTAACCGGGGACAGACCCACCGGAAAACTGCATTTGGGGCATTATGTCGGTTCGTTAAAGCGCCGTGTCGAGATGCAGAACAGCGGCAATTATCAGAATATTTATATTATGATTGCCGATGCGCAGGCGTTGACGGACAATGCCGACGACATTAACAAAGTTCGGAACAATATTTCGGAAGTGGCGCTGGATTATCTGGCCTGCGGTTTGGATCCGAAAAAAGCGACGATTTTTATTCAATCGCAGATTCCCGAACTTTGCGAGTTATCTTTCTATTATATGAATTTGGTTACGGTTTCTCGTTTGCAACGGAATCCGACGGTTAAAAACGAGATTCAGATGCGCGGGTTTAAACAGAGCATTCCGGTCGGTTTCTTTACTTATCCGATAAGTCAGGCGGCTGACATTACCGCATTTAAAGCGAATCTGGTGCCGGTCGGCGAAGATCAGCTGCCGATGATTGAGCAGACCCGGGAAATCGTGCGTTCGTTCAATACGATTTATAAAGAGGTTTTGGCGGAGCCGACGGCCATTTTGCCGGAAAACAGCATGTGTTCCCGTTTGCCGGGGTTAGACGGTGCGGCGAAAATGAGCAAGTCTTTGGGCAATTGCATTTATCTGTCAGACAGTTCGAATGAGCTGAAGAAAAAAGTTCAGAGCATGTTTACCGATCCGACTCATCTGCGGGTGGAGGATCCGGGGCATACCGAAAATAACCCGGTGTTTATTTATTTGGATGCCTTTTGCCGTGACGAACATTTTGCCGCTTTTCTGCCGTCCTATCAGAATCTTGACGAACTGAAAGCGCATTACCGCAAAGGCGGTCTGGGTGACGGGACGGTTAAGAAATTTTTGAACGAAATTTTACAGAACGAGCTGAAACCTATCCGCGAAAAACGGGAAGTTTTTGCTCAGGATTTGGGACAGATTTTCGATATGTTGAAAGCCGGCAGCGAAAAAGCGAGAGAAACGGCTTCCCGAACGCTGGACGAAGTGAAAACGGCAATGGGAATTAATTACTTTAAAGGCAATTCGCTGTATAAGTAATTTGTTTCCAAAAAAGAAAATTTGACATTTATAAAGCCGCGGTGACGCGGCTTTATTGTTCGGGACGGAGTGAGCCGAAAATTTTTATTTTCGGTAAATAAAATTTAAGAGAATCAATATATTGTTAAAGCAGTTTGGGTTATTCCGGCATTAAAAAGGGCAGGCAATGGCTTTAAAATTAATCAGTTCTCTGGATATGAATGACATTAAGCAAGAGGACGTTATGCTTTATGATGAGGGCGGTCAGGGAAATGTTTCGGGAGCGGCAGTTGTTGCCGACGGTGCTACGGGATTTCTTAAAGACGTTGATGTTCGGGGAAATCTTGTCAGTCTGCCGGATATAGTGAGCGGGGGATATTCGTCGGCAAGAGTGTGGGCCGAGAAACTGGCTGAACGTCTGCTGGCGAATATGGCGGATGAAAGGCTCGGACTGCGGCAGGTTCTAAAACTTTCGGTTGGGGAAGCAACGCGGCAGGTGCAGCCGTTGTTCGGTTCTTGTGAACGTTTTCGGACGCCCTCAGCGGCAGTTATTGCCGTTCGGCAGAGGGGCAGCCGGTGGGAGGCCGTCGGTTCGGGGGATTGTTGTTTGCTGCTTGAATATCGGGACGGGAGGCTGGAAACCGTTGTCGGCAGTCCGGTGTTGGAAAAGATAAGAGCTGCGCGTGAAGCTGAAATCCGCCGGGAGAAGCCGGATTTTGATAACCTTCCGGCGGAGGAGAAAGCTAAGGTCAGATATTTCTATATGAAACAAACCCGGCAAAGCCTCGGGGTTTTTCCTGGCGGGTATTGGGTTCCCTTTTATGGCGGAGACGCGGTTTTGGATCGTTTCATCGGCGGAGCGGAGCCGGTGTCGGCCGCCGGGAGAAAAATAAATTATCTGAACCGGGGCGATGTTTGGGAAATGTCCGTTTCAGCGTCCGAGTTGAAATCGTTTATGCTGAGTTCCGACGGTTTTATTGAGAAAGTTCTTAAGTTTGGTCTGGCAGATGCCGCAGAGCTGGCGGCAGCGGGCAAAACGTTTTCCTCATTGGCGGCTCTGGGGCAGAAATTAAGACAGTATGAACTAAAATCGGCGGGAGATGTCAGTGCTTCGGCAATGAAAGTTGTCCAAGGCAGAAAAGAGACGGGAAGTGCCGATGATGCTACGGCAATGTGTTTTGAAATTGTTTAATCTCAATTTTAATGAAATTTAAACCGTAACAAACTATTTTTAACGCAGAAATTCAATTTATTGCGCAACGGAAAAAGAATGCATCATATTCATGCCCTGATTGTCGATCTGACATTAATTACCATTTATGCCGGAATAACCACGCTTATCTGTAAAAAGCTGAAACAGCCGATTGTGCTGGGGTATGTCGTGGCGGGAATTCTGGCGGGTCCGTTTTTTAATTTGCTGCCGACTGTCAGCGACAGGGAGAACCTGACATTGTGGGCAGATATCGGTGTGATTTTTTTATTGTTCGGGCTGGGGCTGGAATTCAGTTTTAAAAAGATGATGAACGTAGGCAAAGCGGCAATGATTACGGCCAATGCCAATATTCTGTTTATGCTTTATTTAGGATACAGCACCGGTATTCTGCTCGGCTGGTCAACGATGGACAGTTTTTTTCTCGGCAGCATGATTTCAATGTCGTCAACGACGATTATCATTAAGGCTTTTGATGACCTTAACGTAAAAAAACAGCGGTTTACGGATTTGGTTTTCGGGGTGTTGGTGGTGGAAGATATTATGGGAATCCTGATGCTGGTGCTGCTGCCGACAATTGCTCTCGGCAACAGTATTGACGGTGGGGAACTGCTGATAAGTACGCTGAAACTGATTTCTTTTTTGGTGTTGTGTTTTGTCAGCGGCATTTATCTGGTGCCGACTTTTTTGAAACGAATCGAAGGCTTTCTGACGGATGAAATGTTGCTGCTGATTACCATCAGTTTGTGTTTCGGCATGGTTTATATGGCAACATATTCCGGTTTTTCCGCAGCGCTGGGCGCTTTTATCATGGGGTCTATTTTAGCGGAGAGCAGCCTGATTCACCGAATCGAGCGCAATATTCAGCCGATTAAGGATTTTTTCGGCGCGGTATTTTTTGTTTCGGTCGGAATGATGGTTGATCCGTCGATGTTTGTCGAGTTTGCCTGGCCGATTTTTTTGATTACGCTGATTGTTATTGCCGGCAAGGTGGCTTTTTCCTGTTTGGGATTCATTATCTCCGGACAGCCTGTGAAAACGGCGATTTTGTGCGGTTTTTCTTTGGCGCAGGTGGGTGAATTTGCTTTTATTATTGCCAGTCTCGGTTTGAGTCTGAAAGTTCTGGATGCCCGGGTTTATCCGATTATTGTGGCCGTTTCGGTAATTACCACATTTTTGACGCCGATGATGATTAAAGCGGCCGGCCCTTTTTATCAGTTTGTTTTGCGGGCGGCGCCGAAATCATGGCAGACTTATATCAGCCGGACGGAGAAAGAAGTTAAAGTCAGCCCTTCGGAAGAGCGGTTATGGACCGAGCTGTTTAAAAATTATTTGCTGCGCATGATTTTGTTCTCAATGATTTTATATACGATTATTCTGCTGTCGGGACATTATCTGCAGCCGTTGGTGGCCGGAGTTTTACCGGGAATAGGCGGCCGGGTCGTGATGACGGCGGTTACGCTGATTGCCATGGCGCCGTTTTTGAAGGCGCTAATCGGTTGGGAAGCGATTTTGCCGGCTTTTCTGCGGGATACGGTAGTGAAGGTTTTGTGTAAAATCAGAAAACCGCGGGCAGAAAGCGTAACCGAAAACAGCTGGGTAAAAAAAGTAGGCGAAAAATTTGATTTTTGCGGCAATTGGGGAGAAAATGCCGAAAACGTCAAAAACTTTTTTATTTCAAACAGCATTTTGGCCAAGATTTATTACAAACTCTGGATATCAAAAAAGACGAATCGGCTGCCGCTGGTTTTGATGACCAGTTTCCGGCTTTTGGTGGTGGCGTTTTTCATTGTGATGGTGGTTCACAAGTTTTTGACCGAGGATGCCAAGGTTTCGCTGCTGTTGTTGCTGATTTCCGTCATTGTTCTCGCGCAGTCGAAATGGTTGCTGACCCAATATATGAAGATAGAGGCTCAATTTCTGGCCAATCTGCGCGGGCATCACGGCGAAAAAGCCGAGCCGTCAGAAAAGGCCGATGACAAACAGGTTTAACAAGGAGAAGAATGATGATAAAATTACAGAATTTGCTGTTGTTGTTTTTGCCGCTGATGCTGCTGGCAGGTTGTCATGAGCCGGCAGTTGAGGGAAAATGGCTGCAGCCGGTGCCGGGAATGGCGGGAGCCGTGCAGGGCGTTTGGCTGGAAGATGGCGGCAAGGCATCTTCAATCAATATGAGCACGCTGGTTTACGAGAGCTGGAGCCGCCGTGGCAGTGAGCTGGTTTTGCAAGGCAAGAGCATCGGCAACGGTCAGACAATAGATTTCAGTGAGGCGTATCAGATTAAAAAACTGACTGACCGGGAACTGGTTTTGCAGGCAGGAAAGGCTGTTTTGCAGTTTTCCCGGGGCAGCGATGACTAATTTTAACCGGCGGGTTTATGAAATTGTCTGCCGGATTCCGCCGGGGCGGGTGATGTCATACGGGCAGGTTGCCCGGCTGGCGGGGAATGCCCATGCTTCCCGGGCCGTCGGATATGCGCTGCATCAGACAGATGATGAAGATCATGTGCCCTGGCAGCGGGTGGTTTATAAAGACGGCGGATTGGCTTTCGGCGACAGGCAGTATGCTTTGCTTCAGGCCGAAGGGGTCGTTTTTACCGCGGAGGAAAAGGTTGACATGGCTCTCTGCCGATGGACGCAGGAAGAGGCGGAAGAAAGCCTGTGGTGGTGAGAGAATATCGATTTTTAACATAAAAATACTTGGAGACATAAGATGCCGTTTATTACAATAGATACGAATGCAAGAATGGAAGTAACTGCCGAGATGCTGGACGAACTCAGTGAGATTGCGGTTCGGGTGCTGAACAAGCCGAAAAATTATGTAACGGTTAAAATTAACAGCGGGGCGGCAATTCTGTTTGGGGATACGACGGAAAACATCGGGGCGCTGGTTGAATTCAAGTCAATCGGTTTCGGCGATAAAAAGGCGGAACTGGCCCGGCAGTTGAAAGATTTTGCCGTTCGCCGTTTCGGGGCGGAAGGCCTTTTTGTCGGTATTCATTTTGCGGACATGCCGGCGGCGAATGTCAGCCATGACGGTAAGCTGATGGGATAGCAAGCCGTCCGGCTCTTGAAACCGCGGCTGTCCGGCATATATCCTTGTAACAAAAACAGTTGCAGGAGGATAAAATGCATGAGGCAGATTTGGTTAAACCGGTTCAAAAGTTTGTATCGGAATTGGAAAAAGCCGGCGGAAAACCTTTATATGAACTGACACCGCAGGAAGCGCGCCAAGTGCTTCGGGAGGTTCAGAAAGACGAGGGCGTCAAACCAGAGGCTAAAATCGAAGAGATAAAAGTGCCGTTGGACAACGGCAGGGAAATGCGGGTGCTGATTGTCAGACCTGCGGATGTTGACGATACCCTGTCGGTGGTGTTTTATATTCACGGCGGCGGCTGGGTGATGGGAGACGAAACGACACATGACCGTCTGATTCGTCAGCTGGCCGATGAAATTCCGGCAGCGGTGGTGTTTCCGGTTTATACGCCTTCGCCGGAGGCTCAATATCCGCAAACGACCAACGATTTGTTTGCCGTTTTGCAATATGTGGCGGAATACGGTGCCAAGTATAATTTGGATACCGGGCGTCTGGCGGTGGCGGGTGACAGTGTCGGCGGCAATATGGCTGCCGTGATGGCATTAATGGCCAAAGCCAATGATAATAAGCCGGAGATTGATTTTCAGCTGCTGCTGTATCCGGTGACCGACGCCGCATTTGAAACAAAATCATATAACGCGTTTGCCGAAGGGCCCTGGTTAACAAAGAAGGCGATGGAGTGGTTTTGGAAACAGTATGCTCCCGATGAAAACAGCCGCGGGGAGATTTATGCCAGTCCGCTGCGCGCTGCCAGCGAAGAACTGGAAGGCTTGCCGGCAGCATTAATCATTACTGACGAAAATGACGTTTTGCGCGATGAAGGAGAGGCATATGCCCGCAAACTGGATGAAGCCGGCGTAACGGTGGGATCTGTCCGGATTAACGGAACCATACATGATTTTTTGATGCTGAACGCTTTGGCCGACAGCGTGCCGACAAAAGCGGCACTGGCTTTGGCCGTCGTGTCGTTGCAGGATGTGTTTGACAGTCTGGTCGAAGACGAAACTTCTGAAGCGTGATTAAAAAACGGGCCGCCTTTTCGGCGGCTCCGTTTTTTGTACGGAAAGGATAATCATTAGATTTATAACCGGTGCAAGCCGTTCAAAGATGATTAAATAGCCGGGCGTAACTTATATTGTCAGGGAGGAAAAAATGAATGAAAAAACAAAACTGATTAATCCGACGACGGCTTATTTTCACGGAGATTTTGCCAAGCAGCCGCAGGAAGCACCAGGCTTGCAAAATTTAATGGAGCCGCGGCCGGACTGCGGAGAGAAAAGCTATATCGGGCACGGTCGGCTGGCGGGAAGAAAAATGCTGGTAACCGGGGGAGATTCCGGTATCGGCCGCGCGGCCGCAATCGCTTATGCGCGGGAGGGGGCAGAAGTGGCCGTCAATTATCTGGCTTTTGAACAAAGCGATGCGGAAGAATTGCAGAATCTTTTGGAAAGCGAGGGACATAAAATTTTTCTTATTCCGGGGGACATCAGTGATGAAGCTTCCTGCCGCCGGATTGTGAAAGCGGCGGCCGATGCTTTGGGCGGCCTGGATAATCTGACAATGGCGGCCGGACGCCAGCAGTATAACCGGGATATTATGACGCTGAGCAGCGAGCAGATGATGAAAACTTTTGCCACCAATGTCTTTTCTCTGTTCTGGCTGACGCAGGCCGCTCTTCCTTTTTTGCCGGAAGGGGGAACGATTGTTACGACGTCATCGGTTCAGGCATATTATCCGGGAGAAATTTTGATTGATTATGCTTCTACGAAATGTGCCATTATCGGGTTTTCGCGGGCTCTGGCGAAACAGGTTGCCTCAAAAGGCATTCGCGTGAACTGCGTGGCTCCCGGTCCGATTTGGACACCGTTGCAGATATGCGGCGGGCAGCCGCAGGAAAATATTCCGGAGTTTGGCAAAAAAGTGCCGCTGAAAAGAGCGGGGCAGCCGGTTGAACTGGCTCCGGTATATGTTTTTCTGGCTTCTGGCGAATCGAGCTATGTTACGGCGGAGGTTTACGGTGTAACCGGCGGTTTGCATCTGATGTAGAGCCGGCAGGTTAAGAAAAAGGGATCCGAAAGGCAGCGGATCCCTTTTTTGCGGTTATTCGGTCATAGCGGCGGCCCGGCGCGAAGCTGTCAGCATCCAATGGTATTTGGCGTAAAGAGCCAGATAGTCTTCCAGCAGGTTGGCAATTTGATAATTATCCTGTTTGTCGGCTGTTTCCCGCACTTCTTCTGCACGGGAAATCAGAAGCCGGCAGTCTTCGTCCAGAAAATCCAGGACTTCGGCAACGCTGTAATTGCAGGAGGAAATTTCTTTAATTCGGGTATTTTTCAAATATTCTGCCATGGTTCCCAGCGGCATTTCGCACTGCATTTTCATTACTTCGGCCGTTTCGTCAAATTGATCCTGCAGCATTTTGTAAATTTTTTCCGTCATTTCGTGAATGAGGGCAAACTCTCTGCCTTCAACGTTCCAGTGCAGGTTGTGCACTTTGATGTTCAGGACGGCGAGGTCTGACAAAAAAGCGTTCAGCATCGGTTCCAACTGATTTGATTTATTCATCGTCATTCTCCTTGTGTCTGTTTAATTTTACCCCGGTTAATTTAACTTTATCCGCCGGTGATTGAAGGGGTTATAAACCTTAAAGACAGCAAGGACCGGTTGACGCAAAATGGACAAATTAAAATTGTTGCGTTCATTGTTGTTTTGGTCTATGGTAAAATATATGACTAATCAGAAAGGATAAGGCGATGAATTCAGCCAACCGCCAGAAATTGTTGCAGGAATATGCCGACCAGAACAGACGTCCCCTGCAGATGAAAATCAACAACGAAGCCGTTATTATTCCGGTGGAATATACTTTGTCCGGTTCAGCGGAGGAAATTCAGAAAAATTTTCTGGCAGATTATTTTGATCAGCAGAAGGACGAACGACGTAAATACAAAGAAGCGGGAATTGCGCCGCGGCAGATTGAGATGAACGGCGCGGTTTATGTGGTGCCGTTTAAATTGCGCAATGTCGAGCGCCGGGATACACAAATCGTCGAGCTGGTTTTGCGTCGGGCACAGGCAAAATATAACCGTGCGGTTTCTTTGACGCGCAAACTCGACCGGATTTATCCGGAGCGGAAATATACGGTTGAAGTGGCAGGCGAACATGTTAAAAGAATGCAGGCCGCCTATAACCGTTATTTGGTCGGGAAGTTCAAAGCGCAGGGCAAGGCCGCGCTGTTCAAAGCGGGAGAAATGCTGGCGGGCGGTTTTCGGTCGCTGTCGCAAAGTGTCCGGTCGCCGTTTGATTTGGCTTCATTGGAACGCTGCGGGCGGAAAATAGCAATGGGTTCCCTGTTAACGCTCGGGATCGGGCTGAGCAGTTACGGATTGTATCATTCGGTTAGGGACAAGCCTGCCGATAAAGAAAAAGCAGCTTTGGGAACCAATCGGCAAGCGGTGCCGGAAGGTGATGCCGCTGATTTTGCAGAAGTTTGGGAGCAGCAGGCGCAAGCGGTACAGGGCGGACAATCAGAATCAAAAAGTTCCGGCAGGGTATCTGCGGCCGAAGCCCCGGGTTTCAAACGTTCCGAGGCGCAGAAAGACAAATTGTTCAAGCGTTATATGAAAGATATTTTTGAAAGCGAAGGCGGCTATGCCGATGAGACAATCGACCAGCCGACCAATATGGGGATTATTCAGCCGACGTTGGATTCTTACCGGAAGCGTTTTCCGAAAGAAGCCGCCCGGCTTAAGTTTCCGCAGAAGGTGAAAGAGCTTAAACGAAGCCAGGCAATGCAGATTTATCACCGTTTGTATTTTGACCAGTATAAAATCGGCGATTATCGAAACGAGAGTATCGGGCAGCTGGTTTTTGACATTTATGTCAATCATACGCCGCAGACGGCAAAAGAATTTATTGACCAGGCTTTGAAGGCCGCACGCAAAACCGGAGCAAAAATCGCGCTGCCGCGTTCAACAACAGAGCGGGTGGCGGTGGTTAATGCGCTGGCAGAGCAGCCGGCGGCGGAAGCGGCATTTTATAATCAGATTATGACTGAACGGCGTTTTCACATGTATAAGCAAACGACCTTAAAGGTAAAAAGAGGCGAGGTGAAAGAATCGCGTTTTGCCCAAGGGCTGCGCAACCGGGCGAATAAATACAATGACCGCTATGTTGCGACAAACGTTCAGGAACGAGGCAGCAGCGCCCGTCTCCGTTTGGCCATGAATGAACGCTGAGAGTGTTTTTTAACGGTCTCGGTCAAAACAGGTTTGCCGGTTAATGCCATCGGTTCGACAGTTCTGGCTGCGGTCGCTGTCGGGCAGGTCGGAGGCATTGCCGCGGTCGAACATGTTCAGGGCAAATTCATGCGAATCGTCCAGTTCTCCGGCAGAATCAATCAGCGTCTCGTCGCGGACGGTTCTGATGTGGAAATCTTTGTCGTCATCTGCCGTGTAGGACATATCGGAGAAGTCTTTAATTCTGATTTTGCCGATTTCGGGTGAAACCGGCTGGTTGTTGTCATCGAGGTTAATCATTGCGGTCTCCTTGTTTTGGGTGTTTTAAAGATAATCTGCCGTGGGCGAAATTCCACGGCAGGTGGCCGAAGGTTTTAATGAAAGCCGCAATTGACAAAGCCGGCTTCCCGTGCTAGAAATTCCAATGGTTTAAAACAATTTTAAGGACAACAACAATGACATTGAAATTATACAATACATACAGCCGCCAGGTTGAACCCCTGGTTCCCTCTAATCCGGACGGAGTGGTCAGAATGTATTGTTGTGGTCCGACGGTTTACAACTATGCCCATATCGGCAATCTGCGCACGTATATTTTTGAAGACGTGCTGCGTAAAACAATCAAACGGGCCGGTTTTCCGCTGAAACACGCCATGAATATTACCGATGTCGGGCACCTGACGAGCGATGCCGACGAGGGTGACGACAAGATGGTGCTGGCGGCGGAAAAAGAGCATAAAACGGTGATGGACATTGCCCGCAAATATGAAGATACGTTTTTCAAGCATACGCAGGCTTTGAATATTGACCGGCCGGATATTGTCTGCCGCGCAACCGAGCATGTTCAGGATATGATTAAGTTTGTGGAAGAGCTGGAGCGTAAAGGCTATGCCTATTTTTCAAACGGGAACGTTTATTTTGACACGTCCAAATTTCCGGCTTACGGCAGCCTGTCGGGGCAGAAACGCGATGATTTGAAGCATGGCGCGCGGGTGGAAACCGATGAAAACAAGCGCAATGAATCCGATTTTGTGTTGTGGTTTACATCTTCCAAATTTAAAAATCAAATTTTGCAATGGGATACCAAATGGGGGCGCGGTTATCCGGGCTGGCATATCGAATGCTCGACGATGTCGGTAAAACATCTGGGGCCGCATTTGGATATTCACTGCGGCGGTATTGACCATGTGGCGGTACACCATGAAAACGAAATTGCCCAAAGCGAGGCTTATCTGGGACATAAGTGGTGCAATTGCTGGCTGCACGGAGAATTTCTGCAAATGAAGAACGATGAAAAGATGTCTAAGTCGAAAGGCAATTTCATCACGCTGGATACGTTGGTCGAAAAAGGCTATAAACCGGAAGCTTACCGCTATCTGTGTCTGACCTCGCATTATCGTTCATCGCTGGTTTTTTCTTATGAGAATCTGGATGCTGCCGCCGCAGCGCTGAAGAATTTGTATAACAAATATCTGGAATTTAAAGCGGCCGGCGCAGCACCGGTGTCAGCCGAGCAGGAAAAAACTTTTGACAGTTATACGGAACAGTTTAACGCTTATCTGTTTGACGATTTGAAAACGCCGCAGGCTTTGGCTCTGGTTTGGACGGTTATTAAAGACAAAGATTTGCCGGCGGTTTTGAAAGTCAGGTTTATGGAGTCTGCCGATGAAGTTTTAGGTCTGGGCTTGGCAAAGGTTAAACCGGAGGCGGAGCAGCCGCTGGAGCTTTCTCCTGAAATTCAGGCAAAACTGGAAGAACGCAAACAGGCGCGGGTAAACAAAGACTGGGCGAAGTCTGACGCCATTCGCGATGAGCTGGCCGCGCAGGGAATTATCGTGAAAGATCTGCCCGGCAACGCCTATGAGGTTAAGCTTGTCTGAGAAAACAGAAGGCATCTGCCGAGCGGCCGGCAGAATAATATAAAAAAGAGCGGTGTTCCGCTCTTTTTTATGCCCTTAGATTAAAGATAATGATGTTGGACAGTTTGTCGATGCCGCGCAGACGAATAATGCCTTCTTCGTCGCTGACGGCCAGACCGTCACCGGCTACCAGCAGATGTTCATAGGTTGAGACGGAACCTTCCGCGACCTGAATCCAGATTTTGCGGCTGTGATTAATGGCAAATTCGGTGTCTTTGTTTTCTTCCAGTAAAATCTGCCATATCTCGGCATCCTGGTGAATTTCGAGAGAACCGTTATGCCCGTCGGGCGAAACCAAAAGCGTTAATCGGTTGGTCATGCTTTTGCGGTTGAAGGCCTTTTGTTCATAAGACGGACGAAGGTCGAGCATATTGGGGATAATCCATATTTGCAGAAAATGGACCGGTTCCTTGTCTGATGGATTGAATTCGCTGTGTATGATACCGGAGCCGGCGGTCATTTTTTGGACGTCTCCCGGCTTTAAAACATCACCGTTGCCAAGATTGTCTCTGTGCTGTAACTTTCCCCGAAGAACGATGCTGACAATTTCCATATTATCATGTGGATGCATGTCAAACCCTGCGCCGGGGGCGACGATGTCGTCATTAATGACTCTCAGACTGCCGAAGTTCATATAGCGGGGATCGTGATAGCTTCCGAAGGAAAAGGTGTGATAACTGTCAAGCCAGCCGGTATAGGTGCGGCCGCGCCGGTTTGCCGGGTGTAACTGATACATGGCGTAAAACTCCTTGTCAGGCGGTTGTCGTTGGCTTTGATATAATTGTCAGAATGCCATATTCAAGTTTTGTGCTCCGGGGCCGGCGGGCGGAAAAATAAAAAACCGGCTCGGAATGAGCCGGTTTGGGCGGAAAGAATAATTATTCGGCGTTACGGGCGGTAATCTTTTCAATATAGTCCCGCTCCATTTTTTCCTGCCGTTCTTTATTCTTGCGGCGGTAGTAAGCATCAAGTTCCCCGTTGGTTGACCAGGTGGAATAAAACCTCGGATCATAATTGTTTCGGCGCAAGGCTTTACCCAGATGTTGCTGCCAGGCCAGATGGTTGGCGTTTAGGGCAGCTGGCGAAATGCCGTGGATTTCCAAGCCGTCATCTTTTAAAACCAAGGACAGCGATGCTTTAAGGCCGCTGCAGTCGTAAAGCTGTTTTAACAGATTTGCCAGCAGGGTGAGATGTGTTTTGAACATGCTCAGCGAGACGGTTTCTTTTACCGGGCAAAAAACGGATTTTGAAATCTGTCCGAAGCCCGGAGCCGGAACATTTTGCAACGGGACGGTGTAAGCGTCTTCCGCAAAAATGTCAGGATAAGCCAAAGCTTTTTTGATTGCAGGCATGGCTTTGACATATTCGATCTGGTGCGGACGGCGGAGAAAGACTGAAAGCCCCTGATAAAAATCAGGCTGTCCGGTCTTGTCGTCCAGACAAATCCGGCAGGCCGGAAAGACGAAATGTTCAACAGATGTTTCCTGCAAGGCAGCAGAAATTTTTTCCTGTGCAGTGGCAAACAGTTTTTGGTACTCGGCCGGAGAATCGATGTAAACCAATTCGGAGAGCGAATGAATCAGAGGGATAAAAATCCCGGGATTAGTTGTGTTCATAATGATAATTGTTTAGAAAGTAAATAATAAATTGATGGCATGAATTTACTCAAGCTTTGTCTTTTTGTCAAATAAAAACCCGGCGAAAACCGGGTTTTTATTGCGTAAGGGCCAGCTTTTAGAAACTGTAACGCAGGCCGAGCGTGATTTCTTTAAAGTCATCAATCTTTTCGATATTGGTGACCGAGTAGCGGCCCATACCGCGGAGAGACCAGCTGTCAGTCAGATTTATCTGTGCGCCGATACCAAAGCGCAGGCCTTCGCCGCTGTATGTTTTGTTTGTGTGGCCGCCGGTACCGTTGACAAAATAGTCCTGCGACACTTTTACGTCGTAGCGGGCAATACCGACGGAGCCGAGTATTTCAACCAGGCCGAGGTTCAGAAAGTCGTTGACGACGTCAACGCCGTAAGCGCGCAGCGACATATCGGTTTTGAGGCTGTCTCCGGGAAGGATAACGTTTGCCGAGGTGTTTTTTTCATGGGCAGACTGCTGATAGAAGCCTTCGACCGCCAATCCGGGCAGAATTTTGATGCCGGCGGACAGGACGTAAGAATCGGTTTGGTCTTTGAGAGCCTTGTCGGTATAATTGCCGTAACCGGCGTTGGTATAGGCATAGTCAATGCCGACATAGGGGTTGAGCCAGCCGGCGGCCTGCGCATTAGCGGCAGAAAGGGCGAAAAGCAGAGAAAAGGCAAGTAGTTTTTTCATATTTTAATCCTTTAAGCAGATAGTGTTGCAGGCAGTTTAATGCAAAGATGGTAAATAAATGGTTATACAGTAAAGCCCGGAAAATTCCGGGCTTTTTTTATTGTGCGGTCGGTTCGACCAGCTTGGCCGGTTCGCTTTTGACGGCGGGCTGTTTCTTTTGCAGGTAAGGATTGGGCAGTTCCTTGCGCCCTTCAATTTCCATTTCCGGATTAACAAAATTGATATTGCCCCGTTCGTAGAAATAAATATCACGGCGAATCCGAACCTTGTCTTTAATGGACAGTTCGTTCCATTCCTTTTCGCTCATTCCGTAAGGATAGGTTTCTTTCGGTTCGCCGGCGCAAGCCGATAAGAGAACCAGCAAACTTAAAAGCAGTGATTTCTTCATTTTAGTCTTCTCCCTGAAAAACAGCTTATAATATAGCAGATTATCTCATTTTAATCTATCGCTTTGTGCTTTTTTCTACAGTATTTTGGGAGAATCTTACGATGACTTAATACATTGTTTAGAAACAGCGCATATTATTAACCGCATGATAGGATATAGCTTGCCTGAAACGAATCCGGGCTATAGACTATGACTATAACAATTGGATTAACTTTATAAGGAATTATAGCATGTTAGCATTGAAGAAAATTGGCAATGCCGCAGCTGCGGTTTTGCTGGTTATGCTTGCTCTGATGCAAGGCGCCTATGCTTCCGAGATTGACCTGAAGGTTCCTTCGCTGGACGTCGGGTATAATATCTGGGGCTATGCAATTACCGGCAGCCAAATCCTGATGTACGGCATCGGAATTTGCGTGTTGGGAATGGTGTTCGGCTTTTATGAGTTTGTCAGAATCAAAAAAATGCCGGCTCACGAATCGATGTTGAAGATTTCCAACCTGATTTATGAAACCTGTAAAACGTATATGAAACAGCAGGCTAAACTTTTGCTGTTGCTGGAAATCTTTATTGCAGCATGTATTTTTTACTATTTCTTCTATCTGAATGCGACGCCGTTGCCGAAAGTTTTGACGATTTTGGGCTGGTCCATCCTGGGTATTCTGGGGTCTTTTGCCGTTGCCTGGTTCGGCATGCGCATTAATACTTATGCCAATTCGCGCACCGCGTTTCTCTCTTTGCGGGCCAATCCGTATTCGGTGATGAGCCTGCCGCTGCGCTCGGGAATGTCTATCGGCGTTTTGCTGATTTGCGTCGAGTTGATTATGATGATTATCATTCTGCTGTTTGTGCCGAGAGAAAGCGCCGGCGCCTGCTTTATCGGTTTTGCCATCGGCGAATCCCTGGGCGCATCGGCATTGCGTATCTGCGGCGGTATCTTTACGAAGATTGCCGATATCGGTGCCGATTTGATGAAAATCATTTTCAAAATTGACGAAGACGATGCCCGCAATCCGGGCGTGATAGCCGACTGTACCGGTGATAATGCCGGCGACTCCGTCGGGCCGACCGCCGACGGTTTTGAAACCTACGGCGTGACCGGCGTGGCTCTCATCAGCTTTATTGTTTTGGCGGCTGGCATGATGTATGCGCCAAACGGTGAGCTGACCCAGATGGCCGGCGGTATTGACATTCAGGCAAGGCTGATTGTCTGGATTTTTACCATGCGCGTTTTGATGATTATTACCTCAGTGGTCTCTTATTTGCTGAACAACGGTATTTGCAAAGCCGTTTTCGGCAAGGCCAAAGCGTTTAATTTTGAAACGCCGCTGACTTCATTGGTTTGGCTGACGTCGCTTATTTCGATTTTGGTTACGTTCGGCGTTTCCTATGTGATGATCGGCGATATGGGCGAAGATTTGTGGTGGAAGCTTTCGGTCATTATCAGCTGCGGTACTTTTGCCGCCGCGATTATTCCGGAATTTACCAAGATTTTCACTTCGTCAAAATCCAAACATGTTCAGGAAATTGTCAATGCCAGCCGTGAAGCCGGCGCTTCCCTGAATATTATTTCCGGTATTGTTGCCGGTAATTTCTCCGCATTCTGGAAAGGTCTGGTCATGGTCGGCCTGATGGTAATCGCCTTTTTTGCCGCCCGTGAGGGGTTGGATGCGTATATGGTTTATCCGACAGTCTTTGCCTTCGGTCTGGTGGCATTCGGTATGCTCGGCATGGGACCCGTTACCATTGCGGTTGACAGCTACGGTCCGGTAACCGACAATGCCCAGTCTGTTTTTGAGCTGTCTCAGATTGAACAAATCAAAGGCATTGATAAACAGATTAAGAAAGACTACGGTTTTGAGCCTGAATTCGAGACCGGCAAGCAGCTGCTGGAAGAAAACGATTCCGCCGGCAATACTTTTAAGGCAACGGCTAAGCCGGTGCTGATCGGTACGGCGGTTATCGGGGCAACAACGATGATTTTCTCCATCATTTTGCTGCTCAACCTGCAGCTTAATCTGTTGGATCCGTATGTTCTGTTCGGTCTGATGCTGGGCGGTGCGGTTATCTACTGGTTCTCCGGAGCTTCCATGCAGGCGGTTTCAACCGGTGCTTACCGTGCGGTCAACTATATTAAAGAACATATCAAGCTGGATACGAATAAAGCGGCTTCGATTGAAGATTCGAAGAGCGTGGTCAAAATCTGCACGATTTATGCGCAGAAGGGCATGCTGAACATCTTTATCGTGATTTTCTCTTTCACGATTGCATTTGCCTGCTTCGACGCCAATCTGTTTGCCAGCTATCTGATTTCAATCGCCATCTTCGGCTTATATCAGGCCCTGTATATGGCTAACGCCGGCGGTGCCTGGGATAATGCCAAGAAAGTGGTTGAAGTCGATTTGCATGAAAAAGGTTCGGCTCTGCACGATGCCGCGGTTGTCGGCGATACGGTCGGCGATCCTTACAAAGATACGTCTTCGGTTGCGTTGAACCCGATTATCAAATTCACCACCCTGTTCGGCCTGTTGGCCGTCGAGATGGCCGTGGCTGCGCCGCGCTGCGTTTCGCTGGGACTGGGAATCGTGTTCTTCCTGATCGGTTTGGTCTTTGTATGGCGTTCGTTCTATCGGATGCGTATTGAACCGAAAAAGATGGATAATTAATATCCGCACGCTTTAAGGCGAAAGAACCTCCTTTGCAGGAGGTTCTTTTTTGTTTGTAATATATTGTAATATCAATTTTTTTCGGGTGTGAAAATTTTTGTTGACAAAATTGCAAAAAACAACTACATTGCGCTCAACTTTGAATTACATTGTCTATTATATGAACAAAATATATCGTTTATAAACGCTTCGGCCTTTATAGATGATGTTGCAAATGAGTGAATTTTTTCATCTCGATAGCCAGGGACTTTTAGCCATTTAGTCCCCATTACCCGAAGGCGTAACACTTCATTAAGGGTAATGTAGCTTTACTTGTTTATTAAAATAACTTTGCTGCGACTGTTTTTTTTGCAAAGTTAGCCCAGATCCCGATTGGGAAATCCGGATCTGGTTTTTTTCAGGAAATTACTTCTGGCTTATATATATGTGACTTCCCAGTTGCGAAACTCGGTTCGTCATCAAAAAGGCAATTCAGGATAATTGGAATTGTCTTTTTTTTTGCTTATTTTATAAAACGATTGCGTTCAGAGCTCAAACTTCTGCGGAAGTTTGAGCCTTTTTTTATGATTTTTTCTTTTTCTTTTTGTTTTGGAGGATAATCTGATCAAGCCGCTTTTCATCAATACCGGCCGGGTCCTGATGAATGATAATCTGGGCATTGGGGTAAGCTTCCAAAATTTCGTCTTCGACCATATCGGTCAGGTCATGGGCATCGTAAAGGGAGAGATTACCGTCCAGTTCCAGATGAAATTCAAACATATAGGTTCCGCCGAGGTCGCGGGTGCGCAAATCATGAATGCCTTTGGTAAAAGGACTGTTGCGGACAATGCGGATAATGTCGGTGCGGATGTCGTCACTGAGCTCTTCATCCATAAGAAGACTGACGGCTTGCCGTGCCAGGTGATAAGCGTTGACCAGCAGATAAGCGGAGATGACAAAGGCGGTGAGCGTATCAAACCAGCTGATGTTGAAGAATTTTACGACCAACAGGCTGAGAATGATTGACGCATTGGTCATAACATCAACCGCATAATGAGCACTGTCGGCAGAAATGGCCTGCGACTTGGTGCGGCGGGTAACGTATTTTTGGAAGAAGATGAGCGCAACGGTGCTGACAAGGCTGATGACCATTATGATGATACCGGTATCGGTTTGTTCCAGCGGTTTGGGACTCAAAAAACGGCTGAAGCCGTCATACATGACGAAAATGCCGGAGCCGGCAATAAAAGCCGACTGGATTAAAGCACTCAGGGCTTCGGCTTTGCCGTAGCCGTAGCGATGATTGTCACTGGCCGGTTTGGAAGCATATTTAACGGCAATATACGTTACGGAGGAGGCAAAAATATCAGCCAAACTGTCAATCATGGATGACAACACGGCCAGCGAGCCGGTGTAAAGGGCGCCGAAAGTTTTAAGCAGACTCAGGCTGACGGCCAGAGAAACGCTGGCAATGGTGGCGATTTTTTTCAGACGGTTACTTTGTTCCTGACTCAGCGGCTGCAAGGTCATGTTCAATTTTCTCCATATTCAGGGCCGGAATTTCATAAAGGAGGGATTTAGCATAACCGGCAAAGAATTGCAAATGTTTTCCGGCAATGCTGTTGTCAAAGAGATAACGGACGTAATATTTTCCGTTCCGGCGATAGAAAAGGAGGCGGAGCTGGTTTCTGTCTTCAGTCAGGATATCCAGCGACTGGAAAGACTCCATATTTTCCGCGTCGCGGTATGCTTTCAGCAGCGGAGTGGTGAGCAAATCGCGCACCAGCAGGGTCAGCGGTTCGGCGGCATGGATTTTGTCGGTGTCGGCGATGCGTCCGAAGCGGAGGTTCCATAATGTGCTGTAGGTCCAATCTCTCCAGTCGACAGAAAGGTCGATAAAGTCGGCACGAGCCAGCCAAACCTGAAATTGTCCGGGAAACTTCAGGTAGGCACCGCGAGTGCCGCGGCCGATGTCGATGTTAAAGTCCCCGACTTCAAAATCAGTCAGAATCTGCCGGTTATCGCGGCGCAATATGATGCGGATGCTGCGCGAACCGGGAGCTTCAGGCGGAGTCAGGCCGAAACCGGCAAGATATTCGGGATCAGCGGTTCGTTTTTCGTAGTAGCGGGCTTCCAGCATGGCGTTAAGAAACCGGCGAATCCGTTCCTGATAAACCGGAAAATCGGGTTTTTCCCGCAATGTCCAGAGATTATTGCTGCGGACAAACGTAAGTGTTCCGTCGGCGGCGTGAAGTTCTATCTCCGTCAGCTGATTGATTTCCTTATCGAGCCGGGGAAAAATCAGTTTGTTTTCATAAGCGCTGACCGGTGTCCGATTATCAAGTCCGGCGGCAAACAGCCCCGCTCCCAACAGGAACAGTCCGGCGATGCCGAGCTTGAGCAGCGGGGCGTTGATACGGAATTTTCCGCCGGAAGTCCGGGGGCGGCGGAGAAGCAGATAGACGGCCAGTCCCAGCAGCAAAATGCCCGGAAGCAAATAGATGTTGACCAGCTTGACGAGGTTGGCAATATGCTCGATGTTGGTGTTGAGTTCTTTGCGGTTGGCGGCGAGGTCAAGGCGCAGGCTGTCCAGCTGCCGGCGATAGTTGGCGATGACGGCAAGTTCGTCGGCGGAAAAGAGATCTCTTCCTTCAAAGCTTTTTTTGTTCCAGATTTCGGAGAGCTTAGTCTTGGTTTGGTTTATTTTTTCAAAGATTTCGCTTTCTTTGAGTTTGAATTGCAGTTGGTTGTCCCGGCGCATTTTTTCAATATCGGCAAAAGGCCGGTCGGCAGAAGTTTTGCCGCGCAAGTCCGTCAGATTTTCGGTGCCGGAAAGGCTTTCAAGCGCATTGAGAATGAAATTGCCGTTGTCGAGGAGCGGAACGGTGTAGCGACGGTCGAGAATCGAGGAGGAGCGAGTCCAAAAAGAATCGTAGATGAAATCGGTGTCGGCGACGGCAATGACGGTGAAAGGCCGCTGCAAGTCCCGGCTGATGATTTTGGCGGCGATGACTTTTTCCTGATTGTCCGGTTTGAACCAACGCAGAATATCCGAAGGGTTCATGCCGCGGCGCACAACGTCGGCAGGCATCAGGGCCGAGTTGTTTCCGGCCTTTATCAGCGGGACGAAGTCAACTGCCCCTGAGGAATCCGGTTTCAAAACGGAAGCCGAAGCAAAAAGAATGCTTTTCAGACGGGCCGTTTCGGGTTCGCTGCGGTTCAGGTTATTGCCGCGGGGAGCAAACTGGATAATGTCCTGAGTAAAATTCGGATTGTTTTTATAGTCGGTGGTGGCGTCAACCGTTATTGAGTTGCCGAGGTCGGCAACTACGGCTTCGGGAAAATAGTTGAAATGCCACAGGCGGCTTAATTCTCCCAAATCAGAGGAGACATATTCATTGTTGAGAGGCGAGAAAATCCGCGGAGCTTCTGCCGTCGTGTCAAGCAAAACCAGACTGTTGCCGCCGCGAAGCGTATAGTCAGTAACGGCTTCGATGATTTCAGGTTTCAGCCGGTGCGGATGAATCAGCATCAACAGCTGCAAATCGTCTGGGAAGTCGGCGGCGGTTTTAATTTCTTTGATATTGTAGAACTGTCTGATTTGTTTAATGATTTCCCATTCCTGATTTACCATGCTGCCGTTTTCGGTTTCGGCGGAATCAAAAACGGGCAGGCCGCTGATGATACCGAGCGTCGGTTTGGTTTGGAAAAGTTCAAAAATCTGTGACGTGAGGTCCTGCTCAAGGAAGTTCTGCCGTTCCAGCGGAAACAGCGGAATGACCTGTCTGCTGCCGGCTTCGTCAGTCAGAGTCAGTCCGAGAAAACCGTTTTGGTTAAGATCAATTAAAGGAATCGGCTGCAATCCGGCAGCCAGTGCCTGATCTTCGATATTGTCAAGCGGCTGGGGATGATAGACGGCAAAATTGAACTTTCCTCCGGACAGGCGGGTGTATTTGCGCAGAAGGATATACAGTTTGTCAACCAGCAGGCGGATTTCGGGATTGCGCTGACCAAGCAGCGGCGTGTAATACAGTTTGGCGACGACAGGGCGGGGCAGGCTGCCGAGAATGCGTTTGGTCGAGGGGGAGAGCGTATAGATTTTTTCGGCGGTGAAATCATACTGGATATCGCGCAGAAAGCTGTTGGCGATGAGGTTCAAACCGGTGAAGCCGCAGAGCAGAAGCAGAACGGCGAAAATGTAGTAATTGCGGGAGGTCGATTTGAGCCAGCCGGAAGTTCCGGATGTTTTAAAACCGACAATCAGAATTGTGGTGAAATTGAAAAGCAGGATGACCGTTCCGAAAAAGAAAAGATCGCGAAGTTCAAGCAATCCGTTAGCGAGCGTTTGAAAATGAGTGAGAAAACTGAACGAGGCAATCATTTCAATGAATGTCTGCGAAGCAAAAGCGCGGAAGAAGGACAGAACATATTCTACCCCGCTCAGGAAAAACAGCAGGTTGGCAATGACGGACAGTACCAAGGCGATGACCTGATTTTTGGTGAGGGCGGACATGGTCTGAGAGATGGCAAGCATGCAGCCGGCCAGCAGAAAGCTGCCGAGATAACCGCCGAGGATAACGCCGTTATCCGGATTGCCGAGCCAATTGACTGTCAGCCAGAAAGGAAAAGTGAGCAGCAGAGCCAGACCGCAAAAAAGCCAGGATGCCAAAAATTTTCCCCAGACATAAGCGGCGGCCGGCACCGGCAGCGTCATAATTTGGACAATGGTTTGCTGTCTGAATTCTTCTGCCCAAAGCCGCATGGAAATACCGGGAATGAAAATGAGGTAAATCCAGGGCTGAAAAGCGAACATTGAACTCAGGTCAGCCTGCCCGCGGTTGAAAAAGTCGCCGAAATAAACGGCGAAGGAGCCGTTAAGGAGCAAAAAGGCAATCAAATAAACATAGGCCAGCGGGGAGATGAAATAACGGTACAGTTCGTTTCGGGCGACAATCCAGGTTTTAGGCATGTTTTTTTCCTCCGGCGGTTAATTTTTTGAATGCCTCCTCCAAACCGGAAGTTTTTGTTTGGAGCAGAATGTCTTCCAATGTTCCGTCAGCTTTTACGGCGCCGCGGTCAATCAGGATGATGCGGTTGCAGACGGTTTCGGCTTCATCAAGCAGATGAGTGGAAATCAGAATGGTTTTATGGCGGCCAAGCTCGCCGATTTGGCGGCGGATGTGTTCTTTTTGATTAGGATCGAGCCCGTCGGTAGGTTCATCCAGCAGCAGTATCGGCGGGTTGCTCAAAATGCTCTGGGCGAATCCGACCCGGCGGCGGTAGCCTTTGGAGAGCGTTTCAATTTTTTGATTCCAGACGCTGTCTATTTGCGACAGGCGGCAGACTCTTGCCAGGCGCTCGTCTTTTTTACTGCCGGCGAGTCCTCGCAATTCGGCAATGTAGTTCAGAAAAGCTTTGACGGAAAGGTCAGGGTAGAGGGGAGAACCCTCGGGCAGGAAACCGATGTTTTGTTTGGCAAACAGGCAGTTATCGGTAATTTTGCAGCCGAGGACGGAAATTTCGCCGGATGTGGGAGCCAGATAGCCGGTAATCATGTTCATCAGGGTCGATTTGCCGGCACCGTTGGGGCCGAGCAGGGCGATGATTTCTCCCTGCCGCGCGGTAAAAGAAATATTGTTTACGGCGCGCAAGCTGCCGAAATCTTTGGTCAAGTTTTTGATATGCAGGGTTTCCGTCACTGTTTTTCTCCCGTATTTCTGCCAATTGATATGATAAGGAAAAAAGTTAAAGATATGGTGAATCTCTGCAGTTTGTTTTTCGCGGCGTTTGCCGTTTATTTTTTGCTGATTTCATAGAGGGCGATGGCTGCCGCGGTGGAAACGTTCAGACTTTCCACTTTGGCGGAAATCGGCAGGCGGACGGTGATGTCGCAGGCTTCTTCAACCAGCCGGCGCATGCCTTTGCCTTCAGAGCCCATGATGACGGCGGTTCTTCCGCCTTTTTTCAATTTGTCGATAGCGGTTTCGGCGTAGCCGTCCATACCGACGGTCCAGAAACCGGACTGCTTTAATTGTTCGACAGCGCGGGAGAGGTTGGTTACCCGGCATATCGGCAGATGTTCAATCATGCCGGCGGAAGCTTTGGCCATGGCGCCGGTTTCGGCCGGAGCATTTTTGTCCTGCATAATCAGGGCAAGAGTGTCAAAAGCCACACAGGAACGGATAATTGCGCCGATGTTCTGAGGGTCGGTTACCTGATCCAAAATCAAAACATGGCAGTCGGGGCGGTCGCCGGCCATAATGCAGATATCTTCCAGCGTGTAGTTTTCCAGTTCCCGGACATAAGCGGCGATGCCCTGATGAACGGCTTCACGGGGCAAAATGCGGTCAATTTCTTTTCGGTCAACGATATTAACCAGACTGGGCGTCCGGCGGTTTTCCGTGCAGAGGCGGCGTAGTTCTTCGGCGTTTTCGGCGGTACAGAGAATTTTGTTTATCTGCCTGCGGGGGTTGGCAATGGCCGCGGCGACGGGGTGGCGTCCGTAGAAAATTGCGGCAGATGAAGCGGCGGGAACAGAATTATTGCTTTTATGAAATTTAGACATATCGATTTCCTTATCTTCGTTGTTCAGCTTGCGGGCAATTTGGGCGGCATTCGTCAGGCCCGTGCTTTCGGCATCGGAATTTCCTGTTTCGGTTAATACCGGTTTAGCCTTTGTTTTCTCCATATATTTTTGCAGCAGGAAATATAATAATGCGGATAAGTTAATAAATATGTAAAAAAAAGGTTGACAAGAAGCCAAAAATACGATTATTTGCGAGTCAGTGAATTAAAAAAAGGATGGTAAATCCTCAACCCTGTTCACGAATAACGGAGGGGTGGCAGAGCGGTCAAATGCAACGGACTGTAAATCCGTCGACTTCGGTCTACGAAAGTTCAAATCTTTCCCCCTCCACCATTTATTTTTAAACAGGGACTCTCGAGAAGAGGCTATTTAAGCGGGTGTAGCTCAATGGTAGAGCAGAAGCCTTCCAAGCTTATGACGGGGGTTCGATTCCCCTCACCCGCTCCAAATTTTCCCCTTCTTAAGCAAAACTGTTAACAACGTAAACAATTAGGATTTTAACAATGGCAAAAGAGAAATTTGAGCGGACAAAGCCGCACTGCAATATCGGAACCATCGGTCACGTAGACCATGGCAAGACCACATTAACAGCCGCCATCACGAAGGTATTGGCCGAAGAAGGCGGAGCGAGCTTCACCGCATATGATCAGATTGATAAAGCGCCTGAAGAAAAAGCGCGCGGTATTACCATTTCTACCTCACACGTAGAATATGAGACGCCGAACCGCCACTATGCACACGTAGACTGCCCGGGCCACGCGGACTATGTTAAAAACATGATTACCGGTGCAGCCCAGATGGACGGTGCGATTTTGGTTGTATCAGCCGCAGACGGTCCGATGCCGCAGACGCGCGAACACATTTTGCTTGCCCGTCAGGTAGGTGTACCGGCGTTGGTTGTTTACATGAACAAAGTAGACCAGGTAGATGATCCTGAACTTCTGGATCTGGTAGAAATGGAAATTCGTGACCTGTTGTCATCTTATGACTTCCCCGGCGATGAAATTCCGATTATCAAAGGTTCTGCTTTGGCCGTATTGGAAAACGGTGATGCGAAGATCGGCCACGACTCCATCATTGAACTGATGAAAGCGGTAGACAGCTACATTCCGCAGCCGGAACGCCCGAAAGATCAGCCGTTCCTGATGCCGATTGAAGACGTATTCTCCATTTCCGGCCGCGGTACGGTAGTTACCGGCCGTGTTGAACGCGGTGTTCTGCATGTTGGTGACGAAATCGAAATCGTAGGTATCAAACCGACCCAGAAAACGACCTGCACCGGAATTGAAATGTTCCGTAAGCTGCTTGACGAAGGCGAAGCCGGAGATAACATCGGTGTTCTGCTGCGCGGAACGAAGAGAGAAGAAGTAGAGCGCGGTCAGGTATTGGCTGCACCTGGTTCGATTACGCCGCATACGGACTTCAACTGTGAATGCTATATTCTGACGAAAGAAGAAGGCGGCCGTCATACTCCGTTCTTCAGCAACTATCGTCCGCAGTTCTATTTCCGTACGACTGACGTAACGGGTTCAATCGAATTGCCGGAAGGTACGGAGATGGTTATGCCCGGTGATAATATTCGTATGACAGCGAAATTGATTCACCCGATTGCGATGAACGAAGGTCTGCGTTTTGCTATTCGTGAAGGTGGCAGAACTGTTGGTGCCGGTGTAGTTTCAAAAATTCTTAAATAAGGAATTGCACCCCGCAATTTGAGCGATTAATCGCAAAAATCAGAAATAGCCGAAAATTCATGTACTGACGTGTACACTAGGATTTTCGGCTTTTCTATTTTTTACTCTTTATACATGCTGTCCAAACTCAATTAAAGGATAAGAAAAGAGTTCTGAGAAATCAGAGCTCTTTGTTATTTTAAAATTTGTTTGCAATTTAAATTCGTCTGTGTTATTGCAGTGCCGAATTTGAATTTTTAAGTTTATTAGTTTTTAATTTTATTATTATGAAATGTCCAAAAATCAGATTTGACGAAGCAGAAGTCATTTTTCTGACTGAAAGCGAAAGAGCCGATGATTGGTATTCGCAGGTGTTGAAAAGAATAATCGAACGAAGTCTGGGCAGCTATTATGAACGCGATTTAAGCCGTGAACTAATGTATGCCTTTGATCCGATGAGCGCTTGGCAGATTGCCGCTTATCATTATCGATTATTTCAAGAAAAAGTTCATCAGGAAATGCCCGGCTGGATAAATCGTGTGGTTGAAGATGATGCTGCGGCAGCATTGTGTTACCGGCGACTGTGTCGAAAGCATGAGCGTTTGTGTGATTATCGCGAAATGTTGGCCGGTGTCGGCTGGTATCATTGGAGGATGCGTTCGGAATTAAGAAGGGCAATCAGACAGATTCTGTCAGAGGAGATAGACCTGCTGGATTTTTTGAATGTCGTGTTGTATTTGTCACGCCGCCGTTTGTGGGGAAATCATCCGATTAATCTGCGTCAGATAGCTTAAATGTCGTAAGGCAAGGGAGTCCGGTCAATGTACCGGATTTTTTTTGTGTTTGTTTTTTAGGTTGTCAAAAAATGATTCACGTGTTAAAGACAAAAGCAAGAATTAATTATTAATGTTTAAACTTTTGCGTATGAATAATTATTATTTTATTGTCGGCGGCAGTGCCGCTTGGGCAGAAATTGTCAGAATTCTGCAGGAAAAAAAGATTCCGTTTGCTTGGATGAAATCCGATACGGAGGGAGCTGTTTCCGTACCGTATGAGAAGATTGACGAAGTGATTGCGGCAGGTTTTGTTCCGGTTGTTATCGGAGCAGAATGCGGGCGTTCGGATGTTAAGGTATTAAAAAAATATCGGCATCATGTTAACGCTTCTCCGCTTGAAATTGTTTCCGTTTGGGAGCATGCCCCTTTGGCAACCCGCTGGCAGGAACTTGTTCTGGCTCATGATGAGGATTGTTTTAACGAATTTGACTATTCAACCGAAATCATGCGGGAATTATGCCGCCGTGGTTTCAGTCGGGACGAAATTGACAAGGTTCGCGCCTTGGATCGTGAAATTCGGGGGATTACGGGGGCTGAAGAAGCTGCTGCGGATGAGTGTCTTCAAAAGCACTTTACACAGAGTAAAGGGCTGTTGGTCGTGGCAAATCTGCCGCATTCCCGATATCGGTCGGTTTTAGACCGGGTGTTTTGGCTGCAACCGATGCAGAATGTTCTTGTTTTGACTACGGCAGGGGAGTTCCTTTATGCCGGATTTGCCGATATTGCAATGGATTTGCAGCGAAATTTCCGGATTCAGTATTTGCATTACTGTTGGGCTGAAGGCCATTATGCAGATATGGCGGAGCAGGTGCGGATTATAAGGTATTTGGTCAAGGCTTCGAAAATTAAAAAGACAGACGGTATAATTTAATGCTTGGGTTATGAATATATTGTGCTTTTTGCTGCTTCTGGCGGTTATGATTCTGTTGCTCTGGCGCCGTTATATGAAGGGCCGCCACAGAGATATGACTTTGGCGCTGGTTTGGTTTTTGTTGACCGTTGCGGCGCTGCTGCTTTCTCAGGGGAGCTTTGCCGGTGGTGCCGTGCAGATGTTGTTTTATGTTTTATCTGCTCTTTTCGGGTTGTTTACGGTTTGTCTTTTATGTAAGGCAATGTCCGGGAAACACAGAAGAAAGTAATCGAATGTGATAGAGTTTTGCAGTAAAAACTGCAAAACTCTTCACTTTTTTATAGGCTGAATTAAACTTTTGCAAAAGAAGCCAAAAAAATGCTTGATTTATTGCCGAGAGTTGTGTATCAAATAAAACACAGGCTCAAAAGAGCTTGCTTTTTTTGTAGGGGTATAGCTCAGTTGGTAGAGCATCGGTCTCCAAAACCGAGGGTCGTGAGTTCGAATCTTACTGCCCCTGCCAATCAAGATAAAGGCGCTGAAAAGCGTCTTTTTTCTTTATAAAACAAGCGCTTAATCGAGCCCGTGTGAGGTGCGGTTATCAGAGCTGTTTTTGGATAGTTACACGACTCTTCTTTTCAAGTTTCCTTATTTTACGAGTAGTTAAGTTGGTCAGAATCCCGTTTGTTCTTGGGATATGTTTATTAATTAAAGTAAATTAGAAGTAGGCAAAATATTAAAAACAGCAGAGTATATATGACAGCGTAGAAAATGTATTTATTGATGGATTGTTTTATTTTTCCGCGAAAGATAAAGGGAAAAATTATATAAATCAATAGATAAATACTTCCCCAAAAGCCTACATACGTTTCGTAATTTTCTAGGTTAAACAAGTAGGCTGTTGTAGAGCCAAGAATAGTGGGTATTAAAAAAAATCCGATTATAAACAAAAATATTTTTTTCATTAAAACCTCGCTGTTTAATGATAATTAGAAAAGATAGTAAAGGCAATATAGAATATTGCCTTTACTGAGGCGTTATTTGTATTTTCCGGTTTTATGGTAGGTCTTTCTAACTGTATTTCCAACGGATTTACAATAACTCGAACTATTATGTGGATTTTGTAAACATTTTATAGTTTCTCTTTCACCAACATTAAGAGGTTTTATTCCAAATGCTTTACGTTTTAATCGTTCGTATGGTTCACTTATTTTTTGTATTGCTTTATCAAAAGTTTTATTGCCAATTTTTTTAGCAGCATATTTACCTATTGTTGAAATTGCTTTACTAGCCATTTTATTTTCCTTTCTATAATTCTTAACACAATGATAGCGCTATCAAACAGTATATAGGAAATGTTTCCTTCTAAAATCAATAATTGTTTAAATTATTTTTTTAGGTGTAAGTAAATATAAAAGTCCGTGGATTGCACTATGTGCCCTGCCAATAGAAAACCGCCCAGACGGACGGTTTTTTTATTGACTTTTAGGGAAATTGATGAGAACTCACGGGGAAGTGAGTTCGACAAGGAGGAGCCGGGCGAGACGGAAGTATCACCGTTCTTGCGACGACGAAGCGGCGGAGCGACAGCGCAGCCAATTGTCTGCCCCTGCCAAAGGAAACAAAGGGTTTGCGAGGAATCGCAGGTCTTTATGTTTTGATTCTAAGCCGATATTGGAGTTCACACAGAATTAAATAGTTAGCATCATTGGTCAGAATAAATTTGGGCAAAAAAAACCTTGGAACATCTTGTTCCAAGGGGATAAATGGTTATTTATTTTTATGTCGCATATAAATTATATACGGTATGCTTAATGTAATGATGAATGGAACTCCTAAAGCAATTGCAATAACTATTTCTTTTATTTTTTGCTTGGATATAATGAAATTGTACAATCTGTTACAGATTTCTGTAATATTTTCCCATTGCCATATAATTAAGCATATTGCCAAAGAACAGGCAATTACAATGAAAAAGATTTTGAGAAACTTTCCAAATGTATCATATGTTTCGAAAGTATTATGGAAGCTTTCATAAGTTTCGTCAGAGTAATCAGCTCCGTTTCTCCAATCGTGTGGTGTAAACATAATTTTATTTTTTTTAGTTAATAATTCAGATATCTATAATTAATATGCTATAAACATATCATATTCCCATATAGCTGTCCAGATAATTTTTTTGCAAATTTTGTACAATCAGTACAATTTGTTCTGCGTATAGAAAGGTTAGGAAAGTTTTTAATATTATAAATTCCGATGTACAATTTTTTATATGTTTTTTAATTAATTGGATTTATCTTTTTTATATATCGGAGGAAAATTGATATGAATAAACTTGCACTGACCGAAAAAAGAAACCCGGAAACCGTCAATATAGATTTGATGGATTCTTGGCAAATTGCTAAGACGCTTAATAATGAAGACAAAAAAGTGGCTTTGGCGGTTGAAAAAGCTCTGCCTCAAATTGGTGATGCAATTGAAGTTATTGCGGAAGCTTTCAGAAAAGGCGGCCGGCTGGCGTATTTTGGTGCCGGTACCAGCGGGCGTCTGGGAGTGCTTGATGCGTCAGAGTGCTGGCCGACTTTCGGCGTCGAGCATGGTATGGTCAACGGTTTTATCGCAGGCGGAGACCGGGCCCTGCGTTTTTCGGTTGAAAATTCCGAAGACAATGCCGATTTGGCACTTGCAGATTTAAATGCCTTCAATCCTACCCCTGATGACGTTGTTGTCGGTATTTCCGCCAACGGCGGGCCGCGTTATGTTCTGACTGTTTTAGAAGAAGCGCAAAAACGCGGTTGCAAAACTGTCGGTATCAGTTCAAATCCTGAAGCCAAACTAAAGGCTTTTGCCGATATCTTTATCAATCCGGTCGTTGGCGAAGAACCCATTGCCGGTTCCTCGCGGATGAAATCCGGCACAGCCCAGAAGATGATTCTTAACATGCTTTCCACCGGTGCGATGATCCGTATCGGAAAAGTTTATGAAAATTATATGATTGATGTTCGTATGATGAATCAAAAGCTGGTTGATCGCGGTATTCGCATTGTTTCTGAAATTGCGCGTATTCCATATGAAAAAGCAGCCGATTATATTGAGGCTTCGGGACATAAGGTTAAAACGGCCTGTGTTATGGCGGTTAAGCAGATTTCCAAAATCGAAGCGGAACAACTATTGGAGCAAAATAACGGAATTCTCCGCAAAATCATTTCCTGAACAAGGTTAATAATGATTTTCGGGTCAAAGGGAAAATTTTATGACGATTAAACACTTACTTTGCGATTTGGATGAAACGTTGTTGCATACTCTGTCCACGACCAAAAATGCATATGATTGTGTCTTTGACAGTTTAAATATGCCCCGTAAAACTGCAGCAGAAATCAAAAAAGCTACAGGAGGAAAGCCTAAAAGCGAAATTTTCGGATATATGCTTTGCGGTGAAACTTTTGCTGCCGGTGAACCCTATAGCCTTCAAACCAAAAAGGGTTTGCGCACCTTGAACCAAAAGCAAATGGAAGAGACCATGTCTTTGGCTCACGATACGTTTTATAACTATATTGAACAAAATCACATTCGGGATGCCAGTTTGGTTGAAGGGGCTTTGACCTTACTCAGCTACTGTCAGAAGAATGAAGTCAGGCTGCATATAATTTCCAGTAAAAGTCCTGAATATTTGGAGCAGGAGTTAGATCATTTTAATTTAACGCCTTTTTTTGATAAAATATACGGTTCGCCTAAAATCCATCCCAATGAAAATGCGGCACAGCTTAAGTTGCGCGAAAAGCCGCACCGCGGTGCCTTTGTTGCCATGTTTGACGGTAATCCTCCGCCACCTGAAGACTGTCTCGTTATCGGTGACGGTAAGGCAGATAGGGATTTGGCTAAAAATATCGGCTGCCGCTGTATTACTTTTGATGCAACTTATCCCGGTGGTATTGATAAGCTCATAAAAGCTATCGGTATCATTGATAAACATAATAATGATCGATTAGGAAAACCAATTTCCGGCATTTTGGCCGGCTTGTTGAAACACAGGCTCAAAAACAAATAGTTATGATTACCGCCTATTATTAAAAACGCTTGTTTTAACTTTGTGGCTATCTGATATTTGTTTTGATGTTGTTTAAAAGAATTTCTGGCTTTACTGATGTAGATTTATTTTCCGGGAGAGCCGTTTTTTTAGCGATGAAACGTTCTGGCCCGGTTTTGAACAAGGTGACGTCGCCAATTGAAGAAACGTATTCGTGATATTCAGCCAGGCTGCTTCCGATGCATTCCAAGCGTCCGCCTTTGGTCGCATAAACCTTAACTTCTCCGTCAAAGGTTTCTTCGGAAAAAGTATCTTGTCCCAGAGACGGTTCAGGGGTAACACGGGTACGTTTCATGCTAGACATATCTTTTATCTTCAGATTGTCTTCCACGGGAATCTGTTTAAAATGACCACTGGAAAATCCGACACAGTTATAAGCGCAGGCGCCGCCTCTTTTCGGAAAAATATCTATATACATCTGATATGTTCCGCTTTTGCCGTTAATATCAAAAAGCCATGCCGGATGGTCAGGCTGTCCGTCAGCCGTAAGTTCCGTGTAAACCAGTTTGGGATTACTGTTAAACGTGATGCCTTTACTTATGCCGCCGACGAAGGCTTTTACCCTCTCAGGAGATGTCAGCAAAGCTTTTTTCCCTAAGTTCAGTCCTTCGCCATAATTGTGAATTTCAAAGTCTTCATCAGGGTTTATGGGAGCCGGCTTTTCTTTTTCGGTGGTCGGTTCTGCTTTTGCTTTTTTAGAAATTTTCTGAAAGAGTTTGCTGTATAGGCTTTTTATTTTCATGTTATCCTCTTAAGGCGGTATGTTAACTTTATATAGATTAGCACAAAATTTAGACAAAATCAAGAGACGGTTAAGTTACGAATTAAAGAAGTATAATAGAAATATACAAGTATTAAATCGCAGAGCTTTTCAGGAATATTTTTTGGTGATTTAATGTCTTGCTTATAGAATGCTCAGGAATGATGCAAAGGGGCTTGTTTGTCCGGCAGGGGCGTGTTAAAGTGGTTCCGGCAAAACAGAAGACAAATTTAAGCCGGGATAAAATTGGCGGGCAATAAGATGAATGTCGTAAATGCAATAAAAGTACGCGGCGCGCGAGTGCATAATTTAAAGAATATCAATGTGGATGTTCCGCTAAATCAAATTGTGGGAATTGCGGGAATTTCCGGTTCCGGGAAATCGTCTTTGGCTTTGGGCGTTTTATATGCCGAGGGGTCCCGTCGTTATTTGGAGGCGCTGTCAACTTATACCAGACGGCGTATGACGCAGGCTCCGAAAGCTCTGGTTGATGAAATTTTGCATGTTCCGGCGGCACTGGCCCTTCATCAGAGACCGGGCGTTCCCGGAATTAGGAGCACATTCGGGACAGGTACGGAGCTGTTGAACAGTTTGCGGCTTATGTATTCCCGGCTGGCCTGTCACCGTTGCCCGAACGGGCATTATCTGGAGCCGACTTTGGCGGTTGCGGCGGAGAAAGAGCTTGTTTGTCCGGTCTGCGGCGTGCGTTTTTATGCTCCCGGAGCCGAAGAACTGGCTTTTAACAGTCAGGGGGCTTGTGAGACCTGCGGCGGTGTCGGCACAATCCGGACGGTTGACGAAACGACGTTGGTTCCCGATGAGAATCTGACGATTGACCAAGGGGCGGTTGCTCCGTGGAATTCACTGATGTGGTCGCTGATGACGGACGTCTGCCGGGCGATGGGGGTCAGGACCAATGTGCCGTTTAAAGATTTGACGGAGCGGGAAAAAGAAATTGTTTTTCATGGTCCGGCAGAGAAGAAACATATTCTTTACAAGGCCAAAAGTTCCAATCAGGCGGGGGAGCTCGATTTTACCTATTACAATGCGGTATATACCGTAGAAAATGCGCTGGCTAAAGTTAAAGACGAGAAAGGCATGAAACGGGTTGAAAAGTTTTTGAAAGAAGACGTTTGCCCCGATTGCCACGGTACCAGACTTTCTGCCCGGGCTCGGGCGCCTAAGCTGCGGGGAATTTCATTGGACGAGGCCTGCCGGATGACGCTGTCGGAATTATCGGACTGGGTCAAAGGTGTACCGTCGGCTCTGCCGGCGGAGATGCGGCCGATGGCTGAAGCCATTTCCGAATCTTTTGTGTCGGCGGCCAGACGTTTGCTCGATTTGGGGCTCGGCTATCTGTCACTGGACCGGGCGTCGTCAACTCTTTCCACCGGAGAGAGGCAGCGAATGCAGCTGTCCCGCGCGGTTCGCAATCGGACGACGGGGGTTTTGTATGTTCTGGATGAGCCGTCGATAGGGCTGCATCCGGCTAACATTGAGGGGCTTAAAACGGTTATGCATGATCTTGTGGCTGACGGAAATTCTGTTTTGCTGGTTGATCATGATACGGAAATTTTAGCGGAAGCGGACTGGCTGATTGAAATGGGGCCGAAATCGGGTGCCGACGGCGGAGAGGTTATTGCCCAAGGCACGATTGCCGAGATAAAGAATAATCGAATTTCGCAGATCGGTGCGTTTTTGAGCAGGCGCGGCGAGCGTATCCGTCCGCCGGTCAGGAGGACCGATGTTTTTGAAAACGGCGAAATTGTTTTGGCAACCGGTGCTGTTCATACGGTCAAACCGTTAGAGGTTAGAATACCCAAAGGGCGGCTGACGGTTGTTACCGGGGTGTCGGGTTCGGGAAAAACGACACTCATTCTGGAGAGCCTTGTTCCGGCTCTGAAAGCACAGTTGTGTGCGGACAAGCTGCCGCCGCATATCAAAACGGTTCAGGCTGACGGCATCAGGCAAATCAAGCTGATAGATTCCACGCCGATCGGCATGAATATCCGCTCAACGGTGGCTACTTATGCGAATGTTCATGACGAGTTGCGCAAGGCGTTTGCCAGAACGCCGGATGCCAAACGATGCGGATATGGTGCGGGAGACTTTTCGTATAATACGGGAAAATTGCGCTGTCCAGTTTGCGACGGCAACGGAACCGTCAGCCTTGACGTGCAATTTCTGCCGGATGTGGAAGTGCCGTGTCCCGACTGCCGCGGTTCAAGATATGCCAAGGAAGCCGAAGGCATCAAGTATGTCGCAAAGTCACAAGAGATGTTTTCCCTGTCTGAAATTATGGCGATGGATGTTAATCATGCGCTTGAGGCCTGCAAGGATTTAAAAGTTGTCCGGCAGCGTCTGCAAACGCTGAAAGACCTGGGACTGGGATATTTGACGCTCGGCGAAGCCACGCCAAGTCTTTCCGGCGGGGAAGCCCAGCGTTTGAAGCTGGCTTCGGAAATGGGACGCCGGCAGGAAGACAGCATTTTCGTGTTTGATGAGCCGACCATCGGTCTGCATCCGCTGGATGTTAAGGTTTTGATTAACGTTTTCCAGAAACTGATAGACAATCGCGCGACGATTATTGTTATTGAGCATGATTTGGACGTTATCAGAAATGCCGATTATGTTATCGACATGGGGCCCGAAGGCGGCAAGCTGGGGGGAGAAGTGGTTTTTTCGGGTACGCCCGAGGATATGGTTAACTGTCCGGCGAGCAAAACGGGGAGGTATTTGAAATAAATACAGGCAGTTGTTGCCGGTTTGCCGAGATTATTTGGGCGGACAAAGAATATAGTTATTGACAGATGAAAAATAATTTAATATGTTTGCGGCATTAAGTTAGGACGCATTAAGCGGATTGTTTCAGTCTGTCCGCGCGCGTGTGTTCTGCCTTTTCTCTGCCCTGAAAAGCAGAGATATGTTTTAAATTTTTTTAATGGATAGGATCCATGGCAAAAATCAGTCCGATACAGTTTTTTAGACAAGTAAAGCAAGAAGTTAAAAAAGTTACCTGGCCGACCCGCAAGGAAGTTGTCCGTACGTCGATTATGGTGATTGTGCTGGTCGCGATTGCCGCAACTTTTTTCTTCTTTGTTGATCAAATTTTTGGTTGGGTCGTTAAGTTAATCTTTGGTCTGGGAGCTTAGTCAGATGTCTGCACGTTGGTATGTTCTTCATGTTTACTCCGGTTCGGAGAAAAAGGTAGCCGAATCGATTAAAGAGCAGGCTGTTTTGAAAAAAATGGAAGATAAAATTCTTGATGTCATCGTTCCGACCGAAGATGTCGTTGAAGTTCGCAAAGGTTCCAAGGTTAATACCGAGCGCAAGTTCTTCCCCGGTTATATTCTGATTAAAATGGAAATGACCGATGAAAGCTGGCATGTGGTTAAAAATACGCCGCGGGTAACCGGTTTTCTGGGCAGCCGCAACAAGCCGCAGCCGATCAGCGAAGCCGAAGCCAACCGTATTATGACACAGATGGAAGAGGGAGTTCAGCGTCCGCAGACTCTGGTGGCTTACGAAGTCGGCGAGCAGGTTCGCGTTAACGACGGTCCGTTTGCTTCCTTTATCGGTTTGGTCGAAGAAGTTGATACCGAGAAGAGCCGTCTGAAGGTTTCGGTTTCCATTTTCGGCCGCAGTACGCCGGTAGAACTTGAATTCAACCAGGTGGAAAAAGTTTAGACATTTTCAATTGTCTTTGTTGTTAAAAAGCGCCGTTGCCGTAAGTGCAAGAAGGCGCTTTTCTTTTAATCTTTCCGATTGTTTTTCCACCAGATTTTATTTATGTGATTGCTTTTTAGGGGAAACGCTTTATATTGATTTCATCATCAGAAAAGGAGGCAGGATGTTTAGAAATTTTTTTAATGAATTCAAAAAATTTGCCATGCGCGGCAATGTTATTGATATGGCCGTCGGTATTATCATCGGGGCGGCTTTCGGAAAAATCGTCGACTCTCTGGTTAAGGATATCATTATGCCGCCGATCGGTTTGTTGCTGGGTAAGGTGGATTTTACCAATTTGTTTGTCGTGCTTAAAAAAGGACCGGATTTTGCCGGGCCGTACGTGTCTTTGGCTCAGGCGACCGATGCCGGTGCAATTACTCTGAATTTGGGTAATTTTTTGAATGCCGTCATCAGCTTTACGATTGTAGCGTTTGCCGTGTTTGTTTTAATTAAGGCGATTAACGAATTGCAGGCCAAAATGCTGAAGCAGGAAGCTGCCGAAGAGGCGAAAAAAGCACCGACGACCAAGGCTTGTCCGTATTGCTGCGAGGAAATTCCGGTTAAGGCAACGCGCTGTCCGCATTGTACGTCTGAACTGGGCAAGTAAAACAAAGGTTCTCTTCGGAGGGCCTTTGCCGGAGATTTGATTCTTTTTGACTCAAATTGCCGAAAAAATACTTGCAAAATGAAAAGAATGTGATATACAGAGGCGACTCTTGAAAAGGAGGAATCTGTCTTTCAGGAGTGCGAATCGCGCCGAATCGCGGATTGTCCGGAAGGCGTAACGTCGGCCGGTAATGTTGCGGGCAGCGGTTTGCAAATCAAAGCATTGCTTTGAAGGTTTTAATTTAATTTCGTGGGAGATGAGCCATTGGTCTTGATTACCACGAAACCTAACAAGAGGTATTGAAATGGCTAAGTCCAAAAAGAAAATTTTAGGATTGATTAAGCTGCAAATCCCCGCCGGAAAGGCTAACCCTTCTCCGCCGGTTGGTCCGGCTCTGGGCCAAAAAGGCTTAAATATTATGGAATTCTGCAAAGCGTTTAACGCCGCAACTCAGAAAATGGAACCGGGTGTTCCTGTTCCGGTTGTTATTACCGCTTATGAAGACAAGTCTTTCACTTTCGAAACCAAACTGCCGCCGGTTTCTTATCTGATTAAGAAAGCTGCCAATGTTAAATCCGCTTCGAAAGAACCGGGCAAATCTTTTGCCGGTCAGATTACAATGGCCCAGGTTAAAGAAATCGCCGAAACCAAAATGCCGGATTTGAACTGCTCGACAGTCGAATCTGCCATGAATATGGTTAAAGGTCAGGCTGTTTCTATGGGTATCAAGGTAGTGGAGTAAGACAATGTCCGGAAAAAGAATCGTAAACGCTTATAAGACAGTAAACAAAGATCAGGCTTATGCTCTGAAAGAAGCTGTTAAAATCGTTAAAGAAAACGCTACCGCCAAATTTGACGAAACAATTGATGTTGCAATCAACCTCGGTGTTGATCCGAAATATGCCGACCAGATGGTTCGCGGCGTTTGCGCCCTGCCGAACGGTTCGGGCAAAAAAGTACGCGTTGCCGTTTTTGCTCAAGGTGAAAAAGCTGATGAAGCAAAAGCTGCCGGTGCCGATATTGTCGGAGCAGAAAATCTGGTTGATTCCATTATGGCAGGCAAAGTCGATTTCGACCGCTGCATCGCTACCCCGGATATGATGGGTATGGCCGGCCGCGTAGCCCGCGTTTTGGGTCCGAAAGGCCTGATGCCGAACCCGAAACTGGGTACTGTTACCGCCGATGTTGCCAATGCAGTAAAGAACGCCAAGGCCGGTGAAGTTCAGTTCCGTGTCGAAAAGAACGGTATTGTTCATGCCGGTATCGGTAAAGCCTCTTTCAGCGAAGAGCAGATTTATGAAAACGCCAAAGCTTTCATCGAAGCTATTCAGAAAGCTAAACCGCAAGGCGCCAAAGGTACTTATATGAAGAAGATTTCTTTGTCGAGTACTATGGGTGTTGGCATTAAAGTCGACATTTCAAATCTCTAATAAAATAGGGTCATGCTTGTTGGTTTTTTCCTAATGTAGCTATTTGTACATGTCGTCGAAAACCAACTTCGCAGCACCCGTACTTTATTAGTTATGTTAAACTTTTTTGGGGCGGGAGGCTTGCCTCCCAATCCGCTCTCGGAACGGCAACGTTCTGAAACTGTCCAAGACTGCAGGTGGTTGTTGTTGACAGCCCTAAATATCCTGCATAGACGGGAGTGAGTGTAAATTTATATCTTTTCTCCTGGACAGATTAGGTCTCAGTTTGACAAAGCTCGCGGCGAGGGCTTGGTGCCGAAGCTGCCGGTGGCGTGAAACTGGTAAGTGTTAAAACAACATCAAGAAGTTTGATGTTTTATTGTGGAGACAATAAGTGAACCGTGAAGAAAAAGCAGACTTGCTCAGCGAATTAAACGAGTTGTTTAACGGTGCCGAAGTTATCGTCGTATCTCACTATAAAGGTTTGACGGTTAAAGAAGTTTCGGAACTGCGCAACAACGTTCGTAAAGCCGGTGCAGGTTTCAGAGTTACTAAAAATCGGATTACTCGTCTGGCTCTTAAAGGCACAAAATTTGAATCTTTGGCTGACCTGTTCAAAGGACCGACCGCTATTGCGTTCGCCAATGACCCGATTTCAGCCTGCAAAGCTTGTGTCGAATTTGCTAAAACCAATGAAAAACTCATTTTGGTCGGCGGTGCGATGGGAACCGGCGTTCTTTCTCTGGATGAGATTAAACGTTTGGCAACCATTCCGTCTATGGACGAACTGCGCGCCAAAATTATCGGCCTGTTGCAGGCTCCTGCAGCTCAGCTGGCGAGAGTTACGAAGGCTTACAGCGAAAAAGAAGCCGCATAATTTTCGTTTTTATGCGGTTCTTGCCGGTTATTTTTTCTCTTGTGTAGTTTATTCTACACGGCGCTCAAAAATAACTTCGCAATTATCCGCCTAAAAGCAAAAATTTTCCCAAAGAGGGAAAACGAGTAAATTTTTAGTTTATTGATTTAATTAATTTATTGGAGAAAAAATATGGCCGATTTAGCCAAATTAGTAGATGAATTGTCAGCTTTGACCGTTATGGAAGCTGCTGATCTGTCAAAAATGTTAGAAGAAAAATGGGGCGTTTCTGCCGCTGCCGCCGTTGCCGTTGCTGCCGGTGGAGCTGCCGGTGGTGCCGCTGCTGCCGAAGAAAAAGACGAGTTTGATATCGTTCTGGTTGAAGCTGGTGCCAACAAGATCAACGTTATTAAAGAAATCCGCGCTATCACTCAGCTGGGTCTGAAAGAAGCCAAGGATTTGGTTGACGGTGCTCCGAAGACTGTTAAAGAAGCTGCTCCGAAAGCTGAAGCTGAAGAAATCAAGAAGAAACTTGAAGAAGCTGGTGCTAAGGTTGAATTGAAGTAATTTTGCTTCTTTTGAGCTTTTGTAAAAACTCCCGGATTTTCCGGGAGTTTTTTATTGGGGCAACAGTGAAAATTTTGCAGAAAACGGCGGCACTGCTATCCGAATCGCAGCAGGGGCTGAATACGAATCGCTGCTATGGGTAAAAGTGAAAAATGTCTTAATTGTCGCGATAAAAAACTTGACTCATTTTGCGAAAAATCTGTTGCAATTTTAGACTCTAAGGTATAGAAAGAAGTGATTTTTCTAAAATATTATTTTCCGAATCGTGCCAAGAGGGTCTTTATCCGAGGGTTTGGCAGATTCTGTTTGTTTAAAAAAGATATTTTTTAATCTTCCGCACGCGGGGTTCATGGCAATCATGGCAGGATTGGTGCGGATTTGTAACCTAGGGATGAAAGCACAATGAAAGAATCTTATACGAGCAAGAGACGTGTAAGAAGAAACTTCGGCCGAATCGATGCCGTGTCGGATATGCCGAGTTTAATCGAAGTTCAAACCGGTTCCTATGCTGATTTTATCGAATCCGATAAAGAAAAAGGGCAGTGCGAATTCGGGTTGGAAGAAGTATTTAAATCTATTTTCCCCATTAAAGATTTTTCAGGCAGCGGCGAACTGGAGTTTGTCAAATACGAACTCGAAGAGCCGAAATATGATGTTGACGAGTGCATTAAGCGTGATATGACTTATGCCGCTCCGGTTAAGGCAACGCTGCGTCTGGTCGTTTGGGATATTGATGAGGCTACCGGAGCCAAATCAATCCATGACATCAAAGAGCAGGATGTTTATATGGGCGATATTCCGCTGATGACCGATAAAGGTACGTTTATTTTCAACGGTACCGAGCGTGTCGTCGTTTCACAGATGCACCGTTCTCCGGGTGTGTTCTTTGATCATGACAAAGGCAAGACCGTTGCTTCCGGTAAATATCTGTTTGCGGCCCGCATTATTCCTTATCGCGGTTCCTGGCTCGATTTTGAATTTGATGCCAAAGATTTGGTTTATGCCCGCATCGACCGTCGCCGCAAGCTGCCGGTTACTTCCATTCTGTATTCTTTGTATTCCAAAGAAACCGAAGACAAAATCAAAGAACTGAAAGCTCAGGGCAAAAAAATCGATCCGTCCGAAATCAAAGGAATGGATAAAGAAGAAATTCTGAGCTATTTCTATGATGTTGACACTTATGTTGCCGACAAAAAGGCCTGGAAAGTCAAATTCCTGCCGGAGCGTATGAAAGGCGTTAAATTTGATTTCGATCTGGTTAATACCAAAACCGGCGAAACCGTTTGGGAAAAAGGCAAAAAACTGACGCCGCGTTCGGCTCAGAAACTGGCCGATGAAGGGTTGGAATTCTATAAAGTCAGCCCGGATCAGCTGTTTGGCAAATTTTTGGCGACTGCAGTCATCAATCCGAAAACCGGTGAAATTATTGCAGATGCCGGTGCTGAACTGAATGAAGAAGTTCTGACCAATATTTCGGCGGCAAAAGTCGGCGAAATCAAGGTTCTTTACATTGACAACGTTAATGTCGGCCCGTATATCCGCAATACGCTGGAAGCAGACAAAAACCATAACCGCGAAGAAGCTTTGCTGGATATCTATCGCGTTATGCGTCCGGGTGAACCGCCTACCTATGAAACGGCTGATCAGCTGTTCCGTTCCCTGTTCTTTGACAATGACCGTTATGACCTGTCGTCTGTCGGTCGTGTGAAGATGAATGTTGCTTTGGACATTTCTTTTGAAGATGCGCCGGATACTTACCGCACGCTGCGTAAAGACGATATTCTGCGTATTGTCAAGCGTTTGGTTGAACTGCGTGACGGCAAAGGGGAAGTTGACGATATTGACCACCTCGGCAACCGTCGTGTCCGTTCGGTCGGCGAATTGATGGAAAATCAGTATCGTATGGGATTGCTGCGTATGGAACGCGCCATTCGCGAAAGAATGAGCTCTGAATCGCTGAATAACGTTAAACCGCAGGATTTGGTCAATGCCAAGCCGATTGCGTCGGTTATCCGCGAATTCTTCGGTTCTTCTCAGCTGTCTCAGTTTATGGATCAGAATAACCCGTTGTCGGAAATTACGCATAAGCGCCGTTTGTCTGCTTTGGGGCCGGGCGGTTTGTCCCGTGACCGTGCAGGCTTTGAAGTCCGCGACGTGCATCCGACCCACTACGGACGTATCTGCCCGATTGAAACGCCGGAAGGTCCGAACATCGGTTTGATTAACTCGTTGTCAACCTATGCCCGCATTAACAAATACGGCTTTATCGAATGCCCGTACCGCAAGGTTGTCAACGGCGTGGTTACCAATGAAGTTGTTTATCTGTCCGCCAATGAAGAAGGCAAGTTCAAAATTGCCGAGGCCAATGCCAAGGTTAAAGATGACGGCCATTTTGAAAATGACCTGATTGCCTGCCGCAAAGCCGGTGAATTTGAATTTGCTCATCCGGAAGAAGTCGATTTCATCGACGTTTCTCCGCAACAATTGGTTTCGGTCGCTACTGCGTTGATTCCGTTCCTGGAAAACGATGACGCGAACCGTGCGTTGATGGGTGCGAACATGCAGCGCCAAGGTGTGCCTTTGCTGCGTTCGGAAGCTCCGCTGGTCGGTACCGGTATGGAAGCAACGGTGGCCAAAGATTCCGGTGCAACTGTCGTTGCCAAATATGACGGTATTGTCGATGCTGTCGACGCCAACCGTATCGTTGTTCGTTCTTTGAACGACAATGTGGCCGATGCCGGTGTTGAAATTTATAAATTGCAGAAGTTCCGCCGCTCCAACCAGAATACCTGTATCAATCAGGTTCCGCTGGTTAAAGTCGGCGACCATGTCAAAGCCGGCGACATTATGGCCGACGGTCCGTGCACCGATATGGGCGAGCTGGCTCTGGGACGCAATCTGCTGGTTGCCTTTATGCCGTGGAACGGTTTGAACTACGAAGATGCCATTCTGCTGTCAGAAAACATCTCCCGTAATGACGTGCTGACTTCACTGCATATTGAAGAATTTGAAGTTATGGCCCGTGACACCAAGCTGGGGCAGGAAGAAATCACCCGCGATATTCCGAACGTCGGTGAAGAAGCCCTGCGCAATCTGGATGAAGCCGGTATCGTTTACATCGGTGCCGAAGTTAAGGCCGGTGACATTCTGGTCGGTAAGGTTACGCCGAAAGGCGAATCTCCGGTTACGCCGGAAGAGAAACTGCTGCGCGCCATCTTCGGTGAAAAAGCCAGTGACGTTCGCGATACTTCCCTGCGTGTTCAGCCGGGTATTGAAGGTATCGTGGTTGACGTTCATGTCTTTTCACGCCGCGGTGTCGAAAAGGATGAACGTGCACTATCCATTGAGCAGGAAGAAATCTCCCAGCTGGCCAAAGACCGTGATGATGAAATCGCAATCATCCGCCGTTCTTTCGAAGCTCGTCTGCAGTCTATGCTGATGGGACAGAAAGTGGTTGATGCGCCGAAGGGCATTGCCAAGAATGCGACGATTACCGAAGAGGTTCTGTCTGCCGTTCCGTCTTCACAGTGGCGTAAGATTGTGGTTAAAGACGAAGAAGTCATGGCCCGTATCGAAGAATTTCTGGCTGCTTTTGACGCCCGCGTCGAAAAGGTTCAGAAACACTTTGAAAACAAGGTTGAAAAAGTACAGCGCGGCGATGATTTGCTGCCGGGCGTTTTGAAGATGGTTAAAGTCTTCATTGCGACCAAGCGTAAAATTCAAACCGGCGATAAGATTGCCGGACGCCACGGTAACAAAGGTACGATTTCCCGCGTTCTGCCGTTGCAGGATATGCCGTATATGGAAGACGGCACCCCGGTTGACATCGTGTTGAACCCGTTGGGTGTGCCTTCCCGTATGAACGTCGGACAAATTCTGGAAACGCACCTCGGCTGGGCTGCCAGCGAGCTGGGCAAACAGCTGAACGAGATGTGCGAACAGTATAAGCGCGGCGAGAAAACCATTGACGAACTCAATGCCAAACTGAAGGCAATTTACGGTGAAAAGCAGTATAAAAATGATATTGAGCCGATGAATGAAGCCGAGAAGCTGGAAATGATTTCCAACCTCAAAAACGGCGTGCCGATGGCTACACCGGTCTTTGACGGCGCTCATGAAGACGATATCAACAACATGCTGGAACTGGCAGGTTTGCCGACTTCAGGTCAGATTGACCTGTATGACGGCCGCACCGGTGAGAAGTTTGACCGTAAGGTTACCGTCGGTACGATTTATATGATTAAACTGCACCACATCGTTGACGAAAAGATGCACGCCCGTTCGGTCGGTCCGTACAGCCTGGTTACCCAGCAGCCACTGGGCGGTAAGGCTCAATTCGGCGGACAACGTTTCGGTGAAATGGAAGTTTGGGCGCTGCAGGCATATGGCGCCGCCTACACCTTGCAGGAAATGCTGACGGTTAAATCCGATGACGTCAACGGCCGTACCAAAGTTTATGAAGCAATCGTCCGCGGCGATGATGGATTTGAAGCCGGCGTTCCGGAATCTTTTAACGTTTTGGTTAAAGAAATCAAATCTCTCTGCCTCAATGTCGAATTGTTGAACGAAGAAGTTTAAGGTAAAGGAGTTTTACGAATATGAATGATATTATGAAATTTTTTGGCCAGCAGGTTTCAGCCGAATCCTTTGACCAAATTAAAATCTCGATTGCTTCGCCTGAACAGATTCGTTCCTGGTCATACGGCGAGGTCAAAAAGCCGGAGACGATTAACTATCGTACATTTAAGCCGGAGCGGGACGGTTTGTTCTGCGCCCGCATCTTCGGCCCGGTTAAAGACTACGAATGCTTGTGCGGCAAATACAAACGCATGAAATATCGCGGCGTTGTCTGCGAAAAGTGCGGCGTGGAAGTTACGCTGTCCAAAGTCCGCCGCGAACGTATGGGACATATTGAACTGGCGGCGCCGGTTGCGCATATCTGGTTCCTGAAGTCTCTGCCGTCCCGCATTGCGCTGATTACCGATATTCCGATGAAGTCTTTGGAACGCGTTTTGTATTTCGAAAGCTACATCGTTATTGAACCGGGATTGACTCCGTTGTCAGTCAATGAGTTGCTGAGCGAAGAACAGTATCAGGAAGCTATTGACGAATACGGTGAGGATTCTTTCCGGGCCGGCATCGGTGCCGAGGCTTTGAAAGAAATTCTGTCTCAGATTGATTTGGAAGCCGAACGCAAGGCTATTCGCGAAGAGCTGAAGGACAGCAGTTCCGAAGCCAAACGCAAAAAGCTGATTAAACGTTTGAAAATCATTGAGGCATTCATTGATTCGAATACCAAACCGGAATGGATGATTCTGGATGTTCTGCCGGTTATTCCGCCTGAACTGCGTCCGCTGGTTCCGCTGGACGGCGGACGGTTTGCAACTTCGGATTTGAACGATTTGTACCGCCGCGTCATTAACCGCAACAACCGTCTGAAGAGATTAATCGAACTGCATGCGCCGGATATCATTATCCGCAACGAAAAACGCATGCTGCAGGAATCGGTCGATGCTTTGTTTGACAACGGTCGTCGCGCCCGTGCGATTACCGGTACCAACAAACGTCCGCTGAAATCCCTGTCGGATATGCTGAAAGGTAAGCAGGGTCGTTTCCGTCAGAACCTGTTGGGTAAACGTGTTGACTATTCAGGCCGTTCGGTTATTACCGTCGGTCCGGAATTGAAACTGCACCAGTGCGGTTTGCCGAAGAAGATGGCTCTGGAACTGTTTAAGCCTTTCGTCTATGCCAAACTGGAACTGTACGGACACGCAACGACGATTAAAGCGGCCAAACGCATGGTTGAAAAAGAACGTCCGGAAGTTTGGGATATTCTGGAAGAAGTCATTCGCGAACATCCGGTTTTGCTGAACCGTGCTCCGACGTTGCACCGTTTGGGTATTCAGGCTTTTGAACCGGTTCTGGTCGAAGGTAAAGCTATCCATCTGCATCCGCTGGTTTGTACCGCGTTCAACGCCGACTTCGACGGTGACCAAATGGCCGTTCACGTTCCGTTGTCGGTTGAGGCTCAGTTGGAAGCCCGCGTGCTGATGATGTCTACCAACAACATTCTGTCTCCTGCTTCGGGCAAACCGATTGTGGTTCCGTCCCAAGATATGGTGCTGGGTATCTATTACCTGACCTACGAGGCTGAAGGTGTTGCCGGCGAAGGCTCCGTCTATGCCGATTTTGACGAAGTTCAGATGGCTTTGGACAACAAATTCCTTGATATGCACGCCAAAATCAAATGCCGGATGGAATATGTCGATGACAATGGGGAACTGAAATACGGTTTGGTTGAAACCACGGCCGGACGTATTATCGTTTCGCAGATTTTGCCGAAACATAAAAACGTACCGTTCTCTTTGGTTAACCGTTTGATTCGTAAGAAGGAAATCGGTGAAATCATTGACATCGTTTACCGTCACTGCGGCCAGAAGGAAACCGTCTTGTTTGTTGACAAGATTATGACCTTAGGCTTTACCAATGCCTGCAAGGCCGGTATTTCTTTCGGTAAGGACGACCTGATTGTTCCTGATGCCAAGAAAGAACTGATTGCCGAGACCGAAAAACAGGTTAAGGAATTTGAACAGCAGTATCAGAACGGTTTGATTACCAAAGGCGAAAAGTACAACAAGGTTATCGATATCTGGGCTGCCTGCACGGATAAGGTCGCTGACGAAATGATGAAGAACATTTCCAAAATCGACCATGGTTACATCAACTCGGTTTATATGATGGCTCACTCCGGCGCCCGCGGTTCTGCCGCCCAAATGCGTCAGGTTGCCGGTATGCGCGGTTTGATGGCCAAACCGAGCGGCGAAATTATTGAACAGCCGATTATTTCAAACTTTAAAGAAGGCCTGACGGTGTTGGAATACTTCAATTCTACCCACGGTGCCCGTAAAGGTTTGGCGGATACGGCCTTGAAGACCGCTAACTCCGGTTATCTGACCCGTCGTTTGGTTGATGTTGCTCAAGACGTTGTCGTTACCGAAACCGACTGCGGCACCGAGCGCGGCATTATCGTCCGTCCGGTTGTTGACGGCGGTAACGTTATCGTTTCCATCGGCGAACGTATTCTGGGCCGTACCATTCAGGAAGACATTATTCATCCTGAAACCGGTGAAGTTCTGGTTCACAAAGGCAAACTGATTGACGAGAACGATGTTGAAGTCGTTGAAGCTGCCGGTGTTGAACAGGTTAAAATCCGTTCGGTTCTGACCTGTGAAGCCGAGAACGGCATTTGTGCCGCCTGCTACGGCCGTGACCTGGCTCGCGGTACGCCGGTTAATATCGGTGAAGCCGTCGGTGTTATTGCGGCTCAGTCAATCGGTGAACCGGGTACCCAGCTGACGATGAGAACCTTCCACATCGGTGGTGCGGCTTCCAAGTCTGCCGAACAGGCTTCGGTTGAAGTTCCGTTTGCCGGTGTGCTGAAACTGGAAAACAAACATCTGGTTATCGATTCCGAGGGCAACGGCATTGTTCTGTCGCGTAACTGCGAAATTGTTATTGAGGATGCTCAGGGCCGTGAAAAATCACGCCACCATGTTCCTTACGGTACCAAGATTCTGGCGGCCGAAGGCTCCAAGGTTAAGAAAGGGCAGAAAGTGGCCGAGTGGGATCCGTTTACAATTCCGGTTATTTCGGAAAAAGCCGGTCAGGCCGAACTGGTTGACCTCATCAACAATGTTTCGGTTAAGGAAACCGTTGACGAAACGACCGGTATCGTTTCCAAGGTGGTTGTTGACTGGCGTTCAAATTCCAGCAGCGCCGGTTTGAAACCGAGCATTATGCTGAAAGATGCCAAAGGCAAACCGGTTACTTATGATAACGGTAAGGAAGTCCGCTATTATCTGTCGGTTGACGCCATTCTGACCGTTGACAACGGTGCGGAAGTCAAAGTCGGCGACGTTATCGCGCGTATTCCGCGGGAAAGCTCCAAGACTAAAGATATTACCGGCGGTCTGCCGCGTGTTGCCGAGCTGTTTGAAGCCCGTCGTCCGAAAGATGCCGCGATTATTTCCGACATTGACGGTATGGTTGAATTCGGCAAGGACTACAAGGCTAAACAGCGGATTACGGTTGTGCCGCAGAAAGGCGAACCGATTGAATATCTGATTCCGAAAGGCCGCCATCTGGTGGTTCAGGACGGCGATATTGTCAAGAAAGGCGATATGCTGGTTGAAGGTACTCCGGCGCCGCATGATATTCTGCGTGTTCTCGGGGTTGAGAAACTGGCTGAATATCTGGTTAAGGAAGTTCAGGACGTTTACCGTCTGCAAGGCGTTAAGATTAACGATAAGCATATTGAAGTTATCGTTTCGCAGATGCTGCGCAAGGTTGAAGTCACCGTTCCGGGAGATACGACTTTCCTGATCGGCGAGCAGGTTGACCGTGACGTGTTTGAGGCCGAAAATGCCAAAGTTATTGCCGAGAACGGAACACCGGCTCAGGCCGATCCGATCCTGCTCGGTATTACCAAGGCTTCGTTGCAGACCAAGTCCTTCATTTCAGCCGCATCGTTCCAGGAGACGACCCGTGTTCTGACCGAAGCTGCGGTTGAGGGCAAGGTTGACAAACTGAGCGGTCTGAAAGAGAACGTTATCGTCGGTCGTTTGATTCCGGCCGGTACCGGTACGGTTCTGCGGGCACTGAAGAAGGTTGCCGCTCAGAACGACAAGGAAATTCTGTCGCTCAAGGAAGAGGCAGCTCAGGCTCAGTTGGAACAGCATGCCGCTGTTGCCGCAACCGGCACTGACGAATCTTCTGCCGAATAGGGGTCAAACCTTATTTAACCAAAAGGGCTCTGATTTTTTCAGAGCCCTTTTTGTTTGCCGAGTGAGAAAACGGTATATGGACAAAATTTGTTCTTGATTATCAGAATTTAACCGACTATAGTTATCTTAATTCAAAATTATTTAGATGCTATTGGGATATTCACCGCGTTACGGCGGTTTATTATATATTATTAACGTTTTAAAATTTTTTTTAGTTATGAATGCTAAAGAATTTTTGGGAGGCCTTCTCGAGGAGAATAAGCCTCAGGTGGTAAGTTTTCAGAACGGTGCTTACGTTCAGGTTATTAATCTTGAAGCCGAAGAAGTTGCCGAGTACATTCGCGGTTTGACGAAGTATCAGCGTCTGTTGCTGCGAACGCGTATCAGCCGTCATCAAATGGCTGCCGGTTATGAAGCTTCGCATTTGGAAGGAATCGGCAAGCAGGATATTCAGCGAAGAATTCTGCTGTCGGAGTTTTGGAAAATGTTGGTCAAAGTCGCAGCACCATGTTTTAAGTAAAGCTTAAGCCAGAAAAAAGCATTACAAGCTCTGTGAGATTTTCTCACAGGGTTTTTTGTATAGGGAATTTCAGCCGAAAATTTTTGCTGCTTTATAAAATGGCTTGTTTTTTGGCGGCGGAAAAAGTAAAGTAATGACAGTTTAACAAAAGGAGATAAGAAGATGAAAAAACTGATTATGTCTGTTGCGGCACTGTCTTTGCTGGCGGCTTGCGCAACTGATCCCTATACCGGGGAGAGCAAGGTTTCCAAAACAGCGTGGGGAACCGGTATCGGAGCGGTTGCCGGAGCGGGTATCGGCGCATTGGTCGGCGGTGAAAAAGGCGCTTTAATCGGTGCCGGCATCGGTGCGGCTGGCGGCGCGGCTACCGGCGGTTATATGGATATTCAGGCCCGCAGACTGCGTCAGGAACTGGTCGGTACCGGTGTTCAGGTTCAGGAAATGAACGGACAGGTGCGTTTGATTATGCCGAGCAATATTACTTTTGCGACAGATTCTGCTGTTTTCCAAACATCCTTTAACCGGGTGTTGGATTCTGTAGCCAAGGTTATTAAAGAATATAATAAAACGGCGGTTCAGATTGTCGGCTATACCGACAATACGGGGACGGTTGCCTATAATAATCAACTGTCGTTGAAGCGCGCGCAGGCGGTTGCAACTTATCTGCAAAATCGCGGTGTGGCGGCTAACCGTTTGTCGGTAACCGGAATGGGACCGAATAATCCGATTGCCTCCAATGCAACGGCAGCCGGCAGAGAACAGAACAGGCGGGTGGAAATCACGCTCATCAACCTTCAGTAAAAACTTGTATAATGGTCGATTAGTGCGTTGTCTTCGGGCCGAAAGCTGCACTCGGGTATCTAATTTTGCTTTGACAGCGTTTGCTGTCTTGCTTAATAAGACAGCCAAGATTTTCAGATAAAAATAACAAATCGTTGTTATTTTTACTTAGCAATCACGTACTTCTGCCAAACACAAGAAAAGCCCGTCATTGAGGCGGGCTTTTGATTTACAGGCGGCATAATGCTGCGGTGTTTCGCAGGAGCTGCTTGAGCGTTTTGACCTTTTGTTTATATTTTTTGCGGGTACTGCCAAGGCCGAAGAAGGCAATGAACTTATATCGGCGCAGCAGGCTGAGGCAGTCTTTGCGGTTGGTGGCGGCGGCAATTTCCGTGTAATCAATTCCGAGTTTTTGTTTGGCGATGCTGCGGAACAGAATTTCTTCATAAAAGGGCGTTTGGCGGGCATAGTACCAGAATTTGTCGGCAAATTCGCGTTTGGGTTCGTTCCATGGTTTGATATGGGAGGTAAAATGCACAATCGCCGGTTCGATATTCCGGCGGTATGCTTTGGCTGCTTCGGGATCATTGTAAAAGAAATCCAAATGCCATTGGTAATTATAACGCCGGGAAAGATATTTTATTTTGTCGCGGCAGGCGCTGTTTAAAATATCCTGGTCATGGTATGGCAGGTATTTAATCGTTTCCCGCAGCTCAATAAAACGGTCAAACAAGTTGTTTTGCCGCATCAGGGCGACGTTCATTACCAAGATGCCGGCGTTAAAATAACGGCTGGTATCGGCTAATTTTAATTCCGTTTTCATCTGTTCGATGCGTTCGGGAATATAATAGGGGTGGTCGGCATCCTGAACCGCAAGCAGGTAGTTGTCTTTGATGTCCTGCTCGTAGAGCCGGGCAACATCGTCAAGGAAAACCGTATCGCAGTCGCAGTAAAGAATTTTGTCGTAGTTTGCTGTCAGCAGGGGCAGAGCCAGGCGATAATAGGTCGGCTGATTCCAGAAAGCCAGATTGTTTTTCAGGCGGGATTGGTATTGTTGAAGATGGTCGCTTACTTTGAGAAAGGAAATATTGACGTTTTTCTGCTTGAATTCGCTGAGCTGCTGTCGGGCATGTTCAGACAGCGAATCGTGCAGAATGTAGATTTCGTATTGTTTATTATGGGCCGTATGAGCAATCAGCGATTGCAGCGAAACGCCCAGGTAAGGCACGTAATTTTCATCCGTGGCGAAAAAAACGGGGATAATCGATGTCTCAGTCATTTGTTTATCCTAATAGTTGTTTGATAAATTATCGACTAAACTATAAGCCGCTTATGCGGAAATGAAAATACAAATAATAGAGATACCCAGATTTTTTGTATATAAAAACGGTTGCAGGGGCGGGCGCGGAAAATTTAGGTTCGGAGGCATAAAAAAAGCGGAGATTTCTCCGCTTTGAGGTTTATAACTTACAATAATATTCTGGGTTAAGACTTACGACGCAGAAAAGAAGGAATTTCAAGATTCAGCTTATCTTCCGGGTCATAGTCGTTGTCAGAGAAACTCGGGGAAACAGGCTCCTGGAAACGCTCACTTTCCTTGGCCATTTTCTTGCGGTTTCTCTTGGCGATGGAGAATCCGGTTACACGCTCGATTAAGGTCGGGGTGTATTCTTCATCGTCGTCATTCACAATCAGTCTTTCCGGTTCTTCTTTGCGGGAAGCGGAGAAAGGTTTGGGATTGTGGTTGGGAAACAGTTCCGGTTCTTCTTCAACGGTTTTTAAAGAAGTTTTGGCGGTGAAGCTGTTTTCCTTGGCAGACAAAATGCTGTCGAGCTGAGCATCAGCATTGATGTTTTCATTTTTGTTAATAATAGCTTTGAACAAAGAGGAGGCTTGAGGCATGTCGTTAATAATAGATGAAGCTTCAAGATTATTAAAATCCTCAAATTTTTCTTCTTCCACCGAAGCCTGAACGGCAGGTTCTTCGATTTCGGAAACCTCTTCGGGTTGGTCGAAAGAAACGATTGTTGCCGTATCAATCATTTTTTCGACGGTGTCAGCTTCGGCTTCGGGAGCCGTTGCTGCAAATTTTTCCAAGTTGGAATCAACTTCCTCACTCGGTGTTTCCGGGGTATTTACCGCCGGCATAAAACTTTCTTTCAGGTAGTCCTGCGCAATTTTGGCTGCTGGTTTGGGCTGCGGCTGGGCAGCTTTGCCTTCGCCGATGCCGGTGGCAACGATTGAAACGCGGATTTTGCCGACCAGAGCTTCGTCGAAGCTGGAGCCGAAAATAATGTTGGCGTCTTCATCAACTTCTTCTTTGATGCGGCTGGCCGCTTCGTCTATTTCAAACAGGGTAATGTCCGAACCGCCGGTGATGTTAATCAGCACGCCTTTGGCTCCGCGCATGGAACAATCGTCAAGCAGCGGGTTGGCCAGCGCTTGTTCGGCCGCTTTGACCGCGCGGTCTTCGCCTTCGGCTTCGCCGGTTCCCATAATGGCTTTCCCTTTATCTTCCATAATGCTTTTGATGTCGGCGAAGTCGAGGTTAATCAGGCCCGGCATCATCATCAAATCGGTGATGGAACGGACGCCGGCATAGAGCACATTGTCGGCCATGATAAAGGCGTCGGCAAGGGTGGTTTTTTTGTCGGCAACGCGAAATAAATTCTGATTGGGGATAATGATGATACTGTCAACCGAATTGGTAAAATCTTCAACGGCGCTTTCGGCGGTTTCCATCCGTTTGCGGCCTTCAAACTGAAACGGTTTGGTAACAACGCCGACAGTAAGAATGCCTTTGGCTTTGGCAAGGCGGGCGACAACCGGTGCCGCGCCGGAACCGGTGCCGCCGCCCATGCCGGCGGTGATGAAGACCATATTGGCACCTTCAAGTTCCTTTTCAATTTCTTCTTTGGCTTCTTCCGCAGCCATGCGTCCGACTTCCGGACGGGCGCCGGCACCCAGTCCCATTGTGGTTTCCAGGCCGAGCTGAATTTTGCGGCTGGCTTTGGAATGGGCAAGGGCCTGTGCATCGGTGTTGGCGACGATGAAGTCAACGCCCTCCAGATTTTGATCAATCATGTTATTGACGGCATTGCCGCCGCCGCCGCCGACTCCGATGACGGAAATCCGCGGTTTCAGGTGCATAACGGTCGCTTCGGGGACGGCTAATTTGATTGACATTGTATTTCTTACTCCAAAAATTTTACTTTAATTGCTTACAGGATAGTGAAAATAAATTAAGTTTTGGTTACTAAGAAATAGTTATTTGAAAAATTTGTTGAAGAGGAGGTTTATGTTCTTTCTCTTTGGCCGTCTGATTGTTTTGATGATAATTTTTTTACAAAAGCCACTGAAATAAAAAAATTCCCCTTTGCCTGAGGCAGCGGGGAACCGAGTTTTAAAAGCTTTGTTTGAGCCAGTCAAGAATACGGCCGAAACTGGTACCGGAAGAGGCCGGTTTGCTGATGATTTTATTCGGCTTTTTCTCACTGTAATTCAGCGCAAACAGCAATAAGCCGATGGCGGTGGAAAAGCAGGGATTATACAGGTTGTCCGGCAGATTGATGACGTTTTTGGGACGACCGATGCGCACCTGTTTGTCCAGAACCATATTGGCGATGTCGCGGATTCCGGAAAGCTGGGCTCCGCCGCCGGTCAGAACAACCCGGTGGCTGCTGATGTCGCGCAGGCCGTGTTCGGCCAGTTTCTTATTGACCAGTTCAAAAATTTCTTCAATGCGCGGGGTGATGATGCTGATTAATTCCGCTTTAGGCACTTGTTTAATCAGGCTGTCGTCTTCTTCGCCGACGGGATAGACGTTAATCAGGTCTTCTTTGTCCTGACTGGTCATGAAAGCGCAGCCGTGCAGCGTTTTCAAACGTTCGGCATGGGTAAACGAGGTGGTCAGTCCCCAGGCGATGTCGTTGGTGACGTTGTTGCCGCCGACACCGATGGAAGAAAAGGCTACCGGATAACCGTGTTTGAATGTAGCCATATTGGTGGTGCCGCCGCCAATGTCCACAATGGTGGCGCCGATTTCCTTTTCGTCATCGACCAGGCAGGCAAGCCCAGACGCATAGGCGGAAAAGGCTTTTTCGGCGATTTCCAGGTGGGCGTTTTCAATTACGGTAGAAAGGTTTTTAAATTGGATGTCTGGCACCATGCCGAGCAGAATGTTGACCGAAAGGTTTTCGCCGTAGATGTTGCGGGGATCTTTGATTTCCTCGCCGAGGTCGAGACGATAGTTGGTGGGCAGGCAGTGAATCAATTCATTGTCTTCAACGTTGATTTTATTGATGCCTTTTTCGATGACTTTTTTTATGTCGAGGTCGTTTACCGGACGGTTGCGGTTGATGGCAATCGTGGCCCCTTTCAGGCTGCTTTTAATCCGGTCGCCGGAGATGTTGACAATGATGCGGTTAATGCGTTCATTCGCCATCTGTTCTGCCGTTTCGACCGCATTGCAAACGGAAAGGGTCGCCTGGTTGATGTCCGTGACGATTCCGTTTTTTATGCCTTTGGAGGCGTTGTAACCGTAGCCGACAACATTGATTTTTTTATCACGGCTAATCTTGGCAATCAGACAGCAGACTTTGGATGAGCCTATATCCAAGGCGGCGATTGTGGTTAGTCGGTTAAATGAATGTGTCAACGTTCTTCCTCTTAAATGCGGCGTTCCTTGACATCCTTGAGTTTTTTGCGCTCCTCGGGAGTCATTTTGCCTAATTTGACGATTACTTTATTGGGGAATCTTAAATCGATTATGGTTAATTTACGTTTAAGAAGTCCCTGGGTGGTGTTTAATTTCAGCAATTTTTTCCAGGCTTCGTCGATATGTTTTTCCGGGAGTTTGACGGTGATGCCGTTTTCAACGTCGTCGAGTACGATGTTCCAGCGGCGGCTGGAGATGTAGTTGGCGACCTTGATGCGTTGAAAAATGTTTTGATCGTCGGTGATGCTTTTCATCAGTGCGGTAATGTTTTCCGGAGCTCCCTCGCCGACAATCAGGAGAATCGGATGGTCCGGCGTGTAATCGGCTTCAATGACGTTTCCTTCGCCGTCAATGGGGCGGAATTTGTGGTCAAGCTGCCAGATGCTTTGCACCTGCCGTTCCCGGATATCAATCTGGATGATGTTGGGAAAAAAGCGGCGTTTGACGACGGCGTGACGTACCCAGGGCAATTGTTCGACTTTTTGCTGCAAATCGCGAAGATCCAGATTCAGGATGTTGGTTTCGCGGCTGAGCTGCAGGGCGTTGAGAATATCCTGTTTGGCGGTTTTGTCGCGGCCGGTGATGACAATGTCGTCTATTTTGAAGCCCAGGCCGGCGCTGTAGTTGTAAAATTCCGTGCTGAGGTCGGTGAGTTTGCGGCCGATGAGGTTGGTCTTAATGGTAATGATGACGGACGCCAGCATAAAAATAACCCCCAGCAGAAACAGGTTTCCGGCCAATCGGAACGGCCATTCCCGCGGCAGGGAAATCCGCGAGGGAATTGTTACCGGTGCGGCCGGCGCTATTTGGGGTGCATTTTTATCAGCCATATTTATTTCTGAATTCCGAGACGTTTAATTTCCCATTCCAGGGTGATGGAAGTCGTTTGTTTAACCCGCTGAATGATTGTTTCTCCGAGTGTTTCAATATCGCGGGCGGTAGCGTTGCCGGTATTAATCAGAAAGTTGCAGTGGATGTCGGAGACTTTGGCGCCGCCGACCCGCAGATCGGCACAGCCGGATTTTTTAATGAGTTCCCAAGCTTTGAGACCTTCGGGATTTTTGAAAGTGGAACCGCCGGTGCGGGCGTTGCAGGGCTGGCTTTTCAGACGATATGCCTTTTGCTCGTCCAGTTTCTTTTTTATCGTTTCCGGGGCGTCCGGGTATGTTTGGAGCGTCAGCGAGAGAATAATCCAGTCGTCGGGAAAATAACTGCTGCGGTAAGAAAGCAGCAGGTCGTTAACGCCGATGGTTTCGATTTCGCCGCGGCCGTTGATGATTTCGGCCCGAATGATGACGTCTTTGACTTCTTGCCCGAAACATCCGGCATTGGTTTTAACCGAGCCGCCGATGACACCGGGGATTGAGCAGAGAAATTCCAAGCCGCCGAGGCCTTTTTCAAGCATTATTTTTTTCAGTTCGCTGTTTTTAACGCCGGCTCCGCAGGTAATCTGATCGCCGTCAACCGTTATGCGGCGAAAGGCGGGGCTGTCCAGTTTGATGACAACGCCGGGAACTCCGCCGTCGCGAATCAGCAGATTGGAACCGCCGCCAATCAGGCAGACGGGGAGGTTGTAAGGTTTTTCTTTAATGAAACGGCAGAGGTCTTCCGCATCAGCAGGATGGTACATAATTTCGGCGGGGCCGCCGACACCAAACCAGGTATGTTTGCTGAGGCTGACGTTTTTTTGATATTTGCCGCGAACCTGCGGCAGAATGTCAACCAGACTTTTGCGGAAGATATTAAACATATCGTTTCTCCTAACGTTTGGCGATAATTTCTTTTTCAACGGCATCGGCAAAACGCTGTGATGCATCGGTTATGGCCGCCCAGCGGATGTTGTCGGACATTTGCCGCAGTTTTTGCGGGTTTTGGAACAGGTCAGTCAATACCGAAGCCAGCTTTTCGGGGGTGAATTCTTTTTGGGGAATTGCAATGCCGCCCTTGGCGCCGGTAATGTAGCGGGCATTGGCCATCTGGTGATCATCCGCGGCGGTGGGCAGCGGTATCAGGACCGAGGGCAGGCCGGCAGCGGCGATTTCAAAAACAGAAGAGGCGCCGGCCCGGGAAATAATCAGGTGAGATGTCGTATAAAGTTCCGGCATATTTTTGAAAAAGGAGGAAATATTTACCCGGCAGGCGCAGTCTTGGTAGCGGGGCTCGACGTCTTCGATGTCAGCTTTGCGGCACTGCTGGGTGACGGTTAATTTTTTTTGCAGTTCCTGCGGCAGTTTTCGGATGGCTTCGGGAATGACTTCTCCGAAAATTTTGGCACCCTGGCTGCCGCCGATAACGAGGAGATTATAATGTCCGTCCTTAATTTCGGGATAGGTTTGTTTGTTCAAATCGGCAATTGCGGTTCGAATCGGCATGCCGGTCAGAATGGTTTTGATATGCGGCGGGGTATATTTGGCATTGCGGAAACTTTGGGCAATCAGCGCGGCATATTTGCTGAGAAAGCGGTTGGTGCGGCTCATAACCGAATTTTGTTCGTGGATAATCAGGTCTATTCCGAGCAGAATGGCTGCCATGGAACAGGGAAAAGAGGCGTAGCCGCCGAAACCGATGACACAGGCCGGTTTGCGGGTGAATAAAATATAAGCGGCCTGAACCACACCCCAGCAGGTTTTTATCAGGCTTTTGATTTTGAAAAGTTTTGATTTGCCGACCAGGGCGCCGGAGCAGACCGAGTAGTTAGGTATTTCGCTCAGTTTTCCCTGATAGTTGTCTTTGCCGCGGGAATCGGTAACCAGAGCCAGTCTGTAGCCCCGCCGCAGGAGCTCTTCAGCCAGCGATTCCGCGGGGAAAACATGGCCGCCGGTGCCTCCGGCCGTGAGGATAATCAATGGTTTTTCAGAAGCAGTTTTTTTAGTCGGTTTCATCTTTATCCTCCGCATGGACGTTTTTACGGGTTATGGCCAGCAGCATGCCGATACCGAGGGCCGTGGCCAGCAGGGACGAACCGCCGTAAGAAATAAAAGGCAGGGTCATTCCCTTGGTGGGCATCAGGTGCAGGGTGGAGGCCATGTTTATGACGCTTTGCAGGCCGAAAGATGCCGACAGCGCCGCCGAAGACAAAATGATAAACAAGTTGTTCTCTCTCATCGAAATCAGCATGGACCGGATAACGACCGCTGCGAACAAGCCTACCATAATTAAACAGACAAATAAACCAAATTCTTCACCGACAACGGCAAAAATGAAATCGGTGTGGGCATCGGGGATATTCAGTTTGACGATGCCTTCGCCGGGACCGCGGCCGAAGAGGCTGCCGTTTTCAAAAGCTTCCATTGCTTTTTTGACCTGATAGCTTACTTCATTGTCTGAGGCAATGAATTGCATCACGCGGGTGTGAAAGTGCGGAAAAACGAAGTAAGCCGTTATCAGTGCGGCAATGCCGGCAAGTATGGCAAACCCTACCAAAATGAGCGACAATCCGTTTAAGAAAAGCTGAAAGCCCCAGATGACCGTAACAACAAAAGACATGCCGATGTCCGGCTGGGCAAGCAGCAATCCGAGAGTCAGGGCAAAGAGGATGCTTGAAAGCAGGGTGCCGGGAATGTCCTGATATTTTTTCTGGGCATCAAAAAGCCAGGCGGCGACGACGGCAAATGTCGGCTTAATGAATTCCGACGGCTGCAATGAAAAGCCGAAGATGCGAATCCAGCGGGAAGCGCCTTTGATTTCTTCGCCCCAGAGCAGAGCCATAACCATCAGCAGCATAGTGATGATGTAGCCGATGATGGCAGTGCGGCGGATGAAACGCAAATTTTGCATGGAGAGATAAAGAATTATGCCGATAGCCAGCGGAATGAAGACCATTTGGCGCTTGACAAAATGGAAACTGTCCACTCCGATGCGGCGGGCTACGGCCGGGCTGGCCGAGAAATTCAAGAAAATGCCGATGATAATCAGAACCGTTATCAGCGTGAGCAATACTTTGTCAACGGTCCACCACCAGTTGGCGATTTGCGAACGGCTGTTTCTTGAAAAGGAAAACACCTGTCGTCTCCTTTTTTACAATGTGAGCAGGGATGCCAGGCCCAAAACGGCCAGAATGAACGCCATAATCCAAAAACGGATGACGACCGTCGTTTCGGGCCAGCCGAGCTGTTCAAAATGGTGATGAACAGGGGCCATTTTGAAGAAGCGTTTGCCGCCGGTTTTTTTGAAATAAGCTACCTGAATCATTACCGAAACGGTTTCCATAACAAACACGCCGCCGACAATGGCAAGAAGAATTTCGTGTTTGGTCATGACGGCGACGGTTCCCAGCAGAGCGCCGAGCGCCAGAGAACCGGTGTCTCCCATGAAGACTTTGGCTTTGGGGGCATTGAACCAAAGAAAGCCGAGACAGCCGCCGATAACTGCGGCACAGAGGACGGTAATTTCACCGGCAGCAGGAATAACAAAAGCGGTGAAATGCGGGGCAACGGCAGTTCCGCAGGTGTAAGCAATCAGCATGAAAACGGCAAAACTGCAAATCAGCAGACCGGAAGCGAGGCCGTCGAGGCCGTCACTCAAATTGACCGCATTGGAGGCGCCGGTAATGACAATCATGGCGAAGGGGATATAAAACCAGCAGAGATTGAGCGCCAAATCACGGAAATAGGGAATTGTCAGGCTGTAACGGTAGGCTTCCGGCGTAGCATAAGAAATGACGGCCGAAGCAATCAGTGCGGTAGAAAACTGGAGAACAAGCTTCATACGGGCGGTCATGGCATTGGCCGTTTGTTTGGTGACTTTGACGTAGTCGTCAACAAATCCGGTGGTGCCGTAAATGAGCAGAACCAGCAGGCTGATCCAGATGAAATAATTGTTCAGATCAGCCCAAAGCAGCGTACTGAAAATGCAGCTGCCGAGAATAAGCAGTCCGCCCATGGTGGGGGTTCCTTTTTTGGTCAGCAGATGGCTTTGCGGACCGTCTTCGCGGATCGGCTGCCCTTTGCTCTGGTGATGGTGAAGAAATTCAATCAACCGCGAACCGCAGGCAAGGGCAATGAGCAATGCGGTGAAAAAAGCGGCCAAAGCCCGCAAAGAAACCGGACTGAAGAAATCTGACAAAGCATAAAACATGACTTATCCCCGAATAGATGATTATTGGCTTAATCATAGAGGGCAATTCTAAAATAAGTCTTAAGAAATGCGTTTCGGCTGAGCCGACAGCGAATTATTTTGCGCTTATTCCAGGTAAAGGTTACTGTTTTTGTAGTTGTCGATGGCATGTCGGACCAGAACACCGATAATCGCAGCCACGGGAACGGCAATCATCAGGCCGAGGAAACCGAGCAAAACACCGCCGGCCAGCAAGGCAAACATTACCCATACCGGATGCAGACCGACATTGTCTCCGACCAGTTTCGGGGTAAGAAAATTGCCCTCGATAAATTGTCCGCTGAGAAAAACGGCCACAACCTGCAAGATCGGCGTCCAGGAATTAAATTGTGCAAAAGCAATGGCTAAGCTGACGACAAAACCCGAGATGCTGCCGATATAGGGAATAAAAGAAATGATACCGGCGACAAACCCGACGACGACGCCGAGTTCCAGTCCGACAAGATAGAGTCCGGTGGAATAATAGGTACCCAAAATCAGGCATACGCTCAGTTGTCCGCGAATGAAGCCGGCCAGCGTCCGGTCGATTTCCCGTGCCTGTTCTCGGACAGATTCTCTGGACTTGCGGGGAAGCAGACTGTCAACTTTGGCAATAAATTTATCCCAGTCTCTCAGCATGTAGAAAGCGACAACCGGGGTAATCAACAGCAGAGACAGCAGATTGAAGAAAGCAAAGCCGCTGCTGACGACGCTGCGAATGACCGAGCCGATGAATTTGAGACCGTTGGCCATGTTGCTGCGAATATATGTTTTGATTTTGTCGGCTTCCAGCGAAGGAATCCGGGACTGAAGTTCCTGTATGAACGGTTCGATTTTTTTGACGAAAGTTGAAATATACTGCGGCAGTGCATTGAGAAAACGCCCGACTTGTTCGTCGATGATGCTGAAAAGGATAATCAGAGCCGGGACCATAACGATAACAACCAGCAAAAGAACCAAAACCGTTGCCAGCGTGCGGTTAATGCCGTGGCGGACAAAGCAGTCGGCCCAGGGGTCAAGCAGGTAGCCGATAATAATGCCGGCAACAAACGGAAGCAGAACCGATTTCAGTGCGTAAACGCCTAAGCAGAAAAGGACGAACAGGGTCAGCCAGAACACCCAGTTGCGATTGTCTTTTTTTTGTAACAGCATGGTCGGTTTCTCCGGTATCAGTAATGTTCAAGCGTGTAGAAAGAATCGTACGGTTTCAAGTTCAGATTCTTGTCGCGCAGGTTGCGCAGCAGACGTTCCAGCCCGCCGGTAAACATCAGTTTAAATTGTACGCGTCCGCCTCCCAGCGCATTGATGACAACGTCGTTGACGCCGGCGGTGCCTTTCAGAAGGCGCTGGGTGTTAACCCAGTCACTGAGGCGTCGGAAATCATAGAGAACGGTTATTTCATCGCGGGTTTGGCTGACGGTTCGGCTTTGCTGCTGAAGTTTGGCAATTAAAGCTTCTTTGGTTTTCTGCACGGCATCGGCAAACAGCAGCGGACTGCGCATGCCGGGAACTTTGATGTTCTGCTGTGAACCGTCTTTATAAGACGAGAGAGTCACGTCTATTCCGTCAATGCCGTCATAAACGGCGTCGGCGATATAAATTTCATCGCTGTGGTTTTCGGCGGCAATCTGATCGAGAATGATGCCGTTCATCTGCAAAGCCTGAGCCGCGGTTATCCTGCCGGCGGCGGAAGCATCCAGTGCGGCAATTTTGATAGGACCCGATGTCAGCGGATTGTCCGTCCAGGCCCGGCGCCAGGGATTGTTGTCTTCCCAAAGCAGCGGCGAATCGGTGATAAACTCGCGAAAAGTAGGAATGATGATGACCGAGGTTTCTTCAACCATGGCGAAGGGGGCATTTTTTTCCGAGAGATAGGCTTTTAAAATGTCGCCGTTGATGCTGATTTTCAGCTGAGCCAGATAACGAACGTCAGAAACTTTTTCGGACTCGACGGTGACTTCTTTGATGAAGTTGAGCACCTGGTTGTCATTGAGATGATTCAATACCGAAGCGCCTTCTTTGGTGGTCAGCCTTCCGGCTACCAGCATCAGAGCCTGCCGATTAGCTTCACTCATTGCTTTTTCACGGGCAACGGAAGCGTTTTCGGAGGTGACGTCAACCGAGATCTCCGCATCGTAAAGACTCATATCTTCGGCTCGAACCGGAGCGGCGGCCAGCAGTCCCCAAAAAACAAGAAGCAGTAAAATTTTCGGCACTTGCAGCTCCTATCCGATGATTTCAATCCGGCTGAAAAAATAAGCAATTTCACGGGCGGCGGCTTCCGGAGAATCGGAACCGTGAACCGTATTCTTATCAATGGAGAGAGCAAAAGTTTTGCGGATGGTTCCTTCGTCGGCAACCGCCGGGTTGGTTGCTCCCATGGTTTTACGGTAAAGTTCAATGGCATTGTCGGCTTCGAGAACCTGTACAATAACCGGAGCGGAAGTCATAAACTCGACCAAACCGGCAAAGAAGGCTTTGTCTTTGTGTTCGGCATAAAATTCTTCCGCCTGGATTTTGGAGAGCCAGACACGTTTTTGGGCAACAATCCGCAGCCCGGCTTCTTCAATCATGGCATTTACTTTGCCGGTGATATTGCGGGTGGTGGCATCCGGTTTGATAATAGACAATGTTCTTTCCATGGAATCTTCCTCAAATTAATAATGTAACCGTCGGTTTTAGGGGATGATATTCTACTTTGCCGGAAAAAGCAAAAGTTTTTTCCAATAAATCCGCCGTTTATATGCGCAGAAACCACATTTTGTTGTGGACTTTAAATGTCGTTCGTTGTTTATATACAAATATATTTTAAAGATGTGTTTTAAACTCAGAACAAAAGGTCTAATCATGATTGAAAGCGAATATTTAAAAAATCTGGTGGCTAAAGCCAAAAAGCTCCAGAAAACCATTGTTTTACCCGAAGGCGAAGACGAGCGTATTTTAAAGGCAGCTCATATTATTGCCGAAGAAGAAGCTGCCAACCTGGTTATTCTCGGCGATGAAACGGAGATTAAAAACTATTTTGCCCAAAACAACTGGAGCATGAACCGCATTTCCATTGTTGCGCCGGAAACTTCTCCCAAGCTGGAAGAATATGCCAATCTGCTTTATGAACTGCGCAAGGCTAAAGGCATGACTCCGGAAGACGCCCGCAAAACCGCACGCGATGCAAATTATTTCGGGACGCTGATGGTTAAGGCCGGCGATGCCGACGGCATGCTTTCAGGCGCCAATCATTCAACCGCCGATACCGTTCGTCCGGCTTTGCAGATTATCAAGTCGGCCCATAAGGATCGCGGGGTGTCCGCCGCTTTGATTTCGGTCAAAGACGGCGAGGCCTATTTGTTGTCTGACTGTGCGGTGGTTATTGATCCGACCGATAAAGAGCTGAGCGATATTGCCCTGACCAGTGCCGAAACGGCTATTCAGTTCGGAATTGAGCCGAAAATCGCCATGCTTTCTTATTCAACCCGCGGTTCGGGAAAAGGAGATTCCGTCGATAAGGTTCGCCGGGCGACCGCTATGGCGCAGGAAGCCTTAAAATCACCCGAATATGCCGGCAAAGGCATTGAGTTGGACGGTGAAATGCAGGCCGATGCGGCCCTGGATGCCGTTGTTGCCAAGAAAAAGGCTTCTGACAGTCATGTTGCCGGACAGGCCAGGGTATTGATTTTCCCCAATCTGGATGCCGGAAACATCGGCTATAAACTGTTACAGCGAATCGGCGGCTGTGAGGCTTACGGTCCGATGCTGCAAGGTTTGAATGCTCCGGTTAACGACCTTTCCCGCGGCGCTTTGGTAGAAGATATTGTGGGAATGATTGCGGTAACGGCACTGCAGTCTTCTCATTAGAGCGGCTGCCTTTTGTATAGATTTATAAAAAGATTAAGGACTGACATATGAAAAAAATTCTTGTTTTGAACTCGGGTTCATCTTCTCTCAAATATCAGCTGTTCGGCGTTGACGGGGATAAGTATGAGGTTATAGCCAAGGGTTTGGCTGACCGTATCGGGATTGACAATTCGTTTGTTACCATCAAGATCCGCGACGGTGAGAAAGTAACCAAAAATGTTGACATTCCGTCACATCAGGAGGCTATTCGCGAGGTTTTTGCTTTGTTGCTGAACGGTGCGCTGAGCAGTATGGGCGAGTTGGCCGGTGTCGGTCATCGTGTGGTTCAGGGCGGTTCGATTTTCAAAAAATCGACTTTGGTTGATGATAAGGTCATTGAGCAGATTGACGAACTTTCAACCCTGGCTCCGCTGCACAATCCGGCGGCCGTTCTCGGATTGAAGGCCGTAAAGGCTTTGTTGCCGGACATTAAGCAGGTGGTTGTTTTTGATACGGCTTTTCATCAGACGATGGAGCCGGAGGCTTATTTGTATCCGCTGCCGCTGGAGCAGTATAAGAAACATCAGATCCGCCGTTACGGCGCGCACGGCACTTCCCATTATTATGTTTCCCGCGAAGTTGCCAAGTTAATCGGCAAGGAAGGGAAAATTATCGTCTGCCATATCGGCAACGGTGCTTCTTTGTCGGCGGTTGATCACGGAAAGTGTGTCGATACGTCGATGGGCTTTACTCCGCTGGCCGGTGTGATGATGGGAACCCGCTGCGGCGACATCGATCCCTATATTCCGCTGCATATTATGAAAACACAGGGCAAAAGCGTTGATGAAGTCAACCGTTTGCTGAACAAAGAAAGCGGTATGCTCGGATTGTGCGGATTTTCAGATAACCGCGACGTTGAAACGGCTTATCTGGCCGGCAATGAAGATGCGATTAATGCCACGAACGTTTATATTCATACCATTTTGCGCTTTATCGGCAGTTATATTGCCGTTTTGGGCGGCGTTGACGCGATAGCTTTTACGGCCGGTATCGGCGAAAATTCGTCCATGGTTCGCAAAATGCTTTGCGAGCGTCTGTCTTATTTAGGAATTGAATTGGACGAGGAAGCCAACAGTAAACGCGGCGAAACAATCGAAATTTCAAAAGCCGGTTCCAAGGTTCGGGTTTTTGTGGTTCCCACCAATGAGGAACTGGTTATTGCCCAGGATACGGTAAATTTGATTTAACCGGTTGTTTTATAGGTTTTTGTGTTTGGAAGGCAAGGGAGATTTTTCTCCCTTGCTTGTTTTTAAATTCATCGTGATTATTTAGGATTCAGCGCAACCATTTAATGAGGCGTAAGATGAATGAAGCAATACGAAACGTAGCGATGTTAGTTTGGGCTGTCTGTGCAATTAATTCGGATGCTGAAGCGCAGAGCAGCCGGTTGTTTATCAGCGAAGAAAATTCTGCTCCGCAGCAGGAAACAATGGTTTACGGCGCGGCTAAAAAATCTTCGGGCGGCGAGGATGAATTTTTGCTTGAGCAGCCGGCCGGCTGCGGCAATCCTTTGGGAAATCCGATAATTTCAGGCAACGGAGGTGATGCGACAGCCAGTGATGCTCAGGCAGCGGCAGCTCCGGAGCAGCTGCCGCCACAGAAGACCGTTCCGGTAAAAATTGAGGAAACGCTGCCCCAGAACCCACCGGTTTCCGCCGAAACACCGCAAGAGGCCAATCGGCAAATTCAGGATACCCTTTATGAATCCGGTAACCGTATTTATGATGTTCAGTCTTATCCGGCAAGCGATATTCGGACGATAGAACAGCCGAATGTTAATTCGACGATATCAACGGTTCCGTCATATTAATGGCGGAAGTTCGTCAGATTCTTTCATAGTCAAGAAAGACGGCGCGGCGTCCTTCACGCTCGGCTTTTCTCTGATATTTGGTCTGTACCCAGTCGCCGGGTTCCTTTTTCCAATCGTTGCCGCAGGTTGCTGTCCAGCGGAAATCAGGGCAGTCGTGCATTTGGTGCAGCGTCCAGGACTTGTAAACTTTATGATCGGTGGCAATTCTCAATATTCCGCCTTTTTTCAGAATGCGGGCGAGTTCCTTTAAATTGTCGGGATTGACAAAGCGCCGCGAAGCATGGCGTTTCTTGGGCCAGGGATCGGGGAATAGCAAGTAAACGCGATCAAGAAAATTATCGGGAATTTGTTTAAAGAGCAAACGTATGTCATTGTCCCAAATGCGGATATTGTCAACTCTTCCGGGTTCGAGGCTGACGGTTTCCGGCAGGTCTGCGGTTACTTTGATGCCGGTGAGAAGGGTAAGGAGATTGGCAACGCCGTTTTGAAAAACCTCGGCGCCGATGTAACCGGTCTGCGGATTGTTTTTGGCTTGTCCGGCCAGATGTTCGCCATTGCCGAAGCCGATTTCAAGGCAGATTTCCCGAACCGGCGTGCCGAACAAAGTGTTTCGGTCGAATGCGGTTTGTTCGGTGATTTTAAGCGCCGGCAAAAAGGTTTCCAGCAAAGTTGTTTTGGTTTTGCGGATGACGCGGCCTTTCCGTCGGCCGAAAAAATGGGGCTTGTTTTCTAAAAACATGATTTTAACTGCTCCGTTAAGTCTAATTTTTCCCAGGAGAAAGTTCCATCGCTGCCCGGCTGCCGGCCGAAATGGCCGTAAGCAGCCGTCGGCAGGTATATCGGTTGGCGCAGCCGGAGGTAATTAATGATTCCCTGCGGCGTTAAGTCGATATTGTTTCTGATAAAAGCGAGGATTTTGCTTTCATCGGTTTTGTTTGTTTTGTTGGTGTTGATGTAAAGGGACAGAGGTTCAGCCAGACCAATGGCATAAGAAATTTGCAGCAGGCATTCGTCGGCCAGTCCGGCAGCAACAATGTTTTTGGCAAGGTAGCGCAGCATATAGGCGGCCGAACGGTCAACTTTGGTGGGATCTTTGCCCGAGAAAGCTCCGCCTCCGTGCGGGGCGTAGCCGCCATAAGTATCGACAATGATTTTTCTTCCGGTCAGGCCGGTGTCCCCGTCCGGTCCGCCGATAACGAAACGTCCGGTCGGATTAATCAGAATATCTTTGTCGGCAGGCATCCATCCGGCAGGCAGCGTTTGTTCAATATAACGGCAGGCTATTCGACGCACTTCTTCTTGGCTCAGATTTTCATTATGCTGGGTGGAGAGGACGATTGTTTTGATTCCTTTCGGCGTGCCGTCTTCGTCATATTCAAGCGTGACCTGGCTTTTGGCATCAGGTTCAATGCCGATGATTTCGCCGCTGTGCCGGGCTTGGGCAAGGTTTTGCAGAATACGGTCGGCCCAATAAATGGCCAAAGGCATATAGTCGCTGTCAAATCCCTTTTCTTTTTTGGCGTAGCCGAACATGATGCCCTGATCGCCGGCACCGTCGCGGTCAACACCGAGGGCAATGTCGCAGGACTGATGATGCAGATAATTTTTTATTTTAACGGTTTGCCAGCTGAAACCTTTTTGGTCATAACCAATGCGGCGGATGGTATCCCTGACGGTTTGTTCTATCATTTCCGCCGATATGTATTCGTTGCATTTTGTTTCGCCGGCGATGACGACCTGATTGGTGGTTGCCAGAGTTTCTATGGCCGTACGGGACCGGGGATCGGCGCGAAGAAACAAATCGACGACGGCGTCGGAAATTTGGTCGCAAACCTTGTCCGGATGTCCTTCAGAAACTGATTCACTGGTGAAAAACTGCTGCATTTTTTTATCCTTTGTCCGGTCTAAACTGGATGAAGTATAAAAAAAAAGCCGGCAGATTGCCAGCTTTATTTTTTGATAACAGCTATTTTATTTGAGCTTATCGTCTTCGTCTTTGTTATTATAAGTTGTTTTGGACATGGCGATAATCAAATCAAACATATGTTTGGCCGCTTTACGGTTGGGAATTTTGTAGTAAGCTTTGACAAGCTCAATCGTTTCCTGGCGGTTCATCGGGTCAACGTCAAACTCGGCATCGTCTTCAGCCAGGCATTCAGGGGCACTGTCCGGCAGGCTGAACATACGCGGACTTTGGTTGGCAACAGATTTGTCCATATCTTCATAGAAGAAACCGACAGGAACTTCCAGAACCTTACCGATATCCCACAGACGGCTGGCGCCGACACGGTTCATTCCGCGTTCATATTTCTGAACCTGCTGGAAAGTAAGGCCTAACAGACTGGCTAACTTTTCCTGACTTAAACCCAGCAAAGTCCGTCTTAATCTGATGCGGTTTCCTACGTGAACGTCAATCGGGTTTGGCTGCCCGGTGGGGGTTCTACCTCGGCTAGATTTTTTAAAAGTTTCTGTCGTCATTTTTTATTCCTTTTGTTTACGTTGATATCTTATAAATAAGATTTTAAGGATATTTCGTCAACTAATATTTATATAATATTTTATATTGTTTATTAAAAAAACATAAAATATGCGATTTTGTTATAAATTTCAAAAGCTTAACGGAAACGGCGTTTGAGCATAAATGCAAATGTTAAATTCAAAAAGCATAATATTAACGGTATGAAATTACTGTATTTTCCGTATAGAGTCGGTGCGCTCAACTTTTGGGGGAGAAAGGTGTCAACAGTTCCCGAATGGTTTAGCGGAAGGGAGGTGCGGATGATTCCGAGACGGTCAATTACGGCGCTGACGCCCGTGTTGGCAACGCGGACGACAGTTATTCCCTCTTCAACTGCCCGCATTTGAGCCATTGCCAGATGTTGGTAGGGGCCGGCGCTGTTGCCGTACCAGCCGTCATTGGTGAGATTGACCAGCCAGTCCGGTTTGTGTTTTGAATTTACTACCTGGGCGGGAAAAATAATCTCGTAGCAGATAAGGGCACCGAATTCGGGATAGTCGTCAATACGGATGTTTTTGAGGCCGCTTCCGGCTTTGAAATTGGCAATGGTATTGGTTATCGGCCGTATCCACAGCGGCAGCCAGCGGCGAAGGGGGATATATTCGCCGAAAGGTACCAGATGGCTTTTGTCGTAACTTCCTCTGACGATGCCGTGTTTATTCATGACAAACAGTGAATTGAGCGGCTGATAACGGTCGTCCGCATCGGCTTCGTAGCGGACAAGGCCGGTAATCAGATAGCCTTTTTCGGGAATGGCGTTGGTTACCAGCTGACGGTAATAATCGTCATAATCCAGCGGGAAAGGGCTGGCGGTTTCACCCCAGATGACAAAGTCAACATCTTCCAGGCCTTCGGTTCGGCTCATGGCGATATATTTGTTGATGTTGTCATCCAACGAAGTGGGGCTCCATTTCATGGTTTGGGGAATGGCCGGCTGAACAATGCGGACTTTGATGCTGCCGTCCTCAGTGCTGCCGAGCCGGTGTAACCGGAAAACGCCGTATCCGCCAATCAGCAGCGAGCCGGCAATGATAAGGCCGAGGCTGCTCCATAATCCAATTTTGTCTTTTTGCCGTAAAGCCAGAGCCGGAGCCGAGCTTATCATGATAACCAGCAGAGACAGACCGTAGGTGCCGATAACGGCGGCAAGCTGCATTGTTGCGGGCGTGAAGGCCAGGACGGTTCCGAGCAGATTCCAGGGAAAACCGGTCAGAAAGAAACTGCGTACCCATTCAAAGGCGACCCAAAGCGAAGCAAAGGCCAGATATTTGGCGTAAATATTTTTGAAGTATGAGGCCAGCCAGGCCGGAAAGGCGGCAAACAGGCCGAAGAAAGCGCCGGAAGCCAGGAAAACGAGCGGATAAAGCCACCCAAACGTTTGGGCATCTATCAGCAGGGCGTTGCCGATCCAGGACAGGCCGCAGGCAAAATAACCGAAACCGAACCAATAACCGAATGCAAAAGCTTCTTTGGGCTTTTCGGTCTGTTGCAGCAAAAGCAGCAAGCCGGTAAAACTTACCAATAAAACCGGAAGCCAGAAATGCGGCGGCAAGGCCAGGACGCTCAGGCTGCCGAGAACAAAAGCGGCGGTTTTGGGATATTGGCGGATTTTGGCAATCAGATCGGCCGGCATGGGTTATTCCTCATAGGGGTTGTTGATGTTCATTTGTTTAAGAATGGCAATTTCAAAACTTTCCATGTGTTCGGCTTCATCTGCTTCGATATGGTCGTAACCCAGCAGGTGGAGCAGTCCGTGCGCAAAAAGGTGGCAATAGTGGTCATGGAGTGTCAAATTTTGATTTCCGGCTTCCGCCTGCATGGTTTCCAACGCGATGATGATGTCGCCGAGTTCAATTTCTTTGCCGTCAGACCATTCATCGGCAAAACTTTCGTCGTCGATATTGGCAAAAGAGAGCACGTTGGTCGGTTTGTCTTTGCCGCGGAACTCACGGTTAAGGGCATGGACTTCATCGTCATTGCCGAGGCAGAGGTTGACGTTTATGTTTTTTCCTGATTGCAGAAAATCTATTTCTTCAAGGGAGCCGACGTAATCAAGCACCTGAGAAAAGACCTCCCCGGAGATCGTTTCAACATCGGGGAGGACTTGCAACCAGGCCGGTTCATTAACCGTAAGGTTCAGAGAATGCTTAATCATCGCCGTGCTGCTTTTTGGCCTTTTCTTCATAAGCCTTGACGATTTTGGCGACCAAACCGTGACGAACAACGTCGGAGGCACTGAAAGTGACGGAGCTGATGTTGCTGACATGGTTTAAGGTGTCCAGCGCATCTTTCAGGCCGGAGATGACGCCGCGCGGCAGGTCAACCTGGCTGAGGTCGCCGTTGACAACCATGCGGGAGTTTTCACCGAGACGGGTCAGAAACATTTTCATCTGCATCGGGGTGGTGTTCTGGGCTTCGTCAAGAATGACAAAGGCATTGGAAAGCGTGCGGCCGCGCATGAAAGCCAGCGGGGCGATTTCAATTTCGCCGATGGCCAGTTTTTTGTCGACCTGTTCGGCGGGCAGCATTTCATACAAGGCGTCATACAGCGGACGCAGATAAGGATCAACCTTATCTTTGAGGTCGCCGGGCAGAAAGCCTAAATTTTCACCGGCTTCAACCGCCGGGCGGGAAAGGATGATTTTGTCGATGCGTCCTTCCAGCATCATCGAAACGGCGAGGGCAACAGCCAGATATGTTTTACCGGTACCGGCGGGCCCGAGGCCGAAGACGAGTTCGTTCTTCATCATTTCCTGAATGTATTTTGCCTGTGTTGCCGAGCGCGGATAAATATGGCGTTTTTTGGTTTTGAGCACGATATCGTCAAGATTTTGCTCAGTGATTTTTTCAGCGCCTTCGTCGCTCATGCGGACAGCCGCTTTGACTTCCTGTTCGGTGATGTCGATACCGCGGCTTAATTTGTTGTAGAGCATGTCGATGGCGGTGCGGGCCTGTTCCACCGCTTCTCCGTTTCCCTGAATGGTTATCTGGTTGCCGAAAGAACCGATGGTGACGTTCAAAAGCTGTTCTATCAGCTTGAGGTTTGCATCCTGCGGTCCGACAAGCTGCTGGACGAGCTGATTGTTATAAAGTTCAAAATTGATTTCTGCCATGATGACTGCCCTTTCATGAAGCTTTATTATTTAGTGTTGTGCAGGCGCCGCTTAAAGAGCTGGTTGCGGCTTCGGTTACTTTAATATCCACGATTTGGTTTAAAAATTCCTTACCTATTTCAACGTGAATGTTCTGCATATACGGTGTCCGGCCGACCAACTGCCCGGCGCGGCGGCCTTTGTATTCAAACAAAACCGGCATGGTTTTGCCGAGGCACTCACGGTTGAATTTGAGCTGCATGCCGCTTAAGAGCTCCTGCAGGATGTCAAGCCGCTGCCGTTTGATTTTTTCTTCGACCTGTTCGGGCATCAGAGCCGCGGGGGTGCCTGGGCGTTTGCTGTATTTGAACGAAAAGGCCTGTATGTAGCCGACCCGGCGGACGATGTCCAGCGTCTGCTCAAAGTCTTCGTCGCTTTCGCCGGGGAAGCCGACGATAAAGTCGGAGGACATTCGCAGCGCCGGATTGGCGGCATAGAGCTTTTCGATAATATCAAGATACTGCGCGCGGTTGTGACGGCGGTTCATGGCTTTCAGAATTTTGTCGGAACCGGATTGAACCGGCAGGTGGAGATAAGGCATCAGCTGAGGAATGTCGCGATGGCAGTTGATTAATTCGTCCGTCATATCGGCGGGATAAGAGGTTGTATAGCGAATGCGTTTCAGACCGTCGATTTCTGCCAGCTTGTGCAACAGATATGCAAGAGAACGTTCCTTGCCCGAGCCGTCCGCGCCATGATAAGAGTTGACGTTTTGCCCGAGGAGGTTTAATTCGACGCTGCCGGTTTCAACCAGGCGCCGCGCTTCGTGCAGAACTTCCTCTACCGGACGGGAAGTTTCGATGCCGCGGGTGTAGGGGACGACGCAATAGGTGCAGAAGTTGTTGCAGCCTTCCTGGACGGCTAAAAAGGAGCAGCCGCCCTGTGCCCGGTTTTCCGGCAGGAAATCGAATTTGGATTCCGCGGGAAATTCGGTGTCGATAATGCTTTGCCCGCGTTTGCGTTTTATTTTTGCCAAAATTTCAGGCAGGCGGTGATAGGTCAGCGGACCGGTAGCAAAGTCAACATAAGGTGCACGAACGGCAATTTGCTGGTCTTCGGCCTGAACTACGCAGCCGGTGACGCCGATGATCGTGTCTTTGCCGGCGGCAGCCCTGTCCTGTTTGATCAGCAGAGCACGTCCTAAATCGGAGAAGACTTTTTCCGCCGCTTTTTCGCGAATGTGGCAAGTGTTGAATATGATAATGTCGGCATCGGCGGCCGAGGAGGCGGTTTCATAGCCGAGACTGTTAAGAATGTTGGCAATGCGGTTCGAATCATAAACATTCATCTGGCAGCCGAACGTTTTAATATAATATTTTTGTTTGTTCACGGTCTTCTCGTTTCATATTTAAATCTAACTATCAGTTTAGGTTAAATGAGAATTATTTTCAAACCTTTTTTAAGCCTTTGCCCAGTTTGACGAAATTTATTCGGCGGGATGTCTCTTTTTCGTTGCTAAAAAGCGGAAATTTGGCTATCATTCCGCTTGAAAGTCATTTTTAACAAGAGGTTTATTATGGTCGATTTACAAATGGAGATGGATATGGACTGTGTTGCAAAGTTAACCGAGGATCAACGGATCGCTTTTTTGAAAGCTTTTTCGCGTCTGGCCGCTGCCGATGGGTATCTTGATCCGGAAGAAAAAGAATTCATCCGGCATGTCGCGGTCAGTTTCGGTGTGTCTTCACGGCGGGTTGACGAAATTCTGCAAATCGACAATGACGAGGAAATTATCAATGCCGTCAAAACGATAGACAATCGTCGCGCCGCTTTGGAACTGATTAAGGAAATGTGCGTTCTGGCACATGCCGACGATGAGCTTTCCGACGAAGAAACAGCCCTTATCGGCAAGGTGGGCATGGCAATGGGAATTGATTTGGATAAAATCGAACAGATTAGCAACTGGGTTATCGACCGTTTAATCTGGCTGGAAGAGGCAAAAATTATTTTTGAGGAAGTCTAAATCTTTAACCGAGTGAGAACGACTATGGAAAATATGCAGGAAAAAATTCAGGCGCATGAGCAGCGGGTCAGACGTTTGAACGGCGTATGGGAGAATTTTCAGCGTCAGCAGGAAGAACGGGAACAGAGAAATCCGCGCAATATCATGTTTAATGCCTTAGGCGGCAAAGACGGGAGACTGAATGCTCCCGAAAAGATGAATTTGGTGCAGAAAGCCCTTTATGCGTCGCAGGACGAAGTTGTCAACGACGGAGAAGAAAACAAAAAACTCTCCCAGTTCGTTAATGACTTGGCGGAAGCGATTGAAAAAGACACTTTTTATTTTGAACAGGCTAATTCAATCGAACGCATTAACTGCGAAACCTCGACAATGAACGAATATTTTACCTGGATTGAGGAGGGGCAGACAATTGTCAAGCATATGAACGACGGTGAAGTCACGCCGCAGGATTTTGCGGAAAAAAATGACTTTCTGGATATGTCGTTTCAGCGGGAGACCGAGCTGCTGACTTGTCTGGGACTGTATGAACGCAGTATGCAGATGGGCAATCAGGATGCAAAGGTTCGTTTTGACGAGCTGCGGCTTAAACTGCAAAAGCTGCGCGAAATCCGCAGTTCCATTGAAACTACCTGTAATCACGAAGTTGACCACAAGGTTGAGCGGCGTGAATATGAGGTGGCATTGGAGTATTATCGTTTGATCGGACTGATGCGGCAGATGGGAGCCCGGCCGACGCGGACGCAGGTGGAGGAGTTCCGGGAACGTTCGCTGGCATTGAAGGTTGATCACAGCGTTGATGTCGAAATGCTGCCCGGCTACAGTTTTTATACGCGGCTGCTGGAAGATGTACGTCATGCCGACAGGAGAGAGCGCGAAATTCGCGAGAACAGTTTTGACCACAGTTTGTCTTATAACCGCAGTCCGGGCGAATTTATTTATATGGCCAAACATGTCGAAGATAAAGGCGAAGATATCCGTACCCGTATTGAACGTCTGCGCGGCCTGCGTCCGCCGCTTAAAGAGGTTCCGGCTTATGATGAACGGAAACTGCGCGCCAGAGCGCTGACCCGGGAGGGAATTGAGCTGGCACTGGCTCGCCAGGCTCAGCGCGAAGCGATGGATAGGGCTTAATAAAATCAACAAAACTGTTGCTAAGCCGCCGGAGTGGGTTTATATCATAAAATAATGTAATTTTTGAGGAGATTTTTTATGGGTGCTTTATTAGAGCCGTTTTTCTACATTATCGGTTTTGTGGTCGATATTTATTTTAAAGTTGTTGTGGTTGAGATTGTTCTTCATTGGCTGATTTATTTCAAAATTTTGGAAGCCAATAACAAGTATGCTCAGAAAACGATGGAGATTCTGGAAAAGGCAACGCAGCCGGTTTATAAGAAAATCGGCGAGAAAATTCCGCCGGTATCCGGTTTTGATTTTTCACCGTTTATTTTATTGCTGATTTTGCTTTTTATCGGACGTTTGGTTTATCGCTTGTCCGAATTGGTTATGTAATAAAGACGTTTGGCAGGCTGCCGGTGCGCTTTCCCGGAAGAGAAAAGGCGCCGGCGGCTTTGCGGTTTTGAATTCGGGTCGAAAGGCTCTGTGGAAATTGTGTTTAAGGAATCGGACGATTCCTTTTTTTGACTGGGCGGCGATGTTTTTTCGGGAAGTTGCAGAGGGAATAATTTTGAATGTTCGGATTATGCCGAATGCTTCCGTCTGCGGGGCGAGAGGCGTTTTTACCGATGCCGACGGCGCGGAGTATCTTAAAATTTCGGTTGTCAGCATTCCGGAAAAGGGAAAGGCCAACAAGGAATTGCTGAGTTTTTTGGCGAAGAGGCTGAAGACGGCCAAGAGCAATTTTGAAATTATCAGCGGAGCGAGCGAACGTTGCAAGCGTATTTTAATCAAAGGAATTGATGCCGTTCAGGCGGCGGAAATTTTACGGCAGGGAGAATAATCAGATGACGGCGGTTGTTATTGACGGGAAAAAAAAGGCTCTGGAAATCAGAGAAAATCTGGCGCGGGAAATTGCCGAAGCAAAAGCCCGCCCCGTGTTGGCGGTGGTTCAGGTCGGCGATAATCCGGCCAGTCAGGTGTATGTCCGCAATAAGCATAAGGCCGCCTCGGAAATAGGGATGGAATGCCGCATCAGTTATGTGCCTCAAAATGCCGGAGAGGCGGATTTACGGGATTTGATTATTGATTTGAATGATAATTTCGATGTTAACGGCATTATCGTTCAGCTTCCGCTTCCGCCGCAGTTTGACGCGTTGCAGATATTATCAATGATTTCATATCATAAAGACGTGGACGGTTTCAGTCCGTATAATGCCGGTTTGCTGCAGATGAACAACTCTGAAGCGGTGGTGGCGGCGACGCCGGGCGGCGTTTATGAGCTGCTTAAAGATATACCGGGCGGTTTGTCCGGAAAACATGCGCTGATTATCGGCCGCTCTAACATTGTCGGCCGTCCACTGGCGGATTTGCTGCTGAATCATGATTGTACGGTTACGGTTGCCCATTCAAAGACCGTCAATTTGCCGCTGTTGTGCCGCGAAGCGGATATAGTGATTGCCGCCTGCGGCTGTCCGCGTTTGGTAAAGGGAGACTGGATTAAACCGGGAGCGGCAGTGATTGACGTCGGTATTAACCGGGTGGACGGTAAGCTGGTGGGTGACGTTGATTTTGACGATGTTAAAGAAAAGGCCGGTTTTATCACGCCGGTTCCGGGCGGGGTCGGGCCGATGACGGTGGCGATGCTGCTGCAAAATACCTGGCGGGCCTATTTAAAACAACATTCATAATCTTAAATTTTGCCGTTGCCTGCTTATATTATCTGTCATGGAAACAATCAGCCAAGGACAGGAGATGAAAAAGTCAGGTAAAATTTGTATGCTGGACGGGGACAGTGAAGTCCGTCAGCTGTTTGCAGACTGGTGCGGTTTGCGAAATTATGAGCTTTTGGCAACGGACAACCTTTTTCAGTTTTTGCGGTATTCAAAAGAAATGCAGCCGGATCTGTTTGTTCTGGACTTGGATATGAAAGATGTCAGCGGCTGGGAAGTTGCGGGCATGCTGGCCAGTGACGAGGGGCTGAAGGAAATTCCGATTGTGATGCTGATGCTTTCGGAACAACAGGATTTATCCGGGCGTTACGGCGTGGCGCATTATCTGTCGGAATTGGCAACCATGGAAAAAGCGGCGGAGATTATCGAGGCTTATTGTGTCGGGCGTAAAAAGCATGATGTTTTGCTGCTTGACGAATATGGAGAGAAGTCGGCAGCGGCCCTGCTGACACTGGGCCGGCAGAACCTGACTTGCTTTGAAGTGCATGATTTGGGCGGAGCCAAAGCTTATTTGAAAAAGAATTTTCCGCGTTGTGTCTGTCTCTATCTGCCTTATGAACAGTGTCAGGAAATTCAGCCGCAGCTGAAACATGACAAAATCTTTTATGTGGAAAATCCGCGCAATTTGGAAAATTTAGCTATACTTCTGCAGTAGGTATGTTATCATTTCCGGCGGAGATATTTTAAGACGGGAATGAAACTGATGTTTTTACGCAAGACACTGGACTGGGGTCATCATTTAGTTAAGGTAACATACGATTATATGCTGGAGCTGGCTGCTCGCAAAAATGCCATGCTCTTTTTGTTTATCGTGGCCTTTGTCGAGAGTTCTTTTTTTCCGATTCCGCCTGATATTATGTTGATTCCGATGGTTTTGGCCACGCCGGCAAAAGCTTACCGTATTGCGGGACTGGCTACGGTTGCCAGCGTGCTGGGCGGTTATTTCGGCTATCTCATCGGTGTTTTCGGATATGATTTGATTGCCAAACCGATTTTAACGTTTTACGGTTATATGTCGCAGTTTGACGTTTTCAAGGGCTATTACCATGAATGGGGTGCCTGGATTGTGTTCGGGGCCGGGCTGACGCCGTTTCCCTATAAGGTGGTGACAATTGCCAGCGGCGTGGTGCATTTGGATTTGCTGGTGTTTACCGTTGCTTCGGTTTTGGCGCGGGGCGGGCGGTTTTTTCTGGTGGCCTGGCTGCTGAAAAAATACGGTGAGCCGATGAAAGAGTTTATTGACAAGAATCTGGGGGTGTTGTCTGTTCTGTTCGTGCTGCTGCTGGTCGGCGGGTTTGCAGCAATTAAGTTTTTTTAGAGTTTATAAAAAATCCTCCCGAAGGAGGATTTTTTTTAATCTTTATGGCGGAATGTAATGCGCCCTTTGGTGAGGTCATAAGGGGTCATTTCGATATCGACCTTATCGCCGACCATGACCCGGATTCTGAATTTGCGCATTTTTCCCGCGGTATGGGCCAGAATCTCAACCCCGTTTTCCAATTTAACGCGAAACATCGCATTGGGAAGTTTTTCGATAACTTCTCCGGTCAGTTCAAGAAGTTCTTCTTTACTCATAAAATTTTCCTCATTTGTTAATTATTTCCTTTTGTATAAACCTTAAATTTTATTTTGGCAAATTATTTCTCTCACTTAAGCGGAAATTTTATGGTAAAACAGGTTCCAAGCCCGGGCTTGCTCTTGACCTCGATGGTGCCGTTCAATTTTTCGACAATGGATTTGACGATAGCCAGCCCCAGGCCGGTTCCCTGATGCTGAGAGCTGTGCCCCTGTGAGTAGAACGGCTCAAAAATGCGTTTCAGCTTATCGGCGGGAATGCCTTGCCCGGTGTCTTCAATTTCTATTTTGATTCGTTTGCCGACCGAAAGCCTTACCGCCAGGCTGCCGCCGTCCGGCATTGCCTTAAGGGCATTCTGCATCAGGTTCATTATCATCATTTTGAAGTCGGCTTCGTTGCCCAACAGGCTGGCCTCTTTTTGCGGCGTTTGGAAACTGATGCTGATGCCGTTGCGTTTGGCTTCATAGTCAAGCAGAGATATAACGTCATGAATGCCTGACTGCAGCGAAAATTTGCTTTGTTCTTCCTGGGAAAACTGGGCCATTTTCAAAAGCCGCTCCGGCACATTGATACATTCAACCAGCTGTTTGTCAATCAGGGTCAGATATTTTTTTTCTTCGTCTTCGTCGCTGCGGTTTTGAAAATATTTGTTAAGCAGGCCTTCGGTAATCATGCGAATGGAGCCGAGGTGGTTTTTCATTTCGTGAGCAACCGAGGTGGCCAGAAAACCCAGAGAAGAGAGTTTTTGCTGGTGAGAAAAACGGATATCTTCACTTAAATCGCGGATTGATTCGACGATGTAGTTCAGCGTTTTCCCCTGAGCATCCTGAATGTTCAGCGGTGCGGCATTAATAGCCAGATGCCGGTTGGGATAGGCGGCAAACTGCTGAATGAATTTGATGCTGGAGGCTTTCTTTTCTCTGAGGGCGCGCAGCGGGCAGGTGAAAAGCGAATAGGGACATTGTTCCTTGCGGTTTTGCGACGATTCATAGCATTTGCGCCCGATGCAGTTTTCATTGCTGTTGATTTGGCGGTAATATTCTTTGTTGGCAATGATGATGTTGCCTTGTTCGTCAAGAACGCGGATGCCGTCGGGAATGGAATCAATCAAGGATTGGAGGAATGATTCGGTTTTCCGGATTTCTCTAATGCCGTTTTCAATATTGTCCAACATGCTGTTGAAGGTGTGCATCAGGTTATCAAATTCATCTGAGAAAAGCTGGTCGGGGGGCAGCTGAAGGCGGCTGGCATAGTTGCCGGCCAGAACCAAACGGCTGACTTTGGACAGCTTGTCAATCGGTTTCAAAACCCAGATACGGATTAATATCCAAAGTGCCAGCAAGGCAAAGAAAAACAATACGGCGCTGATAAGGACAATTTTGAAACTTTCGGCCAGAGCCTGATAGCGATCATCGTAGTTTTTCAATGTTTCGTCGGCTCTTTTGCGTTCAAGGGATATTTGTTTCTGTTTTTCATTCAGATCCTGAGGCTGAACCAAATTGCCGATTTCAGGTTTAAGGGTGATGACAGGATGCTCTTTTTTTATGTCGGATAATTCCTTGCGCAGGGAGATGTTCTGATAGAGCAGTTCAATATACTGTTGGTTCCGGGCGATGGCGGATTTTTGTTCTTCTCTGATTTTGTTGGCGTTGAGAATGTAGAAGGCATAAATAAAAATCAGCGAAGTGAACAGAAAAAAGACCGTTATGGTATAAATAAGTTTTTTATTTAAGCTGAAAAACATCAAATTTGTCCTCAGAGAAGGTTGCATTTGTCTTTTTGGTTATTATTTATTAATATAAACATATTATCTTAATAAATATAAAATATAGCCAAAGGAACAAGAAATGACAAAACACAGCGTAAAGAATGATACGCTTCCGGAGCTGCTGCCCGAAGTTGAGGCCGAGCTCTGCAGCTGGAATGACGAAGATGTCGCTTTTATTAAGAGCGGGGTTCATGACGGTAAGGAAATGTGGCTGATTTATGCCGCGGACGGTACCAAAATTGCGGCTACGGATGACCGTGATTTTGCTTTTGTGATGGCCAAGCAGAATGATCTCTGTCCGAAGAGCGTACATTGATTAAGTTTTTGGCTGTTCGCTTTGCGGCATTTGTGAGGAATAAAAAAACACCCGGCGTTAGCCGGGTGTTTTACTGTTGTTTGTACTAGTTGTTTAAGAGAGCATAAATTTCTTCATCAGAAGCCGCAGCGCGCAGTTTGGTGCAGGTTGCTTCATCTTTCAGAATCCGGGAGATTTGTGCCAGAGCGGTCAGATGATCGGCGCCGTTGCTTTCGGGAGAAAGCAGCAGGAACACCAAATCGACCGGCTTATCATCTATTGCGTCAAAATCAAGCGGAGCATGTAAACGGGCAAAAAAGCCGTAAACTTTATTTAATTCAGCCAGACGGCCGTGCGGCAGGGCGGTTCCGCCTCCGAAGCCGGTAGAACCCAAGTTCTCACGTTCCAGAATGGTGTCAAAAATGGTTCGCTCGCTAATGCCGGTTATTTCGGCAGCTTTTTCAGCCAAAGCCTGGAGTAATTGTCTCTTGTTGTTGGCTTTCAAAGACAGCACAATGGAATTTACGGACATTATCTCGGAAATTTTCATTTTCTTTTATGCCTTTTAATATTTAGAACTAGTTGTCGGCTTTGGGTTCGACCCAGCCGATGTTACCGTCTTTGCGGCGATAGACCATACTGATGTGGTTGTTGGCGCTGTTGCGGAACATGATGGCGGCTTCATTGACCAGATCCATATACATAACAGCTTCACTGACGGTGCAAACCGGAATGTTGGCTTCGGTTTCGGCAATGGTCAACGGAGCGTTGACGTCAATGTCCATTTCGTCTTCGGTTTCATGCAGCGGGAAAACAGCTTCATTAGCCATCTCGGCGAGGCCGGTTTTGCCTTTGTGGTCGCTCAGTTTGTTTTTGTGGCGGCGCAGGCGGGTGGCGATGTGAGCATTGGCATTGTCAAAGGCAGAATAAGGATCACCAGCGGTTCCCGTACCTTTTAAGACAATGTTTTTAGCCGGGTGAACGGTAACTTCCGCGCAGAAGTCGTCACCGTCTTTGGAGAAAGCGACGGTGCAGCTGATCGGTGCCGGGAAATACTTGTTAACCGAATTTAATACATTCTCTTCAACATGGTTACGAAGTCTGTCTCCGATGTCAACCTGTTTGCCTGTCAATGTAATTTTCATAATTTTTCCTTGCAAAATATATTATTAAAACTTGTCAAAAGAGAGATAACTCTAAATTTCTCTAAAAGTCAATATATAATATGATTCAATCAAAAGCAAGCGGCTTGTGGATAGTGTTAAAAGGCCGAGCGTTTAAGGCGTTTCCTTTGTCCGGAAGTGGGAATGCCCATTCCTTCGCGGTATTTTGCTACCGTGCGGCGGGCGATTTTTATGCCCTGCCGGGCCAGACATTCGACAATCATATCGTCGGAGAGAATGTTGTCGGGTTTTTCTTCGTCGGTCAGTTGTTTGATGCGGTGTTTGATGGCGGTAACCGAGGTGTTCTCGTCGCCGGTGTAAGTTCCGGCGGCAGACGAGAAAAAGTATTTCAATTCAAAAATACCGCGCGGGGTGTGCATATATTTGCCGCTGGTAACGCGGCTGACGGTGCTTTCGTGCATTTCAAGGGCGTCGGCAACGTCACGCAGCAGCAGCGGTTTGATAAATTCAATTCCTTTTTCGAAAAAGTCGCGCTGATGTCTGACGATTTCTTCGGCAACGCGCAGAATTGTCGCGGCTCGCTGGTGAAGTGCCCTGACCAAAAAACCGGCCGAGCTGAGACGGTCTTTCAAATAACGTTTGGCTTCTTTGTTTTGTGAACTGAGGTTCTTTATTTCGCTGTAGTATTCGCGGTTAATCAGAACTCTGGGCAGAGAGCGGGCATTAAGTTCGATTAAATATTCACTGTATTTGTTGGTTTTGACAAAGACATCGGGAATAACATAGCCGGTCAGGTCATTGGCAAAACCTGCTGCCGGTTTGGGGTTCAGCGCTCTGATGTCTGCCAGCATGGAGCTTAAATCTTCGTCAGTCAGATTGCCGAGTTTCTTCAACTCTTTGAATTTGCGTTCGGCAACCAGGTCAAGGTGGTCGAGCAGAAATTCCATATAGGGGTCGAAACGGCCGCGGTCTTTGAGCTGAATGGCCAGACATTCGGCGAGAGAGACGGCAAAAATGCCGGAAGGTTCAAAAGTTTGGAGCCGGGACAGAATCTTTTTTACTTCGCTTTCTTTAATTTGCAGCTGTTTGGCTATGGCGGTGCAGTCGCCGCGAAAATATCCGGCCGCGTCAAGAAATTCGGTCAGGCGGGCCGCAATAATCCTTTCCCGGGCTGTGGCAAAGGTGAGCAGAATCTGTTCGTCAAGATAGCGGTAGAGGGATTTTTCCGCCGGGAGACGCTGTTCAAAATAGTTAAAGTCATCATCAGTTCCCGTTTTGCCCGGAGGCAGATAATCCCGCCAGTCAGCGTCCTGTCCGACTTCGTATCCTTCACGGTCGCTGCCGAAATCATCGTCGAAGCTGTTGTCATAGTCAATATCGGGCGTTTCATCTTGCGGGTTCGGTGCTTCCTGTGGCGCATCGTAGTCGTCTATGGTTTGTTCATGCGGCTGGCTGTCGTTGAGGCGCTCGTCTTCTCTTTCAAGAAAAGGATTGGTTTCCAGTTCTTTGGAGACCAGTTCGCCCAATTCCAAATTGGACATTTGCAACAGATTAATGGCCTGCCGCAGCTGCGGAGTCATCAGTAATGACTGCGATTGCTTGATTTCTATTTTGGGCGTCAGAGCCATCAGCGCATCTTTCTCAAAGTTTACATTGAGAAGTTGTCACCCAGATAGACTTTACGAACTTCCTTGTTATTGACGATTTCATCGGGATTGCCTTCCATTAAAACGGTTCCGCCGTGTAAGATATAGGCTCGATCGGTAATATCCAAGGTTTCGCGAACGTTGTGGTCGGTAATCAGCACGCCGAGGCCGCGGTGTTTGAGCTGGGACACCAGATTGCGGATTTCGCCGACGGCAATCGGGTCAATACCGGCAAGCGGTTCGTCGAGCAGGATGAAATTCGGCTGGCTGGCAAGGGCACGGGCTATTTCCAGACGACGGCGCTCACCGCCGGAAAGAGCAATCGCGGGAGATTTGCGCAGGTGGGCTATCGAGAATTCGGACAGCAGTTCTTCCAGCATGTTTTCACGCTGGCTTTCGTCATCAATAACAATTTCAAGAATCGCCTTAATGTTTTCTTCGACGGTCAGTGCGCGGAAGATAGAAGCTTCCTGCGGCAGGTAGCCAATTCCCATGCGGGCACGGCGGTACATCGGCAGATTGGTAATGTCATGTCCGTCAATGTGGACATCACCGTAGTCCGGAGTAATCAGCCCGGTAACGCAATAGAAACAGGTGGTTTTGCCGGCGCCGTTCGGCCCCAGTAAACCGACGGCTTCGCCGCGTTTGACATTCAGCGAAACATTGCGCAGAACCGGACGGTTTTTATATTTTTTACCGATGTTAAAGACTTCAAGCGTGGAGGCGGGAATGGTGTCAAATTTGTTCATGTTATCCTCTTATTCTTTTTCTTTGAGGGACCAGTCGGGGGACTTGTCTCCGGCTTTGTCGGCATTCGTTTTGTTTTCCGCTTTATCGGCTGTCGGCTGTTTTTTCTGCGGTGCATTATTTTTTTCGGCTTCTTTGTCTTTTTCAATAAAGACGCCGGAAACCCGTTTGCCGGATTTTTTGTCGGACAAAACGCGGCTGATGCCGGTTTTCAAATCCGTTTCGGCATAATCTCCGTTTAAGATATTGCCTTCCTGATTAATGACAACGTGTTTATAAAGACGGACTTTGTTAATTTTGGGCAGATAAACACCCCATTCGCCGGTGACCGTGGCCTGGTCGTTGACGATTTTAACCTGATTGGTGTCGGAGTAAATTTCAACTTTATCCAGTTCGGTTTGGTTCTGGGCGTTTTTGGTAAAAAAACTGATCATTTTGTTGCCGTAGATGGTATTTTCGGGATCTTTGGCGACAACGTCACCCAGCGCAACGGCTTTATCCTGCGAAGGATAATAAGTTATGCTTTCGGTGGCGGTAATGGTTTTGTTGTCATTCGTAACGATTTTTGACACCGGTTTGCCGCGAAGAATCATTTCGTCTTTAATCAGGTCGTAATCCATTGTGTCGCCGTAAGCTTTAGCGTTGGGCGAGGTCATAACAACGCCGCCGACGGCATGAACGTCGCGGATGTTGGAACGGGCTTTTTCGCCGCCTTTTTTGCTGGTTTCGTAAAAGGCGGTCATCCGGTCGGCTCGAATGTTCATGTCCTGTTTGGTGGCAACGGCATTACCGACGGCAACCATTTTCTGTTCGTTCTGATGCCATTCGACTCTTTCATCGGCAGTCAGGTGGACTTCTTCGGCGGCGGCAGGGGCTGCAATCAGCAAGGCCAGAGCCGGAATAATAAAAAGTTTCTGCATTATTCGTTACCTTTTAATTTTTCTTCGGGAATGGTAATATGGGTTTTCCCGGTAAAAATAATTAAATTTTTCTTATTGTAATATTCGAATCCTTCGGCTTCAATATGGCCGTTTTCGCTGTCAACGGTGACCGGTTTGACACCGTAGGCTTTGGACTGGTTAAAGTCAAAAAACATTTCGGTGCTGTTGCCGGTCATTCCCGAACTGTGAAAGAGCTCGACGTCTTCCAGAAGCTGGAGGATATTGGTGTTTTGGTTAAAATAGCCGACAGGGGCCTCAATATTAACCCAGTCCTGTCCGTCGCCGGGGATGATGCCCTGCGGGTTGATGAGTTTGATCAATTTTGAACCGGGTTCGGTTTCGTCAATTTTATCGGCATTGAAGTTATTGACCTGGTTGTCGGCGTCGGTAATGTAAAAGACGGTGTTTTCCATATGCAGTTTTTCCAGCTCGCCTTTTTTGGGACGGGTGACGTCAAGCTCAAAGCGGTCGTCGTCTGTCTGCAGTCCCGGAAGGACAATCAGGAGCCCGATTAACAGCGCCGCTAAGCTCGGCAGCGCCAGTTTAATCCAGCGCATTATCTTCGCCCGCCGCGTCAACATGGTTTCGGCTGCGGGGCGAAGGTCTTTTTCGCCGTTAAAATAGGCGTCTATTTTGTGCGAATCGAACAAATCAGGCAACTCCGGCGCGCAGGCAGTCATGCAGGTGAATGATACCGACCGGCTTATCGTCTTCGGTGACAAAAAGCTGGGTTATGCCTTTGCCGTTCATGAGGTTTACCGCTTCAGCGGCCAGAATATCCGGACGAATGGTCTTGGGGCTGCGGGTCATCAGTTCGCTGGCGGTTTTGGTGAGCATATCGGGAGACAGGCAGCGGCGCAGGTCACCGTCGGTGATGATGCCTTCCAGATTTCCCTGCTTGTCAATAATGCCGACGCAGCCGAGCATTTTGGAGGTCATCATCAGCAAAGCTTCCTGCATGGAAGCGTTTTCGTTAACCAGCGGAATTTCATTGCCTTTGTGCATCAGGTCAGAGACTTTTTGCAGGAAAGAGCCCAGTTTTCCGCCCGGATGGCGCTGGCGAAAATCGGTTTTGGAGAAGCCTTTGCGTTCCAGCAGGCAGACGGCAAGAATGTCTCCCAGCACCAGAGTTGCCGTGGTGGAGGAGGTCGGTGCCAAGCCCAACGGACAGGCTTCGCCGTCATTCGGAAGTTGCAGCAAGATATCACCGGCGCGCCCCAGAGCACTGTCGGCATTTTTGGTGATGGCAATCAGGGGAATGCCGTAACGTTTGCAGTAAATGATGATGTCGGAAAGTTCTTTGGTTTCGCCGGAATTTGAGATGGCGACAACGATATCGTCATTGGTAATCATGCCAAGGTCGCCGTGACTGGCTTCACCGGGGTGAACGAAGAATGACGGTGTTCCGGTAGAGGCCAGCGTTGCGGCAATTTTGGAGCCGATATGTCCGGATTTTCCCATGCCGGTTACGATAACCCGGCCTTTGGTGCTTTGCATCAGATCCAAGGCTTTGCTGAGGTTTCCGTTTAATTCGTCTTCCATCATGCGGAGGGCTTCAATTTCTTTATCCATGGTCCGGCGGGCGGACTGCAGGTCTGTATTTTCTTCGGCGGTCATAGTCAATCCTTTAAAAAACATTCAAGATGTTTAGAACGTATTATTTTATGCCGCAAAAGGCAAGTTTTTTTTAGCGGTTATACCTGATTGGCACGATTTTTGCCGAAGGAAGACGATTGACAGAAAGAGGTTGAATTTGTAAGATGCGGCGAATTTTTTATTATTGTTTAATTTAATAATTGTGAATTATGAAACGAAGAGAAATGGAGAAAAGTCACTTCTGTCTGTTTATGCTCGGAATGAACGTTTGTGTCTGGTTCGTCTTGTTTTTTTATCTTTCCGAAGGCGTCATGGTCAGGGGCTGTTATCAAGGACGTTTGGACGAGGTTTGGGAAATGGTTTACCAGTCCGGGGCTGAAATCGGCAAATCTGTTGCGACGGTGCGGCATTATCAGAATGATGATGCAGAACCCAAGATTGGCGATATGGTTACGGCCATAGAATTTGTCGGCGATGATGAAGTCCTTTTTTATAAGGGGGAAATTCACGAACAGGTTTTGATTGATGAAAGAGTCCGAATCAATCGAAAAGTAACAAATGTGTTTATGGGAGTATTTTGCGGCGTTTTTGCCGTGATGTATCTTATTTGTCGGGCGGAAGAAAAATCAAGGCGAGATGTGATTGTTGTTGATGCTCGCGGAGACTGATTTCCGGCGATTTGTTTCAGAGGCTGCTTCGGCGGCCTTTTTTTATCTGAATAGACTCAATTGGACTCAAAATGTGCCGGTCCGGCCATTCGGCGACGGGCCGGCGAAAATCCGGGGAAAGAGTCTCGCAAAGGCTTGCAGAGACTCGCTTGCGGCAAAGGTTAAAGGAAGGTAAATTTTTTTTAGACTCAAAAAAGCCGTTTTTTTGTAAAAAGCTGTTGACTATTAGAGCGGCTTCATCTAGTATGCGCTCAATCTTTTGACTTTTTTATAAAAGGAGAAGAGCAAAATTAAAATGACGCAAACCCAGACCAAGTCTTAGTTATGCTGTAGTTTTAGCCCTGTTTTGCAAAACAGAGATGTTTTGTGAATCGGGTCTTTTATGTTAACAAATGTAATTTAATTTTAAGGAAATTAGTGATGCCTACAATTAATCAGTTAATTCGTAAATCACGAACACCAAAAGTGAAAAGAAACAAAGTTCCGGCTTTGAAAGCTTGCCCTCAGAAACGCGGTGTTTGTACCAGGGTTTATACAACGACCCCGAAAAAACCGAACTCCGCTTTGCGTAAAGTGGCACGTGTACGCTTGACAAACGGCTTTGAAGTAATCAGCTATATCCCTGGTGAAGGTCACAACCTGCAAGAACACTCAGTGGTGCTGATTAGAGGAGGCCGTGTAAAAGACTTGCCTGGTGTTCGTTATCATATTATTCGCGGTACCTTGGATACCCAGGGTGTTTCTAAACGTCGCAAACGTCGTTCTCTGTACGGCGCTAAGAGACCTAAATAGGAGATATAGATAATGTCACGTCGTCATAGTGCTGTAAAAAGAATCGTGCTGCCTGATGCAAAATATAATGATAAGGTAGTCGCAAAATTTATTAATAACGTTATGGAAGACGGTAAAAAAGCCGTTGCGGAAAAAATCGTTTATTCCGCTTTCGACATTCTGGCCGCCAAAACCAAGCAAGATGCTTTGAGCGTTTTTAATGAAGCTATTGATAATGTAAAACCTGTTGTTGAAGTTAAGTCCCGCCGCGTCGGCGGTGCCACCTATCAGGTTCCTTGTGAAGTTCGTGCCGACCGTCGTCAGGCGCTGGCTATCCGCTGGATTATTGCCGCCGCTCAGAAGCGTTCGGAAACAACCATGACAGAAAGACTGGCTAACGAATTGTTAGACGCTTTTGCCAATAAAGGTTCTGCCGTCAAAAAACGTGAGGATACCCATAAAATGGCTGAAGCCAACAAGGCTTTCTCTCACTACAAATTCTAATCACATAGGAATAAGACAATGGCTCGTACACATAAACTGGAAATGTATAGAAACATCGGTATCATGGCTCACATCGATGCCGGTAAGACAACGACCACTGAACGTATTCTGTATTATACCGGTGTAAACCACAAAATTGGCGAAACCCATGACGGTGCTGCCACCATGGACTGGATGGAACAGGAACAGGAACGCGGTATTACCATTACTTCCGCGGCAACTACCTGTTTCTGGAAAGGACACCGCGTCAACATCATTGATACGCCGGGCCACGTTGACTTCACGGTTGAAGTTGAACGTTCCCTGCGCGTGCTCGACGGTGCGATTACCGTATTCGACTCCGTTGCCGGTGTTGAACCGCAATCCGAAACCGTTTGGCGTCAGGCTGACAAATACGGCGTTCCCCGTATTTGTTTCTGCAACAAGATGGATCGTATCGGCGCAAACTTCTATCGTTGCCTGGATATGATTAAAGACCGTCTCGGTGCCACCCCGCTGGCTTTGCAGCTGCCGATTGGTGCCGAAGCCGAATTCAAAGGTATTATCGATTTGCTGCAGATGAAAGCAATCGTTTATACCGGCGATACCGCCGATTCTCCGATTAATATCGAAGAAATTCCGGCCGAGTTGAAAGACAAGGCTGAAGAATATCACAATCAGTTGGTTGAAGCTGCGGTTGAACAGGATGAAAAAGCAATGGAAGATTTCTTTGAAGGCAAGGAAATCTCTGTCGAAACTCTGAAGAAATGTATCCGCAAAGGTACGATTTCTCAGGCTTTTGTTCCGGTTCTGTGCGGTACCGCTTTCAAAAACAAAGGTGTTCAGCCTTTGCTGGATGCGGTTATCGACTATCTGCCGTCTCCGCTGGATATTCCGGCTATTGACGGTGTTAAACCGGGAACTGACGAAGTTATCGAACGTCATCCTGATGACAACGCTCCGCTGTCTGCTTTGGCATTCAAAATTATGAATGACCCGTTTGTCGGTTCATTGACCTTTACCCGTATTTATTCGGGTACGATGACCGCCGGTTCTTATATCTATAACTCGGTTAAAGATAAAAAAGAACGCGTCGGCCGCATGCTGTTGATGCACGCCAACAAACGTGAAGACCTGAAAGAAGCTCATGCCGGCGATATCGTTGCCTTGGCCGGTTTGAAAGATACAACGACCGGTGATACCCTGTGCGATCCGTCAAATCCGATTGTTTTGGAAAATATGGAATTTCCGGATCCGGTTATTCAGCTGGCAGTTGAACCGAAGACTAAAGCCGACGTTGAAAAAATGGGTATGGCTTTGTCCCGTCTGGCAATGGAAGACCCGTCTTTCCGCGTTTCTTCCGACCCTGACAGCGGCCAGACCATCATCAGCGGTATGGGCGAATTGCACCTGGAAATCATTGTTGACCGTCTGCGTCGCGAATTCAAAGTTGACGCTAATGTCGGCGATCCTCAGGTTGCTTACCGCGAAACCATCACCAAACCTTGTGATATTGAATATACTCACAAGAAACAGTCCGGTGGTGCCGGTCAGTTTGCTAAGGTTAAAATTAAATTTGAACCGATGGAAGGTTATACCGGTTTTGAATTTAACAACACCGTTGTCGGCGGTAACGTTCCGAAGGAATATATTCCGGGTGTTGAAAAAGGTTTGCGTTCGGCGATGGATGCCGGTGTTTTGGCCGGATATCCGGTAACCGGTGTTAAAGCCACTCTGTATGACGGTGCTTATCACGAAGTCGACTCGAATGTTATGTGCTTCGAAATTGCAGCCCGCGCCGCGTTCCGTGAAGGTATGCGTCAGGCAAATGCAAGACTGCTGGAGCCGATCATGAAAGTTGAAGTCGTTACGCCGGAAGAATATATGGGTGACATCATCGGTGACCTGAACTCCCGCCGCGGCTTGGTCAGCGGTATGGATCAGCGCGGCAATGCCCGTGTGGTTGATGCCAGCGTTCCTCTGGCCAACATGTTCGGTTATGTCAACACCTTGCGTTCACTTTCTCAAGGCCGTGCTCAGTTCACGATGGTCTTTGATCATTATGCTGAAGTACCGCGGGAGATTGCCGAAACCATTAAAGCAAAAAACGCATAAATCATCTAATGGGATTCTAAGAGCGAAATCCGGTACTCAAATCCTCACGTACGTCTATGTACGCTCCGGTTTTCCGTTCCGTGTTTCACTCTTATTATCCTCATTATCTGATTTATGTATATTGATAATAATTAATTTTCATTTTGGAGTAAATCTAAATGGCAAAAGAGAAATTTGAGCGGACAAAGCCGCACTGCAATATCGGAACCATCGGTCACGTAGACCATGGCAAGACCACATTAACAGCCGCCATCACGAAGGTATTGGCCGAAGAAGGCGGAGCGAGCTTCACCGCATATGATCAGATTGATAAAGCGCCTGAAGAAAAAGCGCGCGGTATTACCATTTCTACCTCACACGTAGAATATGAGACGCCGAACCGCCACTATGCACACGTAGACTGCCCGGGCCACGCGGACTATGTTAAAAACATGATTACCGGTGCAGCCCAGATGGACGGTGCGATTTTGGTTGTATCAGCCGCAGACGGTCCGATGCCGCAGACGCGCGAACACATTTTGCTTGCCCGTCAGGTAGGTGTACCGGCGTTGGTTGTTTACATGAACAAAGTAGACCAGGTAGATGATCCTGAACTTCTGGATCTGGTAGAAATGGAAATTCGTGACCTGTTGTCATCTTATGACTTCCCCGGCGATGAAATTCCGATTATCAAAGGTTCTGCTTTGGCCGTATTGGAAAACGGTGATGCGAAGATCGGCCACGACTCCATCATTGAACTGATGAAAGCGGTAGACAGCTACATTCCGCAGCCGGAACGCCCGAAAGATCAGCCGTTCCTGATGCCGATTGAAGACGTATTCTCCATTTCCGGCCGCGGTACGGTAGTTACCGGCCGTGTTGAACGCGGTGTTCTGCATGTTGGTGACGAAATCGAAATCGTAGGTATCAAACCGACCCAGAAAACGACCTGCACCGGAATTGAAATGTTCCGTAAGCTGCTTGACGAAGGCGAAGCCGGAGATAACATCGGTGTTCTGCTGCGCGGAACGAAGAGAGAAGAAGTAGAGCGCGGTCAGGTATTGGCTGCACCTGGTTCGATTACGCCGCATACGGACTTCAACTGCGAATGCTATATTCTGACGAAGGAAGAAGGCGGCCGTCATACTCCGTTCTTCAGCAACTATCGTCCGCAGTTTTATTTCCGTACGACTGACGTAACGGGTTCAATTGAATTGCCGGAAGGTACGGAGATGGTTATGCCCGGTGATAACATTCGTATGACAGCGAAATTGATTCACCCGATTGCGATGAACGAAGGCCTGCGTTTTGCTATTCGTGAAGGTGGCAGAACTGTTGGTGCCGGTGTCGTATCCAAAATCTTGAAATAACGCAAAAGGGGATTCAAGCCAGGAAATTTTTCGCTTATGTAGCTATATGTACATATCGCTTAAAATTTCCGGCGCAGCAATCCCCTTTATCGTTATTTCTCTTACAAAAAAATTCCCTAGGTTTTAGGGAATTTTTTTACTTTGTGCCGTGTTGAAAATCAACGTCGCAGCACACACAATTTATTTCTACATTAGAGAGTTGAGAAAAGAGGTTTCTGAAAGAGAAACCTCTTTTCTTATGCAATGTGAGATATCAGTTTTTTCGGTTGTTTTGTTTTCGGCTAAACGGTTTAAGGCTTTTGGAAAAGTAAATGCACTTTTTTGTTGTAATTTTTGTCTATATGACGTATAGTCTTTATCAAATACATATTATTAATTTATAAAACTTATAATTATGGAAACGAATAAAAAATTAGAATTGCTTACCGGAATTGTTGATGAGTTTAACTTGTCTGTCAATGACGTTGTGTCGTATTGGGTGAAAAGCGGAAGATTAAATCTTGATGCTGCAACGGTTTCATCTCAGGTCGTGTCTTCCGGGAAATATGAAACGCCGAAGAGGGTTTTGCCGGGGATGTATATTTATGCTGACGGACTGATTTATCCTGAGATTATTGAGGGACGTCAGGTTATGGCGATTGTCGGCAGCGTAGACGGTTCTGACGTGTTGGCTGTTTGTCTTCAGGAGGCGTGTTTGCCATGGTCCAGCGATTGGCTGGAGGCAAAAGCAACCCAGAAAATGACCGGCGGTAAGGAAGCGACCCGTAAGATATTGGAAATCTCTCGTAAGAAACGGCAGGAGGCAGAAGCTGCTCAGTGGTGTTATGACTATGCGGAAGACGGGGTGAAACAAGGGGAAGCGTTTTTGCCGTCGTTAACCGAGTTGGAAAAGCTGTTTGCCAACAAAGCCGCAATAAATGCGTCTTTAAACGCGTTGGGCGTTGCTTTGCTTGAGGGTTGGTACTGGTCCTCTACCGAGCATTCAAGTGGCAATGCGTGGAGTTTGTGGATGGATGCCGGTAACAGGTTCACCAACTATAAGAGCAATAACTAGTACGTTCGTCCGGTTCTAGCTTTAAAACTTTAATTATTTACCCCTTTTATCCTTCGCAATTTGTTGTTGCGAAGGATTTTTTTTTGTCTGCGAAATTTAATTTAAAAATAACTCTTGACTTAGAGGTAACTCTAAGAACTATATTTCAAATAGTTTTAATTTAGTCATAGGAGTTATTTATGTCTGATTATGAAGTTCTGAATAAAATTAATTCTCCGGCAGATGTCAAAAAGTTAAATGTAGCTGAGCGCAAAGAGCTGGCGGCGGAAATGCGTGCGGCAATTTTAAATCGCGTCAGCAAAATCGGCGGTCATCTGGGCCCCAATCTGGGAACGGTGGAACTGGCAATTGCTTTGCATACGGTGTTTGATTCTCCGAAAGACAAGATTATTTTGGATGTCAGTCACCAAAGCTATCCGCATAAGCTGTTGACCGGCCGTCGGCAGGGATTTCAATCAGATGAGCATTTTCGGGATATTTCGGGTTATACCAATCCGCAGGAAAGCGAGCATGATGTTTTTATTGTCGGACATACGTCAACCTCGGTCAGTCTGGCTGCCGGTTTGGCCAAAGCCCGGGATATGCAGGGACAGAAATTTAATGTTGTTGCCGTTATCGGCGACGGCTCGCTTTCCGGCGGCGAGGCTTTTGAGGGGCTGGACAATGCCGGGGAATTCAAGTCAAATTTTATCGTGATTGTCAATGACAATGAAATGTCTATTGCCGAAAATCACGGCGGTTTATATGGCAATTTGTCTGCTCTGCGTGCCAGCAACGGCAAGGCGGAGGACAATTACTTTAAAACGCTGGGGTTTGACTACCGCTATGTGGCCGACGGCAATGATGTTGAGGCCCTGATTGCGGTTTTAAACGAGGTTAAAGACAGTGTTCGTCCGGTGGTTGTTCATGTTCATACGCTGAAAGGCAAGGGCTATGCGCCGGCGGAAGAACACAAAGAGCAGTTCCACTGGTCTTTGCCGTTTGATTTGAAAACCGGTCAGGTGACCGTTAACGGCGGCGGCAAAAGCTATGGTGAATATGTGGCCGACTATTTGGAAGAACAGGCCGTCCGCAATGATAAACTGGCCGTTATTAACGCAGCGACACCGGGTGCGTTGATGCTGCGCAATTTCAGAGAAAAACATCCGGATAAATATTTTGACGTCGGTATTGCCGAGGAGCATGCCGTTGCCTTTACCTCAGCTTTGGCTAAAGGCGGCATGCAGCCGGTTGCCTTGTTCTTCGGCGGCTTTATTCAACGCGCTTATGACCAGTTGTCGCAGGATTTGTGTCTGAATAATTCGCCGGCGGTGCTGGTGATTGAAAACTGCGGCATTACCGGTATGGATGCGACCCATCTGAGCATTTTTGACATTCCGCTGATGAGTAATATTCCGAATTTGGTTTATCTGGCTCCGAGTACGGTTGAGGAACTGAGACGGATGCTGGATTGGGCAATGGCGCAGAAAGATTTTCCGGTTGCGCTGCGCACTCCTGCGACAATGCCGCGGAATTTGCAATATGCGCCGAAACAGCCTTTGGAGCTGAATAAGTTTGAGATAACCAAACAAGGCGGCAAAGTTGCATTGATCGGCTTGGGCGGTATGCTTGCTTTGGCCGAAGATGTGGCCGGAAAACTGGCTGAAAAAGGCATTGAGGCGACGATTGTCAACCCGCGGTTTATTACCGGTTTGGATGAAGAACTTTTATCCGGTCTGGTTCGGAATCACGATGTTGTCGTTACGCTGGAAGACGGTGTGGTCAGCGGTGGTTTCGGTGAAAAAATAGCCCGTTTCTACGGTGACAAGGCGGTTAAAGTTTACAACTTCGGCGCGGCAAAAGAGTTTACCGACCGGGTTCCGGCTGAAGAGTTGTATCGCCGCTACGAGTTGACGCCGGAGCAGATTGTGAAGAAGATTTTGCCGCTTGACAATGCATAAGGCTGTGATAGATTAAACGGCGATGTCGTTATGAAAGTATGGGATGATTAAAAAGTTCGAACATAAAAATCAAACTGATACGCTGTTTAACCGGCATCATAAAAAAGCCCCGAAATTCCGGGGCTTCTTTTTTGGGCAAACGGTACGGAGCTTCCTTTCGGAGGCTCTTTTTTTTATGGGGGAAAGCAATGAAAATAATTAAAGCGGCGGCCGTATATGCAGCCGAACAATGTTTGCGGACGCCGCGAGGAGAGGTTTATTCTTTTATGGCAACGGCAGGCAAGGTCAGAATCACAGCCAAAGTTGAGCCGGAAGCGAAAAATGAATATTTGGCGGTGTATTGTTTGGGTGGCGGCAGCCAACCCCGGCGGCTGGTGTTGGCCCGGCAGAAAGACGGTACGATGACGGAAGTTCCGCATCCGGCAGAAAAAGGGGGAGATTACCGCTATTTTTTATTCGGGGAGGATTTTGCCTATGCGCATTATTTGCGGGATGACTGGTATTATCGGGAGTATTATGACTGGACGGTAATGAGTAAAAATCGTCAGGGAGTTTATGAAGATATTTCCAGACAATTGGCGGGAGCTTATAAAATAGCTCACGTCGGACGGGTTGGCGATTGTCCGGGGGTGCTTTCGGTTGTGGTGGAGAACGGAGAGGAGGAACGAAGATTATTGTTTGAAAAAAGAGAAGGGCAATATTTGGCAACAACGGCGGAGGTGTTGGAAATTCGTCAAAACGGAAGAAAGTTTTCCCGTCCGGTTTGCTGGAAGCCGGCAGCAAAGCTTGATGTTCGGGATGAAGCTTATGTGCTGGCGGAAGCGAAGCGGATGAGCGGCCGTTAAATTTTTGCAAAACGGGATTGACAGTCGGCGGTTATCCTGCTAAGGTTTCATTGTTCCGGTCGTTCGAAGGGCTTATGGACGAGGAACAGATTAAACTGAGCCGGTTTGAAGACAGATAAATTTATTCAGCTGGCAACTAAAGCAATTTTACGCGGTTTCGAAAAGTTCATATGCCGGTTTGAATGCAGGGATTTTTCTCGCCACTGGAAATCACTTTATTTGCACAGGTTATCTGAATTTATATTTGGAATAAATAATCTTTCTGATTCTGGCTCCTCATTGAAGGAGTTTTTTTATGTCTGAATTTAAGTATAAACACGGTTTAAGCATTATGCGGACCCAGCCGTTTCATATCGGCCATGCCAAGATGATTGACAAGATGCTGCGCGAATGCGAACAGGTGACGATTGTTCTCGGCTCCATTCAGGAGCAGGGTACCGAGCGTAATCCGCTGAATTATACCACCCGGAAGAAGATGATTCAAAACGTTTATCGCAACCGTCCGGAATATCCGCGGCTGAAAATTATCGGCCTGTTTGATATTAACAATCCGGCGGAGTGGGCGGAATATGTGCTCGATTTTATGAATGAGAGTCTGCCGCAGCTCGGCCGTCCGGATGTTTATTATGCCGGCAGTGCGTATGACGCTCATTGGTTCAGAAACGCTTTTGACCATATTGAGATTGAAGATCGCACCGATCCGGATTTTCCGTTTGTTACCGGAACCATGGTGCGCGATATGATTAAATTCGGCGATGCGCGCTGGAAGAATTTTATTCATCCGGAAAACTATCAGCTGATAGAGGATCATTTTTATAAGAAAAAAGCGATTATCTGACAAAACAGTGAACATAAACGTCCGGGTCTTCTGCAGGGCTTATAGGAGACGGACGTATTGATTAACCCGATAAGCCTGAGGGAAAAGAGATGAACGAACGTTTTTTAGTCCGTATTGATTTTCAGAACGATTTTGCGGCTCCAAAAGGGGCGCTCACCATTAACAATCCTGATTTGATTGCTCGTCATCAGCGGTTTGCCGACAGTTTGCAAAAAGGAATGTTCAGCGAAATCTGGGATTTTCGCGATACGCATTTTGCAGAAACATATCCGCAGACCAAAGAGGCCGAGAGCTTTCCTTTGCATACCGAATTCGGTTCCTGGGGTTGGCAGCCGGCGGCAATTTTGAAAGATAATATTCCGGTACGTACCTTTTTTAAATCGACGACAAATTTGTGGAATGAAGTTAACCAATATGTGTTATTGCAGCAGGATTTGCGGGATAAGGAGGTTTATCTCTGCGGTTTGCTGAGCGATATCTGCGTGCAGCAGGGAATGGACGGTTTTTTGCGCCGAGGAGCCAAAGTGACGGTTTTGGAAGATCTGTGTCAGGGGGCGGTCAGGCAGATTCCGGAAATAATCAGCGAGCCGAAATACGGGCGGCTGTTGGAGGAGGGGCGGCTGCGCCATATTACCGGCGCCCAATTCTTTCGCTCGATTTTGCTCGAAAAGAAATTAAATTACAACTTAGTCAACAGCAGCAGAGGAAAATAAAATGACAATGAATAACCTTGAAACCGGAACCCCTTTTTATTGCGATCTTTATCATTTGACCATGGCGCAAGCCTGGTTTCTGGACGGGAAACACGAAGAGCCGAAAACTTCGGAAGCTTTTTTCCGCCGCTGTCCGTTTAACGGCGGATATCTTATCAGCGCCGGCTTGGGCGAGTTTCTGCAGTGGGCGGAAAAGTGGGAAGTCAAAGCGGAAGATGTGGCTTATTTGGCAGCTTTGAAAGGAGCGACCGGTCAGCCGCTGTTTAAAAAAGAATTTCTGGATTATCTTAAGGGGCAGAAACTGCGGGTGAATATGCAGGCGGTTCCGGAAGGCGAAATCGTTTTTCCGAACGAGCCGGTGCTGAGCGTCAGCGGGCCGAACTGGCAGGTGGATATGGCGGAGGCCGCTTTTCTGAATATTTTTAACGCGCAGAGTTTGATTGCGACCAAGGCGGCGAGAATTGTGCAAGCGGCTTGTGCGGACGGCGTTCAGCGTCCGGTATTGGAATTCGGTTTGCGGCGGGCACAGGATATGGGATGCTTTTTGCCGACCAGAGCCGCTTATATCGGCGGCTGCGCAGGAACGTCCAACGTGGCGGCGGCCCGGTATTACGGTATTCCGCCGAAAGGGACGATGGCGCATTCCTTTGTGATGAGTTATGAGAACGAATTGGATGCTTTTAAGGCTTATCTGCGGGGAGCGGAAGGAAACACCACACTGCTGATTGACACTTATGATACACGGGAAGGGGCAAAAAATGCGGTTCGCGCCAGCCGGGAGACCGGCGTTCCTCTGGCCGGAGTACGAATTGATTCCGGAGATTTGGCTTATTGGTCTCATGAAGTCAAACGGATTTTTAACGAGGCGGGCATGCCGGAGGTTAAACTGGTGGCTTCCAATGATTTGGATGAACATTTGATTGAAAATCTGGTTATGGTTCAGAAGGCCGATTATGATATTTATGCGGCGGGAACCAAACTGGTGACCGCTTATGATATGCCGGCGCTGGGCGGCGTGTTTAAAACCAAGTCCTATAAAGGCGCTCCGAAGATAAAAATTGCCGAAGGCAAAACGACCATTCCCGGAGCAACCAATGTGCTGAGGATTGTCCGAAGCGGGCGATTTGAAGGAGACATCATTATGCCGGCGGCAGAAAACGTCGTGGCTGACGGGCGCTTGCAAGAAAATATTATTTCCTTTAATATAAACAGCCTGAACGGCAAAAAAGCCGATTTTGCCGCCGGGGAAGAGGCTTATGCCCTGCTTAAGCCGGTAATGGCGGAAGGGCGTCCGGTGAGCGCAGACGCGGTTCGTCCTTTGGATGATATTCGGGCAGCGGTCAGAGAGAATCTGAGCCGCTTGGATCCGGCTTATAAACGGCTGGTCAATCCGCATGTTTACGGAGTGGGGCTGAAGCAGGAGCTGTATCGCCGGCAGCAGAACATGGTGGCCGCGTATCTGGCTAAACGCGAACGGGGATAAGGAGAAAAAGATGACTGATGCAGAAATGGAAAAAATATGGAACAATCTGAAAAGGAACCTTAAAAGCTATTGTGATGAGAACGGTTTCAGCGACGTTATGCTCGGTTTGTCGGGCGGGCTGGATTCCGCCATTGTCAGCGTGTTGGCCTGTGATGCTCTGGGGGCGGAACACGTTCATGCTTTGATGATGAAGACGGACTATACTTCGGAGCTGAGTTTGCAGATTGCGGCCAAGATTGCCGCGCTGAACGGTTTTGACTATAAAGTTGTCGATATCCAGCCGGTTATTGATAATCAGAAACGCTTTTTGGCCGGCGTGTTCGGCGAAGAGGCGAAAAATATTGTGTTGGAGAATTTGCAGGCAAGGGAGAGGGGAAAAACCTTAATGGCCTGTTCCAATCAATTCGGTTATCTGGTTTTGGCCTGCGGCAATAAATCCGAAAGCGCTATGGGATATTGTACTTTATACGGCGATACCTGCGGCGGTATTTCACCGATAGGCAATTTATATAAAAGCCGAATTTTTGAGCTGGCGCGGTGGCGCAATACTTTGAATGAAGCTCTGCCGGAAGCCGTTATCGAAAGGGCGCCGAGTGCGGAGTTGAGTGCCGGGCAAAAGGATGAGGACAGTCTGCCGCCGTATCACGTATTGGATACGATTTTGGCGGCTTATCTTGATGATGGACAGACCGAAGCTCAGATTGTGAAATCAGGTTTTGCCGAAAAAACGGTACGCTGGGTTATTCGACAGTATCACCGGATGGCTTTTAAACGGGAACAAACCCCGAAAGCCTTGTCGCTGTCGTAGGTGAGCGGCCATTGGAAAAAAGGCAAGCCGCGGGTAAAGCGCGGCTTGTTTTTTGCTTGCGTCGGACGGAAAAGTGAGATAAAAGGAAACCTGTTCATTTATTATCAATTTTAACTATTATGAGAAAAAGAAAAATGCAGGCGCTTCCTGGCGACAGTCAGAAGTACGCCGAGAATTATCAGTTGCCGGATATCGGCCGTTTGAAGAAAGAGCTGCCGCGTCAGCGTCTTTTGTATCAGGAAGGTTCGCTTGAGCAGATGAAAGAAGCTTTTGCCGACGGGGTCTGTTTCAGAGCGGAAATTCAGCAGTCAATTATTGATGATGACAATATCGCCGTTATGGCGCTTTTTGCATCTTATTGGGATTTGGTGCCGGATATGCGCCGACATATGATTCGAAAAGGCTCGGAACAGCTTGTCGAAACCTATCTTCAGCGCCGTTCACTGGGAAAACAATGTTCGGATTTGGTGAAAAACAGGCGCTTTTCGGCGGATTTTCTTCGGCGGAATGCCGCTTATCTGAATAAAGATGCGTTGGCCTATTGTGTGTCTGTCAGAAAAATTAATTTAAAATAAGACGAGTATGAATTTGTATGAAAGGGCCATGTTTGTGGCCAGAACCTTTAAGGTCAAAACCGGTCGGGACAGGGCTTTTCTGGCGACGGAAAAGTATATGAGCGAAAAACGGTCCGACTGGGCGGCGTTTCAGTCGGCAAACAGAGCGAAAGTCCGTTTTGAGGAGACACCCTGTGCCAAAGAGCTGAAAAGCCTCGAACTGGATAAAAGCAAAGAGCTGACACCGGAACAAGTTGCAGAAATCCGGCGAACGGCAAAACGGCGTTTTTTGCAGGCGGTTACAGGAAATCTGGTTGTTTTGGCGGCAGAAGATGAAGGCGAAAGTGAGTTTGTCCGGTATGAACTGCCTCTAATTTTGCAGGCTGCCGGTATCCGCCGGATTAACGACAGGGCAAAAGAAGAGTTTGCCGCCAGGTATAATCGGCAATCCTGACTTTCAGATTCAGCTTGACTCTTGTCAAAATTCCGTCTAATTTAAAGACGGTTTTTGATGAACAGGAAAGTTTGAAATGTTTAAGAAGCCTTTTTCTAATTTTTGTTTTTGCTGTCTGTCGGACAGCTGCTTCTTAACCGACACTTTACGAGCCTCTAAGATTTAGAGGCTCTTTTTTTGGGCAATCTATTTTCGGGAGATTATTGATGGATTGTGAAAAGAGAATTGCTTATATTTTTGAAGAAGCAAAAATCTTTTTGACCAAAGACGGGCGTTACTACCGTTATGCAGAGAGCGGTGGCCGTGTTAAATGCCGCAGATTGACCGATGAAGAACAAAAGGTGTTTTTGGGGCGGTTTGAAATGCCGCAGAGACATCAGGCGGAGGAGGCGGTGGACTGGCATCCGGTGGCCGTTGAAAAGGAAAAAGAGCGGAAACTGGCCAGATGGCGTTTGTCTGCGGTCAGACAAATGTATTGACAACAGCCGACAAATATTTATGCTGTAGGTCAGATATTCACCATTATTCTGTAATTATGAAAATAAAAACTGTTTTTTCCGATTTTGGGCTGTTTGCCGATGAAAAGGCAAATTTCTTTCAATATCGCCGGACAGACGGCAGATTTATTGTCCGGCCGCTTCAGCCCTATTTGAAAAACGAGCATTTGGAATTGTTCCGTTTTGAGAAAGAGGACGGTGTCTTTTATGCTCCGGTACAGCTTCGGCGCAGCGGACGCAAGTTAGTTTCCCGGCTGATGGATGTGGTTGGCGGGCATCGTTTTTACAAATTGCTGGGCGAAGGTTTGGCTTTTTGTGAGAAAGGGCATCTTTGGCGAAGAGGGTGCCGGTTTGAAATTTGTGAATGGCGGATCTTTTTTCCCGATGCTTTCGGTGATTTGGTCGAGGTTACCCGCCGGTTGGTTGATCGCCGAAAAGCATATATTTGTGCAGTTGAGAGCGAAAACGGCGTTTTGAGTGTGAAAATCAACGCTTTTGCCGACGGTATTACAACTTGCTGTTACCGGTGTGAGGGCGGCGATTGCATTTTGCAGGAGCGGCCCGAAGCCGAAAATTCTATGTTTGAAAATTTTCGCGGAGACCGCCGGGAAATGCCGATTGGATGGAGCGAGCTGGAAGATGAAAATGCTTTTTTGCTGGAAGACTGATTAAGGGCCCTTGCCGGGCCCTTTTTTATTTATCCGTCCGGTTGTAAATGGACTCTTTTGGACTCGAAGGTGGAAATTTTGTCAACCTGACTCAAACAGAGTCTGAGTCAGGGTTTCGTAAAAATAAAAAAGTGAAAATTTTGCATTTTTTTGCTTGCATATTAGACTCAATTATGTTACAAGGTGCTCACGTAATTATGGGAAGGGATGACTCTGCCCCGTAGTGAAGAATATAAAAAATACCGCAGCACCTATGTTTGACATGTGCTGCAGAGTTTAACATTTAGAGGGCACCAAGTTTAGCCTTATCTAAATTTTTTGCGTTCTAGTTATAGGAAAACAAAATAAAATGATGGATACACAAAATATCAGAATTCGCCTCAAGGCTTTTGACCATCGTCTGCTCGATCAGTCTACAAAGGAAATCGTGCACACTGCCAAAAGAACCGGGGCAAATGTAAGAGGTCCGATCCCTCTGCCTACCAAAATCGAGAAGTTTACGGTAAACAAATCTCCGCACGTTAATAAAAAATCTCGTGAGCAGTTCGAAATCCGTACTCACAAGAGACTTCTGGATATCGTAGATCCCACACCGCAGACCGTTGATGCTTTGATGAAGCTGGATCTGGCTGCCGGTGTAAATGTTGAAATTAAACTGTAATAATAAACAATGTTGGCTTTTTGAAATAACAGAAGTCAACCAATTGAAAAGGAAAAAATAATAATGCGTACGGGTCTGATTGCAAAAAAGCTGGGAATGTCCCGCATTTTTGAAGCCGACGGAACTCATGTCCCGGTTACCGTTTTAAGCGTTGACGGCCTGCAGGTCGTTGACGTTAAAACCGCCGAGAGAGACGGATATACAGCAGTACAGTTAGGTACTGGCACGGTTAAAGCCAAAAATGTATCCAAACCTCTTAAAGGACATTTTGCTAAAGCTAAAGTCGAACCGAAGAAAAAACTGGGCGAGTTCAGAGTTTCTGAAGACTGCCTGCTGTCGGTCGGCGATGAATTATCTGTAGAACACTTTGTTCCCGGTCAGTATGTTGACGTTTGCGCAACATCTATCGGTAAAGGTTTTGCCGGTGTTATGAAACGTCATAACTTTGCCGGTTTGGAAGCTACCCACGGTGTTTCCATTTCTCACCGCTCCCACGGTTCTACAGGACAAAGACAAGATCCGGGTAAGGTATTCAAGGGCAAGAAAATGGCCGGTCACATGGGTGCTGAACGGGTTACCGTCCAGAATCTGCGTGTCGTTGCCGTTGACAGTGCCAGAGGTTTGCTGATGGTTAAGGGCGGCGTTCCGGGCAGTGAAAATGCCTGGGTTCGCGTGACCGACGCCGTTAAGAAGCCGGCCAACGTCAAACTGCCGATGCCTGCCGGTTTGAAAAAAGTTGATGAACCTGTTGCAGCTAAAGCTGAAGAAACTTCAGCCGAGAATGCATAAGATTATAAGGATTTGAAAATATGAAACAGGACATCTTAAATCTCGAAAATAAAAATGTCGGTTCCATCGAACTTAACGATGCCATTTTCGGCCTCGATGTTCGCGCCGATATTTTACACCGGGTTGTTAATTGGCAGCTGGCCCGCCTGCAAGCCGGCACCCACAAGACCAAAGGCCGTTCCGAAGTTGCTCTGACTCCGGCAAAACCGTTCAAACAAAAAGGTTCCGGTAATGCTCGTCAGGGTTCTCGCAAGGGTACTCAGTTCCGTAAGGGTGGCGTTGTATTCGGTCCGGTTGTTCGTGATCACTCTCACGAACTGACCAAGAAATTCAGAAAACTCGGCCTGAAAACCGCTCTCTCCGCGAAAGCCAAAGAGGGCAACCTGGTTATCATAGACGAAGCAAAATTGTCAGCTCCGAAGACTAAAGATTTGAAAGTCAAACTGGATGCCTGCGGGTTGAAAAATTGCTTGTTTATCGATGGCAAGGAAGTTGATGTCAACTTTGCTTTGGCCAGCCGAAATATCGCAGGCGTTGACGTTCTGCCGACAATCGGTGCCAACGTATATGACATCTTAAGAAAAGACAAACTCGTGTTGACTAAAGATGCAGTTAGTTGCTTGGAGGAGAGACTGAAATGAGTAAATCAGCAAAAACAAACAATGTAACCGCTGCTATGTATGATACATTAGTTCGTCCGGTAATCACCGAAAAATCTATGTTGTCTTCCGAAGCCGGCAAAGTAACCTTCCTGGTTCCGCTGTCTGCTTCCAAAGAAGATGTTAAAGCTGCCGTTGAAGCAATCTTTAACGTTAAGGTAAATAAGGTGAATACAATTCGTCAATTCGGCAAAACCAAACGCTTCAGAGGTTATGAAGGACAGCGTTCCGATTATAAAAAAGCATTGGTTACTCTTGCCGATGGTCAAAATATTGATGTTACAACAGGAATTTAGGACATGGCTTTAAAAAACTTTAAGCCCACATCTCCCGGACTGCGTCAGCTCGTTATCGTTGACAGAAGCGAACTGTACAAAGGAGCTCCGGAGAAGTCTCTGACAATCGGACTTACTAAGTCCGGTGGGCGCGATAATTTCGGACACGTTACAAGTCGCAGAATCGGTGGCGGACACAAACGCAAACTGCGCATCATCGACTTCAAACGTAATAAATTCGATGCTGAGGCAACGGTTGAGAGAATTGAATATGACCCGAACCGTTCCGCTTTCATTGCTCTGATCAGCTATGCGGACGGCGAAAAGGCTTATATCCTCGCTCCTCAAAGATTGAAAGCCGGCGATAAAATCATTTCAGCCGATAAAGCTGATATTAAGCCGGGTAATGCTATGCCTTTGAAGAACATGCCGGTCGGTACGATTATTCACAACATTGAGCTGAAAGCCGGCAAAGGCGGACAATTGGTTCGTTCTGCAGGTTGCTACGCCCAGGTTGTCGGTAAAGACGCCGGTTATGCACAGCTGAAACTGAGTTCCGGCGAGCTTCGTATTGTTCGCGAAGAATGCCTGGCTACCGTCGGTGCCGTTTCCAACCCGGATAATCAAAACGTTTCTCTGGGTAAGGCCGGACGTTCACGTTGGCTGGGTATCAGACCGCAGTCCCGCGGTGTTGCCATGAACCCGGTTGATCACCCGCACGGCGGTGGTGAAGGCCGTACTTCGGGCGGTCGTCATCCGGTATCTGCTTGGGGTAAACCGACCAAGGGTGCCAAGACTCGTTCTAACAAAAAGACGGATCAGTATATTATGAGATCTCGTCATGAAAACAAAAAGAAATAGGGAGAAACGCTAATGACACGTTCCGTATGGAAAGGGCCGTTTGTTGATGGCTATCTTCTGAAGAAAGCTGATAAAGCAAGAGCTTCGGGCCGTAATGAAGTTATCAAAATCTGGTCCCGCCGCTCCACCATGTTGCCGCAGTTCGTCGGTTTGACATTCGGTGTTCACAATGGTCACAAGTTTATCCCGGTTTTGGTTACCGAGGATATGGTCGGCCACAAGTTTGGTGAGTTCGCTCCGAGCCGTACTTTCTACGGTCACGCAGCAGACAAGAAGGCTAAGAGAGGTTAATTATGGCAAAGTCTAATAATGAAAGAAGAGTTGCTGCAAATCAGGCTATGGCCGTTTGCAATTCTCTCCGTACCAGCCCTCGCAAGCTGAATCTGGTCGCTCAGTCAATTCGTGGTCTGAATGTTGAAAAGGCTGTTGCTGAATTGAGCTTCTCCAAGAAGAGAATCGCAAAAGCTGCTTTGGCTGTTTTGCAGTCTGCAATTGCCAATGCTGAAAACAATCACCAGTTAAATATCGACAAACTTTATGTCAGTGAAGCTTTTGTCGGTAAAGGTTTAGTAATGAAACGTATGCACGCACGTGGTCGCGGCCGCGGAGCCCGGGTTTTGAAACCCTTCTCCAACCTGACCATCGTTGTTACAGAGCGTGGGGAGTAAGTTAATGGGACAAAAAGTAAATCCTACAGGTCTTCGTTTAGGTGTTAACCGCACTTGGGACTCTCGTTGGTATGCAGATGATAAGTTCACTGACTACCTCCACGAGGATCTGAAAATCAAAGAGTTCTTGAAAGAGAAATTGGCTCAGGCCGGCATCAGCAGAATCGTCATTGAACGTCCTGCCAAAAAGGCCAGAGTAACCATTCACTCTGCAAGACCGGGTGTCGTTATCGGCAAAAAAGGACAGGACATCGAGAATTTGAGAAAAGAAATTCAGAAGATGACCGAATCCGAAGTTCAGCTGAATATTCTGGAAGTCAGAAAACCTGAACTGGATGCACAACTGGTTGCCGACTCTGTTGCTCAACAGCTGGAAAGACGTGTTGCTTTCCGCCGTGCAATGAAAAGAGTTATGCAGTCTGCCCTGCGTCTGGGTGCCGAAGGTATTAAGGTCAGCTGTTCCGGCCGTTTAGGCGGTGCCGAAATTGCCCGTACCGAATATTACCGCGAAGGCCGCGTGCCTCTGCACACCCTGCGTGCCGATATTGATTATGCAACCTCTACGGCTCACACAACTTATGGCGCTTGCGGCGTTAAAGTATGGATCTACAAGGGCGAAATCATGGCCCATGATCCGATGGCGCAAGACAAAAAATTAGCCGAGCAGAAGTAAAGGTAAGAAGAAATGTTAAGTCCAAAAAGATTAAAGTTCCGCAAGCAGCATAAAGGCCGTATTCACGGCAATGCCAAAGGCGGCACCGAATTGAGTTTTGGTTCCTTCGGTCTGAAAGCTCTGTCTCCGGATCGCATCACCGCTCGCCAAATTGAGGCAGCCCGTCGTGCGATTACCCGTCAGATGAAAAGAGCCGGAAGACTCTGGATCCGTATTTTCCCGGATGTTCCGGTTTCCGACAAACCTGCCGAAGTTCGTATGGGTAAAGGTAAAGGTTCCGTCGAATACTGGTGCGCAAGGGTTCACCCGGGTCGTATTTTGTTCGAATGTGAAGGCATTGACGAGGAAACCGCTCGCGAAGCGTTTGCTCTCGGCGCTGCTAAACTGCCGATCAAGACCAAGTTTATTAAACGCTTGAACTCTGATAAGGGAGAAGCATAATGTTAAAAATCAAAGATCTTCGTGCTATGTCATCAGACGAGTTGGAAGCTAAATTGCTCGAAAAGAAAAAAGAACAATTTAACTTAAGAATCCAACAATCTACTGGACAATTACAAAATACTGCTGTAATAAGAAGTGTCCGTCGTGAAATAGCAAAAATCAACACGCTCCTCGCTGAGCGCAAGAAGAATAGTTAGGAGACAGAAATATGCCTAAAAGAATTCTTCAAGGTGTTGTTGTTAGTGATAAGCAGGATAAAACCGTCGTGGTCAGCGTAGAGCGTCAGGTTATGCACCCTGTTTATAAGAAGTTCGTTAAGAGAAGCAAAAAATTTGCCGCTCATGATGAAAACAATCAGTTCAAAGTTGGTGATATTGTCAAGATTGAAGAATCCAGACCTTATTCTAAAACCAAGACTTGGACTGTTATCAGTGATAACGCCTAGAGAAAAGGAAGTAAAACAATGATACAGATGCAAACCAACCTGGATGTTGCAGATAATTCAGGCGCACGTCAGGTGCAGTGCATTAAGGTTCTTGGAGGCTCCAAGAGAATGCATGCTTCTGTGGGTGATGTTATCGTCGTTTCCATTAAAGACGCCCTGCCGAAAGGCCGCGTTAAGAAAGGCGACGTATGCAAAGCTGTAATCGTTCGCACAGCAAGCGACATTAGACGCAAAGACGGATCCGTTATCCGTTTTGACAATAATGCTGCAGTTCTCATCAACAAAGACGGTGAGCCGATCGGTACTCGTATCTTTGGCCCTGTTACCAGAGAATTGCGTGCGAAGAAATTTATGAAAATAATTTCATTAGCACCGGAGGTATTGTAATGAGCCTTAAAATGAAAATCAAAAAAGGTGATCAGGTAATTGTCATCGCCGGCGATGACAAAGGCAAAACTGGTGAAGTCGTTAAGGCTATGCCGAGCGAAGGTAAAGTGGTTGTTCAGGGTGTCAACCTGGTTAAAAGACACACCAAACCCAGCCAAACTACCCCGGGCGGCATTATTACCAAGGAAGCCCCGATCAATGTTTCCAATGTTGCAATCGTTGACCCTAAATCGGGCAAGGCCAGCAAAATTGGTTACAAAGAAGAAAACGGAAAAAAAGTCCGTTTCGCTCGTAAATCCGGTGAAGTAATCGAGAAGAAATAGGGGAAATTTTATGACAAACTTTGAAAAATTGTATAACGAAGTCATAAAGAAGTCTCTGGTGGAAAAATTCGGTTACAAGAACCCACACGAGATTCCGAAGTTGACTAAAATTGTTCTGAACATGGGCGTCGGTGAAGCCGTGACAGACAAGAAAAAACTTAACAATGCCGTAGATGAAATGGCTTTGATTGCCGGTCAGAAACCGGTTGTTACCAAAGCCCGCAAATCTATTGCTACGTTTAAGCTGCGTGAAGAAATGCCGATCGGCTGCAAAGTTACTCTGCGTTCCGACAGAATGTATGAGTTCCTGGAGAGACTGGTTAATATGGCATTGCCCCGCATCAGAGACTTCCACGGTATTTCCGGCAAGAACTTTGACGGCCGAGGCAACTTCGCTTTTGGTATTAAAGAGCAAATCATTTTCCCGGAAATCAACTATGAAAAGGTTGAAAACGTACGGGGTATGGATATCGTGATTTGTACAACGGCAAAGACCGACGAAGAAGCTAAACTGCTTCTTGGCGGCTTTAACATGCCTATCAAGAAATAAGCGGAGATTTTACTATGGCAAAAACAAGTTCAGTTTACAGAAACTTGAAAAGAGTTAAGATGGCTCAGAAGTTTAATAACCGCCGTCAGAAACTCAAAGATATCGTTATGGATAAGAACGCTTCTCCGGAAGAAAGATTCCAGGCGACATTGAAATTGGCAGAACTGCCGCGCAATTCAGCTAAAAACCGCATCAGAAACCGGTGCAAGCTGACAGGTCGTTCTCGTAGTTATTACAGGAAGTTCGGCGTTAGCCGTGTCGAATTGAGAGACATGGCCAGCTTCGGTGAGATTCCTGGTTTAGTAAAATCAAGCTGGTAGGAGGTTACAGTCATGTCTATGTCTGATACTTTGGGCGATATGCTCACACGCATTAGAAACGCACAAAGAGCGAAGAAGAGTGAAGTCGTATCACCTGCCTCTCGCTTGCGTGAAAGTGTTTTGGAAGTTCTGAAAAAAGAAGGTTACATTGAAGGCTATGAACGCGTTAATGTTAAGCCGGGTATTGATGAACTTCACATTAAATTGAAGTACCATGAAGGTACTTCGGTCATAACCGAAATTTACCGTGTTTCGACTCCGGGCCGCCGCGTTTATTCAAGCGTGAAGGATCTGCCGAGAGTTTACAACGGTCTGGGTATTTCTATCATCTCTACTCCGAGCGGGGTGATGAGCGATCATGATGCTAGAAAAGCCAACGTTGGCGGTGAAATTCTTTGTCAAGTATTCTAGGGGAGAAATAGGATGTCTAGAGTAGGAAAATATCCGGTTATCGTCCCTAATGGTGTTACCGTTACCGTGAACAACAACGTTGTGACCGCTAAAGGTAAGTTAGGTGAACTCAGCTATACTTTTGACGATGGTCATGTCGTAGCTAAATTAGAAGACAACAAAGTTGTCGTTTCTCCCTTGTCTGACAGCAAACAGGCCAGAACTTTGTGGGGAACAACCAGAGCCCAGATTAACTCTATGGTTAAGGGCGTAAGCGAAGGCTTTAAGAAAGAATTGGAACTGGTCGGCGTCGGTTACAAAGCCCGTGTCGAAGGCAGCCATAAACTGGTTTTATCTTTGGGTTTCTCTCATGATGTTAATTTTGAGGCTCCGAAAGAAATTAACCTGGCTTGCCCGAGCCCGACCCAAATCACTATCTCTGGTGCTGACAAACAGCTAGTTGGTCAGATTGCTGCGGAAATTCGCAAATACAGAAAACCTGAACCTTACAAAGGCAAAGGCGTTAAATATACCGGCGAATACGTCCGTCGTAAAGAAGGTAAGAAAAAGTAAGGATTAATTAGATGAATACGCCAAGAGAATTATTTCAAAAAAGAAAAGCCCGCATCAGAACAGCTTTGAAAAACGCTGCCAACGGCAAATTGAGATTGTCGGTTTTCCGCAGCGGTAAGCATATCTATGCGCAAATCATTGACGACGTAAAAGGTTCTACTGTTGTTTCTGCCTCCACTTTGGATAAGGAAGTTCGTGAGAACATTAAGAAATCGTCTACAGTTGAAGCTGCCAGCTTCATCGGTAAAGTAGTGGCCGAAAGAGCTGCTAAATCCGGGGTCAGTGAAGTCGTGTTCGACAGAGGCGGCTACATCTACCATGGTCGTGTTAAAGCTCTGGCTGACGCTGCTCGCGCCGCTGGTTTGAAATTCTAAGGAGTTTAAGAAATGGCACAAGCACAAGCTGCAGATCGTCGTTCAAACAAAAACGAAAAGAAAGATGAATTAGTTGAAAAATTAGTTCATATTAACCGTGTCGCCAAGACCGTCAAAGGCGGACGCAATATGTCCTTCGCCGCTGTCGTTGTCGTCGGTGACCAGAAAGGCCGCGTCGGCTACGGTTCCGGTAAAGCAACCGAAGTTCCCGATGCGATTACCAAAGCTACCAATGAAGCCAAAAAGAATATGGTTCGCATTCCTCTGCGTGAGGGCAGAACTCTGCATCATGACGTTGCCGGACGTTTCGGTGCCGGTAAGGTTGTTCTGAGAACCGCTCCGGCCGGTACCGGTGTTATTGCCGGCGGTCCGATGCGCGCCATCTTTGAAGTATTGGGTGTTCAGGATGTGGTTGCCAAATCATTGGGTTCCAACAACCCTTACAATATGATCAAGGCCACTTTCAATGCCTTGGAAGCTATCAATTCTCCGCGCATGGTCGCTGCCAAACGCGGCAAGAAAGTCGGAGACATTGTCAGCCGCCGCGAAAACACCGCTAATGCTAAATTGGAAAAAGAGGAGGCATAATCAATGGCTAAAAAAACGATTAAAGTTACTCAGATCGGAAGCCCGATCGGCCGTCCGGCAATTCAGAGAGCAACCTTGAAAGGTCTGGGTCTGAATAAAATGGGTAAGACCGTTGAATTAGAAGATACTCCTTCAATCCGTGGTATGGTTAATAAGATTCCTCATTTGGTAAAAGTCGAGGAATAAGGGTTTTGCAAAGGGGGTGTCATGCTGGTTAATTTTTGTTCTTGTGTAGCTATTTGTACACGGCGAAAAAAATTAACGGCGCAGCACACCTCCTTATCAAAACCGCAGATGTAGATTAAGGTGAAAAACAATGAAACTTAATGAATTAAAAGACAACGAAGGCGCTACCAAAAGCCGTATCCGCGTAGGCCGCGGTATTGGCAGCGGCAAGGGTAAGACCTGCGGACGCGGCCAAAAGGGTCAGAAGTCTCGCTCCGGTGTTGCCGTACACGGATTTGAAGGCGGTCAGATGCCGATTTACCGCCGTTTGCCGAAACGCGGTTTTAAAAATCCGTTTGCGAAAGAATTTGCCGTTATTAATCTGGACACCATTCAGAAGGCTGTCGATGCAGGCAAATTGTCTGCCGATGCCATTGATTTGGCTTCCCTGATGTCTGCCGGCATCGTTACCAAAGCTCTGGACGGTGTTCGTCTGTTGGCTCGCGGTGCGATTACCAGCAAAGTTACCGTTTCGGTTAACTCTGCTTCCAAAGCTGCGGTTGCCGCAGTTGAAAAAGCAGGCGGTAAAGTTAATTTTATCGAAGCTTAACAGCTTAGAATTAAGTAAGAAAAACCTCTCTGGGTGCAGAGAGGTTTTTTTATTGGCGGTCTTACGGAAAATCCCGAGTTTACCAGGGTTGAATGCCGAGGTGTTGGAACAACACCGTTCCACGCCAACGAGCGTGGTCAAACCGCAAGGTTTGCAGCTGAATCAGAACCCCGGTTTACTGAGGGATATCTGTTGGGAAAATATTTTCAAAAAAATGGACAAATAATGATTGATTGAAAATCCGGAATATGTTATTTTAGCCGGCAATGAAGCAAGTATTATCCTTATTATTAATTCGAGGCATTGCTCTGTGAGCAGCCTCACAAAAAGAAACAATATGGAAAAGTTAGAAAAGATTTTTTGGACATTAGTGACAATCGCGGAAGTGGCAGTTGTCGGGTTTTGGATTGCCGGAGTGAAGGGAAATCTTGAGTTGTCGGCTGTTCTCTTGTTTATAGGCGGAGGACTTTGCTGGGCGGCTTTGGGGTGTCTCGGACTGCAAAAACTGCGGGAACGCCATTTGTGTTATTGACTATTTATTCAAGGATATGAAAGAGAAAATTAACGATATTGCCGAAGCGCTGACTTTGGCGGTTTCGCTGAAAACAGGGACAGTTTCCGAATTGAAGGAACTTGTCTGCCAGGATGTCTTGGATAAACTGGTTGAATGGAAATGGATACGTCTGGGAAAGGATGACTGGCGTTTGACCTCGACAGGTTTGAGGCAGAGCGCTTTTTATCGCAAACCTACGGAGAAAGAAAAAGAGCTCGGTAAACTATTTCGTGAGCTGGGAAGATGAAAAAATGCCTTGCCGGATGTTCCGGCAGGGCGTTTTTTTTGTAATGAAACTATGCAAACTTCCGATAAATTAGTTGAATTAAAATTTTTTTAGTGTATTAATATCTTAGCATAATAGGGGAAGTGTATTCCCTGCAATTGTTTATTTTAAAACAGATAAGGAAGTAGAAATGGTATCATTGGCAGAGAAAATGGCTGCAAATATGGATGTGTCGGCCTTCAGCAAAGCTACCGAACTGAAAAAAAGGCTTTGGTTTACGGTTTTGGCCCTGATTGTTTTTCGCTTGGGCACTTTTATTCCGTTGCCGGGAATTGATCCGCATATTTTGTCGGATATTTTTGCGCGCAATGCAAACGGCATTTTGGGAATGTTTAATATGTTTGCCGGCGGTGCATTAGAGCGTATGACCATTTTTGCCCTGAACATTATGCCCTATATTTCGGCATCCATTATTCTGCAATTGGGACAGTCGGTGGTTCCTTCTCTGGCCGCTCTTAAAAAGGACGGCGAGGCCGGACACCGCAAGATTACCCATTATACCAAGATGCTGACGGTGCTGATTACGATTATTCAAGGATACGGTATTGCCGTCGGTTTGGAAGGGATGACCGGCAGTGCGGGCGTGTCTGCCGTCGTTAATCCGGGATTTATCTTTAAGTTTACGACAATCGTTTCTCTGGTCGGCGGAACGATGTTTATTGTCTGGCTCGGTGATCAGATTACTTCCCGCGGGGTCGGCAACGGTTCGTCGCTGATTATTACGGTTGGTATTATTGCCAATATTCCGGGAGCTTTGGCGCAGACTTTTGAGCTGGGCCGCGTCGGTTCGATGCCGCTGAGCGTTATGGCTATGTTGCTGGTTATGGTTCTGGGGCTGATTTATGTAATTGTTTTGGTTGAAAGAGCCCAGCGCAAAATTACCATTCAATATCCGAAGCGTCAGATGGGTGCTCGGATGATGTCTTCCGAAAATTCGCATTTGCCGCTTAAGATTAATCCGACCGGTGTTATTCCGCCGATTTTTGCCAGCTCATTGTTGCTGCTGCCGATTACAATTGCCAATTTTTCGGCTGAAAACGGTCCGTCCTGGGTGCAGACGCTGAGTCAGTTGCTGGGGCACGGACAGCCTTTGTATCTGTCTTTGTATGCGGCTTTGATTATTTTCTTCGCTTTCTTCTATACCGCGATTGTGTTTAATCCGGAAGAAACGGCGGAGAATCTGAAAAAGCACGGCGGCTTTATTGCCGGTATTCGTCCGGGTAAAAATACTGCCGACTATCTGGATTATGTCATTACCCGTCTGACGGTTTTGGGTGCGGCTTATTTGACTGCTCTGTGCATCCTGCCGGAAGTCTTAATCAGCAAATTGTCGGTTCCGTTCGTTTTGGGCGGCACGACCCTGCTGATCGTGGTTCAGGTGACCATGGACTTTGTCGGCCAGCTGCAGTCTCATTTGATTGCTTATCAGTATGAAGGCCTGATTAAGAAGGCTGCTTTGGCAAACCGCGGGAAGAGAAGATAATGAATCAGAACGGTTTAGGTTTGCACTTGGTTTTCACCGGAGCGCCCGGGTGCGGTAAAGGCACCCAGGCTCGCCGGCTGAAAGAGAAAATTGCCATTCCGCATTTGTCAACCGGTGAAATGCTGAGGGCGGAAGCTGCCAAAGGTACACCGCTCGGGTTGGAAATCAAAGCTTTGATTGACGGCGGCAATTTGGTTCCCGATGAAATGATTATTAAAATGCTGTCGGCGCGAATCGATGAAGACGACTGCAAGAACGGGTTTATTCTGGACGGTTTCCCGAGAACGTTGCCTCAGGCCGAAGTGCTGGAGGAAATGCTGGCGAAAAAAGGGATCAAGCTGGATGCGGTAATTGAAATTCAGGTTCCAGATGAAATTATCATGGAGCGTATTCTCGGTCGCTATTCCTGCATGACCTGCGGAGCAGGCTATCACGATAAATTCCAGAAGCCGAAGGTTTACGGGGTTTGTGACGTCTGCGGCGGAACGGATTTTTATCGCCGGGTTGATGATAACCGGGCGACGGTACAGAATCGACTCGTCAATTACCGAGCGCTGACTTATCCGACAATTCCTTATTTTGAGAAGAAAGGATTGCTGCGCTGCGTGGACGGAACCGGAACAATTGAGGCGACTTCCAAAAAGATTGATGATTTGTTGGCTGTCGCGTAAATAAAGTTTTGTATTTTTTGTAAAAAAATGCATTTTTTTGTAAAAGGGTGGTTGACACTAACGAATTATAGCCTATAATCCGGCTTAATTTTGGAAAGTGGTGATCAACTTTTTAAATGTTAGTATCAATTAAAAATATGGAGAGTTAATTTGGCTCGTATAGCTGGTGTAAATATTCCAACTGCCAAGAAAATTGAAGTAGCTTTAACTTATATTTTTGGTATCGGAAGAAAAACTGCCCAAGATATTTGTGCAAAATCGGGTGTTGACTGCAATCGCCGCGTTCAGGATCTGAGCGAAGAGGAAGTTGCCAAAGTCCGTGAAGTTATCGACAGTTCTTATGTCGTTGAGGGTGAACTGCGTCGCGAAGTCGGCGTTAATATCAAACGTTTGATGGATCTCGGCTGCTACAGAGGTCTGAGACATCGTAAAGGTCTGCCTGTACGCGGTCAGAGCACCAAACAGAATGCCCGTACCCGTAAAGGTAAACGTAAAACCATTGCGAATAAGAAGAAATAGGTAGGTATCCATGGCAAAAGCAGTAACACAACGTGTTAAGAAAAAAGAAAAGAAGAATATCACTGCGGGCGTCGCTCATGTGAATTCTACTTTCAACAATACTAGAGTAACAATTACCGACGCACAGGGTAATACCGTTGCTTGGTCTACTTCGGGCGCTCAGGGTTTTAAAGGTTCCCGTAAATCTACCCCTTATGCTGCTCAGGTTGCCGCTGAAGAAGCCGGCAAAAAAGCTCAAGAACATGGTATGAAGACTTTGGAAGTCGAAGTTAAGGGGCCGGGTTCAGGACGCGAATCCGCTATCAGAGCCTTGCAGGTTATCGGTTTTACCATCACTACCATTCGTGATGTTACCCCGATTCCTCACAATGGCTGCCGCTTAAGAAAAAGACGCCGCGTTTAGTTTTCAGTTAGAGACGGAGAGGCTGGTGATATCCCGGCCTCGCCCTCTTTTGATTTTTGTAAAATATGCATATGCAATAATAAAGAGGACATACCAGTGATTCAAAAGAATTGGCAAGAACTTATTAAACCTACGAACTTAGAAGTTGTGCCCAGCGAAGGCGGAAACAGAGCTAAGATTGTCGTAGAACCTTTGGAAAGAGGTTTCGGTTTAACTTTAGGCAATGCTTTGAGAAGAGTTTTATTATCTTCTTTGCAGGGCGGCGCCGTAACCGCAATCAAAATTAATGGTGTCCTGCATGAATTTTCAGTAATTCCGGGTGTCAGAGAAGATGTTACCGACATCGTTCTGAACATTAAGGGATTGGCTGTTGCCGTACACGGCGAAGGCCCGAAGACCATGACGCTGAAAGCTGAAGGTCCGGCTCAGGTTACCGCCGCTATGATTGACGCCGGTCATGACGTTGAAATTAAAAATCCGGATTTGGTTATCTGCAATCTGGATGCCGGTGCCAAAATTAATATGGAACTGACGGTTAATACCGGTAAGGGTTATGTTCCGGCCAGCCAAAACAAGGCTGCGGACGCTCCGATCGGTGTTATCGCGGTTGATGCGATTTATTCTCCGGTTAAGAAAGTTTCTTATAAGGTTGAGAATACCCGCGTCGGCCAGGTTACCGACTATGATAAACTGACGCTGGTGGTTGATACCAATGGTGTGGTTACGCCGGAAGATGCGGTTGCTTATGCTGCCCGTATTCTGCAAGACCAGTTGAAACCGTTCATCAACTTTGACGAACCTGAAGCCGAAGTTGAGGCAGAAAAAGAAGAACTGCCGTTCAACCGTAATCTGCTGAAGAAGGTAGAAGAACTTGAGCTGTCTGTTCGTTCGGCTAACTGCCTGAAAAATGACAATATCATTTATATCGGCGATCTGGTTCAGAAAACAGAAGCCGAGATGTTGCGGACTCCGAACTTCGGCCGTAAATCTCTGAATGAAATCAAAGAGGTTTTGGCAAAGATGGGTATTCATCTGGGGATGGATACACCGGGTTGGCCGCCTGAAAATATTGAAGATTTGATTCGCCGTTGTGACGAACATTTCTAAAGGAAAAAGTTAAAACCTCCTGCCAAGCGATTGGCGGGAGGTTTTTTCAGGCTTGGGGAAATTTTTGATTTATTGGTGATTGAACAGAGAAGTTCGTTTTGCCGGAGCGTATATTAAACCGCCAGCCGGCACCGGTTAATTTGATGTCATAGAGATATTGATAAGCGACTGGCATTTTACCCGAGGTACGGCGAAATCGGGAGACTGAGGAGAAAAACGTACGAGGATTATCTTTTTAGCCGTCGGCATTCAGAAAGATAAGATTTTGCTTGCTTTTCAAAATATTGTGTGTTAAAAGCTGTTTCGAATTAAGGTGTTTCCGTGCATGAGCGAGATTCGAAACCGTGGCGGAGACTTATGTTTTATCCGCTTTGCCTGGCAAAGCACAGAGAAAAGAAAGGAATATGTCATGAGACATGGTGTTAAACACAGAAAATTAAATATGCCGAGAAGCCAGAGAAGAGCTTTGTTCTCTAACCTGACCAATGCGTTGCTGACCCACGAGCAGATTAATATTACTCTGCCGCGTGCCAAAGAGTTAAGAACTTTTGCCGATAATATGATTACCTATGCCAAAAAAGGTGATTTGAACAGCCGCAGACTGGCTTTGGCTTTCTTGCGTGATGAAACTGTCGTTTCCAAGCTTTTCTCTACTCTGGCAGAACGCTATAAAAGCCGTAACGGCGGTTACACCCGCGTTTTGAAAGCCGGTATTCGTTACGGCGATGCTGCTCCGATGGCTATTGTCGAGTTGGTTGATCGTGACGTTAATGCCAAAGGCGCTGCCGATAAGGCTCGCGTTGCCGCTGAAAAAGCTGCCGCCGAAGCCGCTGAGAAGGAAGCTGCCGCCAACTAAGAGTTGGGTTAAGGAAATTAAAAGGAGACTGTACAGTCTCCTTTTTTTGTGGACGGGAGGGAATTTCCCGTAAAGAGGCGTTTTCCGCGTTTTGTTGAAAAATATGAAAGCATTGTACCGGAATTTGCCGGGGGTTAAACGGCAATGTGAGAAGAAAACGGCAAAATATCAGCGGATTTGTATTATAGGCAACAGCGATGTCGGAAACTCGACTCTGACGCTTGAGCTCGGTGCTTTGTTTCAATTGCCGGTGCTGCGTATTGACAGGCTTTATTGGCAACCGTGTCGGGTGAAAATGCCCAAGGATGTTTATCTGCCAGAGTTGCGCAAAGCGATTGCCGAAGAAAAGCGGATTATTGACGGCAAATAATAAAGGTACACCGGCAAACCGTTTGGAGCGGTGTGATCGTGTGATATATATGGATTATTATCTGTTTTTTTGTTGCAGGAGAGTAATCCGCAGGGCTCTGCTTTACTCCCCGTTCTGATATGGCTGAGGGCAGCGGAGAGCGGATAAATTGCCGTTTTATTTTAAGTTTTCGGCGGACAACCGGACGGATAATGACGGACTTGGTTCAGACAAGTCCGCGGAAATTTGATTTTTTATGGTGCATAATGATTCGGGATACGGCAGAATTAGTGAGACGTTTACGACAAGAGGCCTGAACGCAGTGGTTCAGACCTCTTGTTTTTTAGTTTTGGAAAACCTTATCACCGGCTCGGAGTGACATATTATTTTCGTCAGCGGGAAGACGGTAAATTTTATTTTCCTTCGTTATGAGGTAGCGGCTTAACTGTTTGGCACCGTTCGGCAATATGACGGGGAACGGGTGTCCGACAGCCTTTACCTCGTAGTATTCGGGTAAGGCTCCGCCGGCATAACGAATTTGGGGAATCCGGGCGTTTTTTATTCCTTCGTTACTGATTTTAACCAAATCATTGTCTTGCAGAAACATTGATTCCGGTGAGGCTTTTAAGATTTTGAATGTTAAATCTTCCATCAGTACCAGCGTTTTCAGTCCGATAATTCCGTCGGCACCGGGCCATGTCATCGGGTGAGCCACGCGCTTAATTTGCCCTTGCAGGCCGGCAGACTGGACGGCGGCAGGGGTGAATGCAAATCCCAAGCTTTGATTATGAAAGCGAATGGGACGGTGTTTCTCCAGGCAAAGTTCAATGCAGTCTCCGTCTCGCAGCAGAAGTGTGTTCCAATCGGCTTTGAGGGCAAACATCAGTTTGCCGGCGGCAACAATAACGCACAATTCCGGTTGGCCGTTGGGGGCTGACAGCCATAAAGGATGCGACACACGGTCAATTTCTCCTTCAAAGCCGAGCAGATGCTCGTTAAGCATGCCGGCGGTGAGATGATTGACTTTCCGGAGGTTTCCATCGGGTTCAAATGTCAGTGTGTCGCCGGTGCGGATGAGCATGCTCAGCGGCGAACTCGGCAGCGTGACACTTTCTTGATTGAAAAAGACCTGAACGGTAATTTCCGGAGCCAGGCCCGGAGTTGTCGGATGCGGCAACGGGTGTCCCACTCGGGTGACAGTGACCGTTTTCATGTTTTTTTTCATAATAGTTTAATTAAAAAATAAATATTTATGCAACTTTATAACATATTCAGGAATTGAAATCAATAGACAAAATAGAAGAAAATGTTTGACTGCAAGAGCTTGGAATGTTATAGTTAAGACAATTTTTTATCATTATGTTGAACTTTAAAACAAGTAAAGTATGAAATTATTTAGCAAGGTCCTGGAGTCTTGGAAAGACGAAAAGGCATTCGAGAAGAGATTGGCTGACGGTTTGGCGGCTATGGAAATCAGCGGTTATATCAAAGAGAAGAACAATCGCCGCTTGAAAAAAATTATTCGCCGCGGCCGGTTCAATGATATTTTGATGCCGGAACTGATTCTCAGTGAGAATGGCAGAATTCTGCGATATTATGTTTACAGCGGCCGTTTGACCAGTTACGGCAAGGCCTGTCTGGCTCATGTTGCCCGCTGCAAGCTGGTTCAGTGGGGGCTGTCGGATTGGCTCGGCAACGAACTGACGACTTATGCCCTTTCGCAGGACAGTTATGAGGCGTTGATGTCCAGCGGCAACGAAGATCTGATAGCGGCTTATGAGGAGCTGCGTCATTATGCCGATGAACTGAACTGTTATCTAGTGCCTTATCAGGATTGCCTGTTTCCGATTTCAAACGTCAACTGGGATGATTTCAGTCAGACACTTTCGGCCGGTATGTGTTATACCGCTTATGACAGTTCAAAGGCCAAGAAAGCCGTTGAGAATATGGTTTGGCCGGAAAAACTGCAACTGGCTCTGGTGGCTGTCGGCAATGTTTCTTTGACCGATGCCTGGCTGGGAATAAGTCTTCTCCGCAACAGAGCTATTGAGCGATTGGACAAAGCGGGTATTGCTTTTGAAGCGGAGCCTTATCTTTGTCAGGCCGCGGAGGAAGAAATTAAGAAACAAGGGCTGAGCAATTTGCTGAACAAGCGTTAACCTGTGCCCTGTATCCATTCAAGACCCCGGAATATCCGGGGTCTTGAATTTTAAAGAATTGACAAAAGCGGACGGAACGTTTAAGTTTGATTTCTAAATTTTATTATTTATTTTTTTAATATAATTAGGTATGAGAACAAAAAATTCACTTGAGTTATTTGAACAGGCAGTTGCCTCGTATAAACTGTCGCAGTGTTTGAGCAAGCCTGACAATGAGTTGTATCATGCGGCTTTTTATTTTGCTCTGCACCGTTTCTTTTCCGGCGAAGACTTTCCTTTGGAACGTCTGTATGAAACATCGCCGGAGATGCTGTTTGAGCAGTTTTACCTGTACTGCCAAAAGCATGCTGAGGTTTTGACGGATGCCAAAATATTGCAGCGGAATGATCCGGCAGCCGGAGTGCTGTTGGCGGTCGTTTTTGTGCAGGAGGAAAAGAAGAGTGCCCGCAGAGCAGCGTGTGAAACCGTTCTGAAACAGCGCGCAGATGTTTCTTATCTGAAATTTCTGGGCGGCTTGGCCAAAACTTATCCGCAGTTGCTTGAACTGATGTTCGTTCTGGTTGAGAGCAAAGATGTCTGGTCGGAGATTTATCTGTCGGATTTGCTGGCTGCTTATTGCAACCGTCCGGTCAAAAGTACGGAAGAATTTGCGGTTATTTATAAGTGGCTGGAGCGGTTGGCCGATCCTGTTGCCGTTGGCAAACATTTACCGTTTGCCGCGAAAGAAATTGAACCGGATAATGCTTTTATCGCATTTCATGCTTCTCATCTGACGGCACTGCTTCAGCTCATAGCGGCTAAAGACGGGCATAACCGGATTTTATCGAAAACGGTTTTGTCTTTGATTACTTTGTCGAATCTGGCGCTTAAAATCCGTTTGGATATTTTGAATAAATATGCTGCCCGGGTTTATGCCGGTTCCCGTGATAATTTGCCTCATTTCTGTGCTGCTGTGTCTGCATTGCTGAAAGAAAGTTTTCTGACGGATGACGATGTCTGCTATGAAATTTTGTTGCAGTTTGAGAAAGCCGTACCGGAAAACAGCGAGACGGCACTGACAATGCTGCAATGGGCAGAACAGGCCTGGCGCAGCCATTATCTGTTGCATGATCCGCAGGGAAGCGATTTTTGTGAAGATGGCCTTTGGCGTTTTGCCGAACCGGTTTTGCAAAAAGGCGGGACAGATGATAAGCGCGACGGCGAATGGTTGTCTCTCTGCGGTGAATTGGCGCTGGCGTCCTGCGGTAATGTCTGGTGCTATGAGCCGCTGCCTTTGTGGCTGGCTTTGCAGATTTATCGCTGTTCCGCTACCGGCTGTTCAGCGAAAGAGCGTTTTCTGCCGACAGCAAAAGCCCTGGTCAACAAGCAGTGTTGGGAACTGGAGCGTTTTTTTGAGGAAGAAAATCAGATTGTTTGGGCCGAATGGATGCCGGCACTGGACTATTTTTGGTGTCAGGAAACTGCGGTGCCCATCAAAAAGGTTTTGCAGATTGTTGCCTATTATGTGCGAGACGACGAGGCGGCAATGAAAGACTGGACTGAACGGCATGGTCTGAACCTGAAAGACTGGGGATGCTGCATTGTGTATAACGAGCAGCGCGAAGCATTGCTGGCTGCACTGAAAGTGGATTGATGTCTGTTAAAAAAACGGGGTGATTTTCACCCCGTTTTTTTTATGCTTTGGTTTTCAAATCTTCACCCTGGGCGGTGTAGTTTTTAACTTGAATTGTAGCTTTGTTAGGCATTGCGATGCAGCCGGGACCGGCGATGCAGCCGCCGGGGCAGCTCATAACTTCAATCATGTTGCATTCGCAGCCTTTGGTGGCATAACGTTTGAGCAGCTTGATGTTTTCAGTGCTCAGGCCGTCAATTTTTTCCGGCCGGATGTCAACTTTGCCTTCAACCAAAGAGGCAACTGCGCCGGCAACACCGCCGGTGAGCGGAAAACCGCGTCCCTGAGCGCAGGAAACGGTTGTGAATTCTGCCGGTTCGGCTGTGGCAACGTTAATGTTTGCTCCGCTGAAAATGGCGTTCATTTCTTCGAAAGTCAAAACATAATCAACGTTGGGGTCGGTTTCGGCTTCAACCCGTTTGGCAAAACAGGGGCCGACGAAAACGGCCACGCTTTGCGGATGTTCTTTTTTTACCAGTTCGGCGGTGTAATACATCGGCGTTTTGGTGGAAGAAACATATTCTTTGATTTCCGGAATATGCAGCTGAGCCGCACGGTAATATGCCGGGCAGCAGGAGGTGGTCATGAATTTTTTGCCTTCTTCCATGCGTTCGATAAATTCGGCCGCTTCGTTTTTGGTGGTGATGTCGGCGCCGACGGCAACTTCGATAACATCGTCAAAACCGGCTGCTTTCAGTGCGCCGACCAGGTTGTTGACGGTGCCGCCGAACTGGCCGATGATGGCCGGTGCGACCATGGCAATGACCTGCTTGTCGGTCTCATGCATGGCTTTCAGAACATCAACCATTTGCGAACGCTCGACAATTGCGCCGAAGGGGCATGATTTCAGACATTTGCCGCAGGAAATGCATTTCTCGGGATCAATATGTTCTTTGCCGGCCTGGTCTTTAGTAATGGCGCCGACCGGGCAGGAATCTTCGCAGGGAATAACGTTTTTGATAATGGCCGAATAGGGGCAGACATCATGGCAGCGACCGCATTTGATGCAGAGATCCTGATCAATGAAAGCCTTGCCGTTTACGAAACTGATGGCGTTTTTCGGGCAGTTAACCTGGCAGGGGCGGGCAATGCAGGCGCGGCAGAGATCGCTGACAATATAACGTTCTTTGCGGCAGGCCATGCAGGCGGAGTTGATAACCGAGATTTTGCTCGGTTCCAGTTTTTCGCGTTTGAGGGCCTGAGCGGCATAGTCATGCAGCGGCCGCTTGCTGCCTTCTTCGTCGGCCGGGCTGAAACCGAGGACAGCCATGCAAATCTGGCGGACAATGTCGCGGTCGTTTTCAATATTGCAATGGTAGCACTGGGAACCGTCGGGCAGCACCTGAGCCGGAACGTCGTCTATGTGAGCGAAACGGTCGGCAAAAAAACTGGCGGCAACCCGGGCCAGAATGTCGTTGCGGATGGGAAAAAGATTGTTTTTGGGGGTTAACATGCCTATACCTCATTAACTATGATTAATTTTATTGCGGATTATAACGGCAGAAGTTAAAAAATCAACCTTTTTTGAAAGATATGGCTGATTGTCCGGCTTGTTTTCCGCAGAAGGCTGCGCTACAATCAAAAAAAAGGAAAAAACGCGGCAAAAGTTATGGCGTGAGCTGTTAGCAAAACGGTTAGACTCTTGATAAAAAATCAATCAGCGTTTATAACTGGAATAAGTTGAAAATTGTAAGAATATCGGCTGAAAGCATGAGCAGGCAACAAAGTACCAAAAACGAGAGATATCTGTTGGATGCGCTGGATCGGATTTCAAAGAATTCGTACGGTTATGCGGTTTTGTACGTCAGTATTTCCAAACTCAAACCCAAGCACCGCCATCCCGATTTCGTAAAAATTCTGGCGCGGCTGTTTGACAGCGTGGTCGGTAATGCCCGCGGCTATTTTTTCATTATGTCGAACGGAGACTTTGTTATCTTGGGCAAAAACATTACCCAGGAAACGGTTGACGAAGCCGTGGCCAAACTGCGGCAGGGGCTGTCTGCCGACCCGATTTTGCATGGCAAAGACAGCAGCGAATTTGCCACGGTGTTCGAATTTCCGGCCAATTTTGCCGCGTTTTACAAATATGTGGAAGAAATGCTGGAAAGCGATATTCAACATAATGATGCCGACGTCTTGCTGCTTAAGCGTCCGGTTGAGGCAAATGAAATCGATAGTGTGATTGCCGAACTGGATGATATAGATATTGCCGAGTTGGTGAAACGACAGAGCGTGATTAAAATTAAGGGCGGCGGCAAGTTTGAGGTTATGTTTCAGGAATTTTTCGTTGCGGTTAAAGACCTCAGCCTGCAGTTTGACCGCAATCTGGATTTGGTGGCCAACCGCTGGCTGTTTCTTTATCTGACCCAGGCTTTGGATAAAAAGACGCTGTCTGCCTTTTCAACGGCGGAGCTGCAAAAGTGGCCGCAGCAGATCAGCCTGAATTTAAATTTATCTTCGGTTTTTTCGAGCGAGTTCGTCGATTTTGCGAGAAATTTTCTTAAACCGGAGCAAAAGGTTTTGGTGGAAGTTCAGCTGATGGACGTTTTCAATAATCTGCCGCTGTATTTTGAAGCCAAAGAGATTCTGCATAAAGGCGGGCATAAGCTGCTGCTTGATGCCGTCAGCCCTTCGGCGCTGCGGATGTTGAATCTGAAAACGCTGCAGCCGGATATGGTTAAGCTGTTCTGGGAGCCGTTGTTGGAATATGAGGCTTTTGACGAGAAACTGAAAGCAATTATCGATACAATCGGGCGGGAGAATTTTGTTTTGGCCAAATGTGATTCCGACAAGGCCTTGAAGTGGGGCGTCTCTTACGGAATTACGGCTTTCCAGGGGCCGTTTATGGATGATATTGAAGTGGCGGTCGTGCGCAGCCGCTGTCCGTCTGCCGGGGCTTGTACGGCACAGCAGTGTCTGAAACGCCGCCGTTTGCTGTCTGGCACGGTTAAGGCCGGTTGTGCGCATCCGGAAGTTTTGGAAGATTTGTTGTGAGGTAGAGATGTTTTTATTTAACAAAAGTGCTCCCAGGCTGCCGGAAAAAAAGACTGAACCCCAGGTTTCGACGTTTAAGCGTGATACGCTGATTTTGGATTATCTGTCAAAAATCGAGCCCGAATTAAATAATTACAGCGTGCTCTACATTTATCTCAGCAAACTGCAAAACCAAAAGCTGAAAACATTACAGCGTCAGAATCTGATTGAAACGTTCGAAAATGTCATTAAGAAAAACGGGGGAGAAATTTTCGGCCTGCCCAATGAAGATATGGTGGTTTTTTATCATAAAAAAGCCAATGAAGAAATTCAGGCCTGTCTGATTAAAATCCGTTTTATTTTTCATGACGATCCTCTGTTGCAAAATGCTTTTGACCTGGAGCAGGCGGGATTTATCAGATTTTATGATTTGGCGGTTGCTGTCGATGAATTTAAGCGAAATGTCCGGGCATTGATGGACAGTTTGAAGAATCAGTCATTCGGCGGTTCATCCGGCAACAGCGGACGAAGCGTTCCTGCCGCGATGATGGGAGGGCCGCGCAAACTGCGCCGCGAGCTGACCCCGAGTATGCTGGCCAAGGTTCAGAAAACGTTGGCGATGGCCGACTTTTCCAGTTTGATCCGCCGGCAGTCCGTTTGTGCGGTTATCGGAAAGTCGCCGCCGCAAATGATTTTTGACGAAGTGTTTGTTTCAATTGCCGATTTGCGCGATATGCTGCTGCCTGATGTGGATTTGACGGCTAATCCCTGGTTGTTTCTGCATTTGACCGAAACGCTGGACAAGCGTGTTTTGGCCAGTGTCAGCCAGCATGACGACGGTTCGTTAAACAGTAATTTCAGTATGAATCTGAATGTTTCAACCATTCTCTCCGACGAGTTTTTGACTTTTGACGAAAACATTAATCCTTCAATGCGCTCGTCAATCGTTTTGGAACTTCAGCTGGTGGATATTTTCAGCGACATCAAGGCATTTATTCTGGCAAAAACGTTTGCCCAATATCGCGGTTATAAAATCTGTATTGACGGCATTACGGTTGATAAGCTTAAATATATTGACCGGGAGCAGTTGAACGGCGATTTGCTGAAAATAATCTGGCATCCTTCCTTTATGGATATGATCCGTGAAGACAGCCATTTTACCGATTATGTCAATCGTGCCGAGCGAGCCAAAATGATTTTGTGCCGTGTGGATGATCCGCAGGCGGTGGAAATCGGGAACTCTTTGGGAATCAATCTTTATCAGGGGCGTTATATTCAGCGTATTTTAACGGCACAGCCTAAGAAGACAATTTTCAAAATCAAATAAAAAGCTTGTCTGGCGGATAACTAGAGCGATTTTACGCTGTCAGAAAATGCTCACGTACTAAAATGTACGCTCCGCTTTTCTGCATCTGGAAATCACTCTATTTATACGCGCCAGCCAAGCTTTTGGTATTAGAACGGATAACTGGAACGGTTTTACGTTGTCAGAAAATGCTCATGTACTAAAATGTACGCTGCGGTACTTTCCCCTTTTAATTTTACAATATGACTCATTCTCCGCATTTTTTTAGCTGATCTTAATTATTGCAGGTGAAGTAAAAAAAGCTCCCTCAAAAGAAGGAGCTGCAGGTTGGTATCTCTTAATAGTATATTAGTCGCTGATTTCGGCTTCGTAAGCGTGGACGATTTGGGCATCCTCATCTTTTTCATCGCGGGAAAGTTCGCAGACCAAAAGTTTATCGGCATCCTGAAGGCTGTCGAAAACTTCATCGCTGATGTCGCTCAGGAAGATATTGTCATCGTCGTTGCGATATAATAAGGCGGATTTTTCTTCCGCATCCAATTCAATATGCGGATTCAACGGTTCGCCTTCGCGCTGGTAGAGCAGAAGCATAACCTCGTCTTCATCATTAATCAAAAAATCAAAGGTGTCAAAATCTTTGTTATCCATTGCATCATCCTTAAATCAGCAGTTTTATTGAGTTTATATTAGCGCAAAACTCTTTATTTACAAGTCCTATGTTGATAGGTGTGTTAAATTTGATGAATTTTATGCGGAAGTGCGTTATTCTCGCAGGCAAATAAACGGAGGATTAAAGATGCAGACAGCTCTGAATCGTTTTATTGAAACGCTGAAATGGCCGGCCGCCCTGTTTATGCTGGTGACTTTGCCGGCATTGTTTCAATCGCTGTCGTGGTTTAAGTTCGGGCAGCCTAAATATCTGGTGATGTTTGCCGGTTTCTTTATTTATTTTATTTCCCGGACAATGGCCGATGCGTCGGTTAAAGCCAGCATGCAGATTATTGCCCATGAACTGACCCATGCTTTTTTTGCGGTGCTGACATTGCATAAGGTTAAGCATATCAAAGCGGAGGGGGATGATTCCGGCGGTTCGATGAGTTTTGAAGGCGAGGGAAACTGGCTGATTATAATTGCGCCTTATTTTTTTCCTCTGTTCGCCTTTTTCTTTATGCTGGCGGTTCCGCTGTTCGGACAATATGCAAACAGTTTGATTATGAACGGATTGATGGGCTATTTTATCGCCTATCACGTTGATACGGTTGCTTCGCAGATACATGAAAAGCAGACGGATTTGCCGAAGGTTTCCTATAAATTCTGCTTTTTGTTTCTGCCCGGTGCCAATTTGTGGATGATCGGGATGATGCTGGCATTTAACAGTAAGCTGTGGCTGGGCGTTTCCCAGTATCATAAGCTGGTTTTCTGGCTGTTGGAACGCGACTGGCAGTATGTTAAGAATGTGCTGTTTTAGAAAGACAGCGTGCAGGTATCGGCGTTCAGTTTTCCGCGGATGCCGAGAGGGACGATTCTCCGTTCTTCAAAATGTCCCCAGGGAAAATGTTTTATTGTCGGGATGGATAAGTCACCGCAGAAGTAGTCAATAATCTGGTCAATGGTGTTGTCTTCCTCGTAACGGATAATGCAGCCGTTAAATCCGCCGAAAACCAACCCTTTCAGCTTGTTAAATCCCGGTTGTTGCCTGATTTGCTGCAACATGGAATCAATGCGGTAGGTTCTTTCGCCGATGTCCTCAATCAGCAGAATTTTATCCGTGAAATCTGGAAAATAAGGTGTTCCGGCCAGATTGCGGAGCATACTCAGGCAACCGCCGATTAAGGTACCTTCGGCACAGCCGGGGATAACCGTTTCGCCGCCGGAGACTTTGTGGTAGTTTCCGGAGATTATTGCTTTCAGGTCAATGTCGGCCTGAGGGCGGATTTTGCCGTATTTGAAATCGTAAGCCAAGCTGAAACCGTTGTATGACGGGCAGCCGCTTAAACTTTGGGCGGCAATCTGCAATGTGGACGCGTCGCTGATACCGAAAATCGGCTTAGGATTCTTTCTGAGATTTTCGTAATCAAGGTAAGGCAGCATATATTGGGCGCCCGCACCGCCGGTGCTGCAGAAAACCGCTTTAATTTCCGGATCGCGGATAAATTTATTGAAGTCGTCGGCACGGTTCTGCGGCGTGCCGCCCATGTGTCTGAATTTATCGTAAACATGTTCTCCGAGAATCGGCTGCAGCCCGAGACTTTTCAGATACTCAACCGCCAGGTCGGCGGCATCCCGCGGGTTTATTCCACGGTTATGTGCCAGCGATGCTTTTAACTCGGGATCAAGCGGCGTTTGATAGTCAAGAAAGTTTGAAGGGGTGATGATTCCGATTTTATCACCCTCCTGCAATTTGAACATTATTTCAACCTTTCAAGAATAGTCTGGCAGAAACCGGGAAGAGAATTGTCGCGGGCGCCCATGATGACAATGCGGTCGCCGGGGCGGGCATTGGCAAGAATGAATTCTCCGGCCGCTTCCCGATTGTCAAAATAGCGGGCCTGTTTGCCGTTTTCGACAGCCCGGTTAATCAGATCTCGGGAGGAAATGTCTCGGGTTACGGTGCCGCCGGCAAAGTAGATTTCCGGCATAAGCAAGATGTCTTCATCGCTCATTTGGGCGCAGAATTCGTCGATAATCTGCCGGCCCATCATCCGCATCGGTGAAAAGCCGTGCGGCTGGAACATCATAATCAGCCGTCCGGGGTAACTTTTCAAAGCCGAAACGGAAGCTTTGACTTTGTCCGGGTTATGAGCAAAATCGTCAATGACGGTAATGTTGTTCCGGGTACCGACAACTTCCAATCGGCGATGGGTGCCGAGGAAACCTTCCAGCGCCTGTGCGGCGTCAAATTTGTCAATTCCCAGCAAGGAACAGGCGGCAATGGCGGCCAGTGCGTTGGAGACGTTAAAACGTCCGATGAGGTTCAGCGTGAAACTTTTACCGTCCATTGAATATTTGGTGCCGTGCGGCAGGGCTTCGATGTTGTAAGCCCAAAAATCGGCTTTGTTGGTTTCAATGGAAAAAGTCAGCGTTTTTTTGCGGGGATGCCTGATGTTCCGGCAGGCTTCGCAGTCGGCGTTGACAACCACGCCTTGTTTGGCCCGGTCGGCAAAATCCTGAAACAGTTTCTGCAGCTCGGGAATCGGTTTGTGATCGATTGAGATATTGTTAATCAGCGCAACATAGGGGTGATATTTTTCAATTGAGCCGTCGCTTTCATCGGCTTCAATAACGCAGATGTCGCCTTCGTTGTAGATGATGTTGGGAATTCCCTCCCTGTCGGCGTAGTTAAGCAACAGGCCGCCGTCAATCATACAGGGCTTTTGTCCGAGACGGTCGAGAATATAGCCGATCATTGCGGTAACAGTGGTTTTGCCGCTGGTTCCGCCGACGGCGATGTTGTGGCCGTAACCGTGGAAAATGTCGGCCAGCAGATCGGAGCGTTTGCGAATGGGAATATTTTTACCGAGGGCAGCTTTGACGTCGGGGATAGTGTCTTCGACTGCGGTGGAAACATAGAGGACATCAAGGTCGTCGGTAATTGCCGAACCGTCCTGCGGATAGATTTTAATGCCGAGCTTTTCCAAGGCTTGTTTGTTGCTTTGGTCTTTGCCCTGGTCAAAACTGCGGTCGGAGCCGCGAACCTCATAGCCCTGATGCAGGCGAATCTGCGCCAGCGCACTCATTCCGCTGCCCGAGATGCCGCAAAAACTGATTTTAGTCATTGTTATAGTCCTTTCTGAATTTAGAGCGCATCCAAGGTTGTTTTTTCCCGGGCCTGCATGATGGTGAGGTTTTTATATTCTACCGTAATGTAACTTTGGCCGCTGCCGTCAACATTTACGCTGAGGGCGGCGCCGACTTTGCCGTTTTCAAAAGTGGCATAAAGGAAAGCTTCGCCGTTTTGAAGTTCTTTTAGAAAGTCAGGATTGCCGATGGCCTGTTCTTTTTGCACGGTTTCGGTTTTGCCGTTGCCGACGGGCTGATCGACGTTGATTACCTTCGGGGTGTAAAATTGCTGAGCATTCCCGTATTTTTGCTCCAGCAGTTTGTAATATTGGTTGTAAAGGTCGAGCACTTTTTCGGCAGAGGGAGTGTCCTGCAGCAGATTACCGTAGGCGATTATCCGCCAGAGTTCGTTTTCGATGCCGAAAGTGAGAATGACTTCACGGAAGGTTTTGACGCTTTTGGGAAGATGCGTGGCGCTGAAGTTATTGACGTAGTCTTTCTGTCCGACGGCTGACAGCGATACGCCTTCTTTTTTGACTTCGTCATAAGTCGCCCCCCACGCCAGGCCGAAGGGGCTCGGTTCGTTTTCGGCCAGAGTCTTGTTTTTCTTTTTGGCCAGCTGCGCGCGTTTGGCTTTTTTGAGTTTTTCCTGATGAGAACGGAGCAGCGGCGAATCAATTTTGATTTCACGGGGTTTGGCATCCAGCAGCCGCCCGGCGCTGTCTTTGGCTTCCTCGGCGTTTTCTTCGGTTTTCAACTCGTCAGAGATGAGGAGAGAGTCATAAAAGTCGCCGCTGTTTTGCGCCCAGCTCGTGCCGTATGTGAAAACGGCGGGCAAAATCATTAATCCGAACAGCCATAATTCTTTTTTCATCATGTTATCCTTGTTGATTTTTCATAAAGAAATTGAACAGTGTTCAAATTTGTTTTAATATAAATCATATTTACAAATATTAAGTTAATATAAGATGACAATTACAAAAGACAATATCCGCAGAATTCTCATCAGCAAAGGGCGTTTGCTGGTGAAAGAAAAAGGTGCAGATTATCTGACCGCCCGCAAACTGGCCGAGGCCTCGGCTTATTCAGTCGGTACGATTTACAACCAATTCGGCACAATGGACAACTTTGTGCTGGAACAGAACAAGCAGACGCTGGACGAACTGGTTCGCTATATGCTGAAAACCCCGAAAGGCGAAAGCTCATATCAAATGCTGAACCGCTATCTGGATGCTTTTGTCGCGTTTGTGCTGGCGAATCGAAATCTGTGGTTCCTGTTGTATAACTTCCACCTGCATGCAGAATATGGCAAACTGCCGAAAGCTTATCTGCGCAAACTGGTTGCGGTAACCAAAATCTGGGAACCCGCATTTGAGAAGGTTTATGCCGGACTGAAAGTCAAAGAGCGGCAGCTGGCGCGCCAGGTGCTGTGGCTGACGCTGTTTTCAATGAGTTCGTTTTTAACGACCAACGCCTTGGACAATTTCAGCAAAATTAACAAGAAAAGTCTGTGCAAACTGCTGCTGAACACATATCTGGCCGGACTGACGGTTTTGAAGTAAAGAGGAGGGCCGATGAACATTTTGTGGCAGGTGTTTTATAAGGTTTCCGCTTTTGTGAACAGTCCGGAGTTTCTGCGGAGCTTTTTTGACAACCGTTTTTATCTGATTCTGCTGGTGATTATTCTGATGCGGTTCAAGTATGCGACTTATTCCAGCATGTGGATGAGTGCGCTGGTGAATATTCCGGGAACTTTTCTGCATGAGTTGATGCATTATCTGGTCGGTTCGCTGCTGAATGCCCGGCCGGTTAATTTTACGATTTTTCCGCAGCGTAATCTGGACGGCGATTATGTGATGGGGAGCGTCGGTTTCAGCAATATCACCTTTTATAATGCGGTTCCTTCGGCGATGGCGCCGCTTCTGCTGCTGCCAATCGCTTTTTACATTAACCGTTATGCTTTGCCGCTGATGGCGCCGACGTTTTTTAACTATATTCTCTATGTGCTGTTACAGACAATTATTATTGAGAATGCCATTCCTTCCGGCGCTGATTTCAAAGTGGCGGGAATGTTTTTAAGGGGGCTTCTGCTGTATGCCGTGCTGGCGATAGCGCTGCTGTTGATGTTGTAAAAAAAAACCTCCCGGTGCGGGAGGTTTTTTGTTTCAGTTCTTTTCCAGAGTACGGACAATTTCTTCGGTGACTTTTTTGGCGTCGCCGTAGAGCATTATCGTATTATCGGCATAGAAAAGCGGGTTTTCCACGCCGGAATAGCCGGTAGCCAGAGAGCGCTTGACGAAGAAGACGGTTTTGGCTTTTTCAACGTCAAGAACCGGCATGCCGTAAATCGGCGAATCGGGATTGGTTTTTGCCTGAGGGTTGGTGACGTCATTGGCACCGATAACATAGGCAACGTCGGCGGTGGCGAATTCGCGGTTGATTTCTTCCAGTTCAAAGACATCGTCGTAAGGAACATTGGCCTCGGCCAGCAGGACGTTCATATGTCCGGGCATGCGGCCGGCAACGGGGTGGATGGCGAACTTGACTTCAACGCCGTATTTGTCATGGAGGTCGGCGGCCATTTCCTTAACAATGTGCTGCGCCTGAGCGACGGCCATGCCGTAACCGGGAACGATGATAACTTTGTTGGCGTTTTCCATGATGAAAGCGGCGTCTTCGGGATTTCCGGCCTTAGCGACTTTTATGATGCCGTCATTTTGTGTCTGTCTGCCGGAGGTTTCGGCACCGAAACCTCCGAGCATAACGCTGGTCAGCGAGCGGTTCATTGCCTTTACCATAATATAAGACAGAATTGCGCCGCTGGCACCCACAATCGAACCGACGATAATCAGCAGAACGTTATTGAGCGAGAAGCCGATGCCGACAGCCGCCCATCCGGAATAAGCATTCAGTACGGAAATGACAACCGGCATGTCGGCGCCGCCAATCGGCAGAACAAGCAGAAAACCGAGGATGATTGCCAGGGCTGCCAAAATATAGAAAAGCTGATGATTGCCGCTCAGGGTAAACATAACGCAAACCGCAATGACGCCCAGTCCCAAAAGCAGGTTCAGCAGCTGCTGTCCGGGGAAAATAACCGCACGGGCCGACATCAGCCCCTGCAGTTTGGCAAAGGCAATAACCGACCCGGAAAAAGCGACGGCGCCGATGAGCAGGCCGAGAGAGGTTTCAAGATAGGTGTCTGCACCGGCCATGATCTCGGCGACGGCGATGAAAACCGAGGACAGACCGCCCAGGCCGTTAAACGCGGCAATCATCTGCGGCAGTGCGGTCATTTTGACTTTCAGAGCGCTCCAGGTTCCGATTATTCCGCCGAGACAGATGACGAGCAGCACCCATTTGTAATCGGAAACCAACGGCGAATACATGGTGACCGAAACGGCGAGAGCCATGCCGAGCATTCCCAACAGATTGCCGCGGCGGGCCGTTTCGGGAGAAGCCAATCCGCGGATTGAAAAAATAAACAAAATGCTGGAGAGCAGATAGGCGAGGGATAAGTATGCGTGTGTCATTATTTGTTCTCCGAATTTTTGATTTTTTTCTTTTTGAACATCAGCAGCATGCGGTGGGAAACGGCAAAACCGCCGAAAATGTTAATTGCAGCGAGAAAAACGGCAATCAGTCCCATTGTTTTGGAATCGTTAAATTCCGAAATGCCTGCCGTAATCAAAGCGCCGACGATGACGATGCCGGAGATGGCGTTGGAAACGCTCATCAACGGCGAATGCAGCGCCGGAGTGACGCCCCAGACGACGAAATAGCCGACAAAGCAGGCTAAAGTCAAAATTGTTAATAAGGTCCAGATGTCCATGTTTTATGCTCCCGTGAATGAAGGGTGAATCATTTTACCGTTATAGCAAAGGCAGGTGCCTTTGATCAGTTCGTCTTCAAAGTTGTAATTGAGGCTCTTTTCCTCCTTGTTATACATTGTATCGAGGAAATTAAGAATGTTTTTGGCATACAGCGGGCTGGCAGAAGCCGGAAGCGAGGCGGCAAGATTAGAATTGCCGATAACGGTAACGCCGTTGATAACGATGGTTTTGCCGTCTTCCGACCCTTCGACGTTGCCGCCGGCGGAAGAAGCCATATCAACTACGACCGCGCCGGCCGGCATGGCGGAAAGCATGGCTTTGGTGATTAACCGCGGTGCCGGCAGTCCGGGAATCAGCGCGGTGGTAACGGCAAAATTGGTTTTGGCCAGTTGTTCGGCGACGGCTTCCTGTTGTTTCTGTTTATATTCGGCCGAAGTTTCGCGGGCATAACCTCCGGCGGTTTCAAAATTTTCATCGGATTTGACTTCAACGAATCTGCCGCCGAGGGATTCGACCTGTTCCTTAACCTGCGGGCGGACGTCGGATGCGAACACCACGGCGCCGAGCCGTTTGGCGGTGGCAATCGCCTGCAATCCGGCAACGCCGGCACCGAGAATTAAAGCTTTGGCCGGGGCGATTGTGCCGGCGGCGGTCATCATCATCGGCACGGCTGAGGGCAGTTTGTCAACTGCTTCGATGACGGCTTTATAACCGGCTAGGTTGCTCTGGGAAGACAGAATGTCCATGCTTTGGGCGCGGGAGATGCGCGGCATCAATTCCAGGGCGAAACAGGTCAATCCCAGGTGGGCAAAGGTTTCGATCCGGCCGCGATGTGTAAGAGCCTGAAAGTTGGCAAAAACGGCGGTCCCGGCTTTGAGAAAGCCGTCCTCTTCAGCTTCCGGCGCCCATATTTTGAGGATAATGTCAGCTTTTTTGTAAGTGTCGGCCGCATTTTTTTTGATTTCGGCTCCGGCATTGAGATAGTCCCGGTCGCTGAAGCCGGAAGCTTCGCCGGCGCCGCTTTGTACCTGAACGTCAAGCCCCATGAATTTGTATTTTTGAACGATGTCCGGTGTGGCGGCAACCCGTGTTTCTCCGGGTTTTATCTCTTTGGGAACGGCTATCAGCATAATTTATCCTCCGGCTGAAATTTAAAGTTTTTAAGATAAGGATAATATAGTAAGTTTAGGGAGCGTTAACAACGGAAAATTTACGGATATGAAAATATTAGCGGATTTATTTATGACTTTTTTCAAAATAGGCCTGTTTACCTTTGGCGGCGGCTATGCGATGATTCCGCTGCTGCAGGCGGAACTGGTGCGGAAAAAGAAATGGAGCAGTGATGAAGAACTGATGGATTATTATTGCATCGGCCAATCGACTCCGGGGATTATTGCCATTAACGTAGCCACTTTCATCGGCTATAAAAGAGCGCGGAGCACGGGCGCCGTTGTGGCTACGCTGGGAATGGTTTCGCCTTCGCTGATTATCATTATGTCGCTGGCGCATGTACTTAATTTGTATATGGACAATCCGTATGTTGCTCATGCTTTTGCCGGTATTCGTATTGTGGTTGCGGCATTAATTGCAGAAGCCGTTTTCAGCCTTTGGAAAAAGGCGGTACGGCGGAAAACGGACTGGGCGGTTTTTTTGCTGGCTTTGGCTGCGCTGCTGGCTTTTAACCTGTCGCCGATTGTTATTGTACTTTTGGCGGCGGCTGTCGGTTTGGCGCAATATCGGCAGGAGAGACATAAATGATTTACTGGCTGTTGTTTTACGAGTTTTTTAAAATCGGTTTGTTTGCCATTGGCGGCGGTTTGGTTACGGTGCCTTTTTTGTTTGATTTGACGGCGCGTTATGACTGGTTTACGACGCAGGAACTGGCGGATATGATTGCCGTTTCCGAATCAACGCCCGGACCGTTGGGGGTTAATATGGCAACTTATGTCGGCTATTCGACAGCCGGCATCGGGGGCGCCTTGGCCGCAACCGTCGGTTTGGTGGCTCCTTCGGTTATTATTATTGTAATGATAGCCAAATTGTTGCGCCGTTTCGGGAGTTCGTCCTGTTTGCAGGACTTGTTGGGCGGGGTTCGTCCGGCGGTGCTGGCGCTTATTTTGTTTGCAGGAATAGCCATTGCCAAGCTGGCATGGGTGAGCTGGGAAAATGCGCTTATCGGTCTGGCTTTTCTGGCGGCGATACATTGGGTTAAAGGGCACCCGATTGTTTATATTTGCCTGGGAGCGATTGTCGGTTTGGTGTTGAGGTTGTAAAAAAAAGCCCCTCTTTTGAGGGGCTTTTTTTTACATGTCTAATGCTTTGCGGTAGGTTTCCAAAAGGATTTCCTGTTCGTCGCGGTCAGCGGCGTTCATTTTGCGCAATTTGAGAATCGTCCGCATGATTTTAACGTCAAATCCGGCGCCTTTCGCTTCGGCAAAAATATCGCGGATATCTGATGCGATTGCCGCTTTTTCTTCTTCAAGGCGTTCAATTCTTTCAATCAGGGAACGCAGTCTATCTACGGCAATGCCGCCAACTTCAGTCATGTTTATCACTCCTTGTTTTTAAAAACCGTTGAGATATGTTTGCGCAGACTTTAGCAAAGCCTGAGCTTTTTGACAAGTAATAAATTCGTCTGACAAACGGTTTAAATAAATAGCTTATTAATATATTTGTTGTTATATTACCGCTCAGAAAAGGTTTAACCATAAGGATATAATAATATGCCACAGAAAACTCGTACGAAAATTTTAGCGACTATCGGGCCGTCTACCGCGACCCGGGAAAAAATCGAACAGTTAATTGATGCCGGAGCGGATGCTTTTCGTTTCAATTTCAGCCACGGAACGCATGCCGAGCACAAAGAGCGCTACAATATTGTACGGAAGTTGGCGAAAGAGAAAAATCTGCATATTACGATTGTGGCGGACATGCAGGGGCCAAAGCTTCGCGTCGGTTTGTTTAAGAATGATAAAATCGAATTGAAAAACGGCCAGAAATTCGTGTTGGACATGGACAGTACGCCGGGTGACGAGACCCGTGTCAATTTGCCGCATAAAGAGATTTTTGCCGCATTGAAACCTGGTGACGATTTGTTGCTGAATGACGGGAATATCCGGCTTCATGTCGAAGATTGCGACGACTCGCATGCCGTTACCACCGTGGTGGTCGGCGGGCCTTTGTCCAGCCATAAGGGGGTTAATCTGCCGAATATCAAACTGCCGATTTCGGCAATTACCGAGAAAGACCGCGACGATATTGAATTTGCGCTTAAGCTTGGCGTGGATTGGATCAGCCTGTCGTTTGTTCAGCAGGCGGAAGACGTGCGCGAAGCACGCAGCCTGATTAATGGACGGGCCTGGATTGTTTCCAAGCTGGAAAAGCCGAGTGCGATTGAGGAACTGGACGATATTATCCAACTGTCGGACGCTATTATGGTTGCCCGCGGCGATTTGGGCGTTGAATGTCCGATTCAGACGGTTCCGGTTATGCAGAAAAAGATTGTTGCCGCCTGCCGCAAATATGGTCGTCCGGTAATTATTGCCACGCAGATGCTGGAATCGATGATTAAAGCGCCGACTCCGACCCGGGCAGAAGTTTCCGATGTGGCGACCGCGGTTTATGACGGTGCCGATACGGTTATGCTTTCGGCAGAGACAGCTGCCGGCGATTTTCCGGTTGAAGCGGTTCAGATGATGAACAATATCATTCAGCAGGTTGAGGCCGATCCGCTGTTTTATACGCTGATGCAGTCTTCCCGTTTGAAGCCCTGCTGTGCCGGAGAAGCCGATTCCATTACTTTTGCCGCCAGTGAAGTGTCAAATGTTTTGAAAAAAGTTGCGGCAATCGTTACTTATACGTCTTCCGGTCTGACAACGTTTTTGACGGCTCGTGAGCGTCCGAATCTGCCGATTTTGGCAATTACGCCGGATTTGGAAGTTGCCCGCCGCATGGGAATTGTCTGGGGGGCCAAGAGCTTTGTCAATAAAGAGGGCTTTAAGAGCTTTGACAAGATTGAAGATATTGCCAAAAAGATAGCGGTTGAAAACGGATTTGCCAAACCGGGGCAGCATATTATTATTACCGCCGGTTTTCCGCTCGGCAAGAAGGGGCGGACGAATATGCTGCATACAGTCTACATCCCGGAATAAATTTGCAAAAGGCCTGTCATGCTTGTGATTTTTTCACTCGTGTAACTAGATGTACACGTCGTTCAAAAATTACTTCGCAGCACAGGCCTTTATCAAATTTACGGTTTAATTTTCTGATTCTTTGATATAACAAAAAACCCGCTTGAAAACTGCGGGTTTTTTAATAAAACAAAATCAAACTTATCAATATTAACCTTGGCGAGCTTTGAGCTTCGGGTTCTTTTTATTGATGACATATACGCGGCCTTTGCGACGAACGACCTTGCAATCTTTATCGCGTACTTTCTTTGATTTTAAAGAACTGTAGACTTTCATTTTTATTTCCTTATACGATATGTTTGCCCGCAACATATTCTAAAACATAAGCTTTGTCAACTCTATTTTTAGAAACTTGGTAAAAAAGTAAGACACTGTTTGCCTTTCGGCAAAAAGTTTTTATAATCAGGGCTGTAAGTTAAGGTGAAAAATGAAAAAGATTGTTCTTGCTGTTTTAGTTTTGTTGTTAAATGCCGCAACGGCGCGCTCAGCCGAACCGTATCTGGAAGAGGTGAAGGCTTTGGGGATTGTCTCCGGGCAGGGGCTGGCTTGCGGAGCATCCAAATTTGACACTTTTGAAATGCTGGCGAGGGCGATTTTGATTACCAAGGCTTCTTCCGACCGTCAGCAGGCGGAGGGTATGCGGGTCTATAACGAAGCCAAAGCCGATGCTTATATTTCCAAACAGATGGACGGTTTTTTCGAATGTGCGCAGATTAACCGCCGGTTCGACAACCAGCTGATTTTCAGGGCGACGCTTTATGCCGACGGAACCATTAAAATGCCTGACGGACAGATTTTTACGCCGCGCAACCCTTATGACGCGACTCTGGTTTATAAAAAAGGCGATAACGGACGCAGCGAGGCGGAGAGAATTTATAAAAAACGGGCAAATCGACGGGTTCCGGCAGGTGCTTTGCAGTTCAGAACCGACAGTGCTCCGGTTTCCAATCCGGATTATGTGCCCGGGCAGTCTGCTCCGGCGATTATTGAACCGGCAGGCTTTGCCGGCGTTGAGCTGCAGCAGGTGAATGCACCTGCAGAAAGTTCCGTTTCTTCGTCCGGTTCTTCTTATTCGGGCGAGAGTTCAATCGGGCATATTAAGCGCTCTTATTAATAAAGATTGCAACTTGCGCTTTTTCCGTTATACTCACCGACAACACAACAATTACATTTATATGGAGCAAGATAATAAAATGGCCGCATATCAATACGTCTATGTCATGCAAAATTTAACCAAAGTTTTTCCGGGCGGAAAAGAACTGTTTAAGGGAATTACGCTGTCGTTTCTGCCGGGAGCCAAAATCGGCGTGCTCGGCGTTAACGGTGCCGGTAAGTCAACTTTGTTAAAGATTATGGCCGGGGTGGACAAGGAATTTAACGGCGAGGCCTGGGCCGCCGAGGGTGTCAAGGTTGGCTATCTGGAACAGGAGCCGAAACTTGATCCGAATAAAAACGTGATGGAAAATATTATGGACGGTTTGGGTGAAACCCGTGACCTGCTGAAGAAATTTGAAGAAGTTTCCGCCCGCTTTGCCGAGCCGATGAGCGATGAGGAAATGAACGACCTTATCAATGAACAGGCCGAACTGCAGGAAAAAATCGATGCCTGCAACGGTTGGGATTTGGAACGCACGATTGAAATTGCCATGGATGCACTGCGCTGTCCGCCGGCTGATGCCGATGTGACCAAACTTTCCGGCGGCGAAAAACGCCGGGTGGCGCTGTGTCGTTTGCTTTTGCAGAAACCGGACATGTTGCTGCTTGACGAGCCGACCAACCATTTGGATGCCGAATCGGTGGCTTGGCTGGAACAGCATCTTAAAGATTACAGCGGAACGGTGGTTATGGTGACTCATGACCGTTATTTCCTCGATAATGTTACCGGGTGGATTTTGGAACTGGACCGCGGTCAGGGGATTCCTTATGAAGGCAATTACAGTTCCTGGCTGGAACAAAAACAGAAACGCCTGGAGCAGGAATCTCGCGAGGAAACTTCCCGTCAGCGGACTTTGGCCAATGAGCTGGAATGGATCCGTAAAAATCCGAAAGCCCGCCAGGCCAAGTCAAAAGCGCGTATCAATGCTTATGAAGAACTGTTGGCCGAATCAGGCAAGGAGAAGATTACGCAGGCGCATATTTCTATTCCGATGACGGATCGTCTGGGCGATTTGGTGGTTGAAGCCAACGGCATTTCCAAAGGTTACGGCGACCGGTTGTTGATTGACAATCTGTCGTTTAAGGTTCCGAAGGGGGCGATTGTCGGTATTATCGGGCCTAACGGTGCCGGTAAGACGACACTGTTTCGTATGATTACCGGGCAGGAAAAGCCTGATGCCGGCGAAATCAGAATCGGTGAAACGGTTGATTTGGGCTATGTTGACCAGTCTCGTGAAGAGCTTGATCCGAACAAAACCGTGTGGGAGGAAATTTCAGACGGGCTGGATATTATTGAGCTGGGCAAAAAGCAGATGCCGTCGCGCGCTTATGTCGGGCAGTTTAACTTTAAAGGCACCGACCAGCAGAAAAAAGTCGGGCAGCTTTCCGGCGGCGAACGCAACCGTGTTCATTTGGCGAAGATGTTGCGCAAAGGCGCCAATGTTATTCTGCTTGACGAGCCGACCAATGATTTGGATGTTGATACGCTGCGTTCTCTTGAAGAAGGCATTATGGAATATCCCGGCTGTGTTTTCGTGACATCGCACGACCGCTGGTTTCTTGACCGTTTGGCTACGCATATTCTGGCTTATGAAGGAGACAGCCAAGTCGTTTGGTTTGAAGGCAACTTTGAAGAATATGAAAAAGACAAACGCCGCCGTCTCGGTGATGAGGCCGTGCAGCCGCATCGGGTGCGTTACAAAAAACTCGCATAAGGTTCAGATGCCGGATGCGGCAACAGTCATAAAAGAAGCACCTCCGAGAGGGGGTGTTTTTTTATATCTGAAATATCTATAAT
>ERZ1106941.31-NODE-31-length-192951-cov-13.759658_pt1 | contig 192951 bp, 187 predicted proteins | sample MGYA00403670_ERZ1106941 | MGnify/ENA primary metagenome ERZ1106941 (study PRJEB35170, sample SAMEA104062400) | human gut metagenome | biome: human gut; feature: human-associated habitat; material: faeces | place: Denmark | collected 2012-06-04 ...
TTGATAGCGTAAAGAAGACACTTAGCAAGGTTTGCACGAGCTCCGAAGAACTGCATCTCCTTACCAGTCTGTGTAGCTGATACACAGCAGCAGATTGAGTAATCATCGCCCCAGATTGGCTTCATTACATCATCGTTCTCATACTGGATTGAGCTTGTTCTTACAGAGATCTTAGCAGCATACTTCTTGAATGTATCCTGAAGAGCTGATGAGTAAAGAACTGTAAGGTTTGGCTCTGGAGCTGGTCCCATGTTCTCAAGTGTATGAAGGAATCTGTAATCGTTCTTTGTAACCATTGAACGTCCGTCAACACCGATACCACCAACCTCAAGAGTAGCCCATACAGGATCTCCTGAGAACAGCTCGTTGTATGACTTAATTCTTGCGAACTTAACCATACGAAGCTTCATTGTGAAATGATCGATAAGCTCCTGAGCCTCAGCCTCTGTAAGCTTACCAGCCTTAATATCTCTCTCAATATAGATATCAAGGAATGTAGATACACGTCCAACTGACATAGCTGCACCGTTCTGAGTCTTGATAGCTGCAAGGTATCCGAAGTATAACCACTGAACAGCCTCTTTAGCGTTTGAAGCTGGCTTTGAAATATCATATCCGTATGACTGAGCCATAACCTTCATCTCTTTGAGACGCTTGATCTGCTCTGCAAGCTCTTCTCTCTGACGGATGACATCATCAAACATGTTGCCATCGCCACAGTTAGCCTTATCCTCTTCCTTCCAAGCGATAAGCTGATCAATACCGTAAAGAGCAACTCTTCTGTAGTCACCTACGATACGTCCACGACCATATGTGTCAGGAAGTCCTGTTACGATATGTGTATGACGAGCTGCCATCATCTCTGGTGTGTAAGCATCAAATACTGCCTGGTTGTGTGTCTTGTGATACTCAGTGAAGATCTTGTGGAAGTTCTCGTTTGGAGTATATCCATACATCTGAAGAGCTTCCTCAGCCATCTTGATACCACCATAAGGCATAAATGCTCTCTTAAGTGGCTCATCTGTCTGAAGACCTACAATCTGCTCAAGATCCTTTGTCTCTGGATCAATGTAGCCTGGGCCATAAGATGTGATGCTTGATACAACATCAGCATCCTCCTTTAAAACTCCACCGTTATCTCTCTCAGCCTTCTGAAGTGCCTGAAGCTTATCCCAAAGCTTGTTAGTAGCATCTGTTGGGGCTGCAAGGAAACTCTCGTCTCCATCGTACTGTGTGTAGTTGTTCTGGATGAAGTCTCTTACATTACACTCTTCCTTCCAGAGTCTACCTGTGAATGATTCCCATTCCTGGTTCTGTAACATGATAAAATTTCTCCTTTCAGTGTTTTAATATGTGAAAATGTGACACACTATTTACTTATTATACAGAATAATCTTCTATAATTCAATAATGCTTATCACATTCCTTGCTTTTCATTTGTAAGTATATTATACTTTACTCATAAATTCGGTTGTTATAACCACGTAATGAAGATTTAAACAACTTTTTTTGAAAAAATTTGAGAAAATATATGAATAATATATATTGTGTATGGACAAGGGATAATTTATTACACATATACAATATACTGTGTTTTGAAAAAATATACATTCTATAGCTGAAAGCCTGATCGCACCCCTGCATCATGACATCTTGTCACTATAATATACTACGCTGCAGACTGCTGCTCTGCATAGAAATAAATAATAAGATGGAGGTTATGTATGAAACTTAAAATTCCTCAATATCAATTGTCTGAAGTACTCAACATGATGGCATTCAAAGGAATCTCGGAAGCCGATATCAAAACCATGATGGATCTCAGGATCCTGCGCGAACACTATTACAGATACAACTCCACTATATTCAAAGCCGGCGAGATAACCGAGGAGCTTGGAATAGTCATCAAAGGCCGGGTGATTGTTGAGAATGTTGACTACTGGGGCTCCAAAAGTATCCTGAGTTCAGCACTTCCGGGAAAGGTGTTCGGTGAAACATACGCCCTGTCCGGACACAAACTCATGATCGACGCAAGAGCAACAGAGCCTACTATCGTATTCCTGCTCAACGCACAGGATATCATGTCCGGCAAATACAACAGTTATCCGTGGCATCTGCAAATGCTGAAGAATCTTCTTCTCCTATCATCGAGAAGAAGTCTCACACTCTCTCTTCATATCTTCTATATAAAGCCAAAGAAGATACGTGAGCGTGTCAGCTATTATCTCTCAGGACTTGCCAGCTCTCTTGGTACAACTGAGTTCGATATCCCATTTAACAGGGAACAGTTTGCCGACTACCTGAATGTCGACAGAACCGCACTGTCAAAGGAGCTGTCCAACATGCAGAGTGAAGGACTTATAGAGTTCAAAAAGAATCATTTCAAACTGTTGGAGCTTGACCACGAGGAATTGACATAATACTACTATTCTGAATCCAGTACAAGTCTATCTTATGGTTACCGGGTGCGGAATTGTAAAATGCCAGCACCCGGTAACTGAAATTATATCTAAGAGAATCATGAATTCAATATCTTCATAAACTCCTCGCCTGTGATCGTCTCCTTCTGATACAGATAATTGGAAAGCTCATCAAGCTTCGCTCTGTTCTCGAGGATAATGGTTGCCGCCTTCTCATGCTGCTTTCTTATAAGCTCCACAACCTTCTTGTCTATGAGTGTCTGCGTCTCTGCCGAGCACGAAAGTGATGAATCACCGCCAAGGTATTTGTTAGTTTCTACCTCCATGGCTACCATATCAAAATCTTTGCTCATTCCGTATTTGGTGATCATAGCTCTTGCAAGCTTTGTTGCCTGTTCTATATCGTTGGAGGCTCCCGTTGTAATAGATCCAAATACTATCTCCTCCGCAGCTCTTCCGCCTGTGAGTGTCGCTATCTTATTCTCAATCTCTTCCTTGGTCATAAGGTAATGGTTGCCCTCATCGACCTGCATGGTGTAACCAAGGGCTCCTGAAGTTCTAGGAACTATGGTTATCTTCTGGACTGGCGCCGAATCAGTCTGCTTGGCAGCTACAAGCGCATGTCCGATCTCATGGTATGACACGACAAGCTTCTCCTTGTCTGTAAGTATCGCATTCTTTCTCTGGTAACCTGCAATTACGACCTCTATGCTCTCTTCCATATCGGCCTGTGTCACGAAGCCTCTGCCGGCTCTGACAGCCCTGAGCGCCGCCTCATTTACAATATTTGCGAGCTCGGCACCTGATGCACCTGATGCCATTCTGGCTATCTTATTGAAGTCTACATTGTCTCCTATCTTGACCTTCTTGGCGTGAACCTTAAGTATATCCTCACGTCCCTTAAGATCCGGAAGTTCCACAGGTACTCGTCTGTCAAATCTTCCCGGTCTGAGCAGTGCAGGATCAAGTGAATCCGGTCTGTTGGTTGCTGCAAGGATGATGACACCATTGTTACCCTCGAATCCATCCATCTCGGTGAGGAGCTGGTTAAGTGTCTGCTCACGCTCGTCATTGCCTCCTATCTGTCCGTCTCTCTTCTTACCTATGGCATCTATCTCATCGATGAACACTATACATGGAGCCTTTTCCTTTGCCTGCTGAAACAGATCTCTCACCTTTGAGGCTCCCATACCTACGAACATCTCAACGAATTCTGAACCGGACATTGAGAAAAATGGTACATTTGCCTCTCCGGCTACAGCCTTGGCAAGCATGGTCTTACCTGTTCCCGGAGGACCCACAAGAAGAATACCCTTCGGCATGGAAGCGCCGATCTCCTTGTACTTTCCAGGATTGTGAAGATACTCAACTATCTCAGCCAGATTCTCCTTTGCCTCATCCTCTCCGGCGACATCTGTAAACTTTATTCCCTCTGTAGAATTAACATATATCTTCGCATTGCTCTTGCCCATTCCAAACATCATGGAATTCTTGCCGCCCCCGGCGTGCTTCATCATCTGATTGGCAAGCATTCTTCCAAGTAATGTGAATATAAGTATAGGCACGATCCAACTGAGTATAAAGCTGAGTATCGGTGATGTCTGCTTGATCTCCTGACCTGAGAACTTGGCTCCCGACTTGTAAAGTCTCTCGGTTAAGTTCTCATCACTCACCATAGCAGTCTTGTACACCTTCTTGTCATCCTTGCCTGTGAAATAGATGACATTTGACTGGGTCTCAATATCTACCTCGTCGATCTTCTTGTCCTCTGTCATGGATATGAATGTACCGTAATCCACATCCTCTATACTTCTCTCAGTAAACCAGGGAACAACTATAATATTAAGAAGCATGATTACTGCGAGCACGATCAGATAATAAAATATCAGCGGCTTTTTGGGCTGTTTTACTTCCTTCATATAAAAATCCTCCTTGTAATATTTTTTAGGATATATATGTCTGACACAATACAAAAACGCCATTATCATATATATTATTCTAACCTTATATCACAAGGAGGATTTATTCAATTAATTATTTCTAAAATTTGTATAACTCTTTTGAAAATATAGACAAAATTATAAATATTGCTTACAGTACAGCCATGTGGGCAGCTTCGGGCTGATCAGTCAGCACCTCCATTAACCATTCTCATGGATTTCAGCATCACATTCTGATGCCTAAAGAACAATTATTATATATCTGATATCTATTCAACACTCTTATAAGTTAACCAATACCCATTATCTATTAACCGGTGACTATTAACAGTTCAAGCCCGCCTTCCTTAAAGAAGAATACCATTTGGGTTCTTGTACAGGGATCGAACCTGTATTCATGCTGTTGCAGAGCATTGTCTTACCATTTGACCAACAAGATAATTTTGGCGCGATTAGAAGGAGTCGAACCCTCGCGGCAAATATTTTTTGCCCTATGACTGTTTAGCCATTCCCTTAAACCACTTGGGTATAAACGCTTAAGTACACACTTATCGCCGTGTGCTGCGGACTGAATAGAAGCTATTCGTACTGCAAGCAATACTTATGAAGAATTTACCTGCCTGTTCTGAAATATCAGAACTCTACATATGTTGTCGCGTTCGATATTCTTATAGCGCTCTCAAGATTAGCTTTAAGCTCATCCTGTCTGCCCTGTAAGTCTCCAACAACCTTTTCAGCGTCAATTGGATCCACCATGCTGTATACAAGATTATCGCAGTAGGCAGATATGCTTTTCAGACTGTCGTCACTGAGAACCTTCTTATCACTTGAAGCAAGCGCTGTACTCATGGCCTCCTTCTGTCTGTCGGCATTCTCCTGTGACTTATTGATAGCCATCTTGGCCTTGGTGAAATCGTTATTTATCTTTCTGATAAGAGCGTCATCAAAGTTAGTATTTGAGAAACTTCTTCCAAGTAAAGTCTTTCTGAGATTGATTGCCGCTGCCCTCGTCATGGTCACCCCTGCCACCTCTATATCCGTAGTGGCATTTGCAAGCAGGATCGCTGCATCAAGCCTGTTGTATCTGCTTATGAGATCCCTTATACTCTGAAGATCCGCCCTCGCCTCGTCATCAAACTCCTGCACGCTCTTCTTACCACCGATAATGACATCATCTGATGTCTTTTTCACTGTCACAAAACTGGCTCTGTCTATGGCATCATTGATTTTCTTTATCAGAAGGTCTCTCTCATCCAAAGCTCTTGTCACTATCATTTTCTCCATAATATTCGTATCCTCCTTATTTTAATAATTACATTTATATGTTATCCCCTTTTATTTCAGGTGATTTTTAACATCTGGCTCTTCAAATATGATCTGTTCATCACGATATTTGCTATCTCTAACGAACTAATTCCATACCACAGGCACCATATCATAATATATAAGTCTGTGCTTCGTATCCACGTACATATCCTCGTGATAATGTCCGAAGTACCACATGGAATATTCAAGTTTTCCTTCAAGTTCCTCAAAGAAATCCGTCAGTATATTCTGAGCGTACAATTCATGCAGGCGTCCCTGCATCCTCTTTATATCTTCAAGCTTCAGCTGTATAGTGTTTGATGCGCAATGGGTTATGACATAGTCGACCTTGTAATCACAGCTCTCAAGATTTACCCTTGCTTCCTCTATCTCTGTATCTGTCGGAAGCTCCTGTTTCCACCATGATGTGTTCAATATTCTGAACGGTCTGCCACTCCCCATTGCCAAATTATATTTATGCTCGAACAAAGGATCATCCTTATCAAGCACGCCACCGCTTATATCGTGGCTCTGTGCTCCTCCGAACGTAAAATATCTTTTTCCCTCTATATCGAATACCTGTCCGCGCTCAAGAAGTATCACCTTATCACGGACTATATGCCGCACTTTGCCACCATGCCACTTCTCCACCGGGTATTCATCTATCATATTGTAATTCTCATGATTTCCCTGAACCCATAGAAGTGTAAATGACTGCTTTGCAAAGAATTCACAGTCCTGTTCAAAGGACTCTCCTTTTGCCCAGAGCAAACCAAGATCCCCGCATACGATCACTGTATCATTTTCAGTTAGATCCGGGCAGCAGGAAAATCCTCCTGACATAAATCTCCCAAACCTCCCGTGACAGTCGCCTGTAATATAAATCATTTCAAAATCACACCTTTATTTAATTGCCTTGTAATCCGGCTCATCCGGCAGACTTATGTTCGCCTTTGCATACTCAAGTCTTCTCTCGTACCAGTTTGTTTTTTACAATGAACTTAATACGCTATTAAACACTCTGTAATTGGAATCGTCGCTTGGTCTGCAATACACAGCAAACTCGATATTCTTAAATGCGTACATATAATCCCTCACCACATTTGCCGCAGCAGTTGCCACGACCTGCGGTTCGTTACAGAATGCTCCGCAACCAAACGCCCCGAGTATTACTGTGTCTGCATGATTCATAACCGCGCTGTCAAGTATTCTTCTGAGTCTTTTCTCATGGATGACCTGAAGTTCTCTATCGCTCAATGTCACCGCTCTCGTTCCATCTCCGGAATTATATCTATTGCTGGGGGTTTCCCTGAGATTTGGCGCCGCACATGTGATCACGTCAACTATATACCAGTCATCACGCTCCATTAATTCCGGACGATCTGTATCAGTCTTAAACACAACGATATCCGGAGTGTATATGATGTCATCGTTATGTATCGGATCATGTGCCGCTCTGTGCGGTGTGTAGAACATCCCCCACATATCAGGGGTGTTCAGACAGAAATATAGATTGGAACATCTGCAGAGACATTCCTCCTGCGCCCCCGCACCATTCACAACTCCTCCGCCTGGATTTGTCGCTGATGCAAAGTTATGAACTGCTACGTGATTCCCTTTATAGGCCTTTGCCGCCTCATAGGTTCTCTTCTTTGAGACAACCACATTTGCCTTTTTGTAAATATTCAGTTCAGGCGTTGGTACAACCTCCGCCTCTGCTATAAAGCGCTGATTTGCCACCGATATCTTTGTGACAGCTGAAAGTTCTGCATCCGTCTTGCACATGCGCTCTGTATCCTGAAATATACTTCTGTTCATCTCTCTGCGATCCATATTATTTACACCCCTTTGATATTATGCTATTACATTACTCTATTATCCTGTTAGTTTTTTAACCTGCTATTCCAATACTCTCTGTTTTTACTGCTCTCCAATATATATAAAATGGTCAACATACTCTCTTTCCTCGCCCTTGAATATCGGTATATCATTGTCTATCATCCATCCTCTGGAATTTTCGTTGCTGCTGTCTCCTGTACATGACGGGACTTCATCTGCCTGTCCCCTGATGCAGCAGCTTCCCCTCTTGCATGTCACCGAAAAGTCATTCCAGTTTATATTCTTCTCAAGCATCAGCATATCCTGTATATCACTGGTGGACTTACCATGCATCTGCTTCTGTGAGAAATTGGCATGACCAACCATCTGTATCGAATTGCGGGATGCGTCGAGCTGCCTCCAATATATGAGATTCGTCACCTCTTCCTTCGGTATATTGAAGCATCTTGAATCAAACATCGCCCCAGTCTCACAGGCCTTATCAAGGACTTTGACATATTGGGGATCCTCCGTACCCTCTTCTTTAACCTCCTGCACCAGTCTGGCAAATACCTGATTGAACCTCATCGTGGCCATGGAGGCGGATACGGAGCAAAGCTTCTGTACCTCGTAATCAAACCACGCCGAAGAGTTGATCTTTTCATAATCCACAAGTATGAGCGTGATCTCATCCGACTGGGTATATCCAAGCACACATCCCTGAATATTCTCACACAGGTATTTCATGGTCTCCTGCATAGCTCTCATAAAAACCGAATCAAACGGTCTCTTAAAATTCCTTGTATATGTATGAAATGCCTTACCATCTATTCGTATCGCAACCGGACAACGTCTCATAAGCTTTGTCTTCGGTATCTGCTCATAAAAATTCTTCATTCTGGTACCTATATCATCTCGAAGTCTTGCCACACTGCCACTTCCTTTCTTCCAAATCTTTCATATATTTCAAGTCGTTCATATCTTTCAAATCTTCCGCATATTCATTTATTGATATGCCCTAGTTTATATCACATCCGGCTGATTGGCTATAAACCCGTAGTTTAAAAATCTAAATGTTCCTCTTTACGCTTATAGCCGTGTATCAAATTTTCCATTCTTTTCTGAATATCTCTATCCCAACCTTCATACACATCTTTCCGGCATAGTCTCCCGCCTTCTGAATGATTTCGGGTTCTTCTTTCAGGCAGTCTTCATAAATTCTCTTTGGAAGATTCTTATAAATAATCTGCAAATCCTTCCTCTCAATTTTTTCGGGAATTATTCCTTCATCCACAAGCTTATTTACTATTTTCCGCACCCTGGCCTCGGTGACGATCATTCGAGCATATCTTTCTGCCTCATCCATGTCTGCTTTTCTCTGTGAATCATCCCTTTTCCTCATATTCTGCCTGCGGTTATCCACCTTTATCTCATAAAATTCTGGATTTACATACTTCAAAACATGTGGCTCACGTCCCTCCAAAAGAGCTGTCTGATCCTTTATGACAATTCCCTCCTGCTTTTTTCCATAGGCGGGATCATTTGCAAACTGTTTACAGTAATCCCAGCTTATAAATTTCCCATAATAGAGTTCATGTACATATGGAATGTCACATTCATCTGCAATAGATTTCACAGAGTCCTGAGGCAGCCACTGATCAGCATCTCCATCGAATATGCTGAACAGATAAAATTTGTCATAGTTATCTTTTTCATATATCACCGTATGTTTCACAAGCCACTCTCCGAAAAATATGTAATGTGGATACCTTGCAAATGGTTCCTTGTCCATTTTCTGAACGTATTCCCAGAAACCTCTTAAGTTCTGGTCCTTACTCAGCTCATTATTGCGGCTGAACGCTCTGAGAACATCCTCTTTTTCGTCATACCGTATACTTGCATTGGCCCCATCCATTTTTTCCGTGATACTGATGATATCTCCAACCTGAAATGCCCCTGTGTTTACCGGGAGTGTGATGTCATCGAGCACTGTTTCTCTTTCCCTTACCACCTGGATATCTATATATTTCTTCACAATCAACCTCCAAATTTTTGACATTTAACAGATCTGCTTGCAACGCATTATAGCTAGTGTTTCTGCCGTTTTCAACGCATTTCAAGCAACTTCTGCATTTTCAGCCAAACGCTGATTTTCAGCCATTTGTGGGCATTTTCAGGGATAAAAAAATTTGTTACCCCTGCACAAAACTTAAGCTGGAACATAAGGTAAATTTCTACCCCATAGACAAATAAAATGTAGAACATAAGATAACCGATTTTACCCCATGCACAAAAACGGACAAGAAAACGACATGCCCGAAGCTTCCCAGGCACATAATGAATTGTTTCCCCAAGGTTGAGATTTTTTAACAAATGTGATATGTTTTAGATTTGCGTATAAAAAATCCCTGCCGTATCATATTTCCGGCAGGGATTTTCATTTATTTTTGACTACTTCTATTCTATTATTCTATCTCCACAACGCCTGTATCCAGGAAGAATTTGCCAGTGCTCACACTATATTCATACTCCGAATCTTCTTTATCTACATATGAACTGTGCATCCTACCAGTCACATCCGCATAGGACACGATCACATACTGCCAGTCACAGTCAAACTTTATTGTATCTGGTATATCCCCAACATCATAGGTTTTGGCATCCAGCTCTTTATTATCCTTAGACATGGCTGTAAATGTATACTTTTCTCCCGCACGTTCAAACTTCCATTCCACATGTATAGTCATCTCATTTTCATCACCTGACGAACTTTCACTACCCGAGAACGAAGTCGTCTTATACGACTCTTTTACATCCATTGCACCTGAGCCATTCTCTGCAGTCTGATCCGTGACCGCACACCCCATTGAGCTGCCACTCGTTATATAATATGTTCCATCTGTTTTCTCATATACCTTATTGAGGATTATTCCCACATCACCATCTGAGTCTGCATAGCTATCCTTATTGTCCAGATCATAGTACACACATCCGTTCACTGTCCGGCTTCTGGTGACACTTCCATCTGCATTCACATTATACCCAACATTGTTTGTTCCAACACTTATACCATCAGATACCAGAGTCTCGTACATATCTTCCCCCTCGCCTGATCTGGCATAGATCATATAACATCCGTCAACATCAATATCTTCATCTGTTATCTTAAGTGTACCTGCATCAATATCGATTTCGCACGGAACATCGGTAACTGTCCCAAGCCTTTCTGTTGTTACAAATACTCCAACCAGAGAATCTTTTTCATCAGTTTCAGTCATTTCCTTATCCGCAAGCGAGCAGCCTGAGAGCATACATATTCCAAGCATTCCAATAATACCCACAGCGGCCAGATTGCTCTTTCGTATCACTCTATGTGTCTCACCTGATTTCCTGTCTGTTTTCTTACCCCTGATAACTTTCATCACAGCTCCCGCCTCCTTAGTCTTCTTCTATAAGTTCACCATCAAATGTCAATATGTCTCCAACATCGCAGTGCAGGTAATAGCATATCTTGTTGATCGTGGTAAACCGCACACCCTTTGCTTTCCCGCTTCTGAGAACCGACAGATTTGCCTCTGTTATCCCCACTAGTTTGCAAAGTTCCTTCGATGTCATATTATTCTCTTTTAAAACCCTGTCCAGAGTTACTTTGATCGCCATCCCTACACGTCACCTCAAATTCTATATATATGAATCATTTTCTTCTTTTATCGCTTTTGTCTTAGCAAGGTTTCTGACACCCATATACACAACGACGAGTATTATCAGCTCATATAATGGAAGTGATATCTTGAAATCTGCATTTGAAAGAGTCGTCATGATAAAAAGCTGAAGCACATTCTTCGAGAGTTCAAGAATCACCATGACTGATATTGCACTCTTGCTCGTCTTTGAAAGTCTCTCTGCCATATGGATTGTTTCATCCGAATACTCATTTTCTATTATGCTGTTGCAAAGCCTGTATCCCCTGATCAGAACCCATATGACAAGAGCAGCATTTACAAGCTGGAAAATAAACAGGATCACTGCCCATCCGGCATCACCAGGCATAGCACCGGCATTTGTCCGATTTGTTCTGACAAGCTCCGGCAGTGACACACAGACAATCACAAAAGCTGTGAATACCACTATCACACATATTATCTTCTTGATGATTTCTACTATCTGAGTGCTATCCGCCTTGTCTATACTCTCCACGATCCTGAGCACAGCATAACATGCCAGCACCGACCATATCACTGAGCTTATTGCAAGATTCAGCATATCTGAAGTTACCAGAGCATTTCCATCTATGACATACCCTGGATTTATCATCATATATATTCCTATGAAAAGCACTGCTGAAAGTCCCAGCAACAGGTAGTCAGCATCAATTTTTCTATTCCTTATACAGAGCACAATGAATCCACTAAGTGGCACACAGCCTATCAGACAGAACATACATATTGCAAATACATTCTGTGCTCCGCCCGCAAGAGACATCTCCCTGAGCCACTTTGCTATGTATGCAAATGCATTTAAAACACCATTAACCATAAAAGTCTCCAATCGCCAAGTAAATTATTGTTTTTCGATAATTATCTTACTTGTATAGTACCATATGATTATCGTTTGTCAATAATTATTATTGTTTTTCGATAATTGATTACAGTTGACACAAAATATGCTCAGCACATTTGACTTATGATCTCAAGAATATTTATAATAATTCATATGCATTCTGATATATATGGTCTAAGCAGGCTGCATATGTTGACTATCACATTTTACTGAACAGGAGATTTTTAATGAGTGTAAATAAAGATTCAAAATACCATTCTTTATCAAAAGAAGTTTATGAACAGATCTTAGGCGACCGTGAACACGGCAAGATAAACCCATATGCATGCAAGGACTCTGACATTATAAGGCGTCAACCAGACCATGATGCCCCACATCTGTGGAGACCTGCATTTGTCATGGATGTGGAAAAGATACTTCACAACAACTATTACAATCGCTATTCTGATAAGACACAAGTTATCTCATGCTACAAGAACGATGATATATCAAGACGTGCACTTCACGTCCAGCTTGTATCCAGAATTGCAAGGACTATCGGAATGACTCTTGGACTCAATCTTGATCTCATAGAGGCAATCTCCCTTGGACATGACATCGGACATACTCCATTTGGTCATGCCGGAGAGCGTTATCTGAATGAGATCTACAACGAGCATACCGGAAGGCTCTTCAACCATAACATCCACAGCGCCAGAGTACTTGACAAACTTATATTCCGAAATATCAGCCTCCAGGTGCTTGATGGTGTTATATGCCACAACGGCGAAATGGAACAGCAATGCTATACACCTAAGACATTTAACGCAGACGATCCATGGGGAGAATTTGACAGGTCTGTGGAGGACTGCTACACAGATCCTTCTGCAAATAAAAAACAGATCCCAGGTACACTTGAAGGCTGTATCATGAGGATCAGCGATATCATAGCCTACCTCGGAAAAGACAGGCAGGATGCAATAAAGATCGGTCTCATTTCAAATGATGATTCTTTCTCTGCAGGCAGCCTTGGATCCTCCAACGCCCAGATAATTCACAATATGACTGTCAATATCATAGAAAACAGCTATGGGAAACCTTATATAAGCATGGATCCGGATGTATATGAGACCTTCTCCAAAGCCAAGACTGAGAATTACCATAACATATATAACAATGACAGTCTCAACACAATGTATAATGACAACATAAAGCCAATGTTCTATTGTATATACAAAGAATTACTGAGACAGGCTAAGAGCAAAGACACTAATTCCATACTGTATAAACACCATGTCAACTACATAAAAGATGCAAACCGGTATAGCAATTATTTTGGTAAAAAAGAATTCATCAACAATTATCTCAGTCAGGATCCAAACGAAATCGTAGTAGACTTCATCGCCAGCATGACTGATGACTATTTCATAGATCTGTATGAATACCTTTTCCCAGATGGACCATACAAGGTCGACTATGTTGGATACTTTGACAACATCTGATCATAATTGTCAAAACAAATACCTCCCGGGCTGATCGTTATATTCCATCATCCGCCTGGGAGGTATTATCACACATTTTTGTAATTAAAATAACTATTCTCTATCGGCTACTTGCCGGTCTAATCTGACATTTTCTCTATAAGCTTCTTACATTCAGCCTCAAATTCACCTTCCACTTCTCGCCATGGTCTTTCGGCCACAGCAGGGACTGAACTAAGGTTGTCCGTATTCCTGTACGCCTCGCCTTTCATCAGATTCTTAAGTTCAAAGTTCATCATATCATCATCTATCTGTTTCCACATAGCATTCTCTTCTTCGCTCAGATCAGCAAGTCCAAATCGCTCAAGTATAACGTTCATGATCGAACTCTCTATCTCAAAATAATTGGACAAATGCACTTTTACCGGTCTGATTATGTCTGATATATACGCCTCGCTGGCATCGTGCAACAGACAGGCAAGCTGTAGCCGCTCTGACCATCCCCTTGACTTCGCCTCATTCATACAGTTGATGGAGTGCTGTGCAACAGAAAAGAAATATGACACATGCCCTCCGCCGCGGCACGTGAGGCTTAACGCATGCGCTATATCCTGTATCGATATGTCTGAAGCCGTCATATTCATCGGATCTATTTTGTTCCCCGTATACGTGTTCATCGTTGCCATATCACAGTCTCCTTATCCTTTTCCTTATTTATCAGCATTTTAAGATAGTATATCCTTGTCGTATCATATTCCACTTTTAATTCATTCAATGTCAAGCAATTCAGAAATAATATCATTGAATTGTCTGCTCTGATCTATGTTGCACACGTGACCGCAATGCTCTATTATTATCAACTCCGCATCTGTCAAATCAGCCTCCTCCACGATTCCATTTATAAAACACAGATCGCCACGCCCGGAAATATATACATTCTCCTCGTGTAATCTGCTCACGAACTCGTCACAAAGTGAAAAATGCTCAATAAAAATATTCATATATGCCTTAAATTCCTGACTGTTTAATGCCTTGGCACATTTGCAGAACACCTTCCTGCTTGTCTTGCTGACCTTCCATGGCATAAATAACTTTGCCATTATTCTGTAGACGACAGGAAATGGCAGCTTATCACCTATCTTAGCAAAGACATTGACAGCACGCCTGAGTGGTTTTCCAACCGTGCCAAGCGCACCCACAAGTATTGCTTTATCTATGTAACTTCCGCATCTCATCTCCATATATTTGATAAATATAGTTCCAAGTGATACGCCCATAAAAACAGCTCGCTGTATCCCACGCTCATCAAGCACCTGCGTTATCTCACCCACGACAACATCCAGCGTACTTCCCATCTTGGACAATTTCAGTTCACTGTCTCCATGACTTGGCAAAGTTATCGCCAGAACATTAAACTTCTTTTGAAGCAAGGGAATCTGGTTCTTCCATACCCTGTTGTTTCCTCCAAATCCATGAAGCAGAACTATATATCTATCGGTATCACATGAGCTTTCAAAAACTTCATAATGTAACAATATCCTTGCATCCCCTTGATCATTTGTATTTTGTATTACAGCTTTACTATCAATCTGGTATGACCTCTATATACACCTGATCATACTTATCCCTTAGCTCCTGTTTTATCTCGTCTCTCACCTTATGAATGATACTTATATGTATCACATCCGTCTGATTTCCTATATATACCTCAACCCACAGCTTCCGCCCGGTCTGGATGACATCCAGAAAAGTGACCTCATATGGGTAATCCTTCATATGCTGATCCACTATGGCTCGTATCTGACTAAGCGTCTCTTCCTCCGGAGCAAAAAGAATAAGATTCTTGATACTCTGAAATATCTCGCACACCGGCTCTTTTATAAGAAGAAGTGCCATAACCACCGCTACAGCCGGATCAATATAAGGGGTCATAAAACGCAGGCTTGTATGCAACAGAGCAGTCTGTACCGCAAATGCTATAGCAACTCCCATACTGCTTATTACGTCAAGCTTCCACATATACAGCTCCGCTTTGATAGTTGTAGACTCATATTTCTTACTGTAATGGCCAAGTATCGCATACATAACCGCACAGCATACACATACAAGAAATTCAAATACCGCTATGCTCCCCGCATCTACATCATGTCCCCCATGAAACAACAGCTTTATATTCTCAACCATGAGATTACATGTGAGTGCAAGTAATACACTGTACTTTACAAGGAGAAAAAGCGATTCCACCTGGGCATAGCCATATGGATGTTTCTCTGTCACAGGTTTATACAGAAGCGGAACAAGCACCATAAATGGTCCTATCATGACCAGATCTGCGGAGTCGAACAGGCAGTCCGTCCAAAGCGAATGTGAATGGGTATACCATGCCATCACGCCCTCCGCAAGTATGAAGAAGACACTTCCCATAAAAGACAGACGAAGTATTCTCTTCTCTATGGCAAGCTTGTCTTTTCTCGACCTACGTTCCTTCTTCTTAGCTTCTCTTTTACTAATTTCTACATCTCTTTCATTCATTATATATTCTTCCTATGTTTAATTTCCATAGACCACAATATCATCAGTACATAATATAATCAAGTATCGGCTATTGATTTCTCCTTTTTGATATGTATATTTTTTTACAAAAGTATGCAGCAGTATAATCGTCCTGCTCTGCACCATGGTTTTAAAATTACTCGTTTATTTCCCAATATCCGCTCCGACTTGAGCCAACTCTTTTTATAACACCATCACTCTGCAATTTTGATATATAACGTTTAATTGATCTAAGTGAAGTTCCGGTTTGTTCCTGCATTTCTTTCTGCGTTATTTTTTTATTTTCACGAATCAACTCAACAATCTTTGCCTCAATATCCTCTTCGTGTACATCCGTTCCGGTTTTGGTGTCATTGGTGCCAGCTTTGGTGCCAACTTTAGTGCCATTGGTGCCAACTTTAGTGTCATTGGTGCCAACTTTAGTGCAAGTTTTGGTGCCATTATCATCAACATGTTCACTTTCATTGCGTTCTTTAAGTGGAACTGTCAGTTTAAACACATCTCCCTCTTCAAAATCAGGTTCACCGCCCGAATATATTTTTGTATACTTATACAAATTACGAACTCCTGAACCTAATGAATCTGCATAGCCAATATTAACAAAGAAATTTGACAACACCGGATTTTTGGGATACGGTGTGAAATTTTGAGGTTCTATCCGTCCTACTCGTTGCGCCCTGTTCCAATTCTCTGTATATATCTTGTCCGGTTCAACCACAAGTTTCGCCGGAAATGCCGTACTAAACTCACGATGTACAAGAATATTGCTTACAATTTCACGTGCAATCGCATTTCTAACACTTACACTAACATTATCAATCAGGAAAAACTTGTCATTTATGTGTGTTCAATCCTGATGTATGACCAGTACAATAAGAAGAAGCAATCCACTTAAAGATTGCTTTCTTTTATAATCTCATTCTTTACCTATAATATTCCGCACCGGTCTCGACCTCGTACAGTGACAGCCGTCCGCCACTTTCTCTGTGTCCCGCCCCGGAATCTATACTGATCAGGTTTCGGTCCCGGCGAATTTTATATGAGCCGTCATAATTCAGACGCATCACGGGAACGTGCCCGACCAACACCGTCCGATCAAATGCTTTCCGATCTGCAGTGGGTATGTAGTGAATATCGTTTGATACCAAATGCTTGAACAAATCCGAACGTGCACTACTCTCGATTGTCTTGACTACATTGATGCTGCCGTCCGGTTCTCTGACAATATAATCTGCCTGAAAGCCGGAATGTGTCATGAGCAGCTGTCCATCCCTGCCCTCCTTCGCGCCGTCAATCGTGAGATATAACGGCAGGCTCTGTATATACTCAGCAAGAGCTTCCGTTTCAGATGGATTGAGGCGGTTGACCTCCTCCACCGTGTCCGTGCTACCAAATGCCCGCCATGTAAAATCCGATAATTCTCTGCGAATATACTGAAGGCAGAACAGCTCATGATTGCCCATGGTGAGAAATACGTGTCCCGGATGCTCTTCCGACATCTGCTTAATCTCATACAAGAGCTTCAGTGAACACTTTCCACGATCAAGCACATCGCCATTGACATACAGCTTGTCGGCATTTGCGTCAAAAGAAACGTCTGCAAGTAACTTGTGAAAATTCTTGGAATCACCATGAATATCCGATATGACAAACGTCCTCATACTCATACATCATTGCTCCCTTCAACATGAAATCCCTGCTTTTTCAAAGAAGAATAAAGCTCATTTACCTCTTCATAATATAGCGAACTGCTGACAAGCAGCCCATCATTATCCATACGTTTCAATTCAGTCAAATCCACCCACTTAAAGTCCCGAACTTCAACATTGTCAATCTTACAGATAGTTTTTTCTCTGTCTACCACAAATAACCAGGCATCAAAGAAATCACTATACTTATCTCTTCTCTCTGATTTTATCAAAACTGGTTGTATTTCCGCAAGATCTATTCCTAATTCTTCCCCGACTTCACGCTTTGCACCTTCGATCGAAGACTCACCCTCAAGAACAGAGCCACCTGTCCTCTCCCACATCAGCTCATCCGTCCGCCCTTTCTGCCTCTGCGAGATCAGGAAGTTACCATAGTAATCCATGACCCATGAGTGAACGACGATATGATACAATCCGTCAGAAATCCTGTCTCCACGCTTGTGGTGATTTCTTACCCAGACTCGATTCCGATTAAACAAATCCCAATATTCAACGATGCTCATAATTCGCGTCACCTCCCTCATCGCAAGTGCCTCCACGCTCATACCACCGATTATTATTCTCAAGTAGCTCCTCAAATGTCACCGGTTCGTAATTGTTGAATTCTTTGAACGTTTCTTATAACGGACTATTCCTACCGGTTTATCAACCTCAAGCGCAAGTTCTCTCCAATCGAATTCCTCTACTTCATCGTCCATCTCTGATTCAGGAGCATAATAATACATATTTTTTCTTGACCAAGTCACCCGCATAGTAACGTCATCTTCCTGTTCAGCTTTCTCTGCCGGTACAAATAAGCGAAAAGTGTCTCTTTTTTGATCAGACCAGATTGTTCGAACGATCAAGCCTGTCGCATATAACTCCGCCATAAGTATAATAACACAAATAAATACACCCATATTTACCGTAAAGACTTTGCTCCATACCGGCAATCTTGAAAATGCCACACCAAATGTTTTAAACGGATAGTCCGTTACATAAAGCATATTAAAGCTATCCGGATACCTTTTGTACATCATATCGAACAGTAACAACTCTGTAACCTTGATATTACACGGAATTATCACAATAAAAGCAAACAAAAATGACCACAGGCTTTCATGCCCGGATGTAAAGCCAACCATTCCAATCATAACAAAAAACAGCAATACTCCAATTCCGCCATCGATCAGATCCCGTTGAGCAGCTCCCGTATAAAGGAAATACCCACTGTTTACACCCAATATTAATAACTTAATTATATCAAACACCATAATCATCACCCCATCAATCCGACATAAAATATGATCAAGCTCCAAAATCCTATATGCCCTATAATCTGGAGAAATACTATCAATGTACACACAAGCAAAGCGCCGACTGCATGGATTCCCCTTTGAGCCAGAAGTTCATGCCTTGTATCACTGTCACGAAACAGTCGGCCAAAATAACTCAGTCCATAGGAAATGTGATTTGCATGCATCATTGCATCTAACACTTGGATACAATCCTCATGTAAAAATGACGGAAAGAAATGTACCGCGCACCTTATAAGAATGCCAAACAACATTCCGCTGACAATCCAATAGAGAATTGTATTTTCCGTGTGAAGCAACACTCCTGACAAAATCGAAGCAATCAAGAAGTCACAATATGCGCCGGCCAGCCTGATGTGCATCCTTCGGATTGCATAATATTTCCCGATAACCACAGAGTCATCTATCAGGTACCAATCGCCATGCAGCAACGAACCATTTAAAAATCCCTTATAAATGACACGGGCTCCGAACAACCTGCCGACAGCACCATGACACAAATCCCTCGGAAACCCTTCTAAGAGGAATACAACCACAGTACATAACATCATAAGTAAAAATCCACCAAGTTCCCATTCCATGTCATTTGCAGCAGCCGAAATCAACGCCCGAGGCAACAAGGTTGCTCCAAAGGAAAATAACATTACACCCAACAGGGATAACACGACTGTCCATAACATCGGATGAGCCGACTTACTGTATGTTCTCCACTGCTCTTTATAAGCCTTTTTTGCTTCTGTAAGAGCCTCCTCACATACGAGCTCCGTTACATATTCTCCGGTCTCGTCCACCTCTGTCTTTACGTGACCTGTCACACCCTTTTCTTTATCTATGCTCTCCTGAATCGTAGCGGCAAACTCCAATATTTCATGTTCTCTTATGTCCTCTTTCTCGATATATGATTCTTTCCACAAGCTGTTGCAGATATCAGAAGAACATCTGTCCACAATCGGATCGTTGTTTCCGGTCATACTAAACAGGAGACGTGCCTCATCATGATTCAGTTCCCTCTCTTTACCCAGGAATTCATTGTGTAGCACTACCTTTCTACCACCTTCTGATATCTCGGGAGTGACCCAGCTGGCAATACAGCCATATTCTCCGTCTACATCTAATAATCTCATACGTCATCACCCCCCTAGTCTTCCTGGTCTGGATTCAGATAATTATACACGTAATTTCTATAATATCGCGTTTCCGTTTCACCTGTTAATTCTGCAAGAAATTCAAAACTTCTCTTGTCATCATCATTTTCATAGCCAAGAAGAGGATCTCCATTCAGATAACGTATATATGCAGCGCAATTATCAAACTTCCAAAAAGCGCGTTGCGTGTCTGTAAGTGTTATATAGATATCACAAAGTTCCTGCTGATAAATGTGATACACCTGATGAATCACCGCCTGGCAAGCTGTTTCAGAATCAGACAGACATTCTGTGCTGATATACACCGTGGATTGATCCGCATTATATTCATACTTCCCATACTCATCCTCGTAAGAATCATCGCTGAATACAAATTGCATCTTACTGCCAAGTCCCTGATCATTTGCATAGGCGTAAGCTACAGCCTGTAAAGTTGCCTCCTTCTCCGCATCGGAAATCGTCGACCAAATGCTGTCATCAATATTCTTGATGGTTTCGATATTATTATCCAGAGAATACTCATCTCCATATACATATGTTGGCTCATAGGCATCATCGGCTACAGCATCATAGCCGACTTTTTCATAATATGTGCTCTTGATCTCCGCGTCATCCATACACTTCACAGAGATTGGCATAAAAATGCAAGCTGTAACAGCCGCCAGGTAGGATCCCAGCCAAGCGATCTGCAATCCCGGAACATTACCTCTTCCATCTACCTTTAAATCTCCATTGCTTGATTCATTTTTCTTCCGTCTAAATACAGCCAAACCCATACCAACAATCGCTACACACACCGCTATCGTCAGTATCAATCGGAATCTGTCTGATGACAGATAATCCATAAATGTCCAAGCGACATAAGCTCCAAGTCCGGCAAGTACATTCACACAGATATATTGCCACTTCCTGTCACGCCATGTAATCAGAATCCCGACTGCACAACTAATCAGCAGGCAGACTGCAAGACAAACCACCGACTCATCAAAGGCTGCTATCCGAATGAACTTTGGCAGGAAATGTAGCAGATCATATCCAAGCACCGCCGCAAGTAAGATATGCTCGACGATGTAACCTAATGCTGTACTTGTAAACGGCGATTTGTCCTCCGACACGGTATTTGAATCGTTTACATCATTTGTTGTTTCATTACTCATTGACATGATGTTCATCTCCCTTGTAAATTTCGATAAGTCTTTGTATCAGAAACTCCTTGCAAATATAGCCACGTCATGACTAATCAACTGCAAGCAGATTTCACGCGCATTCTCTTTTTCGCATCCCACCTCATACGATAAAGAGAATCTGTTTTTTGCTTTCACTGCTGCCTCAACCTCACAGGATTTTGCGAGCGAAGATATAAACATGCAGCCCTGTTTCTTCCTAATATCTTCTGCCATGTCCGTCAAGCAATCTCGAAATTCCTCATCGAATTCCGTAAGGAGCTCATGGTATACGAAGAACTTCTCTTGCTGTAAATCATCCTTCTTATCCAACACAGTTCTGAAAACAAATCTCAGGTCATACCATCTTGTATAAGTCCGATTTAATTCAAATCCACCAATTACCTTATATTCGTTCCAAGCAATATTATCGGATGCAATACGAATATGTACCGTTTCCCCACCAACATCCTTTAATGTATTAAACTGTCGAAGAAACTCCGCATATGGTTTCATTTTCAGAATCTCTGCCTGTGTCTTGCTTTCGTTTCCAAACATACGACCACCTCCTGTGATTTGAAGCTATAAAATATATCCTTGCTATCCGGCAAAATGTCGCATGAGTTCAATCAGAATTTTCATCGGTATAGCATACGTCTACAACATCCCCTATATTTTGCATGTACGAAACCCATGAATAAGTCGCGTATTCCTTTGCCGCCGCTTCAATGGGTTGCGATTCATATGCTTCATAGCTTGACTTGCCGCCTATCACATACGATTCATCATTCTTTATCCATGACTCCACATCTTTAAAACACCATAAGGACTTCTGCGACTCTGTCAGCGTTTGTGAATAAAGTTCCATCATGTCGTGCTCATATGCATGGTAGACTTCCTCAGCAATCACCATGAAAACCTCATCATTATCGTAATCAAGAAGTCCATCTTTTATCGTTACCTTTCTATTATTCGAGTCATACTGAGCCCTAACCTCGTAATACAGAGAGCTGGGAAGATTATCCGAAAACTCAAGGGACACGGTTTTTACGCCAAGATACTTACATTCACAATCAAAGATTGCTTGCACTGTTTCTTTTTTCTGCTCAGTAGTAAGACTTTGCCACTCATCATTATCGTAAATCTGTTTGATTGTATCAAAGTTTTTTTCAATACCATGATCTTCATAGTAATTTGTCGCCGCATAATCAAAATCAGCATTGCTTCCCATTGATTGATTCATTTGATTGCAATAGATTTCATACAATTTCATCCAATCTGTGTGACCCACTGCAAGCGGAATCAGGATTGCACAAACTCCACAGGCAATACAAGCATTCCGTCTAATAAGATCCCTGACGCGAATTCTTCGCGCCATCGCCAATCTTTGCCTGCTCACAGTCCTTGCTTCGGTATGTCTAAGGCAAATCCTTACGATTCCAACACCGGAGCAAATAGCAGCCGCAACCATTATCGCAATCAGAGTAGCGACAGAATAACAGCCAAGTTGAAAAATTACATATAGCCCACAGCCTGCCGCTATATTACAGACCACATTACCACAAGTCCTTCGAGCAGAAAATGTAACTGCTACTCCAATCGAACAGACTAATACCATGCAACCAAACAGCCAGACAGGTGAATCATCATACAGCGATGACGGCACGCTGGTGAATAGTGAAAGCCAGAAAAAATACCAAAATCCAACAAATCCGCCCACCAAAATATGCAATATTACATATAAAGATTTGCTGAGCGTTGACTTATCTTTCAGTCTTACTTTCTTTATGTACAGCATCATTCATTCCTCCAATCCTCACTCATATCACTCGTCTTCCTCCGACATCTGATATCCCGGAGCAATCACAAAATGCTTCCTGTCGATTCCATTGTCATCGTTGCATCTGAAATAATAAACGTCGACAAACCAAGAATCTTCAAACTCTCTGACATAGACAGAACACAGATTACCCACGCCATAATCAAAAGTCAGGCTGTCAATCTCTAAGAGTTCCGTCTCACAGTTATCCAATGCCGGATAGCTATCCTTGTCGATGGTAGGATTTTTGTATATAACTCTCTCGATTGTCCGCAAGCTGTCCAACATGAATCAGTCCTTTCCCATTCTCATGAATCTTTCTCTTTGTTATCGTTCAACCAAGACAGGAGCTCTCTCCTTTTAACAAAATCCGCCACCAACCTGAACTCAATTCCGACCACACCATACTTCTTTTCTTCTTCCTCAGAGTAATATGCCAGCATATCCCGGTAATCAGCTGCGGCACGATCATCCGACTCATACCCACACTTGGACAACGGAAGATTCTCATATAATTCCTTAAACGAAGGAAATCTGTGAATCTTCAAAACCTCAACCAAAAGCTTCTGATCCGGCTCACCAACCATAAAGAAATGTATTGCATCTCCTTCCCTGATCTGCGAACGCTTTTCATCGAAGAGCCTCAGTTCGATTGTCTTTTTCCCGGATTGAATCTTGCGAAACGGTTCCTTATTCAACTTCATTTCAAAGAGCTTCGGCCTTGCCGCTCTTTCTTCTTCCGTTTCTGACGCCCTTATCTTTTCCCATGTATAATCAAACGCCTCGGAGATTTGATTTGATACGGCTTTATCGGCAAGGGAAAAGCTATTAAAAAGACACCCAGGATCCTGCGGCAGTTCATACGGTATATCACACTTTTCCGGATTCAAGACGTATACGATTGCGTCAATCAGTTCGCCCTCGCAGTAGGCATTAACCGGTTTCTTTATGTATATATCCGGAACTCTTGCAAATTTATCGAGTGCTTCCTCTGCTGCCGCATCAATCTCCCATACAGACATGGTAACCGCATGCTTCTCGCTTTCCTCGATTGTGATGACAGACCGAAAAGCATATCGGAACCCACGAAGTGTACCGTCTCCGATAAGGTTTTGGTATTGTTTGTCTGTACTCAAGTACATATACTCTGACATATCCGGATCATACACACATACGTATTTCATACTGCTTCACCCTCCTCATAATAGACATCTGTATCTACTGCCACTCTTTATGACAATGGACTGATTTATGCTGTGCGCCTCCATGAATATATCATTCAAATGGTGCTTTCAACAGCATCTCATACAGCTTGGCTCTATCAGCCTTTGTTTGTTCTGATTCTTCTGTATCTTCCGACATATCGCTAACCTCATCAGTAGCCCGACACGGAAGCGGCAGATCAAAATTCTGTTCATATTTCCTCTTCAGCATATTCTTTTCATTGTCGTTAAGAAGCGAAGCAAAATCAGTAAACAGCTTAACATACAAATCCAATATGCCATCGTAAGAACCAATGCAGTCAAGAATCTCGTCAACGGATGCTCTTACAGCAGGCATATCATCCAAATAATCCTCTATTGCGAAATCCTTACCGTCCGAATGCATAAATGACTCCGCAATCACTTCGGCCAATGTTGCCTCTTCGTTGCTTCTACGCACACACAACCGCCGGAAATCCTGCTCCAGGATTTCCATACGAACCAAGTCCTGCCAGTGTCCGTGACTCCACAGTGACTCATGATCTCGCCCACATTCCTTAAGCCCAGCCTTTTCATAGCAATGTTTAGCCCGTGAATTCTCCGAGTTGAGCGTCAGTCCCACTCGGTGACAGTTCAACTCATCGAAACAATATTCAAGCATCAGCTTGATTGTCTCCGTGCCATACCCTTTGTTCCAATGCTCTGACTCCCCAATGAGGATGCCGAGAAAAGCGTTTCTGTTATGCTGCTTAATTGTGGCGTTCCCCAGCAACAGTCCATCCTTATCCGTGATATTGAATATAAAGCCGCGCTCGCTTTTCGCCCATTTCTCTTCCTCTTCGTAGCCGGCGACCGCATTATTCTTGCCGATAAAGCAATTGAAGTCAGGATTGTTTACCCATTCCGTATACTTTAAAATCGCCTCAGTGTCACGCCTGAATGTACATAAATCAACGTGCTCGCCACGCAATCTTACCACACTACTACTACACATAGTAATCACCCTCCTTTGTCATTTCCCGCACCAACTATGGTGTCATGTCGAATTCCTACTTCCGCCTACTCATTCTCTTAAATGGCACCAAACAGCCCAAGCACATGTTGTTTTTCTGCCAGGTTATTTATAATCTCAAGCGAATCCTCTCCGCATACCCTTGCGATTCTGATCTCCAAAGGCTTGAAATTGCTCATCAGCAACAAGTATGTCTTCCCCGCATCCTCCACTTTGCCGATCCAGATGAATTCCTTCTCGTCCTCCAGCTAGATGATCTCTCCGTTTTCGATCATGTCTTCACATCCTCCCTTATCTCCGCCGCCGGCACTCATTTGAGCCGGCGACTTGCATTTACCTAATCCAATTTAGCCGACTTTATAGCTTCCATAAAGGTATCAAAATTTGCGTCTTCATGATAGTCCAGCAAATGAATCAAGGTTGCTTTCATCAACATTGCCACATTCTCCCTGTCCTCCGGGATGACATGGTTCTCAACAGCAACACTAATCATCTCCTCGACAATGCTTGCCATTTCCGCAATCTGGCTTCCGAGGTTGCTACCGTCAAGCTCGACCTCAATTTTTGTTGCTTCCTTGTTGTCAGCATCATAATGAATATCACATAACATAACCAATTCCTCCCTCTACTCGTTAAGTCCGAAAATCTTTGCAAAGCTCTCTATATCTGTCCCTTCCCGATTGCTCATCAAGCTAATCAGTACATCCTTAAATGTTGTAGATGTCTCCTCCCAGTCCCCCGGCATGCAATGCTTAATAACCACAATGTTAAGAATGCCGTCGATGAGACTTGCAATGTCAGCCAATTCATCGGCAAAATCCTTCCCGTAAAAATCGGCATCAACCTTTGTTGCATCGAGATCTTTGCTGTCATAATGAATATCACAATCCATAAGCGTGTGTCCTCCTTTGAATTGTTTTCTATTATGTATATCTGCAAGCTTTCCGATTTTGTCGCATGTGCAGACAAATCTTTCGCTTAAACCTACAATATCACAACTTCATCGCTGGTTTTTTTAGGGGAATACTTATGTATTTCTCCGTCATCGTCCTTCAGCGCGCGCACGTTATTATCTTTTTACAAATTATGGGGTTGGGCAACACCCCTACGGAGTCTAGCGTCTCGTAAGGATGCCGCTCTTCTAAACCCATTCTTACTACCAATGGTCTCTTCAAGCTTTATGCCGCATACAACTTATCCCAGATCCAAGCATCGACGCCGACATCTGCATTTGATGTAAATACATCATCCGTTGCAAAAATTACATGTCCACATCCTTCAAAGCTGATAAAAGTATGGAAAGATTTCTCACCCTTCTCACTCTTTTCATCCTTCTCACTCTGATCGTCATCCTTCTGTTTAAATGACTCTCCGTCCATCTGACTCCCACTAACATGATAATTCTTGTCCATAACGCGTCCTCCTTTGAATTGTTTTCTATTATGCATATCTACAAGCCTTCCGATTTTGTCGCATGTGCGGACAAATCTTTTGCCTAAGCCTACAATATCACAGCTTCAGCGATAATTTTTTTTGGGGAAAAGCACACTTATAAACTCTATGACTTCTCACTGTCACCACTGTCATCGTCCTTCAGCTCATGCTTGTTCTTCCTACTATTAGCATTCTTTCCTTTGCTATTGCTTTTCTTGTGAATCTGCTCCCTTTTCTTTTCTATACGTTTGTCCAACTCTATCTCAGCAATCCGCCTGTCGATAGCCTTTTCCATTTCTTCAACGGTCTTTGGTGTTTCTATGTGTCCGTCCCTGAACCTGATAAAACGATTTCCTTTTTCATCCTGCATGACTCCGTTGAAATTCAACCGCTTCATCTTCTGATCATTTTCTAAACGCTCTTCCTCTTCCAACTGTGCAATTTTGCGGTCAATCTCAGCTATCATCCTGTCAATATCTTCAGGCGGAATAATAGGTGTACCTTTCTTTTCTCTGCCATTCATCTCGTCCTTGTTCAAATCGACAACTGACAGTTCCATTTCACCCGGTTCACATCCAAATGGCAGAACCTCGTCAGATTTCGACTTACCGTTTTCCTCCGCCATCTTTTTTTCCATCAACTCACGTTTCTGTTTGTTAACAATCTCCTGAAAATCTATCGGATTCAAAGTCTGTCTCTCCCTCTCACAGACATTGACATGCTGCGTCGGCGACACCGGATACGCAGATATATCCGGTAAATATCCGACAAATGGGCGAGCCCGTTCAAGAAGCAGCAAGACCTCCCCCTTGTCCTTATTCAGATACCTCAAGTGATCCATTGACATCAACGGGTGTTTTGCACCGGTCAGTTCATCGGAATACAAGCCGCACATAGCCGATATTCTTTGCAGCAGCATAATGTCAGTCGAATACAAATACACCAGATTTGCGCAGTTTCCAAAGATAATCGATGCCCCTTTATTCTCATACAAAAGTCTCAACTGATCCATGCTCTGACAAACAATCAGCCAGCGAATATTACGGCTTCTGCCGGCTGTAATCTTCCCGGACATATTGTTTATCGCTGCAAGGTTACCGAATTCATCAAGTATGAAGTTGATTCTCCTCGGCAATCTGCCGTCATACTCCTCTTCCGCTATATCAATCAATCTCTCATACATCTGATCTATGGTCGCAGAAATAAGCTTGTTGTATACGCTGCCCTCGTCCTTGGTGATGATAAATACCGCGCACTTCTTCTCCACGAGGTCTCTCACATCAAACGTACTGTTTGCGGTTGCGTCGATAATATCCTCGTTCAAAACGAACGGTGTAAGACAAGATGTATATACCGAATATAAACCACCCTGTGTGTCACTCGGAGCGTTAATCGCAGGAGCCGCCAGCTTGTATGACGGCGCATCCTTAGCACCCGGGCGATTATAGTACTCTTTTATGTACTTCGATCTCCCATATTTCCCATCGCCTTGTATGTGAAGGTCATACAGATGATTGATGGTACACTCCTTTTCAGGGAGCAACTCTGCCTGAAGTAAGGATAATCCCGTCATATATGAAGCAGCAGTGAGATCCCAGAACCTGTCTTTCTCGCTCTTACGATCAGAAAACATTGTCTCACTAAATGCCTGAAACATCTCTGCCGCTCTTGATGTATTTCCTTCCTTATAGATCTTAGATGGATATTCAAGCGGGTTATATCTATCTCCACGAAGAGGTCTTCTGTAGTCAAGCACAATGACCTCATATCCTTTCTTCTCAAGTTCTCTGTACATGTATCTGTTAATCTCACCTTTCGGATCGTGAATAACCAGGTTCTCATTTTTCCGTATGCAGGAAAGAGTATACGGCATCAGGATCTTACGAGTTTTGCCGCTGCCCGAAGCACCCACAACAAATGTTGAAGCCTCCGAATCGTCTACATATGCAGTCCTTCCGGTGCTGATAATCGGCACGCCGGCTCCCATAACATCGCCCGACTCAAAATTCACCTCTGTATATCTGTCCTTGATTTCCTCTTCCGATTCAAAACGGACTTTCTCCGTAACATGTGTCGCATTGACCATTATCTTCCACCTCCACTAATACAAAATCCAACGCTGTTCCCCTCAGATACCTTGATATCCGGAAGTGCGCTGCTGATTGCCCTTTCAAAACATTCCACATCTACATTTCCGATTCCGACCAGAAACAGTTCATACTGAATCCGCTTGGCAATCAGTTCCAATGAACTATATCCGTCGAACTCCGTCTGCTCCCGCCACTCTGACAGTGCCGCCTTGAATTTCTTCTTGTAGGTATCCGGAAGTGAGATATCCACGTCCGCAAGTTTCTTCCACACATAATCAACTGACATCTCCAAATCCGGATGATCGAACTCAACCCTTACCATGTGAAGTATACGGTTCAGCGACATCTCCAGCTTCTCTTTCTCCGTAAACTCCGGCAACACGTGGAATATAAAGTGCATGTTATCCCTGTTCTGTTCTACAAACTCAAGCAGAGTACCAAAGTACGGATTGGTAAACAAATCCCTGCCCTCAAAACGTGAGAAAGACAACAAAAATGTGCCATAAAAATTATTCTGCGTTGAAGCCGCCACACGTGGCGACGAGAAAAACAGATTGTACTCGCGCGGTGAATCATCACATGGAAAATCCAGTTCAAGGAAAGTACTCAATCCCCGAATATCATAGATATGATTCTCATCTATAATCCGGCTGTATACTTTCCCGTACTCCGTTGTGCCTGCACCGGACGGACTCACCAGCAGCAAATTTGGAACAAGCTGCTTGCAATATGCAGCATCCGATCTGGCAATCGTCTGAATCTGATACAAGGCAGTCTTTGCCTTCGCGTCAATATTTAATTTTTCAATATTTTTTTCAATGGATTCTTGTACTTTGTTCATAAAAAATGCGCCTCCTTCATCATCTTGTTTTTTATAACGTTTCGTAATTAGAAATCTTTATCTTATTATTCCAACCAGTACAAATCCGTCTGTGTATCCCCACATTGCTTATCAAGCTGATGGGCTACTACAATCGAATAAATACACCTCCCGATTCCATACAACCAGGCAAATGCAAGCACAGCGCCAAGTCCCAGCACAAGGAATAAGAGACACACGATGGTTCCCCACAGTGGGTTCATCAGCAGACTTGTAAACTGCCCGGAAAAATATGTCTTCAGCACCCCACCGATCAATTTAAACAGTACACTTCCCGCATAAAACGTGCCCACAAAGTAAAACGGAAGCAACAACATTTCCCAACATACAGAATCAGACCTGTACGCCCAAACAAGTGCAACAATAACTCCGATTCCAGCTGCAACTAATATACGAATAACCTCTCGCTTCATCATGTGTCTCATCCTCCTATCTCATGTCCAGATATCCTTCAACGCCATTGCATAACTTCACAAAGGCAACACCTACGGGTATCGCCGTTAAGTTCTCAGGCTTCAATCTGATATCACGGCTTTGCCTTACCGTCACATTTTTATTGTGCGTCGTAGGCGATAAAAATGACCTGCTGTTCCCTGTGCTGATATCACTGTAGAGTCGGTCATACTCACCGAAGTAGTATTCAGAGATTGCCCTTGCGCTGCCATATGCCGCATGGTTAAATGCCACAACCGAACATACACGGTTTGTCAGCCTCATGTTGTCCGCGTATTGCGTAATGTCTGCTCCGCTCAATATGAGTCGGACATTTCGGAAGTTGTCCCTGATAATCGGTGCATCTACATACACATCATCCAAAACCAGTGTGAAGTTCTGACCTTCCTCTGCTTTTTCCTGAACGATGGCCAGACATTGCTTTGTGATGGCCGACTGACTTCCATAGACAGCCTTGACAACTACCCGTCCATTTTGCAGTCCCGAATCAACAGAAGTTCCATTGGCATTCCCATGGCTGCGTGTCAATCGTTCTATCCTACACATGCCACGGACGGAGCTGGCCGCCATATGCCTGTCATATCTGCTGAGAAGATCCATCGCACGCTCTCTCTGTCCCCGGACGGAAAGCAATTCCTCCTGCCAGCCAATACCCAGCCAATCGATCTGACTTAAACTTGCAAGCGTAAGTGGTTTTCCAAGCACTTCACAAACCTCAAGCGCAAACGAAAAGAAGAAGGAAAGGTCATCATCTTTTTCGTTTTCAGTCAGAAGAGATATCATCTGTGCCTTTGTCATTCCCTCATAAATGTTATCGTGCCAGTTTTCAGCGTTAATGCCATAATGCCGCAGTCTCTCAACTGTCATGTACGGATTTCCATTATGCAACATTACCGTGCACCCCGGGAAAGCACGGACGATGCCTGTAAGGAACACGCTTCGTTCCTCATCCGTGCCGCCGGAAACCAAAATAGAATCACGGCTCACTCCATTCAAAAACTCACGCATAGGTATTCTGTTCCTTACAGGAAACGTCTGCCTCTTATTTAAGCCTGAAACATGTTTCGACAAATACATCTCATTACTAGCAAATAACGTTGATAACAGGTTTGCCATTTCAACCACCTCTCAATCAATCTGAAGCAGATATGTTATACCGTCTGCATTTTTCACATAACATTGACCTAAGCCAAGCCGATTGAAGTCTGCATCCTCTATAATGTAACCTTCTCTGCGCTCGCTCATGCATCCACCCGGCGAAAGAACCATATATTCTCTTGTTGTCTTTCCAAAATCTTCCTTAATGTAATTTCTCGTGGTCGGATCGTTTGCTCTGAAATACAGCTTATTACACATACCGGCAAGCATTGCAATCGCATCGTGTTCCCCGTATATTGATTTGAGCTGCTCAATACTTTGAAGTCCGACGATGACCATCAATCCTTTGGCACGCCCGAGATTCACAGCCTGTGCGATATCTGTCTTCCCCATCGTCACGAGCTCATCACATATCAGTATGGTTTTTCCGGCATTGTTGTTCTGGGAAAGTACTTCCTTCAGCATAAGATTTACCAGAGAACCATAAATCGGAACCTGGGATGCCTTATACGCCATATCATAGTTAATAAACAGCGCCTTCTTATCCTTCGCTCTTACAAACTCCCGAATCGAGAAATCCCCGTCGTCGGCAAAAACATCAATCAAGGTCTGCAAAGCGGTCGTGACCAGTTCTCCAAAGACACCTAACGCCTGGAGATTGTCGCCGTTTCCTCTGTTGCCAAGAATCATGTTTAATACCCCCGATTCTCCACAATCCTCGATCAAACGCATATAAGAATGTTCATCAAACTGCAGGAAGAAATCTCTTAATGCCCTGTTTGACCACTGTTTTCTCGCATGTAGGTTGTTCAAGCCCCGCTTGATATATGAAATGATTACGCAAAACATGAGTTCTCTCGCTCCTTGCACAAAGAACTGCTCCTTAGAGTCCTTCTTATCTGCAAAGAGATGAGCTACAAATTCGCGTGTATTGAGCTCAATCATATTCTTGTCATAGCCATCACTGAGGATATCCCGGAATATGCTCCACCTCACACTTCTATTTGAGTTCACTCCCTGTTCTATGACCAAATCACCGGGTTTCATCAAACTGTTGAAATCATTCTTTGCCTGGATGATGATCATGGAATAGTCTTCTATCATGTTGTACCGCAGATCCTTGATCATCTTGGAAAGGCAATAGCTCTTTCCGGAACCTGTTGCGCCTATCAGAGCTGTACCTTTCACCAGATGATCGGCGGTAAACTCCATATTCGCGAATCCGGTAGGTCCTGTATCAGCAATTCCAATCCCCGGAATCTTAATAAGCGGATCGTCGTATGTAGGCGACTCTTGCAGACCACTTGTACCTAAAATTCTCCTCACACTTTGTCCATACATCATTATCACCTCCACATTGCATATCCATTACTCATATTCTTGCCGACATTACTTTCATGTGAATATTCAGCATTTGAAGCTAACTTGGAATATTCACGATTCTGCTCATTCCCATTCGGCTGGCTGTAGCTGTTTTCTGCTCCCTTATAGCATGGATTTGACAACTCGTGCGCCTCCGGAGCATGAGGTGGGTTGTTCCCAAATGAGTGCATCTCATGTGTTTCTGGATCATAGTAGCCGTTGGTAACCGAGTGATAACCGTTCTGCTCATTGACATTTCCCATGTTATGCGCCGCTAAATGATCCTCATGTGTCAGAAATTGGATATTATCGGCTGACGAAGCATATTCAGGATATTGTGAGACCGATTTCATATGCTGCCCCTCGTAGCCGGATACCCGTCCTTTTTCCATAAGTTCTCTCTGCTGTTCACTATTCCAGTTCACGGTACCCTTTCCCTGACAAACAAGCGTCTTTTCTCTACTCCATGCATCTCTCACAGCTTTCTGACGATCTCTGATCAACTGAAGCTTTTCTTCTCTTGTCATAGGAACACCCCCTAATCAAGAGCCGAAAGTTCATCGGCAAGAAAATCCACCAATGAATCCCACTCAAGCTGAACTGTGTAGCCATTTTCATGATCAAGCAAAGCAATCTTGCCATCTGCTGTAACAACAATCGGATCTCCGAATGACATAGCTCCAATTTCCAGCCACCGTGAAGATGCCGCGCTTCCATCCGTATAGCGCAGTACCTTCCTCACAGGATAAACCTCTGTTCCCGGCACACCAATCTCGACACCGTCTGTAACTCTGTAGAAATCAAGAACCTGCGAAGGAACAAACGGATAGTTTTTCTTCATTTCCGATATAGCCTTGGCATCTGCTGGCGGATGAATATCTATTCTATAGCTACTGTGCTCCTCCATCTGCATTAACAAATCTTCTACTGTCTTCATGTGCATCACTCCTTTGAAATTTTTGCTCTGCCTCTTTTTCATAGCCTACATAAGGTAAATCCGTGTAAACCTGAAAATTATCGCACAGCTGTAATTTTTTTTAGAGAGGCAGATCCATAAGATTTTGTATCTCACTTGCAGTATATGTTTCTGCCTCCCTTAATCTCTTGGCTATAGCAGCTTTCATCTTGAAGGCTCATTTGATTCTCCGTTTTCGCTGAAAATCATGCAGGCCTTCTCACTTATTCTATTAGTTGCTTGTGTAATCTGTTTAACAGACAACGTGAATCTGCATTTTCCTTTTGAGCAACCGTCATTGTCTATCGCATCCAACTTTTTGATAAGTGGCAAAAAAACTTGCATCGGAATATTTGCGTGCATCGCTGCCTTCAGATCAATCACCATGTATTCAAATATCTCATCCAGCCTTTTCCCATTCAGATATTTCCTAGTCTCACTCGGCTTTCCGCTATATCCGTTCCCCATCCACTGCGGAATAATCAACTTTGAATATGTGTAACTGATAAGCCTCTCAGGAGAGCTGTTGAGCGAATATAATTCCTTTAACTTATTCTGAAATTCAATGCTAATTTCTCTATCCATATAGATTGCTTCAGGATTTTCTTCTATGTTCGATTCACGAACAGACTTGATAAGTTCATGCGACAGCTCGCCTTCCTCATATAGTTGTTCTAAAGATACATGCCAATCTATATTCTTCACTGTCCATGATACAGATTCCCCTCTTACAATAGTGTTAAGCCAGGCTTGTCTATTCGCTTCAATCAAACTTTTCGGATTCAATATAAATGACAATAGCTGCCTGATTACTGCGCTCACAACATTCTGAAAAACATCTTCCCAGTTTGAATAGCCAACACGATTTATGATCTTATATTTCGTATCGCGTTGAAGTACAAAGTAAAGTTCGGCATAAGTCCAATCCTTGAGTTTCTCATCCTGCAAGCCATTTTTTAACCTTTCAAAAAACTCTTGTGATGCAAAACGCATACCTACCACATCTTCAAGTTTCTTCGTCTCATCCATACCTTTTTCTCCTATCAAATTTTGCCATTATTGGTTTGATGTCATCTTTGTTCTATAGATAGTTAATCACATCATTTGAGAGAAAAAGCAGGGGGGAAAATCCGCAACGCAAACCGCGCAGCGATTCGGAGAAGTAAATGTTTGCTTTCGCAAACCCAAATTGCGCGCCAAGACTCGCAGGAGCGAGTCTTGAAATATTTTCCCTATCGGATTTAACTTTTGCTATGGTGATATAACTTAGGCATAGCAATCAGACAGCTAATATTTCTAAAGGAGGATTTTGATATGCATTGGTCAGATTTGATAGCAGAGGAAATAATTAAAAGGAAGTTATCGATTTGCTTGGCAGAATAGTGCCGTGCTTATCTGATGTAAAGGCAATTTGCTGATGGATTATTTATTTAAAGCAGTTAGATCACAGAAGGAGGAAAAAAATTATGGAGAAAATCAAAGTGATTATTAAATATGACCTTTTTAAGGCAATCGGATTAACGGTCGAGAAGTGTTCGGCTTATACAGAGGATTCAGATAGTTACGTAAGAATAAATGGCGAAATAGTTTGTAATGAAAAATGGGATGAGGATTATTGCTTGAAGGTAAAAGCAAATCTTTGCAATGAAGACGACGATGTTGTTCATATCGACTATGATTACGATGTGAAAAGATTTATTAAACTCGGGTATGAAACTTTTTCAATTAGCTGTTATAAAGGCAATGTCAAAAGCATCAAATGTGTTGAGATATATCCAAAACTTATTATGACATCAGAAAGAGAGGATGATTAAGATGGATGAACTTGAGATTACGAAGGATTTAATTCGTGTACTGGCATTTTATGGAATTCTTAAAGATTGGGATATGTATGAACTGCTTGATGAATATGAGCATTTGGGAATTCCGATAGTTTTGGTCAATGAGACTCTTCGTGAGGGTGTCGAGTAAGGAGGTTTTATGGAAGATCGACTGGCCTATGAGATGATTATATGAAGGTGTAGACTTTGAACCCGGAGGAAAAGATCATGCAGCTCCCGGAGGCTCATATGACACCAGCCGAGTTATTGCAAAGGAGATTTCAAGCTGTTTTTTTATTAATCAGCAGACACTAATTACTTTGATAGCAGAGGAAAATATAAAAAATCCCGATGCAGTTGATAATCTCAACCACATCGGGATTCTTCAATTCTTATGTTTCTGAATTCTTGAATGACCTTTTCAAACAGTACCACATCATAACAAATGCTATCAAGAATACCTATGCATAACTCACTTTATCTTCCGTTCTAAAAACATGATCAATCTTTGTGCTTCAGTCAAATATGCATTAACTTGCTCATCTGTTGTGGATTGCAATAATTTCTTCCATATATAACATGCTTCTTTTACATATTCCAGCGCTGTTGCATAATCACTCTGTTCCATTGAAATGATGCTCGCATTATAAAGGGTCATTGCATATGAGTTTGGAGAATAATCTTGACCGTTTGCCTGTAAACTTTCATATATTTCCAAAGCTTTCCGTGAATAAAGTGCTTTTTTTTCAGAGTTCCTCTCATATGCACACATATCCGAATAAATATCGGCATATAATGACTCTTTATCATCGTCATTATCTGCGATTTGGGTTGCTTTCTGAAGCATCTGATACGCCAAATCTTTACGGCCAACATTACCGAATAACATGTTGAGAACATAGTAGTACTTCGCCATCGCATATGTATTCTTGAAGAACTCATGTTCCGGCATACATGTCATTTTCTCAATCAATTCAACAACCTGCTGTAATGATGAAGTATCATATTCTTTACTTCTCATGTATCTGTTTAATGTTGTTTCAATCTGATTTTTATATTTGCGATACTCTTGTTCGGAGTCCTCGTCACGTTTCGGCTTTGGCAAACCATTTTTCCTGAATACCATTATTCTTTGCACGATGCCTGATTCAGAGACTGCAATTTCCGGATGTTCATTCACCAATCTCTCGACCATACATAAATATCTGTCTGCATCCACGTGGCTTTCCATTCTTGAAAGCGCTATTGTCTCCGAGTTTCAAGTTGTCCTCCGGATTCCAAACTGAAAAGTCTTTTCTCACCAACGCTTCTATCAGGGGCTGAATCTTATCCCTGTCGTGGTTGGCGTAAGAAACAAACACCTCAATATCAGCACATATTTTTCTCACCTTATCCAAAATCGAATCTATATCGGCAGTCATATCTATCTTCCAAACTTTATCTTTCCCAGAATTAATGATATAAGCTTGCTCGTCTCTAACATATGGTGACTTAGCTGCTTCTGGACTTTCACAAAATACAAACCACTCTCTTGCATCGATTTCTCTTTTAATCAAAGAATCCAACTCGTGTCTTCCTTCTTCGGTTGCTGTCGATAGACACTTTAGGTGAAAAGCAAGCGGATTGTGACCCAGACGCTCAAATTCATTACGAACAATCCGAACTTTCTCTATATCGTGGCTCGAATCAGAAAGAAAAATCCAACAACCACCTTTATGCATAATTTTATTCTCACTCTCCTTAGTCCTTAATTACAAAAACGACATTTAAGCTTTTATTAATTGTTTGTCATATCCTTCTTTTACCAGTATTTGAAACGCGTCCCACACCGTATCTGGGATCTCCTGTTTTATCTGAAATCCATTATCACCATAAACATCTATACGCTGTAGATCTCCAACCATAATATTGATAAAGTCATCAACCGTCAATTCTTCCGATTCCTGATAGTATGACAGGTATTCCTCGAATGAATATTTGGGTGATGTAACAGAAAAATTAAGTTCTGGCCACTGTTTCTTCAATGTAGCAAATAATCGTCTTTCCTTAAAAGGTTTATCGACCACAATAACACTGTCTATTGAAATAGTTTCATCTGAAATCATTTTCTTTGTGAACTGTATGTTCTCACCAGTGTTGCTGGATACATTCTCTATAAAAATCACATCTCTTGGAACACCTTTTTCAATGGCAACCTCGGCAAATTTGTTTGCTTCGGGTTTATGCCAGATTTTTTGAGTAATTCTACCTAACCCTCCTGTAAAAATAATATATCTCCCATGACCTGATAAATAAAGCTCTGCAGCCCTTTCGGCCACATGAAGATCATGACTTCCAAAAGCTATAATTCCATCAGCAGGCACAACATCTTGATCTAGATGATGATAATCCCATATAACTTTTGCACTTTTAATATCAAACATATTAATCACCCTCACTCAAATACTTGTTTTAGATTTTCTAATTTCTTTTCCTTGCCCTTCCAATAGTTTCTTTTAGCATTTTCTAATGCCATGCGATAGTATTTTTCGGCTGATTGTTTGTCTCCTACATAACTATAATATTCAAACAAATTCTGATATAAACCTACATGGTATATTTCATCAACAAAACTTTTGCACCTATCGAACGAAGATAGGAGTTCGGGAAGAATTCCTTTTGCCTTTTCAAAATCATTATTCAGAATATATAGTTCTAACAAACGCCTTTGAGTATAAAAGAGTTCCTTGGGATTCATGCTAATATCATCCATATGAATTAGCAGAAAATCGCTCATTATCTCTTCTTTATTAATCACTATTAATTCTCTCTGAGGCAAGAGCAACGAATCTGTATATGGAACTTCAAATATTTGATTTTCATCGTTTATGCAGTCTATCAAATCTTCACAAAGTTCATTTGCATATCCAAAATTTCTTTCCTGCTTATAAGTTACGGCAATAAGCCACTTTGAATAGACAATTCTCTTAAAAGCCACATCATCATACACAGATTGATTAAGATACGTCTTAATGGCAGAATTCAGAAGATTGCGTGCATCTTTAATGTATTTTTTAACCCCAGAATGAATATAAATCACTGCCAACTGTATTTTCGTTTCAGCAACTCCTGTCAAATAAATAGAGCATTTATCAAGTGATTCCATCACTGTCCTAATAGTATACTGTTCTACCGCATACTTATCGACCCAAGTTTCAATCATTTCAGCATTTGGATTATCTTTGTACATCTTTTTCAATTTAGTTAAAAAAATACTAAATTCCCTATTTAGCGCATTTCTTTCTTTGCTAATTAACCACGTCTCAATATCTGATATCTTATCAATACTAAAGGAGCTTACAGTTTCACTTTCCTTGTTACATTCAAATTTTATTCGTTCAATTAGTTCTCTAAGCGAATCAGATTGTAGCTCAAATGCATAATACCTTTGTACGTCCGTTAAGAAAAAATTAAACATATCTGTCAAAATGCAATCTTCAATTACAAACGGGATTACACACTTGGTTTCAGATAATGCGAGACTAACCTCTTTTGGCACCCATTGAGATTCCTGCGATTTTGATGTTAGCATTAAAAGAAACACCTTGCAATTTTTTATTGCCATTGGTATTTCTTTTGCATAACTTGATCCAGGTGGGATACATTGTGGAGCCATCCAACATGAAATTCCATTGATTTCGAGGATGTTCTTCACACTATTTACTTTATCAAAATCCTTAGAACTATAACTTATGAAAACATCCTTCTTCATAAAAAACACCTAATCTCTATTACTCTTTATCTCATAGCCCAACTTTACAATTAACTTCAGAGTCTCTAAGGCAGTATTTCTGTCATATTCCTTTTCGCTCTCAGGAAGTTCATCATACGGAACTAGAGTTGGATTTGTTTTTTTTAATATCATCTCTAAACTCCCCATACACCCAGCCTTCTTCAATTCTAGATTTAACGAAGACATCGTGTACGTTTTTGGCAATTCTCTCCGTAAGTTTTAGTAACTTCTCTGGCAGAACTACATCGCTAGCAAAACAATTTATAGCCTGAATTCTTCCAATTGATAAATCCAATTCATCAGGAAGCGGAATGTTCTCAATATAACAAGGAATCATTTTTATTTTCCCTTTTTGGCGTTGTTAGAGCCCGGGGAAATTAACACCACATACTGCATTTTCAACTTTTCTATCTCTATGATAGCAACTTTTTGCAACTTTTCCAACTTATTTTCGGTAGTTTTTGCAACTTTGCGAGCTTTATGCTTCAGAGGTATGTATCACCTCTATGTTTAGTATTTTACAGTACGCTTTTCATTCAATACTTATGGGGAATTTAAAAAATGCCGAGAGGATAGTTAGTTATCCTCCCGGCATCTGAATTAACATATGCGTATTATAGATACACTACAAGTAATTACTGCTTGTCGCATGTTATTTTGTATCCCAGCTTAACAATGAGCTTCAATGTCTCAAGCGCTGTATTCCTGTCATACATTTTCTCGCTCTCAGGCAGTTCTTCGTATGGCACAAGCAACGGAGTTGTCTTCTTCTCCAGATTCTTTATCTCGCCCAATGTCCAGCCTTCTGATATTCGCCCTACCGCCCATACATCATGAACATTTGAGGCTATCTGCTCTGTTAATGCGAGTAAGTCCTCCGATAGTATTACATCATCTGTGTCAACCGGTTGTGGTTTGTACATCATTCATATCCTCCTTAATTCATTATTGGTTGTTTTCTCTTAACTTCTCATTTAACGTGTCTCCGATGCAGGCTAATTGCTCATCACTCCATTCACCCATATCTGTGATTTTAATATGGCGAAATCCTTTCGTAATAAAAAGTGCATCGCTCTCATCTTGATTACCGATCTTGCTTCCATATACCACATCATCAAAATATGCGATCCTATTGGGTTCATGATATCCATACTTTAGCGTCTCATAATAAGCCCGAAGTAGCAGCACCCTGTTGGTCTTCATCATTACTCTCTTAATTCTCGGAGAGGTAAATGCAAAGCTCACCTTATCGGAAGAATCCTCTCTTCTCAAACCATTGATAAAATGCTTGTCCTGTAGTTTCTCAAGCATTCTATATGAGTTTTCTTCGATGCGGCTGATATCCACCACTTCCAGATTGTTATAACCCACCCTCACATATTTGCTTTCATTATATGCTCTAACTCCATAATAGTCCAACAAGATTCTCGGATCAGCAAACAACGTGTCAAACGCATGTCTATATTTTTTAGATACGGAGAATTTTACTATGTAGCTTTCACTTGTATAATTCTCTATAATATCATCCCTTAAAATATCTCGCTCTGATAATTCTCTAAGCAATCGACGCACAGTTTTCTCCGTGTATTCCGGCAATACAAAGGATAATTTCTCGGTGTATTCATTACACTCATTGCCAAGTATCTCAAATTGTGCCAGCGGCTTATTTCTCAGCTCATATTCATCAATACAACTACATAGTGCCCTCCACGCATTTTTGTCTGATTCGTAAATCTGCCACAATGCTTCGTAATCTTTTTGATACTCCGGAATATCAGAAATAGCACTATCCGTTCCTTTAAGCGCAGCTATGTTTTCCATTGTTAAGAAAGAGGCATCATGAATATATTGCAGATAATCACAGCCATTATGTTTCGTAAAGTGTTTATTTCTCCAGTCAAAACTATAATATGCTATGCCGGCAGACTTTATGACACTTTTAAAAGCCTCGTACTTTTTCCCATCGTGGAATAATAAATTGCTGCACTCATATATACAGTTATCGCTTTGTAAGTACTGCACTATTTCATTATACGCCGCATCCTGTGACGGATTGCAATATAACAGTGTGCAACCTTCAAATCTGACATTTTGATACTTTCCGCTTTCTATTCCGCTTAACCCTTTCTCAAGCATATTCGTGGTGCCACATTCACGAGAACCTGCAATCACAAACCTTACTTGGCAATGTATCTCTCTGCTGTCCAGATATCCAAGCACTGCCTTTAAGCCAGTCATAACCTTATCTACATCTGAATGCTCATCGCAATAATATATATAATCTATTTTTTTCGGACACAACACAGTAACTGCCGCTACATTGTTCAGTCTGCCATTAAATTCTTCACTTTCATCAAACGCCACTACTACATGTTCTATAAAACTGTACGTCAGTATAAATGGTATCTTCCCAACCAACACGTCATCATACGACTTATAGTCACGATACAAGTTTGCTTCCATAACAGGAAAGAACGCTTTTTTTATCAGGGCAATCCTTGTCTCGGCATCTTTTAACACGGCTTCCGAGGCACTACTCTCAAATATTTTTTTAAGTCTTTTCTCATAATTACTATATTGACGAGTATAATTTTCCACTCCCTCCAAAATGTTTTCCAAGCAGAAACAGTATTGTCTGAAGGCACCAGAAACATCTTCTCCACATTCTTCAGCCAATTTACGAAGTTTTTCTATATCACTTTCTCTTTGCATAGGGTTATTTTTCTTATATTCATTGGCTCGCTTTCTGAAGCATCGATGAAGTTTAATTGACATTAGATCCAATTCATCGAGATCTGGATCTATATCCGCAACATCCCACTTCTCACGTCCCGATTCGCTGTATTTGTTGTATTCCTCGGTACTCAGCGGAGTCTCTTCCGTTCCATACACTATGCATGGATGAGTGGATTCCAACTCATTCTTTACTTTTCCCTTTTGAACACACTGTTCAAGATCAAGGTTTCCGTTCTTGTCCCGTGGCGCTCTCCAACCGGCGGTCACTTTCTCCAATACCCACCTTCTATGCTCCAGCGCAACTACAGCATCAAATTTTTCCTTTGCGCACTTTCCTGCCTCTGAATCAATGTCTTTCTTTTGAAGAATTTCTTCAAAGAAAACATTCGCCGCCTCAGAAAGGTTTTTTACCACTATAGCATTTTCATTACAAGTTCCGGCGTCTTTCTCCAGAACAAGCCCTATGCTGTACAGCTTATATCGTATAGATAAGGCAAATGCCAATGATGATTCATATCTATATCTGTCATTTAAAAATTTGTCTCTTGCCTCGTCCATATCTTTATTGAGCGAATTATCCCAAGATATATCGGCATTAAACGCCATTTGAACCAAATCTATATCTGAACTGAATGTCTCCGGCGTAATTCGCTCGTTAATACATACCGGGTATACATTTGATGTTCCGTCATCATCAACGCTAAACTCGCTAATATAACAAACAGGGCACAGTTTATCGTTCTCTTTTAGCATTTCGATTGCAATCGTTTCTGCAATAAATCTATTCGTTTCGGTATTTCCTGCTGCTACAAATACATAGTCATATTCTTTTAGCATCGGCTCGAGACATTCATTTATAATAACAGCATTTTTATGTTTTATGCTATCTATATTCTCATCTGAGGCTCCATCCTGTATTACCGTGAACCTGACAGTATCATCATTGTCTTTTAAATCTCGGAATACAAGATCCGCATACATGCAATCGTGTCTGCTTTTCTCAATAGAACCATTTACATTTACGAATCTTGTAAGCTCCGGTCTAAATTGTAAATATCTCTCCTTATCCTTGTCTGCTTTATCTGATATCGACGTAATGTGTAACTTATACCCTTTGATCTGACCCGCCTGCAGACACTGGTCAATAAATATATGTCCATATGTCCCCGAACCTATAACTAAAATTTTTGGTTCTGTATTTCCGAATTTCAAGCTCTCGTATATAGGATGGTCATACAACATTTTTTGTATTGCAATAACCGGATCAGATATACCTGCCTCATTGAGCTTAACTACCTGCAATGTTTCATTCTGTCCGATTCTATTGCAGTTTATTCGGGTTATAATCTCCAATGCCTTTTCTAAGTCGTCGAGGAGGTCTTCGCAAGCTTCATATCTTCCTCCCCTATAAGGTGCCAAGCACTTTTCAAGTATAGTTACAATTAGTGACATAAACTCTTCATTTGTGCCAGCCTCTCCACTTGTAAAAAGTTTTGAAGATTTTACAAGTTGTCTTATTTCTCCATAAGTTTCATCTACGTAAAGTTCATTCCCTATACCATCTTTTACAATTATTGCATTAAATAGCACAGCTCCGATGGAATAAATATCTGCTCTATTATCTGGTTGATCTTCCATTTCTACAATTTCCGGAGCACAAAATCCATCTGTCCCCATTGGATTTAAATACTCTCCTCCCACCATATATAACGTGTTTACATCATACATGGATATCGTGTGCTCGTTAACAATCTGCCCCTCTCTATATGGCAACATGAAGTTTGATGGTTTTATGTCCAAATGTAATAACCCCGCCACATGAATTGACATTACTCCCTCTGTAAGAGCTATCACAGTTTGGATAACTTGCAGAAGTTTAAAGTCTGAATTACTTTCTGAATTCCGCTTTATCTCCTTAATAAACTCACCATAGCTCTGTCCTACAACACCTCTCGTCCATATATATCCGGATGTTGGCACAGCACCATCTATTGCTTCACTCAGAGCTTTAATGTCTACCTCATCATATACAGCAGGACTTTCTACATCTTCATCAAAGCATCCATATAATAATTCCGGAATCTGAATAAAGTTACCCATTAGTCGGTTATCCTCAGATTCTAACATCTTGTCATTCAGCAAATTATATGCGTCCATATATTCATCACGCATTTTTACAAATCTGTCCAGAGTTCCCGCACCGGGAACTATTTGACCATTTTTCAACCTGAAAATAGAATAAACTATATTATTCTCAATATCGTCGGCAGGATAAAATTCCTTTAACAACCCTGTTTCCAAATGTCCGTTTCGATTTCGAACAGCCTCATAACATATAGCAGACCCTCCTTCGCCAACACGACCTGTAATCTGATATACTTCTTGATCATTTCCAGCCTTATTCCTTGATAACAATATGCGTTCACCGATTTTTAAATACGCTCTATTATCTATGCTCACTTTCCATCTCCCCCCTTCACCTCTGCCATAACAAGGTTATTGTCTTCATAATCATCCAGGCTAACAGCTATATAGCCGCAATCGTCTGTGAATTTAAAACTATCCAACAGTTGATTCAAATTTTTGAATTTACATCGTTCAAGATTATCGTTTATCCTTGCATCTGTATTAACATTTTTCCAAAAGCCATCTGTACACATAAATAGAGTTGTGCCTCTCTGCAATCCGAACTTCTTTACATCCATCACTTTCCACGCACTATCTGTTGTCACAAGGCACGGCTGTCCGGAAAACACTTTTGGATTCAATACTTTAATCATCTTCTTATCTGATCTTATCAATTCAATTGCAGAATCCCCAAGATTCACTGCTATCATTTCCCTGTTGTCCTTGTCAATAAATACTGTGCTCACAGTTGCAGCATACTCATATCTATCTTTCTTTTCCGTAATGTTATTTTTTCGTTCAATGAAACTCAATATATGCTCTGTGATTAGGTAAGCCAATTTCCTTGAATCATAGGAAAATACACGTCTTCTCTCAATCTTAAAAAAATTTATAACTGCTTCACATGCCAGCTTCGCTCCTTCAGCACCATACTTACATTCCGTGACCCCATCTGAAATTACTGATGTTATATATCGTTCATCCTCATAGTACTGCACATAATCTTGACAAGCTTCTCCCTTTTCCAAATGATACATTCCTGTCTTTACATATTGATTAACAATCATAAGCTATCCTCCTTCCATTTGTGACTGATTATCGCATATGGAAAGAGAATAGTTTATATGGGGAATCCAATATCTATCCTGAACTAAAGCGAAAAACTGCGGTATTTCTGGTCACTCAGACTGTAAAACATCGTTTTCAACTACAAATACACATAATGAAATTAAAACATACAAATCCAATATATTTTTTTCACTCATTCGTTGGAATCGAGCTTTTTCAAGCTCAATATCTATTTTATTTTTAAAATCGTCATATATATCCTTGAATGTTTCTACCCCACTTATTTTATCTAGTTCAAAACATAAATAATAATTATAATATACTGCAATAAATGTAGATCTGGAAATATCTTGTTTTTTTACAATTCTCTCCAGTAAAATTTCCCAAAGCAATGTCTTATCCAGTTTTATATTAAGGCTCTTTATTATAGCATCTAATTCGCTATCATTTTGATACTCTCTTCCGCAAAGAGCATATACTTTTTCTTCTTCGGTAATGTCTTCTGCGGCTTTCTTTGGCTTCTTTATTTTTTTCCATTTGATATCCAAGCCTATACTTTTAAGCATCTCAACGTCATCTTGAAATAAATAGCCATTGTATAATCCTCCGGTTTTTTTTCTAATCATTGCTTGCATTTCTTTCCCACTAATAAATGTATCGCTATTTGAATCTTCATATAATATTGTAAGAAGCTCCGCCAATTCGTTAATTTTTCTACTGCTTAACCATACGAATCTTTTATTTAATCGTTGTTCTATTAAGTCTATGATTAAGAAGAATTCTTTGTCATTTGAGCCTGTATATTTTTTTCTCAATTTTTCAGATAAACTCCATTTAACTATAGAATTTTCCTTGAAATATTTAATATTAGATAACTCTAATACCCTGTCTGCAACTTCATCTGACTCAGCTGCCTCCTTTATATCTTTTATTTCTCGCTTTAATGTGCTACTATCAACATTCTTTACATACTCTTCTTCTAAGCTTCCTGACCATATTTCCATTGCATCACGTGCGTAAACCTCTTCGGACGATATAGCCGTTATAGATTTACCCTCATTGAACATAAAATCATACTCAGTACTCATTAAATAACTTCCAACCTCCGATGGTTCACGATCCAAAACACTTTCCATATATGAATTCTTATACCCGACAGTATCATTAGTCTCTCCACCTTTTATCGGATGAGTTATCTTCTCTTTGCTATTACTGCATTTAGCTATTATCTTCTCAGCCATATCTATTCTTTCTCCGGGAGTCAAGTTCAAATCCTTCCTATATAAGAAGTACAAATATATCATTTCAGCATAATTTTTATAATTAATACCATCTCCTCTTGGTTCCGTCTCATAATCATTGCCTTCTCCTTTTCCGTTTCCTTGCAAACTTTTAATGTGTTTTTCCCTTTCATAACGATTTAATAAAAACTTCATAATGTTGTCACTGTAATAGTCTTCAAAAAGATACGCCTGCATGTCAGCACGTTTTCCAAACTCAGTTTCCACTTCCTTTGTATCTTCATTATAATGATCGTTCTTTTTTAAGGCCTCTGACATGTCAAACATAATGGCAAAATAATACAAATATTTTCTTGTGTTACCCCCATTACTCTTAAAATCTCCATTTGCCAAATCTTCACATAAATTCAATAACTTCATTTTACGGTTACGTTTCTTTAAAACATCACAATATCTTTCCTCTAATGTTTTCTTTTTACCCTCTCTGCTTATATAGCATAATGAATGCAACTGTTTCTTGAAATCTACATTAAGAGCAGCAACAAAATCTATAAATTCTACAACTGTATTTGCCGGATAGTCGTTATTAAATATGTTATATAGTAATTTAATATTTTCTATTACACTCACATTTGTAAATTCAAATCTCAGTTTACACATAAGATTTTTCAGCTTAATGGTCGTTATTTCCTTCAAAATTATGTCCGAAATTATAATTGTTTCATTAGAATTAGAATCAACTATTTTCCCTTCTTTGGACATTAATACATATTTGTCAAAATTCTCAATAAGGCATTTTGTTTGTTTCAATGCTTGAGTTAAACTTCTATCAAAAATAGAATTATCTATTCTGGATACAGCTAACTCAAGTTTCTTTTGACTGTCTGACTGTAAATCATACTGTTCCTTTTCGCTAGCATTCATTTTTTCTTCTGCCCATTCAATAATCTCTCCTGTATTAAGTGTTTTGAAACCTTTACCGCCTCCCATAACAAACTTTTTCAATATAATTGTTCTGTTTTCATCATCTTTTTTTATATAAGTATCCGATTTTGTCAGGCGATGTATTATTCTGTTCATATAGTCACTTGTCATGGGAGTGTTTTTATATTCTTTATACAATATTGGCAAAAATTGATCACTTATTATTTCTGATCTGGTATGTATTGTTTTAATTACAGAATCATCTTTAATCAATTCATCAGGTGTTTTCTCAATTCCTACAGACTTACAAGCGCTTTCAAGTTCTATTCTTGCAGATGGAAGTCCACTATATCCACTTCTTCCCTTTTTGCGTGCTATATCATCTTTATCTTTTGCTTTCTTGTAAGCATTAAATCTATAAACTACATCCTCTCTGCCATATAATGACCTTATTTTTGACAGTTCTAAATTGATTTTTTCTCTGCGATTTTTCGTAAAATCATACATTTCCTCTGCTGCTGTGTTTTCCATATCTTCGTTTCCTCCTTATAAATAGTTTTTTTTACCAACAACTCTTCCCCTGCGTTGCCTCTAATACTGAGCTACTGTAGTTTCTTCAGGCTTGATTAATTTACTACTTTCTTACAGCTGTACAAGACTATGTAGCACATACAAGTCTTTGTTAATTTTATTACTCAAACTTCGCACATTAAAATGTGCCTATGCACCTTGAAAATTCAATAATAACTGGCATAAAAATAGCATGAAACCAATGGTTTTGGTATAATTGAGTTGTCAAAAAACAATTACAAACCAGAAGCTCATGCTATGAATAAAAGTATAACACAAGTGACTCAAAATGATAAGCAGATTTCTAAATCTATCAAACCAATCTATCAAACCAGATAAATTTTCATTTTTTAAGCTGACAACCGTTTTCTCATCTTAAATCAAACAACGCAGTATGAGCAAACCTATTATAGTGGTTCATATCAAAATTCCCCCTTCGGATCATGGAGCTTATAAGGTTCATAATGTCAATATAAATAAACCACACCTACTGCTGAACAAAAATAATCATCAGTGTAGGTTCAAAAAGAAAGCGAGGTATACCTTATGAAGAAACACACGAAGATTAAGTATCGAAACTATTTATCCGAGTTAAGGGTAGACAGGAAGCCTATATCACCGGATCTCCCTAGTTACAACCCGGAGTTTATTAACAGGGTATATAACCCAAAGCCTCCTTTTATCACACATGAAGAATTCACAGCAGCTCTTAATGACAGGCTCGCAGCTGAGAACAGCTCATACGCAGAGAAGGAGATTGAAGAGATTAGACTTCAGAAACAAATTTCATCTGAGCTAGAGACAATCGAAAAGGAAAAGAACAAAATTGTAGATTTCATTGAGTATTTGTCTATCAAAAGCAAAGAAAAGGAGGACTGAACATGAATAATCTTACGTCATCCCTAATCCTTGCTATTGCAATTGCAGTTGTATTTATCGTAATTTCTGCTGTTGCATATAAGCTACGTTTAAAAAACAAAAATACCCGGATCCTTAAGAAGATCCACAATAATGAATACAGTCTAGATGAATTGAAGGAGTATTATTATCAGTCACTCTCACGTATTAAAAAGACAGGAGCCAAAGCATATCTGGCAATGCCTATAGTATACGTATTATCTGATAGCAGCAACTACTTTGTCTCTCTAAACTCAATCTACCGCGAGAACGTTGCTATGTTGCTGATACTGACATTAACACTCAGTATCATCCTTGATCATACCCCGACTGCTATATCAGAGTACATATTCTCAAAAGAAAAGGAAAGCACAATATCAAAAAAAAATCAAAAATATATAGGAATTGCAATCGGTCTTCTGGTTGCTGTCATGTTTAGTTTTATAGTGATGCTTTTTCTAATAAGAGTGAACACCACAGATCTCGTATTTGAAGGCAGTAACGCAGACAAAACAGCCCAGACATCAATGATGATATTATGGACTGAGGTCGCTATCGGAACCACTATCTCATCGTTTATATATAAGGCTATCCGGGATTTGATTCTGGTCCCTCGTTTGCTTAAGGCATTGAATTGCGAAACGGAAGTATTAGCAAATGCGCAGTTATCAAATGTGGAAGCACAGAAAACAGAGTTGGAAAAGTATGCAAATCAAGAAGTATCAGAGTCCGATAAGGTACACGAATCAAATATTCAGAAGATTTTGTCCGACGGTGCTCTCTTAGAAGCAATGTATCTCGCCAGAATACAAAATATATCGTCAAATAAGAATGCCAGATCCAGCAATAAAAGTGTTTCTTTGCCATCTGATGTCAATGCATCCCAAAAGGAACACTCTATATCATAAGTCAATTTAACCAACAGAAGGAGGAAATTCACCATGATGAACACAAACAAGGAATCCAACAAAACAAGAGCTCTCGTAGCCGCCATTATCCTGTGCATCTCACTTCTTTTCACAACAGGATGCAGCAGTGCCGATGTAACCAATGACGTCAAATCAGCGCTCGGCATGGAAGTAGCCGCAGTCTCACATACCGTATATGTCGTGGACCAGACGAAGTATAGTGCCAAATACGACCTGAACCAGCTTCTCAGCAAAACAATCTCAGAAAATTACGCCGCATATGACTCGACATCAACAATCATAAGACTTGACGGTGATGCCAAGGTCGTAGATCATCTGACTTATACGAACAATGGCAAAGGAGGCGGCGCTACTTGGAAGGAGAAAGACAAGCTGGAAGCTACTAATAGTGTCATAAAAAGCATCATCAACAATACATCTCCTGTTGCAGACGAAGTCAACGTATTGAAAGCTATTCGGCTGGCTTGTGACGAACTCCAAACGTACGACGATGGTATAAAACGAATCGTGATTGTCTCTAGCATGATACAGACCGTGGACCCCCTTAATATGGCAGGCGGCCTTGACGCATATTCTGATTCCGATACCATTAACGAAACCGTTGCTGACCTTAGTAATATTCATGAGCTGCCTGATATGAGAAGCATAGAGTCAGTAACGGTGTATGGCCTCGGTCATGTAGATACCACCAGCGGAGAACAAGCTGAACTTTCACAACTTGACTCTACAAACCTCCAAGCGCTGTGGCTAGCTATATTTGAATCCTGCGGATGCGGATGCTCTGACGTGACCTTCAAGACTAACACACCGGATGGTGCACCCCTAGACATAGACTATCCCTCTGTGACTCCGGTTACAGCAAGCGATATAGGCAATCATTTTGTTTATGCTGATACTACAACAAACGAATCCATAAACCTAAAGGATGATGTACTGTGTTTTAACGATGTGTCATTATCGTTTCAGCCTGACTCTGCGGAACTGATTACTTCTGAAAACGAGGCGTTGAAAGTCTTGTCACCGGTGATCAGCTATGCAACCAGTCAGGATGTAACAATCGCCGTATTTGCGTCAACTGCATGGTCAGACGATAAAGAAGCCTTATATGACTTATCATCCGCTCGTGCAAACACAGTAAAAACGTTGCTGATCAAAGCCGGTGTACAAGAAGAATCTATACGCTGTTATCCTCTCGGTTATGATTTGAACCCTTTTAAATGTGACTGCTTCAATTCATCCGGAAAATGGGATGAAGACAACGCAAAGAAAAACAGAGTCGTTTATATAACCGATGCAAGTTCAGCTGTTGCAAATGTCTTCTATCAAAATCTTGACTAGTTACATCCACTAAAACATATGTGTAAAAAAGGCGGCATAGCACAACAGAAGCTATAACGTGCATGCCGCCTAGAATGGAGGAACTATGAACAAACGACGTATCTCATCAAATGTGTTGAATTGGCTTAATACATTCAAACGTAACAGAAAAATCAGTTCTGGCAAAAAGATTACGAATATAGAATTGAGATATTATGCTGAAATGTTATTTCCGGCACTCATATCTGTGATTGCAGGATATTATCTCTGGAGGTATAAGCTGGCATCACTGTATTCAACCGAGATTCCAAACTTTCTACTTGTAAGCGCGCTCTTTTTTGCAATTACAGCTGTTTACACCATGCTGATCGGTATAACGGAGATTCTCAGAGGTCGTATATATTCTCAATCAGATTGTCTGTCATTCAAGAAGGTGTTAATAATTGTTGTGGTTGGAAGCATCTGCACCGGAATTATTGCCGGAGTCTGTGAAATACTATATGAGCTTAACGGAACAGACTACGATGTTGATATTGCTCAAGAAACCATGCTCGTGATAGATGATAGCAGTTCTATGAAAACTTCCGATAAAAATGATAGAAGATTGACTGCTGCAAACGAGCTTCTTGAACATATAGACGGGAATCGCAAAGTGGGCCTAATACGTTTTTCAAAAGATATTCATTGCTATATTCCAATGGACTATCTTAAAGTGAACAAAAGCACATTAAATCATGAGTTGGAAAACAAAGCCAAAGAAGGAGGCACCGATATTAATGACGCATTATATGCGGTTCTGAATGCCTTTGACAAAGTCGGTACAGCTACAGGAAGCCGAAGTGTCATACTCCTGACCGATGGGAAATCCACAACCAATGTTGATGAAGAATACTTGATAAATAGAGCCAACAGCATGAACATACAAATAAACGTAATTTCATTGGGAAATCACACAGATAAAGCCTTTATTAAACGGATAACCTCGAGTACCGGTGGCAAAGCAGCCAAGACCTCTAGTGACTTCTATCTAGATGCAGCGTATGGAGTATTTCTTGGTTCCCATATAGAGAGATGTCTCTTGGTTCCATTGATCGTCGGTTATCACACGGCAGGTCAGATTTTACTCCAAATACTTCTGATCGCCATAATCTGCATTGCTTCACAGGCGGTACCAACAATATTGCTCCGATATCATTCGTATATTAACTGGCATATAAAGTTGTCACCTGTCATGATATTGATCGGAGCAGCGTCATTAGCCATCCGAGATGCATCATTTTCAGCAATCTGCTTTTTGCTTGTACTCTATCTCATGCCATTTTTCAAAGGAAGAGTAAAAGCACGGAAGTTGAAAATACGGCACAAAAAAAAGCCGCATAAATCAAGAAGTATTCCACGTTACACACGAGATAAAGGGTATGAAATGATGGAATATTATGAATCGCATAACATCTACGATAAGAACATAGGTGCCTTTGAAAACCGCAATCACTACACACGGTAATTTGAAATTTGTCCGCTTTAGACATTGTTGTTGTCTCTTCTACAACCTTTCAAAATATGGTGCTGTCGCTTTTAACGAATGAACTTTCGTGAAGCGGCAGCCCCTTGTTTTAATCCTAATACCATACGCTCTCTTCCACTCACATGATTCTTTTAAGTTGTCATTAATCATACAGTGACTGTTTCTCCAGGATTTACCATAAGTATTTTCTGTACTTTATCCTTTTCTTCTTTATATTTTCGGTTATTCGGATACCAATTGGTAAGTTCGCTCCACACTTCATACGATTTTTGAAGTAATTCCTTGTTTACATTTGCCTTGAGAATAGGACGATTGTCTTCAGTTTCATCAACAGCTTCAATAACCATCGCTGCCTGGAAATAGCATATTGCCACTTTAACATAGTCCTGTTCTTCATGAGTAAGAAACCCAGCATCTCTATATAATCTTGCGGCCTTATAGAAATATGTTCTCTTATCATCATATTTTTTTGCTTTTTCCATAAGCGCACCAATTCTCATATAAGCCCGGGCTAAGTCACGCTTTACCGCTACCCAATCTGTCCTTAATGCTTCTTCTAGTAATTCGTTGCTTATTTTGCATGAATCTTCATAATAATCTAATGCCTTTTTCATATCTTGCTTTTCCAAAATAACGCCAAGCCAATAATAACTGTCAGACATATCTCTCCTATCCAATATTGTATTTGTTTCATAAGCCAACTCTTCTCTGATCCTAAGTGATTCTTCAAGGAAATCCTTTGCATCAGATATATTGTCATTTGCTGTAATTCTCCCCAGCCGAACATAACATGAAGCTAAATCTCTTTTAGCCTCGATTGTTTGTATTTCCTCCGCTATTTTTTCAAAAATATCCAATGATGCTTCATAAAATTCTTTCGCTTTGTTAAGCACTCCTACTTTGCTTAAAACGTCTCCCATATTGCTACTGCTTATGGCAACCTCTCTCCTTATACTTGCCTCTACTACATTTGTCTCACCAACAAGCTCTTTAAGAATTTTATCTCTTTCAATATAATAAAGTGACGCTTTATCTGTATTGCCTGACATATAAAATATATTACCAACCGAAGAATAATTTCTACACAAATCCAGCCTTGTTTTCATACTGCTATCCTCGGTTAATAATGCTTGTCTAACCTCCAGTGATTTAATATACCATTTTAATGACTCGGAGAACCTCCCTGCAATCTCTAATTCACGGGCATGACTATAGTAAATGTCTCCAATTAGAGATTTATACTTGTGCATCCCTGAGTCATTATAAATTTCCTCACAACTTTTTTTCAGCATATCATAATGAAATGTTGATAAAATTATATATCCCGACTCTGACAAATAATTTGCATAAACCAATGATGCATTTATATACAATTCTGCAACATCTTCAACTGTTCCATCATCATTCGTATACAAAACTGATTCATTTTTATCTTTTGTTTTTTTATACTGTTTTTTCCAATAACCCACTAATTTCCCTTGCCACTTGATAGCCTCCTCATAATTTCTCTCTACACCTTCACCCGTACGATACATCGAAACCAATTTTTCCATAGCCTCCGCCAATCCGCAATTCGCTGCATCCTCTATCAGGGTAACTGCACGTTCACGGTCCACTTCAACATCAATTCCACCCAAGTACGCCAGTCCTATAAGAAAACTATGCTCCGCAGAATTATCAATTTCTCTGACTCCCATATCCCAAATCGCGGAAATCAAAAATCTTCTCATCATATCATCATTGTTGGGATCGACACATAAAGGAATATCCGGATATAGTTTTTCCAATTCAGATCGATTTGTCTTTTCCATTTCTACAGGTAAAATATTTACATCAGTTTTTTTTGCCGTAGGATATTCTTCTTTCATTACATAATTCACCCCACCAAAACTACCCGGTAACAAAAGATTTGGAGTTACAACCAAAACAAACAGACCACTATTTTGTAATGTCTCTTTGATATTCTCCCTGTAATCTTCACCTATAGTCAAAAATTCATCGTACCAAATTGCTACATCCCTGTAATATTTGTTTTTATGTATCAGGCGCATTAATTCCTGAGCACATTTTCTGTCTGCTTTTCTGTAAGAAAGAAATATATAAGCGTCAAATTCATTTTTAATTTTCTTCGTCATTTCATCACCGAGTAAAATATCAGACAGATGCTTTTCAAGCTTTTCTTCATAACTGATGGCAGTTGTATCTCTTTGTGTTTTATCCAAATACTGCATATCTCCGAATTTTCTTGCAAACAATCCCTCCAAGCCTCGCTCTTGAATTAAAGGAAGTACAGGGATCTTATTCTTTAATGCAAGTGGAAAATCTTTATCCATAGCAATTGATGGTTTTGTCAGCAGATTTGTAGTTACCGGTATAACAAAAAGCTGCATAGATAAAAGATCAGTTTCACGCTCCTGTTCCGGAATAGATGAAGCATTATCATAAAAATAAACTGCACAGTTTTGCTTATCCAGAATTTCATTTCTTACGGGCTCAAAATACATATCAAAATCATCTGGATGACAGCAAAAATATACTCTTGGTTTCCCTTGATTTGTTGAGTCCCCTCTGGTCTTAAATTGTATATGGTTTTCCTTCTCCATTTTTTATCCTCGTCTTATATCAAAAAATCTTTTTCATATATGTTTTTAAGTTTCCCCTTTTCAATCAATTCATCCAATGTATACATTTGATAAAATCCAACGCACCCTTCTCCTGACCTATCAACAAACATCACTTCGTGCGATTCTAAATCTACAATAGAATTTCTAAAATTTAAAAATGCCACCTCATTGTTGTATAAATAACATATATCTCCAATCCAGCCAACAGGATACCATTCATTAAAATCACTTACTTGTTCTAATTTTTCTTGCAAGATGATTGCTCTTGTACTTATGAATCATACAACTTTCTTCTTTTTCTTGAGTGACTTAACAATGATTTTAAATAGGTGATTTCTCATATTCTCTCTTTTTCTGCCTATCAATTAAAAAATCTATCAGCACAGCAGAAAATGCAACTATTATTCCAATGAGAATATAATAAAATCCTTCTGCCCTAACAACATCAATCCAAGGTTCATCACTATATGCCATAAACGCGACTGCAACAATGGCAGCTGAAAAAGGGAAAAAAAAGAAAGATATTGCTGAAAACAATATCAATTGGATCCTTGCCCTTGCAATTGCTATTAAAACTGCGGTAATTATAAAAATAATATATATACATCGTATAAATGAATCACTATTTATACATAAAGAATAATCTACATTTCCAGCTTCATCTAAAAAAGATATTACCGGCGTATCCATAAATGCAAACAAAGACAATGACACGATAATTACTAATCCTAAATAGACCGTAAAACTCCTATTTTTGTATGGCGTACGCTCTATGCAATCTTTTCCTCCAATAAATGTATGATCCTTTATCTTCTGATTACTTTCCGAATACTTATTATTTTTGAATCCTCCAACATTCATATCTTTAATCTGTGAAATTTTTTCCTCTGTCCAAACGACACCCTCACAAATAATACACTTTCCGTTTCCCATTCTGTTCAAGCTCCCACATCGCTCGCATCTAATCATTAACGTCATCCCCTTGTATATCTATTTGTAACATATAATCTAAATGCTTGTTATATTTTTTTACTATCAAAAATTTTAAAATATATCCGATAACCAAATTGATTACCAATAGACAAATAGCGAACAATGCTACTGTTCCTATTAAATCATTCATTCTTATTATACTGCTTGTAATTTCTTTTGCTCCCAATACAGCTGTACGCCTATGATTAACGTAATAATAATTAATTATACTGTATAATATCAATAATACGGATGCAACATAAAACATACCTCTACTAACAATAGAGCTTGTTTTATATATTTTATCTTTTTTTTGCCTTTTCATGTTATGCTCAGCAACTATCTCCTTGTACACTTTATCTCCATCAGAATTCATATGAAAAATCAACTCCCTCGTAATTATTATTTATCCATTGGCTTATATTAGATATTTTTTCCTTCAATTCTATAATTTGTTCTGTTAATGAACCGTTATCATTTAACCTTTTATATATTTGAGCCAAATTCCCATAAGCTCTCATCAAGATCATATAATTATTCAGCGATGGGATGTCGGTCGACAATTTAACGCAATAATTCACATTGTCTGCAGCAGTTCTACCAGCTTGCTCTAATTCTCCTTTTTCCTCATATGCCTTCACTATAACAAAGTAAGAACGAAACAAATCATAGTAGTTTGATAAATGATTTATGTATATTTCTTTTGCCTTTAAACCAATTTTTATTATTCTGTCAAAATCCGGTTGATCATGTTGAAGCATCAGCTTACACATGGATACATAGTTTTCATACAACCTATGATATATATCTTCCTTATTATCGTCCAATCCATTCTTTATTTTATCGAAATTTTCAATTACAGCCTTTTTTATAAAGTTCTCTGCATTCCTATAATCTTCTACTTTCATATATAAGTTACCAAGAATATCGTACAATTCTGCGATATATGCTTTATTTGTTTTCTCAGAGTACATTGCAGCTATTCTTGTTTCATAAAAAAAGCTATTGTTCTTTCCTAATTTCTCAAATAAGCTTAAAGCCAATTCAGCATAATAAATCCCTTGCCACAATTCCTTCTTATTCTTACAATAATTTAGGTAACATCGTGCCAAAACCATGTAGCTTATAGAAATAGCTCTTATACCCGTCTCGATTAACATATCTTTATGCCATATTTCCTTATAGGAAAACATACCTAGCAACCGATAAATATAATAAATTATACGCATATTATTTCTGAAAAATAGTGTACTTCCTTCAAGTCCAAAGTAATCATACACATCCTTTATTAGGAGTTGATAAAAACGATTTATCTTTTTCAAACTAAAAGCATTCATCTTCCTGCTTTTTATAACCTGTTGATTCAAATATCTCAAAAAATCGTCCGTATTTTCATAATTCTTTATTTCATATTCAACTATCTGTAGCATAAGCGAATCGTCATCTGCTAATACTATATCGTTAAGTTGAGAAAACAGCTCCTGCGCAGTTCTGTACATACTTTCAGAGACTTGTTCGTCTTTCTGATATACGGCATCTATAGTTTTATTTATGTACTCACAAATCATCTCTGCGTTTTCACATTCTTCAGCTATTGAGATTGTATCAGCAACACGAACTGTATCATCCAAGGGTAATGTTTCAAAATATTCAATCATCTCTATACGCAATTTCTCCGCGCGATTACACTTTTCTCGTACCTCTGTCCGAAAACTCTTATGCATAAAATCATATCGTCCATCTTCTCTTATCAGGATATACGGTTTTGCAAGCTTTACAAATCTGGACATATCCAATTCAGACCATTTAATATTCTCATGGTATATGCTAACTAAATTCTCAATATCCGAAGTCCTTAGCCCTCCGGATGAAAGTGCAATATAATCTATAGCAAGCTGTATAAAGTCTTCATTTATTCTCATTGCTATATTGGAGAGCAAATACGCGCCCACATTTTGTGGCAAACTTCTTATATATGCAATTTGGTATTCGTTAATAGCCGCCATGCCATTATCCAATTTGTCTATTGCTCTTATCTGTTCAAAATCACTATGCCCAAGCATCATCATTATATTGTACACAATGCTTAAGTATAATGGCTCATTGGAACGATTCTGATTTAATATCTCCTGGATTACTTTGTCACTTAATCTATTCGAAACACTTTCTCTTATTTTATCTATTACATTCTTTTTTTCAGATTCTTTCATACCTTTCAACATAATTTGTTTAATCGGGCGACCTGGTATATATTTCGGTGTATATGACAGAACAAATTTTATGTTTGAAGGTATATATCTAAACGCGCTAACCATGTCCTGTCCAAGCTGTAGAAGTTGATCTGCACCATCTATGAAAATAAGCAGTCTTCGTTTTTCAAATCCAAATCTAAACAAATACGAATTAAGAACACTTATACTGTCTCTTTCTTGAATATCCGGCATATATCCAAAATTGGTCTCAAAAAAAGCATTTAAATAATATATGACTCCATATACAGTAGAACTATTCTTTGTAATGCCGCAAAAAACAGGAATAACTATAGTGCTATTTCCTCCATAGTTGTAAGCGAGTTGGCTGATAAATGTACTCTTTCCCATTCCTGGTTCTCCTACAATCCCCAGTATTCTATGATTTGAATTTAATCCATTATTTACCAGTTTTTCCAAATCTGGTCTTGCCCCGTATTGTATATACTTTTGCCTTGCATAATTCCAATGTTGCCTTTGCTCCCGATCAAACAATGACAATCCTTTATATTGGGATAATCTATCACTTATTTTTTCTTTTATATCAAAAAGAACCTTTTCTTTGAACGCATCAAATTTCAATTCTGATCCCGTCCAATGTGCCTGATACGTATATGTCTGATTTGGAAATAATTCTTTTATTCTTTGTTTCAAACGTTTAAGCTTGCCAGCACTGTCTGTATCTTCGCTTTCATATTCCGGTGGAATTACGCCATCCAACTCCCTAAAATAGAATAATGCATTAGGATTATTTCTTGCCAATGCCCCATACTGTATCTCAAGCTCAGTAACACTTTTATCATAGTACTCTGCCTGTAAATCTATATCGCTAACATACTTTTTGTCCGGTACCCAACCGTATCTATTTCCAAGAAGGACAACCATATATGGATTACAACGCTCAATTTCATCCAAACATACAGACAAAATTTTCTTTGAACCTTCTACTTCATCATATCCTGTAGTGTCAATGCCCCAGCGTAAGTCACACAATTCTACTTGCTCACCGTATTGAGACGCATACTCATTCAACTCAGGAACTATTTCGTCATGAAGAATATCGCGTTCATAATCCATATCTTTAAATGTACTTGACACGAAAATTTTTATCATATGTATTCCCCACATCTTAAGCAATCCATGAATTGCTGAATCGGCAATTCATATACCACTAATATTTTGCACTTTCCCAGAATTACTTTCCTCTATCCAAGTATTCCTCCCGATTCTGGTGGAATGCTACCTATTGTATTCATTATTTGCCGATATATATTTTTTAACATGTACATTTGTTTCTACCTTGTATATCTGTACTTGCCAGGGAAATATCGCATGAAAGATAATATTTTCGCATTGATATCCTTGTGAAAGAATATCCTTCCGCAGAAAATCCACTTTGATATTCATAAGAGACATAATAGACAATCTCTGTAGTTTTTATTCAAAATCCAGTCGCTCCCCAGCATATTCTGTCGTTTTTTGACAAATAAATCATAACATTTTGCCTACTTATTGACAATAATTATATCTGCCTAACTCATCGCAACCTTGGTGCCATGCACTGAATATTTATTTTCCATCAAAATATTGACATTAAATACTAAAAATATCATTTTCAATTGTTTATTCCACGTTTTACCATAAATCAATCAACGGTCCACACATCTTCTTATAGTAACTGCGACTTCCCGGCTCCTTATCTTCATCCAATACTCTCATCTTGCGAATACGTCGATTGGTAATTCTGCCAGTATCTTTATACATGGTTTTACTTGTTGAAAAAGCACATCCGCATTTGCAATACTCAATGCTCCCATGATATACACGGAGGTCGCCACAAGCAGAGCGATAGGTATGCGTATATGGATTAAACCAATATCTATCAATGTACGAAACAAACGTCCCCAAATCATCAAAGTCAAATCCATGATAATCAATATATGACGCATTCATCACCCTTGACCCATGAACCTTTGATAAATCAAGGCGCGGATTCCACGACAAAAACTGTCTATACATTTTCTTTTTATGCAATCTCTTTCTAACCCATGCATTCTCCCGTGACTTCCTTATAAGACAATCTTCTTCATGCAAAACGTGACCAAATGACTCTATGTCATCGGACATATACTTCTCAATGAAATCAGTATTGCTTTCCATATCAATAAGTGCCTCTTCCATCTCCCAGTTGTAGCAATCGTTCATGTAAATCACCTTCCTCGTTATCATCTAAGTAAAGTATAGACTGTGTATTAATGAATTTTTTCAGGGGAAAAGAAATCTCAAACATAGATTTTAACAACTACAAATAAAGAATTCTCAAAAAGCACATGTTTTCTACATTTTCCTGTTGAACCTTCTGAGCCTGTTGTCCGGATTCTCCTGAAGCTCCAAATCCCTCAAAATGTCCTCCTGCGTCAGTTCCTCCGCTTCGTGCTGCGCCTGCTTCTGTGCCAGATTTTTCAGCTACACAGCTTTCTCCGCCAGATACGCCTCCGCTGTCGGCAGATAGGTTTCAAGCGTTCCGATCTTTCCATCCGTGATTGCGTTGATGTCAATCTTCGTTGGCGGAAAGAAGGATGCTCTCGGAATAACGCTTCGGCGGTTTGGTGAAATGCTCCGTAAGTATCTGCCGTGTCAGGCTTTGCCTTAAAATAATCGCGGAGATTATTCTCATAAACCTTGTAGCCCTCACTTATCACGCGCTTTCCGCCTGCTGTGAAATCCCTGACTCCGCAGGACAAAATAACCTTTGCCGAACTGTATTCCATCGGTGCTGTTGTCGCTGCAAGGAGCCTCGCCGCAACAAGATAAAGTATTTTGTATAAAATAAAAGGACTCTACTCTTAGTAAGAGATAGAATCCTTAGAAAACCCAATAAAAAAAGGGGAAAACCCAATATTTGGAATTTCCCCCTAACTATCAAAGATAGATTTTATAAACGAAATCCTTAAAACGGTTCGCTTTCGTGTACTCCGGACGATGTGTCATGAAATCATTAACATCAGCTCTGGTAATCAGAAATTCCGTGAAGTACATATAGTTGTAATCTACTTTTCTACTTGTTAGCGATTGCAGCCTGAGCAGCAGCAAGTCTAGCGATAGGTACTCTGAATGGTGAACATGATACATAATCAAGACCAATCTTGTGGCAGAACTCAACTGATGAAGGATCTCCACCGTGCTCACCACAGATACCGATATGAAGCTTTGGATTAACTGGCTTACCAAGCTTAACTGCCATATCCATGAGCTTACCAACACCTGTCTGATCAAGCTTAGCAAATGGATCGTTCTCGAAGATCTTAGCGTCATAGTAAGCATTTAAGAACTTACCAGCATCATCTCTTGAGAATCCGAATGTCATCTGTGTAAGGTCGTTTGTACCGAAGCAGAAGAAGTCAGCTTCCTTAGCGATCTCATCAGCTGTAAGAGCAGCTCTTGGGATCTCGATCATTGTACCAACCTCATACTTAAGATCTACGCCAGCAGCAGCGATCTCAGCGTCAGCTGTCTCAACAACTACCTTCTTAACGTACTTAAGCTCCTTAACCTCACATACAAGTGGGATCATGATCTCTGGCTCAACTGTCCAATCTGGATGCTCCTTCTGAACCTCAATTGCTGCACGGATAACAGCCTTTGTCTGCATCTTAGCGATCTCTGGATATGTTACAGCAAGACGGCATCCTCTGTGACCCATCATAGGGTTGAACTCATGGAGTGAGTTGCAAAGTGCCTTAATCTCCTCAACGCTCTTGTTCTTAGCAGCAGCAAGCTTCTCAATGTCAGCCTCCTCTGTTGGAACGAACTCATGAAGAGGTGGATCCAGGAATCTGATAGTAACTGGGTTACCCTCAAGTGCCTCATAAAGAGCCTTGAAGTCTCCCTGCTGATATGGAAGGATCTTATTAAGAGCTTCCTCTCTCTCTTCTACTGTATCAGAGCAGATCATCTCACGGAATGCTGCGATTCTCTCTGGATCAAAGAACATATGCTCTGTACGGCAAAGACCGATACCCTCTGCACCAAGCTCACGTGCCTTCTTAGCATCTGCTGGTGTATCTGCATTTGTTCTAACCTTAAGTGTTCTATACTTATCAGCCCATGCCATAACACGGCCGAATGTTCCTGCGATCTGAGCATCAACTGTCTTGATAACTCCATCGTAAATATTACCTGTTGTACCATCGATTGAGATGTAATCTCCCTCATGGAATTCCTTGCCAGCGAGTGTGAACTTCTTGTTCTCCTCGTCCATAACGATATCGCCACAACCTGATACACAGCATGTACCCATACCACGGGCAACAACTGCAGCGTGTGATGTCATACCACCACGAACTGTAAGAATACCCTGTGCTGACTTCATACCTGTGATATCCTCTGGTGATGTCTCAAGACGTACAAGAACTACCTTCTCGCCTCTAGCTGCCCATGCCTCAGCATCGTCAGCTGTGAATACGATCTTACCACAAGCAGCACCTGGTGAAGCGCCAAGTCCCTTGCCCATTGGTGTAGCTGCCTTAAGAGCTGCTGCATCAAACTGTGGGTGAAGAAGTGTATCAAGGTTACGAGGATCGATCATTGCAACTGCCTCTTCCTCTGTCTTATGTCCCTCATCAACAAGGTCACAAGCGATCTGAAGAGCTGCCTGAGCTGTTCTCTTACCATTTCTACACTGAAGCATGTAAAGCTTCTTGTTCTCAACTGTGAACTCCATATCCTGCATATCATGATAGTGATTCTCAAGAGTCTCACAAACCTTGATGAACTCTGCATAAGCATCTGGGAACTCCTGCTCCATCTGAGCGATTGGCATTGGTGTACGAACACCGGCAACAACGTCCTCGCCCTGTGCATTGATAAGGAACTCACCCATAAGCTTCTTCTCACCTGTTGCAGGGTCACGAGTAAATGCAACACCTGTACCAGACTCATTGTTCAGGTTACCGAATACCATAGGCATTACGTTAACTGCTGTACCCCATGAATAAGGGATATCGTTGTCTCTTCTGTATACGTTCGCACGTGGGTTATCCCATGAACGGAATACAGCCTCGATAGCTAACTTTAACTGCTCAACTGGGTCTGAAGGGAAATCTGTTCCTAACTGGTTCTTGTACTCTGCCTTGAACTGCTCAGCAAGTGTCTTGAGATCCTGTGCTGTAAGCTCTACATCGAACTTAACACCCTTCTCTTCCTTCATCTTGTCGATGAGCTGCTCGAAGTACTTCTTACCAACTTCCATAACAACGTCTGAGAACATCTGGATGAAACGTCTGTATGAATCGTATACGAAACGCTCGAATGCTGGATCTGGGTTGTGTGCTATCATAGCAGCAACAACGTCATCGTTAAGACCAAGGTTAAGGATTGTATCCATCATACCTGGCATAGATGCTCTTGCACCTGAACGAACTGATACAAGTAATGGATTCTCAAGATCTCCGAACTTCTTGCCGTTGATCTCCTCCATCTTCTTAACGCCATCCATAGCCTGAGCCATGATCTCGTCATTGATCTTACGGCCATCCTCATAGTACTGAGTACAAGCCTCTGTTGTAATTGTGAAACCCTGTGGAACTGGAAGACCAATTGCTGTCATCTCAGCAAGGTTTGCACCCTTACCACCGAGAAGATTACGCATGGTCATGTCGCCTTCGCTAAACATATAAACCCACTTGTTTGCCATTTGTTTGTTACCTCCTACGTAAACTTTATATTTCATGGTGTGAAGTCCCCGTGAAGTCTCCACACGCGCTAGACTGATTATAACATATATGTCAATATTAGCAAACTCTTTTTTCTATATTTTGTGTATATCTTGTGTATATTCCGACCCATTTTTACATATATTTAAATTTTGATTATTTTCTTCTGTGAGCCGTTATTTTTTCTCAATGCTTTCTGCCAATGTTCGTATTTAGACATAATGTTTAAACCTCAAAATGCTCTGGACATTTGAGCTCATAGCCTTATGTTGTTTGTTTACATCGATGTTCAGCCTGCATATAATAACAATCCATCTTGTACCTTTCACAATCCCGCCATAAAAAAACATAGGCTGCGGAAAACTCCGTAGCCTATGTTTAACTTTATATCATGTCGCCTATCGGCTTCATGTGGGTATTCACATTATATCAGTCTTGCGCAATTACAACTGTCACAATGCTCATTAAATTACAAATCACTCGCCGTCAATAGCTGCCTTGAGAATATCAAGACCAGCGATAAGATCCTCATCAGAGATGATAAGTGGTGGCATGATCTTGATGACTGCATTGTCACGACCTGCTCTCTCTATTACAAGGCCCTTCTTGAAAGCTCTTGCTGTGATGGCACCAGCTGTTGCATCGTCCTTAACCTCTACGCCCCAGAGGAGTCCGATACCACGTGTTGCAATTACATTTGGATCGCCGTCTATATTCTTCTCAAGATACTCTCTAACTATCTCGCCCTTACGTCTTGTCTCTGCCTCGATATTGTTGTCAAGCATGAACTCAAGTCCTGCCTTTGCAGCTACCATTGAGAGCTGGATTCCACGGAATGTACCAGAATGCTCACCCGGCTTCCAGAGATCATACTCCGGCTTGAACATTGCAAGTCCCATAGGGAATGGGTATCCGCCGATTGACTTTGAAAGTGAGAACATATCAGGCTTGATTCCTGCTCTCTCAAATGAGAAGAATGTACCTGTTCTTGCACAGCCAACCTGTACGTCATCAACAACCATAAGGATGTCGTTCTTATCACAGAACTCACGGAGTGCCTTGAGGTACTCTACTGAGAATACATTTACACCGCCATCTGCCTGTACTGTCTCGATAAAGATTGCTGCAGGCTTCTCAACACCTGAGTGATCGTCATCAAGAAGTGTCTGCATGAACTTGATCGTATCAAGCTCTGGGAACATGTAAGGAGCTGGAATGTGGTATACGTTGTCAAGTCCAACGCCTGCTCCTGCACGGCTTGCAGCATCACTTGTAAGTGATATTGAACCAAGTGTCATACCATGGAAACAACCCATATATGCCCAGATCATCTCTCTCTTCTTAACCTTACGCGCAAGCTTTAAGAGTGACTCAACGGCATTTGTTCCTGTAGGACCTGCAAACATGATCTTGTAATCAAGTCCTCTAGGCTCAAGAACCTTTTTCTCAAAAAACTCGATGAATTCAGCTTTTGGTGCTGTCATCATGTCAAGAGAATGCATGATTCCATCGCTCTGGATGTAATCGATAACCTTCTCCTTTATATAATCATTGTTATGACCATAGTTCAGCGCGCCTGCTCCTGCGAAGAAGTCTATATACTCCCTTCCATTCTCATCATACATCTTGGCTCCCTTGGCCTTTGTGAATATCTCTGGGAAACTTCTGCTGTATGATCTTACATTTGCCTCGTATTCTGAAAATAACTCTTTACTATGCATCTTAATGCCTCCTGTAAATTCAGTGTCCCGTATTATCTCCGGTCACACCATCAATTAATATTCAAATTTCTTCTCAAAGTAAGCCTTCAAATCTTCAATCTTGACTCTCTCCTGCTCCATGGTATCTCTGTCACGAACTGTGACTGCTCCATCCTCAACAGAATCGAAATCATATGTTACACAGAACGGTGTTCCTATCTCATCCTGTCTTCTATATCTCTTACCTATGTTGCCTCTGTCATCGAACTCACAGTTATAGTACTTTGAAAGCTCTGCATAAATCTTCTCTGCACCCTCGTTGAGCTTCTTGGAAAGTGGAAGCACACCAATCTTAACTGGTGCAAGCTGTGGATGGAAATGAAGGACTGTACGGATGTCTGGCTTCTCCTCTGTTCCGATGTTCTCCTCGTCATATGCAGCACACAGGAATGCCAGTGTAACACGGTCAGCACCAAGTGATGGCTCGATTACATATGGAATGTACTTCTCCTTTGTCTCGTCATCGAAGTACTCCATGGACTCTCCTGATGTATTCTGGTGCTGTGTCAGATCGTAATCTGTTCTGTCAGCGATTCCCCAGAGCTCTCCCCATCCAAATGGGAATAAATACTCGATATCAGTTGTTCCCTTGGAGTAGAAACACAGCTCCTCAGGTGAATGGTCACGGGCTCTCATCTCATCATCCTTGATTCCGAGATCCTTGAGCCAGTTGATACAGAAGCTTCTCCAGTACTCAAACCACTCCATATCTGTACCCGGCTTACAGAAGAACTCAAGCTCCATCTGCTCGAACTCTCTTGTTCTGAATGTGAAGTTACCAGGTGTTATCTCATTTCTAAATGACTTTCCTATCTGACCGATTCCAAATGGAACCTTCTTTCTTGAAGTTCTCTGTACATTCTTGAAGTTGACAAATATACCCTGTGCTGTCTCCGGTCTCAGGTATACAGTGTTCTTGGCATCCTCTGTTACACCCTGGAATGTCTTGAACATAAGGTTGAACTGTCTGATACCTGTGAAGTTGTGCTTTCCACATGTCGGACAGCAGATATTGTTCTTCTCAACGTACTCTTCCATCTGCTCGTTGCTCCATCCGTCTACCGCGCCCTCTGGAACAACTCCGTTTTCAGCCATAAAGTCCTCTATAAGTTTATCTGCACGGAATCTCTCATGACACTCTTTGCAATCCATAAGAGGATCAGCAAATCCTCCAAGGTGGCCTGAAGCAACCCATGTCTGTGGGTTCATAAGGATAGCACAGTCAACTCCTACATTGTAAGGGTTCTCCTGGATGAATTTCTTCCACCATGCTCTCTTAACGTTGTTCTTGAGTTCAACTCCGAGATTACCATAGTCCCATGTATTTGCGAGACCACCGTAAATCTCTGAACCTGGATAAACAAATCCTCTGCTCTTTGCCAATGCAACGATTTTGTCTAATGTCTTTTCCATTGTAATCCTCCAAATCATATTCGAATTTGCATTTTTTTCACTCTATCCGCCTTATTTTATACTCATTCAAATATTTTTGCAAGGTTCACGGCATATTTTGTAATATTATTTATACAAAGCTACTATAATTTGTGCCGTCAGACATCACCTTATGACTTCTTCTTATTGCTTACTCGTTATGACTCTTGTATAATAGCACCGGATTGGTTCTTTCTAAAGCTCCAATTTTAAGTATTTTTATAGTACCAATTTGTAGTATTGGAATATGAATAAATCAAGTCACACGCAAATATCCAATGATACAACGTATTTTTAACGCTTATAATATGCAGGAAAGGAACACGGAAATGATATCAATAGACAAGACCTCCGATAAGTCTCTATACGAACAATTATATGAACAGATGAAATCTGAGATACTTAATGAGCACTATGCTGCAGGCGAAAAGCTACCTGCAACAAGACAACTCGCCGCCGAACATAAGCTGAGCCGCAACACAGTAGTATCTGCTTACAACCAGCTTGAACTTGAAGGATATATACGCTCCGTGACAGGCTCAGGCTACTATGTTGAGAACATCTCTGCATTTTCTCCAGACAAAAAGTCAAGACAAAGCCACAATATACAGCATTCTTCCAGGCAATCAGGAAAGACCTTTGACTACACGTTCAGCTACGGCAATCTGGACTACAACTGCTATCACTCCAGGGCCTGGCGCAAATGTCTCACGAACGCCTGGGACATGATATCCATGGCCGATACCGCCTCCTACCAGATGTCGCAGGGAAGCTACACCCTCCGCAGTCTTATCACCGAATATCTGTACATGTCCAGAGGTGTAAACTGCACACCGGAGCAGATCATCCTCACGAGCGGCCACCAGAGATCAATAGACATAATCACGCATATATTCAGTTCATCTGATTATTCATTTGCCATGGAGGACCCTGGCTACAACGGAACATGGGAGATCGTCAGCCAGAGTCCGTTCAGGATCATTCCAATACCGCTTGAGGACGACGGTGTGTCCATAGAACACATCCAGCGTCTCAGGGACACTCTGCTGTATGTAACGCCATCCCACCAGTTTCCTATGGGAAGTATACTGCCTATAAGCAAGAGGCTGGAGCTCATAGAATGGGCTGTCCAGTCAGGAAGTTATATAATCGAGGACGATTACGACAGTGAACTCAGATACCAGAGCAGACCGATCCCGTCCTTGCAGTCCATCGATAACAGCGGCCGCACTATATATCTTGGAACTTTCTCCAAGTCCATGTCGCCGGATCTTAGGATATCATATATGGTACTCCCTGAGAAGCTGATGAAAGACTACAGCTCCAGATATTCACATACCAACTGTACGGTTCCTACCGTTCTGCAGCTTGCCCTTATTGAATTTATTCAGAGTGGAAATTATCAGCGCCACATAGGCGCAATGAAGAATCACTATAAGAAAAAACATGATTATATACTTAATTATGTGAAACAGAATTTGGAAGATGATGTCATCATGTACGGCGCTGGAGCGGGTCTGCACTTTGTAGCAGAGATAAAGAACTCCTATCTCACCCAGTCCGAACTCATATCTGCCTTTGAGCAGAAAGGCATACGAATCTTCTCCACAGAGCCATTCTGGATAAGAAAGAATCTCTGTCCTGAGAACCAGCTTCTGTTTGGTTTCAGCGCCATACCATATGAAAAACTTCCCGGCGCGATGAAGACGTTCTCTAAAATAATACACTCTCTATGATTTGTATTTTAGACAGGTAATATACAAAAAGAAGGGAATCTCACGTCATGTAGGATTCTCTTCTTTTTTTCACGGCAGTGAGTCTATGATCTCCACTGACTTGAACTTTCTGTCCACGTACATATCCATAAACTGCTTCGATACTAGCTGTATCTCGGAAAGCACTGCATCGGACACATTGAAGTTATACATCTTACCAAGTTGTGCTCCATTTATGTACTGTATCGTGTACACCGCATCGTCAGATAGATGCAGCGGATATTTTGCCCTTCCTCTGCATCCATCGCAGAGCAGTCCGCCTGATGCGGCATCAAATACATTTGAAACCTCTGTCTTGCCACATATAGGGCAGTGGAAACTCTGTATTCCCTGACCGAACACATCCATAAGCTTTATCTCATACACACACCTGATGAGTTTTGCAGGCATCTGCCCCTTCTCGAGAGCCTTAAGGCTCACATACAGAAGATTGAGATAATCCGCCGCCCTGTCCCCTTCATGTGTCATGAAACTCATGACCTCACAGAAGTATGATGCATAGCAATATGCATCTATGTCCATGGTGAGTTGGTGGAAATATTCATCAACATCTATATTCACAAGCCGATATGAGTCACGTCCAGGGATCAGAGTAAAGCTCCCCATGACAAACATCTGTGTCTTAGACTGAAGGGGATTCGTTCCCCGCCTCACACCGGTAGCAAATACCGTGATCCTGCCACGTTCCTTTGTCAGAGCCACCATCCTCCTGTCATACTCACCCTGGAGGCTGCTGGACAATACAATTCCGTGCAGTGTAACTTCTTCTCTCATGATTGTATGTCCACCTCCATAACCCAAATCCTACTCGTCCCTGAATCCAAAGTTTCTCAGCAGTGTATCAGTATCTCTCCAGTCCTTCTTGACCTTGACCCACAGCTTCAGGTTGACCTTGGTATCAAGAAGTCTCTCTATTCCGTATCTTGCATGGGTTCCTATCTTCTTCAACATAGCTCCCTGCTTCCCTATGATGATTCCCTTATGTGAATCCCTCTCACATATAATCGTAGCATCTATGTCTATGATACCACCGTTTGGTCTTTCCTTCATTGAGTCTATGACAACTGCTATACCATGCGGTACCTCCTTGTCAAGCTGGCGTAGAGCCTGCTCCCTGATGAGTTCGGCAACGATCTGTCTCTCCGGCTGATCGGTCACAGTATCCTCATCGTAGTACTGAGGTCCATACGGCAGGTATTTCATAATGGTATCTATAAGTTCATCCGTATTCTTTCCCTTGAGTGCAGATACGGGTACTATCTCCGCAAAATCACAGGCATCCTTGTAGGTGTTTATCGCCTCAAACACCTTGCCCTCCTCAACGTTGTCAATCTTATTCACAACAACGATTATAGGAGTCTTTACGTGCTGCAACTGCTCTATGATGTAACGCTCTCCTGCACCGATAAAGGTTGTGGCCTCAACTATCCAGAGAACCACATCAACCTCATCCAGTGTACTCTCGGCAACCTTGAGCATGTACTCTCCAAGCTTGTTCTTTGCCCTGTTGATACCCGGTGTATCAAGGAATATGATCTGTCCCTTATCGCTGGTGTATACTGTCTGTATCCTGTTTCTTGTGGTCTGTGCCTTATTGCTGGTTATCGCTATCTTCTGACCTATCAGTCTGTTCATAAGTGTCGACTTTCCAACATTAGGTCTGCCTATAATAGACACAAAACCCGACTTGTATTCCTTATTCATATATCTCCTTTATCTCGTGGCCATGATCATAGATCATGCCTACGTATCCAGCCTAAAATTCATTTTGGTTTTTCACGAAAATTTTTATCACGTCTGTCTTCTCTCATCCTTAGAAGATTGCGAGCACTTCCTTGAAGTTGTCCTTATTCTCCTCTATCTTGCTCTCTCCGCCGATGGCACAGATGATTCCTGAATCCGTAACAGCCTTCACAAGTGGTGCAAGGGCTCTGATGGCATCTCTGTCGGTGGAGAGGATCTTATCACGCTCTCTCTGGATCTGTTCATCTGTAACTCCCATAAAGTATCTCGCCATATGGCTTATGCCCTCAGCAACAGGAGTCGTTGGCGCATCTATCTGAGCCATAGTTCCGATGATATACTTAGTCATATCCCTGTCTGAGCACTCAAAGTTTTCCACGAACTTATATGCATTCTTGAATATGTCATATGTCTCCATGAGGTTCGGATCTCTGTATGAACTCATATAGCATGTTCCATTCCTGAGAAATGAGCACATGGCGCCATACGCACCGCCCTTCACACGGACATTCTCCCACAGATAACCATATGAGAATATGATCTTGAGAACACTCAGTGAGCTGTCGTACTTGTATCCTGCATCCTCAAAATTACCTGCTATGGCAACGTACTGAACCTGGCTGGCAGTCTTGAATCCCTCATTCTGAAGATTCTTCTCAAACGGCTTCACGTCCTTATGTGCTGGTCTTGTGGAAAGCGCTTTACCAAAGTCCGCAAATGACTCCTCAAGCAGATCTGTCACATCCTGATCTCCCGTATAAGAAACAGTAAGTGCCCCCTTTCTGAGAACCTCTGCAAGAGCATACTGAAGCTTCTCAATGATATTGTCATACTTCTCATCGAAGTGGTCCACTATGTCACACAGAAATTCATAATAAGCAATTCCGCATGTCTCATCCGTGAATCTTGCACCCTCATCTATATATGACATAGCTCTGGTGTATGCGGTCACATGTCCCGATGCAGCCATGCCATTCTTCATGCTGGACTTCTCCTCCGTCAGGAGTTCCTTCAATCTCTTCCTGTCATCTATCTTTGATGAGAACAGTATCTCCTTCATAAGCTCTACCGCATATGGAAGTTTCTCATAGAGAGCTTTCATAGATACATAGAAGAACTTCTTGATATCCGTGTCACTGGCATATCCAACCATATCAAACTCTATTCCACCTATATTGCTGTCTATCTCATTTGACAGCTGTCCATAGGTGTGCTTCTCCGTGTCAATATATTTAAACAGGCATGACAGCACAGCAAGATATGGCACAAGGTCATTATCTATATCATTTATATTGAAATAGAACCTCAGATATCCTATACCGTTTGTAAATATATCGTGGCTTACAACTGAAAGTCCGCCGATCTCAGATTCAACATTCTTAAGCTTTTCAGCCTCTTTGTCAATGTCATCTATCGACAGAAGTGGAACCTTGGCAAGATCTTCGGCTGATGAAGGGGTTGCCTGATACTCCTTGAGCGCCTTTGTATCCTCCACGATCTTCTCAAGCTCCTCACGACTGAGTGTAGCCTTGTATGCAGCCAGCTCATCAGCGATCTTCTTCTCGTTCTCCTGGTCAAGCCCCTTCTTTGGATTCATAGTGAGATACAGGCCAAATGTATTGTCAATGAAACATTCCTTTATGATCTGTTCAAAATAACCATTCTGAAGATCCTCTCTCAGCTCCTTATACACATCATTCATCTCAAAAAACATGAGTGCCTTGGTATCGTCATACAGCCAGCTGTTAAATGCATCCAGTCCGTACATAAGTCCCTTAGGAAACCTTCCAAAATTGGCCTCCTTGTGCTTGAACTCAAACTTGTTGATTGCAGCCTCAACCGCATCCTTATCTATACCATGGCTGAGTTCTTCAAACGTGTCATCTATTATCTTTATGAATCTGTCCTTATCGTTCTTATCCGCGCCTCTTGCTATGATAGAGAATGTGGTCTGCTGGCATCCATTGTCAAATGAGCTGTAGACCTCCTCGCCTATACCCGCATCAGTCAGAGCTTTCTTCAGGACAGCTCCCGGCGCATCCATGAGCACGTACTCAAGTATTTCAAGGGCTGTAACCTTCTTCTTTTCGGTGCTGAGCCCTGTTATCTTGCTGTATGTGAGTATGGAATTGTTCTCCTCTGGATCAGTATCAGCTATGGAGTACTCCATAGTGATATCCTTCATCTCGTCAAATGGCTTCTGAAGAGGGATCGCTGAATCTATCTCCTTGTAATCGTAATGTGACAGATACTCCTCATCTATAAATTCCAGCGCCTTCGCCATATCACAGTCGCCATACAGATAAATATAACTGTTCGATGGATGATAATATGTCCTGTGGAAATCTCTGAATCTCTCAAGGGTGAGTGTAGGTATGGATACCGGATCACCGCCTGAATCATTGCCATATGGAGTGTCCGGCATGAGTGATGACTCTATCTCTCTGTACATAATCGACTCAGGACTTGAGTACACGCCCTTCATCTCATTGTACACAACGCCGTTGTACTTCAGGTCTCCGTCCACAGAGTCAAGCTCGTAGTGCCAGCCCTCCTGCTTCATGATCTCATCATGTATATAAATATCCGGATAGAACACTGCATCCAGATACACACTCATGATGTTCTCAAAGTCCTTCTGATTGAAGCTCGCTATAGGATATACCGTCTTGTCTGAATAAGTCATGGCGTTCAGGAAGGTGTTCAGAGAACCTTTTGCCAGCTCAACAAATGGATCCTTGACCGGATATTTCTTTGAACCACAAAGCACTGAGTGCTCAATTATATGCGGTATTCCTGAATCATCATATGGAGGTGTCCTGAAACCTATATTGAACACCTTATTCACATCGTCATTCTCAATGATAAGGACCCTTGCCTTTGTCTTTATATGCTCCAGCACATAGCCCTTGCCATGTACCTCTGGAAGATCCTTCTCCTCAACTATTCTGTAAGCCTTTACATCCTTGATATTTCCCAATTCATGTTCTCCTTCTATATTTTTATTGTCCTTTTATATGTTGCCAAACAGCTTATCTGGCCATTGTTGTAACAGACTATTTCGCTATTCCATCTGTCCGGCACCAAACGAAGCCGGAAGGAACTCTGACAATCTTCTCATGTCGTAATCATCCTCTGAACGTGCTGCGATAACATACATATCCGCAGAAAATTCCGAGAGCACCTGTCTGCATATCCCACATGGATATGTTATTCCATTTATCCCTGTACTATTCAGGCCACCGACAATAGCAATCGCTTTTAAATCTTTATAGCCACTGCTCACTGCATTACACACTGCTGCACGTTCTGCGCATATAGTTGCACCATACGAGGAATTTTCTATATTACAGCCCGTGAACACTCTGTATTCATTTGTATTTCTATCGTGACTGTCTGTCTCTCCGCCAACGACTTCAGTTGCATCCGAAGAATTCTCCCGGCCCGCCAGGAGTGCTGCCCCAACCTTAAACTGTGAGTACCTGGCATATGCCATATCTCTTGCCTCTACCGCTTTCACAATAAGACGCCTGATGTCTGTATCTTCAATAATATAATCACTCTCCATAATACAGGACCTCCTTTCTGATACCTTCTACGCACTTCCATAATAATAACACTAATCCACCTTTAGATTCAATCACCCACACAGTATTAAACGTTCAAATATTATCAGCTTGGCGCACATAACAAGAGGCCGCCCTAAGTCCGGCGGCCTCTCGATCACTTCTCTTTATTCAATTTATTACATTTTTAATAGCTTTCTGACTGTATCTGTCTGAGTATTTCGTCCACCATATCCTGATATGTGTCCGATGTAAGAACCAGGATAATACAGAACACCAGGAACACAAGTGCTATTGCGCTCATTATAATACCTGCGATAGCCATTCCCTTGCCAGGCTTCTTATTCTTAAGACTAATTATACCTGTGATTATACCTGCAATAGCTGAAGCAATTCCAACATACGTAATACAGCATCCAAATGTAAGCGAAAAGATACCAAGCACCATAGATGCTATGGATACGCCTTTGCTCTCCTGTGGCTGCATATTATTCTGTGGATATGCCGGACCTCCGCCCATATTCATGTCCTGGTTAGCATAATTCTGTCCGTATGGATCTCCCGGCTGTCCGTAGCCCTGGCCATACTGACCATAATTCTGTCCGTACTGTCCGCCTGGCTGGCCATAATTCTGTCCATACTGGCCACCCGGCTGTCCATAATTCTGATCATACTGTCCACCCGGCTGACCATAATTCTGTCCATACTGGCCACCTGGCTGACCATAGTTCTGATCGTTCTGTCCATACTGAGGCGCACCTTCATATGGATTCTGCTGTCCCACCTGTCCGTTGTCTTCTGTTGGCTGATAGCCACCAAAGCTGTTGTTATCTTCTCCCATCTCTTCCTGCCTTTCATTTATAACTTTTTTGTAACCCATACTTTCCCTTAGTCGAAAAATATCTGTTCTGATTATCTCACACATGCCGGTTAGTGTCAATTAACCTACATAAAAAAAGAAACACATCACCCAATTACGAATGATGTGATCCTTTTTTATCTTAGTCTTTGCATTTTACTGCGAAATCGTGTCTGACTCTATTCCTTAGAAGCCCATTCCGCCGCCCATTCCTGCTCCGCCTGCCGGCATTGCTGGAGCATCTTCCTTGATATCAGCTACAACTGACTCTGTTGTGAGCATTGTTGAAGCAACTGATGTAGCGTTCTGAAGTGCACTTCTTGTAACCTTAACAGGATCAATGATTCCTGCCTCGATCATGTTGACATATGTCTCATTGTATGCATCAAAGCCCACACCAACCTCAGACTCTTTGATCTTGTTGATGATGACTGATCCCTCAAGTCCTGCATTGGCTGCGATGTGGAACAGTGGAGCCTCCATAGCCTTGAGAACTACCTTAGCGCCTGTCTTCTCATCGCCCTCAAGATCCTTTACAAGCTCTGCAACCTTCTTTGCAGCATGGATATATGCTGAACCACCACCTGAGATGATTCCCTCTTCAACTGCAGCTCTTGTGGCATTGAGTGCATCCTCCATACGGAGCTTAGCTTCCTTCATCTCTGTCTCTGTAGCTGCGCCGACTCTGATAACTGCAACTCCACCGGCAAGCTTTGCAAGTCTCTCCTGAAGCTTCTCTTTATCAAACTCTGATGTTGTCTCCTCAAGCTGAGCCTTGATGACATTTACACGACCTGCGATGTCTTCCTTAGCGCCCATACCATCAACGATAACTGTGTTCTCCTTTGTGATCTTAGCACTCTTTGCACGTCCAAGGTCATCAAGAGTAGCATCCTTGAGCTCATATCCAAGCTCCTCTGAGATTACCTTACCGCCTGTAAGAATAGCGATATCCTGAAGCATCTCTTTTCTTCTGTCGCCATAACCAGGAGCCTTTACAGCTACTACCTGGAATGTACCACGCAGCTTGTTGACGATAAGTGTTGTGAGAGCCTCGCCCTCGATATCCTCAGCGATGATCAGCAACTTTGAACCGCTCTGAACGATCTGCTCAAGGAGTGGAAGTATCTCCTGAATATTTGAGATCTTCTTATCTGTTATAAGTATATATGGGTTATCAAGCTCTGCAACCATCTTCTCCATATCTGTTGCCATGTAAGCTGAAATATAACCTCTGTCGAACTGCATACCTTCTACAAGGTCGAGCTCTGTCTTCATTGACTTTGACTCTTCGATTGTGATGACTCCATCCTTTGACACTTTCTCCATAGCGTCGGCAACCATCTGTCCAACCTCATCGTCACCAGCTGAGATAGATGCAACTCTTGCGATCTGATCCTTTCCACTGATAGTCTCACTCATATCAAGAATAGCCTCAACTGCCTTGTCACAAGCCTTCTTCATTCCCTTTCTGAGAACGATAGGATTAGCACCTGCTGCCAGATTCTTCATTCCTTCATTGATCATAGCCTGTGCAAGAACTGTAGCTGTTGTAGTACCATCACCGGCAACATCGTTTGTCTTTGTTGCAACTTCCTTGACGATCTGAGCACCCATGTTCTCAAATGCATCCTCAAGCTCGATATCCTTTGCGATTGTAACACCATCATTTGTGATGAGTGGTGAACCGTATGACTTTGCAAGTACTACGTTTCTTCCTTTAGGTCCAAGTGTAACTCTTACTGTATCTGCTAACTGATTAACGCCTGCTTCAAGTGCCTTTCTAGCTTCGGCACCATACTTAATTTCCTTTGCCATTTCTGTCTACCTCCATATCTTGATCTATCATTACCTTGATTTATCATTACCTTGATCTATCATTTCGTCTTATTATTTATTCCGGTCAAACATTACATCACAATATATGTTATATCCTTCTTACGTGTATCGGATCAGTCTCAAGAGATTGATTATTTCTCTACGATTGCAAGAATGCTGTCCTGCTTGATAACTATGTACTCCTCATCGTCAAGCTTTACCTCTGAGCCTGCGAACTTCTGATATATTACAGTATCTCCAACCTTAACATCCATAGGAACAAGCTTGCCATCAACAACTGCTCCAGGACCTACCTCAATAACCTCTGCATACTGTGGCTTTTCCTTTGCCTGACCTGGCAAAACTATTCCAGACTTTGTTGTCTCCTCTGCTACTGACTGCTTTAATACTACTCTGTCTCCAAGTGGTCTCAACTTCATGATATATACCTCCTGATTTCTTATTTTTCTTATTACTCTTCTTTTCGCCTTTGTTTTTAGCACTCATTTTATGTGAGTGCTAACACTGTTTTATATTCTATACATTTCTATAAAAAAATCAACCCTTATTTTCTAAAAAAATTATAAAACTGATTATTTGAATAGTGTTGTCCTTGCATAGTCGAACAGATACTGCTGTGCATATCCTCCAAGATCTCCGAATTTATTCACCGCAAATGCCTCTATGTCCTGTTTCTTTGTATCTTTTCCGTCAAAATACATCTGCTCCATTATCCTCTTCATCCACACATCCACAGGAAACGCTTCCCGTCTGCCAAGTCCGAACAACAGAACGCAGTTTGCAACCTTTTCCCCAACGCCCTTTATCGTCATTAACAGTTCCCTTGCCTGTGCTATGTCCAGCTCGTCCAGCTTCTCCTTTGTGACTGCACCTGAATACACTGCCTCCGTAGCATTTTTGATATACGGAGCCCGGAATCCCACTTTGCACTCCCTGAGTTCTTCCTCTGTTGCATCATGCAGCCTCTGAACATCCGGGAATACATAAAATGCCTCACCGTTATATCCTATGACTTCATCACCAAATCTATGCGATATATTTTTTACGCACTGCTTGATCTGCGGTATACTCTTATTCTGTGATACGATAAATGATATAAGTGTCTCAAAAAAATCCTGGTTTAATATGTGGATTCCACTCTTCTCATCAACAGCCGTCTTCAGTGCCCCATCTGCCTTTATAACACTTTGCTTAATAAGTCCATAATCATTGTCCATATCAAGATACAACTTCCATATTCCTTCATAATCCTCCATGGATGAACCATATATCCTGAGCACCTTGTCTGTCTGCTCCATCTTTACTGCTCTGCCAAATGCCACGACTTCATACACTTCTTCGTCAAGCTTATCAAAATGGAAACACTGACCGCACTCAAGTATCTGAGAGAGTGTAAAATCATTCACACCGTCTACTGTTACTATATTATTCTCACAACTTACTTTCATCTTCTGTACACCTGCCATTTCCTGTATCTAAAATCTCATGAATTGCACTATATCTTTATCTATCTTAAGCATACCGCGTATCAACCGTCTAATAATACTTATTTGTAAATTACCTTTATAAAACACACCAGACTATTGTATAATACACGTATATTATTTTCAACGTCACTTATATTATGGTAAACGGAAATAATTGCCTATATTTAAATTCACAGGAGGACTTATGGCAGAACAAATATATACCATTCCAGTAAACGATGCATTTGACAGTGAATGCGAATGTCCTATGTGCCAGATGCAAAAGGAACTTGAACGAAACGCAATCGAATACACTATGGGACCAAGCTATATGGAGGATGACAATCGCGCCATGACTGACAAGCTTGGATTCTGCAGTCATCACCTGAGACTTCTCTATCAAGAAAAGAACCGCCTGGGACTGGCTCTCATGATGAACACCCATATGAACAAAACTATCAAGGATATGAAGGAGCTTGCGGCTAAAGGTCCCGCGTCAAAGGCTGGTCTATTCGGCAAAAGCACTCCAAACGCCCCTATAGTCGACTACATCGATAACATGGAAAAAAGCTGCTTTATATGTGGGCGCATGGACAATATGTTCGTTAGATACGTGGACACTATCTTCCACATGTGGAAGAAGGACGCCGAATTCAGAGAGAAATTTGCAGGCAGCAAAGGATTCTGTACATATCACTATGGTATCCTCTACAAGACAGGTCAGAGCAAGCTGAGCAAAGAGCAATACAGTGAATTCATCAACGCTTTAAACAAAGTCTTCTTTGAGGGAATGGAGAGAGTGAACGAAGACATCAGCTGGTTCATCGACAAATTCGACTATAGATATAAAAATGAACCTTGGAAGAATTCCAAAGACTCCGTACAAAGAGGAATCATCAAAATGGGACATACATTTGTGGAATGATGGATAACTAATGATGAATAAATAACAATAGATAACAATAGATAAATATAAAAACAACTGAAAAGTAACAGTTATAAAACAAAAGTAAAAAGTCATCTGCTCATGCTATCAATGACGAAAATACTCCGCCATTGTCATATATGCAGATGACTTTTTTATATTTTTTATGGTTTTATATTGTAATATTACTTGTCAGCTGACTATCAGCCGACTTTCCAATACATGATACCGATACCATCTGCCAATGACGTTTTTCCGACATTCATATCATTTGCAGTATCTGAGTCAGCCGATATTACACTTTCTATCCTATTGACTACTCTATCGTCTATTCTGTTGCCTATTTCATTGTCTATTCCATGACGGTGCTTATATTTCTCATGCAGATATGCTCTATAATCTGCAAGGCGTCCCGTGAACACAGGTTTGAGCATGGTGCATTTTCTGAAATCTCCAGGCTTTACCAATCCCGGTTTCTTGTGGAATATATCAACTCCGGCATTTCTAAGTACTGCCGCTACGAATTGAGAACAAAAATAATTATATTCTCTGTCCATGGCTCTATGAAAAAATACACTGAACACTCCAAGGAAATTATAACCATATCGCTCAGGATGCTTCTTGAATCTTACCAATTCCCGCTGTATGTGGTCATATTGTCTTTTTGTCACATTGAGCTCGTACACTGTACATCTGGTTTCTTTATGCTTGCCAAATATACCCTTCTCTATATTCTCACTGATGAACCCACCGTTAAACGGGTTGTACATACCTCTTCTTGCAAAACTGTACATTTCATTGAGACTGATATCAAGAGCCAGAGATGTGTGACTATATGGTTCCCTGGTAAACAACTTTATCAGATTTGATGGTATCGTCTCCGTCTTGGACAGAAGTATATATATCCTCTTGTAATCGTATTCCATAATTTCTTTCCAATCACATGTATTTGATACGCACGCCTCCCCTTAAGGCGTGTGCTCATCCCCACACATTTTCATATAATATCTGCAGATCAAAGTCAGTACTGCAGATTCTGTAATACATTGTATCTCTTACTTGCCTGGCTTGTATGAACTCTTGAGTGATACAATCCTGTTATACACAGGGTGCTCACTTGTCGAATCCTTTGAGTCAACACAGAAGAATCCATTTCTGAGGAACTGGAACGCCTCACCTGGCTGAGCATCCTCAAACGCCTTCTCAAGCTTACATCCCTGTTTGATGACAAGCGAATTTGGATTGAGGTTTAATGTACCGTCATCGTTGAGTTTTCCCTTCTCCTCGTCGATGATATTCTCGTACAGACGAACTTCAGCATCTATGGCACTCTCAGCTGATACCCAGTGTATGGTTCCCTTTACCTTACGGCCCTCAAAACCTGAGCCACTTTTTGTCTCAGGATCATATGTACAATGAACTGTTGTCACATTGCCATCCTCATCTTTCTCAAAGCCAACGCACTTTACAAAATATGCGTTCTTAAGGCGAACCTCATTGCCAGGGAAAAGTCTGAAATACTTCTTTGGTGGCTCCTCCATGAAGTCCTCTCTCTCTATATATAAATACTTGCTGAATGCAACCTTTCTGCTTCCAAGCTCCTCATTCTCCTGATTGTTCTCCACATCAAGATACTCAACCTGATCCTCAGGATAGTTGTCTATGACAAGCTTTACAGGGTCTACAACAGCCATGTATCTCTTTGCTGTGAGCTTTAAGTCATCACGCACACAATACTCAAGCATAGCATAGTCAACAGATGACTGGCTCTTTGATATTCCAACCAGCTCCATAAATTTCTTGATGGCAGATGGTGTAAAGCCTCTTCTTCTGAGGGCAGCTATACTTACAAGACGTGGATCATCCCATCCATCAACTATTCCATCCTCAACGAGCTTCTTTATGTATCTCTTACCTGTTATTACATTTGTAAGGTAAAGCTTTGCAAACTCTATCTGCTTTGGTGTGCCGTCAGGTGAATCCTTGTAGCCAAGCTCCATAACGACCCAGTCATACAGAGGTCTGTGATCCTCGAACTCAAGTGTACATATGGAATGTGTAACACCCTCGATCGCATCCTCGATAGGATGGGCAAAATCATACATTGGATAGATGCACCACTTGTCGCCTGTATTGTGATGGTTCATTCTTGCTATTCTGTAGATGATCGGATCTCTCATGTTAATGTTAGGGCTTGCCATATCTATCTTCGCACGAAGTACCTTGCTTCCATCAGGGAACTCACCATTCTTCATTCTCTCAAACAGATCAAGATTCTCCTCGATACTTCTGTCTCTATATGGGCTGTTCTTACCAGGCTCTGTGAGTGTTCCCCTGTACTCTCTGATCTCATCCGGTGTGAGATCACACACATATGCCTTGCCCTTCTTGATAAGCTTTATCGCTGCCTCGTACATCTGATCAAAATAGTTAGATGCAAAGAACACTCGGTCACCAAAGTCTGCGCCAAGCCACTTCACATCTGCAATTATGGACTCGACGAACTCTGTCTTCTCCTTTGTAGGGTTTGTGTCGTCAAATCTGAGATTGAACTGTCCGCCATACTGCTTTGCCAGACCGTAATTTAAAAGTATTGATTTGGCATGTCCTATATGTAAATATCCATTTGGCTCCGGTGGGAATCTGGTGACGATCTTCGGAACCTTTCCCTCAGCTATATCTTTCTCAATTATCTGTTCAATGAAATTCTTACCTGTCATCTCTTCAGCCATTTTATTGCCTCCCGCTTATAATATAAAGACGCATCAACATACGTGCGTACGGCGTCTGTATGTATCATATTTTCCCGTGTTTCAATAGTTTTTACCCTATTTTTGCACGCGATTATAATTATTTTACCATACTTTTGCCACTTGTACCACAATTATCTTTTGATTTGCAATAATTTTCACAACAAATACAAATATTCCGCTTGATTTTTCACATCTGTTTTGGTATAGTTATTATTGCTTTTGGAAAGCAAGCTACTATAGCTCAGGTGGTAGAGCGCAACATTGGTAATGTTGAGGTCACGGGTCCGACTCCCGTTAGTAGCTTTTATTTTTTTGCAAAAAAATGGAAACAGCTTCACGCTGTTCCCATTTTAGTTGAATCTCTTAATTTGTGTTTTTATATGTTTCTGAGTTTAGTTCGTATACGCTGTATCGCATTATCTATAGATTTTGCAGGTTTGCCCAGCTTTAAGCCAATCTCTTCATACGATGCCCCTGTCAAATATTCTTTCAAGACCATTATCTCCAGCTTTGACAGTTTCCTGTCTATGGTCTTTAATATATCTGACTCTCTAAGCCTTGCCATCATAATCTCTTCCGGATTGGTAATAACACCACTGTCCATTTCATCAAGCGGACTCATATATTCACTTTTTTCATCACCATATATTGATATGTAATGATTAAGCGGTGTATTTTTCTGGCTATTTGAACTGCTGACTGCTGTGAGCATCTGTCTTCTCACACACGTAAATGCAAAAGTTTTGAACGACGCTCCTCTATCCGGCTTATAATCATTTATCGCCTTTATCAGCCCTATCATACCTTCCTGTATAAGATCTTCTTCATCTGCTCCGATAATATAAAGGCTTCTGCTCTGCCTGGTCACCAGAGGGCCATATCTTTTTATAAGTGTCTCCATAGCCTCATTATTCTTTTCCGTTCCGATTAACTCAAGCAATTCATTATCTGATAAATCCGAATACATATAATGTTCCTCTTACTTACCCATTCTCTGCCTTACTACCTCGTAGGCCAGAACTCCCGCTGCAACAGATGCGTTAAGTGAATCGATATCCCCCTTCATAGGAACTGATACAACATAATCACACTTTTCTTTCACAAGTCTGCTCACACCATTTCCCTCGTTGCCAATAACAAGTCCGAGCGAACCCGTGAGATTGCATTTGTACATGAGCTCTCCATCCATGTCAGCACACGCAAACCACATACCACGCTCTTTAAGCTCCTCTATGGTCTTGCTGATATTTGTAACCTTAGCAACAGGTGTGTAGTTGATGGCACCTGCCGACGCCTTTACGACGGTGGCTGTTATACCGACTGCACGTCTCTTTGGAATTATGACTCCATGTGCACCACACAGATTTGCTGTTCTTATGATCGCACCGAGGTTATGTGGATCCTCTATCTCATCAAGTATGAAGAAAAATGGGTCCTCTCCTCTGCTCTCTGCAAGTGCAAACATATCCTCTATCTCAGCATACTTGTAGGCAGCAGCGTGGGCGATAACGCCCTGGTGTTTTCCCGCCTGTGACATCTGATTTAACTTATCCTTTGAGAGATAGTTTATCACTGTGTCCTGCTTCTTTGCCTCTCTGACTATGCTGTTCACCACGCCATCTCTGCATCCGTCAAGGACATACAGCTTATCTATAGTCTTTCCTGATCTGAAAGCCTCAAGCACTGCATTTCTTCCCTCTATGACAAATGCCTCCTCAGCATTTTCATTTACATCGTTGTTGTTCTCAAATTCTCTGCTCATATTACTCTCCATCCACCGTCACGGTGTCTTCTTCATATTTATCTGTCTCTGCAATTTTCTCTTTATTTTCGTCAGGTTCAGGCATTGACAGTATCAATTTGGTGATTTCAAACATTCTGTCATACTGCTTATCGAGATAAAGATATCCTATAAGGCACTCAAATCCGGTCGCCATACGGTACTGCCCCACCGTGGCATTCTTGGCTGTGGAATGTGTCTTTGTATTTCTTCCTCTCTTGTATATCCACTCTTCATCATCGGTGAGAAGTCCATTGTCTAGCAGATAAATGATATATCCCGCCTGTGCTTCAGCCTTAACCTTCTGGCTGACTTCTTTGTGATATTTGTATGCTTGCTTATTGTCCTTCGTGACCGCAAGTGTCTTTATGAGAAGATCAAACACACTGTCGCCTATATATGCCAGGGACAGCGGCGAATACTCTCTGGGATTGGTATACGTCACTCCTAGTATCTCAGTAAAATAGCTGTCTATGCTCTTTTCCATTTTACGCCCTCTCTTGTATCCTCAAGGATGATTCCCATGCTGCTTAGCTGATCACGGATCTCATCTGCTCTTGCAAAGTTCTTTGCCTTTCTTGCCGCCTGTCTCTCCTCGATAAGAGCCTCTATATCAGAATCAAGAATCTCCTCTTTCTTCTCGGTGATGATACCAAGTATGTCACAGAGTTTTTCTATGGTATTAAGTACAAGCTCCACTGTAGCCTTTGATGACTCCTCAGTCACATTTACATTTGCATACTTTACAAGCTCGAATATAACTGATATTGCATCCGCAGTGTTGAGATCATCATCCATGGCATCCTCATACTTCTTAACAAATGCATCCATCTCATCAGCCACTGACTTATCCACATCACCATCTATACCGTTTATTGACTTCAGTCTATCTACTGCTGTGAGTATTCTCTCAAGACCGTTCTTTGATGCCTCGACAAGCTCCGCCGAAAAGTTGAGAGGACTTCTGTAGTGTGCTGACAGCATAAAGAATCTGATGACCTGAAGAGGATACTTCTCGGCAATCTCCCTGACTGTGAAGAAGTTGCCAAGAGACTTGGACATCTTCTCATTGTTGATCTTGAGGAAACCGTTGTGCATCCAGTATCTTGCAAATTCTGTGCCATTTGCTGCCTCACTCTGGGCTATCTCGTTCTCATGGTGTGGGAATATAAGATCCTCACCACCGGCATGTATATCTATGACATCACCGATATACTTCTTGGACATAACAGAGCACTCAAGATGCCAGCCAGGTCTTCCGTCACCCCATGGTGATGGCCATGAAGGCTCTCCCTCTTTCTTTGGTTTCCAGAGAACGAAATCGAGTGGATCTTCCTTCTCATCAATTCCGGATACGAGAAGATCTCTGTTGCCTGAACGAAGATCGTCTATGTTCTTCTTTGAAAGCTTGCCATAGTCCTTGAACTTTCTTGTTCTGAAATATACTGTTCCATTCACCTCATATGCATAGTCCTTCTCTATAAGAGTCTTGACCATCTCTATCATATCAGGTATCTCTTCGGTAGCCTTTGGATGTGTCGTCGCCTCGCGGACATTGAGCGCAGCCATGTCTTTCTTGACCTCTGCAATATATCTCTCAGATATAACACTGGCATCCACACCCTCTGCATTTGCGCGCTTGATGATCTTGTCGTCAACGTCTGTGAAGTTTGATACATAATTGACCTCATATCCCTTGTACTCAAGATATCTCCTGAGAGTGTCAAACACTATCATAGGTCTGGCATTTCCTATATGAATATAGTCATACACCGTAGGTCCACATACATATATTCCGACCTTTCCCTCATTGATCGGCTTAAACTCTTCTTTTCTTCTCGTGAGTGTGTTTAAAATCTTCATAAAATATATCGTCCTTTCTATAATAATTAATACTCAATGACCAATACCATCTGTATACAAAAAACTTCGTCTCAATACACATACATATTATGCATATAGAGACGAAGTATCAATTCACGTATATTGTATTACGTATATTCTCCGCGGTTCCACTCTAATTGAATATACTCTGATATGGCATTCCACATATCAGCATATGATTCCACTTTTACGGGTGTAACGTCCCTTGCACGTGCCGGAATACTATAATTAGAAGTATTATTAAAATCAATTCCTCCGGCAGGCTCCCAAGTGCACTTCACCCCATCTCCGATAACCATGCTCGCAACCGATGGCACAGTCTCTCTGAATCTTCTGAATGTGGCTACTCTCCCTGTTCACAGCCTTTCGCATTTAGTATATGTGGGTGGGTGTTGTTTGTCAACAACTTCATTTTCCTCCATTGCTTTTTCCATTGCTTTTCCCATCTTTTCTGTTATACTTTTATATAGTTATAAACTTTATTACCTCGGCACCGAACAGGAGAATTTTGATGTTAGATATTACGATTACAGAGACACGGGACTTTGTCAAGAAACTTCTCATGGAAAATACATTTGACCACTTTCTCACCATGGAGGCATTTGTAAGAAGTGGCATCACATACAGCTTTGACGGAAGAATAAACAAAGACTTCTATGATAAGGAAGAACTCGAGGCAATGGCTTCGACATCATATACGACATGGGAAAATCTCAGGACTCATGTATACAATGTGATCCGCGGGAAAAAGCTCCCTCTGAGTTTCAAGATCGTACTGGTGCTCTCACAGTCTGATATAATGGATATGCTTGAGAAGAATCACCTCACAATCCCCGTTTCTGACGTTGCCAACCTCACACTCAATATATATTATGATGGAATGAGCATCCAGCTAACGTCCATGGCAACCCAGAACATTTTTACCATGGACAAAACTCTTGAACTCGTATGGGACGCAGAGATACGGGAGTTTCTGAAGAAAGCCGGCATATATTTTACCGACAACTAATCAATGTATTTATGAATATATTAAGGAAGTCTGAGTTTTTATATGCTCAGACTTTTTTGTTCTCACGGGCAGTAGTCAAAGGAAGTATTGCGCAAAAGTCTTGTTAGCACTCATTATATTTGAGTGCTAATTTTTTCTTGACTTTAGTAACGGGCTGATTTATCATATCTCTTAGCTTGATGTGTCAGTGTATCTTTCATACATATATGAACAGGAACACGATACGGGGATGACACATCTTTATTCTAGAAAATTATTTATAGGAGATGTATACAATATGAAGAACGGTAATTTATCAATCAATAGTGAGAACATTTTCCCTGTCATCAAGAAATGGCTTTATTCAGACCATGACATATTTGTCAGGGAGCTTATATCAAATGGCTGCGATGCCGTAACAAAGCTTAAAAAGCTGTCACTCATGGGCGAATTTGACGAGCCAGATGAGCCTTACCGCATCGATGTGACCACAAGTGCCAACGACAAGACCATAACCTTCACTGATAACGGTATCGGTATGACAGAGGAAGAGGTCGAGAAATATATCAACCAGATCGCATTCTCAGGGGCTGAAGCCTTCCTTGAGCAGTATAAGGATAAGGCGACTGAGGAGCAGATCATCGGACATTTTGGACTTGGTTTCTATTCAGCATTCATGGTTGCCGACAAGGTAACAATTGAGACAAAGTCATATAAGGGAGACGAAGACGCTGTCTACTGGGAGTGCAAGGATGGTCTTGAGTACTCCATGAAGAAGAGTCTCAGAACAGAGCGTGGTACCACTATCACTCTTTATCTGAATGAGGACAGCTATGAATTTGCAAATGAATACAGAATCAAGGAAGTTATAGACAAGTACTGTTCGTTCATGCCTGTTGAGATATACTACACCAACGCTGACGCTCCAAAGGAGAATCCTAAGGATGCAACTGTTGATGTAGACGCAAAGGAAGTCGATGAAAAAACAAACGATGCTGAAAACAGCACAGACAACAAGACCACTGATGCGGAGGCTTCAGCTGATGACACCAAAGATAAAAAGGACGGAGAAAAGCCTGAGGCTCCTAAGCCTCTCAACACCACTACCCCACTGTGGGCTAAACATCCAAATGACTGTACAGATGAGGAGTACAAGGAATTTTACAGAAAGGTATTTCACGATTATAAGGAGCCTCTGTTCTGGATACATTTGAACATGGATTACCCATTCAACCTGAAAGGAATCCTTTACTTCCCTAAGATCAACACACAATATGATAACCTTGAGGGAACCATCAAACTTTACAATAACCAGGTATTTGTCGCTGATAACATCAAGGAAGTTATTCCTGAGTTCCTCATGCTGTTAAAGGGATGTATCGACTGTCCTGACCTCCCTCTGAACGTATCACGTAGTGCACTTCAGAACGATGGATTTGTCAAGAAGATATCCGATTACATCACCAAGAAGGTTGCTGACAAACTCTCAGGCATGTACAAGGTACACAGAGAAGACTACGAGAAGTACTGGGATGACATCAATCCATTTATCAAGTTTGGCTGCCTGAAAGATCTCAAATTCCTCGACAAGATGAAGGACTACTGCATCTACAAGAACCTTGAAGGCAAATATATCACACTTCCTGAGTATCTTGAGGCAGGAAAAGAAAAGTATGAGAACAAGGTATTCTATGTAACTGACGAGCAGGCTCAGTCACAGTATATCAACATGTTCAAGAGCGAAGGAATGGATGCCCTGATCATGACTCAGACCATAGACAGTCCATTTATCACAATGCTTGAGCAGAAGAATGAGAACGTTCACTTCTACAGAATAGATGCAGAGCTCTCTGACAACTTCGTTGGTGAAGAACTCTCTGAAGAGACTGCAAAGGAATACAAAGATAAACTCACTGCTACATTTGAGAAGGCTCTTGATATGAAGAACCTCAACGTAAAAGTTGAGTCTCTCAAAGATGAGAATACATCTTCTATCCTCACACAACCTGAGGAGACAAGACGTATGCAGGAAATGATGAAGATGTACGGAATGGCAGGCATGGATCCTTCAATGTTCGGTCAGGGCGAGGGCGAAACTCTCATACTGAACAGCAATAACAAGCTTGTAAAGTATGTACTTGACAATCCTGACGGAGAGAACACAGCAACAATCTGCTGCCAGCTGTATGATCTGGCTGTACTTGCCAACCGTCCGCTGTCAGCTGATGCGATGACAAAGTTCATAGCAAGGAGCAATGAGATACTTTCAATCCTTACCAAGTAATAATGACAGGTAGCCCCAATAGAGGGATAAAATATGATCCATAATAATAAAAGCAGCCAATCGGTAATGCAGACGACTGAACTTTGACGTTTCTATGCTAAGGCGAAGCGCGCAACGCCCTTATAGCACGCGTGAGCCGCATGCATATAGAAACCAGTCAAAGTAAAGGTAGTCAAATGTGATTGGCTGCTTTATTTTATGGATATTTATCCCCATTGGGGCTATCGTTCATACTCTTTAGTGTGCCAGTATCTCTACTCCGTGATCAGTCATAACCAGTGTATACTCCCACTGTGCAGATGGTGATCCATCCTCTGTATATATGGTCCATCCGTCGTCAGCATCCTGATATACATCAGGGCCACCAAGATTGATCATAGGCTCGATAGTGAACACCATACCCGGGGCAAGCACATAATCTTTGCCAGGCTGTCCTATATGGCATACATACGGATCCTCATGTATAGCAAGACCAACTCCGTGACCTCCTATCTCCCTTACAACTGAGTATCCCTGCTCCTGTGCAAATTTGTTAATGGCATATCCTATATCGCCTATAGTAACATAAGGCTTGCCGCAGACCTCCACACCTATATCAAGTGCCCTCTTTGTATCCTCGACAAGTTTCTTCCATGCCGGATCAACATCGCCCAGCATGAACATTCTGGATGAGTCTCCAAAATATCCGTTGTACTCTGTTGTACAGTCTATATTGACAATATCTCCATCCTGAAGAATGATATCGTCACTTGGAATACCGTGACACACCACATCATTTACAGATATACATACACTCTTTGGATATCCTTCATATCCAAGACATGCAGGAATCGCATTTATAGACTTGGTATAGTTGTAGATGAGATCATCAAGCTCTCTTGTCGACACACCGATCTTTACAAATGGAGTAATATAGTCGAGCACATCTGTATTGATCTTTGATGCAATTCTTATCCCCTCTATCTGCTCTGAGTTCTTGATCATCTTGTGGGTTGGAATCTTGAAGCCTCTGTTCTTCATGTCCTCAAGCTTCTCATCCAGTGCCAGATGACACGCCTTATATTTCTTTCCACTGCCACACCAGCACATGTCATTTCTTCCAAGTTTCATAACTAACCTCTTTCCTATTATCTACATTTTATGTTTCATATCCACAAGTAAATATAATACATTTTGGAGAGAACTTCTACATTTTATGTGATAAATATTGTCATTTGCCAAGATACTCAGCAACATAGCTATAATATCCTGTCTCCGTTATATTGTCCGCTGCGGTAAATTTATCTGCAACATAGAGCTGCATAGCATCAAACGTCTCATCCGAGACATCCCCCACAATCGTACCAAGTGCGGCATTGTACTCATATGTATCAGTCACATAACTGCGGTCAGGGAACAGAACAAGCCCCGCGCTGTCCGACAAAATATCCCTGCCGATTATGAGTCTTGAATCATATTCTGCCCCCATAAGATTAAGCAGCGTTGGAAGAATATCTATACTGCTGCAGACCTTGTTTACCATCACAGGCTTTTCCATGGCCCCCGACCATATGACAAGCCTGCTTCTGTATGCATCCAGACTGTAGCCAAATTCCTGTCCAGCCAGTTCGTCTACAACTTCCATATTGTCGTATGGAACATGATCTCCCGCCAGCACTATGACCGTTTTGTCCAAAAGATTTTTCTTTTCAAGACGTTCCACTATCCCCTCAAGCATCTTCTCCATCTCATACTGTGACGCCAGATATGCCTTTGTCGTATCCGAATAGTTCAGGTCAGACACAACGTCTTTATTCTTCTCTGACATGGCATTAGCCGCACCGTACCCATAAGGCACATGTCCGCTCACCGTCAGATAATACAGATGGAATGGCTGATCGTTTGTATATTTGTCAAATGTCTCCTCCATCATTACTAGATCAGACTGAGGCCAGATGTCCTGTCCATATTCATCAGTCTGATATTCAAGCCCATTGCCACTGGCTATCCACTCATAGCCAAGCGCGGGATGTGTTATATTCCTGTCATAATATGTATAGTCATTGTCATGGAATCCATAACAGCTATACCCCATGCGCTTCAAAGTGTTTGCCAGAGAAAAGTACATGCCATTTTCGTTGTCGGCGGCCCTGCACATGCTGAGATATGCTCCGTTCTTTGTCGGACTTCCCATCAGATTTGCATACTCCCCGCCGAGGGTCGAGCCGTACCACAAAGGCTGATAGTAACTATCAAACACAAACCCTTCATCAGCAAGCTTTGATAATGTAGGGAACAGCCCGGATTCAAGTGCATATCCCGTGAATCCCTCAGCGGTTATCCATATGACATTATATCCCTCAAACATGCCCGTATACTCATTCTTCTTTGTCGGCGTTACATTTTCAAAATACTCACTCAGAGAGGCAACTGCATCGCTGCCAGAAAGCTCATTTATAGCTTCAAAATCGAGATCAAGCATATTTGGAGATGTGTCAACCGGAACCTCGGTTGTCGCCTCCGTGGTCGATACACTCTTATCTCCGGATGTATCTGTATCTTCATCAACATTTTTATATGTATTTGGCTCTTTTGTATCTGAAGCATCTGGGATATTTTCTGATGTTTTTCCTCCTTCAAGAGGATCGACCACACTGTCCATTCCTGCGGAAGCAAAACTTATCTGGCCTTTATCCGATCCGCTTGTCACTGATGCCCTTACATCTACTACAAAGCTCTCCATTACACCGAGCTTCTCCACCGCCAGATCAACAGATGTATACTGGCTGTATATCTTGTATGGACTATATACATCTGAATCAACAGCCCACATAACCATGATCGTTGCAATATACACCACCGCAACAATACCTGTTCCTATTAGATTAGTCCACCATCTGCGCCTGTCAAATGCCATTATCGTCCATATCAGAATTATCGCTATAATAACAGGGATAACCATTAGGATTATATCGGATATCTGCGCTTTCATATTAGATATGACCGTATCCGCATTATCTGCCGCCTGATTGCCAAACCGTATCGTACCCATGACCGACAGATAATTGTTGAACACCGAGTGGTATATATACTGTGCAACAAATAAGATTCCAATAAAAAGTGTGAGCACAGTGGCTATTATCTTGTCAACTATGACCGGAAATACATTTGTGATAATTCCGCATACACCCCCGCCGACAAGGGCAAATATGATTATCTGCACAATATTTCCATCGCCGATACCAAAATTCAATTCATGGAACAAAAGCTCATAATACAACAATATGGCTGTAAATAAAATCCAGCCAGACCATTTCCCGAAATAATACCTCAGATCACCAAGCGCCGCCTTGCAATGATTTATCATATACTTCTCCATAATCCGCAAAATCCGTAAAAGATCCTTAAAGTAAACCGTATTGTATGTTATCTAAACAAAAATAAAGATGCAGTCCAATTATGACCACACCTTTATTTTATATATTATCCCAAGATATTTTACAATATTTTAAGGATTAATATGCCGAATTTTTATTTTACGCCATACTGATCGTAATATGCATCTATGGCAGCCTTCAATGTGTCATCTATGATGACTCTGCCCTTGTACTCCTTGTTGTACAGATGCTCAACGACCTCAGCCATGGTTACAATCGCTGTTGTCTTAATTCCGTAGTTCTCCTCGATCTCAGTAAGGGCGCTCTTTTCTCCCTGACCTCTCTCCATTCTGTCAACAGATACGACAAGACCCATAACATCCACATCGCCCTGTGCCTTGATGATAGGAAGTGTCTCCTGAATGGATGTTCCGGCTGTTGTGACATCCTCTATGATAACAACCTTATCTCCATCCTGTATAGGGCTTCCAAGAAGGATTCCCTTATCTCCGTGATCCTTTATCTCTTTTCTGTTTGAACAATACTTGATGTCCTCGTCATACATCTCTGCGATGGACATGGTAGTTGCAACTGTAAGAGGGATTCCCTTGTATGCAGGTCCAAATAATACATCAAAATCAAGTCCGAACTCAGCGTTGATAGCCTCTGCATAGTACTCACCAAGTCTCTTGAGCTGTGCTCCTGTTCTGTAGAAACCTGTATTTACAAAAAATGGTGTCTTTCTGCCACTCTTGGTAACGAAATCTCCAAACTTAAGCACGTTACAATCGATCATAAACTCAATAAATTCCTTCTTATACTGTTCCATGGTTCTCTGATCCTCCTTTTATTTAACACATCCAATCAGCTCATGTATATCACTGATGGAATTCTTCTTCATATACTCCTCTATGCCTTTGATTATCTCAACTGTCGCATATGGGTTGTGGAAATTCGCTGTACCAACAGCAACCGCACTTGCTCCAACCATGATCATCTCAAGGGCATCCTCTGTGGTAGCCACGCCGCCCATTCCGATGATTGGAAGTTTTATTGCATTTGCTACCTGATATACCATACGCACTGCTATCGGGTGGATTGCAGGGCCTGACACACCTGCTGTCTTATTTGCCACAGCAAATGTCCTTCTGTTCACATCTATCTTCATACCTGTCAGTGTGTTGATAAGTGATACCGCATCAGCACCGCCTGCCTCAGCCGCCCTTGCCATCTCGGTTATATCTGTAACATTTGGGCTGAGCTTCATGATGATAGGCTGCTTTGCCGCCGCCTTCACCGCCTTTGTTATATCATAGAGAGCATCAGGCTGCTGGCCAAATGCTATTCCGCCCTCTTTGACATTCGGACATGACACGTTGATCTCAAGCAGATCCACGTCACAGTCGCCAAGCTTTTCCACGCAGTCCACGTAGTCTTCCTTGGACTTTCCACACACATTGACGATTATCTTCGTATCATAATCTCTGAGGAATGGAATATCCCTCTTCTTGAACACATCTATTCCTGGGTTCTGAAGTCCTATGGCATTCATCATTCCGCCGTATGTCTCCGCTATACGAGGTGTAGGATTGCCCGGCCAAGGCACATTTGCCACACCCTTGGTGGTCACTGCACCGAGCTGTGAAAGATCCACAAACTCACTGTACTCCATACCTGAGCCAAATGTTCCTGATGCAACTGTTATCGGGTTCTTGAGAGTAACACCTGCTATATCCACTGACATATTGATCTTATCTGACATTACAGCTCCACCTCCTCTGCATAGAATACAGGACCGTCCTTGCATATCCTTCTGTTATGCACCTGTGAGTGCTCGTCTATATCCTTAGTCTTGCATACACAGGCAAGACATGCGCCCACACCGCACGCCATCTTCTCCTCCATGGATATCTGACACTCAATGCCCTTCTCCATGGCGTAAGCCTTGATTCCACGAAGCATAGGAGTCGGACCACACGCATATATGACAGCACCGTCCACGCCGTATTCCTTTATGGCATCTATTACATTGCCCTTCACACCGTGCTGTCCATCCTCGGATGACATGTACACGTGTGCGTACGGATCAAACTCTTCGTTAAGAAAGATTTCGTCCCTGTATCCGAGTACAACCGACTTCTCGCAATCAAGCTCCTTTGCAAGCTGAAGCATAGGTGGGATTCCTATACCACCACCTATCAGGATCGCCTTCTTGTCTGACTTCATGAAACCATTTCCAAGAGGTCCCAGTATATCCACGGTATCGCCTGCCACAAGCTGTGAGAACTCCTTTGTTCCAAATCCAACCACTCTGTACACAAGACGGAGTGTTCCCGCCTCTCTGTCTATTCCGCAGAGGCTGATAGGTCTCGGGAGCATCTTACTGCCATCATGAGTGTACACAGACACAAACTGTCCCGCTATAGCCTGTGCTGCTATATCAGGCGCTTCTAGTACCAGGCTGTATACGTCAGTGGCAAGTGTCTCCTGGCTGACCACCTTTGCTGTCATCTTAAGTTTGCCCATAGTCTTCCTCCATCATCTCTTTATTATCAGTGTACGGCGGACTACCTTGATCCGCCAAACACATTCTGCTTTTTACGCGTCAAGTGCGCCGTTGATATCCTCTATCATGTCAACTACTGCCTGTCTTGAAGCATCAGCGTAGTTCTCTGGACCAAACTGTGCATACTTGTCCTGCTTGTAAGCAGCAATGATACCTCTTGATGAATTAACGATCGCACCGAGTCTGTCCTCATTGAAGTAGTGTACAAGGTCTGCAGCCTTACCGCCCTGTGCTCCATAACCCGGAACAAGGATAAATGACTTTGGCATAACCTTTCTGAGCACCTTGCCCATCTCAGGGTATGTGGCACCGACAACAGCTCCAACTGCTGAGTAACCGGACTCGCCTATGACATCACTGCCCCACTTGTCAACCATCTCTCCGACTATCTCATAGAGTGGACGTCCATCAACAAGTCTGTCCTGGAACTCACCTGATGATGGGTTGGATGTCTTGACGAGAACAAATATACCCTTGTTCTCCTCCTTGCACACATCCACAAATGGCTTGATTCCGTCTGTTCCAAGATATGGATTTACTGTGATGAAATCCTCATCAAATCCGGCGTATGTCTTGCTTCCAACCTGTACCTTGCCGATATGTCCAACCGCATATGCTGTTGATGTTGAACCTATATCGCCTCTCTTTATATCTCCGATAACGACAAGTCCCTTCTCCTTGCAGTAATCAACTGTCTTCTTGAAAGCCTTGAGTCCCTCGATTCCAAACTGCTCATACATAGCTATCTGTGGCTTAACCGCAGGAATGAGGTCATATGTTGCATCAACTATTCCCTTATTGAACTGCCATATAGCCTCGCCAGCACCCTCAAGTGTCTCTCCATACTCTGCAAATGCAGCCTTCTGGATATGCTCTGGAACATAGTTCAGCATTGGATCAAGTCCAACTACTATAGGTGCATTTGTCTTCTGAATGTTTTTCACTAACTTGTCTATCATGATATTTTCTCCTTAAAATGTATTTTTTTATTAAAACTGTTCCTCATCACAGGCATAACTGCCAAGTATCGTAAATTCTTCTGTCTCGTTCATAAGCTGGAATACTAAAGCCTGTATGTCTTTTCTAAGGAAATTGGCAGACAGCTCCACATAGAATCTGTAATTCCAATGCTCCTGCCTGTTCGGCGCCGAATGTATCTCTGTGAGGTTCACACCATAATCAGATATCATGGACAGTACACTACTGAGACTTCCGCTTTTATTCTTGCACACGAACATGACCTTCAGCCTGTTGTGGTTCTCCTCCACAATGAGGTGGTCGGCAAATGTGACAACCTTCTTGTTGTGTCCATTCTCCTTCACCACATTACATCTGTATATGTATAACTTGTTGTTTGTCAGAACCTCGTGAAGCGCATCTGACACGCCATAACTGATGTCCTCCAGGATCCCCATTCCGGCATCAACACGTCCTGACTTTATAAGCTCGTACACTTCGTCATATGAATCGACCGCAACTACCTTATCCCTTGAACATCCCTGGCATATATACAGCTCCGGCTTTATCATTGCCACGGCATCTATATCCGGCTCCTTCACATCATAATTGACGTTCAGGCAGTTCCTAAGCTCCAAAGTTCTTCCATACTGATACTTTCTGCTTATCTCCATGATTCTCTTGATAAGCGCAGTATATTCCATCTTGATATTATCATCCACATCCCCTGTCAGATTGGATATGATGATTTCCTCACGGTCAGGCTTGTATATGTCGTCCTCAGTCTCTGCCTTGACCTGGGCCACCTGATCAGCCAGCTCCATCCTCTCACGGAACAGCTTCTTGATCTCCTTGTCAACCCTGTCTATGTTTTTCCTGACATCTGCTAAAGTCATTATTTGTCCTCCAGTCGGGCATCTGGCATCTCCTGATGCTCATAGTCTTTATTAATATACCATCTGCAACAATCTAATTCAAGCTTGCCCATGACTAAATCCCCATTAAAACGGCCACAAAAGCAGAAACATCGCCGCAGCCACCAATACTATACCTATCAGGAATCCTGTAACTACTCTTCCCCTTGTACTTTTCATACCTGATATGATGAGCAAAGCTATCACCGCTCCACACATATCTATAAGCACATCTGATCCCTTGCCTGCCCTGTCGGCAACAAACAACTGATGTATCTCGTCTGAACACGCATAGGCAAATGTTATAGCCGTAGACCACACATATGTCCATCCTGCAGATATCTTTCCACAGTTTTTCTTAACCGCAAGGACTAGCAACGCCATAAGAATTCCATACTCTGTCATATGGGCACCTTTTCTGACCATCACCTCGACCACACCTGTCATACGGTCGACTGCCGGTGCTGTATCGTGTCTCGCTCTCTGAAATATATCCACTATCAGATCAGTTATCGGATTGCTGACAGCAGATGAACCCTCTCCTGTTTTGGCTGACATATAGAATATAAATGTCATCCACAGAATGACCGGTATTATATATATGTATTTTTTTTCTTTCTTCTTAGAGCTTCTTGCCATAATTCTCGCACCTCCTGCATGAGTATAGCATAAAAAAGATTATTTTACATAAATTACTTTTTTTAGCTTGAAATATCACTTTTTTACCTGTAATGTAAAAATGAGGTAATTGGAAGGGGCTAAACACATGAAAAAGAGAGGTAAATTATCATGGCAAGACAAAGGAAAAAGGGAAATCCAATTGTAACTGCAGTCATATTCGGAATCTTTGGAATAGTTCTGTTATTTCTGGGTATACGTACTTTTATCGGTTTACACGGCACACTGCTCAATGTAACAACCTGTGATCCGTCAGAGATCAAACCGGGTATATATGTAGAGGGAACCATATCATATGGTTACGGTGCATATATCGAAAAAACTACTACATATAACCACATTGTCACCAAGACAGACGGCTACTATTATCTTGTAGATATATGTGACAAGAATGCAGACGGATCAGACAATGACACTGCAAGATGGATCGGAATATCCATATCCAAGAGCGATAACGATAAGTTCGATGCAATCTCCACACAGGATGACGCACCACCTATCGAGATAACCGGAGTTATCCGCAAGAACAGCAGCAAGGTTCAAGGCTTCCTCGATGATTATATAACAAGCTACGTTGACATGTACGCAAGCTACTATGACTATACAGCAACCAGCGAGGATTATGCCAACGCCAAGGCCGAGGCCTTCCCTTATTATATAGAGATGGTCGATTCATCAGACTACATATTCAACCTTGTGCTCGGGCTTATATTCGTCCTCGTCGCAGTGTTCATAGTATTCAAGGCAACAAGAAGCAAGAACCATATCAGCGCTCCTGCCCAGCCGGCCGGAACAGCATACTACGATGGCAGTGGTGATTTCAATGGTATCAACGCAACAGGTTATGTGTATCAGCCAGGCAATACATCCGGCATGTATACTCCTGGCATGAGCAATATGGATAACACCAGTTACCTGCAGCATCAGACCACAACACCACAAACCCCTTACAATGATCCTTTCTATTCACAGCAGCCAACTGCAGATGAGCTGCAGGCCACTGATTCAACAACATATGGAGCTACAGACACAGCAACCCTATCATCCTCGTTCACTCTCAAAAGCGACGACTAGGACGATGATATAGACAATACAAAAAGAAGGCATATACAGATCATAATCAATCTGATCCGCATATGTCTTCTTTTATACTTCTATATCCTACTTTTTATACTTCTATATCCTACTTTCCAAAGTATCTGTCAAGAAGTCCCTTGAGTGCCTTGCCATGTCTTGCTTCGTCACGAGCCATCTCATGAACTGTATCATGAATAGCATCCAGATTGTTCTTCTTTGCACACTTTGCAAGATCAACCTTTCCTGCTGTTGCTCCAAACTCGCAATCTACTCTCCATGCAAGGTTCTTCTCTGTTGAATCAGTCATGTTATTCTCAAGATCTGATCCGAGCATCTCTGCAAACTTTGCAGCATGCTCAGCCTCTTCATACGCTGCCTTCTCCCAGTACAGACCAATCTCTGGATATCCTTCACGATGAGCTACACGAGCCATGCACAGATACATTCCAACCTCTGAGCACTCTCCCTCGAAGTTTGCCTTGAGCTGATCAAAGATATACTTCTTATCCTCATCACTGATCTCTGAATTGTTCTTTACTGTTGAAGCGTATACACCAAACTCATGCTCTGCTGCAAGTGTGAGTTCACCCTCAACCTTCTTAAACTTATCTGCTCCTGCATGGCAGATTGGACACTCAGCTGGTGCCTGCTCTCCTTCATAAATATAACCACATACTGTACATACAAACTTTGACATAATCTTAAATCTCCTTTTCTTAATTAAATAATATTGTGTAGTATCTGCGGAACTCTATTCCGCATTTTTTGTTTCTTTTGTTGTTGTTGATATTTTGTCATCAACTATATCCTATTATAGCAATAAAAATCTCATTGTCAACCCTTATTGGGAATAATTCTTAATTATCTTTTTTCTATATTATATAATATGTATATTTTCATTGTATATTATCCACTAAACTTTTTGTAGAAGTGGGGACGGAGGTACCTGGCCCCTCCGTCCCCATTGTACGCCCACATAAAAAGGGACCAAAAATAATTTCTGGTCCCTAAAAATAATATCATATATATTGTCAATTCTGACCTAGCACAATCTTCTTTAGAAGATATTCATATCCGGAAATAGGTATCGGCTTGCTGTAGTAATAACCTTGAATATAATGGCATCCCCATTCTCTGAGGTATTCCTTCTGCTCAAATGTCTCAACGCCCTCTGCAAGGCTCTTGATTCCAAGGTGTCTAGCCATTGTCAGGATATCCTGTGTCATGAGCATGTCTTTGTTATTCAGCTCTCCTGTTGCTATACCATCTATAAAGCTCTTATCTATCTTGATAATGTCAAGTGGCATATCCTTAAGCAGCGCCATACTGGAATATCCAGTTCCAAAATCATCCATAGAGATCTTAAATCCCTTATCCTTCAGCTGGTTCAGTACCTCTATGAGATACTGTACATCTGCAAAATCAGCACTCTCTGTAATCTCAAAATCTATAAGCGAGTGGTCAACTCCATACTCATCCACTATATCACACAAAATATATATCAGATCCGGTCTCGATATCTGATGCCTTGAGAGGTTACAAGATATCGGATACAATGGATATCCCAGTTCTTTCCACTCCTTGAACTTTTTGCACACCTTTCTGAGTACATATCTGTCTATGATATCTATTGTTCCGTCTGCCTCAAACTGTGGAACAAAATACTTAGGTGACAGGATATCTCCACCTTTATAAAACCATCTTATCAAAGCCTCAGCACCAGTAAGTGTGTCATTCTGAGGATTATATTTAGGCTGTAGATATACCATGAGATCTTCATTCTCAATGGCATCTGGCAGTTCAAGCTTATACTGCTGAGCCATTACATACTCCCTCTTCATCTCTGACGTATATATCTTTATCTCATTAACATTTGTCTTGATACATTGTAAATGAGCCATCTGTGCCATATCCTCTATGCGCATGGACATGTTAATCTTCTCAAACTCATCATAGAATACCAACCCACAGCTATAGAATATCTTGTACTTTTTATTCGTAGGAAGCTGTCCAATCTCCTCAAAGAATGTATATAGCCTGTTGACTATCTCATCCTCAGGCATATATTTGATTATCATGGCAAAATCGTCGCTTGTACACTTTGCTGAATACAGAATCCAATCCTGTTTCGACATCGCATCACACACATATCTAAACAATTCCTTTGCAACATCTCTTCCCATGACATTGTTGATAAGTCTAAACCCCTTTATATCAAACCTTGCAAATATAAACTGATCAAGACCTATATATTCACACTGTTCCAGCTTCTCTTTAAGCCATGTCCAGTTATAGTATCCTGTCGCTGGCTCTCTGTAGGCAATTTCATACAAATCCCTCTTGCTCATATTGTCGAGTGTGAGCATCTCTTCCGTCTTCGTCTTTTTCGACCACACAGGTATCTCAACACATAGACTGTCCGCGCTCTCCATATAACATATGTATGGAAGTTTATGATTGGAAACTATATGAAGTTTCTCTGTCTCTATATACAGCTTGGCATATGAATAAGCCATAGTCATAAGCCTTGGTATATCCTCTATAAGAGATATATCAAAGCCTTTTATATCCACCACGTCAAACCCCGGTATAGTCACACTGACGCAGCCCTGTGGAATCTGTTCCATGTCGCTGTAACCTATCTCAACACCACCACAAAGCCTTGAGTATCCGGCATCCATCATCTTATCAGGCATATAAAATAAGGCCCTGTTTGCCAGCGGCCTATACACATTGCTGAATATCTTATACCAATCATATCCGTTTTCCTGACAAAAATTGTCAAATCCTTCCGCCTCCCGAGATCTCAATACATAGAGTTTTCTCTTCGGCTTATATGCCTTTGACCATTGGTGTTCCATAATCTATCTACTACCTCTTATCCTGCCCGACGGCAATATTACAATATTATTACAGCTTTTATTATTCTATCACATAATCCGTCTTCAAGCCACACTTAATATATTTTTGTTTTGGAAAATAAATAGCAAAGTTTCGTTATTTTTCGTTGAATTTTTACCATATATTTGTTAGCATAGATAAGGTTTTTCAATTATAATTAAATAGGAGGCAAAAACAATGAAAAACAAGTTATTTCTAGGTCTTGGCACATTTATCTCACTCATTGGTCTTTCACAGATAAATGTTCTGGCGGCAAGCAGCGAATCCGGTTCTAAGTCTCTTGGTGCCGAGCTTCCCCTTACATGGTGCATCCCTTTCGTATGTATGCTTCTATGTATAGCGGTTATGCCACTTATCGCCGGTGAATGGTGGGATAAGCACAAGCAGTGGGCCGTTGCCGGCTGGTCTCTTTTATTTTTAATACCATTTGCCATATTCCATGGTTTTGGAACCATGGGCGAGCAGTTGCTGGAAGTAATGATAGGCGACTACCTCACTTTCATAGTATTGCTCTTCGCGCTCTTCTGTGTTGCAGGCAATATATCACTTGAAGGCGATCTGGCCGGAACTCCAAAACTTAATGTGATTCTTCTGCTGATAGGAACACTTCTTTCAAGCTGGATCGGTACCACAGGTGCCAGTATGCTCATGATCCGCCCTATCATCAAGGCAAATAAATGGAGACGAAGAAAAGTACAGATCATCGTTTTCTTCATCTTCCTCGTATCAAATATCGGTGGATGTCTCACACCTGTTGGTGATCCTCCACTCCTGATGGGATTTATGAATGGAGTTGACTTCTTCTGGAGTCTGCGTCTGGCAAAGGTTATGGGGGTAAACCTTATCATACTCCTTACAGTATTCTTCTTTCTCGACACCAGAGCATACAAGAAGGATATTGCTGACGGACGTGTGCAGCCTGTATTTGACAAGGATACAAAGAAGCCCGTCAGACTCAAAGGCGCGCACAATATCATATTCCTTGTCATGATAGTCGGCGCAGTTATACTCAGCGGCGTTCTTCCTATGAAGTTCCCTGTATTTGCAAAGGGCATCAACTTCTGTGAAGGTGTGACTCTCTCATGGGCTTCAATCATCGAGATCGTCATCATGCTCGCTGCTGCACTCCTGTCATTCAAGACAACAAGCAAAAAAGTCCGCAAGGCAAATAACTTCACATGGGGGGCTATCGAAGAAGTTGCCATACTGTTCATCGGTATATTCATAACCATGATCCCGGCTCTTCTCATCCTCAAGGCGAGAGGCTCAGAGCTCGGACTCACACACCCGGCACAGTTCTTCTGGATGACCGGATTGTTATCAAGTTTCCTTGATAACACACCTACATATCTTGTATTCTTCACGACCGCTGCTTCCAGTGGATTTACTGAGGGTATAAGTACAGCTATGGGTATCGTACCTCAGGTTATGCTGATGGCTATATCATGTGGTGCCGTATTCATGGGTGCAAACACTTACATTGGAAATGCGCCAAACTTTATGGTGCGCTCAATAGCTGAAGAAAATGGTATCAAGATGCCTTCATTTGTTGGATATCTTGCATGGTCAGTTTCAATTCTTGTACCTACTTTCTTTATTGATACACTGTTATTCTTCTTACACTAGGGGGGTATTTTTATGAATGAATTTGTTGTAAAAGATGATAACAAACTAACAGTCGGCATAGGCTGGGATGCCAAAAAAGTCGATCTCAAGAAAAAAATAAAAATAGCTATAGACAGCATTATGAGTGCCACCTCAGAAGATACCTACGATCTCAATCTTGCTGCCATCGTTGAACATAACGACGGCTCGGATCCTGAGCTGGTATTCTGGGGTCACAAATACAGCCGCAGCGATTCTGTTGTCCTCAAGGGCGATGAAAGGACCGGTGAAAAAGAAGGAATTGATGAGGAGATGCGTATCTACCTTGACAGAGGTGAAAATGTCGGACGTATCATACTCTTCCTCTACATATACAATGGCAATCTCCACAAGCAGTGTCTTGCCGAGGTTGATAATGTATTTGCACTCATAAAATGTAAGCACACTGAAAAGGTTTATGTCAGAGAGGATGCTATCTTCAAGGCATGTGAAGACGCAAAGCATAACAACTGCTATGTATTTGGCGAAGTAATTCACAACGGCGATGAATGGATCGTGAGGGAGCGCTCACAGTTCCTTCCATACGACAAATCAGAAGATATATTTGAGTATTACACCTCAAGACATTATGTTCCTGAAGAGGACGACTAATACACGACGACTAATACACAAGGAAAGCCCCCGGTTTCCGGTTTTTAAACCAGGAGCCGGGGGTTTTTGTATATATTGATCTATGATTTCTCATTCCACTACTTTATATAATTCTCTATAGCCTTTGAAGCTCTGTATCTGGAGACGTTAAAGCCTCTGATATATCCCTTGTCATCATTCTCCTCAAGTATCTTTTCAAATCTATCTTCCACCGTGTCGTCTCTCCAGTAGTATTTGTCCTCGCTATACTTCGAAACTGTCTCCTCCATGGTCATTTCAGGCGTGATGTCTTTGGTTCTGAAATAATCGATCAAATATGGAACTCCATCACTACCTATATCCATCACATACTCAATATCCACTTTCTTTCCATTGTGTGCCTGACTGATATTGTACTTCGATATCACTGCACCAGGTCTGACAAATGCATATAGTGTAAACATAACCATAACCGTCAAAAATATGTATCTGAACAGCGGCATATTTCTCCAGAACAGGCTTATGATAACACCTAGCATCACAATAGACGTGACTATCAGTGCCCATATCGTATTAATCCTCAGATATGTGAGAGCATATTCCTTTATGTACATCGAAAGTCTCACCGCTGAAGACGCAATCATGATATAGGTGCATATACACATAACTACCAACACAGTCTTCAGCACTACGCTTTTTCTAAATATAGCATCGAATATCAATACAATACATACATTTACGACTGCCACAAATAGAAGCTGGAAAAATCCACGTCTGGCATACTCTGCATAAGTCATATCATCAGGAAGTCCTGCACTGTTCATGAAAAGATATACGATCTGAACAACTGCAAATATGAGATAAAACGCAGTAAGCACAACCGTTATCGTTATACCGATCACCGGTTCATAACTTCCTTCCTTAGGTGCATTTGCCCCTAGATCTCTTCTGCCTATCTTTACAATAAAACCATACACAAAGAAGAATATCACAGCTGCAAAGATCACGATCTTGACAACATCCCACGAATAGAACAGCTTGCCAAATATATCCTTTATAACCTTGGCAAATACCGGATCAGCCGATGACAGCAGGTTCAGTATAATGACAAGAAGTGGAAGCGCTATTGCACAGCCGAGAAGAACATACATAAGCTTGGAATTGCGCTTTCGTCCCGTCTCTTCTCGCTCTGCTCTTCTATCTGCAAAAGGCATATTTATATATCCAATAGCTCCGAAGAACATCTCTAAGAAGGATATGATCCCTTTAATAATGCCGTGATTTTCTGTATCATTGTAATACGACATCACTGCGTACATTTCCGTCAATATTATTCCAACATTACAGCCAAATATCATACATGACTCATCTGTAAGACTAACCGCTATCGATAAAAGCATTATGATAATAAAGTACGGTACAAGTTTCATCTGGCTTTTCGATACAGAACCTGTATCTGATCCCGAGTCAGCAGAACGTCTCTTTTCCCCACGAGAAATATTCACGCTTATAAACGCTATCGATACCACAGCCATAACTGCAGACAAAATGCTTGACCAGTTATTATATAAACACGCTGCACTCACTATGGCATATATGAGTACCGGTATTCCAAACATCTTAAACCGTTCTGCAGATATTGCAGGATTTCTCCTCTGCGGTGGCCTCGTGGCTCTATACCCCTGTGGTGGAACTCCCATTCCTCCGTTCATATATCCCGGCGGTGGTGGCGTGCACGGTCCCATTCCATTCGTATACCCCGGCGGTGGTGGCGTGCACGGTCCCATTCCATTCGTATATCCCGGCGGCGGTGGCGTGCACGGTCCCATTCCATTCGTATACCCCGGCGGCGGTGGCGTGCACGATCCCATTCCATTCGTATATCCCGGCGGTGGTGGCGTACCCGGTCCCATTCCATTCGTATACCCCGGCGGCGGTGGCGTGCACGGCCCCATTCCATTCGTATATCCCGGCGGTGGTGGCGTGCCCGGTCCCATTCCATTCGTATATCCCGGTGATGCTGATCCCGTATTCGCATTACCCATATTATCTGCTATTGCCTCAGATGAATGTTCTCCATCCTTATTTAATTCTTCTCCCATAAAATATCCTCCACTCCTTGTAAATTCCCAAATCCATATACAATACATTGTACATTTTATCACACATATCTATTACCTTCTCTGCACTAGAGCAGATTCGTCAAGGCTCACAACTCTATCCATACACACAGGGGCTGTCAGCCTGTATGCAAAGCTTCCTGACTCAAATAAACAATACAATCTGCCATTGTATGAATATATCTGTTCCAATTTCTGTGGAAGCTTAAGTTCCTGCTTCGGCGTTTCGCTGCTATAGTTTGACCCGGATATTTTTCCTGATTTGATGTCATACACCTCTACTTTAGATTCATCTATACCGTATGATATCGAAAATATAATCTCATTTCTGTAAACCTGAAGCCCCTGAACTCTTCCGGGGATGTAAAACGCCTCTTCCGGATCATCGGCAATTGCCGTCCCCCCATTCACTATCTTGTAACTGGCAGCCATACTATAGCCATTTTTCTCCTTTTTCCAATATCCCGCATATATGAGCCCATCATAATATGTTATAAATGATGTAGCAGGGAACATGACTGGACAAGTATTTCTATACGCTATAGCTGTATTCTGGTTATCGAAATTATACGCAACCATAGACTGAAGCGTCAGACAAGATATAGATGCATATTTCGTTCTGGTATCCTCCTCTTCCACTGACAAATATGAAGAGAACCACAAAACATCATTCTTATCATCATAGGCCAGCCCGCCAGCATGAGTTGTATCCTTAAGAACGATCGTCTTGAGATATGCTCCAGTCTTTGAATCAAGCATGAATATAACTGATCTATGCGCCTTGGTTCTGCAATATGCGCTTATAAATGTATATTTATCAGTGACAGCGATCCCCTGCGGTGTCATGGAAGTGCAGCTATCCGGCTCTTTTGTCTCGCAATTGAGAGTCATCGCATAGTCAAGTCCCGGAATAGTCATCATATCATATGACCTCGTCATATCTGTATTGTACATACCCATATTGTAGAATTCTGACTCTGTTGACATCTCCCACATCTGTGCCAGGAAAGAACCATTGCTTACAGCATGTGTACTCGTGCTATCCGAAACACCTGGCAACTCATAATTTCTGCAAAACACAACGCTATATAAGGCAATTACTCCTATAGATCCGAAATATAACACCGCAAATGTCTTTATCAGCCGTCTTGGTATCTCCTTCGTTGACAGTAGGATCGCCATTCCCATATGGCATATAATGGTGACCAGCATCAGTGAATTTGTCAGCACATCCCCGTAACTTAGGAGCTGCAGTGGTATGCCGACAAACATTAACCAGTATGACTTTTTCTTAACAGATAGCCTCAATATGCCAAGCCAGCCCTTTTTCTTCATAAACCACACCTGTATCGACTGCCATATAACGCACAATCCATACCCGATACACGCCACTCTCAAAAGCTGTCTACACACGGCAACCATGATAGCTTCCAATGGCTGCCCGGCAGCATACATTGCCTGATAATACACTCCATATGACAACTGCCTGAGTCTCCATAGTATCATCATGATCATGGCTGCAAATGACACAAGGGCAAATATATTGGTGACCGTCTTTCTCCTGACTCCATCGCGATGTTCCTTCATATCCCGGTGCAGTTTTTTCTTTGTCTTTGTGAGGTCGCGAACATGTCTTTTTATCCTGCGCACTCTCTTGTATTCTGCACTAAGATACTTTAACGGAGCGTGCCGTTCTTTCATCTCATGATAATCTGCCTTTACACGTTCCAATTTTTTTTCTTCATCCACCAGCTCCTGCCTTACCGCCCTAAGTGCTGATCTACATGTAACGTATCCCTCCAGATCGATCTGTGCCTGTTCCTGCAGCTCCTCGACTTGTTTTTTCAACTTCTGTTCTTTATTCAATTTAGGCCTTTTTCTGTCTTTTTTATTATCTTTTCCGTCATCCCTCATGAATAAACTCCCGGCATATCTATTCTTCAAAGTATTGTTTTATTTTATCTTCCATAAGATCAGAGCCGATAATTATGATTATTTTCTGTCCTTTATCAATGGGTTTTATCTCTGTCTTATGGACTGTGGCATTAAGCTCCAGCCAGCTGTCCTGTTCTACGCTAAAAAATCCCTTTATCCTGAACACATCTCCGCAATCTTTATCCGAAAATACCCGATTCACTATATCGACAAGTTGTTCTCTGGTAAAATTCCTGTTCATTATATATACAGAGCTATAGACATCGCTTTGTTTGAACCAAAGCTTCGTAAAATCATTGAGCTTATATCCGACTGACATAAATCTCTCATAGTCTTCACTGCCAAACAATTCCCAAGCCTTTGTGATCACATCTCCGTCAAACCGGCGTCTGCACTGAAATTCCTCCAGAGTTTTATTCACAAATTCCTTTGTATGCGATATTTCATCTTCCGAAACTCCGCTCGTCTTACTCATGACCAAAGCTCCGCAGTTGGCGATTTCAGATGCAAGAACATACCTTGACTGTCTGGACATATCTGTATCAAGCTTTGCATCGACTATTGCAATAATGCTTCCAACCTCATACCACCTGTCAAGCGGTTCCTCATGAAGAGTATCAAAGAATTCATCTACATCAAATATTCCAGAAGGTTCCACAATAACCCTGTCATATCCGCTCATCCCCATTGCTATGAGTTTTGTCTTGAATCTTCTCTTATGGCAATCCTCTCCACAGCCTCCTGCCACCATCTCGGCATGACAATTAGGACCCATCAAATCCTGCAGCAGCATCATATCCACATTCACTGCACCATAATCGTTCTCCAATATTCCAACGTTGTATCCCTTATCAACCAAATATTTCACATATTTTCTGATAAATGTAGTCTTGCCTGATCCCAGAAATCCGGTTATCAAATCTATCTTTACCACAATGTATGCCTCTCTTTCTCTGCGACCTTTGCAGTACATCTTTACCAGCCAGACCTCACATGGAATCCCCTGTCATCTTCCAAAGGAATATTCTTCACATCCATATCCTCGATAAAAATATACCTGTCCTGTCTAAGAACCGACACAACCTTATCAAGTGCCTCTGGGATTCCTTCGGCCTCCATCTCAACCGATCCGTCATACATGTTGCGAACCCATCCTGTGACACCGAATCTGGAAGCAGCGTACTCCGCCTTGTATCTAAATCCCACGCCCTGAACACGACCTTTAAACACATAATGTCTTCTAATTTTCTCCATGTAATCTATCTCACCGCGTTATCATACTTATCTGCGTCAAATACTATTTTTCCGCCACACATTGTATAGTGTACCCTTCCCGGCAATGTCCATCCAGCAAACGGGCTGTTCTCCGCCTTTGATGCAAAATTGCCAACTGTCCACTGCTCATTTTCACCAAATATGACCAGGTCTGCCGGTGCACCCTCTGCTATCTTCCCCGGCTCCATGCGGTAAAATTCCGCCGGATTCTTACTCATAAGCTCCATAAGCTTCATAAGTGATATATAGCCCGGCTGTACAAGAGAATAAATACCTAATGCCAGCGATGTCTCAAGACCGGTTATGCCACTTGGTGCTTTGTCCAGAGCTCTTGCCTTCTCCTCACTGCTATGTGGCGCATGATCCGTAACGATCATATCTATAGTTCCATCCTGAATGCCTTCTATGATCTGTCTTCTATCCTTCTCCGTTCTGAGTGGTGGATTCATCCTTGCCAGTGTGCCATATTTCAACACAGCATCCTCTATAAGGGTAAAATGGTGTGGTGTTGCCTCTGCATGAACATCCGCACCAAGTTTCTTTGCCGTCCTTACTATATCCACCGAATTTCCTGAACTGATATGCTGTATACACACAGAGGCTCCGGTGTGGAGAGCCAGAACACAATCCCTTGCGACCATTATATCCTCGGCTGTCCTCGACGCGCCTCCATACCCAAGCTTTTCTGAGACTTTGCCCTGATTTACCCCTGGCTGTACTATAAACAGTGGATCTTCTTCATGAAGGCTTATAGGAAGATCAAGCTCTCTGGCCTTTTCCATGGCTTCAAGCAAAAGTTTCTCGTCCATAATAGGAATTCCATCATCCGTGAATCCTGCCGCACCAGCCGCTGCAAGACCATCCATGTCCACAAGTTCCTTGCCTGCGAGCTCTTTTGTCACTGTGGCATTCTGAACAACGTGAATACCAGTCTTGGCGCCTTTCTCCTGTATATACTTCAGAGTATCCAGATTATCCACTGCAGGCTTTGTATTCGCCATACATACAACCATGGTAAATCCGCCCCTGGCTGCAGCCGCAGCTCCTGTATTTATATCTTCTTTATATGTGAATCCTGGATCACGAAAATGCACATGTGTATCCACAAGTCCCGGCGCGATCACAAGTCCCGTGGCATCAATCACCTCAGCACAATCCACATCCAAGTCCTTTCCGGTCTTTGCTATAGTATTTCCGTCAACCAACACATCCATAATCTCATCTGTACCTGTTACAGGGTCAACGACTCGTCCGTTTTTTATCAATATCATTCTTTATTCACCTCATCACAATATTTAGTATTATCTTCTATTATCTGGCTGTATGCCATAATTTCCTGTCTGACCATATGTATCCGTATACCCGAACTGTCCATATATATTCGGCTGTGCTCCATAGCTGCCCGGCTGACCATATGTGTTCGGCTGCGTGCCGTAGCTGCCCGGCTGACCGTATGTGTTCGGATGCGCTCCATAGCCGCCTGGCTGACCGTATGTGTTCGGCTGCATGCCGTAGCCGCCCGGCTGACCGTATGTGTTCGGTTGCGCTCCATAGCCGCCTAGCTGACCGTATGTGTTCGGCTGCGTGCCATAGCCGCCTGGCTGGTTATAATGATTTGACTGACAGCCTCTCATAGGCATATATCTGAAATTGTATGGTGCTGTCCATATAGGCTGTACAGCTATAATATGATCCTCCTTTGCCGCATGTGTTATAAGAAGGAACATAAGAATTATCGCCAGCGCAAGCACCGCTATACAGAGCAGAACACTGGTGTCCTCAACCGACAGAACGAAGTCATACAGACCATGTATTCCAAGAGGACACACATACGCAAACAGAAGATTGCCAAATGCACTCTCACCATTATTGGCATCTTCTCTCGCTTTGGCATATAAAAATCCCATAACAACACCACACGCACAGTGAAGCGGAACCGCAGATACGGCGCGCATGACTCCGGTACCTATTCCTCCCTGAAACACATATATTACATTCTCAAGAGTTGCAAATCCGAGGGATGAGCAAACTCCATATATTACTCCGTCATAGCTGTGATCAAAATTCTTGTTCTTCCATGTCATCAAAAGCATTCCAAGGAATTTTCCAAGCTCCTCTATCATCGCAACTATGAAAAAACACTCCACAAAATTATACATTGCAGAGCTCGGATCCAATCCAAGCATATACAATAATCCCGAACCCAAAATTTCAACAATGACCGCAGGTATGGCACTCACCGCGCCAAGAACCGCCAGCCACACAAGGAGACTGGTTGGATTTCTTCTCTGTTTATTTTTCCCCACCACAAACAACAAAAGTAAAATCGATGGCAGTATCGCCAGCCTCAACGCAAATGCACTCATGTAACACTCTCCCTTTATCTTATGCTAATAGACATATATATTCTAAGATACCATTTTTGATTGAAATTCACAATAAGCAGAGACCTTACATGATATTATTTTTCGCAAACCTTATTTTTCACAAATACACAAAGAACGGACATCTCCCCAATGGAAAGCCCGCTCTCTGTCATACTATAGAATTGCTCTGTATACATGTATTATATATTCTATGATTTTACATGTACTATATACCTGCCTTATATACGCATTTAATCTCTCTTCGTCACATCTATATCACCGCTGCTCGTAATGATCTCGCAGCTGCCCTCTGCATCAACATAAGAATCCGGAACATCTACATCGCCACTGCTTGTCTTTGTCTTATAATTGAATCTCTTATTTGAAGTTATATCCACTGATACATCACCACTTGAAGTTTCTATGGTGAATACTGCCGCATCACTGTCCGAGAGTGTTATATCACCACTTGACGCATTGCATACTACACTCTCTGATTTCATATTTGTTGAACTGATATCACCACTCTTCGTTGTGAATTCAGCCTTATCTGCAGCTACAGTGTCGCTGAGTGTGAGATCTCCGCTATTTGCGGAAAGATTCAGCTCCTCTGTCGCAACACTGTCAAGCTTTATACAACCACTACTTGCTTTTACTGTGATGCTGTCTGCATTTGCACCTGTTATACCGGTGTCTCCGCTCGAGGTAACAATGTCTATATCCTTCACCGCAAGATAATATTCCACATCCACGTCGCCGCTGCCTGTGACTATCTTTATATCCTCATATTCAGTCCCAGCGAGATATACTGTAACCGACGGCCATGCAACTGTACTCACACCCAGTGATATATTAAATGCTCTATTTCTCGTATCATCGGCTGTTATCTTCAAAACCCCATCCTTCACGTCAACATGATGTGTAAGACCTGTGCAATCATAATACTCAACGTAGTCTGCATCTCCCTCGGCCTTCTTCACCATGACATCTATATCCGATGAGCTCTCTATGTCTATGCTCTTGAATCCATCTTTTACATACTCTGTCTTTTTCTCATATTGTATATTCTCTGACTTCATATCCTTGAGATTGATCTGCACATTCGGCCAGCTGAAACCATTTGCCGCAAATGCAGATATTATAGTTATTATTCCGGCAACTATCATAACCGATGCCGCTATAACCGCTTTCTTTGTCCTGCTCATATCCTATTTCTCCTTTACAAACATTCTCTTGATACCGTTCACACTGGCCTTGCACACCTTGAATATGCCCACTGTAACAGGTTTTACCGACACAATGAAAAGTATCGCAATTCCTGTACCGATAAGCGCTGCTCCAAGCATGAGAAAAGCTGCATATGGGCAATGGGCTATGAACAGTGGGATTACACTCACTATTCCGCATATCCCTGCCACTACAAAACTGAGCACGACCACATAAAATGACACAAGCAGTGTAAATGCTACTATCCAAAGTGTTAATAAAAGCACCGCTGCGGTTATGAGAAGCGGTATCCATACCGGCGATCCGAGAATTATAAGGATAACCTCCCAAGCTTTGAGCTCATGCTTTGGCTTTATCTTCTCTTTGACGATCTTTGCAAGAGGCATCTCCGAGAGTATCTGTTCTACCGCATCATCCGGCGACACCATATCCGCAACAGCATCATCCTCGGAAAGTCCATCCTCGATCCTGTCATCGATCATCTCACTATAATAATCTGTAAATCTCTCTATATCCTCAGCCGGCATGGCCTTGATCTTCTCCCTTATGGCCGTCAGATATTCCTGCTTATTCATCTGCTTCATCCTCCTTCACTATGAACTGATATATAGATTCCAATTCCTTCCACTCTTCTTTGAACTCTTCTATCCTCGCCCTTCCGGCATCTGTTATATGGTAATACTTTCTTAGTCTGCCATTATGCTCCACAGAATACACATTCAGGAAAGCGCCAGCTTCAAGTCTCCTGAGTATGGGATAAAGTGTTGATTCAGATATGGTCACATATGGTTTCATATCTTTGATGATCTGGTATCCATATGAATCCTCGTCCTTTATGGCTGCCAGCACACATACATCCAACATTCCTCTTTTTAATTGTGTGTCCATCGCTATACCTCCTAACGTGGTATACTATACAACGCATAGTATTATGTGTCAAGTGGTATTTTCTATAATATCTCCACTTCGACAAAGGGGACAGGTACCTCCGTCCCCCAATGGAGTATATAAAAAGTGCGGGATATCTCTGTTTTAGAGGCTCCCGCACTTTCGATTTCTTTTATATATGCAATTCTAAATTTTCGGCACTTTTATTATAAAACTTCTATAATGTACTCTTTGTTGAATGAATGTCCACTCTCAAGGCTGTTTGAATACTCACGGTCTTCTAGTTCACCGGCATAGCCCTCTCTGTCGCATCTGCCAAACCAAGGCTCTATGCAGACAAATGGTGCATGCTTCTTGGCAGGCGACCATATACCAATCTGTGGCACGTCAAATTTCAGCTGAAGAACCGGCTTATCCGATACGTCCTTGAGTGTCACGGTATTTATGCCCTTCCCGTCTATGATAAGGGCATCCTCGTCAAACATCTCATCGGTAAGCTTCAGCACACCAGCCGTGAGGCTATGGGTAACTGTCCTGCTGCCAAGAACACCACTTTCTGTAAGCAGACCACATTCAACCTCGGACTTATTGGTATGCATATCAAGTGAATAACCATTTACGCCGCCATCGCAGGCAAACGCAGGATGTGCACCGATTGAGAAATGAAGCTTTCCGGCGCCTGTGTTGACCACTGTCCACATCACATGAACACCTGCGCCCTCAAGCCTGTAGCCAATGCGGAGAGTAAAATCAAATGGATAGTTCTTCTGCCACTTCTCGTCCTTCACCAACTCAAACCACACTGTATCCTCTGTCTGCTCTGCCACCACAAACTCGCTGTCCCTTGCAAAACCATGCTGCGGAATACCCTCATATGTAACTCCATCATGTCTATATGTCTGATTCTCAAGCTTTCCGACAAATGGAAACAGCACCGGAGAAACTCTTCCCCAATATGCTGCATCTCCGCACCACATATACTCTCTATCCGTCTCGTTACTCTTCAGACTCACAAGCTCTGCACCGTGAGTATTTACTCCGATAGCAATTCTGTCATTTTTTAATTCAACAATACCCATCATGTCCTCCTATACTCCAGCCAGTCTGGCTGATCATAATTTACAAATAATATTATACACATTTACAACATTATAGCACAGGTAAAAAAAAATACGGTCACTTAATGAACTAATAAGCAACCGTATTTTATATAATTAAGCAATAGTCGCTGTCGGGGTCCCAAGTATCACATGAAGCCTTGAAAGTAAAGGTTTATTACAAAACTTTGTTTATATACTGTTTCCCGGCATCCGCAAATCGTTATCCAAGCGCGATCATTCTGTTGATGCATCGGGAAGCTCCCTCCATCACCTCATCAGAAAGGACTATCTCTTCGCCACCTGTGCCCTTTAATACATTCAATATGTCAACCAGGGTAGTAAGTTTCATATTATGGCACATCAGTTTTGAAGAAATTGGATAGAACATTTTGTCAGGGCACTCATACTGAAGATGCTCCACAATACTGTGCTCTGTACCGATGATAAATTCTTTTTTCTCTGACTTTCTGGCATATGCCATGATTCCTGTGGTTGAACCTACATAATCAGCTTCTGCTACTACATCCGGTCTGCACTCAGGATGGACAAGAAGTTCCGCATGTGGATGTAGCTCTTTTGCCTTCAAAGCATCATCTAGGGTAACCGCAAGATGTCTAGGACATCCGCCGTTAAAAAATGCAAATTCCTTTTCCGGCATCTGCTTTTGAACATAGTTTCCAAGATTCGGATCTGGAATAAAAAGAATCTTGTCGTTATCAAGCTTGCTGCAGATCTGCACTGCTGATGAGGATGTCACACATACGTCACAGGCAGTTTTTAATTCAGATGTCGTATTTATATAGGCGACAACCGCATATCCCGGATACTTCTTCTTCATCTCATTCAGCGTTTCAAGGTTCATCTGCTCAGCCATCGGACATCCGGCCTCAGGGTTAGGCAGGTACACATTCTTATCAGGGGACAATATCTTACATGTCTCCGCCATAAAACGCACACCACACATTATTATATTTTTTCGGGAATCCTTGCTCGCCTCCACGCTAAGTCCATATGAATCTCCCATATAATCTGCAACTTCAAGAATCTCATGTCCCTGATAAGCATGTGCCAGTATGCAGAAATCTTTCTCTTTCTTCAGTCTGATTATCTCTTCCTGTATCTCTTTTATCGTCATTTTATTCTCTCCAAATCATTTTATGTTATTTCTCCCACTCCTGCCACGGGACAAGGAAGCCTGTCTCATCAAGCTTCTGCTCTATGTTGTCCAGGATCTCTTCACTTGGAGCCTCTATCAGATGATAATGATATCCATTCGTAGCATTTCCAAGCAGGGACGACTGGCTGTTTTCCAATTTTTTCATAAATTTTGCCACATCGTATCTGGAAGCAATATTCATCTTTGCAGTAACACGATTGTACACCGTATGACTTATACTTACATTCTTTACAACACCGCCATAATCAACTATGATCGTGAGTTCTTCCTCAGTCCTGTCATAACCGTGTTTTACTTTAAACTCTCTTTGACATTTTGATTCATTCTTGTATATATAACCCCTGTTAGTTGCAATTATGCCATCATCAGCCGCCCTGATCACTGCAATATCCTGCACTATTATCTGTCTACTGACATCGAATTCTGACGCAAGCTTATTTGCCGGAACAGGGACATCTGAATTCTTCACAATGTCAAGTATCCTTTCTCTTCTCTCTTTTGCCTTCACTTTATTCCTCCGCATGAAGATTTTTCATCGATATATCCATTATAGGTGAGCTGTGTGTAAGCGCACCGCTTGATATATAATCCACTCCCAATGATATCAGTCTCTCTATGTTCTCTTTTGTAACATTGCCTGAACATTCTGTCTCCGCACGTCCATCGATCAAATCGATCGCAGCCCTCATCTGATCCGTTGTCATATTGTCAAGCATAATGATATCGGCTCCCGCTTCAACAGCCTCTTTTACCTGATCCAGTGTCTCAACTTCAACCTCTATCTTGCGGACAAATGGTGCATACTCCTTTGCCATTCTCACTGCATTGGTTATACTTCCCGCAGCGCCTATATGATTATCCTTAAGCAATACTCCATCCGACAAATTGTATCTATGATTGCTGCCTCCGCCGACTCTGACTGCATACTTCTCAAATATACGGCAATTAGGCGTAGTCTTTCTGGTATCCAGCAGAGTAGTCTTGCTTCCTTTAAGAAGTTCTGCAACCTCATGGGTATACGTAGCTATACCACTCATACGCTGCAGGTAATTAAGCGCAACCCTCTCGCCAGAGAGAAGAACCCTGATATCACCAGTCACAACTCCCATAAGCTGGCCAGCCTTCACCTCATCGCCATCTTTGCAGAAGAACTCAACCTCAGTGCTGTCATCTAAGAGTGTAAATACTCTTGCATATACATCAAGTCCTGCAATGATTCCATCCTGCTTGCATATCAGGTCTACTTTTCCTTTCTGTGCCTTTGGCATCACCGCATTTGTGGATACATCCTCACTTGTGATATCTTCCTGTAAAGCCATCATTATAAGCTTGTCCGCATTCAATTTCATTGTTATCTGATTCATTCTCAGCCTCTTCTTTCCGTTTCTGTCAAAACTATATTCTTATATTCTCTAAATAAACCATCTATATCTTCATATTCAGACAGATCTATGTTGTCTTCTCCACAGCCTCTGTGCTCTCTGCTGAACATGATATCATCTGCCGCCCTCTGTGCAAATACAAGCGACTCAAGTAACGAATTGCTTGCCAGCCTATTTCTGCCATGCACTCCATTACATCCGGCTTCTCCTACCGCGTACAATCCTTCCATGGATGTTCTTCCGGCGAGATCTGCCTTCACTCCGCCCATGTGGTAATGCTGAGCCGGAACAACCGGTATCGGTTCAACAAGCACATCATACCCCTCATCCTTGCACTGCTTGTATATATGTGGAAAATGCTGCAAGATCACATCTCTTCCAAGCGGTCTCAGATCTTCCCATACATGCTCCGTTCCATCTATCTCCATCTGTTTCCATATTGCATGGCTGACTACATCACGAGGCTGCAGTTCATCTGTAAACCTTTCGCCCGCCTTGTTTAGAAGCCATGCGCCTTCGCCCCTCACAGATTCAGATATCAGAAATCTTCTTCCTTTATTCTGGCTAAACAGTGTCGTCGGGTGGATCTGCACATAGTTCAGATTTTCTACCTCTACTCCATGTTTTAAGGCAATTGCTATGGCATCACCTGTTATATGAGCAAAATTCGTTGAGTTCTTATATATGCCTCCGATTCCACCACACGCCAATACAACGTTGTTGGATCTAAGTATGCTTATGTTCTTCGCCTCATCAGCTATAACCACGCCACCACAGGCATTGTCATTGCAGATGATGTCGAGCATAGTCGTATACTCATATATCTCGATATTGGATTTCTTCTTTGCGCACTCCAGCAAAGTGGATGTGATCTCTTTGCCGGTAATGTCCTCGTGGAACAATATTCTTGGCTGGCTGTGAGCTCCCTCCTTGGTGAAGGCAAGCTTACCGCTCTCATCCCTCTCAAATCTGACTCCAAGCCTTATCAATTCTCTGATAACAAGATTCGATGATCTGATCATCAGATCGACTGTCTTTTTATTGTTCTCATAATGGCCTGCTCTCATGGTGTCTTCAAAATAATCTTCGTAATCTTCCTCACCCCGCAGCATACATATGCCGCCCTGGGCCAAAAAAGAGTCGGACTCATCAGCCCGCCTTTTTGTGATAATACAGACCTTTTTTGTCTCTGGAAAATTCAACGCACAGAACAAACCTGCAGCGCCAGTTCCCACGATAATAACATCATATACAGTGTTCATCATTTCTCCTCTTCAAGTAGGCATCATATTATTCTTTATAACCTGACTTGCATATAAACATAACATATGTAAACTCATATGTAAAGATATATGTAATGTTATGTGTAAACTTTTGATGTAAAGTTTTGAATTAGAGTTTTTAATTAATGTAAGTGCTGTAGGGGTAATTGCTATGTCATCCAATTTATTTCATAAAAAACTGCACCAACATGACTATTTTCAATCGTATTGATGCAGTTTCCATACATATAAATATTTTCGTCATCTTGTCTGTATATCGTATCTACTTTAAGACTTTTTTTATCTGTTTCTCTGTGGCAATCGGGTAGATATCATCCATATGCTTCACTATCCTCTCCCACGATTCCTCAGGGCTCTCACCATATGCGGACGTCACATGATCATATCCCCACAGCTTTTCCGGCATGGAATACACAGCCACATTCCAGCCGTATTCCGCTCCCTTTTTGTTCACCCGCTTTCTAAAATCACATGCACACAGATAGGTCTGCATCTGAAGCTGTGTCATCGTACCCTCAAAGCCCTTCTCGCCGTCCTTGCCAAATCCGGCAAGCTTCTTGATATCAAATGATAACAGCTCTGTATCATACAGGCTCTCCGGTTTTTCTGCTGCAAATTCCGCATCGCTTTCCTCATCTATCCGGTCATCCATGAACAGATCCATGATCTTCTTCTGTCTGAATGATGCAAGCTCATCATCCCATCTGGCATCGAAATCATATCCTGATCTTCTGTAATTTGCAAAATACGGGAACCATTTCTTTGAGATAAATCCCGCCTTATTGTGGAAAAATTTACCATATGCGATATCGCCTCTTCTGGCTATGATCTCACGCCATACCCAAGGATCCATCTGTGCATCCTCACTCCACCAGTACTTCTCCGTGGTTCGCTCCTCCACTGAAAATCCAGGTATCTCATTGCGGAAAAGAGGCAGAAATCCCACTTCCTCTATATATCCGATAAGCTCATCCACCGTGTGCAGGCACTCCGGATCATCCTCCGAAACTCCATACATGATCCATGTTCCGTCTTTTGATTCCATAAACTCTCCTAAATTATTCGCCCCTCAAGGTGATCCATCTCATGGAGCACTATCTGGGCTATATATCCGTTGAACTTCATACGCTTTTTTGCAAATGATGCATCCTGAAACTCTACCTCTATGTCTCTATACCTTGTCACCTTTCTCGTGCCGTCCAGAGACAGACATCCCTCCTCTGTCTCGTAAGCCCCCGACTTTGACAGAAGAACCGGATTCAGCATGACAACATTGGCAAATCCCATGCTGACGATGATTATCCTCTTCTTATACCCGATCATGTTGCCCGCCATTCCGACGCACCTCGCCTGATTTGCCGCTAATGTGTCCTGCATATCTGCTATGATCCCCGCATCCATAGTCGTCATCGGAGATGACTTCTGGCTGAGAAACATCTGGTCTCTTACTATCTGTTTTACCATGGTCTATTACCTTTCCTTATCTACTCACCATTCTTCACATACAGGAATATTTTTGACTTGAGAAGCCTCTTAGGTGTTGCTGAGATCTCGCATATCTCCTCATATATACGGTTGCACACGATAAAATACGCTGCCATCGCCGTCAGCACATTCTTCTGATTTGCCCGCTGGAAATTATACATTCCAGTCTTCTCATTCCTGTCACTTCTGGCATGTTTTACCAGATTATAGTCATTCCACCAATCTGCGATCCGGTCACCCACAAACGCACTGAACGGCTTCAGCTCAATATCCTCAAAAGTATTTATCGTCCTCACCGCATCCAGCCGGATATCCGGGAATTTTCTAAGCACAGGAGTAAGCCTGTCATGTATGCTGTACTTCTTCCTGTAATCATCCTCCTCGACTATCTTGCAATATATCTCTATCAAAGAGTCTATATTGCTGCAGATATTCAGGAACATATTTATGTATCTGCTTGAAAATGTCGAGAAGTTGCTCTTGTGGATATCCACATACTCAGAACTGATCCGGACATCCTTCTCAATGATCTGGTATTGCTTCCAGAAAATATTCAGGAACTCCTTCTCTGTTATGACAACTCTGGTCTTCTTCACCAGAACATTTACCCACAAATGCCCCTGACCTGTCCTGTCAGGTCTCACATCCTGACTCGTCCATACATCCTCAAGGGCCGCGCCTGAAACCGAATATACCATATCGCAAACCTTTGTCTCGGTATAATTGGCAAATGTTCTTCCATCATCCCGCGTCTGCTCACCTTTTCCATACTTCCACGAAGCATAGAGTACACCGCCAATCTTAAGTGCTTTCATAACCTTCGCAAAGATCTTGATCATATCGCCCTTGTCAACATGGAGCATCGAGGCACATGCCCACACCGCATCAAATTCATTTTCGCAGTTTATGTCCTCGATACGCATATTCAAAGCAGGTCTTCCCGTGAGCTCATATGTCTTCTTACACATTGTTTCAGACGCATCCAGAGATACGACATCATATCCCTTGTCCAGAAAATATTTGCTGTCGCGACCACTGCCACAGCCAAGATCAAGAATCCTGCTGCCTGGCTTGAGATGTTCCTCAAAGCGCTTGTAAATGTCCGACATGTCTGCATTTCTGGTTATCTCGGAATATCTGTCAGCATGTGTGTTGTAGTATTCTATTGTTCTGTTTGTATTTTTATCATCCATTAAAATCTGACCTCTTCCGGTTCATGTGTGGTGAGGGTTCGAATCCCCCTCCACTTTCATATGTATCTACTGATTATTTGCCTTTCGCAGCAGCTTCTCAAAAGACTCCGCAAATCTCTGGTCATCCTCGTCTGTCCTCTTCCTCGGCCCTTTGATATGATTCCTGCTCGATGCCCTTCTCGCTTTTTTGTTCAGATGCCTCTCCATAAGCATCTGATCAATATTCTCATTTGTATACCATTTGCCCGATTGGTGTATCGCAAATGCACCTTTTCCCAGCGCCATCGCAGCTACGCCATAATCCTGAGTAACAACTATATCGCCTCTATGGCAAATGCTTATCAGCTTGTAATCCACCGCATCCGCTCCGGCACCGACTACTACAACCTCACTGTAATCAGATATGAGGGCATGATTCGTATCGCATAGAAGCGTTACCGGGATGTTGTATTTTGTTGCTATGTCTTCAACTATATCAATCACCGGACACGCGTCAGCATCAACAAATATCTTCATTGACCTAGTCCTTTCTCGTGCTGTCTCTACAGCAACGACTTTAATTTAGACGCCTCCTCTTCTGTAAGTGTCACACCCTTACCCATCTTCTCATGCTCCGGTGCCCACTCTCTGATATCATACTTCGGTGTGCCACCGTTCCACGATATCTTATTAAGTTCCTTAGTCCATCCCTTTGCACTTTCCGAGATCACTCCTATGTGCTCCACTATTTCGTATTTAAAATCTGCCATTTTCTATGTATCTCCTTTATTCTTTAAAGATAAAGCCCGTCACAACTCTTTGTTTGATGTGATGGGCCGTTGTTAATCATTATACCTGTTTTTATGAGGCTTTTCAATGATGCTATATCCTCAGAGACGTGGGATTGCAATTATTGGAGCGAAGAAAATAATTCTTGATCTATCATGTCCATTGACTTCATCTTTGACAACCACTCATCTGGTATACCTTCAAGTCCATACATGATTCCCGCAAGTCCCCCGGCTACCGCTGCTGTCGTATCCGTATCGCTGCCCAGATTCACCGCCTTGAGCACGCAATCCCTGTAGTTATCAGTCGTAAGCAGGCACCACATAGCCGCCACAAATGTATCAACAACGTACCCCGAAGATCCTACGGATAAACTGTTAACCATATTCTCTATTCCAATAGCTACCGATAGCTTTGAACCTTCCGGTACGTTCCATTATTGCCTCTGCAAGCGGCACACCATTTACAAGAATATGCTCCTTCTTTTAGCCATCTGCGGAATCTATCTCTGATGTCGTCCACATCAACTCTGCCACATGCTTTGATACTGGCGCAAGTGGCAAGCGCCATACTGGTATCATCCGACCAGGTTCCCTCCGGCTGATTGTGCGTACCATAGCCTATCATATCTGTGCACTCAAATGCGCCCCTGAATTTAAATTCATACGGGACGCCCAACGCATCGCCTACGGCAAGACCGTAGATGGCGGATTTTAAAGTATTTGTATTATCACGCACGCTTAAATCCTCCCCATTTATCAATGATTTACTTGTCCAGCGGTCTTGTAAATTTGCACTTTAGATATGCACTACATTGACTGTAATTCTCGGTGTCATGTGCACGTTGAACATACTTATTCATATTTTGTTAATATCTGGTTCATTTGCACCTGGCACCTCGTTTGTAAACGCAATCCACGCTCCGGCAAACGGAGCGACAGAAGACCAGCATCAAGCCACGGAAGTACATCCAATTTCAATCAACGCTCTGACAAACGGAGCAACTGCAATAAAGAACTTGCAGATGACCTTATCGACAAATTTCAATCCACGCTCCAGCGAACGGAGCGACGATCAAGCTTATGACTTATGAGAGAGACACAGAATTTCAATCCACGCTCCGGCGAACGGAGCGACTACAGTCCAAAAGCTAGCCGGGATAAATTCAAAATTTCAATCCACGCTCCGGCGAACGGAGCGACGATGCTACGGTTGAACCTGTTTTAGATGCAGAGATTTCAATCCACGCTCCAGCGAACGGAGCGACCAGAGGATAAGATCATCAATGCGGTTGCTCATATTTCAATCCACGCTCCGGCGAACGGAGCGACACACAGCAATAGCCACATGCCTGATAGTGCTGAATTTCAATCCACGCTCCGGCGAACGGAGCGACTGGAAAGCAAGGCAGGATGGAAGGGATTGTGCAATTTCAATCCACGCTCCGGCGAACGGAGCGACCGGTGTAGTTGGTGCTGGAGCAAGTGCATTTAAATTTCAATCCACGCTCCGGCGAACGGAGCGACACCATCAGCATAGCATTGCCAGCGATAGTATCAAATTTCAATCCACGCTCCGGCGAACGGAGCGACATCACCGAAAAACAATTGCATGACTATCTTAATATTTCAATCCACGCTCCGGCGAACGGAGCGACGATAACTGTCTTGAGTTGTTTTTCATCAACTATTATTTCAATCCACGCTCCGGCGAACGGAGCGACTGCTCAGCGTGACCACACTTGACGGTGCGGCGGTATTTCAATCCACGCTCCGGCGAACGGAGCGACTCACAACATCTACAAGAGTTATTATCTTTGACCTATTTCAATCCACGCTCCGGCGAACAGAGCGACCCTCTATACTGCATATTGCACTTGACCACTGCTATTTCAATCCACGCTCCGGCGAACGGAGCGACGTAGTTCTTGACAAGCATAATGTCCTATAGGTCTATTTCAATCCACGCTCCGGCGAACGGAGCGACGCCGCTATCAACGCTAACACAACAGCACAGACACAATTTCAATCCACGCTCCGGCAAACGGAGCGACGAAGACAGGCATCAAACCGCTTATCTACATCCAATTTCAATCCACGCTCCGGCGAACGGAGCGACATAAGCCTCAACAACATCGGCAGAGCCTTTGTTATTTCAATCCACGCTCCGGCGAACGGAGCGACGTGTCTCTTTGCAAGCATTTGTGGATTCCCAGAGATTTCAATCCACGCTCCGGCGAACGGAGCGACGTTTTCATAGTAGTAGTTTTACCTGAACCTGTAATTTCAATCCACGCTCCGACGAACGGAGCGACCTTCTCATACTCGCCTCTTATATCGTCGACAAGGCAATTTCAATCCACGCTCCGGCGAACGGAGCGACTTTAAGTTATACCTTTTTGCCAGTATTGGATTTATTTCAATCCACGCTCCGGCGAACGGAGCGACCCTGTCTGCAAACACCTTTGTTTTCTTTCGTTTATTTCAATCCACGCTCCGGCGAACGGAGCGACACCTCCTAAATTGTATTATGCAGTTGCTGCTGTATTTCAATCCACGCTCCGGCGAACGGAGCGACTCTGTGCCACGTCCTGAGCATTTAGCCACTCGATATTTCAATCCACGCTCCGGCGAACGGAGCGACCTCCTGCTCTCCGATTGTCAGCTCGAATATGGTTATTTCAATCCACGCTCCGGCGAACGGAGCGACTTGTGAAGTATGCCGATTCCCTAAAATCAGGTGAATTTCAATCCACGCTCCGGCGAACGGAGCGACGAGTTATTACACCATTCGCATCTACTAACGTGAATTTCAATCCACGCTCCGGCGAACGGAGCGACCTGACGGATTGTAACCAGCCGCCTTAAGCTTTTCAATTTCAATCCACGCTCCGGCGAACGGAGCGACTTGATGATGTATTGCAGACAAATGTTGATAAACTATTTCAATCCACGCTCCGGCGAACGGAGCGACTTATATTTGGTCTTGTTTCAATTTCAACAGTATTATTTCAATCCACGCTCCGGCGAACGGAGCGACTTGGACGGATTCTAAAGAGGATACATTTAGTTTATTTCAATCCACGCTCCGGCGAACGGAGCGACCTATTTTTGTATTTGACGAAGTAGGGGCAATATGATTTCAATCCACGCTCCGGCGAACGGAGCGACCTATTTTTTGTACAATTTTTTAAGGAGATAAGAATTTCAATCCACGCTCCGGCGAACGGAGCGACCACGTTCAACACCCCAAACATCACTACACACAGAAATTTCAATCCACGCTCCGGCGAACGGAGCGACACGCAAGCCCCACGTCAAGGCTCAAAGGCTCGACCTAATTTCAATCCACGCTCCGGCGAACGGAGCGACGCTGTTCCTTTGCTTACATCACCTTTATGTATTGATTTCAATCCACGCTCCGGCGAACGGAGCGACCTTCTTGAGATAGATTCGCTGACGGAAAAGGAAATTTCAATCCACGCTCCGGCGAACGGAGCGACTTAAGTGTAAACGAGATAGTCAGAGAGTACATAATTTCAATCCACGCTCCGGCGAACGGAGCGACAATTAAATGGGAAAATGATCCTAAAACATTGATTATTTCAATCCACGCTCCGGCGAACGGAGCGACAAAAAAGATCTGCTTCATCGTCTGTTAATTCTCTATTTCAATCCACGCTCCGGCGAACGGAGCGACTACGAGTTACGCAACAAACAATACACGTATGAGATTTCAATCCACGCTCCGGCGAACGGAGCGACTCCTTAACCCTTAGCAGCCTTTACGATCTTCTTATTTCAATCCACGCTCCGGCGAACGGAGCGACATCATCCTGTTTTTTCATAGGTTCAGAGTTTGCTATTTCAATCCACGCTCCGGCGAACGGAGCGACGATAGTTTGTCTAAGGCAATGGAATCTATTAAGTGATTTCAATCCACGCTCCGGCGAACGGAGCGACCAACAGTTTCTTTTGCCATATCCCAATAAGACTATTTCAATCCACGCTCCGGCGAACGGAGCGACATAATCACGATATGAAAGAAAGGAGGGTACAATATATTTCAATCCACGCTCCGGCGAACGGAGCGACTGCAATTTTGCACAAAAAAATTTAAAAAACTATACAAAACCGCTTAATAATATTATTGTTTTTTACAATTAAATCTGTTTCTTATGCATATATAGATAGATACGCTTCTCAGCTGTATATTTTTCATGGTGCGAATGACCTTGTAATTCTATGTTCACTATCATTACGCACAACATCAAAAAATTAATGGCTGATCAACATCTATCCCCTTATCACATCCTATATGATCAACTTTAGTTTGATATTTACTTCCCAAATAATAAAACCTGAGACTGTCCACTGTATCATCAATTATTTCAGACAACAAGGCTTTCAATTTAACGCTCTGTGCTTGGTCCACTATACATTCGAAAACTGAATTCTGTACTCGTCGGCCATAATTTTCACATTGTTTTGCAACCTTTCTCAATCTATTTTTTCCTGCAGATGTTTCCGTATTAACATCATAGGTTATCAATAATAACATTCTTATCACCTCATTTCCACAAAAAAACAGGGTATCCATCAATATCCCCTCGGAGATATCTTGCCAAAAGCATTGTCTGAACATATGGCACTATTCCCCACTCAACCTTTTCCTTCAAATATGGATGTGTAATTACTTCTTTCTTTTTATTTTGCCACTCCACCAATACCTTTTTTCTTGCATTATCACTTAGTAATACTGCCCCATTTTCTTTTTTAGAAAAATCCTTTCCTGTTATTATCCTTTTATTTATAAGTGACAGAACAAACCTATCTGCATAAACCGCTCTAAATTCCTCAATTAAATCTAACGCCAACGAAGCCTTGCCAGGTCTATCCGTATGTAAATACCCTATATACGGATCCAACCCTACAACTTCCAAGGCCGATGCAATCTGATTGGTCAATAATGTATAAACAAATGACAGCATAGCATTTATATTATCTTGAGGAGGTCGTTTATTTCTTACTTGAAACACAAAATCTCTTTTTTGCTGTAATATAAGCTCATTGAACACCCCAAAATAAATACTTGCCGCCTCTCCCTCATATCCTCTTAATTCATCATTTGACTTAGCACCTCTTATTAATTCCAAGGAATTTTTTAAATGTAATGATGCGCGTTTCACCCGTTCCGCATCTATCTGCATCGCATGATCCCTAATAGCCCTCTCCAAAACCCATCGTGCATTATATACTTTACCCAATATACAACTTTTGGAAATCTCTAGGCTTTTTTCTGCATCTAATGAGCTATCATATTGTTGTCTCCGCAAAATAACATTTCCCTTTACTTTTCCCGTTATACGAGCTAGAAATTTTCCTTGAGGAGTTACATAACATAATGAAATATTCCGATCTGCACATGCGCCCATAAGTGCCGGACTTGTTCCTTTATACCCAAACACAACTATCCCATCCAAATTATGCAAAGGCAATCGGCCAATCTCTAGGCTATCTTGATATACTACAACAGTTTCTCCTTCTAACCCCAAATAACCATTTTCAGATGTTACATAAAGTGTATTTAATAATTTTTTCATTCAACATTATCTCCTAACATCTGTGATATATAATTTTTTACTGATCCAGCTTTATTTAATCTTGGCAAACAAATGTCTTTCAATGAGCAAGAATTACATGATTTGCTTTGTTTTACCTTGGGAGTATACCCTCTCTTAAAATAATCATGCATCTCTTCAAACATTTTAGTTGCCATATCTCTTAGCTCCTGAGAAACCTGCACAACTTCTCTTCTTCTTGTTTCTCCATAATATATTGCGCCCTCTTCTATTTGTGTAGAAAACATCTCCTCTAGGGCCATTGTCTGTACTACTAATTGAAGTTTATCCTCCTCCGACACCTTGGGCTTTCCTTTTTTATACTCAATTGGATATATGCTATATAATCCACGATGCCCACGTAGAGAAACTCCATCATCACACTTATGGAACTCAACAATATCACACTCCCCTACTGCACCCAGTTTCCTGGATGCAATTGGAAGTGCTCTCACTATAAGTACATCTTTTCTCTTCTCCGTAATATATGGATCATGAGCTTTCTTATGCATAAGCTCACCTACTGCAGTATGATAATTTTCAGACCACTGCTGCTCTATATGTATGAGTGCCCATTGGCGTCTGCAAAACTTAAAATGCTGTATACCAGATATCATCAAATACTCTTCTTCTGCGTACTCCATTAAACCATCCTTTTTACCTCTACTGAGTCTGGAATATTATCATTATGTATCTCTACAATATAATCCTGATATCTTCTTGGATATTCAATACCATCCATCTTCTTAACTTCAACAGAATCAAACAACTTATATGCTGGACAATCACCAAGTTCTTTACTGTGCTTAAATACTATCAACTCACGCACAGCCATCTTGCCTCTAGCGGCAGAATGATCATTTTCAAACATATTGATAAGTGCATCCCATAGTAAATCAAGATCCTCTTCTGAAAATCCCGTTACCTTTCTTGCAAGATTTGCTGATATATATCCCTCCAAACGATATAACCCATATGGTACAATACTTTTTCTTCCCATCTCTGTACTCTTGTTTTCAGCATCCTTTTCAGTTGTAATTGCAACTCTGGTAATTGTAACTTCCTGACTGATAATTGGATCTATGCTCCTAGCAAATCCTAACTGTACCGGTCCCCTGACCTGTCCGCAATTCAATGAGGCTTTAACAAACGTAGTCATAACTGCTCCAAATGTCCTAATATCATAAAAATTCTCGCACATATAATCTCTCAATTTTCTATCAACATCTGGATCTGACTTTTTTAATTTCTTTATTTCTTCCGTAAGTTTTTTGTCTTCAGTCTCCTCAACCCCTAAACTTTTACAAGCATTTCTGTCACTCTTATTTAATGGCACATCCTCTTTTATATATATTCCATATCCCTTTTCATCTTCTTTAACAGTTTCAACATAATTACGTATTTTCCGTTTTATACAAACATCTGTAACCAAACCCAATCCACTCTCAGGATCAATTCTTGGCATATTGCCAGCATCAGGATCTCCATTTGGATTTCCATTCTCAACATCAAATAACACTACAAATTCATATCTGTTTTTTATTACATCACCCATTTATTTATCCTCCTTTTTTTCGTACCTTTTCTGAACCTGATGGTAATATCCAAGCATGAATTTTCCCTGTTCTTCAAGAGATAATCGTCTTGGAAATCCTATCTGTGTTTCAGCCATGTTTAATTTTCCCATTAACTCTGTTATCGTTTTCTCATACTGAATTTTTAATCCTGTTGAACCTCTTTCAATTTTCTTCATATGACTATTTTTTAACTTAATCAAAATTGGAAAAACTGACGCTGGTGTTGCACATGCTGAATTAAAATATCGATCTTTGATAGTTGAATTAATTCCTGGATTTGCATCCTTTTGAATCAATTCAAGTACCGCGAACAACCTTCCAAGTACATATGCCTGTTCATTACAATTTTCATTCAATCCCATGTACTTTTCTCCCTCCTTCATATTATAATTTTTTATTAAATACGCTTTTACAATAGCTGCCCTTCCGTAAGTTATACCACCTTGCTCTGCACGTATTCTTGCCAGCACTTCGGTATATAAACCTGTAGGATACCTGTCATCCATCAATATATCCCTTAATACCAATGAAGCCATGTTTGATACAAGTTTTTTATCTTTCAATTTATTGTTTCCAGTTTCCATCAGCATCTCTTGAATACTCAAATACTCTTTTTCCCACTCAGGTTTAACTATTGCCATTCTTTCATAATGATCTGATAAATTCTTCAATATATTACCAAATGAATTCTCGTAGAAAAATCGAATAGACAATCTCGCAGCATTAGGCGCAAGACACAAAATATAAAACCTTTGATTTAAATCAATTTTTACATCATCTATATCCACTGCTAGTCCATTCTTCAAATTTCCAAAAATCTTTTCCAATTCCTTTTGATTATCTATGTTAGAGTTAAAAAAGTTTTTAAGCATATCCTGATACTGGGTTTGTGCCGATTCAGCCCAGTATACAACCATTGAATCTCCCAATTGAAAAGTATATTTCTTTTCAGAAAGAAGATAATTCAGCGCTGTTGTATAAGCAAATTCTGCATACTTACCTACTGGCGCATTATAACTCTGTTCCTTTCCATAGGATTCAAATGCTGGAGCATTAAACGAAACCAAAGCTGCGCCACTGGACTGAGCTCCTGGCACTCCTTTTATACCTCTATGAATTCTTGATATTTCTGATTTTTCCCCTGTTACAAGGCATATACCATCAACTAAACCTGAATTATTTTCTTGATATATATGCCATATCTTTTTGATTTCTTCATCTTCCTGGGCATACTCACTTTCCAAGCAAAATATCAAGTTTCCACCATCAGTCAACTCTTCCCAATGTGCTTTAATAACCGGATTAACATCTGCATTATCTGGATTCCATGTTTCAAAATACCTGATAATTGCTTTTGCCATTCTTCCCTCTGAATCCTGCAATATGCTACAATGTTTATCTCTCGCAGCCATAAAACATTCTTTTATTCTTTGACTTGTACCTTTACTGTCTATCCCCAACATATATTTTGAATTGTCACACAAAAAATTTGCCGATATGCCTGAAGATCTTACCACCATCTGTGGGACATGCATCTGTTTGGGAACCCAAACTTCCTTTTTCCCAAACATTTCGGGTACTTTTAACGGAATAATGGCTTTTACTTGTCCATCTTCATTCAGATCTATAGCACAAGATACTTTTGCATAACACCACCCCATACGTGGCACTTTCCCTTTTTCTGCCAAACTCTCGTAGTATTGCATTAGAGACTGTAATATCATCTGATCACCTCACAATCCCTCAAATCTAATACTCCTCTTTTCATGATAGCCCTATAAAACATAGGCTGTATATTGTTTCTATCGCTATAATCAAGATCGTATAACATAAACCCTAAATCTTTCTCTGGAACCTCGTCATATATGGTATGTACTTCCTCCTCATCACAGATGCAAAAATTGACTGGAAATTCTCTGCATCCAAAATATGGCATATGATAGCATTCGCCTCTTTTTAATCGTCTCATTATAATATCTTTAAATTTACCCGGATTATCAGAATCATTTGCATTTTCTGTAATCTCAAAATGTGCCTCTATCACATAACACACATCTCTTAAGATCAAAGAAGCTCTTTGCACTATATCCTCCTTTGTGCTAATGTATAAAGGCTTATCTGCTCCATTGTATGCTTGCAATACATTATTTGCAGATATTTTACTCTTTACTTCATTTCGTCTTACACTCGTAAATCTTATTGGATTCTTAACATATATCTTGTCTATTACCCATTTCATTCCGGGATGCCAATATATTGCTTCCAATATCCCTCTTGCAGCCGATGGTGTTATCACATCATATGAACACCTCTCAACTTTCATCTCAGGTCTGGAAAACAATGCATAATCTCCCCAAACCTTTACTTTTACTCCTTTCCCCATTTTCTCACCTCCATCATATTAAATATATTGTATTTCTATAATAACGCATTGTGATACGTATAGCAATACAATATTTAAAACATTATTGAAATTTATTATATTTTTATATATACTAAACGTGTCTGTTTTACAGTGGATTGAAATAATAAGGTTTTCAATATGATTACCTGATGCGGTGGATATTTATATACCCACCGCATTTCATTTATTTATAAAAATATCGCATCCCCCTCATCTACCAAGCAAACTAAACCACATTCTTCTGAGTAGTATTCCATTGATGTCAATTCATAAAAATCTCGCACATCATCTGAAACGAGGCGTATTATTCCTGCATCATACAATTTCTGAAATTCTGATTTTTCACCACAATAAACCTGAACACAAAACTGTCCTGCTTTTCGCATTCTTTCTTTTGATATGCCTTTTAGCTTTATCTCATCCATCAACTCTTTTGCCTCATCTGTATTACCGACAAAAATTGTTGCCATATCCTGCTCAATTATTTTAAACTCTTTTCCGACCTTTGCATAATTATACTCAGGATGAACAAACTCACCTAAAATTTTCTTCTTATCAAGGCCATCGCCCCTGAAATGATACAGTCTCTTAAAATAATCTGATATACACTCTGGACTATCTACTATTTCATAATCACATAATACAGACTTAGCAACCTCAATCTGTTGTTTTTGATTTAACGGAATCCTGCAATTCTCAATATCAAAAATATTAACTATACTCTCAGCTTGATTTCTTTTTCCCTCTCTATTGCATCTACCTGCAGCTTGTATAATAGAATCTATTCCTGCAATCTGACGATACACATGCTTAAAGTCTAAATCCACCCCTGCCTCGACTAAACTTGTTGATACTACGACACATTTTTCTCCATTCTGCAAACACTTTCTTATTTTTTTCAAAACAATTTTTCTATGCAATGGGTACATATTTGTTGATAGATGAAACACTCCTATTCCACATAGTTCCATATAAATATCTTGAGCCATTCTCTTCGTATTTACGATACACAAAGCACAATCTTCATCTTTTAGCATACTTGTCAATTTATCTCTCGATATTGTTCCGATGTTATTGTATTTAACTCTCTTAAAATATCCAAATTGTTCATGCATCCTTGGACATAGTTCCATAAATTGTGTGTTTTCTGGAAATAATGAACCTAACGCTGGCTGTGTCGCCGTGCATAATACTATACTTGATCTATATCTAATTACTAGTTCGCTAATCATATAAATACAAGGTTTCAGATAATCAGTCGGCAACATCTGTGCCTCATCAAATATAATGACACTATTTGCTATATTATGTAATTTCCTGCATTTTGAAGATTTATTTGAGAATAACGACTCAAAAAACTGAACATTCGTTGTAACTACAATGGGTTTATCCCAATTTTCACTAGCCAATTGCATTGGCTCAAAATCTTCTCGTCCATCATAATCTACATTACAATGATTTTCCAAAACGTTCTGTTCTCCAAGTATGTCCCTGAACACCTGCGCATTCTGCTCTATAATACTGGTATATGGAATTACATATATTACACGATCCATATCATTTTCTACTGCATGTTTTAGTGCAAATGCAAGTGATGCAATAGTCTTTCCTCCCCCAGTTGGAACTGTTAGTCTAAAATAGCCTTTTTCATTCTGCCCTTCATTTAAACAATGTTTTAATATTTCTGTTCTACGTCCATTTATCGATTCTGTATTATCATTTTTCAACCATCTACTAATATGTGTTTCAAGTTTGCTCAATAATATCTTTACATTTTCCCCTGAGTTTCTATTAACATCCCCATTTTTCATAAAATACTCAGTATCAAGGAAATCTGCATCAACCAAACACGAATAAATCATTCTAAGAAAAACGCTTAAAGGAAAATCTGCATCTGAAAGATTCTGTAATATAATTGGATCTGTTTTCAATTCAGGAATCTCTATTTCATATTTATACGAACTATAATCATATATCTTTTTCTTTTCACATCTATACCTTAAACTTGAATGAATAACTGTATTTCCATAATCTGGTAACCCAGCATGGTGTCCTGCTATACAATAGCTTAATAACTGATAATACCCCCCCAATTCCATACATAGTTTTGCACCTGCTGTGGAATGATCGACTTTATCATCTGTGTTATTAATTATTTTATTTTGAAACTGCTTTGAATATTTACCAATGTCATGCAATAATCCACAACAATATCCCCAGTCTGCTTTTCCAAACTTATCAGCAAATTGAGCTGTTAACCTTGCTGTTCCTATCAGATGATCCTTAACACTTTGTTCTGAAACACCATTTATATGTGCAATATATTTCACCTTATCCCCCTACTCGTATAAATTGACTTTTATATTATTATACACCATTCCCCCATCCCTGTCCTACCATTCACTCCCGATTTTCGGCCACTCATTCCAGCACCCCCTCGAAATCGACAACATTTACCATCCCTTAACCATGATTATTACCACCAACTTACTCTGTCATTCTCTCCCATCTATCCCCATTCTCCCCCAAGAAGGCCGCCTTCCGGCAGCCCCTATCGTTCATCTCAAGCCCCAACTCCATTCCACGCTGAGAAGTCTATCAAACTTCCTATGCTCGAGGTCCGTTCTTCATGATTGAATGCCTCCAGCACACTCTTCATTGTCTTTGCAAATCTTTTCTCGTCCTTTGTGAGTGCCAGAAGATATGCGGTGTTTCTGGCATCACAGCAAGCGTCATGCTTCTGACCTGCAAAGTCTATACCTGCATAATCCACCGCCTGGGATAAAGTAATGATCCTTCCAATGCCAACCAGATCGCTGAATTCCTTCTGGAAGTCATGCCACTGTCTGAACACCTTGTCTACATCTTCATTCCACTGTATGTTCTTCAGCTTCATTTCTCTGCGAAGCTGAAGTTCATCAGAATCGCTCCAGCCATACATGACCACTTCTTCTCCGAAACTGATGCACCACTTTATGAAAGCGTCAAATGCATCTGCAAACACAGGACTATCCTGAAGCATATCCATGGTTATTCCCGTAAGCTTCTCAACCTTTTTTACCACCTTATCGTTGAACTGCGGTTTTACATACATCTTAAATGCGCCTATTTCCTCGAATTTTTCATTCATGGTAACGGCCCCGATCTCTATCATCTCATTGGTGCTTATCTTTCTCTCATTTTCATATTTGAAGTCCAACCAGTTCATCTCAAGATCTGCAACTATATGTACCATTTTTGCTCCTTTCCGACACCGTATCATATTTTTTCACAATCCTAACTTTTCTCTTATGCAATTCTACCTCATTTAGTGTACTATTTTTTTCACACCGGGGTAAAACAAAAAGGACAGCCACCAATCCGGTAGTCTGTCCCTGTCTGTTTCATATATCATTGTTCGCTGCTTTCACTGGCTAGTGTTTCCTTCGCTATCATCCAAGCTTTTCAAGAGCCGTCCCAATCTTCAGATTTCTCTCAGTCGCCATCTTGTCAAACTTTATAACATAGCAGCCTATATCTGTCCGCATAGCTGTTATAGTGCCCTCTCCAAATACTTTATGCATCACACGGTCACCCACTGAAAGTTCCGTATCCGGAGGGCATATCCTGGATTCATTTGCCGCTATGTAGCTCATAGCATCGTCCACCAGTCTTTTAGGGAGATCTTGTGCATAGTCTATCACGTCACGGTCTATATTGAAGATGAATCTGGATGGATACCGGAAGGACTCGTCATAGTTCAACCCCTCGGCATCGCTGATATACAGAGCCTTCTCCGCTCTGGTAAATGCCACATACGCCATTCGTCTTTCTTCCTCCAGGCGTTCCTCTGTATCCACGTGCTTACTTGGGAATATCCCCTCATTCATCCCACACACGAACACATAAGGGAATTCCAATCCCTTTGCCGTGTGAACTGTCATCATGGACACTGTCTCTTTGTCTTTTTCACGGTCATTGTTCGTGTAGAGCGCGATGCTCTGGAGATATTCCTCCAGAGTATTCTCCTCACCTGACGTCTTCTCATATTCATCTACAGACTGCTTGAATTCCGCCAGATTATCCAGACGCTCCTGCTCACCCGACTGTCTGAGCATCGCCTCATACCCGGTCTGATCCAGTACCTCCGTCACCAGATCTGACAGACTCTTTTCCTTATAGGTCTTCTTGAACGCCTCTATGGTATCCACAAATGCTGCAGCCCCAGTTGACTTGATCGTTTTATCCTCCAGAATGTCCAGGAGGCCGTTATACAGTGAACATCTGTGACTCTCCGCATATGCCTTTACGAGAGCCATTCGTTTCTTGCCAAAGTTTCGCTTCGGCTCATTGATCACGCGGCGAAATGACAGATCGTCCGAATAGACTATCATCCTGAGATATGCAAGTACATCCTTTATCTCTTTTCTTTTATAAAACTCCACTCCACTGTACAGTGTATACGGAATCTTTGCCTTGATGAACGACTCCTCTATATTTCTCGATACAAAATGAGATCTGTACAGCACCGCCATCTCGTTGTACGATGCACCTTCTAAAACCAGTCTCTGTATCTCCGAGGTCATCCACTGAGCCTCATCCCCGGTCGTCCTGGAATGTATATATATAGGTCTTCTGCCCGACTCCTTATACGCCTCAAGCCTGTGCGGAAGCCTCTTCTTGTTCTTCTCTATGAGCGAGTTGGACACAGCAAGTATCTCTGGTGTTGATCTGTAATTCATATCAAGGAATATGGTTCTGGTATTCTCATGTGTCTCGTCAAATTCAAGTATGTATTCTATCTGTGCCCCGCGCCATGTATATATGGTCTGATCCGGATCTCCCACTATGAACAGATTCCTGTGATATCCACTGAGAATCTCTGCCAGCGCATACTGACTGTTGCTCACATCCTGAAATTCATCCACCATGACATACATCATCCGCTCCTGCCATTTGATCCGCTTCGTTTCATCTGTCTGAAGTATATACAATGCAATCGTTATGAGATCGTCATAGTCAAGCCCATACACCTTCTTCTGCTCATACAGATATCCCAGGAATACCTTATCCTCCACCTTCTCTGCCTTCTCATAGTCTGCAAGAAGTTTTTCGTTCCCTATCTCCGCAAGATACGGTATATGCAGCATCTGACTTTTCAGGGCTGTTATATGATCTCTCGCAGAGTCAAATGTATATGTTCTCGACTGTATATGTGCATTCTCATACACAGTCTTGAGTATCTCCTCTGTATCTTCGTCATCCATGACCACAAAGTTCTGTGGGAAGTTGATCGCATGTATGTCTTCCCTCAGCAGCTTCACACAGAATCCATGAAATGTACAGATATAGCCAGTATCACTGTCACCTATCATCTGTCTTATCCTCTTGCTCATCTCCCTGGCTGCCTTGTTCGTAAATGTGACACACAATATATTCGAAGTTGATATTCCCAGCTCATTGACAAGGTATGCATACCTATGAGTAAGCGCCTTCGTCTTCCCGGTCCCCGCACCTGCAATGATCCTCACGTATCCTTCTGTGGTTGTAACAGCATCGAGCTGCCTCTCGTTGAGTGTGCTCAGATAATCCTCTTTATCTTCCATTCTGTTATCTTGAATCCAGTTATCTTCCATCCCACTATCTCCCATCCTGTTATCTATCATAAAATCTTTAATATTATCTTTCTTATAATCTTCTCTAAAATCACAATTAAATCTCCATCAGCACCGCAAACATATGTTCAGTATAACAAATATATCCTGTACTGTCATCACCCTTTTAGTTTGTAACAATTACAAATAGCAGGGCACAACCAACCCGAAAGCTGATCATGCCCTGCCATCAATACTGCTATGTCTATTTCTTGTAACTTATGCTACTTTTTAATACTTTTTATATATCGCATTCTTTGGCGCTGCCACACCCTTTGCCTTAATCTTAGCCATATATGACTTATAGTATTTCTTTGGTATCTTGAATGTTATCTTTGACTTTGTGCCCTTGAATGCATTCTTTGATACAGTCTTGAGTTTTGCCGAACCAACTTTGACAGTGGCAAGGCTCTTGCAGCCGCTGAATGCTGATGCACCTATTGTCTTAACATTTGCGCCAATTGAAACTGCTGTCATCTTGCTGCATCCACCGAATGCACTCTCTCCTATGGTTGTCACCTTTCCGCCAACAGTCAGTGTCTTAAGTGATGTGCAGCCATAGAAAGCAGCCTTGCCTATGGTTTTAAGCTTATTATTTACCGGCATTGCTGTGAGCGACTTACATTTATAGAATGCATAACCGCCTATGGCTGTAACATTCTTGAATGCCGGAATAGTCTTGAGTGCTGTACATCCGCTGAATGCATATGTTCCTACAGAGACAACATTTGCACCTCCAGCAACCTTGACAATACTCTTGTAGTCCTTGAATGCTTTGCTGCCTATAGCTGTAACTTTAAATTTCACTCCGTCTATAGTTACAGTATCACTGATCGTAAGTGTCTTGAACTTTCCATTGGACTTGGCAACTGTTGTGCCTATAAGTCCTACAGTTCCCTTGCCCTTCAGATCAGCATTTGTGATCTTGTACTTGTATACTATGTTAGTTCCTGGCTGCTTTACTGCAAATACAGAATTCTTTACTATCTTGATCTGGAATGTCTCTGTGATTGTTCCTCTGTATTTTCCGATACCATTTATTGTAACCGTTGCAGTGCCATGTTTTTTATTGTTCGAATATGCTACCGTGTAATCAGTACCCTTTCTTAGAACCGTTCTGCCCGATGTAACTTTCAGATTCTTTAGGGTAATTGTTCTTCCAGTATATTTCTGAGAATCAAGTCCGGATACCTTTATCTTGTATCCTGGATCAGTGATATCCCTGCCAAGTGCCGGGATCGTCACGGTCTTCACATATCCGCAGACCTTACACTTATATACCTTGCTTCCATCTGTTGTATCAGTAGGACTTGTCTTTATGCTTCCTGAGTCAAATGTATGCTTTGCCTTATTCTGGATATCCTTGCAGCTGCATTCCTTCCAGTGATATGTAGCATCGCTCTTGTATGCATCGCCATAATCATGTACATGCTCTTTGATGATCTCAACCTGTACTGGGAATACCACACCTCTGTAAGCTCTGTTCCAGCCCTCTACTCCTGACCAGTCATAGTTAGTTATATCAGCAGGCTTAAAGCACAGCTTGTATGTTCCGCCATCTTCAGCCTTTGTTGTTCTGTCTGTGTACCATGTGTAGATTCCATTCTCTGCCTCCGGAAGTACTATATCAGCCAGAGTGTCATTTTCTTTTGCTGTGAGCTTGTCTATAGCCTGTGTGAACTTAGCCTCAGCCGGCTTTACCTCAACTGTGATCTCTATATGCTCTGCTCTTTCATATACATCCTCATCAGATGGCACAAATGTTGCAAGGAACTTCTTTGTTCCAACGTCGCCGACTGACTCATCAGCATTTTCCCAGATGAACATTCCGCCTTCTGCTTCTGGAATAACAGCCTTTCCTACAGTTTCTCCATATATAGCTGTCACTCCCTCAGGTACAGTGTATACAGGATCCTGCTTTCTCACATATACCGCAAGCTTCACTGATATTCTGACACTGCCGTCCTCTAACTGCTCATACGTTCCTGAAGCAGTATCAAACTTGCTCCAGTCATAGTTGACTGTATCTTTCGGTACAAAGTATGCATCGTAATTGTCTTCGGATCCAGCCTTGCCAACCAACTGTGTGCTGTCTGCCCAGCTATATACACCAAGTACTGACTTTGGAAGTGCTACATCAGCAAGTGTTTTGCCTGCATATGCGGTTCCGGCCTTTGATGCAGCAAGTGTCGGGATACCCTTCTCTATCTTCTCTATGGTAAGCGTGAATTCAGCTGTGGTCTGGTTCTGTCCTCTCACAATGATATTCACTGTCTGAGCCTCAGCAGAAGCCTTGACCGGAGTACCGTATATCTTGCCGCCTGACATCGCAAGTCCATCAGGAAGGGTCTGCCCCTTAGCAAGTGAGTATGCGACATAGCCGTTTTCAACATCCTCATCATTCTGAACCTCGATCTTTGTGAGGTCATAGAGTGGATCAAACTTGCTAGTTGTCACTCCAACCTGTGCTGTAACCTTGTCCTCAGCCTTCGCAAGAGTTATATTGGTTGCTTCCTGCTTTGCCATATTGATCACAGCATGTGTCGGCTCATATGCCACTGTTCCGCGCCACTTGACATTGTTACTTGACGTTGCCTCATTCTGTGCTGAACCATATACCACAGAATCTATCTTCATTCCGTCTATCGGTTCGCCGTCAACTGTCACATAGAAATCCATATTTCCAGCTATGTATACATTTGTATCACCGTCAATGCCTGACGTCTTCTGATAGTTAGCATTTGTTGCCGCTATGCTTATCTTTGCATCCTCACCCTTGAAGCAGTATGCCGGATACTCTGCATCAACTTTATAGTACACACTGCTGTAATTTTTCAGCACATACTTAAGATTCGGAATCGTTGTTGTGAGTACCTTTCCAACATCCGAGAAGTTGTTATAATATGTCTCTTCCAGAGAACCATAATTTACTATGGTTCCACTGTTGACCATATTTCCGAATGTAAATGTAGCAGCTTCACGGTTGATGAACATTGAAGAAGCATTGATCCTTGTACTGTATGACCTGTCAGAAACCGTTGTGACGGTTCCATAGTTGTCAACTTTACCGCTGATACTTGATGCGCTGCTGTCACCAACGTACATATACTTCTTTGTATTCCAGATTCCATTGTTGACAAATGTTCCCTCTACATAAACATTGCCCTCTGAGGTCCATGTTCCGTTATTCTCAACATCTCCTTCGATGACAGCATTTGCTGTATGCTTAATTGATGCACCCTCAGCAACTTTGATCTTTGAACCAGAAGTTACATTGAGGATATCGGTCTCAATGTTCTCATCAACAGTGTATGTACCTCCGAGAACAAGTTTATCTTTGATCTTTAAGAAGAGTGAGCCCTTATGTGTCACCTGGAAATTCTCTGAAAGGCCTGTAACACTCGCAGTGGTATTGCCACTGACATCATTGAAATAAATATCATTTACCTCTCCGCTTGCAGCAAGAACGATCTTACCGCTCACAGCATCTTCTGTAGCCGATCTTACATTTATATTGCGTATCTTATTGTTCGTATTGCCGTATACGAATGCTTTTGAACTATCATTCGAATTACCACAGCCTATATAACCTGACTTCAGCTCAGCATTCAGATCTCCAGCCACATTGGAACTGTTTACAAATGTATTTATTCTTCCTGCATACCAGTCACCATTCAAAGTGTAATTTACATCTCCTGACACAGGTGTCCTGTAAACTCCGTAGAAGAAAGCGTACGTGCTTCTATACATCTTTGAACTATAGGCAAATGCCTCTCTTGTACTCAACACACCTACCTCTGCATTTACATCTCCAGATACACTTCCTCCGCTTGTGACATACAATTCTTCCTCACCTGTGTTTGAATAATTGTCGTCCGCATACATCATAGCTGTCTTTGTGAACGCAAAATTCATCGTCTGCACATCTGAATTATATGCACCACAGGCCTTCTTATATATCTTTCCGCCTTCTGCAACGAAATTCACCGTAGCTGCATGTGCATTGTATGCGCCATATATTTCTGTTCTTACAGTGCCGCCCAGCACCTTTACAGTAACATCACCCTCAACAGTTACATTTGCAGCTCCGGACTCGTTTGAACCTGCACCATACAGGGAACCTACCGTACCGCTTCTGAGAACTATTGATATATCGCCAGTATATGCATTGTCTCCATCTGTATAACCATATATCTTACACTTCGACAGGTCGTAACTTGTCTCACCACCTATCTTAAGCGCTCTGTTGTTGTCTGCTATTCCGTCATGGTCTGCATCCATGTATATGGAAGACTTTGATGAATTTGACGGATCAGCTATTATCACAACTGAACATCCAGCAAGATTTATCTTACTTACTGATGCGTCAGTTACCACTTTGTTGATATCTGACACTTCCGTGCCTGCAGCCTTTACTGTAAACTTCACGTTTACATCAACGGATGTTCCATTTCTTCCTGTCACAACAAATGTCACATCTGTCTCACCTGTTTCGGATGTCTTGCCTGTGATCTTGCCATCGGCAAGCACAAGCCCCTCCGGAAGCTTTGATCCGCTCTTTACTCTGTACTGCATATCTGTACCGTATGCCGAAGTGGTGTCTCCTGTCACATCAAGTGCCGAGAGATCATATACAGGCTCCTCGGCTGTATAGCTTGTATCTGCTACAATCACAGGATCAGCATATTTCTTTGTCACTGCGATCTGATCTGCCACGTAATCAGCTGTTGCACTCATAACTGTATTTGCTGTTGCGACCTGCGCCGATCCCGAATCTCCCTTTATTGGATCTCCGCCATTTATCGATACATATACTGTGTATCCCGGTACATCTGTATACTCTGCCGTGACTAAAGAATTGTTTCTTGCATATATCAGTCCCTCGTATTCCACTACCCTGCTCTGAGTTGGAATGGAAACCGAAGTTCCCTTCATATTCGTATTACCGCGTTCAACATTGTAGTAAATTCCGGTCCACTCGCCTGCATCTACACCTTCTGCAAATTCTCCTGCCTTTACCCATGTTCCCTCATTTGAGAACTTGTCTGAAGGGCACTTGAATGTTCCTTTCTGATATACTTTTGCCCAGCTGTCTGATATCTTGACTTCATTTGTCTCAAACTCCGACTCTGCCCCAATAGTAAGTACATTATTGTAACTCGTCATATACAGAGTATTTATCTTGACATCCCCATCAAACTGAGCAGATGAATTTCTCGAGAATGAAAGACCGCCGGCGATAATCGCAGCCGTTGCTGTAAGCTTAGATTTTTCATACATCCTCAGATATCCTGCGAGCTCAAGCGGAGCCTCCACTGATGCTTCAGATTCATTGTCCAAATCAAAATCATTTGCAGCAAGCTTCTCTGTAACTGTATACTTCTTGTATATCATGACATTGTCTTTTGCTGTTCTGAGAAGCGCTCCTGTGTATGTTGATGTACTTCCACTTACCAAACCACCTGTGATCACAGCACCTGTGCAGTTCTCATAAGAAATCGTACCATCTACCTGGGTATTTACAATCGCATATACCTCACCCACATTACCGCCTTTGATAACTACCGCAACCGCATCTCTTCCGCTGCAGCTCAGTTCTGAGTCAACCGCACCATATATCTTCTGTACGCTTCCTCCCAGCATAGTTATCTTTACACTGCGCTTAAATTCGCTGTCATCAACTCCAACCACAGTGTATTCTGACAGGTCTCCGCTGACTAACGGTGTCTTGTTGTCAGCCTGTCCATTCTTGTTAGAATCGATATAGATCTCTGTGATCACAGGACTTTCAGCCCCTGTTTCATCCGACGAAGCTTCCGCACTGTTCTCTGCAGCCTGCAATACAACTGATGTTCCATTCAGACTTATCTGTTTATTCTCTTCATCGACTGTTATACGTCCGTCTGTATTGTCCTGTATCTTCTGCTCTTTCGAAACAACAACATTTAGCGTGATCTGTGTCCTTGTTCCATTCTTTCCTGTTATATAGATTACTGCTTTCTTTCCATCCTCATATGCCGAGGTCGGTGTTCCAATTATAAGACCGCCATCAAGCTCAAGCCCCTCCGGAAGTATATAATCCTTGTCCATCTCATAGGTAACTTTGCCCTCTTTGCCATCATTCAGGATCACAACATCCGACATATCATACAGAGGTTTTTCTGCTGTGTATTTCTGACCGAGCACAGCTGAAGGATCTGACACTGTCTTTGATGCCTTTATCTGCTTACCCTTTGTTGAGACTGTCACTATACATGGTTTTTTCGGCATGGCAAATGTATACTTGCCTGATGTCTCTGTCAGCTCATTATCCTGAGTCTCATCACTTTCCCTAAACACTACCTTTTCAAGTGTATATCCTCTCTTGATAACCGGTGTCAGCGTCAAGACTGAATCTACATATGCATACATAGTATCCTTGTCAAGATAACAGGTGTAGCCAGGATTGCTCACTGTCACAGCCTTGTCATCACATACCAGAGTAACCGGATAGTATACATGGGCATTTTCATACAGCGTTTCGTCTGCCACTATGCCCTCTTTCATATATACAGAACCGTATGCAGAATCATCTGTTCTCTTAAATGTTCCAGAGAATTTTCCCGAGTTAAGGATATTTGCACCCGCGGTGAAATATATCCCTTCCTGAGCACTTACTGTTACTCCCTTGTTAATGACTGCATATACAGCAGATGTCGATTTTCCGCTGGCATAATTACCAAAGTAGATGTTATCAGCATTTATATCTTTATCTATAACTACTTTATCGCCGCCATAGTATACATCTCCTCCATATGTGACAATCGAATCCCCATAACCGTTGTATGCAGGACATATGTAATATCCATCAGGGAGAATACACGCCTCGTCAAATGCTACCCTTACTTTTCTGTTCTGATTCGCATTTACCTGAAAGCTTGCATTCTTCATACCTGTAAAGTCTGTATTCTCTATCTTAATATCAGCAGAAAGCTCTATGGCTGAATCATTGTTTGATCCATTGCCATACTCATTCAGAAGATATACTGTACTGCCGTTATATGTACTTTCAAAGCTGCTGTCTTTCAAAGTGACCGTTGTATTTCTGCCACTCACTTTTCCGCTGTAGCTGCCACCTGCAAGACCGCACGCTGCATAATGGATATTGGACAGATCTGCAGTCAGATCACCGATAACCGAATAACTGCTCAGGAGATTAAACTCACCCTTTCCTGCATTGGTATATGAGTCTACCACCGGATTGCCAGCCGCATCGACAATTGCCTTGTCATTTGCATACTGCATATTGACATCCAGATTCTTAGCACATGTACCTGAATATGCCACTGTACACAAGTTGCTGATGACATTCCTGATGTCAACAGATGCATTTTCTGCGAATGTAGCTGTATTCAGCACGTACAGACTGTTCTTGAATGCACTGTCTGTCAAGGTAAGATCAAAATCCCCAACAACCGTCGATGAACTGCCATTTCCCCTCAGAATATATGCATTTTCTGCACTGCAGTTGGACATATCCATCTTGAGTTTTCCTGTTATGGCACCTGAAAAATCCAATCCATACAGATAATTACCTGACTTTATATTATCCAGGATCATGTGTGTCGAACCCATAGTTGAAACGTAGTACACGCCATATGTGTAATATGAACTGCTTTCAATGTTCTTAAGCGTTATCACATTCGCATAGGCATCAGCTCCCTCCGGTGACGACTGTTCAAGCTTGGCTGAATAAATACCATACATAGAACTTGATACATTGATATTCTCTATATCGATATTTACCATGCCCTTCACGGTTCCACTGCTGAGTCCGTATACTGAATCAAATTCAGCGCCCTGTCCATCTATATCTATATCTACATCACCCAATATATCTGAATTAGAGCTACCATAGACATAAATGCCTTGTCCTTTTGCATTCTTTACTTCAAATTTGAGTTTTCCTGCAATATTTGCACTATATGCTCCGTACATATATGAATATCTGTCACTGCACTCTATGCCGTTTAATCTGATACTTACATCACCGGCTGCACTGGCACTGCTGCTCACACCATACATCGAATTGAGTGTTGTATCACTTATATCCACAGTAACACCACCCAGCGTATTAGCGCCATTGGTCACCGCATACACATATCCAAGCTTGGCATTCTTTGCCGTCAGGACAACATTGCCCTTCACTGCATAATCTTTGCCTGAGTATGTGCCATTTGTCGCAGCATACACATATCCACTGCCCTTGTCAGCCTTGAACAAACTGTTCACTGTGAGGCTGCCATCGATGGTCGATGCATACACACCGTACAGATAACCGATGTCAACTGTATTGTCTGTATCCACGTCCACGCTTCCTGTGGCATATCCTACCTGGATACCGTACACAGTTCCAGCAAATGCATTGTCGGTTATATCAATGTCAATATCCCCATCCACCTTGCTCTGCAATGCACCTTGCAGCTGGGAAACATTACAGTCTCCAGATATGTTGATCTTCATTGATCCTACAGCCTCTGACGAATATAAACATGTCGCCGCAGAAACATTTGATCCCTTGTTCACAGTTATTGAGACTGCAGGATCTGAGCCTGTGCTCTCATATTCCATGGCGCCTTTGTAGACACCCCATACATTCCCAAGGGATGCCCCGTCAACGGTGATTGAGATCGGAGTCTTAGTCTTTTCTCCATAAACGCCATATACCTGATATGGAAGTATATCTGTGCTGCCATCGATCTCAAATGCTTCCTCACCTTCATCCAGAACTCCATCCCGATCCTTATCATTGTAGACATTGAGTCTCGGCTCCGAACTCGTAGAATTCGGTGATTGCCTGATTATGACAGAATTACCATTCAGATTGATTCCTTCTACACGTGTGGTCGAGCCTTCGTAATACCTGTACTCTATACCCTTTGACAGATCTGCCGTGACAAGCGTACTGCCATCATCAGTCCCCTCCGCATAGACCGCTACGCCCTGTGCCAGACACAGAGCCGTCGCCAGCGAAAGTACAGCTATACCTCCTCTTAGCTTTCTTTTTCTCATCAATTACCCTCCCTGATAAAACTTTTGTGACCCTTCGTGATACATCTGTATGCTATATTTTGTGCACTATAACACAAAAAGTCCTGTGAATATGTTAGTTTTTGCCACTTTAACCATTCTATCACAGCAAAGTTGCAAATACTATCACCAAATTCACAAGACTTTTTTATGCATATTTCTATTTTATATTCAATTTTATATCTAATTTCATACATTCCAGATATGTTTCCGTATCCATCACGTCAGAATTGGTATATGAATGAGCTGATATGGTATATATCTGCCCTTCTCCAATATCGCAGTACGCTTTGAAGTTATATTCAACGATCACACTTCCATCATCACACCAGTTCTGTGCAAAATAGCTGTAATAATAAAATACCCTTCCATCCATCTCCCTGCTTCCACAGTTCTGAGGCATGGCATGGTCATTCTTCGCATAGGAATCGACATACTCTTTCAACGATTCATCATCCGTAAGCAACGCTGAATAATCTTCTATAGCTATGTATAAATGTGTTTTTCCAGAATCCGACTCATAATATGCTGAATCCAAATCTGAATCATCTTTTCTCAAATAACCATACGGAAGTCCATACTGAACAGTACGGCATGCACTGGTTAGGGTGTCACTGTCTGCATAATTTTCCTTGTTCTTCAGCGCAGTTGCAGAATAAATGATCTTGCCCGTATCGTCATCCGGCTCATCAGTCGACTCACCAGCATCCATCAGCTCCTGTATCCACGCAGATGACTTATCATACATCGCTTTTCGTTCCGCCTCTGTCATATCATCCATATCTTTATTGTAATTTATACAGATAAACAATCTGTCACCTTTATAATCAGGTGTAAGTAATATCTGCATATACTCACTGTAGTCTGTTGTCTCATCATCAGACTGCTGCCTGAGCGCATATTTTATATAATCTCTGTCCGCGGAATTATACTTTTCAGGATCTGAGTCAACCTCAAACCCGGCTGATCTGCCGGCATCCATCCTCTCATCTTTCGTGTCCCAGAAATCATCCAGAGTCTTTTCCTGATGCAACACCTGTATCCGATGGCCTGTATCAGTATCCAGAAATACACCGTTTTCTGTAACCATAACCAACTCATACTGACCACAGGAAAACTTTATCCCATCGTATACTACATACTCTTCACTCTCATCTGTTTCTCCATACCTTGTAACATCTCCCGCACCATGTCCCCAGGTTATCACACCCATGAACCACAGTGCTGTGATGACGACCAGCACGATTCCTGCGATCACACATGAACTCCGTATATATTTTCTCCTGCTATCCACTATACCTTCTCCTGTATATCACTAATTGCTCTCTCTATATCCCTCTGATGTTCCTTTGTCAGCTCTATTCTCAGAGAAATAAACATTGCCAGAAATATAAGTGCCAGAACGCACGGTATCACAAATGTACTTATGTCATGATCCACATTTGCCAGTTCGCCATCGTCATCTATATATCCGGGCAGTGTGTCCCCAGCTCTGATTCCCTTTGCATCTATCCACATCAGCCTGTGTTTGTCGTCAAGATCGTCATTCAGATATGACACATCAGCCAATGTGTACTGTGCATGAACCTTGTCCACATGCATCAAGACTTCATCACTGTGCTTCCATGCATTCTGAAGTATAATGACAAAGCTTACCACAATACAGAACACTGCCAGAGCCGCAGCTGCATACATAACCACACGCAGCCCACCATGACTGCCAATTCTTACTGTATGCTTCTTGCTGTCACTGCTTTCCTTATCACTGCCTTCCTTGTCACTGATCTCAGATTCTATATTGTCAGTTACAGTCTGGTTGTCACCCACATCTGACACATTTACCGGATCATTGGGAATCTCCACTCTCTGCTCTGCTTCCATCACAGGTTCCTCATCCTGTTCCACACCATTTACAAGTTCATCCAGGCTCAGCCCGAACATTCCGCATATATCCACCAGTTTGTCAAGGTCAGGATAAGCTTTGTCAAGTTCCCACTTGGACACTGCCTGTCTGCTGACGCCTATCTTATTGGCAAATTCCTCCTGGCTCATGTTCATTTTCTTTCTATATTCCAGTATTCTGCTTCCTATCTGTACCATCTGGCATATCTCCCACAATATCACTCTACAATATATATATGTATTTGCACACCTACTCTCACGGCGCACACATGAAATAAGTATATCACCTTGTGCCAATTAAAAACAGCCCTATGCAGGCGATATACAAAGAATATATCTGTCCCGCACAGGGCTGTTATTTTGATATTATTTAGTTATCATCTCTGCTATTTCGAAGTATTACAAGTCGTAACAACTGAAGTGATACTGACACCATAGCTGCCACATATGTCATGGCTGCCGCCTTGAGTACGCTCTTTGCCCCCTTCAGCTCATCTGGGGCAAGATAACCACTATCTCTTATTATCTGGATCGCTCTCCTTGATGCGTTGAACTCAACCGGAAGTGTCACTAACTGCAGTATCACCACCAGCGAGAATAACAGGATTCCAATTGTCATACAGAAATTCAGTCTCGGTATGATAAGTCCGATCAGAACCAGAGGCCAGGCAAATGATGAACCAATATTCGCCGCTGGTATAATCGCGGATCTGACGGTCAGTGGTACATAATGTCTTGCATGCTGTATCGCATGGCCACACTCATGTGCCGCAACTCCTATGGCCGCTATCGATCTAGAACCGTACACCTTATCAGAAAGGTTGAGGGTGTGTTCCCGCGGATTGTAGTTGTCCGTGAGATCTCCCGGTATATGATGTATCGACACATCAGTTATCCCTGCATTTCTGAGTATCATATAAGCTACCTGATCCGCTGTATATCCAGACCTCGATATCACGTGCTCATACTTCTTGTATGTCGTCTTGACCTGTGCAGATGCTATAAAACACACCGCCACGCCTATGAGTACCAATATATATGTCGGATCGAAATAAAAACCAAAATATGGCATATCCATCACCTTTTCCTTTCATGTATTTATTATCTTTTTCGTTTACACTATCCTATATTATATGCCACTTCCCGTCAACATATATGGACAATACTTCATGCAAATTTCATTTTTATGTTATTTCCCCAGAAGTTCATTTACTCTCTTCTGCACCTTATCATATTCATAGCCCGATTTCTTCAACCTGTTTTTTCGATCCTCGCCATTTCCCCAATCTCCGGCTATCACCTCTCTGGCTATCTCGTCAATTGATTTCTTCTGCGAAGCTTTCACTATAGCGTTCACCTTCTCCTGAACTTTATCGTAATCATATCCCGCCGTTTTTAATCTCTTTTTTCGATTCTCGCCGTTCCCCCATCTGCCCGCTATGACTTCCTTCGCGATCACATCTATGCTTTTCTTTTTTCTATTCTTATTATTCTTGTTATTCTTATCATTACTTTTCCCGCTATTGCTGTCAGAGCCTTTCCCTTTCGTTTTTCCATTATCACTGTCAGTCTTTATCGCAGCACATTTTCTCCATGTTGCTTTGTCTATATAAGACTTGTTCAGATCAAGATTTCCTTCATACCCCGGAAGCCGACCCACAGAAGTGTACTGCCTGATAGAACAATCATACTGCCCCTCATTCCACGGATGCTCCTGATATCCAGTCTGCTCATAATCAGGATACTGAGCGACCCACAGCCTGTAGCCAAGATTTTTCACATTATCCATGGCACTCTTCTGAATATATATCAGCGGTTTTACCCTGGTTTTTCTGTACACATAATCGCACCACTCCTTGCACCACGCCCTATCGCTCCTGCCAAACTGTGGATTGTTCTGTCCCTCCCAATCTAGCACGAGTATGGCTTTGCCCACATATTTCTTACTGTATGCAAGGAAATACTCAGCCTCACTGTGGGGATCGCCACCATTTGCATAGTGGAATGCCCCCAGAAGTTTTGCCGCTTTCATCGCCTGGTCACAGTGCTTTGCAAAAAATCTGTTCTTGTAGTCCGTGCCCTCCGTCGCTTTCACTATCACAAAGTCACAAGGCACCTTGGTTATATCTATAGTATCCTGCCATGCTGATATATCTATACCATCCATGTATCCTTTTAACGGAGTCTTATTAGAAGCCATAAAATTGTCTCCTGAATTCTTTTGTCTGTATATAATATTCCAGACATTGAATCAAGAGACAAACTCATGATCATTATTCCTAATCTATACATCTTTGTACCGCATTACATTTGTTGTAGCCATGTCACCTTTATTCATGCCACTTTTCCTTATCTCCGCCCTTGTAAAACCGCTTAAATATCGATATCAGGTAGTCCCATCCCCGGGTACATATAATCGCAATGACAAATGCCCCGAAAAACGCAGCCACAGGATAATACCACGCAAATGCTATGTGATAGAATGATAGTCCAACAAAAAGCCCCACCTCACACACAATGACACTGGTGATCAGAACCTGAAAAGAGGTAGGGATCTTCTTCAGCACTCCTACCTCTTTCGTAAATTCCGTTATTACCGATATCAAAGTGCAAAGAACCGCAACAACTACAAGATATACTGCGAATCTGTCCATGCGTATTCACCTCCTTGTCCATGATATAGTTTAATGTATTCCGGAAGGTGGTATGTGGTTATAAAATATTATTGTGTTCTTAAATCACATTGACTATAATTTTGATATAACTTATACTGTAATTACAATTTTATACATACAATTTGTAATTCTTTTTAAATTAAACCTCGCATTAATGCGGGGTGTTTTACGTTATATGGGAATCTCCAAAATGTATATATACATATAGTAAAATTACTTCTGTAATAAAATAGAATAACGTATTTAACTAGGCAGCCGAGGGGTGTTACACCATATCCGTTCGAGTCTTGGAAGGGAGTGGTGCCTTATGAGTACATATGAGGAATTTATGGTTTTACTTACCATTGCAATACTTATTGTAACTATTCTGAATAATCGAAAGTAAGAAAAAAACACCTCAGCCGGCTAAGCATTGAGGTGTTTTATCTTAAATAGCTTTTCACCGGACGGATAGGAAGTATCTATCGCTCGGCTGTCTTGTTAAGTATATTATACAATATTTTAGACGTTTGTCAAAAATAAATGACCTCCTTGTTTATTTCAAATGGATTACATATTCTTTAATTTCGCTTGGTTGGACATGGAGATACTCGCAGATACGGTTTAATGTATCTGTTTTGAATATTTCACTTTTGCTGATTTTAGACACAACATTTGCACTTATCCCAGTATCTTTGCACAGTTGTGTCTTTGTTATTTTGCGTTCATTTAAAAGTGTGTCAAGTTTATAATATACTATCATGTATTCCGACTTCCTTTTATATGTTCAAAGATAGCATATTATTTGACTTTCTTCATGCAATTAAATACTAATGCACTCTTAAAATATATTTACGTACTTGTGACCGTCTACACTTTATGTAGGTGCAATAAAAGGGTAATTTGACGTTTACAGCGAATACGTCTTATGCTCTACAGGAAAATGAATCATTCAATATAGAGCTATCAGACACTCTTGAAAGTGATATTGTATTCACTTCTGATGTATATGGATATATTGATGCAGATTATGTTATTACAGTCAAGGAAGTCTACGTATATCTGAAGTCTACATTAAAAAACTTTGTAGACTTCTCGTAGACATTTGCATAGTATGAACGTGTAGACTAGAAAAATCAACAAAAAATAGAGAGCCTTTAGATCTCTCTAAAAGCCCTCTAAACCGTTTAAATACTAGGTTTTTATTTAGAACTTACCAGCGTTAGCTGCTTCCTCAACAGAAACCGCAACTGCAACTGTAGCACCAACCATAGGGTTGTTACCCATTCCAATATAAGGAACTAATATGCAACCTACTTTATCTGCTAATGGCTAAAAAATGGCTTATTTCCGCCATTATTTCGATGTATGTTTTTTCTACGCAATTTACACTTTGCCTATTTTTACTATTTATCACTCAATCTACGTGGACAAAATGTGGACAAAAAAAATAAAGATATAGTTAGGTTAATTCTTGCCAAAATGATATTATAAAACACTAAATTAACCAACTCTTTATTTAAATGGTTTTTATCAACTCATTCACTCTCTTCTGGATCTTATCCGGATTATATCTTGCTGCCTTGAGGCGGTCAATACGTTCCTGTCCATTGCCCCAGCGGCCAGCGATTACCTCTCTTGCAATCTCATCTGTGGATTTTACGTGTGACGCTTTTACCTGCTTGTTGACCTCTGCCTGAACTTTCGCATAGTCGTACCCTGCCTTGGTCAACTTTGACTTTCTAACGTCGCCGTTCCCCCATTTGCCTGCGAGGACTTCCTTTGCTATCGTTGCAATGGACTTCTTCTTTATGGTAGGCTTAGCCGTTGAAGATGTTGCAGTCTTAACCCCAGCATACTTCTGCCAAGTCACCTTGGATATGTACGCCTTATTGAGATCAAGATTACCATTATATCCGTTGAGTCGTCCATGGGAAGAGTACTGCCTGATAATGCAGTCATAAGAGCCCTCATTCCAAGGAGTCTTCTGGAATCCAGTATCGTTATTATCTGCATACTGAGCTATCCAGAGTGGGTATCCAGCAGACTTAACTCTATCCATCGATGACTTCTGAATATATATGAAAGGTTTGCTCCCTGTCCGCTTATAAACGTATGAGCACCATGCCTCGCACCACTCCGTATCATCTCTGCCAAATCTAGGATTGTTGTCGGTTTCCCAATCAAGGGCTATGATCCCCTTACCTATGAACTTCTTTATCTTACCTAAGAAGAAATCTGCCTCCTTCTTGACGTCCCCTCCATTTGCATAGTGATACATACCCAGTAAGCGTCCAAGTTTGAGCGTCTTGTTAGCATGGTCATTGAAACACCTATTGAAGTAGTCTGATCCCTCGGTAGCCTTGACTATTATAAAGTCGCAAGCCACCTTAGAGAGGTTAATGTCATCCTGATGCGCTGATATATCTATTCCATTCATATTATTCGCCGCCTTTCTCTTCACTCTTTGATGTTAATATGTCTATTGCTTTATTGATTACCTCAGGAAGCGGTACACCCATGAGACCAGCGTTCTCAACAATACTGATCGTCTCATTTACAATAAATCCTATTATCACCGCATCCCGGATATAGTTTGAGCCTATCGCCAGATCAAGCCTATAGGCTATCAATACAAATAAAAGGGACATGCCCTTACGACATAATCCCTTCCATCCTGCCTTGCTCTCCAAGGCTCCTGATGCTGTTTTCTTGCTGTTGTGAAACACTCCAGCCACCACCAAGCCACTCACATAGTCAATGGCCATGAACATGACCAATGTTGCCAGTCCAGCATCCCATCCACCAAACAGGGACGCTATCACACCGCCTATTGCTCCAGCGGTTGTACATATTGCATTTTTCATTTTTCCGTCTCCTTTCTCTTATGCTATTCTTACTGCTTTCATGTAACTAGCAGTTACATTTATGTTTGCTCCGCTACTCTGCCATGCCTGTAGATAGTACTTTGTATCTTCTGTCACAGACATTATCCACTGGCACTGTACATATCCAGTTGCAGCTGTGGCTGTTCCCGGAATAACATTTGTTGTCTGATCGAAACCGTTATCTGATGTGGCAAATCTAGCTCCCAGTCTGCCTCCCTTTGATGCTGCAAATAATATCGTTCCTGTCATCATATACACACCTGGCGGCAATGTCACTGAGGAGTTTGTATTCGACCAGACTCCTGATTTTATAGCCTTTGCTGTTGTTGAATTACCATAGAATGTTTCGCCAATACGGTAACCATTGCGGTAATAATCCCCTAAAACAGATAATGATGACTCACCCGAATTATCGCCAATGATTGTGTGCTTTCCGAGAAAGACAACACCAGACTTAGCTAAGCTCATTGAATTGCCATTCGTTATGTATATACCATCACTGCCGATCACAAGCTGCCGCTTCAGCTCGCTTATACCAACTATGATATTGCCGTCCTTGAATGTTATATACTTTGAATAGTTGTCCGGATTCGCTTCGTCAACGTTTATAAGTTTCTCCCAGAATAGCTTCAATTCATTCCCTGACTTCTCAACTGACAGAGCCTTGTTGTAAGCTGCCTTTGCCGCTTCATAGCTGCTTGACTTAGATACATCTGAATATGACACAGAACCATCACTCAATATTGTCTGATCTACAAAGTACAAAGTATTGGTAGATCCACTGGTGTAGCTTGGCTCAGTTGTAACCCATTTCCCACCGGGAGGATTTGCCGTTGGCTTAGCTGGTGCTGTAGCCGTGGATGACTGAAGTAGATAATATCTTGTTACACTCTTGACATCCTTGACATTAAATATGGTTATTTCTGCCTTGGCTTTGATTGTAGCCATAGAAACACCCCCTTACGCTTCAAGCTGACATGTTATAGCCAGTGAGTTAGGTACATCTCCTGCACCCACCGCATAAGTATTTGAAGACTTCTGGTATACTCCGCCTGCATACCACTTGACTGTACCTATCCCAGATACTACTCCTGTTGAAGAAATAGTTTGTTCAGCACTGCCCTTGAATACATGTGCTGTAAGTACCGTAGAACCGGTGTTATTCTTAAAGATGATTCCGGCACTTGATGTAATTGTTAATGTCAGTGCATCCGCTCCTGCATTGCCCTGAGGACCCTGTGGGCCTGTTGCTCCTGTTGCGCCTTTCTCACCCTGAGGGCCAGTTTCTCCAGTTGCGCCTTTATCACCCTTGGCGCCCGTTTCGCCTTTGATTCTTGCCCATGTATAAGCCCCTACTGTTGCCGGGTCTGCTGGGTTATAATCAGTGCATGTGCCGATATACATTCCAACATCTTCTCCTGAGTTGGATGTGAATGTCTTACCTCCATCGTTTGAATACTTCACATGAAAATATGGTGTCTTGCCGTTTGTTCCTGGAGTTCCCGGAGTGCCATTTGTGCCATCCTTAACAGTCTGAGTATGTGTGCCGTCCTTATCAGTGATTGTGATTGTTGTTACACCATTAGCCTTTGTGACAGATACAGTTGGTGATACCCCCTGCGGGCCCTGAGGTCCCTGTACTCCCTGATCACCTTTATCGCCTTTAGCTCCTGTTGCTCCTGTCTTCGCTACGGCAAACGAGAACTTCTTGTTGATCGTTACCCCATCAACAACAACTGGGATAGTTGCCTCGCATGCAGTTGTCAGCTTCGCCGTCAGAGTAAATGTGATTGTGACTTTTGAAGTTCCACTGTTACTTACCGCAGCTGTCACTCCTGTTGGGCAAACTATTGCCTTGGCATCTACTGTAACAACGGAACACATGTTATTACCACAATATGCTGCCGCATCTGTTGTGCATTTAGAACCGGCCGCAGCTCCCTGCGTGTCCCCAAGGAATGTGTATGCTTCGCTTGACAACACTACGTTGTAAGCATCTGATACATCAAGTACAGTAACCTGATCTGCTGCTTTTATTGTTGCCATATATATAATCCTCCTTAATCTGTTATAAGTTCACACATGAAAGTTACTTTTGTGTCCACGTCATCTGGTGAAAGGGTAAAAGAAAATCCGTCGTTACTCATTCTTGAATCGGCGGATGATATTATTCCATATTCTTCTTCATCAAGTTTCTGCCATTTCCACTGGATGTAGGCTGAACTTCCATACACTTCATGTAACTTATCTATATCTGTTATCCTGTCTTTTCCGTGGTATATCACCACAGATAATACTGTTGATACTGCATTATTCTTGAATACCATTCCTCTTGATGATTCTATTCTCAAAAGTGTGGTTATCTCATCTCTAACATTATCAACATCCTGCTTTATGTCGCTTAGAATATTTTCTATGTTTTGCTTGCCAAGGGTGAACTTATCTGCTGATATAGCAAGATGTGATTCTCCTTTATTGTCCACATAAAACATAACAAAATTATCCGAATCCCCGATGTTGAGCTGTCCGTCACTTCCAAGATATGCGCCCCTGGATGTATTGCTCACGCTTTCTTTTGTGCCAGAGAATAAACCACCATCAGCTATGTGCCAACCGCCGATTGTCGCCCCAAAGGCAACGAGATCGTCAACAGCAATCTTAGTTGCCGTTATAGACTTAGCTCTGATCACACCACCATCAAGGCTGTTGTAATCCGTCTGCTCTTTCTCTACTGTATTACCATCAGTATTCAGCTTGTAATACAGTCCATCTTCACCTTTGATGACCAGCTTATCCGCTATGACTGTTCCACCCTTGATGCTGTCGCCTAAAATAGTCACTCCAACGAGCGTTCCTGTGACCTTCTGATCACCGACCACAACATCTTCAATCAGTCCTGACTTGGCGAAAAACTGCTCCAGTGCAGCCTTGCCTATATTTGCAAAGTCAATCTGAGCATACTTGATGTCTGCATCTGTCACATCCAGTTTATCTGCATACAAGCGTCTGTACACTTGCTGAACATAGCTCTCAGTTGGACTTACAAAAGTCGCTTCACTAAGTTCTGTGCTGCCATATGATCCGATAGCCGTTATAAGCCCGCCATCATAGCTGAAATCGAGGCTCATAATCGGCACTGAATATGCTTTGCCATCTCTGCTCAATACCTGTACTATATCTCCAAGCTCAAGCCTCATATCACCAGCGAAACTGCATGTCGTTGGATGATAACTCATATCCTTTAACTTTGCATACAGGCCATCAAGGATCTCCTGTGTCATCAGGAAATTGCTTGTTGCTATTCCTGTCAGCCCCTGTCCTGATTTAATTGTATTGTTCTCATCAACAGCACATGAGATATACCCAACCTGAAACACATTCTCCTGCACAACAACATCATCGAACGACCTGTTGAGTTCAACCGAATAATCTGTTGTCGTGTACCACCTGAAATCAAGCACTCCATCCCTGTCAAATGTCGCAAACTTGCCGTCAAGGCCGGCTATAAAACCAACTACCTGTCTGTATGTGTAACCATCAAAGGTTTTTGATATACTGATACCTGACGGAGCATTCTTCATTCTGATACCTGTCAATGCCTCTATCTCTGCGCATACTTCCGATATATCACAAGGATATAAGATATTAGACAGATAATATCCAGACATCTTGTAAGCCATCCTATCGTATGCAGTGAACGTGATCCTGCCATCATCAACAGTAGGTTTCTGCGCCATGAAGTATCCCATCTTGACATACTCTATACTGTCATCATCAAGCATGAGGCCTATCTCAAGCAGAATTTCCCTGCCGGTCAGACTTATATCCGGCTGTATCATTGTGATATCAAGCTGCGTGGAGCTGGCGCACCCTATCTCTAAGGTGCTTGTACCAGTTCCGGCTATACACTTCATATCAACACTGACAAAACCGGATTCTATGACAGTGTCATCACATGTTATACGTGCTCTGAAGGTTCTGCCCTCTCCCATTATTCTATTGTCAAAGTCATCTGATACATTCGTGTACATCTGATATCTCCTACTTCTCTATCAGGTCAACTCCAACCCCTGTATATCTGTACATTCCATCACGCACATCATATACCGGGTATGTCGGAGTGCCTGCATACATCCTCTTTGTTACATATTTCTTAGTTCGTGGATCCTTAAATTTGACATCAAAAAAAGAATCATAGATTGCGCTTTCGATAAGTGCTATCTGTGATTCTGCGAGATAATTCCACTTAATTTTTAATGTCATCTTTCTCGCCACTATATCGCCGAACATTTCTCCATCCGAAACTCGTCCAGTGTTCTTGCTCCAAATCTTCTCTGGTGCATAAGTGAGACCACCATTGATTGCTGGATCTGGCATGTCCACTCCATTTATAACAAGTTCTGCCACAGTCTCACTCCTTTCTATACCAATAATGGATTCTTACCTGTCTGGATTGTCCTGTCGTTGATGTCCTTTACAACAACATCCGTAACCTCTTTTCCGCCAACGTACACCTTTATTACTGGTGTGCTTCCACCTGACTTGCCGCCATTGTTATTCGCTGCTGTAACAGCTCTATATACACCAGCTTCAATACCCTCAACAATCTGGGCATTATTAGCAACCGCAGTCTTGCCGTTGCTGAACTTACCAACAAGTTCCCCATGGTTCGCCATAAACAAACCGTCCTCCGGGAAGCCGCCGGTTGCAAATGTCGAAATATGACCAACATCAAAACCAAAAGTATTTCCGTCATATAATGTTCTTCCAAAAACCTTTATTTTCGGAATTGTAATACTAATCTTATTGAGATTATCAATTATATGAGTATTTATCCAGCCAATAACCGTATTTATAGCTGATTTGAAGCTATCTTTGATCTCCTGCACAGAAGTAGCGGCTTTTATCTTAAATGATATAGTCTTATCTCTCCACTGTGCTGATCTGCTATTCCACCAGCCACGTATACTTGATATTGCTGTGCTTGCTTTTATTCCAAAATACGAAGCCTTACTCTTCCAGCCTGATGCTAATGAACGCCACCTTGATCTCACATTTGCTATTTTTGTGCTTACCTTTATTCCAAAATATGAAGCCTTACTCTTCCAGTTGTCAGCTCTTTCTTTCCACCATTGCTTGACTGCTGTTGGTGTTGTTGCAACGATTGCTGTCAACAAGGCTGTCTTATCTTTCCAGTCCTGCAGCTTATCTGTTGCCCAATCTTTGATCTTGCCAACAGTTGCCTCGTCAAGCGCCGCTGACAGCTTCGCCGCTATTGGCAGCGACTTATCATCAGAACCGCCCCACAGACTCTTTATCGACTCCCATATATCTGACAAGGTATTCTTTAACTTGAGACCAACCTCAAGTGCTGTATCCTTGAGTTTAGCCCATACATCTTTGATACCTTCCCATATCTTCTGTGCCTGATCTGACCAGTCTGTACTCTTGATCTGATTGATAATAGCATCCCAGATAGCAAGTACCAATTTGTAAAATGCGCCTGCAACACTGATGACAGCCTTGATAGCGCCTGTAATGATTCCTATCCAGTCTACCGATGTTATTGCATCGACAAGATCTGTACCAATAGAATCCCAGTCCACTTCATCGAAGAATGTCGATATACTGTTCAGTACACCCTTTACACCCTCACCGAAGGTCTTACCACCCTCCTTAAAGTCTATCGCTCCAAAGAAGTTATTAACTGTCTTGCTTGCACTCTCCCCGGCTTTCTTCCAATCAAACGTCTTGACAAAGCCAAAGCCTGTATCTATGACATTCTGAACCGCTGTACCAAGCGTATCTCCAGCCAGCGACCAATCTGTAATGGACAGCGTGCTGTTTAGTGTTTCCGCAAGGGACTCTCCCCACTTCTTAAAATCAAACTTCTTCTGGAATGTATTGATTGCTCCCAGAATTGTGTTGATTCCATTACCAAGTGTGGATCCTACAAGATTCCAGTCTGTCTCCTCAACTGCTCCATTTAAAAAGTCGGCTATCTTCTCGGCTATGCTGTTGCACTTTTTCTGGACACTGCTCCAATCAATTGATCCTAAAGCACTGTTTATCTTGTCTCCAAGAGCCTTTCCAACAGCTTCCCAGTTGCCGCTCTTGATGGAATCCGCAAGGCTGCTTGATATATCAACCTTTGTGGTTTCCCAGTTGCCTGTATTCAGTCCGTTTCCTGAGCTGCCGCTTCCGGAGCTTCCACTGTTATCATCCAGCTTGGTGATCTGATCAAATCCAAGCAGGACATTCTGCAGTTCTTTAGCACTTGCAGCCGACTGGTCAAGGCTTGCCGAATAATCTTTCTGAGTATATACAGCCTTTTCAAATGTTGTTTGACCTGTAAGGTATGCAAAGAACTCAGCCAGCTTGTTAAATGCATCAGCCACAGTGTTCACTATACTTGTAAGTATCGGCGTTATATAGCTGAGAAGTGGCTGAAATGCTGATAATATGCTACTCTTCAGATAGGTAAATGAGGATGCCAGCAGTGACAGATCATTGTTCACAACAACCGACTGCTTCGCAAAGCTCTGCAAGGTCTCACCCATTCCACTCATAAGCTGCATAAACAGCATTGAGAGCACCATAGACTTAACCATTCTGGATGTCTGTACAAACTTTGAGCTTAATCCTGACAGCTTATCTTTAAGCGATGATAAGCCTCTTCCTATCAGTGTTGTATTCTCATAAAGTGAGAACAGTCTGCGCCCGGCACTGCCCGCCACAGTTCCAAAATTCCTTATGTGGGACACGCCATTCTGGAATCTGTGAATCAGTGACGCAGTAGCATTACCAACGTTCTTGACAGTAGATGCAAGTCTGCCAAAGAAGCCGGTAGATGTATTCTGAGATGTATTCTGCAAAGCGGCACTGAGCTGTGATATGCGTTCCTGTGCCTGCTGTATAGAATCCCTTGTCTGCTGCATATTTGCCTGAAGCATTTCCTGCTTACCGCTTAAACTTGCTGACTGTGTCGATGCCGTACTATATGCGTTCTGAAGTGATCTCAGTTTATTCTCCTGCTGAGTAATAATAGAGTTCATTCTCTGAAGCCCCTGCGTGCTTCCAAAGTTTCTGCTTTCGGCACTGACTCCTCCCATGGCTGTTTCCAACTTCTCAAGTCTTCCCCATGCCTGCTCACTTGATGTATCCAGTTCATTCATCTTTTTAGTCATGTCTTCCATGGACATGAACGAATTACCAACATCTATGATGTCATAAGGAGACTGCTTAAGTCTCTCCATGGCATTGAATAACTCGTTGGCTGATATCTTATTTTCATCAAGTGTAGTCTTGAGTCTGACCATCTCTGCATTTATGCTGTCGTCAATATTCAGCTCAGACATTACTGAGGACATCGCCTCATAATCTCTTTTCAAACCATCAAGCTTTGTCTGCTGTACCTGTATATCATTACTGGTTTTCTGGACCTTCTGATTCTGTATATCGTACTTCTGATTCACTGCGTCCAGCTTTATCCTGTACCCATTGAGAGTATTCTGCAGCTTCTGGAGCTTAGCCTGTTCCGCATCAAGAGCTTTCTGTGTCTTTTCCTGTGTTGCATCACCAGGATTGCTTGAAGCCTTATACGACCTCGTCTCACCGCCATTATTTGTATTCCCACCCCAATTAGCTGTTGGCCTTGAGTTGAATACATCCTGCATAGTTTCTTTGACTTTTTTCCATCCGGTCGTTATTTTGGCCGTTTCAGCAGTGCTCTGCTTTGATACAGTCTGCATCTTGGAATTTATCTCACCAACCGCCTTGCCTGTTCCGCTAACAGTCTTCGTAACCTCTGACATCTGCTTGTTATATGCAGCACTCTGCTCTGTGAGCGTCCTGAGGTCTTTTGACATATCCTTGATAGGCTGCGTTATCTCATCCAAGGCACTTGCTATGTCCACGGTCTGTGCTTCAGTTTCCTTGAGAGTTTCGGTAATATCTGAAAGAGCTTTCTTCAACGCATTGGTGTCAGCAGTAAACTTAACGGATATCTCCTCTATTGTCATATTCTGTCCCACCTCCTTCCTTTTCGTATTTCTTCATGATTTATTTTTTGCTCTTATCCACATGCCTGTACATTATTGCCTTGTACTTCTCAAGCTCTGCCTGTATCTTCTCCTCTTCTGTCCAGTATGGGAATATATCTGATACATTTATATCTCCATCATTCTTCCATACCCACATGGATATGAGCTCTGCCTGTCTGAATGCTATATTAGCCTCATGCTGATGCTTCCTACGTTCCCGCTCGTTGTAAACCTTTATCATTTCAACAAGCTCACCCCAGGTATAATCCAAGGCTTCAAAAAAGCCCACACCGGCTATCCTTGCTTCAAAGAGAAGTTTATCGATATCATAAGGGAGTACTGTCTGACTTATCTTCGGAATCGCCCGCCGTTGGGGTCTGTCCATTATCCTTCTGCAGCTTCTCTACCCTTTCCTCAAGGCTGTCAAACATAGTCTTATATGTTGTATTGATGCTGTTCACAACACTGTTTGCCTGGTCCTTCTTGATGATTCCAGAATTGACTGCAATGTCGGTAAGGACCTTTGCAAAGTCCTCAGCTCCGCTTCTGCCGTTCTCAACAAGCAGATCGTAGAACTCCTCTCCATCTGTGATCTCGTTATCATTGTCCTTGTAACCCAGAGCAATGCCAAGAATATCAACCGCTCTGTCTATATCATCTACTGCACCCATAAGAGTTGCCAGCATGTTCTCTTCGTACTTCTCCTTGAGAATCTTCTGACCACCTGCTGTAAGTCTCAGGTGAAACTTCTTCTCTGCTCCATCTACCTTGAGTTTGATTTCCAATGTCTGCATATCTGCTTTACCTCCTAAAAAGGCAGGGAGACCATGCCCCCTGCCTGTGATGTATTATTTCATATTGTTGTATTACAAAAATGGATTATGCTTCTACCGGATCCGTAACCTCCCACTCACCCTGAAGGTTTACAACTGCCTTTGCCTTAATGAGGTTGTTGACCTCGGCACCGGTAACTGTCGTTGTAACATATCCCTTATTCTTGAATACTGTCTTGTCAGGGAATGTGACCTCAACATCAACTATAGCCCCAGCATTCTCAAGGCCCTTGAGTATACGATAGTCTGAGGTTGTTGCTCCATTGTCATAGAGATACTCTACCTCCCAGCTATCGTTCTCCTGCACACCTGGAACACTTTTCTTTGACTTATCCTTGAAGCATGTAGCATCAAGTGATGAAGGTGTTCCTCCAATGTCTCCTATCTTTGTTGCATAATTAAGGGCTGTCTTGCCTATCTTGATATCAAGACCTATTGAGGCAAGTCCCTGCTTTGGTGTATCTGCCATTGTTTTATACCATCCTTTCTGCTTATGAAATAAGCCTGTTTGTTCTTGTGTCTACTTTGCTGCTATATCTGAGAGTCTTTCTGCAATATCCGCTGGCATCAACATTATCTCCATCGTCATCCGGGCTTTCGTAGTCCCTGTTGAATCCAAGATCCACCATCTTCTCATCAACCATCAGCATGATGGATATGCATTCCTTAAAGGTTCGGCTCCATATATCTATCTGAAAGCCCAAATTTTCAACAACACTGTGCATCCCTGTGCCAGTATTTGCTATCTGAATAAATGTAACCAACGGAACATAACTTATAGACTTTGGATATCCATGATTAACCTTTAATTCGTTATACTCTATGCTTTCAAGCAGCTCCTTGATCTGTTTTCTTGCATCTATCATCTAGTGATCTTGCTCTCCATTCTTACCGCTGATTTCAGCCTTTCTACTATGTGTTCCTCATTGTTCTTCATAGCCGGATAGAGGTATGGCTGTGGTGCCTGTCCTCTGGTTAAATATCCTATAACCTCACCATCCTTCTTTATCGGGATGAAGTGATATTTTTCAGCCTGAGCCTTATCTATCTTGTCAACAGGTATCATCCATGGTGTCTGCCTGTATCTGAGGTCTATTCCCTCAATCTTAAGGCCTGCCGCCTGTCCAACAGGTCCTGTGCCAAACTCCACATATGCTGCATAGCTCGCATTGTTGTATACCTCACCAACAATCTTATCCTCTGTCTCAGTAACCCTTGTCTGTATCTTCTCTCTGAGATATCCACCATCAACAGGCGCAAGCGCTCTGGCTTCTCCTGCTATGCGGTCGGCTTCCTGTTCCACAATCTGCTTTACATTAGCATCAATCCCATTAGAAAGTTTATCCAGGGCACTTATGAGCGTATCCAGTCCTTTGATTTCAATAGGCATATCTACTTCACCCTCTCAATGATAACAAGACGATAAGATGGATAAGGCTTGATGGATTCCACGTTGTACATGTTATCGCCCACCTTCACCCTGTCTTTTTCTTTCAGACTGATGGAGTCATCGAAAACACATCCCTGAAGCATCTCGTTAACACGCTCACCATACTCAGCTACCTCAACCTCTGAAGATATAGGACTCCACAGAATCCTCTCAAGGATTCCTGATGGATCTGTCTCATATCCATATGATTCATGTCCATACTCATCCTCTTCAACATAACTGCGATATATCCCGCTATTCTGTCTCTTCTGTGCTATCTTTCTTCTTATGCTTGACATATACCCTCCTGTATCTCTTGAGGCTGTCCAGGACCTTATCAACCTGTGTATCAAAGCTCTCTCCTGTGAGATATGTTGTATTCTCGGACACAACACCCTCTGAATAACTCTCAGACTTTATGTGCTTGTCAGCCTGGTCTCTCTCATAGAGTATAGCTGCGATCTCGACCGCCTTTGAGACAAAGGCTTCATCAAACTGCTTCACATTCAGAAACAGAACAATCTCATCCTTTGCCTCTTCCAGATAATCGGTCAGGATCTCATCACTTATATCATTATCAGAGCCTATCTTCCTCTTAAGCCTTGCCAGTGAATCCATCATGTATCACCTCTCAGTCGGTCGCCTTTGTGGCTGTCTTTGTTTTCTTCTGAGGCTTTGGCTCTTCCTCTGCTTCGGCATCTTCCACCAGTGCTTCCTCTGTCGGTGCCACACTGACCGGCTCATCCTCTATAACAAAGGTCTTTATATCCTTACGGCAGTGCTCTACAACACGCTCATTCCGGCAAGTGAAGCTATGTCCCGTGATAATATTCTTTATAATAGCCATATCTGTCCTCCTACTTCTTGTTCACTGTGAGAGTTGCAAGTGCATCCTTCTGCAGTACCTTTGCACCACAGAGGTGAAGTCCCTTTACAGCATCTGAGAAGTTGCTCTCTGGTCTGTAACCCTCTGTCTCAGTGATCTGCTCAGCAAATGAAGTGCCAGCATTTGTACCGGCAAGTATCTTGTACTTTGCACCCTCTGTATTCGGTACATTGTTTGATACATAGATCTGGAAGCCTGCGGCAGCTCCGATGTGTCCGCCCTGAAGGATTGCCATGTTGACATCTGTACCATTGCCCACGAATCTTGAATCCTTCTGAAGAAATCCATGATAGAATGGTGGCACAACTACCCAACGACCTACAAGTGGAACATTCTTCTCTGTGAGCTCCGTTCCAAGATCTACAAGCAAGTCATATGCATCATCCTTAGTTGGAACAATTGGAGACTCATCACTTCCGATTGCTCCGGCAGCACCGGCTACCATGATTCCTGCAAGCAGTGAATCAACAGTATCATTCAGACCATATGCAGCTCTTGCCATGGCCTCGTTCATGAGCTTTGGGTTAGTCTGAGCATTGTCCACATCCTTGATGGCAAAGTTGAAGTAATTTGCCTGATCAATAACAAGTGTATTCTGCTCACCTGTAAGCTCGTCTGGATCATCAATCTTTGCTCCTGTATACTTCTTGATCGTGATGTCACCGATCTGGTTGATCTTTACAGTATCACCAAACTGCGTGATCTCACCCTCATAATCTCTGTTGACAAGGCCTGCATACACATGGATCTTGTCAAGATGTGCAAGAAGTCTTGCACTCCATATCTGTGGAATAAAATTCTTAACTGACATATATCATCTTCCCTTCTTACTTATTCTGTTTGAGCACATTCTGCACCTCATCCCAGTGTGCGTTGATCTCTTCAACACTCATGGACTTTATGCTGTCCATTGTTATTGTTGTGCCCTGGGTCTTATCCCTTGGTGCTGTGCCTCTCATCTTGTTACTGATTGAATTTGAAACAGCGTTTCTAAAAGTCTCTTCAAACTTATCTATCTTAGCCGCTGTCTCCTCTGCTGTATCGCCTGTCAAGACATCAGCAAATGAAGCATCAAGCCCTCTCTTGATCAGCTCCTTACCTGTCGCAAGTACAAGCTGCTGTCTCTCAAATGCTTTCTTCTCAGCGTCAAAGGCGGCCTTTTCCTTATCAAACTGATACTTTGCTCTCTGCTCCGCTGTCATCTTCTCCAGCTTCTTAGCCTCGTCAAGGTTTTCAATGGCTTCCTTGTCCCACTTTTCCTTGGCTGTAGCAAGTGCCTGTGTGACTCTTGCATCTGAAGCTGACTGAACAGCCTTTTTGAACTCTGGTCTTGCCAGAATCTCCTCGACTGTCATAGTCTTAAGCACATCGTCAAGTGTTGCTGTGCTTGCTGCCTGGCTCTGCTGTGGATCCTGTGTCTGTGTACCAGGCTGTGTTGTTGCCTCACCAGTCTGTGCCTGTGTCTGTGTTGTCTGCTGTGTGTCTCCCATAACTTTACATTCCTTTCTTGTGCCTGTCAGTTCATGCCTGCCAGTAGTCTATTGATATATCCCCAGCAAGTTCATGCCTTGCCGTTGAGGTTTTAATGTCTTTTCCTTGACAATAAAAAAGACCATGATAAAAACATGGTCTGAATTAACGATTATTCTGTTCTTATTCCTCTGTATAACATGTATTTGTCATCTTATGATATACATCTTCATACAGTTCCTGCCTATCGCCATTGTAGGTATATTCGGCATATATACCATCACCACTGATATTTGTTGACGCAAGGCATTTATAATTCTGCAAGGCCTTGCATGACCAGACAATATATATGTCGCCCTCATCTATCTGCATATTAGGAAATTCCCTATGATACCATTCAGCCAACTTCTTGCGACATACATTTTCAAAGTGTTTCATTCCTGTTACTATCATTCTCTTTCCTCCTTCTACTCAGATATTACCCAGTCTTCAGCAAGCATATCAGTCTGACTTGCAAGCCAAGGAATTACATTACCCTGTGCTGTTTTCATGGCAATATAAGCACCATATTCAACCAATCCGTTTTCATTCACAAGACTGGCTGCAATTTTTGTACAAGGGGCATATGCGCCAACTGGAACATAATATAAAAACATTCCCTTGCCGTTCCAGCCTTTTCTTGCAACCCTAAAGCCCTTCTTGAGCATCTCAATAGCAATTCCAAACGTCATGTTGTCACATGGTCTGTACGCCTCATCAAACTGTTTCTCCGGTGACCAGCTCTCATATCCATCTGAATACCTGACAAGATACCCATTGTCGTTTGGGTCCTCGTCTGACGGTATCGGCCAACCTCGGTAGTAGTTATACGCTCCTCTGGTCATCGGTCTTGCTTCAATCTGCTTTGTTCCTACGTACTTCATTTTCGTATCCTCCTATTTTTGTGCATTAAAAAAGCACCCTGCTACTGCGGAGTGCTTAATCATCATTCTTCTGTTTCCATAATGGAACATATGTCCCATTCCAAAAATTCTTTATATTTCTATAATAATAATCTCTCTCTTTTTCATATTCTTCGATACTCATGCCATCTCTCCAGTATGGTACTTCTCGTAACGAAGCATTTGACCAGTCCTTATTTTCGTCCATCTAGTGTTATTATTCCTCCATAAAACTCTTCTAATATTAACTGAGTAAGCAGTTTTTCTCTCTTTCGCATTCTTTCTGCTGGAGTTATATCACCATTTCTTGCTTCCATATTCAAGGATTCCAACTGTTTTCTAAAGTAAATATCAGGGTAGTACCCTTCAGGTGCCATCTTCTTTCTTATAGCAATATATTTTACTCCATCATTCCTAACTGCAATTTGAATAGGGATATTTTTACAAGTTATAGGCGTCTCCAAGTCTGTTAGTGAAAATGAATTATCCGTATTATGATTATGCACAAAAGCAAATGATGAATCTGGATGTTGTTCAATATACTTCCATACCTTGTACCCTACTGAATCAGGCATTCCATCTGTTTCATAATATGGAGGTTCTATTCCATCTAAATCAATTAAATGCATATGTTCATTTCCATCTTTATCTCCTAATTTCGCCACATTTTCAGCAGCATTGGAAAGACTTTCATTTACACTATCTGATAAGGTTTCTATTTTTATAGAATAGTCATTTCCCTCATCATAAAATACTTTTTTCCCTGAGTCTGCTCTTGCTCCTATTTTAACACTTTCCTGATGATTATCAACATCTTTCTTCTCCAACACATACTTCCTGTACCACTGAGCATAGCTCATATCGAACGGAACATGGATATTCTTGTTGGTCTCCGGATTCCTTGCGGTTCTCTCTTTGGGAAAAATCCCATCCTCAGGATATGCCATGGTTATTGATCTGCAGTTGGGATGCATAGGAGGGAAGTTTACACCAACCTTGGCCTTCGAAACAAAGAATACCTCCTTGTCCAGACTACGGCATATAGAGGATGTTCTAAGGTCAAGTGTAGCAAGATAAATATACCTGAGTGTTCCTGCCGCCTTATACGACATCAAGGTGCCCTGATTACAGCAATGATTCACCTCTGTACGGATAATACGATTGATTTTGTATCTTTCACTGACTACCCTTGCTTCCAGTGCCAGCTCCATATCTCTGATACTCTGCCCTGTCATAAGTCCCTGTGTTACGACCTCTTCAAGGCTCTCTGCCAGCTTCTTTGTATTCTTCCATACCCGCTTTGAATAATTGGAGCCTGCCCAATTGGTTGCTATTGCCGCCTGTACATCCCTGTCAGCCAGCTTCGTGAAGTCAAAGCCTGTCTCTGTTCTTCTCTGCTGGTCATATATACTCCTGTAATAACTCTGTTCATATGTGTCTATAAGCCTGTCTGTGAGCCTGTAATGAGCCGCAGATCCAACTTTATATGCCTGTGCATGTATCAAATCCTTTAGTGCCTCAAGACGTGATATCCGAGCCGCATAAGCCGGAGCATTGAGCCTTGCAAGTATAGCCTGCCTGGCTATCTCCTCCTGACACTGTGCAAGTGTGATCATAAGATTGCGGCGCATAGTCTCCGTCTGTTTCTCATTAAGAAGCCTCAGAGCGGCATCCTGGCTTATTCCTGAATCACGTGCATACTTACCAAATATCTCTTCTATCTGTTTCTCCACAATGTCCACAGCACCATCAAAGAGCTTGTTTACATGCATGATATCAACATCTGCTCTGTCCTGAGTAAGTTTCTCAAGATCTACAGCTCTTTTCTCCCAATAGTTGTTGTCGCTCATAGATCACCTACTCTTTCTCGGGATCCTTTTCTTCATCATCCTTGATAGGTGTCTCCATATCCTGTGCATGCTGACCGCCAAACGTGGCAAGGTACTGCTGCTGTTCCTCGGCTTTCTGCTTCTTCACATTCTCTATGGCCTCATCAACATCTTTGATAAACCAGAGCTGTGACAGGAGTGTCTTATCGTCCACTATGCCCCTGAGCTGAGTTACCATATTGATGATTGTCGGCTTATCTATAGGCATTGCAACTGTGAATACAACATCAAGCTCCTTCTTGTCTATGAGAGACATTTCACCCTTGACATTGAGCCAGTGGTTGTACATCTCGAATCTCTTCTTGAGGCCCTTCTCAAGGCTCCTCATCTTGTTCTTCACAAGCATGTTCATAACCATCAGCTTGAGCATGAGGGCCTGTCCTGAGCTGTTTCCTGCAAAGTTCTCATCTGTCATATCAACTGTAAGGGTCATCTTGTGGATTTCTCGGATAATATCATTACAGAGCACTGACACGCTGTTCTCATCAAATGCCTTTTGAATGTACTCTATCTTTCCGTCCAGTGGCAGGCCATCAATAAAGCGGTTCTTCTTCAGTTCTTTCTCGTCATCGTCATCTAATGTCATACCAAACATGGCAAGTATCGAATTGACAAACTTCTTTTTGTCTGTCACACGATCACTAAAGAGCTCATTAAGAGCATCCTGCATAGGAATGATCTGCTCAAAGTCTCCCTGGCGCTCATCATTATTCTGGTACTCCACAACATTCACTTCACCAAAATAATGCTCCTGTTCGCTGCCCTCAATAAGATGGAACTCAAAATTATCAAGATCACGGCTTCTGTATTCTTTGGTATTGTGGTCATTACATACAGTGATTGAATAATACTTGGATTCATTCAGATCTTCCTGTATCTCATAGATGATAGCAAACAGTTTATTATGTTCTACAGTGTTGTCTCTGACCATGATACAGTTCATAGGACTCACCACTGTACTTCGTGGCTCTGGGTTTTCGTCACTGTTGGCATATAACTGCTCATAGGCTTCGCCATATATGCCTATAGCCTTACCTATCTTGGAATCTATCTCTGATATAGTCTCATTGTCGTATACGTCCTGTATGCGGCTTATATCAAGCTTCTGGGACAAGTCAGGATCATACAGCTTCACGCTTCCATTCCTGATAGATGCTTTCACACCACCTTCAAGCTCCTTGCGCTGTTTGTCCGCTTTATCCGCTTTGTCGCTGTTGTACTTGACCGGTTCACCGAGATAATAGCCAAGGCCGACATCAACCACATATTTAGCATAGTTGACATTGAACCTTACAACATCATCGTCATCATCCGTTTTGCGTGCAAGAATATCATGTCTGCCCTCGTAGTAATCCTTACACTTAACCCATCTGGCAAGCTGTCTTTTATGCTTCTGTATGAGGTATTTGAATACCCTTGAATCTATGTTGTCTAAGTCCGGCACCATTGCCGGATCTATGTATATTGCCATCGTTCATATATCCTTTCTGCCGTGTTTATAAGCCCTTTGGTCTCTTCCTTGACTTAACACGGCTGTTTCTTCGTATATCCTCTATTGAGTACCTGAGAGCCGCCATGGCATCGTCAAAGAACGGCACAGGCTCATCGGTGTACTCGTTTGTCTTCTGGTCAAGCTGCCATTTCCACTGTCTGATCTCGTCATATGTGTTTGTGCAGCTATGATGTATATGTATCTTGGGTATCTGCTTCAGATAATCTATCTGTGCATGTACGCTTCCCGGCTCTTTCAGGACGCCTCTGGCTCTCTTATATCCGGCTTTCTGCCACATCTTGATTCTGTCCGGCTCTGCTGAATCACAGTACATATTTAGCTTTTTATCAAACTGCTTTTCAGCCGCCATCTGTATGATCTCGTTCGTGTCCTTCTCATACACATAAAGCTCTTTGCATATGTACAATTCGCCATCTTTGAAAGCTACCTCAAGCAAAGCATTTGCATGATTGAATCCAAAATCCTGTGCATTCACTACATAATCGAAGTTGCTATGATCTGTGTCAAAATCCTCAACAACATAGTTTGTAAGGATAAGTCCTCCAACTTCGCCCCACTCCCCAAGTCCATAGACTCTGTATCCTTCCGGATCTACCTTCTTACGTCTCTCCATTCTTGCCCTGTATGCCGCATCAATAAACCTGTTGTTGACATAGTTGCTTGAATGTGTCAGTACATTCTCGTCCTCGATGTCAAAGAAGTTTTTCTTTATCCAATGTGTCGCTGATACAGGGTTAAATGTCATCTTGATCTGGTAGAACTGCCCTGGTGGCAGCTTACCTCTGAGACGGTCATCTATAATCTCAAAATCACTCTGCATGAGCTCCGTTGCCTCTTCTATCCATACATCCGTGAGCTTTCCACGCTTGAATGTGATAGATTTCAGCTTTTCACGCTGTTTATCATCATTTACCCCTCTGAATATGATCTGGTTGCAATTTGCCTTGCATTCGATCATGAGCGGATTCTGCTTGATGGTCCAGTATTTCTCGTACTTATCACCGAACATACGAAAAATAGCACCCTGCAATTCTGCAAAAGTGCTATCTCTGTTCGTTATATCTGATTTTCTTACACATAATAAGTTCCTGCCTGGATCCTGAAGCAGTCTCAATATATAGTTTGTGGCTGTGTCAACGCTTTTTCCGGATCCAGCCGACCCTTTCATCACTATATATCTTCTTTTGCTCCTGTTCACTTCCTTAAATGCAGGATTAAGCTCAATTTTAATGTTCATCGTCTGCCATATCCTCCACTTCTGAATTATCCAGAGGTGTTTCATCACCATACGACACATTTATATTCAATGTCATATCTTCGCCCTCGGTATTCAGATTGATAATATCCTCAGGCCTCTGCCCCACTGTATCCCTAATGAACTCAGCACTGGCAATTGAGCCCTTGAGAGCTTTCTGGACCTGTGCTATGAGTACAGCGTCCTGGACCGTGATGTTCTTGCCCTTTATATCTGCTATGTTCTTTATCTTGTCGATATTAACCACAGCACCTTTATGCAGGCTCATGGACAGGATAGTCTCAAGGGCATCTTTCATCTGCTTTTTTGCAGCTCTTGTCTTACCTGATTTGACGCCGCCTTTCTTGCCCGCTTCCTGAAGCTCTTCTTTTGTCATGTCCTTAAAGCTCTTTCCCATCCGTTTCACCTGCCTTTCATATCAATCTATTTACACCTTATTCTTCGCTGGCTTATATGAATATTCATATCCATACTTCTTTGCGTTTCTGCTGAGCCACTTACTGAGATCCGCATCATAGTTGTCACTACTTACCTTGACGCTATGAATGGCTTTGTTGAACTCCGTAGCCTTAAAATGTGGTTTCTTTTTAATCGTATATGTTCCTGCTCTTCTTTTGCTGTATAGCTTAGGATCTATACCTCTAGGCGGCAATGCGTTTCTGCTGCTTGCTGTTACCGCCTTTTGCCCACTACCTGCCCATGTCTCAAGGTCTGCCCCACTAAAATTACCCCATCCATTCGCTGGATGATTGTGTATAAAGTGCTTACCTTCGCTTTCAAATGCATCATAACTCACACTACCTCTGGAACCCTTATAATAATGTGTCACATATCCATTATCATCCACTTGGACTCCCCATTCTCGACCACTCTTGGTGTGCTTATCATTAAAATTCTTGATAACCCTGTCTATACTTCCTGTATTCTTTGAACCATTCATCCAGGCAGGAAACAACTTCTCAGATGACTTACCTCTTCCATTTGAAAATGATAGCCCCCTATCTCCTTGCTTTGCCCTGAATGCGTTTGCTCCTCTGCCACCCAATTGCTTTACCTCCACGAAAAAAGGACACTTCACAATGAAGTGTCCCAACGTACTATAACTATGTAATATCTATTCTTCCTCTATCGGGAACCACAAACTACTGTCGTCATTCACGCACATACATAAAGGATTGTTAAATGCATCCTCCTCAGATTCCCAAAACTCTTTAAGTTTTTTATCTCCAAGCATTCCATTCTCATAGAGGTCATCTATATTCTTGAATGTTATCTCCTCATCCGTATCATAATTAACGATTGATGCCGGACTATAATATATAAAATAATCTCCAATCCTGAATGCCTGCGCTTTCTTCATATGGTGTAAAAATGTGTCCTTAAGCATATCTCCCACCTAACCTCTCTTAAATGCTTTATTGTCATAATATTTCACCTGAATACTGTCAGGGAATTTATAACCTATATTACCGCCATATACAAGCACTCTCTTTGGCCTGATGCGCTTGAGTGCTTCTGTCATTCCATTATACCACATCTGCTTATTTTCGTCATCCAGCTTGACTCCAATAGTTGACACTGAAACAGTTCCACCCTGTTGTATTCCATCAAAACAGAATGTATATGTTTCTTTCTCAGCCCATGAAAGCGTTGGTATAACGGTAATACCCACATCCTGCATCATCTGACCGATGAGACGGCTTCTGTACACGTTCCATATCTTCATAGGCATCGGCATGTCCATGTACAGACTGAAGTCTGGAGTAAATACACAGTCAAACTCTCTCAGCTTGTCCACGTACTGTTGTGGGCTGTTCCAGATTCGCTCAAACTGGTAGTCATCAATGTAAAAATGTACTCCACATCTACGCTTCTTTGTGGATAGAACATAATTGAATGATATCAGCTCATCCGGCTCTGCATTCTGTGCCTCGATAATTGGCATCTGATAAAATCCCTCTGCCCTTGCTCCGTCAAAATCATCAAGGTTATATTCCTCGTATGTTCGCTCTCGTTCATCGCCGTAGTATCCGTCATCCTCATCATCCTCAAGCAGGTCTGGAACATCAAAACCAAAGTCTGCCATGTCAAAATCCTCTATGGCTGTAAGCTCCTGGTTGAGCAAATCCAAGTCAAAACCACTGTTCATGGTCAACTTGTTGTGCGCCAGGATATATGCTTTCTTCTGCTGCTCTGTGAGCTCCGTAAGCCTTATACAAGGCAGTTCGGTATATCCAAGCTCCTTGGCTGCCAAGAGCCTTCCATGTCCCTCTATCAGGACGTTGCTCTCGTCGATTGCAAGCGGATCATTGAATCCAAACTCGCTGATGGATTGCTTTATCTGCTCAATCTGTTCCTGTGGATGCTTCTTTGCGTTCTTGGCATATGGTATTAACTTATCAATATCAACATATTCAATCTGCATATCTGCCTCTTCCTAGCTTCGATATAGGTTCGAAGCTATACTTTCTTTCTCACTCTCTTCGGAATCACAATCTTGTATAGTGGCTTACATACACTTATCACCTCTCCACCCAACTTTATAGTCGGCTGAAATTTATATATCTTAGTGCACTTAACCATCACCTTTAACATGGCTATTGGTAAAGCCAATCTGCCAAATATCGGATGTATATATTCAAAACTATATTCAGGCCTCACAACCTCGAATCTTTTAATCTTACTCATATCTCACACCTCAAACAAAATAGCCCAGTGGGGAGAGATCAGCGTTCACTTTTCACAAGGGGAGGTTTACAACCACTGGGCATGAGAAAAGGGACACAACCGAAATGGCAAACGGTCATGTCCCTTATGAATCATATATTTTTATTGTTCTACGATAGCATATATAAATGTAAGATTGTGTAATACTATATACAAAAGCACAGAATTTTACATTTTTTATGAGCTATACTTATAAATTTAGTATTTTTTTAGAAAACTCTTCAAGAGCCCATCCATGCATACTTCTTATATATTCGTATGTATAGTTCATTTCATCAGCAATCGTTTTAAGTCGCTTGTATTCAACATATCTTTTGTACAATATGTTCATATACTTTGTATTGCCGAGGCTCTGTATTTGAGTAATTATTTCATTCTTAAGCTTGGTGTATCTTCTGATATCTTTTTTTATTTCACGCTCAAGATCAACGTATCTGCCAACTTTATTCCCCATTAAATCTTGTGAAACACTTGTTTGTACTTTTTCACTTGAGTAATCAAACGCTCCTGTACTTAGGGCCATTTCCTTAAGCTCATCGTATTCTTGCTGTTTCTGTCTGATCTTCACATCAAGAAGCTCCACCTGTTTCAAATACTCTTTCGCTTTCACCGCCTCACCTCCTACTTGTTCTCCCGGATAGTGAACTCCAAGCCTGTTTCTTCTTTCAACGTTTCTATCAAATCATCCCATATGATATCCCCATCACATATAGCCTCTGTCTTTGAATTAAATCTTTCACAGAACCTATCAAGCCTCTTCTGTCCAAAATCGAACTCATCACGTAAGACCATGCAGGACATAATCAAAATCGTGTCTATCGTATTTAACTTGATCTTATATACTGACTCATCAAGCTGCTTCTGGTTGACCTCAAGCGGAACAAACATGGCTCCTCTGGTCTTGAGTTCTTTCTCTGCTGCTTCCATGCCCTGTGTCTTGATGACATTCATCAGCCATGCAGCACCCGCCATTCTTGCTTCGTGTAGTTTTCTATCTGATTTTGCCATACTTCTACTCCTTCCGCATGAATCTGTTCATCAAATGGTTGTCAGGATCCATCTTCATTCTGAATCCTATCTGCCCTTTATCCTCTATCACTCCCGGATCATTGAGCTCTGCACCGTCAAGAAATCTGTGGAGCTCATTCATGCAGTCCGAACATAAATCCTTTGTCTCTACTGCATCATCGAACACATCAACTACCCTTGCCCTTATTGCTGCTCCGTGTTCAAATGGCAGGTCATAGAACCCGCCGCATCTATCACATTTGCCTGCGTATGCCATTATTCATCACTCTCCTCTTTCTGTGTGCTAACTATTTCTTTGATTTTAGGCCTAATATACTCACCAAAAATTTGCGTAACTTTCAAAACATCTGATGGATATCTGTATACTGTTAACTCCCAAACATTATCATAGTCATTGTTGTTATCTTCAAACGCTCTTATAAACTCACTTGCATCATCCGGGCATCCATATAGCTCCACTGCCTGGAATATATCATCAAGTTTTTCCCTATCCTCTTTGTCTTCGCTCCAGTAATCATATATTTGCTTTTTTGTAGCTTCATAGTCGAAAACATCTTCATTACCATAAAGTTTATAAAGAATATATTCAGGCTCGCATCTCGCCATGAGTTCGAGGAAACTCTCTGTTGATGGTGTTTCATACCATTTGTATCCGTAGTTACCACAGTCGGAAGTAATTGTTAATTCATACCTGTCAAGATTAAACATAAATCTCGCCCATAAGCATGAACCATAATCTGAATCTCCCTTTTCCTGTCTGTATTCAAGACATAGGATATTCGGTTTTATTTCACTTACTTTCATCCACTCCACCTCTCTTCACGATCTCCACAGCATCATCAAAATTAACCACCAGCTCTCCGCCCATACCAGAATTGCCGTACCTTTCAAATGACTTGTCCTGTAGCTCTGTAACAACCTTGTCCACATCATAGACTGTTGGCTGCTCCTCAATAAATTTTTCAGTCTCAATTCTCATTGACTTCTCTGACTTACGTTTCTCTAGTCCTTGTTTCTCAAGTGCCTTTATCGCCATATCAAATGCCTTTCCGGTATCATTCACATAGGCATAATGTGAATATCTATAATCTGTTGTTTCCTTTAATTTGGCTATTGCTTCTCTCTCTTCCATATTCCCACACTCCTATCTTCTCAACCTTGCCACGGCTGCATTCCATTCGTTTATGAATTTAAGCACCCAGGTAGCTGAGTATGTGCTTACAGCATACTGTTTTGAGATAGCAACTGCCCTTGCCCAGTTTGGATCCTGTTTTGTCTCTTCTGATACCTTTGCCATCCTTACACCTCCACCAATTCTTTCAGTTTTGCTTCGGCTTCTGATTTTGTGAGAAAGACGACTTCTCCAATTTTCGTATGTTCCTGTCCGACATACATTCCATGCTTCATTATTCTTCCATCATCGTAAAAGCAATCATATATGTCGTAAGAAATTTCTCCACGAAGATTAAATGAACCATCCTTTGATGCTTGAACAAGGGACACCCGTTTCCATTTTCCCTCGTATACTTTGAACTTATTATTTTCATCCCTATCAATCAGATAAACGGTATCTCCCACCTTACAAGGCAACTTGATAAGTCTGCCCTGTTCCTCTAAGTCCTCGTATTCGGCTAACTTCTCAACCATTCTTTTCACAATCTCACAATTACCTGTACTTTGAGAACAGTTATTACAAAATGAACTACATGGTATTTCTCTACCTCTGTATTTGCATGTATGGCAGCATTCTTCTCTTACTGGTGTTATTTCCATCGTATCCCTCCGTTCCTGATCATGTTACGTATATCCCACTTACCAAAGCTCTCATGATATCCCTTTTCGCTCTGCATCAGTACATGGTGCTCATATACCTTGATGATTGTCCAGCGCTTCCAAACTCTCACCGGGACATTCTCCTCTTTTCCGTTCTTTGTGAGGATCCTCACCACCCGCCCCGGTCGGCAGATGGTGTTAAATATTGCATCTATCTCAAAATCTGTCATGTGGTCTCCTTTCTTTAAACAAAACACAACTGCCCGTTCTCTTCTTCGCCTATCCTCATGTTTGGCATCCTTTTTCTTACACAAAGCTCTGGAAGATTCGACCTCACCATCGCCGCCGGTATAGGTGGACAGACTGCATTTCCACATCTCTTAACCTGTTCACTTCTTGAATATGTCTTACCTGTGTTGTCATGATCTATGATGTAATCATCCGGAAACCCTTGGCATCCATATAACTCCTTTGGCTCAAGCATTCTGAGACCAATGTCCACTATCTGATACTCAACACCTTGGATTGTTACAAGGCCGAACCGGTCTCTTGATGTCACTGTATCAAGCGGCTGTTCTATATCTTGTCCTGTACCCTCTCCATAGTATTTAATCAGGAATGCTCTTACCTCCCCAAAATGTCCGGCTGATGTTGTAACTGTATGCAGCGGTTCTCTCTCATCCTGACCTATCCCTGTCTTGTAAAACTTGCTGAGGAACGAAGTCACAAGGCCATATCTGTTTGAGCTGTCTACTGTCATGATCGGATTCTCTATACCTTGACCTCTTACCTCATCTGAATTGGTCTCCGAATGATATTGAATAAGTGTAGGACTTATTAGACAGTGCTCATTCTTGCTGACAATAGTTGTAATTGGTTCTCTCACATCTTTGCTACGATCTGCAGAGAATCCAGTCTGACCTATCTGAACCATATATGGTTCTACAACTCCATATCCGTGCTTCCCTGTAATCGTCGGCATTGGATCTCTTATGTCCTGTGGCTTTCTATCGCCGCCATGATTGCACTGGATGATGAATGGCTCCGGATTATCCAGGACAAACTTCTTCAGCCCTCTTGCAATTCTCTGCATAGTCTTTGGTGCAAGTGGCCTCACCGCCCGGATACCATACTTCTCTTTGATCTGCTCTGATGTGTCAAAGATACTCGGACATGGTAAACTGAAATCAAGCTGTGTATATGCTCCAACATAAGGCTTGAGCAGTCCCGCCTTGACCTCTTCACTGTCTGCCGGTGCATGCGTAGGCTTTGGCCACATGATAGGTACACCATCACACCTTGCGATCATGAAAAACCTTTTTCTTTTAGTCGGTGCTCCGTAGTCTGCCGCCACAAGCTCTCTAAACTGTACCTCGTAACCCAGTTCGTTAAGTTGCTTTACAAATTGCCTGAATGTATCTCCCTGCTTTGCCCTTATTGGATGATGTCCTCTGTTGAGCGGTCCCCATGCCTTGAACTCTTCGACATTCTCAAGCATAATCACTCTCGGTCTCACAAGTGCCGCCCATCTGCATGCTACCCATGCAAGCCCTCTGATGTTCTTATCCTTTGGTTTTCCACCCTTGGCCTTGCTGAAGTGCTTGCAATCCGGAGAGAACCAGGCAAGCGCTACTGGGTGTCCCTCACAGGCTTTCACAGGATCAACCGCCCACACATTTTCGCAATAATGCTTTGTGTTTGGATGATTGACCTTATGCATCCTGATGGCTTCCGGGTCATGGTTGATAGCTATATCAACGCTGTATCCTGTAGCCATCTCAATTCCTGTTGATGCCCCGCCGCCTCCGGCAAAGTTATCAACAACAAGCTCTCCATTTATCACTCGTCGCCCACCTCCAGGAAGTCAAACAACGTCGGTGAATCAACCTCATTCTCCTCAGACTGCAGATAACCAACACCATCTCTGAAGTAATCCGGATTGAGCTCACATCCCTTACCAAATCTGTGCATCTTGACCGCCATCATCGGTACAGTCATAAGACCGCCGAACGGATCATATACCACATCGCCCGGATTGCTGTACCTGTTGATGATCCTCTCAACAATATCAAGCTGCAACGGGCACACGTGCATCGTTGCCCTTCGTCTGCTCTGTGTCGTGTTGAGCGTTCGCATCCTGTTGATGTCGTCCCATACCTCAAGCTGATTCCAGGATCCTGGCGCTACAACCATGAATGTGGCTGGAAGCCTGCCATCTGTATCCAGGTACTTCGCAAGTGCCACATGCTCCTCATAGTTATATATGTGCTCTCTGCTGTACTGCCTGTACACTCTTTGTAAGTTGTCCACAGATACACCCTCAAGCTCCTCTTTGCTTATCAGCCTGTCTCCTGAACTTCGCCAATATCCGTGGGCATCTATCTGCCACTGTGCCCTCGTGTATTCATCTTTGGTTTTCGTTATCGGTTCATCGGCATAAGCTGTTGACCTGTCAGTTGGCAACTTACGGAACAGCAGAATGTACTCAGGGCATCCCACCCCCATCTTGGAACCATCCTTGCACTGTTCAGACCATCCAAGGCGGTACGTCTGGTTATTCTCTCTTACAACATCCGTAACCACTGTGATCATTCCAAAATATTGAAATCCATGACGCATATAGTGTTCTATACAATCAGCATGGAATGGCTCAATAGTCGGCATTCCTGTGCCAGTGGCATTTCCAAACAGCACTCTATCCTTAACGTGGATGGCTGCCACTCTGCCAGGCTTCAAAACCCTCAAAAGTTCCGGTGTCAGGAAGTCCATCTGTTCAAAGAACCTCTCCGTATCCTGATTGTGTCCAAAATCGTTATAATTGGCTGAATACTCGTAGTGGTTGCCGAATGGTATTGACGTATGTATCAAGTCAACGCTGTTGCTCTCCATTGCCCTTGTCTCTTCCACACAATCACCATACACAGCCTCATAATGCTTACCTCTTACCGTTCTCTCTTCTCTTGTACCTTCCACACCCATCTTCCTCTCTAATCTCTCCGTTTTGTTTGCTGAATCAAGTCCATACTTCTTCACGATCTCGATCATCTTCTTAACCATGTGATTGTGATTCTTCCACTTCTCGATCAGTGCGTCCTTGATCTCCCGCTCATTCTCCATGTAGATGATGTCTATTACTACTGTGTCCTGCTGCAGGAACCTGTAACACCTGTGCACCGCCTGTATGAAGTCATTGAACTCATAGTCAATTCCAACAAATATCTCCCGGTGACAAAACCGCTGGAAGTTACATCCTGAACCACTGATTGACTTCTTGGTGGCAAATAACCTTGTCTTGCCATTGCTGAAGTCTATGACTCTCTGCTCTCTGAGGTCGTAGTCCATTGATCCGTATATATCCACTGCCTCTGGCAATACTTTCTTGATTGCATGTCTCTCTGCTTCCTGGTCATGCCACAGGATGAAATGATCTTCCGGGGAACTGTCAACTATCTCCTTCATCTTCTCGACTCTGGCATCTATGCTCTCTCGCTTAATCTTGGCTGCTTCTTTAAGTCCTGTACTTGCCTGAGTGAAAAGCTCCATCTGGCCGTCCCTGTCAACTGAATCTCCGTAGTGTATTGGTATCTCGTGCCACCTCACATCCAGTGGAGGGAGCACATAGCCATCATCGGAATAATCAGGGTTGATGTCTGAAGGTTTTGTGATGAAGAGTGCCCAGCTACTCACCCACAACCAGAACTCATCTTCCATGTTCGGGTACAGTGTCAGGTTATTTGCCTTTGTTGAATCCCTCTGGAAGAATCTTGTAAGTGCCTGTCCTGTGTCCATGACTTCCAGGTACCCAGCATAATGAATCAGCTCCTTGTACTTATTCGGCGATGGTGTCGCCGTAGCTACGAGCTTATACGGAACGTTCTTGAATTTATCCAAGAATGTCTGATATGTCTTACTTCCAAAGCTCCGGAGAACGCTTGCTTCATCCAGTGACGTTGCAGCGAAGTACGATGGATCTATATCACAATCTCTCACTCGCTCATAGTTTGTCAGCACGATCTGACTGTCACACGCCTTGACCTCATCCATCGTCCGGCAATATTCAGGCTTCTCATAGCCCAGGAGCTCCACAGCATCCCTTGTAAACTCCTGCTTAACTCCAAGCGGTAGTACAATCAACGCTCTACCGCCGGTATGTTCTGCTGCAAGGTGGCAAAACTCTATCTCCTGTGCAGTCTTGCCAAGTCCGAACGACTCAAACAAGGCTCTACGTCCACCCTTCAGCGCCCATGCCACCGCATCACCCTGATGTGGCTTTAGGGCTTTATTTATGCGGCTCTTATCAACCTCGAAACCGCTGTCAGTAGCAAGCTCTATCTTGCTATCTAAAAACTCTCTATATGTCATTCACTTCTCAGGAACCCGCTATAGCATTACCCCGGCCGGAGGTTCGGCTCCTTTCGTGTGTTAATTATTTATTGTTCAGCTCATCGGCAAGCATCTGTTCTAGTTTGTCAAGCTGCTCTGAATGATCTGTCTGCTTAAAGTTTGCAAATCCATTTGGATTCACGTTCCGTGGCTGCCCTCGGCTCTTACCGTCATCCTTAAGCGCATATAGGCCTGTCCATCCCTGCATTATCGACTGATTGAGAATCTGTACCTGTTCATGCTTATCGTGAGATAACGACTCCAGCTTGTTCATCATCAGCGTTATAGCTCTGTCACTCATAGGCTTCTTGATGCCCTTCCGGAACTTGATGAACTCTACTATGGCATCATTAAGCTCCGGATCATCGCTATACTTGACCGGCTCAGACTTCTTGCGTGGCTTACCCGCCTCTGCATGTGCGCACGCACGTGCCTTAGTAGGAGTATGTATATACTCCTCATTATCACTATCATTATCATATTCATTATCATTATCGGCTTTTTTGGGTTCGGTTGGGTTTTCCTCGGTTTCAGAAATAACCGTTCGGTTTTCAGAAAAACCATTCGGTTTATTTGGGTTTTCCTCGGTTTCAGAATTATCCGTTTCCTTTGTAGGTCTGCCGCCCTTCTTGCCGTTTGATCTGTTGCGCTCACATTTTTCCTCATACTTGGAGTTGTCCTTGTCCATGCGTGCCTTGATAAAAGAAAAACACATGGCAAGTGCACTACCTTTTGGAAGATTCGGAACTTCGCCTGTCTCCTGGTAGTCCATCAGAGCAAACATTAACTCACCGACCTGCTCCGGTGGCAGCATCGACAAATGCTCTCTATATTCGGTATAAAAGACAAAGCTCCCTTTATTTCCCATGTGACTCACACCTCCTTGATCTTTATTCCATACTTATAAAGCATCAACTTGCGCTTTATGATGTATTCCTTTGTTCTCATGCCCTTCGCATCTTCAACAACCATGCAGTTGTTTTCTAAGTCCCAATAAACAAAATCAGCCACATATGAGCATTTACACTCCAGGAGCTTTCCCGGTTTGAATCTGCCCTTTTTGGGTCCTTTTTCGTATATCTCATTCGTGTGTTCTCTCTGAGCCGGTATAAGCTCAAATTCACGCTGAAGTTGCAAGCCTGTTATCTTGCCAGCTTTCTCAAGCGTTTTCAACTCTGTATACCTCTGAGCCTCTTTCTTGCTGTCAAATGATATACCGTCCACAACCGCCTTCCTGTTGCCGTATTTGGCTCTTGACCTATTCCAAGCCATCAATACTCCTTTCCCCCTGTCGCCCTCAAATAAGAGCAACAGGGATATATGCTAAGACATTACGTTACTGTGCTTGTGATGTATTAAATGTAATGTCAATGTAACCTACTTGAAATTACCGAACAGTGCCGCCTCGGCAGCGTTCATCTCTGGCTGTGGATTTTCTGCCGGTGTCGGCTGTGGATCCTGAACACTGTTCTGTGTATTCTGAGCATTATTCTGAGTATCCTGTGGCTCTGCCTGTGGAACCTGTGCTTCTGGTTCATTCACCTCTGTTGCTGTGGCTTCCACATACTCATCATTCTCAACGTATGTAGGATGTCCTTCTGCGTCCAAGGTTGCCATGTCGCCCTCAAATGCCTTCTGGAGTTCTATGGTCATTACTCCCCACTTGCTGATCAGCTGTCGGAGCATTGTCTTGTAAGCCATGCCATCAAAATTCTTGTACCAGAACGATGAATACATCCACGAATCACGAGGATCATAGTTACCGGCTTCATAGTCAGCAAATGATACTCTCTGCTTCTCTCCGTACTTTGTCTTGACCTTTCCAGCGTCCTTGTAGAATGCCGGTGAATACTTGTCCGCATGAGCAAGCATCTGAGCCTTACTCCAATACATTGTCTTTCTGAATCCGTTCACAAGCTCAAACATTGCATAGTAGCCGATTGTCTCAGCCTCTTCACGCTTGTCCCAGTCATCAACCATGAGATTAACCTTGATATCCTCGTTCAAAGGATCGAAATACTCAAGCTCTCCTTCCTTGATAGCGACAACATTCAACCTCTTATACTGACCGGATCGGATCGCAAGCTGGATATATCCCTTGTATCCCATCTGGAACTGTGCCTCTTTGGTACCTGCCTTGGTATTATTGAACGGGACCATGTAATAATGTCCGAGCTGTGGAGATGGTGAAAGCTGTAAGCTCTCACCAAGAAGTGCAGCTGAAAGAATCGACTGATTCGTGCACTCCTGAAGTGTAGGGTTGGTGTTATAGGCTGATACGATAGCAGATATGAACCTCTGTCCGTTCTTACCACCAACCACCTTGTTAATCTGATTCTTGATTGCATCCTGTGTAAGGTATGCTGTAATTCCAAGATTCTGCTGTGCTTTGTTTCTTGCTACTAAACTGTTATTTACTGCCATTATTTTCTACCTCCTATGTAAACTACGTGATCTTAATCACAGAACGACCAACTACAGTGTGGACATCCTGTTATAAGGTTTGTTCCTGCCGCCTCTACCGATATTCCTCTTTCTATCGATGTTCCATTTCTTTTTATCTTTTCATATATGTTCTTATTGCAATTCGGACACACGCCGCTATCTGGCGCAAAAAGAGGATACTTGTTCTTCTTGCAATATCTTTCCTGTGCCTCTATTGCCTCACTTATGTTGTAATGTTCCATCTGCCTATCCTCCTAATACAATCCGAATGCCTTACGCAGTGCCTGCTCCAAGATGGAGCTCATATCCTGTGTATCCTTGTTGCAATTCGCTTTGGACAATATGTCAAGCACATCATTTATAAGTGCCTTCATAATCTTGTCAAGATCTCCATCAGCTTTTGAGGTCTCAACAGCTCTGTTTATCAACTGTTCTACAACTGGCTCTCCATACTCTTTGACAAGTGGTTCTCTTATTGCCTTCACTACAAGTGCCAGCTCCGATATAAGCATCGTTGCTGATCCCTTTATTGATACTAATCCATTTTCCGCCTTAATCATCTTGTATACCTCCTACTTAATCGCTCTGAACGCTATATTTCTGCTCTGGAAGAACTCTCTCAGAGCCGTTGCATCTTCCGTGGTAAGTTCAACCTCGAACTTCACTATCATCTTCTGTGGTTCCAGCTGCACATCCTCTGGAGGTGTCACAGCCTGTGCCATTGCCGCTCTCTGCTCCTCAGCAGCTCTCTCCTGTGCCTTGCGTTCTTCTTCAGCCTTTCGTCTTGCCTCTTCTGCTGCTTTTCGTGCCTCTTCTGCAGCCTTTCTCCTTGCCTCTGCCTCAGCCTTTGCCTTTGCGATCTCTGACATTCTCTTAGCCTCAGAAATGGCCTTGTTAATGTCTAATGTCTCCTTAAATACCTCTGTAGCCTCAAAGCCAAACTCCGGGAGCTGACTGAGTGTAAGCACTCCATTGCCGATCTCATACATTCTTGACTTCATTTGATCTTCTATACTCTTCATTGATACCGATGCATTCAACCACTTAGGATCCCAGATCTTTTCCAACGTGACAAAGTTCTGGAAACCTATCTGAGAGAACAGATCTTCAATGGCTTTCTGCTTTTCAGCTTTGCGTTTCTCATCGTATGCCTTGACCTGTTCGTCTATCACCGCTATAGGCTTGTCTATGATACCTATGATCTCGTTGATCTGAGCCTTAAACACATTAAACGGCTGCATGTATTCTTTCTCTCTCCTGATGCGCTCATCATTGAGGGCTCTCTTCAGCTTGTTCAGATTGGCCTTGTCTGCCTTTGCATCCTTGATCTGATCATCTGTGTAAACAAGTGTCTCATAAAATGAGACCTTAGATGTAAGCTCAGCCTTAAGCTCATCATAGTTAAAATCAATCTTCTCTGGTATCGCTACCTCATTAACTCTTAATTCCATTTTTAACCTCCTAATTCAGCACCAGCTCATACTGGTTATTGTTCTTGTTCTCTCGTATCATCGACATGATACGCTGTGTCTGTCGCTGTCTCTCTTCCTCACAGTCGCAGTGCTCGCCTGGATCCAAGTAAGCACCGCATTGCGGACATTCGTTGTAATACATTGCATCTCTCCTATATCTCCGGGAGTATCAGCGGTGGTTCTTTCCTCACCTGTACGCACTCCCAGAAGTCTCTTTCAGCGTCAATAAGATACTGAATGTCATCCTCTACCTCCGACCGCTCTATCTTGTAGTGCCTCGTCTGCAGGTATACATCACCGTTAAACTCCGACTTAAGCTGAGCCTTGAGCACCGCAAAGTCAAATTCCGTCACCATGAGATAGTGCAACACCTGTATGTAATAGTTATCCGGGATCCTATGATCCCACTTCTCCTTTTGTCTTGACTGCAGAATGTTGGTAGTCTTGCACTCCCACACACCCTTGCGGCCATCCTGATCTAAAAGCCAGCCATCAAGAGATGCATGCGCCCACGGGTACTTGTCATTTGTGAACATGTTGTTTTCCACATACCCAACTTGATACTCTGGATAATCCAACTTGAATAGCTCCCTCAGATGCTTTTCTGCCTCTGTTCCATACTTGACATAAGGCTTATCCGATATGTCCTCCGGCTCTATGCCGTAGGCTTTCTCTTTAAATAGATCCACGTTGGTCTTGTAGGGGTTCATTCCCACAATAGCCGAGGCATCCGACCCACCTATCTTGGTTCTTGCCCTGAGCCATTCTTCATGGCTGCCAAGGGCTTTCATACTTACCATGGCTGTTCACTTTCTCTCTGATCTTCAATCCTGTTCATCTGCTCCACTGTGTTAAGCAGTCCCAGCTCTGTGAATACTGTTCCAAGCAAATATGCTATGAGGCTGCCAACCGGGAGAGCCATAACCAAAGCCGTGTTAAATATGATGTTATATGCCATAATGATCAGTATTATCAGCATCGCCGCAAGGCACACCGCCTTGACAGCCTTCGTGTCTAAGTTTCTCTTCATTGCTTTTCTTCCCCTTTTCTGCTATGATTTTCTTGAGTATTTTTCTATGCACCGGCGGAACTGCAATTCCAAAGGTGCTTTTTTTGTTTCACTCAGCCTCCAGACTTCGTGGTTTAAATGGATCTGACAAGTCCATACCCTCTGCCTCAGCCAAGAACCTATCCAACTCCTGTTTACGGACTTTGTAAGCTCCCAATTTCATAAATTTAAGCTGTCCGCTTTTCCTAAGCCTGTGTACATACGCAACATTTGTATGTAATATTTCCGCTACCTCAGCAACTGTGTATATTGTTGTTTCTTCCGTTGTTCTCACCTCCTTTTTGCGTAATGTTTTGCAACATGTAACAGACGAGTATTTTCAAAAAATGCAAATATTTTTTACACGTCTTTCTCTATGACCAGCTTCAACCCAACCGCTTTCAATAAGCTGTCGGCATTAGTCAATGTCATTCCTCTTTTATCTGATTCCCACATGTACAAGCTCCTGTCAGTAAATCCTGCCTTTTCAGCCAATTTACGTTTTGACATGCCCTGTCTGAGTCTTTCTCCCTCAACAGCCTGTAATATTGTTTCCTTATCCACTTGACTACCTCCTTATATTTAGATACGATATATACTGGTATGAACATATGTTTATAACTAAATACATAGAAAGGAGTGCAACTATGGAAACTTTCAAGACATTTCCTGCTACTAAGGCTGAGGCACTGACACTGCTTTACCTTCAGAACCAGGACTTATCAGACAAGACCATTGAAGAGATCGTAGCTTTATATGACAACATATCTAAAAGAGCTATTAAAGCTTGTAATGTAAACGTAAAGCTTAGATAATCTCTTACTTAGTCTTTTTTGACTTACCAAGCCGGGCTCTTGTTTTCATCATGGAGTCAAGAGTCCGTGCCATGGAATCCTTGTAGTCACACATATAGTTATCGTCTCTAACCTTCTTACACAGGTGCTTTATCGTCTTGTCCACTTCTTTCTTAAGTTTCTTTGTCTTCATCGTTCCTATCTCCTTTCCTTCTTGATTTCCAAATGTCGAAAATCAACCTTCCGACAAATGTCCCAATGGCTATGCCAATGATCGTGGTCAACATCTTTTCTTTGGTTCCTCTCCATACTCTTTCTGAATTACGACAACAGGATTCGGCTTTGGCTCCAGTAGCTTTCTGATTGTCTGGAGCTCTTTTCTTATCTGTACAAGCTCTGTGTATATCTTCTTGAGCATTTCTTCCCTCCTTTCTCCTTGTCGTCTCCATCATTCCACCCTATAATTTCATTAGGTGCTTTTAGCATCAATCCATACGAAAGAAGGTGAAACTATGCGAATTTATGCTTGCTTACTTGGCGAATGGGTAGATATAACCGAAACTGCTACCGTTGCAGATTGCCAGGATCCTGTTACATATTTCAAAGAGAACTTGAAATATGAAAATGGTTCACGATATGCAAAATGCTTTGAGTACGATTACATTCATATCCAGTACCAGGGCAAAGACTATCGAATAAATCCAGCATTTATTCAGATTGTCAAGGAATAAAATTCTGTTTAAGCAGGAGGTCAAGTTCCTTTGGTGGCTCAAAGGTTAACTTGGCTTCTTGTGTCTCAAAACCAGTCACAACGATATGGTTGATTCTGCTCCACTCTGCATGTGTCATACCTTCCGCAAGAGCGATTATCTGCTCTGCTTTTTCTTTGGTTATCAACTATGCCTCTCCTTTCTCTTATTCCTTATTTTCGGTTAAACTGAAGTCAAGAGGTAAAAAAATAAGCCTATCATATGGTATCCCATAAACCTCTTCTATTTTTCTTAAGATAGGAATATCTGGATAGCTTTTCCCCCTCTCATAATTACCCAATGTATCTTTATTTATGCCGATTAGCTTGGCTGCCTCATCCTGTGTATAGTGCTTGAGTTCTCTTGCCATCTTTAAAGATACTTTCATCTTATCAGGAATTTTACACACTTTATCATCTCCTTTCGACTTTGTATGAGGCTAGTATAGTTCGGTTTAACCGAATTGTCAACGGTTTTTCCGAATTTTTTTATTTTTCGTTGATTTATTTCCGTTTTTGCCGTACAATGAATTCATGAGGAGGTGAATCTCATGAGTTCACTTGGAAATAAAGAAATTATGGCAAACAACATAAGATTTTATCTTAGTCAAAACGGCATATCCCAAACTGAAATATGCCAAACACTTGGGTTTAGCATGTCTACTTTTTCCGACTGGGTACATGCTCGTACATATCCTAGAATTGATAAAATAGAGTTAATGGCTAACTATTTTGGAATAGAAAAATCTGATTTAGTAGAAGAACGTACAAAATCACAGCGTGCTGGTGTTGCAATCAATGTTCTCGGTCGTGTCGCCGCTGGCATACCAATAAATGCTATCACGGAGATTATAGATACTGAGGAAATATCCGAGGATCTTGCTAAGACTGGAGACTTCTTCGCACTTAAAATAAAGGGTGACAGTATGGAGCCTCGTATTGTGGATGGCGATGTTGTCATCGTTAAGCAACAGGAAGATGCCGAGAATGGCGACACTGTAATTGCCCTTGTGAATGGTGATGATGCCGTTTGCAAGCGTCTCAGGAAGTATAGAGATGGGCTAGAGCTTATATCCAACAATCCTGCCTATGCTCCGATGTTCTTTGACAAAGAAACTATAGAGACTAAGCCAGTTCGAATAATTGGCAAGGTAGTAGAATTAAGAGGGAAATTCTAAGGAGGTTTGTCATTGCTTACACCAGATGAAATAAAAAGAGAATGCGAGCCTCACTTTCCTTGGATTGGAGATAACTCACATTCAGATTTCTCCAATGTAAACTTCCTTTTCAGGGTTGACGGCAAACCTATCGGCATAACATATGATGATTATGCCCGGTTGATTGCAACAACATTTGGAATAAACAAACCAATAGAGCGACATATAGAATTGATAAATCAAGGCTACTTAGTTCCTTGTAGTGAGGTAGATTCACTCAAGGCATTAAGATACAACGAAATGCGAAAGATCCTTAAGGATCACGGATTAAATGCGGGTGGTAAAAAACCAGAACTTGTCCAACGCATACTTGATAATATTAACATATTCACATTGTCTCTCAGAACTGTATACAAACTTTCTGATATTGGCAAAGAATACGTCAAAAAAAATAAATACTTAATTGATGTTGTTCCATATTTGGATGACAAAATTTTTACATTAGACGAATTTATTCAATGTAAAACAAGTACTCCAAGCTGGGCTAAAATGGATGATCTTTTATGGTCCATATATAATGCCAAGACGATGTATTACTCCGTTTTTTATAATCACTTTATGCTGCGAATGACAACTCTACGTCAAAGTGACGTATTACGCAGAGGCGGAGATTTTGATAGAGAATTAGATTATCTTGTTCTAGTCCTAATGTTGGATTTGAATAACACAAAACCTAATTGCAAATATGAGGATTTATTTATTGCGCCTAGAATTGCCAATCGAATACATGACCTAAAAAACCACTATTGGGATGGAATTGCCGAAGTTCCTTATCAAACTTTAGACTACTATCGCTTAACAGGTGCACGTAATTTTAAAAATGACACTGGCGAGCATTACATACCTCCTGACACCTTTCCATTTTCAATCATGGAATTGATCGTCAAGGAAGTCTTTGATAAAGGAGAAATTGACCTACAAAACTATAAACAGTATGCTAATGATATTTTTTATAGTTGAATGCGAGATATATTTTGATTATAATAACTATATTAAGCCGCCTATAGGGCACGAATTTTACGTAGTTATTTTTCTTAATATTTTAGACCTCGCAGAAATGCGGGGTCTTTTACGTTATGTGGTTATTTCCATTTTGGAAACAACCACTTGGGTATTGCATTTTTTGCAACAACCAACCAACTCAATATTGACTTTAGAAGATACATCGTGATATGTTCGTTGTGAACGTACTCCGGTGTCCTTCGGGCCCGGGGTCTTTTACGTTGTATGAACCTATTCCAATTTGGAAATAGTTCAAAAAATAAAAATCCCCCAGGTGCTGGAACACCTGAGGGAAGTTACCCACAAACCGAAGGCTTATAGGTACGCTCTAATCAAGCTACATTATACCATAAGCCTTCCACTTTTGATAGGCTTATTTTTTATGCCTATTTTTAGGAAGGATGATCTATATGAAGATACTTACAAGAAATAGGAACAAAAACAAATTCTATAAAGACGGCAGACCCAAACCAGCAAACTGGGAATACCGCTTTGAAACGGCATCCATAGGTGGTAAGCGATACCATCACAGTGAATCTGGTTTCAATACCAAAAAGGATGCGCTTGATGCCGGTACTGCTGCCCTTGCAGAATATAACAAGTCTGGACAGATTTTCACCCCATCTGATATGTCTTTCTCTGACTATCTTGATTATTGGCTTGATACATACTGCAAGACAAATCTTGCCCAGAGCACATGTGACACTTATCGAAAGAGAATCAATAACCACATCCGCCCTACTCTCGGTGAATATTACTTAAAATCAATTACACCTGCTGCACTTCAGGATCTCATAAATGAGAAATTTAACTCCGGGTATTCACGCAATACCTTGACCGATCTGAAAGGTATACTTACTGGTGCATTTTCTTATGCTGTGGAACCATGCCGGTATATTGCTCAGAGTCCAGCTATATATATAAAGCTCCCTCAGCCAAGGGCAACCTCTGAAGATGTTCCGACAAGGAAAAAAATCCGCCGTGTTGTCACTCATGAAGAATGGAATCAGATAATGGCCAGATTCCCAAAAGGGTCTACTGCTCATATACCTCTGATCCTTGGTTATAGATGTGGTCTCCGCATCAGTGAGGCATTTGCCATCACATGGTCCGATATTGATTTTGATAAGGGTACACTATCTGTAAACCGACAGGTGCAGAAATACGATGGTGACAAGCTATACACTATATGTAACCCCAAATACGACAGCTTCAGGACAATATCCCTTGACACAAAAACCATCGAACTCTTACAGGAAGAAAAAGATCACCAGGAGAAAGCCAAACTGTTTTATAGAGAGTTCCATCGCCAGGCAGGCGTTGATAAAGATAACCATATTGTTATGGATGATCCAAACGCTGAACCTATGGAATTTGTTACCCAAAGAGAAAATGGGGAATATATAAAGCCAGACATAATGAAACATGTTAGCCGTGTAATCCACGGCAAGGCTACTAAGAATGGAATAGCTATATCCGAAGATTGGGATTTTCATTCACTAAGACACACACATGCAACCATACTTCTTGAAAAAGGTGTACAAATGCCTATGATACAATACAGACTCGGACATACTGATGTTGAAATAACTGAAAGATATGTTCACCCTACAACTGCCATGAATGTTCAGGTAGAAGATATAATAAATGAGCTATATTAAATATAAAAAATCCACATTTTTTGTCCACGTGTCCACGCAAGATTACGTGGACAAATTTTTTTACGTGGACAAAATGTGGACAAAAACACATTTTATACTGAATGTGGACAAGTTTTTGGAAAATTCTGAATTATCTCACAATTCCCCAAAGCCTTGATTTTACTTAGAATTTACCAGCGTTAGCAGCTTCCTCAACAGAAACAGCTACAGCAACTGTAGCACCAACCATAGGGTTGTTACCCATTCCGATAAGTCCCATCATCTCTACGTGTGCAGGAACTGATGATGAACCAGCGAACTGTGCATCACTGTGCATACGTCCAAGAGTATCTGTCATACCGTATGAAGCAGGACCTGCTGCCATGTTATCTGGGTGAAGTGTACGTCCTGTACCACCGCCGGATGCTACGGAGAAGTACTTCTTACCCTGCTCGATACATTCCTTCTTGTATGTACCTGCAACCGGATGCTGGAAACGTGTTGGGTTTGTAGAGTTACCAGTGATGGAAACACCTACGTTCTCATGATGCATGATTGCAACACCTTCCTGAAC